>FWWL01000096.1_pt1 | contig 231461 bp, 205 predicted proteins | sample 2228331 | NCBI WGS metagenome assembly FWWL01 (sample SAMEA103939775, study PRJEB20133) | metagenome | reverse complement strand
TATGTTTTTGAGGAAACTTTTTAGTATATTTTTGTAAAGAGAACAGCAAAAAATTCATAAAGAGATATGAACATTGGAATCCCAAGGGAAATTACCGACAGACAAAAAATCCTTGAAAGAAGAGTCGCACTTACACCAGCAGGGGTAAAAGCCCTGGTTGAGCAGGGTCACGAGGTCTATGTTGAATCTGGCGCGGGTGAATACAGCGGTTTCATGGACGCTGAATATGAAAAGGTTGGGGCTAAAATTGTTTTTTCAAAGGAGGAGGTTTATAAGAGGTCGCAGATGATTGTGAAGGTTGCAAGACCAATTGAAGATGAGTATGAATACTTATGTGATGAGCATCTTTTGTTTGGATTCCTTCATCTTGCGGTTGCACCGAGAAAATTTGTTGAAATTTTGCTTGAGAGGAAAATTACCGCGGTTGGTTACGAAATAATTGAACTTCCGGATGGTCGTCTTCCAATTCTTCAGGCGATGAGCGAAATCGCGGGACAGATGGCAATAGTTATTGCAGCGAGATATTTGCAAAATGAAGATGGCGGAAGAGGAATTGTGCTTGGTGGAATTCCGGGGGTTCCGCCAGCGACCGTTGTTATACTTGGTGCTGGTGTTGTTGGGCAAAATGCAATAAGAGCGGCGCTTGGGCTTGGTGCTCATGTGGTTGTGCTTGATAAAGATATTGACAAACTTAGAGAGGTTGAAAGGTTATTCGATAAAAGGGTTGAAACCGCCATCGCTAATGTTTACAACATCGAGAAAGCGGTTCAATTTGCGGATGTTTTAATTGGAGCTGTTCTAATCCATGGGGCTTTAACTCCAAAACTTGTCACGGAGGAGATGGTTAAAAAAATGAAGCCGGGTTCCGTTATAATTGATGTTTCGATCGACCAAGGTGGATGTATTGAGACAAGTAGACCAACCACAATTGCAAATCCTGTTTTCGTTAAATACGGCGTCATTCATTACTGTGTCCCAAATATAGCTTCAAATGTTGCACGAACCGCAACCTATGCTCTTACAAATGTTAGTTTGCCTTATATACTTGAGATCGCTGAAAAAGGAATTTGCCAAACAATTAAAGAAGTACCTTCTTTTCGCAAAGGTATCTATACCTATGCAGGTTACTGCACAAATAAGAACATAGCTGAAATTTTTAATATCGAATACAAAAAAATTGAAGAACTCCTATGAGCTGGACAAAGCACTTTAAAGAGAGAACGGTTACAGCTGAGGAAGCGGTAAAAGTTATAAAATCAGGGGACAAAGTTTGGGTTCATCCAGGGTGTGCAACCCCAGAACCTTTAATAAAAGCACTTGTTGCAAGAAAAGATGAACTTGAAAATGTAGAGATAGCACATATTTTGACTTTTGGCGAAGCTCCATATGTTAGTCCAGAGATGCAAGGACATTTTAGGCATCGTGCGTTTTTTACAGGGGCGAATGTCAGAGATGCGGTTAACGATGGCAGGGCTGAATTTGTCCCGATTTTTTTGTCTGAGATACCAAGGTTATTTTACAGTGGAGAATATAAAATCGATGTCGCATTGATAACTGTTTCACCACCAGATGAATATGGATTCTGTAGTTTTGGCGTTGGGGTTGAATGTACAAAAGCAGCTGCTGAAACAGCTAAAATTGTCATAGCTGAGGTCAATTCAAATATGCCAAGGGCTCTTGGTAATAGTTTTATCCATGTGAGCAAAATTCATTATTTTGTTGAATCAGATAGACCTTTATTTGAACTTCCAAAAGAAGAGATTACAGACCTGCACAGAAAGATAGCAGGTTATATTGCTGAGTTAATCGAGGATGGCTCTACGCTACAAATGGGGATAGGTGGAATTCCAGATGCTGTCTTACTTTTTATGAAAGATAAAAAAGACCTTGGGGTACATACCGAAATGTTCAGTGATGGCTTGTTGCCACTTATTGAATCTGGAGTTGTAAACAATGAGAGAAAAACTTTGCATAGAGGCAAAGTGATAGCAAGTTTTGTTCTTGGGACAAAGAAACTTTTTGATTTCATTGATAACAATCCTCTATTTGAATTTCATCCATCGGATTATGTAAATGACCCGTTCATCATAAGCCAGAATGAAAAAATGGTTGCGATAAATTCGGCGCTTCAGATAGATTTAACAGGGCAGGTTTGTTCCGATTCGATTGGGCATAAAATCTATAGTGGGATTGGTGGGCAAGTTGATTTCATTCGTGGCGCGGCACGTTCAAAAGGTGGAAAACCAATTATAGCGTTGCCATCAACTGCAAAAAATGGAACAGTTTCAAGAATTGTACCTGTTCTAACTGAAGGCGCAGGCGTTGTTACCTCTCGAGGAGATGTGCATTATGTTGTGACTGAATATGGCGTTGCTTATTTGCATGGCAAAAGTATAAGAGAAAGAGCAAAAGCTTTAATTGAGATAGCACATCCGGATTTCAGGGACTGGTTAAGGTTTGAGGCGAAAAAGAGATGTTATCTGTGAGGTTCCAAAAACAAAAAATTAAACAGTTATGATTTCATTAAGAGAACAAGATCCAGAGATTTACAACGCCATCGCAGGTGAAGTCGAAAGACAAAATTATACGCTTGAGCTTATCGCAAGTGAAAATTTTGTGTCAAGGGCTGTGCTTGAAGCGATGGGCTCGGTTATGACAAATAAATATGCTGAAGGTTACCCTGGGAAAAGATATTATGGTGGATGTGAGTTTGTTGATATAGCAGAAAATTTGGCTCGCGAAAGAGCTAAGATGCTTTTCAAATGCGAGTATGCAAATGTCCAACCGCATTCCGGAAGTCAAGCTAATATGGCAGCTTATTTTACATTTCTTCAACCGGGAGATACGATTATGGGATTAAATCTTGCGCATGGTGGACATTTAACGCATGGTTCGCCAGTGAACTTTTCTGGAAAACTTTATCGGGCTGTCTTTTACGGCGTCTCAAGGGAAACCGGAATGATAGATATGAACGAGGTTGAAGACATAGCAAAGCGCGAGAAACCGAAGATGATAGTTGTAGGGGCAAGTGCATATCCACGCGATTATGATTACAAAGCATTTAGAGAAATTGCTGATAAAGTTGGCGCTTATCTAATGGCTGATATAGCTCATCCAGCTGGATTGATAGCCTCGGGATTACTCAACAATCCATTGCCATATTGCGATATCGTAACATCGACGACGCATAAAACATTAAGGGGTCCACGCGGCGGTTTGATTTTAATGTATAAGGATAGAGAAAATCCCTTCGGCATTAAGACTCCAAAAGGGGATCGTTTGCGCATGATGTCTGAATTAATTGACGGCATTGTGATGCCCGGAATTCAAGGAGGTCCGTTAATGCATGTGATAGCTGCGAAGGCTGTCGCATTTGGCGAGGCTTTGAAACCTGAATTTAAAGAATATTCCGCGCAGATTATAAAAAATGCTAAAGCCCTCGCAAACAGATTAATTCAACTTGGTTATAACCTCGTTTCCGGTGGAACGGATAACCATTTGATCTTGATCGATTTGAGAAATAAAGGCGTCACCGGTAAAGATGCTGAGAAAGCGCTCGAACAAGCGGGGATAACGGTTAACAAAAATATGGTTCCATTTGATGATAAAAGTCCACTTGTGACAAGTGGCATTCGACTTGGGACGCCTGCTTTGACAACGCGCGGGATGAAGGAAGCGGAGATGGAATATATCGCAGAACTTATCGATAGGGTCATTTCAAATATAGGGAATGAGAATGTTTATAGGGAAGTGAGAGAACAGGTAAGAGAACTTTGTGAAAGATTTCCGCTTTATGATTTTGTATCTTTGAGCAGTGTAAGCGCTAAATAAGGTGATCTATGGGATTAAAGGTTTTTCTTGAAGTTGAAAATACATCGCATAGAAGAAGAATAGAATATGTTCTGAGAAATTTTTCGCTCGTTTATAAAATCGATCTTTTTTTCGTCAATTCTATTGACGAGGTTAACGAAGACGATTTGCTGATTTTTTATGGAGAAAATTTTCCTGCAAACGATAAAACCATTTCTATCGCCAAGAGCGATCATGCTATTGAACTTTTTGAACATCGTAAAGCGTATGATAAAGTTTTTGATCTCGCAACGATTCATTATGTTAAGTTATCACCACCGCTCGTGCCGGAGAAATTTGACGGATTTAATCTCCCCATTTTCTTTAAAGTTGGTGAGCCAGTTTTTGAATTCGACGCTGGTTTTAAGATAAATTTTGATATCCTTTCATGTGCCTTTTATTTTCTTTCCGCTTGGGATGAGAGAGTTAAAGACGAGAAGGACAATTTTGGTCGATTTCCTGACGAAGAAAACTTGCTTGTGAAAATTGGGGTTGCGGATTTCCCGATCGTAAATTTTTATTTCCACATTTTAAAGGCTTTAATTCAAAAAGCCGGTTTCGTTGTGGGTGAAAGGAAATGGGATGGGAAAAATTTTGCTCTGTGTTTGACACATGATGTGGATGTTTTGAGAAAATGGTCAGCATACGGAATCTATAACGAGGTGATGAATAAGTTCATAATGGGGAAAGATGATATTCAAGTGAGGCGTCAAAGGTTTGCAAAGTTTCTTTATTTGTTTTCTAAGGGGATTGATCCGTATCGCGAGGGGATGAAAAAAATTTTTGAATTTGAGAAGTCGTTAAATGTAAGGTCAACATTTTTTATGAAATCAGGTGGTGGGACAAGATATGATGCAAGGTATAGGTGGGATAAGTTTTTGATTGATTTCGTCGCGGAGGTTAAAAATTCTGGCTTTGAAATTGGGCTTCATCCAAGTTTTGATACATTTGATAAAGTTGAAAAGATGGAAATGGAAAAGAGAAGAATTGAAGAAATTGCAAACATAACAGTTAAAGGAGTCAGACAACATTACCTCAGATATGATTTTAAAACTACACCGTTTATCCATAACGAACTTGGCTTTAGATACGATTCAACGCTTGGGTTTAACTCTCGAAGTGGCTTTAGATGTGGTTATGCTTTCCCGTTTAAAATTTTTGACATCGAGGGGGGCATTGAACTTGAAACTTGGGAGATTCCGCTCGTCTTTATGGATGCTGTTTATCAATATGGAAAGAGCCCGGAGAAAATTGAAGAGATATTTGATAAGGCTTTAAAACTTGTCGAGACCGTCAGGAGTTTTGGCGGAGTGATGACGGTTTTATTTCATAATACAGTTTATGATGAATTTGATTTTGAAGGATGGGATTTTGTATATGAAGGGCTTCTTAAATTTGCTTTGGAAAGAGGGGCGTTTGTTGGAAGTTGTTCTGAGATTTTGGATTTGTTCACAAATTAATCAGAGCTTGAATATGGTCTATTTTTGGTTGATGATACAGACGTTGATCGCAAGTTTAACTCATATAATAGCTAAGGCGGTTGTAAAAGAAATTCCGCCTTTGACATTGACACTTTTAAGGTCAGGAATCGCAGGGCTTGGCTTTGCGCTTGTTGTGTTTTCAAGGTATAGAAATGTGAAAATTGATCGAGCGGATAGATTAAAAATTTTTGTTTTAGGCATTTTATCTGTTCCTTTGAATCAGTTTGCATTTATTTTGGGCATAAAATATACCACGCCTTCGAACGCCTCTTTGATTTACGCTATGACACCAATTTTTGCGTTGATATTTTCTGCGGTGATGTTAAAAGAGAGGGTGAATTTTTATAAAGTTTTGGGAGTTGTGTTAAGTTTCATCGGTGTTGGGGTTGTTTTTGGTGAGCATGGGATGAATTTAAACTTTGAGTATTTGAAGGGGAATATCATTATAATGTTTGGGGCGATGTTTTGGGCGCTATATTCAATTTTGGGCAAACCAATGATAATTAAATACGGCGCTTTGTATGTAACTGGAGTTGCGATGATAGTTGGAAGTTTGGTTTATTTGCCTATTGGACTTTATGATTTCATCAGGCTTGATTTTTCATCCGTTTCTTTTGCTTCTTACCTTGGGGTTATTTATCTTGGTATTGGAACATCGATTTTTGGTTATTTCCTTTGGTATTATGCCATTGGAAAAATTGAAGCGAGCAAAGTCGTCGTTTTCACAAATGGACAACCGATAATGACAGCAATACTTGGAGTGATAATTTTCGGGAATCCGATAACTCTGCCCTTTTTAATCGGCGGGACGCTCGTTATTCTTGGAGTGTTTCTTGTTCAACTTGGATAAGTTGGAATTATGCCAGAAGAATATAGAAAATATCTCGATCCAAAAGTCGTTTCAAAGTTATCCAACCTTGAACTTATAGCTCGACTTGTTGTCGAAGGCTTTATTGTTGGACTTCACAAAAGCCCATATCATGGGTTTAGCGTTGAATTTTCCGAGCATAGGCAATATTCCCCGGGGGATGAGACAAGATATATCGATTGGAAAGTTTATGGGAGGACGGATAAGTATTTTATAAAACAGTTTGAAGAGGAGACGAATTTAAGAGCATATATAATTCTTGATGCAAGTAGATCAATGGCTTATTCTTCCGGTGATAATATAACGAAGTTTGAATACGCATGTTATCTTGCTGGTGCATTGTCTTATCTTATAATGATGCAAAGGGATGCGGTTGGGCTTGTAATTTATGACGAAGGGATAAGAAAATTTTTACCGCCTCGTTCAGTTAGAAGTTATCTCGATTTGATTTTGTCTGAACTTGAAAACACCAAACCTGGGAATCGCACAAATACAGCAAAGTCGCTTCATCTCGTCGCAGAGAGGATAAAAAGAAGGGGGCTTGTTATTGTGTTGAGCGATCTGCTTGACGAGCAAAATGAGGTTATCAGTGCGTTCAAGCATTTCAAACATAAAAAGAATGAACTTATCGTCTTTCAGATTCTCGACCCGATGGAGCGTAATTTTAGCTTTAATGTCGATGCTTTATTTAAAGATATGGAGACCTCGGAAAAAGTGATGACGCAATCGCTTTATGTTCAGAAGAGTTATCGGGAGGCTATTGATGAATTTATCAAAAGGTATAAACTTGAATGTCTTGTGAATGGTATTGATTATGAACTTATGGACACCGCGACGCCGTTTGATGTGGCGTTATTTAGATATTTGAGTAAGAGGCGCGAGTTGATGTGAATTTTTCGAAGTGGGATTTTTGATAAATTTTTTGTTGACAAAAGTTATTAGACTTTTTTATATTTTAAGCAAATAGCCTAAGGTTTGGTTGTGTTGATAGAGACAAATGATTACAGATGTTTCATTAGGTGCGCTTTGATATTCAAGCGAGATCGAAAGCAAGTTAAAGAAAGATAAAAACTTAAGGAGGTTGATTTGTATGAGGCGCTGTTTAATGCTTTTGGTTTATCTGCTTGTATTTGTGGGGTTAATCTATGGTGGAACAAAGGGTAAAATTGCAGGTAGAATTGTTGATGCGGAGACAAAAGAGCCTTTGCCGGGAGTAAATGTTGTAATTGAAGGCACAACTTTGGGGGCAGCAACCGATGTTAATGGTTATTATGTTATAACTAACATTCCGCCCGGAACTTACACGGTTACCGTTTCCGCGGTTGGATATAGGAAGATAACAGTGAAAAATGTTAAAGTTTCCGCTGATTTGACGACAACTTTAAATTTTGAGATGGAGCCGGAAGTCATAGGTTTACCGCCCGTTGTCGTTGAAGCTGAAAGACCTCTTGTAAGAGCTGATTTGACATCTTCGCAGGCTGTGGTTGATGCTGAGCAAATCCGCGAATTGCCAGTTGAGAACTTTCAAAGAGTTTTGACTTTGCAAGCGGGTGTTGTCGTCGGCGCAGGTGGGGATATACACATAAGAGGTGGTAGAACAAGCGAGGTCGCATATACAGTTGATGGGCTTTCTATAAACGATCCATTTTTCAATGTGTTGGGAATGCAAATAGCAAGGAATGCTATTCAAGAGATGACCGTCGTGAGTGGAACTTTCAACGCTGAATACGGAAACGCTATGAGTGGTGTCGTCAATATCGTCACGAAAGAAGGTGGGCAAAAATATACTGGCGAATTGCTTGTATATAGCGGGGATTTTGTAAGCGGAAGAAAAAACATATTTTTCAACATAGATAAAGTTGACCCGTTGAATAACTCGGTTGTAGAATTTAGCTTGGGTGGACCATTTCCGCTTTTTAATAAATCGATTTCGTTCTTCACATCATTGAGATGGGAACAGAACAAGGGTTGGCTTTATGGAGTTAGGGAACATCAGCCAAGCGATCAACCGAATTTTAACGATGCAAATAATTGGATAATCCCGATGACCGGAGATAGCGCGATAGTTCCAATGAATCCAAGTAGAAATTTAAATACAACCGCTAAATTGACTTTTAGGCTTGCGCCAACAGTTAAGTTAAATTTGGATGGGCTTTATGACAGGAGTTGGTATAAAACTTATAGCCATTTCTTCAAGTATAACCCAGATGGGACGTATCAATACAGGGATGAAAATTATAGAGTTGGATTTACATTGTCTCATGCTCTAAGCAATAGAACTTACTACGAACTCAGAGCATCTTATAGTTATCAAAAATTCCGTCAGTATGTTTATGAAGATCCATTAGATCCAAGGTATCAGCCTGTAGAGAGATTGGCAAGACCAACGAGTTATACATTTTTCTTTGGTGGGACCCAAAACGACCATGTTTATCGTGATTCAAGGACATTCATAGCGAAGTTTGATATAACAAGTCAAGTCTCGGATCAGCATGAGATCAAAACTGGATTGGAAGTTCGCTTGCATAAGCTTGATTATGTTTATTTTACTGTTTTAAGGGATACCTTAAAGTATTTACAGCCGACGATTCCAGATATAGCATCGCCTTATCATAACAGATATACCCGCAGACCTGTTATCTTTTCGATCTATGCGCAGGACAAAATGGAGTACAAGGATATGATCGTAAACTTAGGTATAAGGTATGATTATTTCGACGCGAAGGCGGATTACTCAAGATTTATATTTTATCCAGATCCAAATGATCCAACCATTCCTCCTATAATTGTTCGGGATACATTGGTTGGTAGGGCTTCACCAAAACATCAAGTAAGCCCAAGGCTTGGGGTTTCTTATCCGATAACGGATAGAGGGATTTTGCATTTTTCTTACGGTTGGTTCTTGCAAATGCCTCCGTTTGCATATCTTTACACAAATCCTGAGTTCGAATCAGCTCTTTTTGTGGGGACGCCGACGTTTGGAAATGCTAATTTGAAGCCGGAAAAAACAGTCGCCTACGAATTCGGTTTGCAACAGCAGTTGACGGATAATCTTGCTATTAACATAACTGGATTTTATAAAGATGTTCGCGACCTTTTGGCTTTGCAAAGAACACGAATAAGCCAAGAAAAGGTTTACAACCTTTATGTAAATAAAGACTATGGAAATATCAAGGGATTTACGATTTCGATTTTGAAACGAAGATTGAAAGGGGAATTGGTTGCAGCAACGCTTGATTACACATATCAAGTTGCGGAGGGAAATGACCCAAATCCGGATGCGTTTTTCATCGATTTGAAATCTGGACGTGAGCCAGAGAAATTTCTCGTCTATCTCGATTGGGATCAAACGCATACTTTGAATGGAACCATAAGTATAGGTAAACAAGATGATTGGACATTAAGTTTTATCGGTCAATACGGTTCGGGGCTTCCTTACACGCCTTATGTAACTAATAATCGTCTTGAACTTAGGAGAAATAGCGAGCGTAAGCCTGCGCGTATGCAAGTTGATATGATGTTTGAGAAGTTGTTTAAATGGTTTGGTTTGAGATGGAGCTTCTTTGTGAAGGTTTATAATCTTTTCGATAATCTGAACGAGCGTTATGTTTACGATGATACCGGGACAGCGCAATATACCCTTGCAAAGCAAAGGGGTGAAGGTATTGTGGTTGACCAGTGGGTTGGCAAAATCCCCGGTGTCCATTCTTCCGATGATTTTTATACAAGACCACATTATTATTATCCACCGAGAGAAATAAGGGCTGGTTTTTCAATTGGATTTTAAACAAAATTTTCTGTCAAATATGTTGAGAAAAATAATTTTGTTTATGCTTTGTTTTTTGATCACCGTTCCATCAATTTCACAGCAGAAGAAATCGGACAGGGAAAAGGCGTTGGAAATTCTGCGCGGACATTTTTCAAAGGAGAGAGAAGAACAGAGAAAAGTTGAGCATAAAGTTGTCTCTGATTATATAATGAGCGGTTATGAAGAAATGGTTAGAAAGTCTGGGTTAATGAAGCAAAATATTGAGGTTGTTCCGCCCCCTTATATTGCTGATAATCCAAAATTGCTGAAAAAGTGGAAAAATCCGAAGGAAATGACACCTGAGGAGAGGGAAAGATTTTTCAAAGAACTTGACAAAAATATAAAGAAAGTTGGTGGGGAAGCGGACAGGAAAAAACTCGTGATGAACGGAAATAAAATTACTGTTACGATTTATAATTACGGCTCGCTTTCTGCCCCGGGGGATAGGATAACGGATGTTGTGTGGAATGGGTTGGGGTATGCTTATGAGTTTGGTCCGCTTGTTGGAGCTTCTATTGTCGATACAAGTGGTAGGATAATTCACATAATTTCGGATGGTTTGCTTGACGGTGGCGATCGTTCTCCGGATGGGACAAAGCGTTGGGGATGGCAACCACTTCCCGGATATGCTGACCCAAATCAAGATAAAATAGCCCACAATCCTGATCAAGATAGAGACGGCGATGGAAAACCTGATTCATGGCCGGCAAGTTGGTATGATCCTGTGCTTGGTAAATATGTCTGGCCTGGTTATTTAGCAAGGGACGCGACGCAGGCGGATCTTGAAGCTTTTTATGTTATGGATGATAGAGATAACGAGGAATTTGGATATTTCCCATTTCCCAACGATTCATCAAGAAGGGGTCTTGGACTTCAGGTGCAAGTAAGGGCTTTGCAATGGAGCAATCCGCTTGCGGAGGATGTAATCTTTTTAGTTTATACAATTACAAATGTAAGTCCCAAGGATCTTGATTCGGTTGTCTTTGGAATGTGGGGTGATCCGCATGTTGGCGGAGCAACTGATTACTCAGATGATGATTCTTATTTCATTCCACCGTACAATGTCCCAAATTATCCACCTGTTGACAATATCCCTGTTTATGCAAGAAGCATGGTTTATAGCTGGGATCATGATGGCAAAGGAATGTTTGGATTAAAACCCGGTTATTTTGGATATAAATTTTTGGAATCGCCCGGAAACCCATATGATGGGATAGATAATGATGGAGACGGCATGATAGACGAAAGCCAGCAGGATGGAATAGATAATGATGGTGATTGGAATCCTTTGATAGATGATATTGGAATCGACGGCGTTCGTGGCACAGGTGATGAAGGTGAGGGTGATGGAATCCCAACCGCTGGTAAATTACTTCCTGATGGTAGTTTAGATCCATTAAGCCCTGGTGAACCGAATTTTGAATTCACTGATCTTGATGAATCGGATATGATAGGACTTACAAGTTTTAATGCTTTTATTTGGTCAACTGACTATGTTAGCAATGATGAAAACATTTGGAATAGATTAAAGCCGGGTAATTTTTCTGAAATCGTACAAACTGCGGACAATGTTTTCCTTTACGGTTCTGGATATATTAGGCTTCCTGCCGGTCAAACACGGCGTTTTTCAGTTGCATTGATTTTGGGTGAAGATTTAAATGATTTATTGCTTAATGCTGAAACTGTTCAAAGGATATACAATGCAAATTACAGATTTTTCCGCCCGCCGGAGAGACCGCGCGTTAGAGCAATTGCAGGAGATAGGCGAGTTACATTGTATTGGGACACAAGAGCCGAACAAAGTTTCGATCCGTTATTTGGTAGAAATCCTTTAGATGAAAATGATCCGGGATATGATTTCGAAGGATATGTTATATACAGGTCGACGGATCCTCAGTTTAAGGATATCGAGATGATCACTGATGGTAAAGGTACTAAGTATTTGCGAGTTCCTGTAAAAGATGCATTTGGAAGGGATGCGAGGTTTGACAAAATTGATGGCTGGCGTGGATATAGCGTTGTTCCTTATCCAGGCAGAGGAATTCATTACTATTTGGGAGATGATGTCGGTTTAGTTCATAGTTATGTTGATAGCGTTGGCGTTATGAATGGTGTTAAATATTACTATGCTGTTGTTTCATACGATAAAGGAGATAGCGTTGGTATACCGCCAACAGAATGTACTATGAAAGTTGTTGTCGACCCAATAAGCGGGGAAGAAGAATTGGATGAAAATGTTGTTAGTGTAATTCCCGGAGATAGAGCCATTGGATATGTAGAACCAGATGTTCCTAAGAGCGCCGGGGGAGAAAAGTTTAAGCATATAAGAGGTAGAGGGACTGGGAGAATAAAGGTTGAGGTTTTAAACGATTTAGAAGTTAGGGATATGGTATATTATGTATGGTTTGAGGGAAGTGGGGATAGTTTGAGATGGAATGTTGTTCCTGATGAGTTTAAAACGGAAAGATATGATTTCGTCGACACAGTTTGGAAGAAACTCAGCGGTATGCCTGTTGAAGGCACCGTTGAAGTTCAAGGTTATAGCGAAAGAGTTGATTACTTGGTTGACTATGAACGCGGTTTAATAAGAGCATTGGGCAATGGTGCTTTGATTGGAAGAAGAGATGTTGAGGTTAAATATAGATATTATGCGGTTAAAGAGAATAGAGAACTTAACGGTGGAGATGGTAGCGAGGTTTTCGATGGGATGAGGTTAAGAGTTTGGAACGATCAGCTTGGTTTAGATTTAGAGCAAAGTGGGTGGGGCGGAGGTAGCGTTGGCAAAATTAAGTATAGAATATCAACTGCAACCTTGGGGTTGGGAAGAAGGATGTATCCTGCGGACTTTGTGATAAGGTTTGGGAGATTGGATACGCTCTCGGACGGCAGTTTAGCAAGCCCACTTGATACAAGCGTAAACAATGTTAAGTTACCGTTCAAAGTTACAAATGTCACCGAGGGTTGGGATGTGAAAGTATATGTTAGGGAAGTGATAAGAAATGGAAGATGGGATTTGGGAGAAGATGTTATGTTTTTGGAGCGGGGTACAACAAACAGGACTACATGGCAGGTATATTTCGAGCCTATCGTTGAAAATGAAATAGTTTACAATTATCCGAGAATCAACACAGATATTAAAGAAGGTGACGAATTTTGGCTCAGGACGAAGCGAAGTTTTAACACTATTGAAGGTGGTGTTGTAGATGTCGATAGCTTCAGGCTTGAGGTCAAGGCTCATAGATATGATTTCGAAGTTGCGAAAAGTTTATTGGACAGAATAAAAGTAGTTCCTAATCCTTATGTTGGAATAAACGAACTTGAGCCGGTCAGCAAATTGCCGGGTCAAGTCAGAGGCGAAAGGAGAATATATTTCGATGGATTGCCTAAGGAGTGCGTTATAAGAATTTACACATTAAGCGGTGAATTGGTAAAAGAGATAAGACATTCAAGCGGAGTTGATAACGGAAGGGAATATTGGAATTTGTTAAACAGGGATGGATTGAGCGTGAGTTATGGTGTTTACATAGCTCATATAGAAGCTCCGGGCATTGGGGAAAAGTTAATTAAATTTGCAATAATTAAGTAAGGTGGTGAATCCATGGTGAGAAAAATTTTAACAATTGGGTTTTTGACGCTATTAGTAGCATCAATTTCCTTGGCACAAATTGGTAGTAGTTTAACCAAAACAGGGACTACCTCAGCTCAATTTTTGAAGATCGGCATCGGCGCAAGGGCTATTGGAATGGGTGGGGCTTTCGGCTCCGTTGCGGATGATATAAGTTCAATTTATTGGAATCCTGCGGGTTTAAGCAGAATTTCCGGCGGTGGCGAAGCGGTGTTCAATTATGTCGATTGGATTATGGATATAAAGTATAGTTTTGCCGGTTTTGCTTTGAATTTGGGAAATTTCGGGACGATTGGAATGCAAATTTCTTCTTTGACTATGGATGAGATGGAAGTTAGAACTGTTGAGATGCCTGATGGAACAGGAGAAAGATTTAAAGCTGGTGGATTGATGATGGGCATTTCTTATGCAAGACAATTGACAGACAGGTTTTCAATTGGTTTTAACGCAAAATATGTTAGGGAATATATATGGCATGAGGTTGCTCAGGGATTTGCGCTTGACTTCGGGACTTTGTATATAACGCCATTTTTAAACGGTATGAGAATTGGTGCAAGCATGTCAAACTATGGAACGAAGATGCAACTTTCAGGTCGGGATTTGATAATTATTTATACAGTTGGCGGTGGGACAGGGAACAACATAAACGCTTTTATCCAAACGGACAAGTTTGAGATGCCTTTAATCTTTAGAGTTGGGTTATCAAATGATTTTGTCAAGACCGCATCTCAAAGATTAACCTTGGCTGTCGATGCTATTCATCCTAATGACAACACTGAGTATTTAAATCTCGGCGCTGAATATTCTTTTAGAGAGTTTTTCTTCTTGAGAGGTGGATATAAATCGCTATTTGAAAAAGGAGGCGAACAAAGATATACTTTTGGAGCTGGGATAAAGTATTCGATATCGAAAGGTTTAGCGGTTGCAGTTGATTATGCTTATCTTGATTTCGGGCGTTTGAAAAATGTACAGTATCTGACAGTTGTTGTGAAATTTTAAATCAAACATATTTTACCGAATGAAATATCTAATTGGAATCGATGGCGGGGGGACGAAAACTCACGGAGTGATAACGGATTACGATGGGAAAATCCTATCTGAAATAATTAGGGGCTCGGCTAATTTTCAAATGCTTGGCGTTGAGCCTGTCTCTAAGTTGCTTGTTGAATTGATCCATGAACTTGTCGATAAAGTTGGGGGCAAGATCGACGATGTTGAAGTTGCGGTTCTTGGTCTTACAGGCGCTGGAAGGGAGAAAGATAGGGAGAGAATTTTTAACGGTTTAGTTTATTATGCAAAAGTTAAGAATTTATCTCTTCCAAAATTAATCATAGAGACAGACGCAAGGATAGCACTTGAAGGTGCTCTGATGGGTAAGCCGGGAATCATTTTAATTGCTGGAACTGGCTCGGTTATGTTTGCGAAAGATATCGAGGGCAAAATTCACAGAGTTGGTGGGTGGGGAAGATTCATTGGGGACGAAGGAAGCGCCTTTGTGATAGGACGCGAGGCTTTAAGAGCAGTTGCAAAATATATCGACGGCAGGGGGAGGGAAACAATTTTGAAGGATTTGATCTTTGAGGAATTTAATTTAACGGATTTAATGCAGGTTGTAAGCAAAATTTACTCGGGTGAGTTTGACATCGGAAAAGTTGCACCAGTTGTGATGAGGGCTGTAGAACTTGGAGATAGCGTTGCAAAGGAGATACTTGATAATGCATGTATTGAACTTTTGGAGCATATTAAAGCGATGCTTAAAAAGGCGAATTTTGGTGAAACGGTTAATCTTGCTCTTTTGGGCGGCGTCCTTCAAAACGAAAATTATGTTTCAAGAAAATTAAAAGAGATGATTAAATCAGAACTTCCGGAGGTCAACTTAATTGAACCCATGGCTTCACCAGCCTATGGTGCGATAATTTATGCGAAAAATTTTATCGAAAATAAAATCTCAACATGAAAGATGCGAAAAAAGGTTCTGCTGTTAATTCGGCTTACTTCGCTTCTAATTTTAATCATAGCTATGGCAAACGCGATAAATGGTGAAACATTGGACGAGTCGCAAAAAGCGAAGAAAGTCGACCTATCAAAATTTACCAAGGAGCAATGGGTAAACTATTGGATGAAAAAATTAACGCTTGAAGAAAAAGTCGCTCAAATGATAATGCCAGATGCGCGTGGAATTTTTCTCGCGCGGGATAACAAAGAATTTAAAAGGTTAGTCCATTATGTCAAAAATAGAAAAGTTGGTGGATTGATATTCTTCCGTGGCGATGTTTATGAAACAGCAGATATGATAAATTATTTTCAGAAAATTGCAGAGGTTCCCCTTTTGATATCTGCTGACTTTGAATGGGGAACAGCTATGCGACTTGATTATACAACTCATTTTCCTCCAGCGATGGGAATCGCCGCAACAGGTAAACCTGAATATGCTTACAAAGTTGGGAAAATTACGGCGATAGAGGGGCGCGCAATCGGAATTCATCAAAATTACGCTCCAACAGTTGATGTAAATAACAATTATCGAAATCCGATAATAAACATCAGATCTTTTGGCGAAACCCCCGAGATTGTGTCGAAATTTGCTATTCCATTTATAAAAGGTTTGCAGGAAAATGGTATGATAGCAACTGCCAAACATTTCCCTGGACATGGCGACACAGATGTCGACTCTCATCTTGATCTTCCTGTTATAAATCATCCCAAATCAAGATTGGATTCCCTCGAACTTAAACCTTTTAAAGAGTCGATAGAAGCCGGCGTTAAATCAATTATGGTTGCGCATATATTTTTCCCTCAAATTGATACAGGTAAAGGGTTACCTTCAACTTTGTCTTATAACATCATCACAGGGATTTTGAAAAATGAACTTGGTTTTAAAGGTTTGATCGTAACTGATGCGATGAATATGAGAGGCGTTACGAAACTTTATTCAAATGCGCTTGCATCTGTTTTGGCTGTTAAAGCTGGAAATGATATAATTTTAATTCCACCGGATCCAGATGAAGCGATCGATGCCATAGTCAAAGCGGTGAAACGCGGTGAGATAAGCGAAAAAAGAATAGATGAGTCGGTTAGAAAAATTTTGGAGTTTAAGTATGATCTTGGTTTGCATAAGAACAGATTTGTCGATATGGATAAAATAAGGGACATAGTAACAACAGAGGAACATCTAAGAAAGGCAAAGGAGATATCACGGGAATCGATCACGGTTGTTAAAAACGATGGAATTTTGCCAATATTACAGTTCGACGATAAAAAGATATTACACATAACCATAATTGATTCAAGGGATTTAAACAGCGGTGTTTCTTTTGAAGAGGAGCTTTCGAAAAGATACAACAATATCTCATTTGAAAGGGTCGATCCAAGAAGCACAAATGGCGAACTTAATGCGATACTTTCAAAAGTAAATAATTACGATATTGTGATTGTTTCTGCGTATGTTCGTGTTAGGGCTTATCAGGCATCGCTTTCGCTTATGGAGAAGCATGCCAAGTTTTTGAGGCAGGTTATCGATTCTGGTAAACCTGTGGTTTTGATTTCATTTGGTAATCCATATATCGTTGTTGATTATCCAGATGTCAAAGCCTACATTTGTTCATATTCCGATGCTAAACCGGTTGTTGAAGCCACAGCAGAGGTTTTATTTGGGGAGGTTTCTCCGCAAGGTAAATTACCAATTAATATCCCGGGGTTTGCTGCGCTTGGAACTGGGCTGACTTACCCAAAAACAACGCTTCGATATGATTATCCTGATGAAGCGGGTTTTGATGCGAATAAACTTGCCAAACTTGACACTATAATGGAAAAAGCAATTCAGGATTCCGCGACTCCCGGTGCTGTCCTTCTTGTTGTGAGGAATGGAATAATAGCATATCATAAAGCTTTTGGAACATATAGTTACGATCCTTATTCGAGAAAGGTTAATGTTAATTCGATTTATGATATGGCTTCGATTACAAAAGTTGCTGCGACGACGATTTCAATTATGAAACTTTACGAAGAAGGAAAGATTGATCTTGATGATCCAGTTGCAAAATATCTCCCAAAGTTTGCTCAAAATGGTAAGGATAAAGTCACGATAAAAAATTTACTTCTCCATAATAGTGGTTTACCATCTTGGAGACCATTTTATCAACTTTGTAAAAGTCCCGATGAAATACTTGATTCAATTTATGCTCAACCGCTTGTTTATAAAACGGGTGATTCAACGGTTTACAGCGATCTTGGGTTCATAACGCTTGGGAAAATCGTTGAAGTTGTCACAAATATGCCACTTGATCAATATGTGAAGAAGACATTTTATATACCTCTTGGGATGAAATCGACGACTTTTTTGCCGCCGAAAGATTGGGTTGATTTCATCGCTCCAACTGAATATGATAGTTTGCTTGGTGGATTTGTTCATGGCGTTGTTCATGATGAAAACGCCCGGGCGTTGGGTGGAGTCTCTGGGCATGCGGGATTATTTTCGAACGCACGTGATCTCGCTGTTTTAATGCAGATGATTTTAAATGGCGGTGAATACGGAGGAAAGAAATTTTTCAAAAAAGAGACCGTCGAACTTTTTACAAAAAGATGGCCTAATAACCGCGGTCTCGGCTGGGACAATGCTCTTTCACCATATGGAAAGAGCGCTCTCGATGGTGCATTTGGAGAAAACGCCTTCGGGCATACTGGATTTACCGGGACATCGGTTTATGTTTACCCAGAGAAAAATGTAATAGCAGTTCTTTTGACAAACAGAGTTCACCCGACTAGGGCTAATAACAAGCATATTGCGCTTAGAAAAGCTGTTCACAAAGCGATAACAGAAGCAATCGTAGATTAAACCAAAAACAAAAACCTGTTTTAAAATGCAATTTATCGATTGGCTGATCGTCGCTTTATATTTTATCCTTAGCATTGTTGTTGGCGTTTATTATTCAAAGAGGGCGGGGAAAAGCATAAGTGAATTTTTCCTATCTGGTAGAAACCTGCCTTGGTGGCTTGCGGGAACTTCGATGGTTGCGACGACTTTCGCAGCGGATACCCCTCTTGCTGTAACTGAACTTGTCGCAAAGAATGGAATAGCAGGGAATTGGTTGTGGTGGAACTTTCTCTTTGGCTCAATGCTTACCGTATTTTTCTTCGCAAGATTGTGGAGGAGAGCCGGGGTTTTAACTGATGTTGAATTTGTTGAACTTAGATATTCAGGTAAACCAGCATCTTTTTTGCGAGGGTTTAAAGCACTTTATCTTGGGCTATTTATTAACACTGTGATAATTGGTTGGGTAAATGTAGCGATGGTTTCGATTCTGACCGGTTTCTTTGGCGTTCCAGAAGAACTTGTAAGATATTATGTCTTTGGTGCGATGCTTATAGTTGCCATTTATTCTGCTTTATCAGGATTGTGGGGAGTTGCTGTAACCGATGCGATTCAATTTGTCATAGCTATGGCTGGGACGATAACGCTTGCAATTGTGGTTGTAAATTTGCCTCAGATAAACGGCGTTGCGGGGTTAAAAGAAAAACTCCCTGATTGGGTTTTTAAATTCACTCCAGTTGTAGGCTCGACCGAGGAACTTGTTTATGGCGGGGTTTTAGCTTTAACGGTTTCTTCTTTTATCGCTTATGTTTTCGTGCAATGGTGGGCATCATGGTATCCGGGCGCTGAACCCGGTGGAGGTGGATATGTTGCGCAAAGGATGATGTCTGCAAAAGATGAAAAACATTCGCTTCTTGCGACGCTTTGGTTTACGATTGCGCACTATTGCATAAGACCTTGGCCATGGATAATCGCTGGACTTGCGACGCTTGTATTGTATCCGGAACTTGGTCCCGATGATAAAAAACTTGGCTATATCTATGCAATGAGGGATTATCTTCCAGTTGGTCTTAAAGGTTTACTCGTTGCGGCTTTCTTTGCTGCATATATGTCAACAATAGCAACCCATCTCAACTGGGGAACTTCGTATGTAGTGAACGATTTTTACAAAAGGTTCATAAAGAAAAACGCGGACGAGAAACATTATGTATTTGTATCGAGGGTTGTAACACTGCTTGTTATGATTATGTCTGTTTTGATAACACTGATCATAAAAACGATTTCTGGAGCTTGGCAATTTATAATTGAAGCAAGCGCGGGGCTTGGGCTTGTGTTAATTTTAAGATGGTATTGGTGGAGGGTCAATGCTTGGAGCGAAATTGTCGCTATGATAGCTCCATTCTTCGGTTATGCTTATATAAAATTTTTTACAAAGATAACTTTCCCTGAAACACTTTTTTACATCGTTGCTTTTACTACGCTTTCATGGCTTGTCGCGACATTTTTGACAAAACCAGTTGAGCAAGAACATTTGCTGAATTTTTATCGGCGCACTCATCCCGGTGGAATCGGATGGAGAAAGATTGCCCGCCTTGCCCCGGATTTGAAAGGAGATTCGGGATACATTTATCTTTTTATCGATTGGATAAGTGGAATCGTTTTAGTTTATATGTTTTTGTTCGGAATAGGCAAGATAGTTCTTGGCGAATATCTTTCGGGTTTGATTTACATCGCTATTGGTTTTGTCGCTGGTTTGGTTATTTATATTGACTTATCAAAGCGTGGATGGGAAAAAGCAGTTGAATAGATTTATCGATTTAATTTTATTTCGAACTTTTCCGTTGCTTTTGAGCACCAGCCTTCGATTTCAGAACAATAGAAATATGTGAATTCTCCATTTAGCGTTGGGATATTTTTTGACTTTAACCTTATATCAACCTTTATCGGTTTGCTTATATCGATGTAATTTTTTTGTGTTTTTTCAAATTTTACGTTTATGATTTCAGCATTTGCACTTGTAAATTTTACATCTGGACTCGGTTCTGAATTTACATGGATTCCTTCTGTTGGATTTAGAAAAATTAAAATGGTAACTTTGTCTTGTTTGTGTTTTTCGATTTTAAATTCGCTTGAAACGAACCTGTTTTTCTGAACTTGAAAATTTATGAAAAGTTGAATAAACACGGTGGCAAAAATTATTTGCTTTATCGTGTTCATTATTTAATCTCGCTTAAATTTTATGCTTCCCTCGTAGATTGTCATATAAACATTGAAATTTTTGTCAAGTATTGCTATGTCCGCATCTTTTCCAGTTGCAAGAATTCCTTTTCGATGTTCCTTTCCGAGAACTCTTGCTGGGTTTAGAGAAGCCATTCTAACTGCTGATGTAATTGGAACATCGACAAGTTCGACCATAACTTTTACCGCTTGTTCCATTGTTAAAGTGCTTCCCGCAAGCGTCCCGTCCTCGAGAAATATTTTCCCATTTTTTAAGATGACTTTTTGATTTGCGAATTCATACTCTCCGTCTGGCATTCCACACATCTTCATAGCGTCAGTTATGAGGATAATTCCAGTTGGACCTTTTATTTTGTATAGAAGTTTCATAACCATAGGGTGAACATGGATTCCATCCGCTATCAGCTCGATTTTAAGTTCATCGAAAAGAAGGGAACCTGTTATCACTCCTGGATCGCGGTGGTGAAATGGTTTCATCGCGTTGAACATATGGGTTACATGTGCAGCACCATTGTGGATTGCGGTTTGAATTTCTTCAATATTTGCAGTTGAATGTCCAATAGATAGGATAACTCCATCAAGCGCAGCTTCTCTCATAACTTCATAAGCTCCCGGAAGTTCCGGGGCGATCGTCATTATTTTAATGTAGCCACGACCCGCATCGCGGAGCGCATACCAGGCATCAAGCGTTGGCTTTTGAAGATAATCTGGGTTCATTGCGCCTCGTTCATCAGGATTTAAAAATGGACCTTCGAGATGGATTCCCCAAATGTTTAAATGGTTTTGCTCTATAAAATCCGCAAGTCTTCTTAATTCTCGGATAAATTCTTTTTCAGGTTTCGGATAAAGCGTCGCCAAAACTCCTGTGGTCCCATGTTGAAAAAAGAATTCACTTATTTTAAAAAGCGCCTCGTCATCTTCATCTTCAAAACCATATCCAAGCCCGCCATGAACATGGAGATCGATAAATCCTGGCACAGCATACATTCCATCTAAATCGAAAAATTCATATTCATCGTCCAGATCAAATTTAAGGTCTTCTAATTTTCCAATTTCAGCGATTTTCTTGCCTTCTATTATTATTCCTGCTTTTTCTATAATTCTAAATGGGGTGACCGCATCAACATTGCGTAGGACGAGCTTCTTCATACGATTTTGATTTTATTTCTGATTTCGTAGTTAAGAAACTTCTCTTTGAATTTTTTGACAGTTTCAGTAACGTCGTTCGAATTGAAGATGGACGAACCCGCGACGATTATATCCGCACCCGCTTCTAGTAAAAATTCAACATTGTTGAGGTCGATTCCGCCGTCAACTTCTATTTCGACATTTAAATTTCTTTCTGTGATAATTTTTTTCGCTTGGATGATCTTTCTTATCGCGTTTTCAATAAACTTTTGCCCGCCGAACCCGGGATTTACAGACATTATCAACAATATGTCAACATAGTCGATAATTTCTTCCAGCACATTGACTGGCGTAGCTGGATTTATCGAGACGCCCGCTTTAGCGCCTGTTTCTTTTATTCTCATTATCGTTCTGTGCAAATGTGTGCAGGCTTCAAAATGAACAGTGATTATATCTGAGCCAGCCTTTCTAAATTCTTCTATATATTGATCTGGGTTTGATATCATAAGATGAGAATCGAGGGGAAGATGTGTTAATTTTCTTATCGCTTTAACTATCATTGGACCAAAGGTTAAATTTGGCACAAAATGTCCGTCCATTATATCAAGGTGGAATAAATCTGCACCACCTTCTTCGGCTTTTTTGATCTCATTTTTTAAATCCGAAAAATCCGCAGAAAGTAATGATGGAGCTAATTTAAACATAGTGCATCAATAATTTTGTTCTTTTACTGGAAGTTCTTTTGCTACAAATACATCGATGCTTGAACCTTTTTGAACGTAAAATCCTGCTCTGGGAAATTGTTCGATAACTGTGTTTGGCAAAACATTCGCGCTTGGCTCATAAATTACTTTTCCAAGTCGAAGTCCAGCTCCATTTAAAACTTGTTCAACCTTTGAAAGTGGAAGACCCACTAAGTTTGGAACCTGCGTCTTACCTTCAGCGCTTCCGATGCTTACAACAACTGAAATAGGAGTCCCGGCTGGGACTCTTGTTCTTTCCGGAATCGATTGTGAAAGTATAGCTCCTTCCGGGACATCATCTGAAAAATCATATTCAAGATCGCCAAGTCGCAATCCATATTTTTCAAGCGTTAATTTTGCGTCTCTTACAGATTTGCCGATTAAAGATGGAACTTCAATCTTTTGCTCGCCTGAGCTAACCGTAAGGTAAACTCGCCTTCCTTCTTTTATCTTCATCCCGGGTCTTGGATTCTGAATTATGACATATCCCGCGGGAAATCTTGCATCATGTCTTTCTGTCACCGCTTCAAGTTTGAGATTTAAGGAGTCTATAACTTTCTTTGCATCTTCAAGTTTTTTCCCGATCAAATTTGGCATCTCAATTGATTTAACAGAGCGGACATAAAGGGGCATCGCAATTTTATCCATTAGCAAAATTAAAGCCACAAATAGAACTGCAAATATAGCAAGGTTTTTAAAACCCTTGATTTTCACTTTCGCTTCGAATTTTTTGTGGAATATAAAAATAAATTTTTGAATTCGCAATTTGAACTAAATTCACACAAAATTGACACTTTGACATCAGGCGAACAAAGTTGCAAAACGATTCTGAAAGTTTGACAAGGGTTGAGATGATGATTGTTGATTGATTTTTAATCTTTTTTCTTTGGCACAGCCTTTGAAATGTAAAATTTGTGGAAAAATCAAAAATAAAAACTTAAATAGGAGGTGATTAACTATGTTGATGAGATATTCACCATTCAAAGAAATAGAAATGCTTGAAAAAGAAATCAATAAAATGTTTAACGACTTCTTTGGAACTGTCGGGGTTAGTTATGAATATCCTTTGATTGATATGATCGACACAAACGACGCGATTTTGGTTTACGCCGAGATCCCCGGTGTCAATAAAGATGATATTAAAGTCAAAATCCATAACGATGTCCTCACAATCTCTGGTGAGAGGAAAGAACCTGAACTTCCAGAGAAAGCTAATTGCCTGATTCGTGAGAGAGAATTTGCCAAGTTTATGAGAAGTGTAAGATTGCCTTATCCAGTTGATGTGAACAAGGTTAGCGCTGAGTATAAAGATGGGATCTTGAAGATAACGCTTCCGAAGAGAGAGGAATTCAAGCAAAAAGAAATTCAAATTAGCGTTGAATAAAAATGCAAAGGAGGTGATGATGTATGAGAAGGAGCAGAGCGATGATTAAAAATGAGAGTTTGAAGAAATACATCTTACCTCCTGTTGATATGTATGAAACCCCTGATTCTTATATCCTTTTTCTCGATATGCCCGGAGTTGCGAAGGAAAATTTGAACATCAAGGTTGTTGGTGATTCCCTTGTAGTGCGTGGTAAGTTTGACCTTCCTGTTTCGAAAGGTGATGAGATGTTGTTAAACGAGATCGTTAAGGGTGAGTATATGAGAGAGTTCGTTCTCTCAGGCGATGTTGATAGGGATAAAATTGGTGCGAAGCTTACAAACGGTGTCTTAGTTCTAAAACTTGGAAAGAGTGATAAAAGCAAAGAAATCGAAATTAAAATAGAATATAAAGGAGGTGAGCGCTATGGCACTCATTAAATGGAGTCCAATAAGAGATCTTGCAACTGAAATTTTTGAGCTCCAAAGAGAAATCAATAGAATGTTTGACCGATTCTTCCGTGGATTTGAAGAGGAAGAGGAAATTAAATTGGCGACGTGGAGTCCAAGAGTTGACATATCCGAGACCGATGATGAGTACATCGTAAGGGCTGAGGTTCCGGGCGTGAGCAAGGATGATATAAAGGTTACAATAAAGGACAATCTCCTCACAATAAGCGGTGAGAAGAAACAGGAAAGGGAGACGAAGAATGAAAACTTCCATCGAATTGAGAGAGTTTATGGCTCGTTTAGCAGGACGTTTACATTGCCGGGAGCTGTGAAGGTCGATAAGGTTGAGGCTAAGTTTAAGGATGGCGTTTTAACAATAAAGCTTCCGAAGGTTGAAGAAGCGAAGGCAAAAGAAATTGAGGTTAAAGTTGGTTAAACCTGAAAGTCCCGCCATTTTTGGCGGGATTTTTTTAAATTTATAAAAAAGGAGTTTTGAAAATGAGGCTTGAAACTGAAAAAAAGGGTTTAGGAAAAATTTTAAAGAACCTTTTAATGCCTTATCTTTCTGAAAAAGAGGAATTGTTAAAAATTTTAAACGACGATTATTCTAAGGAGATCACCATTGCAAAGATGATGGACGAACATGCAGAGATGATCCCTTTTGATTTTTTAAAGGAGAAATTGAAAAAACTTGCGGAGGAAGAGAGAGCCCATGCTGAAAAATTAAAACAAAAAATTATCGAACTCGGCGGAACGGTGAACCCGAGCCCAAAGATTTATGATATTAGGGCATCGTCAATTCACAATGAGAGAGGGTTTAGAAAATTAGTTGCGGATCTTGAACTTGACAAAGAAATTTACGAAGATTACATTGCTCAAATTAACAGGATAGAAAATGAGGATATAAAGAAATTGTTGCGAGAGATAGTTGAAGATGAAGTGAGACATAAAGATGTTTTGATGGATATAGTTATGAGGCTGTGTTAGTTTTAATTTTATAAACAAACAAATCATCAAAGAACTATGGGAGAAGAACTCAAATACACGACGAAACCAGAGACACATATTCATATACCTGAGGCAATGGCGATTTTGCCTTTGAGAAATTCGGTGTTTTTCCCGAAGCAATTTATGCCTCTCTCGGTTGGAAGGGAAAGCACTATAAAGTTAATTGAGGATGTTTCGAAAACTGGTGAATTGATATTAATCGTAGCACAGAAGGAACCTCAGATAGAAAAGCCGACGCCGGATGATATTTACCATTTCGGAACGGTTGCAAAAATTCTTAAAGTCTACAACCTTCCTGATGGTTCGAAAAGTGTTTTCGTCCAAGGTTTACATCGTGCTAAAATCCTTTCTTTCATACAGCAGGAACCGTATTTGAAAGGTATAATTCAGCAGGTTGACGATGAAGGAGAAATTGACCTTGAGGTCGAGGCTATTGCGGTTGCAATAAAAAATGTTTTTAAGAAGGTGGTTGAACTTTCACCCGATTTGACTCCGGAGCAAGCGAATATGGTTAGCGGTACGGATGACTTGTTCGCTCTTCCAGATATTGTTGGTTCGATTTTGAATGTTTCTGTCGCGGAAAAGCAGGAGATACTTGAGCAGGTGAATATAAAAGAACGAATGAAGAAATGTCATTTTATTTTAAATCGGCATGCACAAAGGCTTGAACTTGGTAATAAGATTCAAGCTGAAGTTCAAGATGAGATCACAAAGAATCAGCGAGAGTATTTCCTGAGGGAGCAGTTGAAAGCGATAAAGAGAGAACTTGGAGAGGATGAAGAGGGAGCGGAAATTAGAGAGTTGAGAGAGAAGATCGAAAAAGCCAACATGCCGGAGGAGGCGAGAAAAGTTGCACTTAAAGAACTTGATCGATTGTCAAGGATGCATCCATCATCTGCTGAATATACCGTTTCGAGAACTTATCTCGATTGGTTGATAGAATTGCCCTGGAGCATATCTACAGAGGATAATCTTGATATAAAGAAGGCGGAGGAAATACTTGAGCGTGACCATTATGGGCTTGAGAAGGTGAAGAAGAGAATTCTTGAATATCTTGCTGTGAGAAAATTGAAAAATGATATGCGTGGTCCGATACTTTGCTTTGTTGGTCCCCCGGGTGTTGGAAAGACTTCACTTGGCAGATCAATAGCGGAGGCTCTCGGCAGGAAATTTGTCAGGATTTCGCTTGGCGGAGTTCATGACGAAGCCGAGATAAGAGGGCACCGAAGAACTTACATCGGTGCTTTGCCCGGAAGAATAATTCAAGGTATTAGAAAGGCTGGTTCGAATAATCCTGTCTTTATGCTTGATGAGGTTGATAAAATCGGAGCAGATTTCAGAGGCGACCCATCCGCTGCGTTGCTTGAGGTTCTTGATCCAGAACAAAATCATTCGTTTAGCGATCATTATATCGAGGTTCCATTTGATCTCTCAAAGGTTATGTTCATCGCAACTGCAAATATGGTCGAGCCAATACCACCGGCTCTTAGAGATAGGATGGAGATAATTGAAATACCAAGTTATATTGAAGAGGAAAAACTTAATATAGCGAAGTATTTCCTTGTGCCAAAGCAGATCAAAGCACATGGGCTTACGGATGATATGATAAAATTTGAAGATGAGGCTTTAAGAAAGATAATAAATTCTTATACTCGTGAAGCTGGAGTTAGAAATCTTGAGCGAAGGATTGCGGATGTTTGCAGGGGCGTTGCAAAAGATGTCGCTATGGGTAAAACCGAACCTGTGACGATAACAGCGGATGTTCTCCCGAAATATCTTGGGCAACCAAAGTATTATCACGAAGTTGCAGAAAGAATCAATAAACCCGGGATTGCGACTGGACTTGCGTGGACCCCAGTAGGCGGTGAAATTTTGTTCGTTGAAGCAACAAAGATGAAAGGTAAAGGAGGATTGCAACTTACAGGTCAACTTGGCGATGTGATGAAGGAGTCTGCGCATATCGCGTTAAGTTACATCGCTTCTAAAGCTGAAGAATTTGGAATTGATCCGGATTTCAGAGAGAAATATGACATTCATATCCATGTCCCGGCTGGAGCGATTCCTAAAGATGGACCCTCTGCTGGGGTTACGATATTGACCGCTTTGTATTCTCTTCTTACTGAGAGAATTGTTTGTAACGATATCGCGATGACTGGTGAGATCACACTGCGTGGTGCGGTTTTGCCAGTTGGTGGAATAAAGGAGAAAATTCTTGCAGCTCACAGAGCAGGGATCAAAAAGGTTATACTTCCAGAGAAAAATAAATCAGATATCGAGGAAATACCACAACAGGTAAGAGATGAAATGGAATTTTACTTTGTGAAGGAGATGGATGAAGTTCTTGAGATAGCGGTTAAAAAGGAGAAGGAAGAAGTTCCAGAAGAAGTTTGATCTTTAAAGATTTCCCATTTCGTTCAATTTGAAGGAAGAGGGCGAATCGTTCCATGAAGTTTCGGAATGATTCGCCTTTTGTTTATAAAATGGAGGTGGGAATTTATGAAAGATTATTACAAAATACTTGGCGTAAGCGAAAACGCAACTCAGGAAGAGATTAAGCAGGCGTATAAAAGGCTTGCGATGAAATATCACCCAGATAGAAACCCCGGTGATAAACAAGCGGAGGAGAAATTTAAAGAAATTAATGAGGCATATAGTGTTCTTTCTGATCCGGAAAAAAGAAAACAGTATGATCAACTTAGAAAATTTGGCGTTGGAGCGGGGGTAGGAACTGGATTTGGTGAGGGATTTAACTTTGGCTTTGGTGATTCTTTCCTCGAGGATTTGTTAAATCAATTTTTTGATCGCGGTGAATTTTTCAGGCGAAGTAGAAGAGGTGCGGTAAAGGGTGAAGACATAAACATAGAAGTTGAGATACCATTTTCTACTTCAATTCATGGTGGAGAAATTTATGTTGATGTTCCAAAGAAAGAGGTATGTGATGTTTGTAGTGGAACTGGAGCGAAGCCCGGCGCAAGGGTAAGCACCTGCCCTGTCTGCGGTGGAAGTGGGACCATTTCGGATGTAAAAGGTATGTTTGCATTTTCAAGACCTTGCCCAAGATGTTATGGTCGCGGAAGAATAATATCTGAAGTCTGTTACAACTGCGGTGGCACTGGGCAAGTTCAAACAGTGAAAAAAATAAAAATTAAAATTCCACCGGGAATAGATTCGGGAACAACGCTTAGAGTTAAAGGTGAAGGTGAACCGGGGATTAATGGTGGGCCGAATGGTGATCTTTATGTCCATGTAAAAGTCCAAGACGATAGATTTTTCAAACGTAGAGGAAACGATATCTATGTTGAGATTCCAATAAATATCGCACAAGCGATTCTTGGGAGTAAAATGAGAATAAAGACGATCTATGGAAATAAAGTTGAGTTGACGATTCCGCCGGGGACACAAACCGGGACGACCTTTAGATTGGGTGGACTTGGCGTTAAAACGAATGGAAGCGTCGGAGATATGTATGTTACAGTTAGAGTTGAAATTCCAGAAAAGATAAACGAACGACAACGCAAATTGATAGAAGAGTTTGCAAAAGAAGGGAATTTGAAGTATTGAGACCTTGAAAAAGAAAACTTTGTTTTTTATCTTTGTAAACAAAGATGTTTAAAAACACTTCAAGGTTTTTATGAAAAAAATTTTAACAATAGCATGGTGGGAGTATATAACAAAGGTTAGAACGAAAGCATTTTTAATTTCGATCATCCTTATGCCGATTTTTATAATTGGCTTTTCCATCCTTCCCAGAATCCTTATGGAAAAAGCGGAGACAAAGCAAAAACTCATCGGAGTTGTCGATCTAACCGGGTGGATCTTCGATGAGTTTAACAGGAAGATATCAGAAGAGTTTAAACTTCCAGATGGAAGGCAAAATTATATTCTTATTAAAGTTGAGGGCGCTTCAAACGATATAAACGAGATAAAAAAATATGTCAACAAACGAGTTGTTAAGGGGGACTTCGAGGCGTATTTGATTATACCTAAAAACTTTGAGGATAGCTTGAACTTTATATACATTGGACAAAATGTCGGCAATATAAAAGACATTGAAAGGTTCAGAAGCACTCTGCAAGAAATCGTTATAGGTGCAAAACTTGAAAAGTATGGGGTTGGGCGGGATAAGTTATCTCAGATAATAAAATCTGTTAAATTCACGACTATTAAAATCTCAAAAAGGGGTGAAGAAGAAAAAGCAGATTTCTTGAGCATATTTTTCAGCTCCTACATTTTTATCATGGCTCTTATGTTACTTGTTATTACTGGAGGGCAGATGTTAATGCGAAGCGTTGTTGAGGAGAAATCAAATCGCGTAGTAGAGATTCTTTTATCATCATGCACAGCGAACCAATTGATGGCGGGAAAAATTATTGGACTTGGGCTTGTAGGGTTAACACAAATGTTTATTTGGGCTTTGGTTGGTTTCTATTTTCTCTCTGGCTTCGCTCTTACAATGATAAATTTTGAAATATTGCTTATCTCTTTGGTTTATTTCATCCTTGGTTATCTCTTTTATTCTGCTCTTTTCGTCGCAATAGGTGCACCTGTGAACTCTGAATATGAAGCGCAACAGGTAGCTGGATATGTAAGCATAATTCTTGTTTTTCCAATCGCATTCGCATTTTTGATTATGCAAAATCCTGATTTATACTGGATAAAAATTTTATCCTTCATTCCACTTTTTACGCCTTCGTTTATGGTTGCACGAATTCCCATCAAAATGCCCTCATCTTGGGAAATTGTCGGAACTATGTCTGTTCTTGCCCTTTCCGTTGTCGGTATGATTTGGGTTGCGGGGAGAATTTTCAGGATAGCGATTTTAAGTTATGGGAAATTCCCGAGTTTGAAGGAATTGGTTGCATGGATTAAAACGAAATAAGGAGGATGTTAAATGTTTGACATTTCTTTTTTAACTTTAGTTGTAAGCACAGCATCGATAGCTTTCCTTCATGCTTTGGCTCCTGATCATTGGCTTCCTTTTGTGATGATAGGTAGGGCAAGGAAATGGTCGATTAAAAGGTTGATCTTTGTGACTTTTATCGCTGGGATAGGACATGTTGGTTCCTCTGTTTTGCTTGGGTTTATCGGATTATTCATTGGGATTGAGTTAAGCAAACTTGAGGGGCTTGAGGCGTTGCGTGGTGATGTTGGATTGTGGCTTTTGATTGGCTTTGGTATCGCTTACGCTTTATGGGGACTAAAACATGCAAGACATCCGCATAAACATGAAATTGTAGATGAGAAGATATTAAATGCAAAAGTTGTCACGGTTTGGACATTGTTTGCTGTTTTCATCCTCGGTCCGTGCGAGCCTTTGATACCTCTTTTTTTCATCTCGCTTAAATATAAACTTGCTGGAATTCTTACAGTTACAATTGTCTTTAGCGTTATGACTTGGATTATGATGATAGCCCAAGCGTTGCTGGGATATCTCGGAATTCGACTTATAAAGTTTGAAACCCTTGAAAAATATTCACATACGATCGCGGGGATTGTTATCGCTTTGACGGGTGTTTTTATCCTTATCACTGATATATGATTTTAATCAAGATTAAATCGTGTTTCAAGTTCGACGTATTTTTTGCCCATCTTAACGGTGGCGCAATCCGCGTAAGGATCATGTTCAAAGAACAGGATCCAGTTTTCTTCGACCGCTTTCTTTAAAAGTTTTTTCTTCTCTTCCATAGTCACCAAAGGTTGTAAATCGTAAGCCATAACATATGGAATTGGGATGTGCGATGAAGTTGGGATTAAATCGCCACAATAAACGATGGTTTTTTCTCCATCTGATACTTTTACAAGTTGCTGACCAAATGTATGTCCATTTGAGACAATGAGTTCTATGCCGTCGAAAATTTCAAATTCGCCATCGACTATCTCAAGTTGATTAAATTCAATTAATGGCATAAAGTTTTCGGGTAGATAACTTGCCCTGTCCTTTTCGTTTGGGTTCATTGCAAGATCGAGATTTCGCTTTTGAATGTAATAAGTTGCATTTTCAAATGTTGGTTTTAAAATCCCATCTTCAAGTTTCGTAGCCCCTCCAGCATGATCAAAATGAAGATGTGTTAATATCACATCCGTTATATCGCTTGTCTTTAAGCCGAATTTTTCAAGTGAATCTTCGAGTGTGTATTTTGTGTGATCTATCCCGTAAATGTCAATATATTTTTCCTCCCACTTTTTCCCTATGCCAGTGTCAACGAGAATTTTTCTATCGTCGCTGATGATGAGAAGTGTGCGTAGCGCAAGTTCGATCCTGTTTCTATCGTCTGAGGGATTTAACTTGTCCCATATTGTTTTTGGAACTATCCCAAACATTGCGCCGCCGTCGAGTTTAAATCTTCCTGTTTCGATTGCGTGGATTTCGTATTTACCTATTTTCATTTTCGTTCACAAGTTTTATTTTTGGTAGTTTTGCAAAATTTAAATTTTGCTCTTTTTTATTTAGAGCATCTTCTGCGTATTTAAGCCAGATTTTAACTTCTGAAAGAAGTTCGTTGAGATTAATTCCTTCGTAAATTTCTGGGAATTCACTAAGTTTGTCGATCGATTTTTTAAACTGGCTTATAGCGCCGCGGAAATTAAGGTTTGTCAAATGGTAAAAACCAACGGTTATATGAATCAAACCGTGATAAAATTTTTTAATCTCCGGGTTTCTTTCCTCGTTCCAGAGTTCTTCGAGCGTGTCGTGACATTCAAAAAAGAGTTCGTTGTTGAACTCGTTTATCGCCTTTGCGAAGTTATCTATGGGCATAATCCTTGAATTGTCTTTTGCTTGCAATTTTAAGATATAAAAACCTGTCAAATTTATCAAGATATAGCAGTAATTTGGAATAGCAGTCTCTTGTTTTTAAATTTTTTAAAAAATCTTGATCAGCATCTTATGCGGAAGTCTCTTGGAGTTGTTTTTTTAACTGTGCTTATAGATTTGATTGGATTTGGTATTGTGATTCCGCTTTTGCCGTTTTACGCTCTTCACTTTGGCGCAACATCTTCGCAAGTTGGATTTCTTGCCTCATCTTTCTCTTTAATGCAGTTTATCTTTAATCCGATCTGGGGCAGGATATCGGACAAGGTTGGAAGAAGACCTGTAATGTTAATCAGCATCTTCGGCTCATTTCTATCTTATCTTATTTTTGCACTTTCAAACTCGCTTGTTCTTCTTTTCGTCTCGAGAATGCTTGCTGGATTGATGGGAGCAAACATCGCAACAGCTCAGGCTTATATTGCTGATGTTACTCCGCCTGAAGAGAGAGCTAAAGGAATGGGATTGGTTGGGGCTGGATTTGGAATTGGTTTTGTTCTCGGTCCTTTTATAGGTGGGATATTAAGCAAGTTTGGGTATACATTGCCAATTTTATTTGCGTCCGGGCTTTCGCTTTTTAATTTTTTGCTTGCTTATAAATTTTTGCCAGAACCTCAAAAACATTATAAATTTGAAACGCAAAAATTAAGTTACAGGTCGATAATCTCTAAAATTTTTAACGACAGGTTGTTGCTTTTTCTTTATTTCACTTTCTTTGTCATAACATTTGGGATTTCGCTCAATTATGTTGTGTTCCCGCTTTTTACAAAGGATATGTTTAAATTTGATGCATCTCATAATGGGCTCCTTTTTGGATATGTTGGTATGATGGGTGTGTTTACGCAAGGTTATTTGATAGGTAAGATTTCGAAAAGAATAAAGGAAGAAAAAATTTTGCTTATGGGGACTTTTCTTATGGGCTCTGGATTGGTTGGAATGATTTTTTCGGCTAATTTTTGGCAATTTCTGATCTTCGTGACATTTTTTACTTTTGGAAGCGGTATAACCACACCAACTGTGTTGAGTTTGATCTCAAGACGTGCAAATCCCGAGATTCAAGGTGTGACGCTTGGGTTTGGGCAATCGCTTTCAAGTTTGGCTCGCGTTTTCGGTCCATCAACTGGAGGGTTTTTATACGGTGCATTCGGACATAAATCACCATTTGTTCTCAGCGCGTTGAGCATGTATTTTAGTTTTATTTTTGCTGTTGGAATCTATAACAAGATGAATTCAAAAAAATAAATTCGAACTTTTGATGAGCGTTTTAATTCTAACTTTGTTCATTTTCTTAATTGTGGGCTATATTTTAGCCGTTAATGTTTTTGGTCCATCTATGATTTTGAAACCAAAGCGTAAAAATTTCTCAACCAATGGAAAAATGTCCCCTGCTGATCTTGGGCTTGATTACGAAGATGTTGAAGTGAAAAGTCTCGATGGCGAAATTTTAAAAGGTTGGCTTGTAAAATCGAGCGTTGAGCCGGTTGGAAATGTGATTTACATTCATGGGACATATAGAGATAAAACTTTTGGATTGGGAAGGGCAAAGTTTTTGAGCGAGGCTGGTTATAATGTTTTGCTCGTTGACCTTCGTTTTCATGGGGAAAGCGGTGGGAAGTACTGCACATATGGTTATCTTGAAAAATTTGATATTTCCGAATGGATAAGTTTTATGACGAAAAAATTTCCTGGGCTTCCGATCGCCCTTTTTGGAATTTCTCTTGGTGGGGCTATCGCAATTCAAACAGCGGGAATTGACAATAGAGTTTGCGCAGTTATAGCTGAGGGAAGTTTCTCAAACTTTTTCGATTTAATTTACGACTACCAAAAATTAAAATGGGGATTCGCTTCGAAATTTTTAACTCGCAGAGTTATAGAAAAGGTTGAGAGGATCGCTGGATTTAAAGTTGAAGATGTTTCACCAATCGAGCATGTTAGAAGGTTGTCGTGCCCAATCCTTTATATTCATGGGAAAAACGATAGAACGGTTAAACCGTGGCATTCGGAGGTTCTTTACAAAAATAGTTCTAAAGGCACTTTGCTTCTGGTCGATGGAGCTGGACATTTAAATTCTTGGGAAGTTTTAAATGATAGATATCGAGAAGAGGTTTTGAAATTTTTAAGATTAAATTGTTCAAAAACAAAAAAATAAATTCAAAATGGGTAAAGTTGCCATCATAATGGGAAGTAAAAGCGATGAAGAGATAATGCAAAACTGCGAAAAATATCTTCAATATTTTGGAGTTGAATATGAGAAAAAAATTCTCTCTGCACATAGGAACCCAATTGAAACGATTGAATTTGCTCGGAATGCGCATTTGAACGGTTTTAAAGTTATAATTGCTGCTGCTGGGATGGCAGCACATCTTCCCGGTGTGATCGCGGCGAACACCACTTTGCCCGTCATAGGTGTTCCATTGCCATCTTCTGAGTTAAATGGGGTTGATGCGCTTTATTCAATAGTTCAGATGCCCGCTGGGATTCCTGTCGCAACGGTTGCCATTGGAAAGCCCGGAGCGGTTAATTCTGCGGTTCTTGCTGTTCAAATTCTTGCGCTTGAAGATGAAGAGTTGAAAAAGAAACTCGAAGAATTTAGAAGACAAGGCTCCAAGTTATGAAATATGGTATAGTTGGACATCTATGTCTTGACGTGATTCATCTCTCTGATGGGAGCGAGGTTCAAAGTTATGGTGGAATATTTTTTTCGCTTGCATCGCTTGCAAATATAGTTGACGACGATGATTTGATTTATCCGGTGTTTGGCGTTGGCGAAGTTGATTATGATAAATTCATCGAAAGGATAAGCATTTATCAAAATGTCATCACCGACGGCATATATAAATTCCCTGGGCTCACAAATCGAGTTCATCTTTTTTATCAGAATAAACAAGAAAGAACAGAATGCTCTGTCCATATCGCGAAGCCAATTGAATTTGAAAAAATAAAAAAGTTGCTTGATATTGGTGTCGATGGGATTTTTATAAATATGATATCTGGATTTGATGTCGAACTTGAGACTTTAAAATTAATTCGCAAAAATTTTGACGGATACATTCATTTTGACATCCATAGCCTTACGCTCGGTGTCGATGAAAAAAATGTTAGGTTCAGAAGAAGGATAAACAATTGGGATGAATGGCTCAAAAATGTGGATACAGTTCAAATGAACGAGTTTGAGGCAAAATCTATAGGTGAGGAAGGATGGAATGACGATACGCTTGCGAGAAATATCCTTTCGCTTGGAGTTAAAGCGGTGTTAATAACAAGAGCGAATCTTGGGGCGACGGTTTATTATCTTGAAGATGGATTTAAAAGGGTTGATTTAAGGGCTTATGAAGTTGAGGTTGTAGATCCAACGGGTTGTGGTGATGTTTTTGGTTCCGCTTTCTTTTATAAATTTTCGAAAACGGGTGATCCGTTAATTTCAACCGAGTTTGCAAATTATGTTGCCGGTTTAAATGCAACAATTCCTGGTTCAACGCAAATAGATAAACTTAGATGGCTTGTTAGAAAATGAGAGTTATGATAACAGGTTGCCATGGGCTTTTGGGGCAAAGCGTGTTAAAAATGTTTTTGAAAAGCACTGACTCCGAAATCCTTGCAACCGCGAAAGAGAACAGAACATTTCTTGATTTTGGTGGATTTGATTATACGATGCTTGATATAACATCACGAAGCGATGTTAAAAATCTTGTCGTCTACTTCAATCCAGATGTCATAATCAACACCGCAGCGTATACAAATGTCGACGGTTGCGAATTAAATCGCGAACTCGCTTGGCGCGTGAACGTTGAAGGCGTCAGAAACCTCGTACACTCCGCGAGGAGAGTCGATGCGAAATTAATTCACATCTCAACTGATTATATCTTCGATGGTAAAAATGGACCTTATACAGAGGACGCGACTCCAAATCCGATTAACTACTATGGAAGGACGAAACTCGCAAGCGAAAACGAGATCAAGATCGGTGGGATAAGGTTTGCAATTTTAAGGACAAATGTTCTCTATGGAGTTGGGAAAAATGTTAAAAGCAACTTCGCTTTGTGGCTTTATGAGAAATTGTCAAATGGTGAAAGGATAAAAATTGTCACAGACCAAATTGGGAATCCAACTTATGTCGAGGACCTTTCATTTGCGATTTTAAAAGTTGTCGAACTTGATAGGGAGGGGATATACAATGTTGGGGGGAGAGATTTTGTGGATAGATACACTTTTGCGGTCAAACTTGCTGAAATTTTTCAGTTTGACAAAGAACTTATTACTCCGGTTAAAACTTCAGAATTGAATCAGGTTGCGCGTAGACCATTAAAATCCGGCTTGATAACTCTTAAGGCTCAGGCTGAACTTGGTCTTAAACCTCATGGGATTGAAGATGGGATACTTGCGTTTAAGGCTGAACTTGAAAGTTTTCTCAATTCATCCCCAAAACATCGTTTTTAATTCGATATTTTTTGGGGTTTTCTTTAGTTTCTCGAAATGCTGAAAAATTGATACAATTTTCTTATTTTTAATAAAAACAGAAAAGCGTCGCACAAATGCTTGATTTAAAATTTATCCGTGAGAATCCGGACCTTGTTAAAAGGGCGATCCAATTGAAGAAAGAAAGAGACAACATTGATGAAATTTTAAAACTTGATGAGAGAAGAAGAGAACTTATAAAAAGAGGGGATGCTTTAAAAGCCCGACGAAACGATGTAACCGAGGAGATAGCCAATTTAAAAAAACAAGGGGAAGATGCGACTGAACTTATCGAGGAGATGCGAAAGGTTTCAGATGAGATCAAGGCGATTGATTCCGAATTGAAAAAGATTGAGGATGAACTTGAAAATTTACTTCTTTGGGTTCCAAACATACCTCATGAATCGGTTCCAATTGGCAAAGACGCAAGCGACAATGTCGTTGTAAGGACATGGGGCGAAATCCCGGAGTTTGATTTCGAAATTAAAGATCATTTAACGCTTGGGAAGAAACTTGGAATAATCGATTTTGAACGCGGGGCGAAATTGACGGGCAGTGGTTTTCCTCTTTACATAGGCAAAGGGGCGACGCTTGAAAGAGCCTTGATAAATTTTATGCTTGATCTACACATTCAAAAACATGGTTACATAGAAGTTTTTCCACCCTTCCTTGTGAACGAAGCATCGATGCAGGGAACGGGACAGATCCCAAAACTTAAAGAGGATATGTATTATTGCCCGGAAGATGACCTTTATTTGATTCCGACCGCTGAAGTTCCTGTGACGAACATCCATCGCGATGAAATTCTTGATATAAGTGAATTGCCAAAAAAATATGTTGCTTATTCAGCTTGCTTCAGGCGTGAAGCTGGGTCGTGGGGAAGGGAAACGCGCGGTTTTTTGAGAGTGCATCAGTTTAATAAAGTTGAACTTGTAAAGTTCACAACGCCGGAAACATCCTATGATGAACTTGAATCGCTTGTTCGAGATGCGGAAGAAGTGCTTCAACTTCTCAACATACCATACAGGGTTGTGCTTTTGTGCACCGGGGATATGAGTTTTTCATCCGCAAAGACATACGACATTGAAGTTTGGTCGCCTGCGGAAAAAAAATGGCTTGAAGCATCGAGTTGTAGTAACTTTGAAGATTTTCAAGCAAGGAGGATGAATGTCAGATTTAGAAGGGATAAAAAGTCAAAGCCTGAATTTGTCCACACTCTCAATGGCTCGGGGCTTGCGACATCAAGGTTGATGGTTGCATTGCTTGAAAATTATCAAACTCCCGAGGGAAAGGTGATCGTCCCGAAGGTTTTGCATAAATACACTGGTTTTACGATCATTGAATAAAAACAAAAGAAAAAGCGAAAAATGCAAAAGAACTTGATTTTAATCTTTTTGGTTTTTGTGATCTCTGGATGTGCAGTTTTGAAGAACCTTGGGGTTGCCCCCGAAAGAGAATATGTCGCAAAAGTTGGCAAAGAGATAATCACGCTTGACGAATTTGAAAAATCTTTTGCAAAAAATAATGGTGGATTTCAAAAGGCAAAAGAGAGAAGCATCGAAGATAGAAAAAATTTCCTTGATCTTTTGATAAGGTATAAACTTAAAGTTCTCGACGCGAAAGCGAAAAAACTCGACGAAGATCCCCAAATTCAAAAAGAAGTGAAAGATTACTACACGACCCTTGCTTTGTCTTACTTGACAAAAAAGGAAGTTATCGACCCGGGCTTGAGAAGATTATATGAAAGAAGGAAAGAAGAAATCAGGGCGAAGCACATTTTGATCGAGATGATAAACAATGATACTGCGACTGCTTATGCAAGAGCAAAGAAGGTTATAGATTTGATATACGCTGGTATCCCTTTTGATTCCTTGCTTGCTGAGTCGGATGACCCGACGGTTATATTCAATAAAGGGGATCTGTATTATTTTACCGCTGGTTCGATGGTGCCTGAATTTGAAGACGCATGTTATTCTATGAAGGTTGGGGAAATAACAAGAGAGCCAGTTCGCACAAGGTTTGGATATCATATAATTAAAATCCTTGATCGCAGACCAAGGGTTGAATTGATAAGGATAAGCCACATAGGCAGAAGAGTTGATCCCAAAGCCACGCCTGAGGACACATTGAGACTTTACAATGAAATGAAAGCGGTGCTCGATAGTTTGAAAATGGGCTTTGATTTCGGGGAACTTGCAAAAAGGCATTCCGATGATAAAGTTGCAAACCAAAGAAATGGCGATTCGGGATATTACCCGAGAGGCAGAACGCATAGAGAGATCGACCAGTTTATATTCAACGCCAAAGTTGGGGACATAAGCGACATAATAAGGACAAGATGGGGCTATCATATTGTAAAAGTTACGGAGATAGTTCCAGTTAAACCATTTGATGAAGTTGTTGAAGAACTTAGCAAAATGTATCAATCTTATCGACTCGATTATGATTTTAAAAATTACATCGAGAGATTGAAGAAAGAGTATAATTACTCACTCGATGAGCAAACTTTTGAACTTTTCCTTTCAAAGGCGGACACGTCTAAGACAACATCTCATCCAGATTGGGACAGCGTTTATACGAAAGAGGACAGGGAAAAGGTTTTGTTCAAATTTGCGGATCAAAAGATAACGATTGATTCAGTGATTAACATAATCAAGCGAAGCGCTGAATTTTCGGGGAAGAAATTCGATCGTGCATCCGTCAAATCCATTCTCGATAGAATCGTGGAGATGAAACTTACCGAATACAGGGCGAAAAACGTCGAAAAACTTTATCCGGATTTCAAAAATGAGTTGAAGGAATTCGTTGATGGAATTTTGCTTTACCACATCGAGCAAAAGATGGTATGGGATAGAGTTGACCTAAGCGAGGAGAAATTGAAAAATCATTATGAGAAGAACAAGGAAAAATATCGTTTTCCGGATAGAGTCAGATTCAGCGAAATTTGGGTGAAAAGCGAATCGCTTGCAAACGATATTTATTCAAAACTTAAAAAAGGCGCATCGTTTGATTCTCTTGCTGAGAAATATACCGAAAGAGCTGGGATGAGGGAAAAGAAAGGTGATTGGGGACTTGTTTCTTCTTCTGAGAACGAGATCGCATGGAAAGCATGGAATATGAAAGTTAACGAGATTTCTGAGCCGGTAAAGTTTCAAGGTGGTTATTCGATAATAAAGGTCACGGGTAAGGAACCAAGCAGAGTGAAGACATTTGAGGAGGCGTTTGGTGAAGTTGCAAGCGAACTTCAAGAAATGGAGTTAAAACGGCTTGAAAAAGAGTGGATTGAAAACCTTAAAAAGAAATACAAGGTCGTTGTAAATGAAAAGGCTCTTGAAAGAGCTTTTGCTCGTTAGTTTGATTTTGCTCGCTGGATGTGAAAAAGAGCCGAAAAGCGATGATTATATCGCAAGAGTTGAGAATGCTTACCTTCTCAAGCAAGAGTTGGTCGGGATGGATTCAAATTTCGTGCGAAATTATGTGGAAATCTGGATAAGGAATAATTTGCTTTATGAAGAGGCGCTGAGCAGAGGTTACGAACCCGATGAAAAAATCGAGCGAATGGTGGAGGAGTTTAGAAGGTCGCTTGTTGTTAAGAAATTTTTACAAAATGAGATAATGAAAGAAGCAGAAAAAATCACGGATGAAGAGGTTAAGGAGTTTTATGAACGTCATCAGGATGAATTCATACTCGATCGACCAATTGTAAAAATTGGCTATATTAAGTTAAAGTCGAGAGGTGACGCCATCGCTTTGAGAAGTAGGCTTATACCGCCGAAAAATTTTCGAGATATCATCGACGGTTTATCAACTGAGCCCGGCGTCCTTGAAATAGTCAAGGAAAGATATTACGATCAATTTAATATCCCATCTTCTGACCTTTGGAGAATTGCATGGAATTTAAATAGAGGCGAGATTTCTTTTCCAATTAGGTCTGGTGAGGATTATTTTCTGATCTATCTTTACGACAAAAAAGAAGCGGGAAGCAAGGCGGACTTTGAATTTGTCTCAGATGTTGTCAGAGAAAGAGCCATAGTTGAAAAACAAAACCTTATGCTTGACAGTTTAATTTCAAATTTAAAAAGAAAGTATAATTACGAGGTAAAATGGTGAGAGCGAAGATTTTAATTTTTCTCTTTGTCTTGAACGTATTTGCGTTTGCACAACAAAGGAGGCTCGATAGAATAGTTGCGATCGTTGGAAATGAGATCATACTGGAGTCTGATTTGAATTACCAGACTTATATTTTCGCAATTCAAAATAACTTGAATCCGGATGATTTGAGCCTGAAAAAATATGTTTTACAGGAGATGATAAATGATAAACTTGTGCTTGCGAAAGCTATAGAGGACACTATAGTTGTTTCAGACGATGATGTTGAAAGGCAAATAGAAGCTCAAATTCAGGCGCTTGTGCGTCAATATGGTTCCGAGCGAAGGCTTGAGGAAATTTATGGTATGCCAATTGGGAGGATAAAGCGCGAGATAAGGGAAGATGTGAGAAAGAGATTGATGATAGAAAAACTCAAACAGCAAAAATTTGGGATGATGACTGTTTCGGGTTATGAGGTCGAGAAATTTTATGAGACATATAAAGATAGTTTGCCAGAGGTTCCGGATATGGTTGAACTTTATCATATTATGATAGTTCCAAAACCTGTTGATTCGGTTGAACAAGCTGTTTATCAGAAAGCCAAAGCGATACTCGATAGCATAAAATCGGGTGGTGATTTTGAATATTTTGCGAGAGTTTATTCCGAAGATAGGGCAACTGCAAAAGATGGCGGAGACCTTGGATGGGTTAGGCGTGGAATGTTTGTGAAGGAATTTGAAGAGGCTGTTTTTAGGTTACAAGAAGGACAAGTTTCAGATGTTGTGAGAACTCCTTTCGGATATCATATAATTCAACTCGTTGAGAGAAGAGGTGAGCAAGTTCACCCAAGACATATTTTATTTAAAGTTCCTTTAACTGAAGAAAGTGACAAGATAACGATTTCAAAATTGGAGGAGATAAGATATAAGATTATGTCTAAACAAGCCAAATTTGAAGAGATGGCGAGAAAATTTAGCGAGGATGAAAACACAAAACTTTCAGGTGGATATCTTGGAATGATCGAAGTCAACGATCTTGAGCCTGAATTGAAAGAGGTTGTGAATTCTCTTAACGAAGGTGAAATTTCGCAACCGATCAAGATGAGATATGGAAACTCTTATGCCTATCACATCGTCTTGTTAAAAAGAAAAATTCCAGCGCATAGGATGAACTTGAAAGATGATTATATGAGAATTTATCAATATGCCTTGCTTGAGAAGCAAAACAGAGAATATCAGAAGTGGCTTGATGGCTTGAGAAAACAGGTATATGTTTACATTGCGGAGGATTTAAGGTGATAAAATTAAGGAGATAAAAAAGATGGCTTTCGGCGAACTTTTAGCTATAGTGGTTGGCTTCATAACCATAGTGTGGTTCTTTTGGGATATAAACAGAAGAAATGGAAAGTTGCATCAGCAGGCTTTGGAAATCCAAGGAAAAGCTCTTGAGATACACAGTAGGGCTCTTGAAATACACAATGAGGCTCTTGTGATACAAGGTAGGTCACTTGAGATACTCCAAGGTATAGCTCATATACTTGACAATCAAACTAAAATTTTGGCAAAAATTGAGGAGAACACAAGAAAGTAGAGAGTTCGAAAAATGTGGAATAAAAATTAAATTTTGGAGTCGAAAAATGAAGGTGAAATTTTTAATCCCAACCCTCTTTCTCCTTACAGCGAGCCTTTTATCGCAGGGGAAGATTAATTTTATTGAATATGATCTCCCAAATGGTTTGCATGTGATTTTACATGAGGATCATTCAGCGCCGATCGTCGCGGTTGACATTTGGTATTATGTTGGCTCAAAAAATGAGGATCCGCAAAGAACTGGTTTTGCACATTTGTTTGAGCATATGATGTTTCAAGGTTCCGCGAATGTTAAAAAAGCCGAACATATGGCTTATATCCAAAAGGCGGGTGGAACTTTTAACGGTTCAACAAATTGGGACAGGACAAATTATTTTCAAGTTGTCCCATCAAATCAACTTGAACTTGTCCTCTGGCTTGAATCCGACAGGATGATGAGTTTAAATGTGAATCAAGAAAATCTTGACAATCAACGCGAAGTCGTGAAAGAAGAGAGAAGATGGAGGGTTGACAATCGTCCTTACGGAACGCAATGGGAGGAGACATTCAAAAGGCTTTTCAAAGTTCATCCATACCGTTGGCCTGTGATCGGTTATATGGAACATCTAAACGCTGCAACGCTTGATGAGGTAAAAAGATTTTTCGATACTTATTATGTTCCAAACAATGCGGTTCTTGTGATCGCTGGAGATATTGATGTTGAAAGGACGAAAAAACTTGTCGAAAAATATTTCGGCGATATTCCGCGGGGGAAATATGAAATTAAAAGACCGAACCTAGTTGAACCTCCAATGACTCAGCAGGAAAAAGATACGATTTATGATAACATAAGATTGCCTGCTGTTTTCATGGCGTTTAGAATTCCAAAAGATGGTGAAAGGGAATTTTATGCTTTGGATCTTCTTGCTAACATTTTAGGTTCTGGTCGAAGCTCTCGACTTTACCAGAAACTTGTATATGAAAAGAGAATTGCACAAAGAGTAAGTGTTTATGCGATAGGGATGGAGGATGCAGGCGTATTTAAGATTGATGCATATTGTGCGATTGGGCATACGCCTGAGGAAGTTGAAAAAGAGATATGGAGTGAGATAGAAAAACTTTACAAGGAACTTGTAGATGAAAAGGAGCTTCAAAAGGCAAAAAACCAGAAAGAATCGGAGACGATCACAAGTTATCAAACTGTTTTGAATAAGGCGGATCAACTTGCATATTATTATGTTATCCATAAAAACACGAATAAGATAAACGAAGAACTTAGCGAAATTCTTTCAATTTCGCGCGAGGAACTTCGCCAATCCGCCTCAAAATACCTCGTTCCTCAAAATTCAGTGGTTCTTTATTATCTTCCAAAGGAACAAAGAGCGTCAAAATAAATAAGGTGTAATAATGAAAGCTTTAAAACTAACCTTGGTTCTGTTGATGGCAAATGTTTTGATAAATACGGGCGAAATTTTCACACAAAGCGAGGGCAAAATTGATTTCGTCGAATTTACATTAGAAAACGGTCTTCATGTAATATTACACGAGGATCATTCAACACCTATTGTTGCAGTTAATATCTGTTATCATGTCGGTTCAAAAAATGAAAAGCCAGATAAAACTGGCTTTGCACATCTTTTTGAACATTTGATGTTCGATGGCTCGAAAAATGTTAAACGCGGAGAATTTGATAAGTATATCACTCAGGCTGGCGGATATGATAATGCTTATACAACTGAGGATAAGACAAACTATTACGAAGTGCTTCCATCAAATTATCTTGAATTAGCCCTGTGGCTTGAGTCAGATAGGATGCTTGGATTTTCGATCCAAGAGATAAGTTTAAAAACGCAAAGAGAAGTTGTTAAAGAGGAAAGGCGATGGAGATATGAAAATAGACCTTATGGTTCCGCATGGATAAAGATCGCTGAAAAAAGTTACAAAAGACATCCGTATAGATGGCCAGTTATTGGTTATCAAGAACATCTTGACAACGCAAGTATGGATGATGTTAGGGAATTTTATGAGACATTTTATGTCCCAAATAATGCTGTTCTTGTCATCGCAGGAGATATAGATATAGAGCAAACGAAAAAACTTGTTGAAAAATACTTTGGTGAAATATCAAAAGGTCCGGATAATATCCCGCGCCCCAAGCCTGACGATGACCCACTTGGTGGTGAGGTTAAAGAAATCATAGAAGATGTAAACGCTCCATTGCCGGCGGTGTTTATGAGCTATAGAATTCCTGAAGAAGGGAATCCAGATTCTTATGCGCTTTCTCTTCTTTCGAGCATACTTTCTGTTGGTGAAAGTTCACGGTTATATCAAAGGCTTGTTTATAAAGATAAAATCGCAAGCGAAGTTGAAACTTATGCTGATGCAAGAGAGCATCCCGGATTGTTTTTGATATATGCGATTGCAAATCCCGGATTTAATTCTGACACGCTTGAAAAAACGATCGACGAGGAAATTGAAAGGATAAAAAATTACGGAGTTGAGGAGAAAGAGCTTGAAAAGGCGAAAAATAAAATCGAATCCGCTCTCGTTTCAGCAAAGCAAACAGTCCAAGGCAAGGCAGATCTTTTAGCTCACTATTATACTTTTTTCAGAAATCCTGGTTTGATAAATACAGATATAGAGCGTTATAGGAAGGTAACCGTTGAAGATGTAAAACGAGTTGCACAAAAGTATTTGACCCGAGATAACCGCGTCATTTTGCATTATCTACCAAAAACAAATTAATTTTAGACAAACAAAATTCGTGGAGGAAAAAGGTATGTTGAAGAAAATCGGAGCATTATTTATGGTTATCTTTCTTTTAACTTCCGCTTCAAATTCGCAGGAAAAAATCGACAGGACAAAACCACCAAAGCCGGGTCCTGAAAGCAAGGTTAAATTCCCATCGTACTTTGAAAAAACTCTTCCAAACGGTCTTAAAGTTATAGTCGTCGAAAATCATGAGCAACCGATCGTTTACATTAGTTTTGTCGTTAAAAGTGGATCAACTTATGATGAGGATTTGCCCGGGCTTGCAAGTGTAACCGCTGAACTTTTAACCAAAGGCACGAAGACGAGAACAGCAACACAAATAGCGGAGGAAATTGATTTCGTTGGTGGTTCGTTAAATGCAACATCATCTTGGGATGCGACAAATGTTAGTGTGCTCGTCCTTAAGAAATATCTTGGGGTTGGGATGGATATACTTCAAGATGTTGTTTTAAATCCGACCTTTCCAGATGAAGAACTTGAAAGAATAAGAACACAACGATTAGCTAACATCAAACAATCGAAGGCTGAGGCTGGATATCTTGCTGGGGTGAGATTTTCAAAAGAATTGTTTGCAAATCATCCGTACGCAAATGAAATCAACGGTAACGAGGAATCAATTCAGAAAATTAAACGCGATGATATCGTAAAATTTTATCAAAAGCATTTCATCCCAAACAACTCGTTCATAATTTTTGCAGGAGATATAACTCCTGAAGAAGCTGTGCCACTTGTTGAGAGATACTTCAAAGAGTGGAAGAAGGGTGAAAACCCACATAAAAAATTTCAAACCGTTAGCGATGTTTCAAAAACAAGAGTTGTAATTGTTGATAAACCGGGAGCGGTTCAATCTGCTATAAGAATTGGACATCTCGGGATCGATAGGAAAAATAAGGATTATGTCAAGGTTTATACTTTGAACACTTTGCTTGGTGGTTACTTCAACTCAAGGATAAATATGAATCTCAGAGAGACCCATGGCTATACCTATGGTGCTTATAGTTCATTTGATTCAAGAATTTATCCTGGTCCGTTTATTGTCTCAGCGGATGTGAGGAATGAGGTTACAGATTCATCAGTTGCGGAGATAATTAAAGAACTTAAGAGAATAATTGAAGAACCTGTACCGGAAGATGAGCTGAAGATGGCAAAGGATTATATTGTGGGATCTTTCCCGTTGCAGATCGAAACACCAGCGCAGGTTGCATCAAGAGTTATGACGATAGAGATTTACGGGCTTCCGAAAGATTTCTATGATAAATTTAGAGACGAAGTCAAAAAGATAACTGCAAAAGATATTCAAGAGGTCGCAAAAAAGTATTTGCATCCGGATAGGCTCTTGATCGTTGTATCTGGCAATTCCAAGCAGATAAAACCTGTCCTTGAAAAATTTGGTTCGGTTGTAGTTTACGACGCGGACGGGAATAAACTCGAATAAAAATTAATTTTAAATAGCAAAGTGCAAAGAGAAAAAAGTGATGTTGAGATAGTTCAGGAGCTGAACAAGGCTTATAGAAAAATAAAAGGAGAGATTTCAAAGGTAATCGTTGGGCAGGACAAGATAATTGAAGAGATGTTGATTGCTCTTTTTGCCCGCGGACACTGTCTTCTCGTTGGCGTGCCCGGGCTTGCGAAGACTTTATTGATAAAAACACTTGCCCAGGTCCTCGATTTAAAATTTAGCAGGATTCAATTCACTCCTGATCTTATGCCAAGCGATATAACCGGAACCGAAGTTATCGAAGAGAATGTAAGCACCGGGGAGAAATTTTTTAAGTTTGTAAAGGGTCCGATCTTTGCAAATATAATTCTTGCTGATGAGATAAACAGAACTCCGCCGAAGACGCAATCCGCACTGCTTGAAGCGATGCAAGAATATCGAGTTACCGCGGGAGGACAAACTTATGAACTTGAACAACCGTTTTTTGTCCTGGCAACCCAAAATCCAATCGAAATGGAGGGAACTTATCCATTGCCCGAGGCTCAACTCGATAGGTTTATGTTCAACATTTGGATAGATTATCCGAATTTTGACGAAGAAGTTGAAATAGTCAGAAAGACAACGAGTTCATATCAACCTGAGGTTGAGAAAGTTTTAAGGCGAGAGGAGATTTTAACTCTCCAAGAACTTGTGCGTAAAGTTCCCGTTGCGGATAATGTAATCGAGTATGCGGTAAAACTCGTTACCATGACTCGACCTAATTTAAATGGTGCTCCCGATTTCATAAAGCGTTGGATAAGTTGGGGTGCGGGTCCGCGGGCTTCTCAATATCTCATACTTGGCGCAAAGGCGCGCGCTGTCCTCGATGGAAGATACACACCAACTATCGATGATGTGAGAGCGGTCGCTTTGCCTGTTTTAAGACATCGACTTGTGACGAATTTTAACGCTGAGGCAGATGGCGTTTCAACAGTTGAAATAGTCGAAAAACTTTTAAAAGTAATTTAAAGGAGAAAAACAATGTCAGAATTTCAACAACCCGAAAGCTTTGCTCCCGAGGTAAAACCAATGCCATTTATCGACAAGTTAACCGGAATTTTCACATCGCCAGGGGAAGTTTATGAAAATCTTGTTAAGTCAACCAAGTCTGTGACTGATTGGCTCGTTCCAATCGTAATAATTGTTCTTCTTTCAATTGTTACAACCATTTTAAAATTCAACGATGAAAGGATAAAAGACTCGCTTCTTCAATTTCAGGAGCAAAGATTTGAGCAACTTGTTGAAGAGGGCAAAATGACCGAGGAACAAGCCGAAGTTGCAAAAGAAAGACTTGAAGCATTTGGTTCAACCCAAAGAATTTTTAGTATAATTGGGATTCTTATAGGTGTGCCAATAATGTTTTTAATTGTTTCGCTTGTGTATTTCCTTCTTGGGAGATTATTCTTTAAAGGCGATGTTGATTTTATGACCGTGTTTTCAATTTATTCGCTTTCAAGTTTGATTGCTTCGCTTGGCGTCATTGTTTCAACGATCCTTGCATTTATAACTGGTTCATTTTTTGCAACAGCAAGTCCAGCGATTTTTATGGAACCTTCAACAAGTAAAACGTATATACTTGCCTCGAAGTTTGAAGTCTTCACACTGTGGCAACTTGCGGTTTTTGCGATTGGAATGGCGAAAGCGTTTAACAAAAATTACGGACCTGCATTTGGGCTTGTCTTCGGCGCATGGGCTATATGGGTTGTGTTAAATTTATTCGTCCCGTTTTTTGGATAATTTAAACTTTAACAAGCGATGTTAAAATTTCTTCTTCTGTTAATTTTTTTAGTAAGCCCGAATTTGAACGCGTTTGAGTCATCTGCTGATTCATCGAGTATTGTCAAAAAGGGCACTCGGATAAATAAGTTAAAACTTGGAATTGTTACAGTTGGAACCGCTGGGTTTGCTGTTTTAACTTATGATTATTTTAATCAGGTCTGGTGGAAACCAACAAAGGTGAAAAAATTCGTATGGAGAGATGATTGGAACGATTTGATAAGAGCAGATAAAGCGGGGCATCTTTATTTTTCTTATGTTCTCTCTGACGCATATAAAAGTATTTTTAAATGGGTTGGATTTAATCCAAGAACTTCCGCATTTTTAGGCGCTGGGATAAGCGTAATTTATGAGGTTGGAGTTGTTGAACTTACAGATGGATTTACGACGCGTTGGGGATTCAGCCCAACTGATGTAGTGGCAAATATCGTTGGGGCTTTTTTCCCGGTGGCTCAAGAATATCTCCCATCGCTACAAGCGATAACTTTTAAATTAAGTTATACTCCGTCTGGTTACACATGGTTTGACTACTTGCGTGTTGGAAGTTTAAAGGATGCGCTTTATAAAAAGCAGTTTCACACAGATTATGAGGGTATGACTTTTTGGATGAGTTTTGATTTTCAGAGATTCTTGCCAAGGGATGTCGAAAGATTCATTCCGGATTTTTTAAACCTTGCGGTTGGATATAGCGTGAAAAATATAAACTATGCGGGCAGGGGTTATTCAGAGGTTTATTTGGCTGTTGATTACAATTTTTTGAAAATTGACACTGGCTTGGATATACTCAATAGGATAATACGAACTTTAAATTACATCCATTTCCCAGCGCCAACTTTGAGGGTTAAGCCTCGTGTTAAGTTTTACTACCTATATTTTTAAAAAAATTTCTCCATCGCTATGCGAAAGCACTTTTTTATATTGCTTATGCCCATCCTCTTCCTATCCTGCTCAGACGAGAAATTCAACGAAGTTATACAATCAAGCGGAATAGTTGAAGCAAGAGAGGTAATCGTGAGTTCAGAGGTTGCGGGGAAGATAATCAAGATCAATTTTGATGAGGGAAGTAGGGTTGATAGCGGTTTCGTGCTTTGCCAAGTTGATACCGAGTTAACATATCAAAGATATCTTGAAGCAAAATCACAAGCGGAGGCTCTTTTCTCACAGTATCAACTTTTATTAAAAGGGGCAAGGGCGGAAGAAATTGAGGCCATGGAGGAAATCGTCAATCGCGCAAGGGTTAATTTTGAAAACGCGCAAAAACAATTTGAGCGAATTAAAAATTTATACGAAGATGGAGTCGCAACACAAGAACAATTTGACAATGCAAAGACGTTTTTTGAATCAAGCAAGGCTCAATATGAGGAAGCGAGGAGAAGGCTTGAAGTTTTAAAAAAGGGCGCAAGAGAGGAAGAGATCAAAAGCGCGTTCGCAAATTATAATAGAACGCTTGCTCAGATGAGAGCGATAAAAATTCAACTTGAAAAATCAAAAATAACCTCGCCTATATCAGGATTTGTTGTGGAAAAATTCGTTGAACTTGGTGAATTTGTTTCGCCTGGAACACCGGTGGCTAAAATTGCCGATCTCGATGAGATTTATATAAGAATTTATATCCAAGAGAAAGAACTTGGCTTGGTAAAACTTAATGACACGGTGAATGTTAAAATTGATTCTTATCCTGATAAAGTTTTCAAAGGCGCGATCGTTTTTATCTCACCAAAGGCAGAGTTTACACCGAAAAATGTCCAAACTAAAGATGAAAGAGCTAAACTGGTTTATGCTGTTAAAGTGAAAGTTAAAAATGAGGATGGTGTTTTCAAGCCGGGTATGCCCGCGGATGTTGAGATAATCAAAGGGAGGTGAGGGAAATGTTTGAGGTCGAAACTTTTAACTTGACGAAGAAATTTGGGGATTTGACCGCAGTTAAATCTGTCAATTTGAAAATTGAGCGCGGGGAAATTTTTGGTCTGCTTGGTCCAAATGGAGCTGGAAAGTCGACCCTCATCCGTCTTTTGTGCGCACTTTTGAAACCGACATCTGGAACCGCGAACGTTGGGGGATTTTCGATAATTGACGAGCCGGAAGAAGTTAAAAAGATAATCGGTTATATGTCGCAAAGGTTTGGGCTTTATGATGATTTGACGGTTGAGGAGAACATAAGCTTTTATGCCGGGATTTATCTGAATGATAAAAAACTTGCTTATAAAAGAACCGAAGAAATAATTGAGAAACTTTCGCTTGGGGAACATCGCAAAAAACTTGCAATGCATCTTTCAGGCGGATTAAGGCAAAGGTTATCTTTTGCAACCGCTATTGTTCATGAACCAAGGATTGTTTTTCTCGATGAACCAACATCCGGGGTTGATCCGGTTTCAAGAAGAAATTTTTGGGAGCTTGTTTACGATTTGTCCGCTCAAGGTAAAACCGTCCTTGTGACAACTCATTATATGGATGAAGCGGAGCGTTGCAATAGAATCGCTTTTATTTCGCAGGGAGAAATAATAGCGGTCGGTTCACCCACCGAGATAAAGAAAAAATATATGCGAGGCGAGGTGATAAACATAGTTTCGGAAGATTTGATGGCTTGTTATAATGCTTTAACTTCGCTTGACTTTATTGAGGATATCGGCATATTTGGAGATTCGATCCATATCGTCGTTGATAACGCTGATGAGAAAATTTCTGAGATTTCTGATTTTTTCAAAAAGAAAAATTTGACATTTATTAAGATTGAAAAAATTCAAGCCTCGATTGAGGATGTCTTCGTTGCCCTTACGAAAAATAAAAGTTCAAACGCTTCTTAACATCGTATCCAAGGAGTTTATTCAGATAAGTCGCGATTTGAGAAGCCTCATACTTATAATTGCAATCCCGCTTTTTTTGCTTGTTATATTCGGCTATGGTGTTACGATGGATATAAAAAATGTTAATTTGGTCGTATGCGATTTGAACAAGACTCAATATAGTCGACTTCTTATCGAAAGGTTTACATCATCTGGCTTTTTCAATCTTGCTGTGGAGGTTAATGACATAAATCAAGTTGATCATTACCTAATTTCGGGTGAGGCTAAAATTGGGATTATTTTGCCCCATAATTTTTCAAGTGAAATCGGCGCCGGAAGAACTGCTAAAATTCAAGTTATAATCGACGGTAGCGATGCGAGCATTGCAAATATCGTGCTCGGGTATATTCAGCAGATATTGCAGGAATTTTCAAGTGAGATCATGGCAAATTATATTTTTCGAAGGACTGGGAAAGAGATAACCGGGGTTGATTTAAAACCACGGATATGGTTTAATCAAGAACTGAAAAGCGCCAACTTTTTCATCCCCGGGCTTATGGGTCTAATTATGATGATGCTGACCGTTTTTATGACATCGCTTTCCATCTCCCGTGAGAGAGAATTGGGCTCGTTTGAAAGGTTGATATCAACACCCTTGAACCCTTTCTTCATCATCACCGGGAAAGTTATTCCATATGCGATACTTGCGTTTATCGATTCAATTTTAATTTTGATTGCTGGCTATGTTTTGTTTAACCTTGAAGTCAAGGGTGATTTGCTGTCACTTTTTATTGTGACCGTAATTTTTATATTTTGTGGACTTAACCTTGGCTTAATAATTTCAACCGCCGCAAAATCTCAACAATCAACGATGGCTATTTCGTTTATTTCAACAATTGTTCCAACTTTTATTTTATCTGGTTTTGTCTTTCCGATAAGAAATATGCCGACGATTCTCCAATTGATTTCTTACTTAGTTCCTGCGAGATATTATCTTGATGTCATTCGTGGGATAATTTTAAAGGGAAATGGAATTTCGGAGCATATTGGCAGTGTGTTGTTTTTGTTATTTTTTATGATTTTAACTTTTCGCGTTGGCTTATTTAGATTGAAAAAATTAATGCGAGAGATTTGATGTTTAGAATTTTGTTTGTCTTTAAAAAAGAGTTGTTTCAACTTCGCAGAAATAGGCTTTTGATCGCGATAATGTTAATAGCGCCGGTTCTCCAACTTTTTATTCTTGGGTATGCTGCAACATTTGAGGTTAAAAATTTGCCCATCGCAGTTCTTGATTATGATAAAAGCAAATTGACTCGGGAAATAGTGAGCAATTTAAATTCAACCGAAACTTTTAATGTTGTTTTGTATTTGCAAAGTTTGAGCGAAGTCGACGGCATTTTGAAAAGGGGCGTTGCGAATGTAGTTGTGATCTTCCCGAAGGATTTTGAAAAGAAGATAATTAAAGGGGAAAGGGTTGAACTTCCTGTGATAGTTGACGGAAGTGATGCTAACTCAGTAAAAATTGCGATTGGATTTTTTGCAAGCATCATAATGGATAGATTTATTTCGATCGTCAAAGAAAATCTCATGGCAAGGGGAATAAAATTTGTGCCTTTTTGCGAGCCAGAGGTTAGGATTTGGTTTAATCCCGAGATGCGATCGAATGTTTTCATAATACCCGGTTTGATTGGTATGATACTTACAACTGTTATGTTGATTATGACATCGATGTCGATGGTTCGGGAAAAAGAGCAAGGGACCATTGAATTGTTGCTTGTTACACCTGTCAAGCCGTATCAATTACTGCTTGGGAAGATTCTGCCGTTTGTTTTGATTGGTTTGATTGATGCGATTGCTGTTATTCTTGTTGGAAGATTTTGGTTTAAAGTTCCGCTTAAAGGAGATGTCTTTTTACTTTTTGTTTCTACTTTTGTCTTTCTTCTAACAACATTTGGGCTCGGGATTTTCTCATCTGTTATATCTAAAACGCAACAGCAGGCGCTTATGACAGCCTATTTCTTTGCTATGCCAAATATAATTTTATCTGGGTTCGTCTTTCCTATAGAAAGTATGCCTGCGGTGATAAGGTTTATCACTAACTTTGTACCGTTGAAATATTTTTTGATTATACTTCGCGGGGTTTTTCTCAAGGGCGCCGGGGTCGATATTCTTTATAAGCAGATTTTGATTTTACTTATGTTCGGTGTGGCGATATTTAGTTTCAGTGTTTTCAGGTTTAGAAAATATCTGGCTTAAGGGCATGGAGTTGACTTTTGACTTTAGTTTCATTATATTTTGATTGAGAGCAAAAATAAACAAAAATCGGGGATGATTGAGATGATGCAGTTTCAAAATCTCGCCGAACTTTTCGAATACGGAGTAAAAACCTACCGAAACCCCAAACTTCTAAACTACAAATCAGCAGATGGAACTTGGAAGTCGATCTCCGCAGATGAGGCGATGAAACGCGTTAAGAATATTGCGCTTGGACTTTATTCGCTTGGGATTAGATACGGGGATAAAGTTGCGATTTTATCCGAAAGTCGTCCAGAATGGACGATGACAGATTTAGGCATACTTTCTATTGGAGCGATTGATGTCCCAATCTATACGACGCAGGCGCTTCCACAGGTTGAATTTATACTTACAAATTCGGAATCGAAGTTAATTTTTATTTCAACGAAACAGCTATATGAAAGGGTTCTTCCTGTGCTTGAGAGGATTGGGTTTACAGATAAGGTGATAACCTTTGAGAAAGAACCGCTTGGACCGAATGTAAAGACTCTTGAGGAACTCGAGAAAATCGGTGAGAATCTAAACAATGAAAATCCCTCGCTTTACGATGAACTTAAATCAAAGGTTAAGCCCGATGATCTTGCTACGATAATTTACACATCTGGGACCACCGGGGAGCCTAAAGGAGTTATGCTCACCCATTCAAATCTTATTTCAAATGCTGTAACTTGTGCTTCGCTTTTCACTTGGAACGCGGAACGTGAAGTCGCGTTAACCTACCTTCCTCTTTCTCATATATTCGAGCGGATGATAATTTATCTTTACCTTTACATTGGGCTCCAAATTTGGTATGCTGAGTCGATAGATAAACTTGCAGATAACCTCCTTGAGGTTAGACCGACGGTTATGACGACTGTGCCGAGGTTTCTCGAGAAGGCTGAGGAGAGGATGATGGCGCAGGTTCAAAAGATGTCTCCGCTGAAGAGAAAACTCTTTAATTGGGCAATGAACATCGCGAGACAATATGACCCTGAGAAAAAATTCCCACTTTCGTACAGGATAAAACATAAAATCGCGGATGTACTGGTCTATAAGAAGTTGCGTCAACGTTTTGGAGGAAGATTTAGGTTTATCGTCTCCGGTGGAGCTGCGCTAAGACCAGACCTTGCGAGGATTTTCACAGCCGCTGGGATACCTGTACTTCAAGGTTACGGTTTAACTGAAACATCTCCTGTCATCTCTGTAAATCGACTCGAAAGAAATAGAATCGGTTCAGTTGGTCCGGTTATTCCCGGCGTTGCAGTTAAAATTGCTGAAGATGGCGAAATTCTCGTCGATGGTCCAAATGTGATGAAGGGCTATTATAAAAATGAAGAAGCGACTATAAAAGCATTTTATCATACATGGTTTAGAACGGGTGACATAGGTTATCTTGATAAGGATGGCTTCCTTTTCATAACCGACAGAAAGAAAGATTTGATCAAGACAAGCGGTGGTAAATTCATCACTCCTCAGGTAATTGAAAATCTTCTCTCTTCAAACATCTATGTTGATAAAGCAGTTGTCATAGGCGAAGGAAGAAAGTTTGCTTCCGCGTTGATCTTCCCGAATTTTGAAGCTTTACATCAATTCGCTCAAGAAAATAATATCTCTTATTCAAACAATACTGAACTTGTCAATCATCCGAAGGTTCAAGAACTTTATCAAAAAATTGTCGATGAGGTCAACACGCATCTTGCTCAATGGGAGACGATAAAGAAGTTTGCTGTCATCGACGGTATTTTAACAATCGATGAGGATTATCTCACGCCAACGCTTAAAGTGAAAAGAAGAAATGTGGAAGCAAGGTATAAGGATTTGATCGACTCATTTTATAAGGAATAAAACCTTTCAAACGAAAAACAAAAATAAAGTAAAGAGTAAAAATGCGACCTATCAAAAAAGTTGCAGTTTTAGGGGCTGGTGTAATGGGAGCCCAAATCGCAGCACATCTTGCAAATGCAGGGATCCCATCGTATTTGCTTGACATCGTACCAAAGGAATTAACGGAAGAAGAAAAAGCAAAGGGTCTTACGCTTCAGGATCCAGAAGTAAGAAATAGGATAACAAGAGAAGGGCTTGAGAAGGCGAAAAAACTGAAACCAAACGCATTTTTTATCCCAGAACTTGAAAAACTTATAACGATAGGAAACTTTGAAGATAATCTTGGTTGGCTTTCTGAAGTTGATTGGGTTATCGAGGCCGTGGTAGAAAGGCTTGATATCAAGAGAGAACTTTTCAAAAAAGTTGAATCCGTGATAAAGCCCGGGACAATTGTAAGCACAAACACCTCTGGAATTCGCATAAGTGAGATAGCGGAGGGATTTAGTGATGACTTTAGAAGACATTTTCTTGGGACGCACTTTTTCAATCCACCGCGTTATATGAAGCTTCTTGAGATAATCCCAACCGCCGAGACTTCGCGGGAAGTTGTTGATACGATTGCGGAGTTTGGAGAAAAAGTTTTGGGCAAAGGGATTGTGTATTGTAAGGATACGCCTAATTTCATAGCCAATAGAATTGGTGTGCTTGCGGTTATGTATGTTCTCCATTATATGCTTGAAAATGGTTTTACGATCGAAGAGGTCGATGAATTGACGGGACCTGTTACAGGAAAACCGAAAAGCGCAACTTTTAGAACACTCGACCTTGTTGGTCTTGATACCCTTGTCCATGTCGCAAATAATATCTACAATGCGGTTCCAAATGACGAAATGAGAGAATATTTCAAAGTCCCGGATGTGGTTCAAAAGATGCTTGAAAATAAGTGGCTTGGCGAAAAAACTGGGCAAGGTTTTTACAAGAGAGTTAAGAAGAATGGTGAGAGCGAGATATTAGTTCTTGATTTTTCAAGAATGGATTATAGAGAAAGGCAGAAGGTTAAACTTGGCTCGCTTGAGATGGCTAAGGCGACCGAGAGTTTGAAGGATAAAATCCAAATTTTGATGAATGCAAAAGATAAGGCTGGCGATTTCTTCTGGAAAACAACCGGCGCTGTTCTGGCTTATGCTTCAAATAGAATTCCGGAGATAAGCGATACTATAATCGACATTGACAACGCGATGAAATGGGGATTTAACTGGGAACTTGGTCCATTTGAGATGTGGGATTTACTTGGTGTTGAAAATTCAATCGATAGAATTGAGAAAGAAGGATTTAAAGTTGCTGATTGGGTAAAAGATATGGTTAAATCTGGGAAAAAGAAATTCTACGAAAGAAAAGATGGCAGGATTTATTTCTATGATGTCGTTGGTAAAAAAGATTATGTGGAATTGAGAACGAAACCAGAGGTGATCAACCTTGATCTTTTGAAAGATGATAAGGCGAAAATAATCAAGGAAAATGCTGGTGCAAGTTTGATCCATCTTGGAGACGGCGTCCTTTGTCTTGAATTCCATACGAAGATGAACGCTATTGGTGAAGATATACTTGTGATGGCTGATTACGCTTTAAATGAACTTGAGAAAAATTATGAAGCCCTTGTAATAGGAAACCAAGGACAACATTTTTCAGCAGGTGCAAATCTTATGATGATACTTATGCTTGCACAGGAAGGCGAATGGGAAGAGATTGATAGAGCTGTTCGAATGTTTCAAAGGATGAATATGAGAATTAAATATTCTCCAAAACCAGTTGTTGTAGCTCCACATGGAATGACGCTTGGTGGCGGATGTGAAATTGTTTTACATGCACCAAAGGTTCGTGCTTATGCGGAAAGTTATATCGGGCTTGTTGAAATAGGCGCGGGTGTTATCCCAGCTGGTGGCGGGACAAAAGAAATGCTTTTGAGAGCGATTCAAAAAGCGCCAAAACAGGAAAATGTCGATCTAACCCCGTTCATTCGTGAAGCTTTTGAAACAATTGCTTTTGCAAAGGTTTCTACAAGCGCACTTGAAGCTAAAAAACTCGGATACCTGCGCGACTTTGATTCAATATCGATGAATAAAGATTATCTGATCAATGATGCCAAGAAAATCGCGCTTTCAATGGTTGAGGAGGGTTACAAACCACCTCTTCCCGCAGAAATAATCGCTCTTGGGAAACAACTTTACGCTAATTTCCTTGTTGGAATTTATTTGATGAAGGAAGCAGGGTATATCACTGAATACGAAGCACATATCGGTAAGAAACTTGCTTACATAATGTCGGGCGGTGATTTCACAACACCTCAGATTGTGAGCGAACAGTATATACTTGATCTTGAACGCGAGGCATTTTTAAGCCTGTGCGGTGAGAAGAAAACTCAAGAAAGGATGCAGTATATCCTGAAACACGGGAGACCATTAAGAAACTGAAAAGTTCAAAAATAAAAGTGGGAAACTAAAATGCAAGATGCAGTAATAGTAACAGCGGTAAGAACCGCGGTTGGAAAAGCAAAAAAAGGCACCTTGAAAGATTTTCGTCCAGATGAAATGCTTGCAACAGTAATTTCAGAAGCGGTTAAAAGAACCCCGAATTTGAAACCTGAAGAGATTGACGATGTTATAATTGGTTGTGCATTTCCGGAAGGTGAACAAGGTTTAAATGTTGCGAGAATAGCAAGTTTAAGGGCGGGACTACCTGTTAGCGTCCCAGCGATGACCATAAATAGATTTTGCTCTTCTGGTTTGCAATCGATCGCACTTGCAGCGGAACGAATTAAACTTGGTTATGCAGATGTGATAATTGCGGGTGGAGTTGAATCTATGAGCATGGTCCCGATGACCGGGAATAAATTTTCCGCAAATCCTTATCTTGCTGAAAATTATCCCGAGGTGTACATAAGCATGGGATTGACAGCCGAAAGAGTTGCTGAGAAGTACCAAATAACGAGGCAAATGCAGGACGAATTCGCATTGCGAAGTCATCAAAAAGCAATCAAGGCAATTCAAGAGGGAAAGTTCAAGGATGAAATCGTGCCATTGAAAGTTGTGAATAAGTATATAAATGGCAAAGGTGAAATAGTTGTTGAGGAAAAAGTTTTCGATATCGATGAAGGACCTCGGGCAGATACATCGCTTGAAAAATTGGCACAGTTAAAACCTGCATTTAAAGAAGGTGGAACTGTAACAGCGGGAAATTCATCTCAAATGAGCGATGGTGCTGCGGCCGTCGTGGTTATGTCCGAAAAGAAAGCGAACGAACTTGGCTTAAAGCCAATGGCAAGATTTGTCTCGTATGCTGTCGCGGGAGTTCCACCTGAAATAATGGGCATCGGTCCTGTTGAGGCGATCCCGAAAGCACTTAAACTTGCTGGACTTAAACTTGAGGATATTGGTTTAATTGAATTGAACGAGGCTTTCGCCGCTCAATCTCTTGCTGTTATAAAACTTGCTGGATTGAATGAGGAGATAATAAATGTGAATGGTGGAGCGATAGCCCTTGGGCATCCGCTTGGTTGTACTGGGACGAAGTTAACTGTATCGATTTTGAATGAGATGAGAAGAAGAAATGTAAGGTATGGAATGGTGACGATGTGCATTGGCGGTGGAATGGGCGCAGCAGGAATTTTTGAATTGCTTTGAAAAGTTAAGCCCCGACGCTATGTCGGGGCTTTTGTGTTTTTAATGCAATGACTTAAAGTAAATGATAATTAACGATGCACCAGCAAGAGATAGATTTTTTAAGAAATGAGCCATTTGATTCGCTGCAAGACCTGGGTCTTGAACATCCCAAAACCTGTGCATTATAAAAGCAGTAGGAACAAGGAACAAAACGAGTAAGATAGCTCCAACTATTGTATATAAATCAAATAAAATGCTTAACCCACCAAGAATGAGCATAGCCCCTGTAACTGGAACCATAACATTTGGCGCTGGTGCTTTCATCATCTGTGCATATGCAACCATATCTTTGTAATTTCTGAAATGTCCGAAACCCGAGGAAATAAAAAGCGCTGAAAACAAAATTCGTCCAATTATCCAAATTGCCTCCATTTTAAATCCCCAAGATTTTATTTTTAAGAAATTTCTTTTTTAAGCAAGCCAAGTTCAACCGAAATTGAACCCGGACCAAATACAAGCACCACCAATGCACCCGCAAGAAGGGCAAGATCAAGTTCAGCTCCAACTCCCGGTTTATCCATTGGCGCGATAAGCCCAATTTTAACCTTTACAAGCAGTATTGCAACAAGCATATCAATTGCCATTAAAAGCGCAGCCCATCTTGAGAAAATCCCAAGTATTAAGACGATACCCCCGACAAATTCAACCAAAGAAACCACAACTGCAAAAAATCCCGGCAGAGGAACACCAAGCCCTGACAAGAAATTTGCAAAACCCGGGATCCCGAAGACAAATAATTTCGGGTAACCATGGGCTATGAAGATCACCCCTAAAATCAATCTTAATATCAGCAAAACTATATCGTTTGCAGTTTTAGTTGAAAGTTTCGTAAGCATAGTTCCTCCTAAATTTTTTGTTTTTAATTTTTGTTAAATATCGACCGCCTTCTTTCTCACAAGATGACCTGTTCGATAATCCTCGATGGCTTGATAAATTTCTTCTTTCGTATTCATTACAAAAGGACCCCAACGGGCAACAGGCTCATTTAACGGCTTTGCACATCCAATTAAAACGATCGAGTCTTTAACCGCACTGAATTTGATATAATTTCCATCAATTAAAATGGCAAGTTGATGCTCCCTTACCTTAACTTTTTCTGGAAGTTCAATCATTCCCTCTGAAACAAGGCAGAACGCATTCATATCTTCTGAAATTTCATATTCGAAACTATTTCCCTCTGTTAACCTAACGTCGAGATAAATAACTGGATAATGAGCCCAACTTTTTTGTTCAACTTCATTAAATGACCCTGAAAGCAAATTGATTTTGATATCACCTTCTTTCAACTCTATCGCTTTGAAATTATGATAAAACGGATCACTCCATTTCTCCTTTGCGGGTAAATTAAGCCAAAGTTGATAACCCCACAATAAGCCATCTTTCATCATCGGCATCTCCGAATGTATCACACCACTTCCAGCGTTCATCCATTGCAATCCATCAGCTGTTAATCTCCCAGTGCTTCCAGTGCTATCTTTATGTTCAAAATCCCCCTTCACCATATAAGTCAAAGTCTGGAAACCACGATGTGGATGAGGTGGAAAACCAGCAATGTAATCCCTCGGGTCATCACTTTTGAATTCGTCGAGAAGGAGAAACGGGTCGAGAAAGTTTAAGTAATGTGAACCTATGTATCTTTTGAGCTTTACGCCTGCGCCGTCAACCACATCTATGGCTGGAATAACTCTATAGGCATTGCGATATTTAATTGTCTTAACAAGCATAATTTTGGTTGATTTAGTTTATAAATTTGGTTAAATAACTTGAAAACTCCTCTAAAGTTTGTTTGTTCACGCTGAAATAGTGGAATTGACCTTCCTTTCTAATGTTCACAAGTCCGCTTTCATGCAAAATTTTTAAATGGTGCGATATCGTCGGTTGTCTCAATCCAATTTTTTCAGTTATCTCCTTACAACTTATCTCTCTCGACTTTGCTATTAGTTCAAAGATTTTACATCTCGTTTCATCAGAAAGTGCTTTTGCGACCTTTGAAATTTTTACTTTTGCCATCCGCGGTGCTTTTTTGTTTTTAAATAGATATATAGACAAATGTCTATGTAAATATAAGCAAAAAAAATTGTGTTGTCAAGTTTTGGTGAGGGATCTCAATTGATTTTTTCTTTTTTGCTTTTTTGTTAAATTTTAAAAAAAGAAATTTTTGTAGAGGTAGTGGCTAAAGCTAACATTGATGAATTGAAGAAAAGGTTAAAAAATATCAAACTAGTTGCCTGTGACATCGACGGAACATTGCTGACCTCGGATAATCAAATTGGACAAGGGACAATTCAACTGGTAAGGGAATTGAAAAATTACGATGTTAAATTTTCGCTCATTACAGGTCGAGTTCATTCCGCATCCGTCAAATACGCAAAAATGCTTGGAGTTGATGACCCGATCGTCTCTTTAAATGGAGCTTTGATCAAATTTCCAGAAGGAGAGACGATAAAAGCTTTTTATCTGCCGGAGAAGAAGGTTCTGAAGGCGCTTGAACTCGCGGAGAGATATTTCGTTAACATCCTTTTTTATTCAGAGGACAAGGTTATATATACGCCTGAGAATACAATTTTCCCGTCTTACATTGGAAACCTTGAGGCTGAAACGATGGAAGTGGATTCTTATTACGATTATACAGATAAAGTTCTGCGCGTCGTGTTAAGTTCTGATAGAAATTATATGCTCTACAAAATCGCACATAAACTTGAACCCCCTTTCTTTTCAAATATATCGACCTCAATTTATCCGTCGCTTAAATATGATAGATTAACCTATCTTGAAGTCAAACGCAGAGGAATTTCCAAAGCGACTGGGCTAAAATATGTCGGCCAGTATTATGGGTTAAAAAGTAAAGAGATAGCCGGAATAGGTGACTTTTATAATGATATCGAATTTTTAAAAAAAGTTGGTGTCGCTGTGGCGATGAAAAATGCTGTTGCAGAAGTTCGGTTTAACGCTGATTATGTCACAACAAAGACAAATGATGAAGATGGCGTCAGCGAATTTCTCGAAATTCTGCTCGAGGCAAAAAAATCATCTTAATTATGAAGATTTCTCTTTCAAAATTGTATGAGTTTCTCCCGAGAGATTTAGCCTTAAAAATTTTGATGTTTCTTTTAGTGCCTTTCTTTATCGTCGTCTTGTTCCCAAGCCCACATGCGTTTGAATATAAATATGAAGTTGGAAGCGTCTGGCTTTATGAAGATATCGTAGCCCCGTTTTCGTTTCCAGTTTATAAGGACGAAAAACAATATCAGGAAGAAATTGCAGATGTTTACTCGAAAGTTTATTTCATATTTGATGTCGACACGCAGGCTTATAAAAATCAAGTCAAAGAATTTCAGGAGTTTTTGACTAATTTAAAGTCTTATCTTAGTTTAAGGTTGGATTACTCGGCGAAGACAAACCGTAGGGTAAATCCGGAGTTATTGAAGAGAGATTCGATCGAAATTGAAAAGTTAAAGAGAGCGTTGCTTCGGGTGGTTTCCGAGGATGAGATCTCAAAAATCGAGATGTTGAATAAGATTGGATATTTTGATTTAAACAGGTTAAAGACATTAGGCGACGCATATCTTGCAACAGTTTATCAACCCGTTGGTGTAATATCAATCCCAAGATCAAAACTTAATAGAAGCGAAATAGTTTTAAGAAAAGGGAGATACGAAGAAGTTTACAGTCAAGGGAAGTTTTATGATTTGAGCGAATGTTATAGCGTTGCGATGGATTTTGCAAAAAAAGGTTTTGGTGAGTTTGGTGAAGTCGATACGACTGGCTTTGGTATAGTTGCGAAAATTTTGTATTCTTTTGTGAAACCGAATTTGATTTTCGATGAAAAGGAAACGAATGAATTTATAGAGCGGGAAAAGAGCAAGGTTTTAAAGACTATAGGCATCGTTCGTGAAAATGAGAAAATTATATCAAGACACGAGATAATAACTCCGGAGATTTACCTTAAGCTTGAGTCATTGAAAAAGGCGCAAAAAGAGCGAGGGATTGGAACTGGGCAAATCGTGAGGGATTTTGGGCGATTTATCTTCGTCGGCAGTATATTTGCGATTTTTTGGATTTATCTTTATATGTATAGGAAAAAGATTTATTTTAACAACGGGCTTCTTGCTTTGATAACTGCACTGTTTTTGTTTGAGATATTGCTCACATTTTTGGTGACGAGAATAAAAATCACGGGATACGAAATAAACTATCTTATCCTCATTCCAACTTTTTCGATGTTGATGACGATAATTTTTGATTCGAGGGTTGCTTTTTGGGGGACAGCGGTGATTTCATTTATTGTTGGGTCTCTTATAGGATATAGTTATGATGTCACCGTGGCTTCGTTCGTTGCGGGAACCGTAGCGATTTATTCTGTCAGAAGCATCGGAAATAGAATGCAAATTTTTAGAAGTTTTGTTTTCATACTTCTTGCATACGCTTTTGTCGTAGTTGGTTTTTCGCTTCAAAAATATGAAGGGTTTAATGCTATCATCGTTAAACTTGGGTTTGTTGGCGCAAATGCTTTGCTTTCGCCTATTTTCACATATGGTTTGTTGATTTTCTTTGAGCGTATTTTTGGAATAATGACCGAGATAACCTTGCTTGAACTTTCTGATTTCAATCATCCGCTTTTGAGGGAGCTTTCATTTCGAGCACCGGGGACATTTCATCATAGCATTGCGGTCGCAACCCTTGCTGAATCAGCTGCTAAAGCAATCGGTGCAAATCCATTGCTTGCTCGCGTCGGGGCATACTATCACGATGTCGGAAAAATTTTAAACCCTGAATTTTTCGTCGAAAATCAAATGGAATCGGACAAACTTCATTCTTCAATTTCGCCCGAACAAAGCGTTCAAATAATCATATCTCATGTTGAGGAGGGACAAAATATAGCAAGAAAATACAGGCTCCCGAGCGAAATAATAAAATTTATTCCAATGCATCACGGGACTACTTTGGTCGCTTATTTTTATGGTAAGGCTTTAAAGAGAAGAGAACTTCAAGATGTCGAGGTAGAAGAAAGCGATTTCAGGTATAAGGGTCCGAAACCAGATTCAAAGGAAACAGCAATAGTTATGCTTGCGGATTCAGTTGAAGCAGCAGTTAGATCACTCGATGATAAAACACCGGAAAATATAGAAAAAACAGTTGAAGCGATTTTTGAAAGTAGAATAGAAGATGGTCAACTTGATGAATCTAATTTAACTTTTAAAGATATTGAGGAGATAAAGAAAACATTTATCCAAATGCTTGTGAATTTGCATCATCCGAGAGTAAAATATCCCTCGATGGAGGAAAAATCTGTTGAGATCAAGGAGGTAAAGCCTAAACCAAGAAAGAGAACGAAGAAAATAAAAAATGATAAGAGTTGATAGAAAATATCACTTCGTCAACGCTTTCTCGAAAATTAAAAGCAACTATTGGAAAAAATTTCTGACCTATTTTTTGAGGTCTATAGAGATGGAAAAAGGTTACTCTAAGAACACCGTTGATTCATACTTGCTCGACCTTGTTAGGTATATTTCATTTCTTGAGGAGCATAATGTGAAACATCCTGATGATGTCACGGAGGAATTGGTAAGGGAATATATCAAAGAACTTAGCATAGTTGGTTTAAGTCCAGCCAGCGTTTCAAGGAATATCGCATCTATAAAAACATTTCATAAATTTTTGTTTCTTGAATTTTACTCAAAGATTTATCCTGTGGAAAACATTGAACATCCAAAGGTCAAGAAAAAATTGCCAAGCGTATTGACCGTCGAAGAGGTTTTTGCTTTGCTCGAGCAACCAGATACATCGACTTTGATTGGGATAAGAGATAGGGCGATACTTGAGACGATGTATGCAACTGGGATTAGAGTTTCAGAGTTAATAAATTTAAGGCAGATTGATTTGCTTTTTGATATGGAAGTTATACGAGTTCTTGGTAAAGGCTCAAAGGAAAGATTAATTCCGATAGGAAAGGTTGCTATGGATTGGATATGTGAATATCAGTTGAGGGTAAGACCCCGGCTTGTTAGAATTGGTAGCGGAGATGTTCTTTTTTTAAGTAGGTTAGGCAAAAAATTAACGCGTATGAGCGTTTGGAAAATAATAAGGAAATATGCATTGATGGCAGGGATAAAGAAAGAAATTCATCCACATACATTGCGACATTCTTTTGCAACGCATCTTCTTGAAGGTGGCTCTGATCTCAGGGCAGTCCAAGAGATGCTTGGGCATTCAAATATAACGACGACACAGGTTTATGTTCACATAAATAATGAAATGCTAAAGGAAATTTATCGTCTTTATCATCCAAGGTCAAACTAAAATAAAAACAGGAGGTTAAAAATGGCAGTTCAACTCCCGAATTGGGAAAACATAGTGGAAAAACTCAACAGTTATGTTGAGGATGTAAGAAATGAATTTGAACAAATGCTCGGAGAGATAGTTGAAGTTCCAACTGTAAGTATGGATCCAGCGTATAAGAACGAGATTGAAAAAGGGGCTGATCTTGCGGTTGAATTTTTGAAGAAGTTTGGTTTTGAAGCGAAAAAATGTAAAACCCCCGGGAACCCGGTTGTTTTAGGTTCATATGTAACCGATCCTAAAAATCCAACGGTTGCAATTTATAACCATCTTGACGTTCAACCGGCAGGTGGTCCGGAGTGGGTTCGTGAGCCGTTTAAATTTACAAAGGAAAACGGGAAATATTACGGTCGTGGGACAACGGACGACAAAGGTCCTGCTTTAACTGCGCTTTTCGCAGCTCGTTTTGCTGTAGAGAATGGAATTCCGATAAACATTAAATTTATCTGGGAATTTGAGGAGGAAAATGGGAGTCCAAACTTTGAATATTTCATCAAAAATTATAAGCAGGATCTAAAAGTTAACTCCATTCTTGTTTCTGATACCTTATGGATTTCTCCACAGAAGCCGTCGATTCCGTATGGTTTAAGAGGATTGCAAGGTGCAAGACTTGTTCTCGAAACCGGAACGAAAGATGTCCACTCTGGAACAACTGGTGGGGTTGCGCGTAATCCAATCGGTGAACTTTGTCAGTTGATATCTCAACTTTACGATGCTAAAACTGGCAAGGTGAAAATTCCGGGATTTTATAAAGATGTTAGGAAACTCACCAACGCTGAACTTAAGAATTTCCTTGCCTCTGGCTTTGATGTGAAGAGATGGATCCAGGTTTATGGGTTCAAAAGTATAAGGACGAAAAATAAGGCTGAGATATTGCGGAGAATTTGGGCTGAACCGACATTTGAAGTTCACGGAATTGTTGGCGGTTATTCTGGACCGGGGATTAAAACAATAGTTCCACCGAGAGCGGAAGCCAAAATAAGTATGCGTCTTGTTCCTGATCAAAGACCTGATAAAGTTTTCAAACTTTTGAAGGATTATGTTAAAAAACTGAATCCCGATGTTCAAGTTATAAGAGAAAATGCACTTGAGCCATATTATGGTGAATTTACCGGACCATATGCGGAAGCGGCGGTCAGGGCTATTGAATTTGGATTTGGGCTTAAACCCGCTTTCATAAGAGAAGGTGGCTCCATAGGTGCGGTTGTCACTATGAAAAAACATCTAAAGGTTCCGATCGTTTTCATAGGCTTGAGCTTGCCCGAACATGGATATCATGAGCCGAATGAAAACTTTGATTGGAGACAGGCATCTGGCGGTATGAAGACCTTTGTTAAGTACTTTTATGACATTTCACAGATAAAGTAGAAACAAAAATATCGAATTAAAGGGGCTTTCAAACGAAAGCCCCTTTTTTGTTGTTAAAACTTGAAACTTAACAAAAATTTTATTATTAATTATTGTGTTTTTTGGAAGTGTCAAACTCTAAAAAACAGGAGGAGGTGAAATTGAAAGCGTTAGGCAGGCATCTTTTGATCGAACTCTTTAACTGTGATCGGAAACTTTTAAACGATGTCTCATTTATTGAAAAAGTTCTCACCAAATCCGCTGAACTTGCTGGAGCAACGATCGTAAAAACTTTTTTTCACACTTTTAATCCACACGGAGTCAGTGGGGTGGTTGTGATCGCCGAATCGCATCTCACAATTCACACCTGGCCAGAGTATGGATATGCAGCGGTAGATGTGTTCACTTGTGGAGATGATGTAGATCCATATATAAGCTATCGGTATCTGAAGGAAAAACTTAAAGCGAAAGGTGCTCATATCATGGAGGTTAAGCGCGGATTGTTTGAGAATATCACAAATGCTATTACAAAGAAAATAGGTAGCGGAGTTCTTGCAGGAGAAAAGTGAAGTAAATACTGATATTCCAAATAGTAATAGGGAAAGAGAATACTGGTTTACAGAGTATGGTCCGAGTAATACCGCTTTTTCTTTAAGGGTGAAGTGTAAACTTTTTGAGAAGTTAACTCCTTATCAAAAGATAGAAATTTTTGATTCGTATGATTGTGGGAGAGTTTTGGTTTTGGATGGTTTTATTATGCTTACCGAAAAAGATGAGTTTATTTACCACGAAATGATAGCCCATGTCCCTCTTTTTACTCATCCAGAACCAAAGCGAGTTCTTGTAATTGGTGGAGGAGATGGTGGAGCGGTGAGAGAGGTCTTAAAACATAAAAGCGTCGAAAAAGTTGAACTTGTTGAAATTGACGAGGAAGTCGTAAACGCTGTGAGAAAATATTTCCCTCAAGTCGCTTCTTCCCTTGAAGATAAACGGGTTGAGATAAAGTTTCAGGATGGAATTGAATTTGTAAAATCGAAAAATGGAATTTACGATATAATTTTGATAGATTCCCCCGATCCAATTGGTCCGGCGGTTGGACTTTTTGAAGAAAACTTTTATAAAGATGCGTTTTCCGCTTTGAATGATTCAGGGATAATTGTCGCTCAAGCTGAGTCACCTTTTATCTTTCCAGATTTAATAAAGCAAATTAGCTCTATTTTTAAAAAGTATCTTCCCATCGTCCATTTCTATCTTGCAAATGTTCCAACCTACTCAAGTGGGGTTATAAGCTTTGTTCTCGGCTCGAAAAAATTTGATCCGATAAAGGATTTTAACCCAGATAGAGTTAAAAAATTTAACTCAAATTTGAAGTACTACAACGAGCAAATTCACCTTGCGTCTTTCGCTTTGCCAAACTTCTTCAGGGAATTGTTGGAATAAAATTTTAAAATTTTATGTCTTTTGGTTTTAAATTAAAATATATGCTTCCGATTTTAATCTTCTTTTTTGCTTGCCATATTGATAAGGGGAAAACCAAGGATGAAAAATTTGTCAAAACATACGGCGAGATTTTATTTTTAACTGAAAAATTTAAAAATGACACATTAAAACTTAAAGAAAAAATCGACTCTGTTTTAAACGCAAACCAGATGACGATGAAACAAATCGATTCGCTTGCGTATGTTTATAGCAAAGATCCCAAAAAATGGGCAAAATTTTTTGATGATGTTAAAAAATATCTTGAGGACAAAAAATTAAATGTCCAAGCGAAAAAACATTGACGAGGTTTTTCTCTACTCAGTTTGGCTTTCTTACGGCTGTAAAATTAAGTTGAAATCTAAAAACGCAGACAAAATAGAGGTTATCGAGGTTGGGGAAATGGACGCAAGCGATGGGGCTGATTTTAAAAATGCAAAGGTTAAGATAAATGGCAAGACCTATCGTGGCGATGTCGAAATTCATATAAAAGCATCGGATTGGAAAAAACATAAACATCAACTTGACGAAAGATATAATACGGTCGTACTTCATGTTGTGCTTGACGACGACACGGAAGATGGATTTGTCCAAACTGTCTCCGGGAGAAAAGTTTTAACTGCGGAGATCGAGGGAATTGATGAAATCCTTAGTTCGCGAGTTTCCAAAGACGATAAAATAAAATGCTACGAACTTAATAAAATAGTCCCAATAGATGAAAAGTTGAAGTGGATAAGAAAACTCGGATTAGTTAGACTGTTCTTCAGGGCGAGAAGTTTAAGTGAGCGATTGATAGAAATAGTTGATGAAAATTTCTTTTTGATATCGGAATCGCCGGGGGATTATTTCACTTCATATCGAGGTTACTCGCTTTATCAATTTTCTCATCGATTTGTCTGGGATCAGATTTTGTATGAGAAGGTCATGGAGGCGCTTGGATACTCAAGAAATAAATTCCCATTTCAAAAACTTTCCCAAAATTTAACATTAAAATTCATCTCCGAACACTCTTTTGCCCATTCTTACGAAAAACAGATTTTAAAAATTCAATCAATCTTGTTCGGCGTCGCGGGATTTCTTGATCATTATATCAAGAGAAAACTTGACCCTGAGACGAAGATCTTTATCGATGAACTTTGTGAGGAATGGTCAAAATTAAAAAGTTATTATCATCGTGAAACCCTGCATTATTCGGAATGGCATTTTTCAGCGGTAAGACCTGCAAATTCACCCACTTTTAAACTTGCTGGAGCTTCCGTTTTGATATGGAGGATGATACATAACGATTTTTATGCTCAGATAAACGATATTATGCTTTCAAATTTAAAAATCGATGAAAAAATACGTCAACTTGTTAATTTGTTCCATGTCAAATCAGAAGGATACTGGGAAAATCGTTATAACTTTGGTAGGGCTTTACGATATAAAACTGGATTTTCCGTTGGAATTTCAAAATCGAAGGAAATAGTTGCGAACGCAGTTTTACCGATTATGCTGGTTTTTTCAAGGATTTTTAAAAATAATGAAGTGGAAAAGAAAGTCATCGAAATCTATAAAAACCTCCCAGGGCTTTCCGCAAATTGGATAACTTCAAAACTCGAAGATGAACTTTTCTATGGGAAAGTGAAAATTTATTCTTCTGGGTTGACGCATCAAGGCGGGATTCAACTTTATAAGTTTTACTGTTCAAATTCCCTTTGCAATGCCTGCGCTATTGGGAACAAATTATTTCTTTAATTTTTATTTAGCCTTGGGATTGTAAAGTAGGGAAAGATACATCAACAAACTTGCTGTTCCATCAAGCGTTGGTTCATTCGTTGAATAATCACCGTAGTCATCGTGATAGACAATGTAATCAGTTTGAAACTCTGAATATTCATCGTCTGAATGTAATCGTATACCGATCAAATTTTTAAATATTGATGTATAAACGGGACCATCGACAAGTCCACCGTCAATTCTATATCCATAAATTGCGCTTAAAGCTGAATGTGGATCTTCCGGATAATCTCCCCACTCAGGCAAACCAACAACCATGCTCGTTCCCCAAGGATTACATCCAAACAACCAATCACGATGCGAAGCTTCAATTTCCATGAATTCATCATCGCCTGTCAATTCGTTATATAGACGAAATTGAGTGAGAATGTTTGCGATTAAATTGTTCGAACACCAAATAAATGGTATGCCAATTCTAAAAGGATTTGAAGCGGATTTGTTTTTTATCAGAGTTAGACCTTCTTTCAAATAAAGTTTAAACTCATCTGAAATTTCTCGATTTGGATTTTTTGCGAGAAAATAATGTCCAAGGTTTATAAACGGGTAAAATTGATAATGTCGCACTGAATCCTTGCCAATCCATGGTGTGATCTTTTCGCCTCGTCCATAGTTGATAGCCTTTTTCAGAAAGGTTGAATCTCCTGTTAGTTCGAATAAAACCACGGATGCAAGTTCCATATCATCGAAATAATTTTCCTCTTCGTAGAAATACGGGGCTAAACATGGCGCTGTTTGACAAACACCTGGTTTTGTTTCCGCGAAGTAGAAGGCATCGATTGATTTTTGAAGTAATTCTTTTGCGAGTTTATCATCGAGTTCTTTTAAAATTTTTGAAGATAATCCAAATGCAGAAGAAAATTTCCCTGCGATCGACGAAACGCCATTGCTTCTATTTTTGTATTTAAATAAACCCTGTGGTTCACCTGTCACAAAGTAAACTGGTCTCTCAAGCCCTTTTCCATAACTAACTGTATCCTCATTTGGGAGTCTGAATCCACGATGGTCGCGGTCATCCGCTACTTGGTGATACATTTCATTTTTGTTTGGATTCATTTTCATAAGCCATTTGATCCCCCAAATCGCCTCATTTAAAACATCAGGGATACCATCGGGGTTGGGTTCACCATTTTCGTCAACAAGATCAAGGAAAGCACCTTTGTTTTTATAATAAGCGAACAAAAGTTGGAAAACGACCGTTGCAGATGTGGTTACATATCTTAAGTAATCGGATGCATCATGCCATCCACCGACGACATCAATATGTTTACCCTCTTTTTCTGGATGGTAGACTATAAATCCATCGTGAGTATGGCAGGAGTCTTTTAGAAACGGATTATAACCACATCTTTGCTGGCGGATATATTTTAACAGAAAATCGGGAAGTCCATTGTAGATCCCCTTTTGAATTCGAAATTTAGGGGATTTAAATTTTCCAACTTTGATATAAAAGACGCCCTCAGTTTTAAACTCGGTGAAATTTAAACGATAGGTTGTTTTAAACTTTTGCCACGAACCTGTTTCAAGCAGATTTTCCGACGTGAAAACTAACTTATCAGTAAGCGCATCGTGGATTGAAAAACTTTTGATCTTAAAACTCGAATCGCTGATCAAAACCGCAATTTTCACAGCATTGGGTTCGTAGCCAAGTTGATTTATTCTGATGTAAGTCCCACTAAAGCAGTGTGCCTTAAGGTAAAATATCGCGAGAATTAAAAAGAAGAATTTTTCTCTTATCGATGTGCTTGTCACAAGTTTTAGTGTTTCATATCTTTGTGTTCTTCCGCTGGTTTTTTATCGTTTGCGGTGAAACCAGCTTTTACGATGGCGTCTTCAAGATCGCTTACTTTAACTTTTTCTGGGTCATAAACGACTTTCACAACTCCAGCTTTTTTCTTATAATCCTTTTTCTCGAACTCTACTTGCTTTACGCCATCGATTTTCTTTAGTGAATTTTCAACTGATTTTACACATCCACCGCATTCAATTCCTTTGACATTTATCTTTGCGACGCTACCCTCAACTTTCGCACTTTCCTTTTTAGGTTGCTGTAAGTCCGTTTCAAATCCAGCTTCATGAATCGCTTCTGCAAGTTTATCGACGCTGACTTGATTTGGGCTGTACGCTACCTTAACAATTCCAATGCTTTTCTTAAAGTTCGTATCTTCAAATTCCACCGATTTAACCCCTTTCACATTTATCAACGCTTCTTTAACTTCGTTTACGCAGTGGTCACATGTAACGCCCTTAACTTTTATCTTAGTCGTTGATATTTTGTCTTGTGAAATGGCGAGGGTTATAACTAATAAAATGGCTACCGCTACTGAAATTGTTCTTTTCATGATCGCACCTTTTTATTTTGTTTTTAGATTTGCTTTAAATTTAAAACAAAAGTTGTCGTTCAACAAGTTTCTGTTAAAAGTTGTAAATCTCGTTTCTTTTTGGGAAGATCTCGATGTGGTTGACAAGAAGCATTTTCCTTAATTTCTCAAGCGCGTTGCGGTATGCGGAGAAACTGTAAAATTTCATCCTTTCATAAAGGAAGTCAAAAGCAAGGGGTTCGAGCGATTCGTCGAGCATGTCGAGAAATTTTTTGGGCTTTAAACCTGTCCCGGAAAGAAGTTTGCTTTTTCGAAGTAGGCTTAGGATGTAAAAATTCTTTTTAGTGTGGGTGTGATACCGTCGGATTGTGTTGATTGCATTTATTTCACTTCCGGAAAGTGCAACCGCAAGTGAAAATGAAAGGGTCGTTTCCTTTCTATATGTTTTATCGAGATAATCGCCGGTGAGAAGATTTATCATAATTTCAGTCCATCCTTCATAAAACAGCGCCCAACTGCCAGTTCCGCCTGTTAAGTATTGTATGTGATGAATTAACTCATGAAGTATTATATCGATTGGGATTGGAATGTATTCTGGGATTAAGTGTTCTTCTCCATCGATTAGGACATAATCTCTTATTACGATTGATTTATCTGCGTTGTTGTAGAATGAACTTGCTTCGGAGTTGATCTCTTTAATGTCGGTTGCTGTTTTAAGCCAGTGTTTTTTATCAGGGTGACCAAATTGGTATAAACTTGCATATTCAAGGGCTGATTTTGCAAGAATTATTTTTGGTATCGGGACTTCGAAGTTAACATTGAGGTGGTATTTAAGAAGATTTACAAGATTTTTTAAAGTTTTTTGCGAGTATGGTTTCATTCCCTTTTTTAAATTTACTTGCTCATTTCAAACATTCTTTCAAGTGGAATCAAAGCTTTTTCGATCACCTCAGGTGCTAAAGTCACTTCCGGTTTTTGATTTTTCATGCACAGATAAAGTTTTTCAAGTGTATTTTTCTTCATGTATGGACATTCGTTACAGGCACATCCAGAATCAGAAGGAGCAGGGATGAATGTTTTATCCGGGCAGGCTTTCTTCATTTGATGAATTATTCCCGGCTCCGTTGCGACGATGAAAGTTTTGTCTGGGCTTGATTGAATATATCTTAGCAATGCGCTTGTCGAACCGATAAAATCAGCTTTTTCGAGGACTGAATCTTCGCACTCAGGGTGTGCAATTATTTTCGCGTCCGGATATTCAAGTTTAAGTTCGAGTATTTTCCTTTCGCTGAAGGTTTCATGAACTATACATGTTCCCTGCCAGAGTTCCATCTTTCTTCCGGTCTTTTTCATCAGATATCGTCCCAAGTTTCTATCCGGAGCAAAAAGTATAGGTTTGTCAGGCGGGATTTGCCTTATAATTTTTTCTGCATTGCTGGAGGTGACAATTATATCGCTAAGGGCTTTAACCTCTGCTGATGAATTTATATAAGTTATGGCTATATGGTCTGGATGCGCTTCACGCCAGGCTTTGAATAAATCAGGCGGGCAATTGTCCGCAAGCGAACAGCCAGCTTCTGTGTCGGGGATTAGAACTTTTTTGTTCGGATTTAAAATTTTAGCGGTCTCAGCCATAAAATAAACCCCAGCAAAAACGATCACATCTGCGTTTGTTTCCTTAGCCCGTCTTGAGAGTTCAAGGCTATCCCCAACGAAATCAGCCAGATCTTGTATTTCCGATTCCTGGTAATAATGAGCCAGTATTACAGCGTTTAACTCCTTTTTGAGCCTGAGGATTTCCTCTTCAATGTCTATTAATGTATCCACCTGCGCCATTTTCCCAAGGGTAGATTTATTTTTCTTTGCGTTGAATATAAATTAAAAAAAATCAATTTGCAAATCTCCAAAGCCAAAATTAAATTTATATCCGTCTTTTACATAAAGGGCAATCGAAAACAAAATTTTTAAGCGAAAGATGTTTGAAGTTTCATCATTATGGACCAAGTTCGTTCTTTCTTTTGTTCCACTTTTTGTTGCGATCGATGTCCTTGGAATTCTTCCAATTTTCATAGCTTTGACCGAAGGTTTAACCGAAAAACAAAGAAAAAAACTCGCAGTTGAAGCAACGCTTGCAGCTCTGGTCGTTTCCGTAATCTTTGCGCTCGCTGGAAGGCCGATTTTTACATTTCTCGGAATAACTATAACTGATTTCAGAATTGGCGGTGGAATTATACTTCTTGTCCTTGCTGTTACAGACCTTTTATTTTCAACTGAGGAAAGAAAAAGGAAAGAGACATCCATTGGTGTCGTTCCAATTGGGATACCTTTGATAATTGGTCCAGCAGCGATGACGACAATACTTCTTCTTGTAGACACATATGGGATTTTGTTGACTATGTTTTCAATTTTTATTAATTTGATACTAGTTTTAATTGTTTTTGCGAATTCAAGTTTTGTGATTAAAATTCTTGGAAACGCTGGTTCGAAGGCATTTGCGAAAATTGCGTCTTTATTTTTGGCTGCGATTGCTGTGATGATGATAAGAGTTGGGCTTGTCGAGGCTTTAAAACAATAAATAAAAATAAAAATTCGATGCTCAACAGAGATTATATACTCAGCATTATAGAGAAGAAACTTGATAGCGGAGATATATCCGGGGCAATAAAATTTATAGAATCGCTCATTCGAGATAACCCAAATGACCTTGATGCTTTAAATTTGCTCGCCATAGCCTATCGACTTAAAGGTGACTTTGACGAAGCTGTGCGAATTCTTAAGAAGGCGCTTAAAATTGACCCGAATTATCCTGAAACACATTATCACCTTGGTTTGCTTCATTATGAGCGCGGGAATTATCTCAAAGCGATTGAGGAATTTTACAAAGCCATAGAAAATTATCTCCCGCGTGAAAAGGGGTGGATTTCGGACGCATATACAGCGCTTGGTGAGGCGTTTTATAAACTTGGTATGGTTGATGATGCAATCAAATCTTGGAAAAAAGCACTTGAAATTTATCCAAAAAATAGGCGAGCGAAATATTATCTCAACAAAATTGAAACCGGAAAAATCAGAAAAGTTAAAAGCCCCATCCTTGTCTTCGACTTTCTCCGCTTCAGCGATATGAAAATTGATGAATATTTGAAGCAAAAGGGTAAGGATAAGTTTGACTCTGAAAAAGAGTATAAGAAAGTTCTTGGAAAGATTGTGAATGCGTGGAATAGTAAAGTTGCAAAAAGTCAAGATAAGTTAAAGAGGATGACGGATAAGGAGAAAATAAACTTTTTCAAGTCAATCAAAATAAAATTTTGAAGATTATAAAAGAATGGATCTTGGGCTTAAAGATAAAATTGCGATCGTAACTGCATCGAGCAAAGGTTTGGGGAAAGCATGTGCAGTTGGTCTTGCGCGCGAAGGGGCTAAAGTTGTCATCTGTGCGAGAAATTTAACAGATCTTGAAAAAGCAAAAGCAGAGATAGAGAATAGCTCAAATAACGATGTTCTCGCAGTTCAAGCAGATGTGACAAATTACGACGATATAAAAAAACTTGTAAACTCAACCGTTGAAAGATTTGGAACCATTCATATCCTTGTGACAAACGCAGGCGGACCTCCGGCTGGTTATTTTGAAAGTTTCTCTGATGAAGATTGGAACAATGCGTTTAATTTAAACTTTATGAGCACGGTAAGGTTGATAAGGGAAGTCTTGCCTTTTATGAAGTCACAGAGGTGGGGAAGAATAATTAATATTACCTCTGTAACTGTTAAACAGCCGATAGACAATCTTATACTTTCAAATTCAATACGCATGTCAGTTCTTGGTCTCTCAAAAACACTTGCTCTTCAACTTGCGAAATATAATATCTTGATAAACAATGTCGCCCCGGGTTATACGCTTACCGATAGAGTCAAATTCATTCTTGAGCAAAGGGCTAAAGATACAGGTAAAACAATTGAAGAAGTCAAGTCTGAACTTGCAAAAGATATCCCGCTTGGTAGACTTGCGGAACCTGAGGAACTTGCAAATCTTGTGGTTTTTCTTGCCTCGGAAAGGGCAAGCTATATAACAGGAGCAACGATCCCGGTTGATGGTGGCTGGATAAAGGGAATTTATTGAAAACCAAATCAAAGTTATCGATGAAAAAATCTTTCTTTTTCTTCTTTCTTCTTTTCCTTCATAGCCTTTCTGCACAAATTATAAGATCCCTGCCATACGAAAAATATGTTGATTCAACCTCGATCACATTTTCATGGAAGACTGTTTCAAATTCAGATACAAGAGTTAAAATTGGTAAAACCTTAAACTATGAGATTGGTGAATTCGTTGATACAACAAAAACAAAAGATCACGAGATAACTGTAACAGGACTTGAACCCGCGACGGTTTATTATGTTCAAATTGCATCTTATGGGATCATTAAAGATTCGGTTCGTTTTGTTTCATCAACCTCTTCTGATTCGAGATCAAGTGGAACAATAAATGTATACTTTAACAAGAGCGTTGACACGACGGTAGCGATTTGGGAAAAAGCGAGGGGAGATGTCGACTTGAAAAGTATATTGATTCAACGGATAAATCAAGCGAGATATTCGATCGATGTTTGCGTTTATAATTTTTTGGGGACGGTGGCAAGTCAAATTGCGGATGCCCTTGTCTTGGCTAAAAATCGCGGTGTTGATGTAAGATTTATAACCGAGAGCGAAAATTATAACCCAAGTCGTGCTGGCTATAGCAAACTGATAAATGCTGGAATTCCGATCCGTGTTGATAACACCGATGGTTATATGCACAATAAATTTGTTGTCATTGATTATAGAAACCCCGGCTCATGGGACAATGTTTGGGTTCTGACCGGCTCGTGGAATTTCACAGACAATGGGACATACACGGATTTTCAAAATTTAATAGAAATTCAAGATAGGGCGATTGCGAGTGCTTTTACGCTTGAATTTGAGGAGATGTGGAACGGGAAATTTGGCATAAATAAATCGGATAATACTCCGCATGTTTTTAACATAAAAGGTAAACGACTTGAGGTTTATTTCTCTCCATCTGATGGTGTTGCTTCAAAAATAGTCAACGCTATAAATCAAGCAAATCATTCTATTTTCTTTGCCCTTTTAACATTTACGAATTCGACTTTGTCCAACGCAATTAAAGCAAGATATGATGCTGGCGTTAGAAACATTAAGGGGATACTTGATAATAATACCGACACAGGAAGTCAGTATTCCTTCCTCTCTGGATTTGCCGAAGTTTTACTTGATACCGATAGGACAGCTCTATTTCATCACAAGTATTGCCTCATTGATCCAACTCATATCTTTTCAGAGCCGATTTTAATAACTGGTTCTTATAACTGGAGTTTAAGCGCGGAAAACAAGAACGATGAAAATGTCCTGATAATTTTGGATCAATTGCTTGTAAATCTTTATCTTCAGGAGTTTGTCGCGAGGTATAAGCAAAATGGTGGGAATGATGTTATCACGCATATTCAAAAAGTTGAAAACGAATCGATCAATTTTGAACTTTCACAAAATTATCCAAATCCCTTTAATTCAGAGACGAACATAGTTTATTCTATACCTTTTGATGGATTTGTGAGTTTGAGGGTTTTTGATGTTCTTGGCAGGGAAGTTTTTTCAGCTGTGAATTTATATCAGAGCGCTGGGAGATATCAATTGAATTTAAAATTTGATAAAATTGATTTAAGTTCCGGAGTTTATTTTTACCGGCTTGAACTTTATGGTTCAAATCAGTATCTGATGAAGACAAAAAAGATGATCATCACAAAGTAATTATCGATGGAGAAGAATTTACCATACGAGGAAATACGTCGGAGGTTCATTGAATCGGAAGATTTCAACGAGATCTTCGATGCTGTGGAAGAAGCGATAAGGCAAAAGATTGAGGATATAGAACTTTACAGGTTGCTTTTCTGGAATGATTCTCTTTCAGCTGAGGCGATAGCGATGTTTGGAGAGAAAATTGCAGGTGAGTTTCCCGCCATCGCATATGATGTCTATATGTGGCTTGCGAGCGTTTTTGAGACTGTTTATTCAAAATTTGATAATTATGAGGGAGCATTAAAATTTTATAAAAAAGCGTCTCAAGTTAAACCGCAAGAACTTGACCCTTATCTTGATGCTGCGGATTGTTACGATCCGGATTTGAATATTCCACCAGCGGAATCTTTAATTGAATTTCTCCTTGAGGGATTAAAATATGTTCGAACTCCAAAGCCAATCTATCAAAGATTATGTTCTTTGCATAAAGCCATAGGCAATGAGGAAATGGCACGATATTATGAACAAAAGATGAGAGAGAGTTGAGATTTGGTGATTTAAGAGGTTACTTAAATATAGCGGTTGCGACGATATTTTGGGGAATTTCAGCTACAATTGCAAAATTTCTGTTCAAGCATGAGGTTGATCTGCTTGCCCTTGTGCAGATGAGGTCGACGCTTTCTTTTGTCGTTTTATTTTTAATCCTTTTCATCTTCAAGAGGGAGTATTTGAAAATATCTGTTGACGACCTTCGCCATTTTGTTTTGCTTGGCGTGGTTGGTGTTGCTGGATCCAATTTTACATACTATTTCACTTTAAATGAGATAAATGTCGCAACCGCGATAATCATGCAGTATACCGCCCCGGTTCTTGTCGTCTTTTACGGGATTTTGTCAAGGAACGAGAAAATAACAGGTATAAAAATAATCTCTGCATTTGTTTCTCTTTTGGGATGTTCACTTGTGGTTCGAATTTTTGATGTGGAATTTTTAAATTTAAGCAAAATTGGAATTATAAGCGGGGTTGCATCCTCATTTTGTTGGGCATTTTTTAATATCTACGGAAAAAAGGTCGGGACCAGGTATAACATTTGGGGAAGCCTTACATTTGTTTTGATGTTTGCAGGTGTCTTTTGGCTCTTCTTCAATCCGCCGTGGAAGGTTTTGAATTATTCTTCAAACGATTGGTTGGTCTTTTTCATCTTTTCGATGCTCTCAGTTTTAATTCCATACTTTTTCTATTTCAGCGGTTTAAAGTCTATCTCTCCGTCCTCAGCCATAATTACAAGCACACTTGAGCCAGTTGTAGCGATTGCTTCTGCGTGGATTATCGTTGGAGAGAAATTATCTTTGATACAAATTTTAGGAGCGATTTTGGTTTTGACATCTGTAGTTTTGTTGCAAATAAAAAGGGATGTAAATTGAGAACGCAAAGAAGAATTGAGCGAATAAAATATGTTTTATCACATCGGCAGGACGATTTAACCGTTGTTGTTGAAAATATCCATGACCCGCACAATGTCAGCGCTATTATTAGAACTTGCGATGCTGTTGGAGTTTTTATGATAAATCTTGTTTATACAATAGAGCAATTTCCCGACATAGGGAAGAAATCAAGCGCAGGTGCTATGAAGTGGATTTACAGGAGAAATTTTAAAAGCATCGATGAATGTTATAATAAATTGAGAGACGAAGGATTTAAAATTTATGCGACAAAACTTGTTGAAAACGCAACATCTCTTTATGAACTTGATTTTACGCAAAAGGTTGCATTTGTTTTCGGCAATGAACACCGTGGTGTTTCTGACGAGGCGAGCGAAAAAGCGGACGGAATTTTTATGATACCTATGTTTGGAATGGTGCAAAGTTTGAATGTCTCCGTCGCATGTGCAGTTACACTTTATGAAGCTTTGAGACAGCGCCTCCTTGCGGGTCATTACGATAAACAAAAGTTGAACCAAGAAATTTTTGAAAAAGTTTTTCTCGAATGGCTTGAAAAATAAAAAATGGGAATTTATGCTTGTAGACACACACGCACATATCTATTGGGAAAATTACGATGCGGATAGAGAAGAAATGTTGAAAAGAGCTATTGATTCGGGGGTTAAATATATAATTTGTCCCGGGACCGACCTTGAGACAAGTATTAAAGCGATTGAACTTGCTGAAAAATATGATTTTGTATATGCTGGGGTCGGTTTTCATCCGCATGATGCGATAAAGGCTGGAGATAAGGAACTTGAAAAGATCGAAGAACTTAGCTATCACCCTAAAGTCGTGGCGATCGGCGAAATAGGTCTTGATTTTCATTACAACTTTTCTCCGCGTGATGAACAGATCGAAGTCTTTAGAAAGCAAATTCAAATTGCAAAAAGAAGAAACCTTCCGGTTATAATTCACAATAGGGAATCTCACAAAGAAATTTTTGAGGTGCTTGAATCTGAAATCGATGAAAAATGGACCGGCTTTGGAAAACTTGCGGATGGGAAATTGCCCCCACCGAGAGGAGTTTTTCATACTTTTAGCGGGAATGTCAAGGACGCATGGAGGGCAATAAATCTTGGATTCTATATTTCGATTTCTGGTGTCGTTACATTTAAAAATTCGGGTCAATTGATCGATGTGGTTAGAGAGATTCAGCCGGAACATTTGCTTATTGAGACAGATTCGCCTTTTTTGACGCCTCATCCATTTCGCGGAAAGAGAAACGAACCGATGTATGTCAAATTCGTCGCAGAAAAGATCGCGCAGATTCAAGGTTTGACGGTTGAGGATATCGAAAGAACGACGACATTTAATGTTTATCGTCTCTTTAGAATTGGGCAAAAGCCTGAGCCGAAAATTGCCTATAAGATCAGGAATTCGCTTTGTCTTAATGTAACCTTGCGATGCAATGCAGATTGTGTATTTTGCGACCGAAAAGGTGAAGCAATTGTAAAAGGTTATTTTTTGAAGATCGATCATGAACCGACGGTTGAAGAATTTATAAAAGAGATCGGAGACCCAAAACAATATGATGAAATTGTCTTTGTTGGTTATGGTGAACCGACGATAAGGCTTGATGTTGTAAAAGAAGTTGCAAAATATGTAAAAGAACATGGTGGGAGAACGCGACTTGACACGGATGGACATGGAAATATAATTAACAAGAGAAACATCGTTCCGGAACTTGTGGGCTTGATCGATGTCGTTTCGATCAGTTTGAATTCAATGGATCCAGTTGAATATGGCAAGTTGATGAATGTAGATGGAGAGAAATTTCATCCTGCTATGATTGAGTTTGCAAAGGAATGTAAAAAACATGGAATTGAAACAATAATGACAATTGTCGGAATTGATGGGATCGATGTTGAAAGACATAGAAAATTTGTAGAAGAAGAAATCGGGGTTAAATTTAAATACAGACCATTATTCTAATGCCGAGCATATTTGACATACTTGGTCCTGTGATGATTGGACCATCGAGTTCGCACACCGCTGGAGCTGCAAAACTTGGTTATATAGCGAGACAACTTCTCGGTGCAGAGCCAAAGCGTGCGGAGATAACACTTTATAACTCTTTTGCTAGAACTTATAAAGGGCATGGCACGGACAAAGCTATTATTGGCGGAATTTTAGGAATGAAGCCGGATGATGAGATGTTGAGAAATTCTTTTGAAGTTGCGAAGGAGAGAGGATTAAAGTATGAATTTAGACTTATTATGAAAGCCCCAAAACTTCATCCGAATTCCGCGCGCATAAGGTTGTTCGATTTAAATGAAAATAAAATAGAAATGGTTGGCTCATCTCTTGGCGGCGGAAGAATAGAAGTTGTTGAAATAGAAGGTTTTAAAGTTAGTTTTTCGGTTTCTACACATACAATTGTGATAATTGCAGATGATATCCCCGGAAGCATCGCTCACATAAGTGGTGCAATTGCCGAGAAAAAAATAAACATCGCAAATATGTTTGTGTCAAGAGAAGAAAAACTTGCGAATATGATCATCGAGGTTGATCAAGATGTTCCACAAGAGGTGATTGAAAAGATCAGATCTTTTAGTTGGGTTCATTATGTTCGTCTTGTTGAGCCAATTTATTGATAAAAAATAACGAGGCAAACTATGGAGATAAATTCGTTTGAAGACATCCTAAGATATTGCGACGATTTGAAGGCGACAATTCCCGAAGTTATGATAGAATATGAGGTTAGAAAAACTGGGAAAACGCGGGAACAGGTTATCGATGGGGTTAGAAAAATTTTAAATGTCATGATAGAATCCGTAAAAACTGGGCTAACGCGCGATGTTAAATCGCCAAGCGGTTTACTTAACAATTTTGCAAAGAAAGTATTCAATGCCCAGATAAATACTTTGACCGTTAACTTTAAAAAGGCGATAGCAAGGGCAATGGCTGTAAGCGAAGTTAATGCATGCATGGGAAGAATTGCAGCAGCTCCTACCGCTGGTTCCTCAGGAATTATGCCCGCAGTTATAACAACGATGATGGAGGAGCATGGAATTAATGAAGATAAAGCAATCGAAGGTTTGCTTGTTGCTTCTGCAATTGGGCTTTTGATCGTAAAGAATGCCTCAGTCGCTGGTTCGGAAGCTGGCTGTATGGGCGAAACTGGAAGCGCAGCTGCGATGGGTGCGTCTGCGATAGTTTATCTTCTTGGTGGAAATAATAAACAAATCGAAAGCGCCGCATGTTTTGCGATCCAAGGAGCTATGGGGCTTGTGTGCGACCCGATAGCAGGTTTGGTTGAGGTCCCATGTATTTTTAGAAACGCCATTGGCGTTGCTAATGCTTTCACATCAGCTCAAATTGCACTTGCTGGAGTCGAATCGATAGTGCCACTTGACGAGGTTATACTTGCTATGAATGAAGTTGCGGAACTTATGTCCCCAAGGCTTAAGGAAACAGCCCAAGGCGGGCTTGCAAATACTAAAACAGCAAGAGAGATACAGAGAAAATTTCTCTATCAGATCGATATCGGAAAATAAGCTCAAAAAAGAATGACATTTCTAAATCCGACTTTTTTATTCGCACTTTTCGCCTCTGCGATCCCCGTTTTAATTCATCTTTTTAACCTCAGAAGGTTAAAAACCGTCGAGTTTAGCAGTATCAAGTTTCTAAAGGAATTACAACGCTCGAGGATAAGGGCGTTGAAAATAAAGCAAATTATCCTTTTAATTCTTCGAGTTCTTGGAATCGCGTTTCTCGTCCTCGCTTTTTCAAGACCAGTGATAAAAGGTTACCTTTTTAAGCCTGTAATTTCGGGGCAAGCAAAAAGTAGCGTTGTGATAATTTTTGATAATACCTTGAGCATGGCCTCGTCTGATGAAAACGGAAGATTTATAGAGCAGGCAAAGTCATCCGCACAAGGCATAGCGGATATTTTAAGCGAATCTGACGAATTTGCTTTCATCCGTCTTTCAGAAATCCCAAATGTTGCAACAGATGGATTTATTCACAATGTCGCATTGTTGAGGAAAATAATCGAGGAGTCTGAATTTACATATGCGCATAGAAAACTTTCCGACGCTCTCACAATCGCAAACAAGTTGCTTGAAAATGCTAAAAATTTAAATCGTGAAATTTATATAATATCAGACTTTCAAAGTGGTGGATTTTCGATTTCGTCCCTTGATACACTTCGTCAAAGAATTAAATTGCCGGTCGATGTAAAAATTTTTCTGATAAATGTTGGAAAATTTGAAGGGCAAAATTTATCTGTCGATAAAGTTGGATTGAGAAACAAACTTATTTTCTCAGGTCGAACCATTGGACTTGAAACTTTGATCTCAAATCATACGAAAAGAGAGGCGACTAACTTTGTCGTCAGCGTGTTTTTAAACGAGAGAAGGGTAGCGCAAAAAAGCATCAATTTAAAAGCGAAAGCATCGCAGACAGTTGATTTTAATATACTAACCGAAAATTTATCTGGGTTTGTCGATGGATTTATCGAGATCGAAGATGATGATTTTTCTTTTGACAACAAAAGATATTTCAGCTTCTACATACCTGATGAAATAAAAATTCTGCTCGTTGGAGCGGATGATGATTTGAAATTTTTAAAACTTGCGTTTCAAACTGTTGAAGAAACTTACAAGAAATCTTTTTTCAAAATAACGCAGACATCACAGCAGTTTCTATCGCGCGTTAATTTCTCAGATTTTGATGTCATTTTTCTCGTTGGGATATCACAAATCGATAGAGCGACAGCCCAAAGGTTGAAAAATTTTGTCTCAAACGGTGGAGGATTAATTTTGTTTGTCGGAATGGATGCGAATGTTCAAAGTTTAAACCAAAGTTTTAACCCCATCTTTGGATTGCCTAATTTTGAAAAAATTGAGCGACAAAGGTTGTCTTTTTCAAAACTTGATGTTAAGCATCCGATTTTTGACGGGGTGTTCACTGAGACGCCGAAAAGTTTTGATTCACCGGAGATAAGAGGATATGTTAAATTTACAGCAAACTACGGTTTTACGACTATAATTGAACTTTCAGATGGAAGCCCATTTTTAATCGAGAAAAAAGAGGGCAATGGGAAAATTTTGGTTTTCACATCCGAACCAACCGATAGATTTTCTGACCTCCCATACAAGGGAATTTTTATACCATTGGTTTTTCAATCGGCACTTTATTTAACAAGTCCGATGATTTTTAAAACAGAGTATACAATTGGGGATACCGTTGAGGTGAGGAGCGATTTTTTGCTGAAATTTTATAAGCAGGGTTTTAGGAATTTAAAACTGCAACGTCCTGACGGTAGCGACTTCGCTTTTGAGCCAAGCGGTGGTTTTATAAAAATTGATAACCAAGCGACAATTCCGGGAATTTACACGATAATTTCCAGCAGTGTTGGGAGGGACTTTTTTAAACTTGCTTTCAATCCACCAAGGGAAGAATCCGTGTATGAAAAAGAAGATGAGTCGCAAATTAATTCTTTTCTTAGTAAATTTGGGGCAAAGCAGTTTAAGTTCATCAACTATTCAGAAGGATTAAAAGTTAAAGATGAAATTCTCAGGTTGAGATATGGAGTTGAACTTTGGAAATTTTTCGTCGTTCTTTCACTTCTCGCTTTTCTCGCTGAAAGCATAATATCAAGAAAAATGTAGTCGAAAGATGAAAGTTGAAAGAAAACCTTTAACTTTGCAAAATTATTCAGGTGAAAATTTTACAGCAGATGTACATTTCGTTGAGAAATTTTTGCCAGCTCCTATCGTTATTTATTCGCATGGTTTCTTGGGATTTAAGGATTGGGGTTTTATACCTTATGTTGCTGATAAGTTTGCTGAAAATGGCTTTATTTTTGTAAGGTTTAATTTTTCGCATAACGGCGTTGGCGAAAATCCGGTTAAGATTACAGAGTTTGACAAACTTGCAAAAAATACCATATCAAAACAACTTGAGGATTTATCCTCCGTTGTTGATTATGTTTTATCGAATGAATTTGAGATACCAAACGATGGGCAGATTTTTTTAGTCGGTCATTCTGGTGGAGGTGGGGTTTCAACAATTAAAGCAAGCGAAGATGAGCGGATAAAAGCTTTGGGTTTGTGGGCTTCGATAGCAACTTTTAGAAGGTATAGCAAAAGCCAAATTGAAAAATTAAAAGAAAACGGTTATATTTTCGTAAGTGTGCCTGACTCAACAATTCAGATAAAGATTGATAAAATCGTTTACGATGACTTCGTTCAAAATCAAGAAAGATACGATATCATAAAAGCGATTTCTAAATTGAAAATACCGATTCTAATCATACATGGAACAGCGGATGTAATTGTGCCAGTGCTCGAAGCGGAGCAACTTATGAAGGCTAATCCGGTTTATGCTAAACTTGTTTTAATTAACGGGGCAACTCATTTATTTAACATAAAACATCCAATGGACGAACCAAGCGAACACCTAAACAGAGTAATCGATGAAACGGTGAGATTTTTTAAAAATTTGATTAAAAACAAAATTTCGATTGAAAATGAAGCAAGGTAGAGCTTTTTCGCTTGAACTTACCAAGGCGACAGCGCTTACAAAATCAATTTGGGTAGTTGCATTTGCAGGGCTTACATTTCTCGGGGCTAAGGTAGAAATTCCAACTCAACCGGTTCCATATACTTTGCAGACGATGTTCGTTTTATTAAGTGGTGCATTTCTTGGACCTTACTTTGGGGCATTGAGCCAATTGTTTTATCTTGCGCTTGGTTCCGCAGGTTTGCCCGTATTTGCAGGTCCAGTTGCTGGATTTGCAAAGTTGCTTGGTCCAACAGGTGGCTATCTTCTTGCTTTCCCAGTTTCTGCATTTGTAGTGGGATATTTGGTGAGGTTTAAAGATAGTTTCATTTGGGTTCTATTTTCAATGTTAATTGGTTTGATTTTAATTTTCACATTTGGCACAATTCAACTTAATCTCGTTTTGATTCACAACTGGAGTGAAGCGATAAAATCAGGATTTTTAATTTTTTCGTTTTGGGACGCTTTAAAACTTGTAGCGTCAGCCTCAATTTATAAAACTTTAAAAATAAAACACGGTTGATGCATGCAATTAACCGAAACGTTAATGTGGATTTTCTTCGGTATCCTTGTTTCAGGTATGCTTGCACTTGATCTTGGGGTTTTTCATAGAAAAGCACATGAGGTAAAATTTAAAGAAGCACTTATCTGGAGCATAGTTTGGATTTTGCTCGCACTTGCTTTTAATGTTCTCGTTTATTTTTGGCATGGAACTCAATCAGCTCTTGAATTTTTAACAGCTTACCTTATCGAGAAATCGTTAAGCGTTGATAATATCTTTGTTTTCTTGATGATATTTGAGTATTTCGGTGTGAAAGCAATATATCAACATAAGGTTTTGTTTTGGGGGATTTTGGGAGCGATAATAATGAGGGCGATTTTTATTTTCGCTGGGATAACATTGATTAAAATTTTTCATCCGATTATTTATGTGTTTGGTGCTTTTTTGATTTTCACCGGAATAAAGATGGCAACACAAAAGGAGAAGGAAATTCATCCAGAGAGAAATCCAGCGATAAAATTATTTAGAAAATTTTTCAAAATTACACCGGACTATGTGAATGGTAAATTTTTCGTTAGAGAGGGGAAAGGTTTGATCGCAACACCGTTGTTCGTTGTCCTTCTTTTCGTTGAAAGTACCGATGTTATGTTTGCTATTGATTCGGTCCCGGCGGTGATAGCGATATCGCGGGATCCTTTTATAGTTTACACATCGAACATATTTGCAATCCTTGGTTTAAGGGCTCTTTACTTTTTGATAGCTGGATTTGTAACTCTATTTAGATATTTCAAATATGGATTGTCGGTTGTGCTTGTTTTTATTGGAGTGAAGATGATGATTTCGGACTTTTATAAGATCCCGACGGTCATCGCTCTTATGATTGTTTTCGCAATAATTACAATTTCAATTCTTGCTTCCATCTTCGTTCCCGAACCGAAACCAAAAGTTTCTGATCCAGATGATTCAAATTAAAAACAAAGTTTGGGTTAAAAAATGGGACTTGCACAATTAACAACGCAAGTGGCTGGGTTTCCAACCGTGAGACTTCGCAGATTGAGGATGACGGAACAATTTAGAAGAATGGTTGCGGAGACAATTTTATCGACAGATGATTTTATTTATCCGCTTTTTGTCTGCCCTGGTGAAAATGTGAAAAGAGAGGTTCGCTCGATGCCGGGGGTTTATCAACAATCGATAGACAATATAATTCGTGAATGTGAGGAGGTTTATAAACTTGGCATACCAGCGGTGATTTTGTTCGGAATCCCTGAGAGAAAAGATGAACTTGGTTCCGAAGCATACGATGAAAATGGTATAATACAAAGAACTGTGCGTGCGTTGAAAAAGGAGATACCAGAACTTGTTGTTATAACTGATGTTTGCCTTTGCGAATATACATCACATGGACATTGCGGAATTGTGAAGGAAGTTGCCCCCGGGAAATATGAGATCGTAAATGACGAAACTGTTGAACTTCTCGCGAAGGAAGCTTTAAGCCATGCGGAAGCTGGAGCTGATATGGTCGCTCCAAGCGATATGATGGATGGCAGAGTTTCTGCGATAAGAAAAATTCTCGATGAAAACGGATTCCAAAATGTTCCTATAATGTCTTACGCTGCTAAATATGCCTCTGGCTTTTATGGTCCATTTAGAGAGGCTGCTGAATCTGCGCCAAAATTTGGCGATAGAAAAAGTCATCAGATGGACCCCGCAAACTCAGATGAAGCACTGCGTGAAATAGCTCTTGATCTGCAGGAAGGTGCGGACATAGTTATGGTGAAACCCGCGCTCGCATATCTTGACGTCATTTACAGGGCAAAACAGGAATTCAAAGTTCCTATCGCAGCCTATCAAGTTAGCGGTGAATATTCAATGATAAAAGCGGCTGGCTTAAATGGATGGATCGATGAGCAAAGAATTATGCTTGAGACATTAACTGCGATAAAAAGAGCGGGCGCGGATTTAATTTTGACATATTTCGCCAAAGATGCGGCGAAAATTCTAAATTCACGCGTTAAATAAATATCTCGGCAAACTTGGAACCGATAAAAGTTGCGTTTCTCTGGCATCAACATCAACCATATTACAAAAAAGACGGTGAGTATCTTCTTCCGTGGGTGAGATTTCACGGAGTTAAAGACTATTGGGATATGGTCAGGATACTTGATGATTATCCCAAGATAAGGCAAACGTTTAATTTAACCCCTTCGCTTCTATTTCAAATTATTGATTATGTCAAAAATCGGGCGGAGGATAAAATTTTAAAACTCACGAAGAAGAAAGTTGACGAGTTGACCGAAGATGATAGGTTTGAGATTTTGAAAAATTTTTTCATAGCTAATTTTGAAAGGATGATAAAACCATATCCGCGATATCTCGAACTTTTCAACAAACGCGGTGGATTTTCTTATACTCCCGAAAAATTTGATGAAGTAAATGCAAATTTCACACATCAAGATTGGCTTGACCTTCAAGTTTGGTATAATCTCATTTGGGTTGGGGAATATAGTAAGTACGATGAACCGTTTAAAAAATTTTTTGAAAAAGGTAAAAATTTCACAGAAGAAGAGAAACAAATTTTAATCGATGGGCATTACGAGATTTTATCGAGGATAATCCCTAAGCATATCGAGGCGTACAAGCGCGGGCAAATTGATGTAAGCGTAAGCCCGTTTTATCATCCGATTTTGCCTTTGCTTTGCGATAATTCGATCGCAAAAGTTTCGTCTCCAGAGATAAAATTGCCTACAAAAAAATTTATCCACCCGGAGGACGCGGATGCGCAGATAAAAAAGGCGATCGAATTTAGTTTGGAAACTCTAAAGATCAAACCAAATGGGATGTGGCCAAGCGAGGGAAGCATAAGTGAAGAAGTGTTAAGTCTGATGGCTGAAAACGGGATCAAATGGACCGCTTCGGATGAGGAGGTTTTATTTAAGTCGCTTGCGTTGGAGGGAGACAATTCAAATAGTAGAATAAAAATTTACAAACCTTATAGATTTAAGACGCCTTCAGGCGAAATAAAAATTGTCTTCAGGGATAGGATTTTATCAGATTTAATTGGTTTTGTTTACTCGAGTTGGAGCCCGGATGATTCCGCCCGTGACCTTGTTGATAGAATCTTAAAAATTCGTGATGAGATAATTAAAGTCGAAGGGGAAGAAGCACTTAAAAATTCGCTTGTTGGCATAATTTTGGATGGTGAAAATTGTTGGGAATATTATCAAAGCGATGGGAAAGACTTTTTGAGAACTTTGTATTGGCTTATCTCAAATGACGATAGGATTGAAACTGTTAAATTGAGCGATTTTCTCGAAGAAGCCGAGGCTGTGGAGTTGAGAAGGATTTTCCCCGGTTCATGGATAAATGCAAACTTCAACATTTGGATCGGTCACGATGAAGACAATAAAGCGTGGGATTTGCTCAAGCAAACTCGAGATTTTTTAGTGAGGGAAATTATAAGCGGGAAGCATAGCGAGGAAACGATTAAGAAGGCATGGGAGGAAATTTACATAGCGGAGGGAAGCGATTGGTGTTGGTGGTTTGGCGACGAACATGTCACCGCGCAAGCAGATGAGTTCGATGCTTTGTTTAGAAAACATTTGATAAAGGTTTACGAAATTCTTGGTGCTGAGCCACCAGTTGAACTTCATCATCCCATCAAGAGAAAATTTGTCAAGTTTTTCGTTGTTAAGCCGATTAAATTTATTTATCCAACGATTGACGGTAGAAGGACTCGAAATTATGAATGGGAGGGTGCTGGATATTATGATGTCACTCAAGTTGGAACTGCGATGCATCAGGTTTCAACGATCGTAAGGCGAATTTATTTCGGCTTTAACGAGAAAAATTTCTTTATCAGAGTTGACACATCGAAGGACTTAACCGAGAAACATCGCATCGAGGTTCATTTTATTGAGCCATGCGAGATAAGGATTGAATTTAACCATGAGGGATTTTCTGTGAAGAAGTTAAGCAAGAGGAATAAGCAGGAAGTTTTTGAGATAAGGTATGCGTTTGCGGAGGTTTTTGAATTTGCGATAAGCAGGGGGACATTGTGCGCTGATTCGGGTGATTTTTCAAAGGTTAAGTTTCACATCCATGTTTATGAAGATCATCGAGCCATTGAGAAATGGCCAAGGGATGAGTCCATAGTTGTTGATTTAAAAATAAAATCCCGGTGATGGGCGGGCTTCCCTGCGTCACACGAAATTGATTGCCTACCGTTGCTCCCTTCCGGGCCTGGCGGGGTTCGGCAACATTCCGTTGCGCAGGACCTCACCCAAACACCGGGATTTGTGCCCGGGACCGGACTCGAACCGGTACGTCCCTTTCGGGACACAGGATTTTAAGTCCTGTGCGTCTACCAATTCCGCCACCCGGGCGATTTTCAAAATAATATAATAAAAAATTTCGAAAAATTCCACACAGATACATCAAACAAACTTAAACTTTCTAATTTTGTTTGTAATGTTTAGCATTTTTAAATTTATCATCAGCGAAGCAACATAAATTGAAAACTTTAATGAAATCCCCTTCAAAACAAGCTCGTCTCGAAGAGAATGAGGCTGAGCTTGTAAGGAGAATCTCCTCCGATGATAAATTTGCATTTGAAATTCTTTTCAGAAGGTATTATGCTGAGCTTGTTCGATTCTCCTTTCATATGACTGGGTCAATCGAAGCTTCAAAGGACATTGTTCAAGATGTCTTCATAAAGGTTTGGGAGGGGCGGAAAAATCTTGATCCAGAAAGATCGATAAAAATTTATCTTTATCGTGCGGTTAGAAATCAAACTTTGAATTATTTAAATTTAAAACATTTGAAATTCGAAAGTTTCGCGGAAATTACAGATGATTTTGAAATTGGGACAAACGAGTCAAATCCTGAAATGGATTTATATTATTCGGAGCTTGAAAAAATTGTCCAGAAAGCGATCCAACATATGCCAGAAAGATGCCGTTTAATTTTTCTTTTGCACAGGCAAAACGGGTTAACTTATTCAGAAATAGCCCAGATACTTGAGATATCCATTAAAACTGTGGAAACGCAAATGGGTCGCGCATTGAAGATATTAAGAAAAGTTTTGACGCCCTATCTACACCTTTTCATTTTTTTACTTTAGTTTAAACCATCTTTTGCCCTTGCCATTTCTGGGGTTGAGATTAAGGGTATATGTCCAGTTTAGTTGTATATATAAGTGAAGGTAAAGTAAAAAGTTAAGTTAAGAAAAGTGTAAGGTATGGTGTTTGTATTGTTACAGTTTTGTGAGAAAGAAAAATGTATTAGGTTTGCGACAGGTTTTATATGAGTATATGATAAGGGATGTGGTATTTTTTCAAAAATAAAATTTAATATTAGTAGTGGGCTTGGTATTTAGTGAATTGTTTTTTACGTATAACGTTGCTGAAGCTACTAAGCCAAAGTATTGTGATGAGGCGTTAAAGCGATGCTTGGACTTATGCGGTTCAGGTGATTTGGCATCTATGGGGTGTAAACTAGGTTGCTGGATAGCCTATCAAAGCTGTGGTACATAGTAACATAAACTTCTTAAGATAAAATCGGCTATGGCTATGTTGATTCATATTTTCTTATTAATTATAGCTGTTGTTACAAGTGTTGTTATGCCACAAAAATTGTCTGAAAGAAAAATTGAATTTAATCTAAAAGAAAAACTGATAATTGGGAACAATGGAAATGTTTGGTTTTTAAATGCTAGGGCTGTTGTTCAATCTGATGCTGGGACATTATTTGTTTCCGATAAGTTGAGTTATAGTGTTAAAAAGTTGGATAGTAAAGGTAGAAAGATTGGTGAGGTTGGGAGAAGAGGTGGTGGACCGGGAGAATTTCGAGGGCCCGATAGATTGGATATTTTTAAAGATTTAATAGCCATAGCTGATTTTGCTTCCCCAAGGATTCAAATTTTTGATACTTCCCTTAAACATTTACGTACTTTTTATGTTAAAGGAGTGGTTTTTGATATATCATTTGATAAAGATGGTAACTTGTGGGTTGGAGCTATGCAAGGGGCAAAAAAAGTATTACTTCACCAATATACTATAGAGGGGAAGTTATTAAAAACCATAAAACCAAAAAATTCTACTGGTGATGAATATGAGTTTGAAGGAATTTTTAATTTTACAGTGACTGATTCGAGGAAAATAATAATTGCCCATGTACTTATGAATAAAATTGAAATCTGGGACACCGAAGGAAAATTTATTAAAGATTTCGCGGTTGAGGATTTAATTCCTAAGCCTCCTAAGAAGTTAATGTCCAAAAGCCTATTCTCCAGAACTTACTTACCGGAGGGAAGAATTCTACGGGATGTTGCAGTGGATAGTAAAGAAAGAATTTTTGTACTTGGAGCAGATTATTCCCAAAATCCATACCAGGATGTTTATGTTTATAACATTGATGGCAAATTCAGAGGTAAATTTACACTGCCGGCCAAAACCTCGTATATTTGGTTCAACAAATCTGATGAACTATTTACAATTGAAAATGAAGGAACTTTGGTGAAGAAATACTCTTTGAAATAGAAATAAATGATATTCCAATATTATAAATGCGGGGTAATAGAGTAATTTCAATTTTGATAATTTTTGCTGTTCTTTTATTGGTGGGAAACGAAGAAAATTCTACCGCAGTTAATCAAAGTTCTTCTGCGGTTAATAAAGTGATGATAAAATATATTGAAAATAATGCCCCATCTTTTGCGAAAGTTTTTACTAGATTTCAACGACTTCAGTTGTCCACCTTGTTTTGACGATTTTATCATTTTATGTGACAAAATAAATAATGTTTTTAGTGAGGATTCACAGGAGCATATTGCAGCTGTATTTCGTCAGAGTAATATTGCAATTTTGCAGGATTCGAAAAAGTTATTATATTGGAAAAGGAGTAATAATATAAACTTTATTACATTGGTTGGACCTGACTCAATTTTTGAAAGCATCAAATTTATTAAATCAATGGCAATAGTTATAGATAATAACAATAGAATTATTTTCTCAGAGCATTTCCCAATGAATGAAAAAGGGCATAATACCATTATTAAACTGTTAAAGGGAAACAAATAGAGGTAGTTATAATGATCAAGGCAATTCAAACGGAAAATTTGGTTAAAATTTACAAGGGTTGGGGTAGAGACCATGTCAAAGCTTTGGATAAAGTTAATATCGCGGTAGAGGAAGGTAAAATATTTGCATTGCTTGGTCCGAATGGAGCAGGTAAAACTACTTTAATTAAGATTCTTTTGAAACTCATAAAACCAACCTCAGGTTCTGCTTATATCTTCGGTAATCCTATAAATTTAGCGAAGCAGGAAACAAGAATAGGTTACTTACCGGAGTTTTTCCGGGTTCCAAAGTATTTTACAGCATTTGCGCTTTTGAAATATCTTGGTGAGTTAAGTGGTTTATCAGGTAAGTTACTTACCAATAGGATTGAAGAAGTCTTATCTTTAGTTGATTTGGCAGATGTTGCCTATAAAAAGGTAAGCACATTTTCTAAAGGCATGATTCAACGATTGGGGATTGCTCAGGCAATACTTCATAATCCGGAGTTATTATTTCTGGATGAACCTACTGAGGGATTGGATCCTTTGGGTAGAAAAATTGTAAGGGAACTTCTTATCAGATTACGTAACGAAGGTAAAACGATTTTCTTAAACTCTCATTTTCTCTCTGAGGTTGAATTAATTGCGGACTCCATTGCCATTCTAAAAAAGGGCAGAGTAATAGTGCAGGGGCAGTTAATAGATATGCTTCCAGCTAACCAACAATTTGAAATATATTTGTTAGGTAAACCAGAGATTGAAGGGAACTGGAATATTTCTCAAAGTGGAGATAAATGGATAATAACTGTGCTGGGTTCGGAACAACTTCAAAAAATTCTTGCTATCCTCGAAGCAAAAGGTATTCAAGTTTATAATGTGAAACCGATTCAAACAGCGCTGGAAGAGGTATTCTTTTCATACATAAATTCGGAGGAATGACTATGATAAAGTATCCAATAGTTAAACAAACGATTCGCGAAGTTTACAAGCATCCATTTTTTGCACTGCTATCTCTTATTATAGTTATTTTTTTTCTTTTAGTGTTTACCTTTAAGGTTGATTATGAGGGAGATGTGATAGTTTCAATGAGCCTTATGGGACTCTCATTTGACGAAACTCAAATTGATCTCGGCTATGAAGCGATAAAGTCTATTTACCACTTTTTCAAATCTATTTTTATGTTTTTACTTATTTTACAGTCTTCGGCTATATTTGTTGATACATTGAAGAATCCGTTGTTGGGAATTTTCCTTACGAAGCCAGTATCCCGTACTGGTTTATTGTTATCAAGGTATACGGGACAGATTATTGCAATTTTTGCTTTGCTGTTAATCTCTGGAATTGGTATAGTTCTGATTTTATACTTTAAAATGAATGGAACGATTTTCTTGACCCCCATTTATATTTCCTTGTTAATTTTCTATATTTTTGTTGTGTTATTTACTTTTATGGTGTTTCTTTCACTTATTCTTGAAAATTCCCTAGCTGTTGCAGCAATTGGAATTTTAATTTATTTTTTACTTGGACGTTTTATTTTTCTGGCAGAAAGATTAGGTGGTAAAGTGGCAAATTTAGCTTATATATTCCCTCCGATCTGGAAGCACTGGGCGCTGGAGTTAGATATTATCGATGGAAAAGCTATTAATCCTGATATACTTGTCCTGTTCTTGTTTTATATAGTAGTTTACATTACGCTTTCCATTATCATATTCAATCGTAAAGATATTTCGTAAAATCCATGTTGATGAGAAAATCTGGAGTTGAAGAATTATTTCTTCATTCTCTTTTGTTAAAGAGATTTAGTTTGCCCTCCAGAATTCGGACGATCTACATATTACTTCCCATGATTGTTTATATTTTAGTGGTTTTCGGTTTCTCTTATTTACTCATTTCAAATGATTATTTTATCGAACAGATGCTTCTTAAAATTGAAGAAAAGGCATTATTAGAGAAAGATTCTGAAGTTTTAGAGATGCTCGATATGACGCGGGTTATTTTAACAGATCCTGGATACCATATATTAATTTCTATTAAGAACTCATTTGATCACCTGATCAATTTGTTTTTGTATTTGTTTTTGAGTTACCTTTCGATTTCGTTTATTACAGAAAAATGGGAATTGATTAAACCTTTTTCGTTAGTTGCTTCAGCTTCCATAAATATTTTGTCTATCGGTTTTATCATAAATACTATACTTAAACTTGTTTTGCTAGATGGGAAAGCAATAGTAGGAATTACTCTTTTTTCAGGAGATTTTCCAACTAAATCGATATTTTATTCTTTGATTAATGAGTTAGACTTTTTCATGCTGTGGTTTATCGTGGCATTGTCTTTTGGGGTTTCATATTTATATGATGAGAAAAAGTATTTCGTAGTTTTATTGTTTTCCATGATCTGGCTTTTATTATTTACACTATCTTTTTTAGTAAATTTTCAGTTAATTTTTGGCTTTTTTTATATAGGTTTTCAATTTTCATTTTCGCACTAAAAATTTAGTGGAAAAGTTATTTGCTGAGTAGAGGATGGCAAGCGATTGCTTGTGGTGACCAGAAAGGGTAGAGAATACGAAATTCATTCATCAAAAATTCCACATCGACTCATCAAACTTTCCAATTTTGTTTGTAAGCAACATAAATTGAAAACTTTAATGAAATCCCCTTCAAAACAAGCTCGTCTCGAAGGGGATGAGTTTATGAAGAGAACCTTCTCTTAACGGATATTTGATTAAATCCTACCTTTTGCTTAATTTTATTATACCAAGTGTGAATTTAAATTTGCTTGAAAATATGAAGATTAAAGTAATTACTTTGCTACTAATTTTGCCCCACATTCTCTCCTCTCAATCAGCCTACGAAATTGTTAAAAAATCACAAGATGTCTTGTATTCTAAAAGCAGTTATACTGAAATGAGTATGACCATAGTTAAGCCGAAATGGCAAAGAAAAATGAGCATGAAAGTTTGGGCGCTTGAGCCTGATTATGCTTTAATTTATATCACTGAGCCGGCGAGGGATAGAGGGACGGTAACGCTTAAACGAAAAAATGAGATATGGAATTGGCTCCCGTCCGTACAAAAAATTATCAAAATCCCACCATCTATGATGAATCAGTCGTGGATGGGTTCTGATTTTACGAATGACGATCTTGTTAGAGCGTCGTCTTATCTTGATGATTATACACATAGATTAATTGGCGAGGAAAACCTTAATGGATACGATTGCTATAAAATTGAGTCAATTCCAAAACCAAATGTAGGCGTGGTGTGGGGGAAAGTTGTGAGCTATATCTCTAAAGATGGTTTTATGTTGTTAAAAACAGAGTTTTACGATGAGGAGAATCAGTTGATAAAAATTTTCACAGGAAGCAACATTAAAAAGTTCGGGAATAGAAAAATTCCAACCCATTGGGAAATGATCCCAGTTGATAAACTGGGAAACAAAACAATTTTGGACTATAATAGGATTGAATTTGATATTAACATAGATGAGTCATTTTTCTCACAGCAAAATATGACAAGAGTTAGATGAGGCTTTTTATCATATTAGCCTGGAGAAACCTTTGGAGAAATAAAAGGCGAACAATCATCGCCTCGGCATCAATTTTCTTCGCACTTTTGCTTGCCCTTATAACAAGGTCTTTGCAATACGGCACATATTATCATATGATTGATAGCTCGGTTCGAATGTACACTGGATATATTCAGATTCATGCTCAAGGTTATTGGGAAGAAAGAGGACTTGAAAGATTTATTGAAGTTGATGATTCGTTGTTGAAAAAAATTGAAAATATAGAAGATGTAACGCTCGTTGTCCCCCGAATTGAAAATTATATGCTTGTTTCTTCAAAGGAGATCACAAAAGTAGCCTCGATATTTTGCATATCACCCGAGGTAGAGAATGTAATGACAAGGCTGAAGAAGATGTTAATATCTGGTAATTACTTAAACAATGAAGATAAGGGGGTTTTAATCGCAGAGGGTCTTGCAAATATGCTCGGTGTCAATGTGGGAGATAGCGTCATTTTGTATGGGCAAGGGCTTTATGGGATAACCGTAGCTGTGAATGTTCCAGTGATTGGCATTGTAAAATTTGCCTTACCAAATTTAAATAATTCGGTTGTCTACATGCCTTTAAACTTTGGTCAATCGATTTTTGAAATGCAGGGCAAGTTGACTTCGATTTCAATCTTGATTAGTAACCCGGATAAACTTGAAAAGGTGCAAACGGAAATTAGAAAGTCTCTCCCAGATGGATATGAAGTAATGAACTGGCAGGAGATGATGCCTGAACTTGTTCAGGGTATTCAACTTGATAATGTCTTTGGTTTGGTTATGCTTTTGATACTTTATATGATTGTGGCGTTTGGTATTTTAGGAACTATAATGATGATGACAGCGGAAAGAACAAAAGAATTTGGGATTCTTATTTCTATCGGTATGAAAAAGAAATGGTTGATGCTGATAACTTTATTTGAGTCAATTTTTATCTCTCTTGTTGGCGCGATTTCGGGATTAGTTGTCGCAATCCCAATTATATCTTACTTGAAAAATCATCCGTTAGTTTATTCGGGGGAACTTGAAGAAATTGCGCTTAAGTTCGGCGTGGAACCAATAATTCCATTCAGCGCAAATCCCGGTATATTTTTGGCTCATACGTTTATTGTCCTTTTAATAGCGATATTATGTGCTTTGTATCCAATTTCTTATATCAGAAAATTGGAACCAATCAAAGCAATGAGGTTATAATGATAGCCCAATTTGCATGGAAAAATATTTGGAGAAATAAAAGAAGGAGTTTGATACTCGTTTTAGCTGCGTGTTTTGGGATCTGGGGTGGTATATTTACAAGTGGAATTTCCGTTGGGATGTGGGAAGGCACAATTGAATCCGCTATAGATAGGGAGTTATCGCATATACAAATCCATCACCCTAAGTTTCGGGACGAAAAATTAGTCCAGCAATTTATACCAAACATTGACGATGTAAGAAAAAATTTGCAAAATGAGCATCTGATCAGCGGTTATTCGGAAAGAGTTATTGTCGAGGGGGTGATTTTTTCACCTGTAACCACACGTGGTGTAAAAATTTTGGGTATAGAACCATCTCAAGAGAAGAAAGTGACCTCAATTTACAAGAAAATCATTGAAGGTGATTATTTTGTTGAAGGCAGAGAAAATCAAATCGTAATAGGAAGTAAGTTAGCTGAGCAATTAAAGGTAAAGTTAAATTCAAAAGTGGTTTTGTCGTTTCAATCGATGGATAATAATTTGGTTGCATCAGCTTTTAGGGTTGCTGGAATTTTCAAGACCGAATCTTCTACTTACGATGCATCTGTTGTTTTCGTTAGAAGAGACGAGTTACAATCGTTGCTCGGTGCAAAGGATGTTGTTCATGAAATTGCGATAAGAGTTAAAGACATAAGTTTGATAGACACTGTGAAAAATCGATTGCGCGCTAACATTACAAATACCGCTGTTGAGGATTGGGAGGAGATCGCCCCGGAGTATGCCCTTACGCGAGGTATTTTATACCTTGAGTTAAATATTTTTATGGGAATTATTTTATTCGCTTTGCTTTTTGGAATTTCAAATACGATGATGATGTCGGTTTTCGAGAGAATTCGAGAGTTTGGAATGTTAATAGCAATTGGAATGAAAAGAAGTAGGTTATTTGGTTTGATAATTTTAGAGTCGGTGATGTTGTTGTTTACTGGAGGGGCGATTGGGACATTGTTCGGATGGCTTACCGTTTTAATTCTTTCAAAGACCGGGGTTGATTTGTCGATCGCCGCGGAGGGATTGTCTGCATATAACATGCCGGTTGTTCTTTATCCAAAGGTGCCGTTTCATATGTATGTTTCGCTTTTTTTCATGATGTTAGCTACAGCTATAATAGCGTCGATTTCACCTGCTGTTAAAGCAATAAGATTGAAACCAGCAGAAGCAATGAGAGCATTTTGAAAACTTATTCGGTTTTTAATATGAGCTTAATAGAAATAATAAATCTTGACAAAATTTATGACGAGTCAAAGGTACCTGTCCACGCTTTAAAAAATATCAATCTTAAAATTGAAAAGGGCGAATTTCTTGCGTTAGTTGGACCAAGCGGTTCTGGAAAAACCACATTGTTAAATATGATCGGTGGACTTGATAAACCAACTAAAGGCACCGTTTTGATAAACGGCAAAGATATTTACAAGTTCAAAACAGACGAATTGATTGAATTTAGGCTGAAAAATATCGGCTTCGTCTTTCAATCGTTTAATTTAATTCCAGTTTTAACCGCCAAAGAGAATGTTGAATTTATAATGCTGTTACAGGGTGTTCCTAAGGCTGAAAGAGAGAAAAGAGCGATTGAATTACTTGAACGTGTTGGGTTAAAAGACAAAATTAATTCAAGGCCGTTTGAACTATCGGGCGGGCAACAGCAGAGGGTAGCGGTTGCTCGAGCTTTAGCCTCTCGTCCTTCCTTTGTCCTCGCTGACGAGCCAACGGCTAATTTGGATAGTAAATCCGCAGAGGAGTTATTGGATATAATGATCGATTTAAATAAAGAGTATGGAACGACTTTTATCATAGCCACACATGATAGCAAGGTGATAAAACGCGTTCGCCGAATTATCACTCTTGAAGATGGAAAAGTAAAATCCGATGAGCGTAATGAGTAGAATTATACTTCTTATAGTTTTTCTGTTTGTAAGGGTTTATTCTCAAAGTTTTACCGCTGGGGGTTATGTTAAGTTTCTTTTTAATGGGAACGATTTCATCTCTTCAAAAAGAAGCGCAAATTTTTTGATTCACTCACGGTTAAATTTAAAGTTTTTTCCTACCGATAAAATCAATTTCAACGCTGGCATACGGAATAGAATAATTTTTGGAAAGTCACCTTTATCTGTCATGGAGTATACAGGGGACAGATTCAACGATGAATATCTCTTTGAGATTGAAAAGTTTATTTGGGAAGGGGAAAGAACAGTTAATCATATTGAGGTAGATCGACTTTATTTAAGTTTTCAATTTTCAAAATTTGATCTTTCTTTAGGGAGACAGAGGATTGCTTGGGGAACAAGTTGGGTATGGAACATAACCGATCTTTTTAATCCTCTTTCAATTCTTGATTTTGATTATGAGGAGAAACCCGCAGTTGACGCGTTTAGAATTCAATTTTTTCTTTCCCCACTTACTAAATTTGACTTTGCATATAAGCCATCAAGGCGAGGTAGGAACTCAAGTGCGCTTTGTCAGTTTTCAACAAATTTTTATGAATGGGATTTTCACCTTGTTTCTGGGGTACACAGGAATAGATTTGTTTTAGGTGCTTCATATGCCGGAGATATTTATGGAGCTGGATTTCGTGGGGAGGTAATTTATATTAAAAATCCAACTGGAATAAACGCGGTTTTTCTTACTGATTTAGCGAATGAAAAGAGGGATCAAGTAAGTTTTGTGGTTTCGCTTGATTATACTTTTAAAAATTCGCTTTATCTTCATGGGGAAGCGTTATTTAATAACATTGGCAAACGCAAGAATATTCGGATGTATTTATTTGATGCGTTAAATTTAGGATTGCTTTCGCCCTCTCAATGGAACTTATTTTATCAAGTTGGTTACAATCTCACTGCCTTGACGCGTGGAGACATAATAATATTGCATAATCCGATCGATGGCTCCTTTGCTTTTTTGCCAACCGTTAGTGTATCTCTTGCCGAGAATTTAGATCTATCGTTAATCTTATTAGCGATGCATGGGGATGATATGGATGAGTATGGTTTCAATACATATATGGCTTTTGCGCGGTTGAAATATTCGTTTTGAATCCTGCCTTTAGGGTTGTTTCATGATTTTTAAACAGCCCCACTCTTGACAAAGTAGAATTTTTTTATTATATTAAAGATAGAAATCGTTTTTCAATGAAAAATTGCTAAATTTCAATAAATTTGAAATAAAAAAATTAAAGTTTATGAAAACGATTTCTAAAACGGAGTCGCCTTCAAGGGGAGTAACCATCAAAGATGTGGCTCAAAAAGCAGGGGTTTCTGTATCAACCGTATCAAAAGTGCTTAATCAAAATTATCCTGTAAGTGAAAAAACAAGAAAAAAGGTTTTAAAAGCAATTCAAGAGCTTAATTATACTCCAAACCCAACGGCAAGGTCTCTAGTTCTTAAGAAAACTCATACTATCGGGGTAATTCTCCCTGATATCCATGGAGACTTCTTTTCTGAGATAATTAAGGGAATTGATAAAAAAGCCAGAGAATTTGGCTATCATGTGTTATTAACAAGTTCACATAGTAATCTCAAAGAACTTGACGAGGCTTTATTATCGCTTGTTAATGGAAAGGTTGATGGTCTAATTATAATGAACCCAACGTTAAGAACATCTTATGTCGAGACACGGCTGTTGAAGAAAATGCCTGTTGTCCTTTTAAACTGCTGTGGCGATATCCAAAACGCGGATGTTATATTAATCGATAATTACACGGGCGCGTATAATTTGACAAAACATCTAATTAAACATGGGCATAGAAAAATAGCTGTCATAACAGGTCCTGTAGATAACTTTGATTCTATTGAAAGGTTAAAGGGATATAAAGATGCTCTTAGGGAAGCAGGCATAGAACCTGTACAAGAGTTTGAATTTCGAGGTGACTTTACCAAGGAAACAGGATATGAGGTTATGAAGGCGATTTTAGCTCTTCCTGAGAAACCTACCGCTATTTTTGCGCTTAATGATGATATGGCGATAGGGGCAGTTCAGTTTGCAAAGAAGATGGGGATAAAAATACCGCAAGATATTGCAATAGTTGGCTTTGATGATATACCAATGGCGGAATATATTCAGCCAAGTTTAACAACAGTTCGTGTTCCAATGGATAAAGTTGGTGTTCTTGCTGCTGAAAAGTTGTTCAAAAGAATTAGAAAAGAGGAAGAAAAGCCCAAATTCACTAAGACAATTCTCGAAACCACTTTGATAGTAAGGGAATCATGCGGTTGTTTATAAAAACAAAGTTGAGGAGGTGAGAAGTTCGAAAGATATTCAAAGAATTTTTCTTGAGTTATCTGTGCGATACGGTTTAAATCCTAAAGCTATAACGATGTCTATGGCCCGAAGGTATGTATAACAGGAAAAAGAAAAAACAACAAAATTTAAAAATTAAAAAATAGGTGAAGCCATGAAAAGGGGAATCATTTTTCTGGTCGTTTTATTCTTTTTAACAAATTTTGCCTTCGGGCAAATGATGAAAAGGCAGGATGCTATTTGGGCAAGAACTGCTCCAGCAAACTCCATTGTAGTTGATGGTAGACTCGATGAACCAGCTTGGGCAAAAGCAGAATCTGTGGTGGTTTACTATGGTAAAAGTTCTGGGCTTCCGGGAAGCGGGTGGAAAGATGAAACAGGGGTTAAGCCAACGGATCCAACCAGAGCTGTTTTGAAGTTTCTTGTGAGCGGGAACAATCTCTACATAGGGGCATTTGTTCCTGATAGTTCTGTTGGTGGAGGCTTGTTTAATATGTTTGATGGTTTTCTAATGAATATGAGAAATCACGCTGCGGTAAGAAGAGATCCTGCTGGACATTATTTCCCAGCTCCACCCTTCGAATATTTTTATGGTTGGGTAACGGAATCTTGGGCTGATCCAAACACTGGTCTAGTTGGTGCATCGCCGGGCTTCTTCGGTTGGGCGGGTGGACCAAGAAGTGAAGGTGATTCACTTGCTAACATATGGTATGCGGTGACAAGAGTTCTCGGAGTATCAAATACCGACACGGCTTCAAATGGAAGCTTTAGCCCTGATACAGGTTATGTAGTTGAGCTTAGGATTAATCTTACACCACGAGGTTACGATGTAACAAGACCTCAGGGTGATGTAATCGAATTTAACATCTCAATTTATGATGCTGATTGGCAGTGGCCATTTAACCCTGATAAATTCAGCGGTAATAGATCTTGGTGGCAGGGACCATGGGGAAATGCCTCTTGGTATAATGTTGCGAGAATTTATGCAAGACCAGATGTTGGACTTGATACTCCTCTTCCAGAAATTCCACCTGATGTTACGATCCCGAATGGAAGATTACACCCAGCTCCAGTGATAGATGGTGATTTGAGTGAAACTGTTTGGAAAAATCTCAGACCCACAGTTAATCTTGTTTATGGTGATACAGCGGTGATCTATTCATATCCCGGAGTTGGTCCATATAGGAGTGGATATTTTAAGCCTGATGGAGCGGGACCGGGACAAGTTTTAGATCCTGGAAATGCTTCAGTCAAAGTATTTTACAGGGGTGATACACTCTATATCGGGGTTGATATCCAGGATCAAGTTGTGACATCAAGACCTGATTATGATAAGTGGGATGGAATAAGGGTAATAATTGAAGACCGAGGAGCTGTAAACCCAGATGGCGTTCTTGAGCAAAGGGATCTTATTTTAAGGTTAGATTCAACAGGTAAAGCATTGGTTGATGGCTATCTAAAGTATCTCGTTGATTCACTTAATGCTGCTAAAGTTGGTGTTAGACTGAAAGGGACAACCACTGTTAATGATTACAATGATGTTGATGAGGGATGGACAGCTGAAATTGCGATCGATTTAACGAAACTTGGCTATCCACCAGGAAGAGGGGACGGGGTTTTATTTTTCAGTGCGACGCTTTTTGACTACGATGAATTCCAAAATCCAAATGATAACTACGGGACAAGAACGTGGTTTTTCAGGGAGATGCCCGTTTTCTCAGCTGGACCCGCTTGGGGCTATCTGAGCGATGTCGATGTACCGGTGAAGGTTCCGGAAGACATTGCGATCACACCATCCGAGTTCAGGCTTCTTGGTAACTATCCAAATCCGTTTAATCCGACGACTAATATAATGTTCACGATGCCTTATAAGGGAAATGTTACTTTGAAAGTTTATGATGTGATTGGGAGGACAGTTTCTATTATCAATTTGGGAGAATATGAATCCGGCTATTATGAATATGAATTTAATGCAAGTAATTTGAGCTCCGGCATTTACTTCTATCAGCTTGAGATGAAGGGCGAGAGAGGTTCGGTGATTAGAACAGGCTTTGGGAAAATGGCGCTAATTAAATAATATGTGAGGGGGAGCCTTAAGCGCTCCCCCTTTTTATTTAAACTAAAGAGGATGACTGAGATGAGATGTATAAAAGTTTTTCTTTTGTCGCTTTTACTTTTATCTGTTTCATACTCAGATGTGAGAGGGAAATTAACTGGTAGGATAACAGATCAGAATAAAAATCCGATAGTTGGTGCAAATGTTTTGCTTGTTGGAACGAACCTCGGTGCTGCTACCGACTTTGAGGGATATTATGTTATATTGAATATACCTCCCGGGCTTTACGATGTGAGAATAAGTAGCATTGGCTATAAAACAAAAGTGGTGAAAGGCGTTAAAATATCCGCGGGGCAAACTACTTTTTTAAATGAAATTCTTGAAGAAACGGTGATCGAACTTGGACAGGAAGTTGTTGTAACAGCAGAAAGGCCAATTGTTGATGTAAGACAAACAAGTTCTGTTACAATTCTTGATAAAAGTCAAATATCCGCTCTTCCAGTTCAAGAGTTGACGGATATAGTTAACTTACAGGCTGGAGTTATAGACGGTCATTTTAGAGGTGGCCGTTTAGGCGAGGTTCAATATCAGATTGACGGTGTAACCGTAAACAATCCATTTAATAATATGAGCAATTTGAAGATTGATAGATCATTGATCGAAGAAGTTGAGATAGTAAGTGGAACGTTTGATGCGGAATATGGTCAAGCGATGAGCGGTGTTGTAAATGTGGTATTAAGGTCTGGAAGGGAGGATAGGTTTGAGTGGAATGCAGAAGTTTATACTGGAGATTATTACAGCCCCGATAAGAAAAAATATTACCCACATATTGATAAGTTTGATCCAAAAGCGATACAAAACTTTCAGTTTAATCTCAGCGGTCCAACGTTTATCCCAGCAACAACCTTTTTCGTTAACGTGAGAAAGTATTATAACGAAGGTTATCTTTACGGTGAGAGAAGATTTCTTCCAACGGATACCTCCGATCTTGAGAAAAAAATTTTTAGACCTACAGGCGATGGTAAACTTATTCCGCTTTCTTATAACGATGAGTGGTTGGGGCATTTTAAAGTGACAAATAAAAGTTTAAAAAATGTACAACTAAGTTATCAAATGGTTTTAAACAAAATAAAGGGAAAAACATACAACCACGCTTTTCGTCTAAACCCGGAGGGAACGAAAACCCAAAGGACGACATCCTTTATTCATGGATTTGAAATAACTCATACGATTAATTCAAATCTGTTTTACATTTTGAGTTTAAGACAAAACTATTTCAAATACACAGATTATGTTTATGAAGATGTTTTTGATCCCCGCTATTTGCAAGCAGGAAGACCGGTTAGCGATCCAAATTACGAATATGGGGCTGTGATTCAAGGTGTTGATTTATCAAGATTTTTGCAGGAGACAAATTCTTATATAGTCAAGCTTTCGATTACAAATCAAATTTTAAAAAATCATCTTATTAAAGCCGGGGTTGAGTTTCAAACTTCGAAAATTAGTTTTGGTCCACCAGGGGTGATAATTGAATCAAATATAGAGGGGAGGCAAGTTTTATTGCCGAAGGTTGAGGGTCCAGAGATACCGGGTGTAAGGACATATCGTCCGAGATGGGTTTCCGCATATCTTCAAGATAAAGTTGAATTTCCATGGTTGCTTTTGAGGGCAGGAGTTAGATTTGAACTTTTTGACGCAAATGCGAAAATCCCGAGCGATCTTCAAAACCCTGCAAATAGCATATCTGGAGCTCCTGAGTCGAAACTTATCCCAACAAAGAGAAAGATAGCTATAGCTCCGAGGCTTGGGGTTTCATTTCCAATTGCAGGGGAAACGGCTGTTTATTTTTCTTATGGACATTTTTATCAACTCCCTGCGTTAAATTATCTTTTTTCGAACTCTGATTATTCTGTTTTGAAAGATCTCCAAGCAGGCGGAATTAGTTATGGGGTGATGGGGAACCCAGATTTGAAACCTGAGTTTACCACTCAATATGAGTTTGGATTTAAAACACAGTTCAACAGAAATTTTGGTATCGATATGAGTTTGTATTACAAAGATATAAGACAATTGCTTGGAGTTGAATTTGTTTCTACTTATACCGCGGCCGAATATGCGAGGTTTACAAATGTTGATTTTGGCAATGTAGCGGGTTTTCTTCTCGCGCTTGATTGGAGGTTTGGGTTGTTAAGTTTCTCACTTGATTATACATATCAAGTCGCAATGGGGAATTCAAGCGATCCAAGGGAAACCGCTATAAGAGCAGAAGCGGGTGAAGATCCAAGACCGCGTTTGATTCCGTTAAACTGGGATCAACGCCATACCCTCAATACATTTGTGGTATTACAAAAGCCGGACAATTGGGCGTTAACGGGAATTATCAAATTTGGAAGTGGACAGCCTTACACGCCGACTATAGGAACTATATTCGGGGCAAATCTTGAAGCGAATTCTGCAAGAAAGAAAAGTTATGTTTTGGTCGATGTGAGGGCTGAAAAATTTTTCAAATTGTTTGGGGTGAAAACGAGCTTATTTGTCAGGATTTTTAATCTTCTTGGGACGAGGTTTGTAAATGGTTTTGTTTTCACAGATACAGGAAGCCCAGATTATTCTTTGACGCCAGCAAAAGATGCAGCTACTCTCATCGATCCGTCGAGATATTATCAGCCAAGAAGGATTGAAATAGGATTTAATTTCAATGGCTCATTTAAAAAATAAAGGTTATCTCGATATGAGGGTTTTATTGACTTTAACACTTGCTTTAGTTTTGAATGTTTCTTTTACAATAGCTCAACTTCAGCCCGTAACTCCGCCTGAGCTTCGCGGTAGAATTGATGCAGAAAGAAAGGGAATTCATGATGCAAATAATATAAGAACTATGTTTTACAATTTTGGTATGGTTGGAGATTACCCACCAGATCCGTTAAATGTCGATTTAAGTGTTTTCCATTCGGTTGAAGTGCCAAAGGGGAGTGGTTTGAATTATAGCGATGGAATTACGCCATTTGTCCTCGCGAGAATAAGGCAGATAAATGGAAACATTGCACATATTATGGAAACAGGATATAGAGAAAGGCAAGGAATTAGTCCAATTACGAATAAAGTTATGAGATTTGAACCGCGACCGGGATATTTTCAAGAAAATCCGGCTATAAATGTTGGACGATCAATTGCAGTAAGTAACGATCCCAGAACTTGGCCGGATAAATGGATAGATAAGCTTGATGACCCTGATGATCCCGGGTGGAGCGGTTTTTGGAATGGTTATTTTGGGAAAAGACCCGCTGCTGATCAAGAAAGTTATTTCGTTATGGATGATAACTTTTATGACGCATGGAGATTTTATCCTGATTATAGAGACACCACACGAAGAGGATTAGCGCTTAGAGTTGGGGTGCGAGGTTTTCAATGGTCAAATCCTCAGGCTGGTAATGTTATATTTTGGCATTATGATATTACAAATGAAGGAACTACAGACTATTTGGATAACATCATCTTTGGACTGTATATGGATTCTGGAGTTGGTGGCTCCGCAATTTCATGTGACGGTATAGCTGAGTCAGATGATGACAATGCTTATTTTGATAGGTCTTTTGGACTTAATCTCGTTTACACCTGGGATAAAGGAGGGCGAGGGGTTGCGATTGGCACAAGTTGTTATCCTACTGGTTATTTAGGTTATGCATATCTTGAAACGCCGGGAAATCCATTTGATAGAATTGATAATGATGATGACGGAATAACTGATGAAAGTAGAGACTCAGGTCCTGGTGAGCTGATAATAGGTCAGGACAATATAAGAAGCTATGTGTTAACTCACTACGATATCGGAAAATTTGAAACAACATATGGCAAACTTGAAGGAAGACCAGCTTATAAGACGGGTAAATGGTGGACTGGGGATGAGGATATGGATTGGGTTGCTGATTTACACGACACTGGTGCTGATGGTGTTTGGGGGACGAATGATTCAGGCGAGGGTGATGGGATACCGACATTTGGGGAGCCAAATTTCGATAAAACGGATTTGCATGAGTCAGATCAAATAGGGTTAACTGGATTTAAATTCAACAGGATTAGACCTGGGCAAGGTAATCCAAGTCAAGAGGTTGACGATATTGTTTTCTGGGAGGGTGGAAAAGATTGGCCAAGAAGACTATATGAACAGTTTACCGCTCCTGTATTCACGGATAGATTTGATCCACCGTTGGTTGCAAATTATAACATAGGGTTTCTCTTTGCTTCGGGTCCGTTTAAACTATATGCGGGAAAGACCGAGAGATTTAGTTTGGCTCTTGGATGGGGTGGGGATCTGGATGAGTTAAAGAGAACAATTAAAACAGTTCAACAAATTTATAACGCAAATTATCAATTTGCAGTCCCGCCGCCAACGCCAACTGTCTGGGCTGAGACCGGAGATGGCTATGTAAGATTGATATGGGACGATAAAGCTGAAAAAGGAGTTGACCCTGTAACGCTTAAAAATGATTTTGAAGGATACAAAATTTACAGATCAACTGAACCCTTTTTCCTCGACCCGAAGATAATATTAAACGCTCGCGGAACAGGACCGGTGGGACACGGTAGGCCAATCGCACAGTTTGACCTTAAAAATGGAATAAAAGGATACTCAAACCAGACGGTCGAAGGCGTAGCTTTTTACCTTGGTGATGATACCGGAATTAGACATTCGTTTGTTGATACATCTGTTGTTAATGGACAACTTTATTATTATGCTGTTACCGCTTATGACCATGGTTCGGACTCACTTGGATTTTATCCTTCTGAAAACGCAATCTCTGTTTCGAGGACATTGCGCGGTGGTGTTATACTACCACAAAATGTTGTTGAGGTAAGACCTGAACCAAAAGTTCCCGGGTATGTTTCTGCAAGTACATCCGAAGTTCAGCGAAAATCAGGACAAGGAAAAGGGGAAATTCGGCTTCAAGTTTTAAATTCAAAATTGGTTCCAGATAATCATCTCTTTGTCATAAGGTTTGGAGTTAATTCAACTCAAAATGTGAGGGCGGATTATTATGAAATATATGATAGCACCAGTGGAAAATTGCTTGTAAGAGGATATAATCTTGATGGCGAAGATGTGGATCCTGCTGGGGCTGGGATACTTGCGATAGTCTCAACGCCAAAAACCATAGCGGTTGATACAAACTTAACTGGATTCACTAAGGAAAGTCAAACAAATTTACAGTTAAAAGTAACTTATCAAAATGTCCTTCCTATAAATCAAAGGAGAATCGGCTTTCCATATAATTTGACAATTATTTTCGATGATGTTCCTCTCGATACATCGCTCCCAGCTATTGGTAGACCGGCTAAACCAACAAAAATAAAGGTCATCGCCCATACAGATAGCGGGGATATTCAACTAAAATACCAATTTAGAGATATTAATAATGACAGCACGCTTAGCGCGCCAAATGAATATATAGACATCGTAACATATTTGTCGGGGAATCCACCTGCACCGAGGGTTACCTGGAGAGTAGAAATCGATACGGTTAAACAATCTCAAGTTGGCTCGATTATTAAACCTGGTAAGGGTGATGTTTTTAAAGTTTTTCTTGAAAAGCCTTTCACTGTTGAGGATACATTCGTATTTGTTACCAAAGGTGAGAGAATCGATATTGAAAGGGCAAAAATTGAAGCGCAGAATTCGCCTTATGTAGTGCCGAATCCTTATGTGGCTTCTGCAAGTTTTGAGCCAGAACGTTTCGCTGTATCTGGGAGAGGGGAGAGAAGAATTGAATTTCGAAATATACCCGCTGGAAGCATTATAAGAATTTACACCCTAAAGGGAGAACTTGTGCGAACTCTTTATCACAATGGTTCAACCGAAGGATATGTCGCATGGGATTTAAGAACAAAAGATAATCTCGATGTTGCCCCTGGGCTTTATATCTATCATGTCGAGGCACCGGGCATAGGTGAATTCATAGGTAAATTTGCAATTATAAAATAATTTTTGGCATCGCCATGAGAAAAATTATCTTTTTGTTAATTTTAGGTTTTCAATTTTGTGCATTCTCTCAAACGAATACAGGAACAACAGTAGGACAGTTTCTTCTCATCGAGCCGAGCGCAAGATTAACTGGAATGGGAAATATCGGAGTTGCTTTGTTTGATGAGGTCTCCGCAGTTTATTTTAATCCAGCCTCGTCTGGGTTATTTCAAAATTCGGGTGTGGTTTTCTCGCATTCTGATTGGCTTGCGGGTATCAGATATGAATATTCTGCGCTTGCTATAAAAACGAAAAAGATCGGGACCTTTTTCTTTTCCTTTACATATCTTAATTCTGGAGAGATAGATGTAAGAACTGTTGAAAAACCTCTCGGCACAGGTGAAAGATATTCTGTAACGAATCTTGCTATGGGACTTGGCTACGGATTAAAAGTCTCAGATAAATTTTCTGCAGGTTTGCAGATAAACTATATTCAAGAAACCATATGGCATTCCTCACTTTGGGCGGTTGCTTTAAATATCGGCATAATCTATGAACTTTGGAACAATGTTTACCTTGGTGCCAGCATTTCAAATTTTGGAACTCGTGGCAAATATGAGGGATGGGATTTAAGGATAAGATATGATGCTGATCCTAAAAAGTATGGTGATAACAGTAGTTTGCCCGCTGAACTTTTCACAGAAAAATTTCCACTGCCGATTCTATTTCGAGCTGGGCTAAGTTTTCAATCCAGTCTCTCTTCTTCAATTTTAACTAAGTTCTCAATCGAAGCACATCATCCATCTGATAATACTGAAAGTTTAAGTTTTGGTGGCGAGATTAAATTTTTTGATGTATTTTCTTTAAGAACAGGATATCAGAAGCTGTTTCAAAAAGATTCAGAGGTTGGATTGACCGCTGGAGTTGGAATTCAATATCCGATCGCTAAATATGTTTTTAAACTTGATTACGGCTGGGCTGAACATGGTCGCCTTAAGTCAACGCAAAAGTTTTCAGTTGGAATTGAATTTTAAAAATAAAAAATTTGGAACAATTGCTAACCTACAAATACGGCTACTTCTCACCCGATGGACGTGAATTTATAATAACCACACCTAAAACCCCAAAACCTTGGATAAACGTTATAAGCAATGGCGATTATGGTCTCACAATTTCTCAAACCGGAAGCGGTTATAGTTGGAGAACTCATGCTCAATTAAACAGAATTACGCGATGGGAACAGGATTTAGTAAGAGATAACTGGGGCAAATATATTTATATTCGTGATAATCAATCTAAAAAGTTTTGGTCTGCCACTTTTAAACCTGTTTGTAGTGAACCGGACCTTTACATTTGCAGGCATGGTCTTGGTTATACCACGATTGAATCAGTAAATGAAGAAATAAAAACTTCATTAACTGTATTTGTCCCGATTAACGAGCCCGTAGAAATTTGGGTGTTAAAGCTGAAAAATTTAACTGATAGAAAAAGAGAGGTAAGCATATTTACATACCTTGAATGGCTTCTCGGAGTAGCTCCTGATTGGCACAGAGAATTTCACAAAACATTTATTGAAACGAGATTCGACCAAAATCTGAATGTAATTTTTGCAAAAAAGCGCCTTTGGGATATACCGTCAGAGAGAGGGCATTGGAATGCCGATTGGAAATATGTCGCTTTTCATTCTGTTAACAGAGATGTTGAGTCATTTGACTGTGATAAACAAAGTTTCATTGGTATGTATAATGACTTACACAATCCATCCGCAGTTGTAAATAATGAACTTGGGAGAAAATGTGGTAACTCATACGATGCCATAGCGAGTTTGAATGTAAATTTATCCCTTGAGCCGAACGGTGAGGAGGAATTAATCTTTACGCTTGGCTCAGCGGATGATTTCAATATGGCAAAAAATCTTATTGAGAAGTATAAATCGATGGATCAAGTTAAAAGCGAATTTGAAAACGTTAAAAACATGTGGGATAAAATAATAGATTCACTTTACATAGAAACACCTGACGAAAGTTTAAACGTAATGACCAATGTTTGGCTAAAATACCAAACTATTTCAGGTAGATTGTGGGGTAGAAGTGCCTATTATCAGATAGGTGGTGCGTATGGATTTAGAGATCAACTTCAAGATTCGCTTTTGTTTCTTTATATTGATCCTTCAAAGACAAAAGAGCAAATTATTTTGCATGCGAAACATCAATTTAAAGATGGGAAGGTTTATCATTGGTGGCACCCGATAATTGAAACTGGACTTGTTAATGAAGTTTCAGACAATCGACTATGGTTGCCTTTCGTTGTTATAAAATATCTTGAAGAAACAGGAGATTTTTCTATACTTGATGAAAAAATACCTTTCGTTGACGATCCTGAGCCTGCATCATTATATGAGCATTGCGTTCGGGCAATTGAGCTTTCATTATCAAAATTTAGCTCACGCGGGTTACCTCTAATCGGTGGCGGTGACTGGAACGATGGATTAAATACGGTTGGGCTTGACGGAAAAGGCGAATCGGTATGGCTTGCACATTTTCTTTATAAAATTTTGATAGATTTTTCTGAAATAGCTGGAAAAATTGGTGATGTAGAGCGGAGGGAATTTTACAAAGAGAACGCAGAAAGATTGAAACAAACAGTAAACGAAATAGCATGGGATGGGGAATGGTATTACAGGGCTACCAAGGACAATGGTGAAAAAATTGGCTCAAAACAATGCGAAGACGGCAAAATTTTCCTCAATGCACAAACTTGGGCAATAATCGCTGGAACAGCTGATCGCGAAAGAGCCGAAATTATTATAAATTCTGTTGAAAAGCATTTAGAATGCGAAATAGGTCCTCTACTTCTTTACCCTGCATATAAAAAACCTGATCCGTTTATTGGCTATCTTACAAGATATGCGGCCGGTGAAAGGGAAAATGGTGGCGTGTATACCCACGCTGCGACATGGTGTGTAGTAGCAGAAGCTATTTTAAAGAGAAATCAATCGGCTTATAGAATTCTCTCTAAAATAAATCCAGCGAATCCAAATAAAGATATCGATATATACTGTGCTGAACCGTATGTTACGCCTGGAAATGTTCAAGGTCCTGAATCACCGTTATTTGGAAGAGCGGGCTGGACATGGTATACGGGTTCATCTGCTTGGCTTTTAAGAGCAATTGTAGATTATATCCTCGGGATAAGAGCGACTTTTGAAGGTCTTTATGTTGACCCGTGTATACCACCGGAATGGAAATCCTTTTATGTTAAAAGAGTCTTTCGCGGATCTATATATATGATAGAAGTGACGAAAACCTCAGAAGATACACAAGGGTCAAGGGTTAAGAAAGTTTATATAAACGATGAACTTTTTGTGGAAAATCAATCCAATAAATCGGGAGTTCTTTTGCCTGTTTTTAAAGCCGGCACCGTTAACAAAATTAAAATTATAATGTGAAGCAAAAAATTTTCATAAATCTAAAACAAATCCTTATTGCTTGTGCGTTATTCGCAATTTTCTCGTCTTGCAAAGGTCAGCGAGGAGATAATGTTACTTTGACATTTTGGGCTTTCGGCGCAGAAGGGGAAAATGTGCAGAGGATTATAAAGAGATTTGAAATGGAAAATCCGGGAATAAAAGTAAAAGTTCAACAGATACCTTGGACAGCAGCGCATGAGAAACTTTTAACTGCTTTTGCTGGAAATTCACTGCCAGATATGTGTCAACTTGGAAATACTTGGATCCCTGAGTTTACACTTATAAATGCAATTGAACCGCTTGATTCATTTATTAAAAATTCAGATGTTGTAAAACCAGAAAGTTTTTTTAAAGGGGTCTGGGAAACGAATATTTATAATTCAAGGGTAATGGGCATACCTTGGTATGTCGATACGAGATTGCTTTTTTATAGAACCGATATTTTGAAATCCGTTGGTTTCTCGCATGCGCCCACCACATGGGATGAACTTTTAAAAGTTTGCGAATTGATAAAGCAAAAATCAAATGGTAAAAAATATGGTATATTTTTGCCCACGAATGAGTGGCAGCCGATTGTATTATTTGCCCTTGAATTGTCGGCATCGCTTTTGAAAGATAACGATTGCTATGCTTTCTTTGACGATGACAAATTTATACAGGCGTTTGAATTTTTAAGAGGATTTTATCGTAGTGGATATTCTCCTTCATCTTGGATCGGCGTTGCAAATGTTTATCAAGCTTTTGCAGAAGGGTATATTGCAATGTATATAACGGGACCATGGAATGTTGGAGAATTTAAAAGACGACTTCCAGATAGCTTAATGGATAAATGGATGACAGCCCCTTTGCCCGGTAGATCTGCTTTTCCAGGTATTTCACTCCCGGGAGGGTCAAGCCTTGTGATTTTTAAAAGTTCAAGGAATAAAAACATCGCTTGGCGTTTGATCGAATTCCTTTCAAAGCCGGAAACACAAATTGAATTCTATAAATTAACCGGTGATTTGCCAGCCAACATTTATTCTTGGGGGGACAGCTCTTTAAAGGACGATCCTTATATGAACGCTTTTTTCATTCAACTTCAAAATTTAAAATCACCACCAAAGGTTGCGGAATGGGAACAAATAGCGACAAAGATGATGGAATTTGTTGAATTAGCATCCCTAAGAAATGTGCCGACAATAGAAATCATTAATTCATTGAATAAGGAAGTCGACAAAATCCTTGAGAAAAGGCGCTGGATCGTAAAACATACATTAAAATGAACGCATATGGGACGATTTAAGGTTACATCTTCAGCGCTCGTAATTTTTCTTGGACCATCTCTTTTTTCTTTATTCTTTTTCTTCATGCTCCCCGTGGTGATCTCTTTATTCATTAGTTTGACGGATTTTGATATATATTCACTTGGCGACATTAGTTTTGCAAGGATCGTTGGTTTTGAAAATTATAGAAAATTATCCCTCGATCCTTTGTTTTGGAAGGCTTTGCTTAACACTTTTTATTTTGTCTTTGTTGGGGGACCAATTTCAATTCTTGTGTCTTTGCTATCAGCTTTATTTATTCAATCTAAACTCGTGAAGTTTAAGAAACTCCTTCGATTTATGTACTTTGCTCCTGTCGTAACGACGCTCGTGGCGGTTGCCATCGTTTGGAGATATTTGTATCATCCGAGATTTGGGGCGTTTAATCAATTTTTATCAATCTTTGGAATTGATCCAATTGACTGGCTTGGGGATCCGAAATTTGCAATGCCTGCGATTATAATCCTTGCGGTATGGAAAAACTTTGGGTATAACATGCTTATTTTTCTCGCTGGGCTTCAAAACATTCCAGAAGAACTTTATGAGGCGGCTAAAATTGATGGCGCTTCCGCGTTTCAACAATTTAAAAATATAACTATCCCAATGCTTGCGCCAACAACTCTTTTCGTAAGTTTGACAACCGTGATCGGATATTTCCAACTTTTCGCCGAACCTTATGTTATGACTCAAGGAGGACCTTTAAATTCAACTCTTAGCATCGTTCTATTGATGTATCAACATGGATTTAGATGGTGGAATATGGGGTATTCAGCGTCGATAGCATTTTCTCTCTTTATCATAATTCTGTTTTTCTCAATTCTTCAACTTAGAATTCAAAAGAGAGGCTATATGCTGTCATGAAGACCATTTATAAAATATTTATAAATTTAAATCTTCTGATCGCGGGCTTAGGGACCCTCTTCCCCCTGATTTGGATGATATCCGCTTCATTTATGAAGACAGGTGAAGCGACTACAGTTCCAATTAAATTGATACCTCAGAACTTCACACTTGAAAATTACAATGTGCTTTTCTCGAGATTAAATCTTTTCAGATATTTTCTCAATAGTTTGATAATCTCAACAAGTGCGACATTTATATCTCTATTTTTTAACTCGCTTGCTGGTTATGCATTTGCTAAGTTTCGTTTTAAGGGTCAAGATAAATTATTTAAGTTTCTGCTCTCGCTTATGGTTATACCAGGGCAGGTAACGATGCTTCCTCTTTTTCTGATTTTGAAAAACTTAGGACTTGTAAATACCTACATTGGTGCAATCATCCCAGGGATGACTTCTGTATTCGGCATATTTATGATGAGACAATTTACCATCACTATTCCCGACAGTTTGATAGAATCAGCTAAGATAGATGGCGCAAGCGAATTTAAAATTTATTTAAAAATCATACTTCCCTTGTGTAAACCTGCTCTTATCACGCTTGGACTTTTTACTTTTATAGGTATGTGGAATGATTTTTTGTGGCCGCTTATCATTATGACTGACAGTTCAATGTATACATTACCTGTAGCGATTGCCAATTTAATGGGTGAACATGCTCCGGATGTTGAGCTTATGATGTCGGGCTCTGTCATAACTACTCTACCAACAATTATAATTTTCACGATGGCACAAAGATATTACATTCAAGGAATTATGACCGGTAGCCTGAAAGAATAAAAACAAATTTTAAACAAGTCCAATGAAGATAATTTTTTTATGCATTCTTTTTTCGACCATCGCTTTATCCCAACTGCCTCAACCTCAAAATCTTAAAATTAGACCGCTTGATGGGAAAGTGTATTTAAAATGGGACAAGATAGTTGCATCATCTCTTAAAGGTTATAAAGTTTATAGGTCAACCGATGGTGTTAATTTTACATTGCTAACACCGACAATCCTGAACAAAAATGAATTCATCGACCAAAGAGCTTCGAACGATTCTTTGTATTTTTACTTTGTGGTTGGGGTTGATTATCAAAATAATGAGGGGGCTCATTCGGATACTGTCTCTGCTAAACCTTACAGGATGAGCGATGAAGAATTTCTCGATATGGTTCAAGAATTCACATTTAGATATTTTATCGATGCTTCAAATCTGGAAAATGGAATGATATCGGACAGAATTACTCCTCAGGGACCATCAAGACATTGTAGTATCGCAGCTATTGGTTTTGGTTTAACCGCATATGCTATCGGAGTTGAACGCGGATGGATTACAAGAGATGAAGCTAAATTAAGAGTTTTGAAAGCGCTTCAATGGTTATGGCGTGGTCCACAAGGTAATAGTTTTTATGGGACGACGGGTTATAAAGGATGGTTTTATCATTTTCTTGATTTTTACACTGGGTTGAGATATGATACAAATGTTGAACTTTCCACTGTTGATACGCAACTTTTGCTTAGCGGTATTCTTTTCTGTCGTGAATACTTTGATAAAGACGATGAAATCGAGGCTCAAATAAGAGCGCTTGCTGATTCAATATATTTTCGGGTTGACTTTGCTTGGGCTACAACGCCAGAGGGTGGAATAACAATGTATTGGAAACCTGAATTGGGAGAAAGACCGGTCAATGGGACTTGGTACGGTTATAATGAGATGATGGGGCTTTATATACTTGCGCTTGGCTCACCCACAAAACCAACAACAAATCCAAACGCATGGAATGTCTACACAAAAGATTACAGTTCACAATGGAAACCTTTTATGGGTTATGTTTTTCTTAATTTTCCACCTTTGTTTGGGCATCAATACACCCATGCTTGGATTGATTTTCGAGGAATTCAAGATGAATTTATGCGTTCAAAAGGAATTGATTACTTTGAAAATTCAAGACGCGCAACCTATGCAAATAGAGCATATTGTATCGCAAATCCAAATAGATATAAAGGTTATCATGCCCTCTCATGGGGTTTAACCGCAAGCGATGACCCGTGGGGATATAGAGCTCATGGTGCTTCCGGTGGACCATGGGATGACAATGGAACAATTGCCCCAACCGCCCCCGGTGGCTCAGTTCCTTTTGCTCCAGAGATTTGCATTCCTACGCTTAGATATATGTACGATTCAATATATGTCGGCAACAACTATCTTTGGGGAGAATATGGCTTTAAGGATGCATACAATCTTCAAAATAACTGGATAGCATCCGATTATATAGGCATAGACCAAGGTGCGATCATACTTATGATTGAAAACTATAGAACCGGGCTTATATGGAAATATATGCGAAAGAATCCATATATAATAAAAGGACTTAAAAACGCTGGTTTTTCAGGTGGATGGCTTGACTCGACCATTAACCAAGTGCCTACACAAGAAGACGAACCAGAAAAATTTGAACTTGGTCAGAATTATCCGAACCCGTTTAACTTAAATGCTATCATACCCTTTCAATTACCTGAGGATTCTTACGTCGTTTTAAATCTTTACGATATCACAAGCAGAAAAATCGACTCGATAATTAAAACGGAATTTCCGAAAGGTAAATATGTCGTTAGTATTGACTCCAAAAATCTTGCAAGTGGTGTGTATATTTACCAATTGATATGTTTAAGCAAAAAAGATAAACGTTTATTTTCTGCAAATAAAAAAATGATCGTTTTAAAATAAAATTCGCGAAAAAATGAAGATCACCATACAAAAAAACACTCTAAATATAGATGGTGTTCAAGTTTTTTTATATTCAGGTGAAATTCATTACTTCAGAATTCCATTTGATGAATGGGAGGACAGAATTTTAAAAGCAAAGGAAGCAGGTCTTAATTGTATCAGTTCGTATATACCTTGGATATGGCACGAACCTGAGGAAGGAGATTATGATTTCAACGGTAGGACATTAAAAGAAAGGAATTTACTTCATTTTATAGATCTTGTAAATAAGCATGGCCTTTATTTTATAGCTCGCGTTGGACCATATTTTAATGCTGAATTGATTTACGATGGGCTTCCACAATGGCTCGTAAAGAGTGGGAAGATAAAACCACTTTCAAACGAAATCCCACATATGTTCTCTTATCATGATCCAGTTTTTCTTAATTATGTGAAAAAATGGTATGAAAATTTATTGCCACACATAGCACAAAGACAAATAACACGCGGAGGAAATATAATTCTTGTCCAGCTTTGTAATGAAATCGGTGTCTTAAATTGGCTGAACAAACAACCTGATTTAACTGAATATGGAGAAGCCATCTTTAAAGAATATGCAAAAGATATCCTAACCTCTCAGAGCGAGTTACTTAAACCAGTGGACAAATTAAGCCAAGATTTTTTCAACGGTATTCAAGTGATGAAATTTTATCCTTCTTACTTTGCAAGTTATTTCAAAATCCTTAAAAACTTTGCTCGTAGCTTAGGAATAGAAGTTCCGTTTGTTGCAAATGTTGCTCAATTTGAAGATTTCCATGATAGAGGAAGAGCTTTCGATGCTATTACAACAGCAATTATGTTTGATGAACTTTCAAAAGATGATGATGTTATTCTTGCTGGTGATTTCTATCCGAAGAGAATCGACTACGATAATTTCCATGATACGGTCATCGCAATTGAAATTTTAAAGTCCGTCTCAGAGGATAAACCGGTTATGTGTATGGAGCTTCAAGCAGGCTTCATATACGATAGACCTAAAATTTACCCATCAGATGTTGAATTATTGACAAATACTTGTATTGGGCATGGGCTTTGCGGGGTGAACTTTTATATGTTTTCTGGCGGGACAAATTACGAAAATGTCGGCGTATACGGAAAATGGCATGACTGGCAATCCCCAATCTCATGGGATGGAAAACTGAGGGAAAGTTACTATAGGATTAAGGAAATTTCGAAATATGTAAACGAATTTGAAATTTCAGGTCTTGAAAAAGTTTACGATGCATATGTTGGGATTTATAAGCCGTATTTTTTAACGATGTTTTTAAATGGTGGATTTGTAAATGAAATTGTGAAAACGAGAAATTTATATTTCCATGATGGGGTTCTTCGCCTTCTTTCAACTTTAAATGTGAATTTTAAATTTGTCGACATTGAAAAAGAAGAATTATCTGAACTTGATCATCTGTTGATTTTATCTTTTGATTGGATGGATGAGATAACCCAACTTAAACTTGCAGAATTTTTGAAGCGAAAGACGCTCGTTGTTTTTTATGATTTGCCCACGAAAAATCTAAAAGGCTTCAACACGCAAATTCTCACTGACATTTTAGGCATTGAAAGAATAGAGAAAAGTTCCGAAGAGCACTATAAATTCGTTAGTATTTTTAACGAAGAAATCCCTGTTTTTAGTCAGATAACGAAGGTTGAGTTGAATGGAGATTTTAATGGAATAGCGAAATTTAAAGATCAAATCGTTGGCTTTGTTAAGAATGTTGAAAATGGGAAGGTAATCTTCGTTGGTTTCGGTATAAACCAGAGATATATCTATCAACTTGAAATTATGAGAAAAATACTTGAAATCGCTGGGATAAAACCAAAAGTTCAGTGTGTTCCTGAAGATGTGCACGCATCCCTTTTGCGCAAAGGGGATAGATATTATCTTTTTGTGGCAAATTATCACGAAGAGGAAAGGGAAGTTCAAATAACGGTTAATATAAATACGCAAAAAGTTGTAAATCTGAAGATATTCCTCGATCAAAGAAAATCAAAAATCATCGAACTATGAAAAAGTTGTTTATTTATCTTCTTTTACTGCGGTGGATTTCACTTGGTCAAAATTTTGGAAATAAGATATTGTTAGATAGTTTTGAAGATTTGTCGAAGTGGGAAAAAATAGCAAGTGATGGTGTGGATATTGAGATTTACAGTGATTCTGGAGCGTCGAATAAGTGTGTTAGAATTGATTTTAATTTTAAACTTGGTTCTGGTTACTGTGGAATAAGGAAAAGAATTGATTTGAATTTGCCCGATAATTATCAATTTACTTTTTACGTCAAAGGCAATGCTCCTTCTAATAATTTGGAGTTTAAACTTATTGATTCAACTGGAGAAAATGTTTGGTGGCTTAATCAAAGAAACTTTGAATTTCCGTCGCATTGGAAGGAGATATCGATTAAAAAAAGGCATATATCGTTTGCCTGGGGACCTCGTGGAGGAGGCGAAATAGAAAAAGCAAGTTTTATTGAATTGATCATTTCATCTGCAACGGGTGGAAGGGGCTCGATTTGGATCGACGAACTTTCGTTTCAAATACTTGAACCTGATTCTATTAGGCAAAAAATTCCAGAAAACCTAATTGTTAATTCATCTTCAGGTGATCCTGCATTTGCTGTTGATAAAAATTTAAATACATATTGGGAAAGCGAAGAAAAAAAGCCTTTTATTATTATAGACTTAGGGGCAATAAAAGAATATGGTGGGCTTGTTATTAACTGGGACGAGAGGTTTTACGCGGATAAATATAAAATTATGACATCCGTTAATGGCAACGATTGGATTGAGGTTTATAATGTTAAAAGTGGGAGTGGAGGTAAAAGTTATATTTTCCTTGGAGAGCGTGAATCAAGATTTATAAAAATTCAAATGCTAAATCCCTCATTCAAACGATATAGGATATACGAGATAGATATAAAGGACGTTTCTTTTTCTGCATCGTTCAATGATTTTTTCAAAAATATCGCTTGTGATTTTCCGGATGGATATTTTCCAAAATATTTTAAAGATAGACAAGTTTACTGGACGGTGATAGGATTACCGTATGACGGTAAAGAAGCGTTGGTATCCGAGGATGGCATTATTGAGGTTGATAAGTCAAGATTCACAGTTGAACCGTTTTTGTTTTTGGATGGGAAGCTTTATACGTATAATGATGTTGGTATTTATCAAACCCTTGAGGAAGGGTATCTTCCAATTCCAATTGTGACATGGAATGGTGATAATTTTAAACTTGAGATAAAAAGTTTTGCTTCTGGCGATGTTGGCTCTTCATTTGTGATGGTAAAGTATGGCGTAAAAAACGCGGGCGAGAAAGAGATTAAGGGAAAACTATTTATTGGTATAAGACCGTTTCAAGTTTTGCCGCCGTGGCAGAAACTTAACATTATTGGTGGTGTTACTAAAATAGGGAAAATTTCATATAACGGACAAATCATAACAGTGGACGATAAAAAGATTATACCTTCAACAAAACCAAACAATGTTGGATTTTCAGAGTTTGACCATGGCGAGATAATTAAATACTTAAGTAAGGGTATTCTGCCCGAGAAAAAAGAAGTTAAATGTGACTTTGGTTATGCTTCAGGCGCTATTGAATATGATTTTGTTCTTAAAGCAAATGAGGAAAGGTCGTTTTATTTGGTAATTCCATTTTATGAAACACCAGCACCCCATCAATTGAGAGGTAAAAATTTTGAGCATGAGTTAAAAATAGTAAAAAGAAAATGGAAAGAATTAATAGCTTTCGATCAAACCGAGGAGGAAAAGATTAGAATCGATATCCCGGATGATAAACTTTTAAACACTTTAAGAAGTAACCTTGCTTACATCCTTATAAATGCCGATATCCCTCAATATAAAAGTGGTGTGGTAGCGCTTCAGCCGGGATCAAGAACATATGAAAGGTCATGGATAAGGGATGGTGCTTTGATTTCGAATTCGCTTCTTTATTTCGGGTTCCATGACTGGGTCAAAAGCTATCTTGACTGGTACAGCAAATATCAATATGAAAATGGTAAAATCCCATGCGTTGTTGATCAGCGCGGTCCTGATCCAGTACCAGAACATGATAGCAATGGCGAGTTTATTTATTCGATAGCTGAGTATTACAGATTTACAAATGATGTTGAATTTGTAAAGAGCAAATTTGAAAAGATTAAAAAAGCAGTTGATTATGTTTTGTACTTAATCTCGCAGAGAAAAACGCCAGAGTATAGTGTTGGGGACAAAAGGGCATATTATGGGATTTTAACTGAGTCTATAAGCCATGAGGGATATTCTGCTAAGCCGATGCACTCTTATTGGGACAATTTTTGGGCTTTAAAAGGATTCAAGGATGCCACAGTAATGGCGAGAGTTATTGGAAGGAAAGAGGAAAGCGAATTTTTTGAGCGAGCAGGTTTTGAACTTAAAGATGCTATTTTCAATTCGTTAAAACTCGCAATAGAAAGCAAAAACATAGATTATATCCCCGGCTGTGTCGAACTTGGGGATTTTGATCCTACATCTACTGCTGTTGCGATATTTCCAACTTTGATATTTGAGGATGCAATTGATACGCTTCGATATTATCTAATTAATACCTTCAAAAGGTATCGCGATTTCTTTAAATTGAGAAAATCTACAAACGAATGGCTGAATTATACGCCGTACGAACTGCGTTTGTGCGCGACTTTTATTAGGATTGGCGATCGCAAATTTGCTAATGAGATGATGGACTTCTTCATCCAGCATCAAAGACCTTTTGGTTGGAATATGTGGGCGGAAGTTGTGTGGAATCAAAGGGATTATCCGGGTTTTATTGGGGATATGCCACATTCTTGGGTTGGCGCTGAATTTATAAATTCGTTCAGGACGATGTTTGCATACGAAAAGGACTCAGTGCTTTTTCTTTTGGCCGGTGTCAGGGAGGAATGGTTTGGGGTTGGTAAAAATATCGTCATTGAAAATTTGCCTACATATTTTGGTAAAATAAACATTTATACAAAAGTGGAGAATTGTAAAGTTGATTTTATGCTAAAGGCTAAATTGTTTGCTGGGGCTGAGTTGCATAAGGTAATTTTAGTAAATCCTCTTTATGAGAAAACTAAAAAAGTATATGTAAACGGTGAAGAATACAAGTTCGACGCCCACCAAATTATTATCGATACTTTCCCAGTAAAGGTGGAGATAGTTTTGCGCGAATGAAAGATGTTTCTGTTTTTGTTTCTATAGTTAGTTTATTGAGAGCATTGAGCAATTTTAATGAATTTGATTTTGTTTTTGAAATTTTTTATATTTAAAACTGCCTTATTATAAGGTAGTGCACCACTAGCTCAACATGGTAGAGCAGCGGACTCTTAATCCGTTGGTTCGGGGTTCGAGTCCCCGGTGGTGCACAGCGTTTAATTTTTTGTAGAATTAAATTTTTTTTGTTAAATTCAAGCCTTGTAAAAATAAAGACGAGGATTGGTTTTGCCGACGATTAACCAATTAATCCGCTACGGCAGAGAGAAAGTTAAATGGAAAAGTAAATCCCCTGCTCTGCAGGGATGCCCTCAAAAAAGAGGAGTTTGCGTAAGAGTTTATACGACTACTCCTAAGAAGCCAAATTCGGCGTTGAGAAAAGTTGCGAAGGTTCGTCTTACAAATGGAATTGAGGTTATCGCTTATATCCCTGGCGAGGGACACAATCTTCAGGAGCACTCAATTGTTTTGGTTCGAGGTGGAAGAGTCAAGGATTTGCCCGGAGTCAGATATCATATAATTCGCGGTGCTTTGGATACTGCTGGCGTTGAAGGAAGAAAGCAAGGTCGCTCTAAATACGGAGCAAAAAGACCAAAAGAACAACAACAAAAGTGATAAATTGAGTTTATGAGAAGGAGAAGAGCTGAGCCAAGAGAAATAGCCCCGGATCCAAAATATGGTGATGTTTTGGTAGCTAAACTTATCAACAAAGTGATGTGGGATGGTAAGAAGACAATAGCAAGGAAGATCGTTTACAATGCTTTTGAAATTATAAGGCAAAAAACTGGACAGGATCCGCTTGAGGTTTTTAAAAAGGCTGTTGAAAATGTAAAGCCTATACTTGAGGTAAGACCTAGAAGAGTAGGTGGTGCTACTTATCAAGTTCCTATAGAAGTTAGACCTGAAAGAAGCATTTCGCTTGCTTTGCGATGGATTGTTCAATACGCACGTGAGAGAAAGGGTAAGCCAATGATGGTTAAACTTGCTGAAGAATTGATGGCTGCTGCACGCGGTGAGGGTATGGCTGTGAAAAAGCGTGAAGATACGCATAAAATGGCTGAGGCGAATAAAGCATTTGCTCACTTTAGATGGTGAAGTTTTTAAAATAAAAATTTGAGGAGTGAAGTTATTAGTATGCCGAGAGAATATCCGTTGGACAAAACTCGAAATATCGGAATAATGGCTCATATAGATGCTGGTAAAACGACTACTACTGAGCGAATTTTGTATTATACTGGTAGAATTCACAGAATGGGAGAGGTTCACGAGGGCTCCGCTACCATGGATTTTCTTCCTCAAGAGAGAGAGCGTGGGATAACGATTACAAGCGCAGCGACAACATGTTTCTGGAGGGGACATAGGATTAACATTATAGATACGCCTGGACATGTTGATTTTACGGTTGAGGTTGAGAGATCGCTTCGCGTTCTTGATGGGGCTATCGCTTTATTCTGCGCAGTAGGTGGAGTTGAGCCTCAATCTGAAACTGTTTGGAGACAAGCAAACAAATACCGAGTTCCGAGAATTGCTTTTGTTAATAAAATGGACAGGGTTGGAGCTGACTTTTTCAATGTCGTTAATATGATCAGGGAGCGTCTTGGAGCGAATCCGGTTCCAATTCAATTGCCGATGGGACAGGGTGAATTATTTACAGGTATAATTGATCTCGTGAAAATGAAGGCTGTTGTTTATAAAGAGGAAACGCTTGGAGCTACATGGGAGGAGTTTGAAATTCCTAAAGAATTAAGGGATATGGCTTTTGAGTACCGAACGAAGTTGCTTGAATCGATTTCCGAGTTTGATGATACTTTGCTTGTTAAATATCTTGACGGTGAGGAAATAAAGGAGGAAGAAATCAAGGCTGCGATAAGAAAAGCAACGCTTGAGTTTAAAATCGTACCTGTGCTCTGTGGTTCCGCCTTTAGAAATAAAGGCATACAGCGGTTGCTCGACGCAGTTGTTGATTATTTGCCATCGCCACTTGATATAAATAATGGTCAGATCGTAGGGCATCATCCTTTCAAAGATGATAGAGTCATTAGGCTGGTTTCTGATGATGAAAAGTTCACTGCCCTTGCTTTTAAGATAATGACAGATCCGTATGTTGGAAAGTTGACATTTATCAGAGTTTATTCCGGGACATTAAAAGCAGGTTCATATGTGTATAATTCAACGCAGGGTAGAAAGGAAAGAGTTGGGAGGATTTTGAGGATGCATGCAAATCATCGCGAGGATGTTGAGGAGGCTTATGCTGGGGATATCGTTGCTCTTGTTGGATTGAAATTTACAAAAACAGGCGATACGCTTTGTTCTGAAGATGATCCCGTTTTGCTTGAAAAAATGGAGTTCCCAGAGCCTGTTATATCTGTTGCTATTGAACCCAAGACAAGAGCTGATCAAGATAAACTTGGTGAAGCTCTTTCGAAACTTATGGATGAGGACCCAACGTTTAGGGTAACGGTTGATGAAGAAACAGGACAGACTTTGATTAGCGGTATGGGAGAACTTCATCTCGAGATAATCGTTGATAGGTTAAAGCGTGAGTTCAGGGTTGAAGCGAATGTCGGTAAACCGCAAGTAGCGTACAAAGAGACGATCAGAAGGAAAGCGAGAGCGGAAGGTAAATTTATCCGTCAGACGGGTGGGCGTGGTCAATATGGACATGTTTGGATTGAAATTGAACCGAATAGAGGCAAAGGATATGAGTTTATAGATGCAATTGTCGGTGGAGTTGTTCCGAAGGAATTTATCCCGGCTGTTGATCAGGGCGTAAGAGAAGCGATGCAGAACGGCATCATTGCTGGATATCCTGTTGTTGATGTTAAGGTGACTTTGTTCGATGGTTCTTATCATGAAGTTGATTCTTCTGATTTAGCATTCAAAATTGCTGCGTCAATTGCTTTTAAAGAAGCTGCGAAGCATGCTGACCCAGTTCTTCTTGAGCCTGTGATGGAAGTTGAGGTTGTGACGCCAGAGGAGTATCTTGGAGATGTAATTGGTGATTTAAATTCAAGACGTGGGAAGATTGAAGAAATAAATATGAGAAAAGATGGACAGGTTGTAAGAGCTTTGGTTCCGCTTGCGGAAATGTTTGGTTATGCGACGAGATTGCGTTCGTTGACTCAAGGTAGAGCTATTTATACTATGCAGTTCCATCATTATGAAGAGGTTCCGCAGCAAATTGCAGATATGATCATAGAGAAAGTCAAAGGTAAAACGAAAGAAACTTTAAATGTTTAAAAAACCAAAAAAACCAAGGAGAGAGAAATTATGGCGAAGGAAAAATTTGTAAGAGACAAACCCCATGTTAATGTTGGAACTATTGGTCACATTGACCATGGTAAAACTACGCTCACAGCAGCTATAACTTATGCCCTTGCTAAGAAAGGACTTGCTCAACCGAGACCTTTCGAGTCGATTGATAACGCACCGGAGGAAAGAGCGCGTGGTATTACAATAGCGGTTTCGCACGTTGAGTATTCAACTGAAAAAAGGCACTATGCACACGTTGATTGCCCCGGACACGCGGACTATATAAAGAATATGATTACTGGTGCTGCTCAAATGGATGGAGCGATTCTTGTTGTAGCAGCAAATGATGGAGTTATGCCTCAGACTCGAGAACACGTCCTTCTTGCAAGGCAGGTTAACGTTCCTTATATAGTTGTGTTTATGAATAAAGTTGATATGGTTGATGATCCTGAGCTTCTAGATCTTGTCGAACTTGAGGTTAGGGACTTGTTGAAGAAATATGAGTTTCCAGGTGATGAAGTTCCGGTGATAAGAGGTAGTGCTTTAAAAGCACTTGAAGCCGGGATGAAGCCTGAGACAACACCTGATCATCCTGATTTGCAACCGATTTATCAGTTGCTCGATGCTATCGATACCTATATACCGCTACCTCAGCGTGATATTGATAAGCCGTTCTTGATGCCGGTTGAGGACGTTTTCTCGATCACCGGGCGTGGTACGGTAGGGACAGGTCGTGTTGAAAGAGGAAGAGTTAAACTTGGAGATGAAGTTGAGATTGTTGGACTTGGTCAGCATAAGAAAACCGTTGTTACTGGTATTGAGATGTTCCGCAAAGAACTTGATGAAGCAATCGCTGGTGATAATGTTGGATTGCTCCTGCGTGGTATTGAAAAGGACGAACTTGAAAGAGGTATGGTTATAGCTGCACCCGGAACGATCACGCCTCACACAAAATTTGAAGCAGAAGTTTATATACTTTCCAAGGAAGAAGGTGGACGTCATACTCCTTTCTACAAAGGTTATAGGCCGCAATTCTATTTCAGAACTACGGATGTTACCGGAACGATAATTGGATTACCTGAAGGATATGAAATGGTTATGCCCGGTGATAATGTCAGATTGACTATTGAATTGATTGCACCTGTTGCTATGGAAGAAGGTTTGAGGTTTGCTATTCGTGAAGGTGGAAAAACTGTTGGAGCTGGTGTAGTAACCAAAATACTTGAATAAAACAGATTTTTATCAAAAATGGCACAGCAAAGGAGAATCAGAATTAAATTAAAGTCTTATGATCATCGTTTAATTGATAAATCTGCTGATAGAATCGTCAGAGCAGTTAAGCAGACGGGCGCTATTGTCTCAGGGCCAATACCCCTGCCGACAAAGCGCTCGGTTTTTACTGTTTTAAGATCGCCCCATGTTGATAAAAAATCGCGTGAGCAGTTTGAGATTAGGACTCACAAGAGATTGATTGACATTCTGAATTGGAATACGAAAACGATGGATGTTTTGACGAAGATTGATTTGCCGGCTGGGGTTGAGGTTGAGATTAAGACCTAAAATAAAAATGTTTTTAAGACATGGTTGGATTGATAGGAAAAAAATTAGGAATGACTACAATTTTTGGAGAAAACGGAGTCGCTATACCTTGCACTGTTCTTGAGGTTGGACCTTGTTATGTTGTTCAAGTTAAAACCCTTGAAAAAGACGGTTATGAAGCGCTTCAGCTTGGTTTTGGTTTAAGGAAGGAGAAAAAAACTCCAAAGCCACTTCAGGGTCATTTCAAGAAGGCAGGGCTTCCGTTTTTAAGGGTTTTGAAGGAGTTCAAAGGTTTTGATATATCGAAATATAAACCTGGCGATGAAATTAGAGTTGAACATGTTTTTTCTGTTGGTGATATTGTGAAGGTGACGGGAAGATCAAAAGGTAAAGGGTTTCAGGGAGTTGTAAAGAGACATGGCTTTGGTGGCGGTCCGAAAACTCACGGTCAAAGCGATAGGCATAGGGCGCCTGGTTCAGTTGGATCGAGCTCTTTCCCATCGCATACCTTTAAAGGACAGAGGATGGCTGGGCATATGGGAGACGAACAAGTTACGGTGAGGAATTTAGAGGTTGTTGAAGTTATCCCGGATGCTAATTTGCTCGTTGTAAAAGGCTCTGTTCCCGGTGCAAGAAATAGTTATGTTAAAATAACAAAGGTTGTCTGAATTTAATTTGAAACTCAAAAATTTAACTGGAATTTGAAATGAAGGTTGAGGTCTATAAAATTGACGGAACAAGATCAGGTGAATATGTTGAGCTAAGACCTGATATTTTTGAAATTAAGCCAAATGATCACGCGATCTATCTTGCGGTCAAAGCATATCTTGCGAATCAAAGGCAAGGAACTCATAAGACAAAAACGCGAGGAGAGGTTAGAGGTGGCGGTAGAAAACCATGGCCACAAAAACATACCGGTAGGGCGAGGGCAGGTTCGATAAGATCGCCATTATGGGTTGGAGGTGGAACAGTTTTTGGTCCTGTTCCTCGGGATTATAGCCTCGATTTGCCGAAGAAAGTTAAGCAACTTGCTAGAAAGTCTGCTTTATCGTACAAGCTTAAAGATGAACAGATTATAGTTGTAGAAGATTTCTCGTTTGAGCAACCGAAGACGAAAAAAATGGTTGAAATTTTGAAGGCATTCAATTTGTTAAACAAGAAAGTTTTAATTTTAACTGCGAGCACGGATTTGAATGTTTATAAATCCGGTAGAAACATACCCGGAGTTAGTGTGCTTGAGGCTTACAAGGCGTCGACTTATGATATCTTGAATAATCAGATGATTTTGATTCAAAAGAGCGCCGTTGATGTTTTGCAAAATACTTTCACGGAATGAAAATTAAAGGTTTGTTGAACAAATGCCAAGTGTTTTAATTAGACCTGTAATTACGGAAAAATCGACGATGTTGCGTGAGAATAATCAATATGTTTTTGAAGTCGCAATGGATGCAAATAAGATTGAGATAAAGAAGGAGATTGAATCAAGGTTTAATGTTAAGGTCAAGAAAGTTAGGACGATGATAGTGAAGGGTAAGCGTAAGTTTATGTTGACTAGGCGAGGACGATTTGAGGGTAAGAAAAGAGATTGGAAAAAAGCTATAGTTATACTTGAGCCGGGATACAAAATTGATATATTTGAAAACATCTAAAAAACTTGAGAGGAAGGTAAGATATGCCTGTTAGATCAGTAAAACCGACAACGCCCGGAAGAAGATTTTATACGGTTTCGGATTTTTCGGAGATAACAAAGACAGAACCTGAAAAATCGCTTGTTGTTCCGCTTAAAAAACACGCTGGACGAAATAATCAAGGTCGAATCACGGTTAGACATCGTGGTGGCGGACATAAAAGAATGTATAGGATAATTGATTTCAAGCGTGATAAGATTGGAATACCTGCGAAGGTTGCGGCAATAGAATATGATCCAAATAGAAGTGCGAGAATAGCTTTATTACATTATGTTGATGGAGAAAAAAGATATATCATTGCTCCGGATGGATTGAAGGTTGGAGACATGGTTATGTCCGGTCCGGATGCGGAGATAAAAGTTGGCAATGCTTTGCCTTTGAGGAATATCCCTGTTGGTGAGTTTGTGCATAATATCGAACTTCGTCCCGGCAAAGGAGGGCAAATTGCAAGAAGTGCTGGGACTTATGCTCAAGTTATGGCTAAGGAAGGTGATTATGCACTTTTGCGTTTACCATCGGGTGAATTGAGAAAAATTCATTTGAATTGTTATGCAACTATTGGAATTGTCGGAAATGTTGATCATGAAAATATCACGATAGGAAAAGCTGGGAGAGCGCGTTGGCTTGGGCGTAGACCTTATGTTCGAGGTGTTGCTATGAACCCCGTGGATCATCCGCACGGTGGTGGTGAAGGTAAGGCTCCGCAAGGGAATCCGCATCCTGTTTCGCCTTGGGGTTGGCATACGAAAGGTAAGAAGACAAGGAAAAAGAATAAGCAGTCTGATAAGTATATAGTTGCACGAAGAAAGAAAAAATAAAGCAATAATTTGATATGCCTCGTTCGCTTAAAAAAGGTCCTTATGTAGACCAAAAGCTTTTGAAGAAAGTTCAGGAAATGATGAAGACAGGTCAGAAGAAGGTAATAAAGACCTGGGCGCGCGATTGTACCATAATTCCTGATTTTGTTGGATTTACATTTGCTGTTCACAATGGGAAGCAGTTTATCCCGGTTTATATAACTGAAAATATGGTTGGACATAAACTTGGAGAGTTTGCTCCAACGAGAACCTTTAGAGGTCACCCCGGAACGAAAGCTGAAAAAGCAAGTAAAATGAAAAAGTAAATAAATAAAGATTTGAAAATGGAAGCAAAAGCTGTCGCAAGGTATATACCGTCTTCGCCGAGGAAGATGAGAGGTGTAATTGATCTAATTCGCGGTAAATCCGTCGATGAAGCATTAAATATCTTGCATTATACGCCAAAGAGAGCTGCTAAAATTGCTGAAAAAGTTTTAAGATCCGCAGTTGCAAATTTTATGAATAAAGAAACCGAAAGAAGAGTTGATATATCAGACCTTTACGTGAAGGCTGCTTATGTTGATCCCGGTCCGATGTTGAAACGTATTTTACCAGCACCTTTTGGCAGAGCTTATATCATAAGGAGAAGGAGTAATCATCTTACGATAATTGTCGCAGAAAAAGAAAAATCTGATAAAGAAAAAAATAAATCAAAAACAAAGTAACATAGCGGAGGCGTCTTGGGACAAAAAACACATCCAATAGGTTTTAGGCTTGGAATAATAAGAGACTGGGATGCGCATTGGTATGACGATAAGAATTTCGCTGAAAAGTTGCAAGAAGATTTGATGATTCAAAATTATATCCGAAGCCGTCTTAAAAGAAGTGGTGTCTCAAGGATTGTGATCGATCGGAAAACAAAGCAGGTTGAAATTAGGATTCATACCTCAAGACCTGGAATGGTTATAGGAAAGGGTGGTAAAGATATAGAATCGCTTCAAGAGGAGTTGAAGAGGTTGACAGGGAAAGAGGTTAAAATTGAAGTTGTTGAGATTAAACGTCCCGAGCTCGATGCCTATCTTGTCGCCGAAGCTATAGCTGCTCAAATTGAAAACAGGGTTTCTTACAGGAGAGCGATGAAAGCAGCTGTTACAGCGGCGATGAGAATGGGAGCGCAGGGAATTAAGGTTATGTGTTCGGGTAGATTGGCTGGTGCAGAAATTGCAAGAAGCGAATGGTATCTTGAAGGAAGAGTTCCGTTGCATACTATTAGAGCAGATATCGATTTTGCGATAGCGGAAGCTTTGACTATTTATGGAAAAATTGGAGTTAAAGTTTGGATCTTCAAAGGTGAGGTTTTGGGAAGGAAACCGCAACTTCGTTAAAAATTAATTTTGGAGTTTTTCAGCTATGTTAATGCCAAGTAGGACAAAATACAGAAAACAACAGCGTGGTCGTTTAAAGGGAAAGTCATACCGAGCTTCAACGCTTGCATTTGGAGATTATGGATTGAAGGCTCTTGAGCCGGCTTGGATTACAAATAAGCAGATAGAAGCTGCGCGTGTTGCTATTTCAAGAACTTTGAAAAGAGGTGGAAAAATTTGGATTAGAATTTTCCCTGATAAACCTTATACTAAAAAGCCCGCAGAGACTCGAATGGGTAAGGGTAAAGGTAATGTTGAAGGTTGGGTTGCTGTTGTTAAGCCGGGAAGAATAATGTTTGAAGTCGGAGGTGTCAGCAGGGATGTCGCCGAGGAGGCGCTTAAACTCGCTGCGGATAAGTTGCCGATAAAGACAAAATTTGTCGCAAGAGTTGAAACAGGCGGTTAAATTATAAATAAACTTTGATTTGAGATGAAACCCAGTGAAATTAGACAACTTTCTGATGAAGAGATAAAGCAGAGGATAAAAGAACTTGAAGAAGAATTGTTAAATCTAAGATTTCAAAAGGCACTTGGTCAACTTGAAAAGCCGCATCGCTTCAAAATGATTCGAAAAGATATCGCAAGAATGAAGACAATTTTAAGGGAAAGAGAACTTCAAAGAGAAAAAACAAAAGAAGGTAAACCTGCTTGATGAGCGAGGAAAAAGTTCAAAATTACGGTGACGCTCAATCCGCGCAAAGTGAGACGCAAATCTCAAAAACACAAAGAGGTCAACGAAAGGTAAGGATTGGCAGAGTTGTTAGCAACAAGATGAACAAAACGATCGTCGTAGCGATCGAGAGAAAAGTTATGCACCCGATTTATAAAAAGGTTTATGTCAGGACTACTAAGGTCATGGCTCACGACGAGAATAATGAATGTAACATTGGAGATATTGTTAAGATCATGGAAACAAGACCCTTAAGCAGACATAAGAGATGGCGTCTTGTTGAAATCATAGAAAGAGCAAAATAAAAATTACGGTGTAACTATGATAAGAAGGGAAACGGATTTAGTCGTTGCAGATAATTCAGGTGCTAAAAAAGTTCGTTGCATAGGTATTATAGGGCAACATCAGAGATTGACCGCAACGGTTGGAGACATAATCGTTGTCTCCGTTAAAAGCGCCATACCCGGTGCACCTATTAAAAAGGGTGAGGTTACACGTGCAGTTGTTGTTCGCACGAAAAAAGAAATTCGTAGAAAGGACGGTTCTTATGTTAGGTTTGATGAGAATGCGGTTGTGCTTTTGGATAAATATGGTGAACCGAGAGGAACGAGAATTTTTGGTCCAGTTGCAAGAGAATTGCGTGAGAAACAATTTATGAAGATTGTCTCACTTGCACCAGAAGTGATATAAAATTAAAATTGGGATGCAATGAACGTTAAGAAAAATGACACTGTAAAAGTAATCGCTGGAAATTACAAAGGAAAGATCGGCAAGGTTTTAAAAGTTTTCCCCGAGAAGGAAAGGGTTCTTGTCGAAGGTGTGAACATCGTGAAAAAACATGTGCGGAAGTCACCCAGATATCCACAAGGTGGAATAATTGAGATTGAGGCGCCTATTCATGTTTCGAATGTTATGTTGATTTGTCCGAAGTGTGGTCAGGCGACACGAGTTGGACACGCGAAGCTTGTTTCGGCGGATGGCAAGAAGAGTAAGATGAGAGTTTGTAAAAAATGTGGTGAAATGTTTTAATAAAACATAGGTGAAATGAGATGGCAAAGGAGAAAAAACAGAAAAAGCAACAGGAAGAAGTTCAAATCGAAGCCCAAGAACAAGAAAAGGTTGTTCCGAGGCTGAAGAAACTTTATCAGGAGCACATAATTCCTGAGATGATGAAGAAGTTTGGCTATAAAAATGTTATGCAAGTTCCAAGGCTTGTTAAAATTGTTATCAATATGGGAGTTGGTCAAGCAACTCAGGACCCGAAACTACTTGAGATGGCAATGAAAGAACTTGCGAAGATAACAGGACAACAACCTGTGATAAGAAGGGCGAGAAAGTCTATCTCAAACTTTAAATTAAGGGCTGGAATGGCTATCGGTTGCAAAGTTACATTGAGACGCGAACGTATGTATGAGTTTTTGGATAGGTTAATCAACGCTGCTATACCAAGGGTAAGAGACTTTAGAGGTTTGTCTGATAAATCGTTCGATGGAAGAGGAAATTATACACTTGGGATAAAAGAGCATGTAATTTTCCCAGAGATAAATGTTGATGAAGTTGAGAGAATTTTTGGTATGGATATCACGATTGTAACGACTGCTAAGACTGATGAGGAAGCATATGAGTTGTTGAAATTGTTCGGTATGCCGTTCGTAAGGCGTGAAGCGGTAGTCGAAGAAAAAGCGGCAGCGTAAAAACAAATTTTAGGGGATTAGAACTTGGCACGTAAAGCATCAATTCAAAAAGCGCTGAGAGAACCGAAATATAAAGTTAGAAAGAGAAATCGTTGTTCGATTTGTGGAAGACCTCGAGGTTATTATAGGAAGTTTGGTTTGTGCAGAATTTGTTTTAGAAAGCTTGCACTTGAAGGTAAAATTCCTGGTGTAAGAAAAGCAAGTTGGTAAAAATTAAAGGGAATAAAGAAAAACTATGATGACGGATCCAATTGCAGATTTCCTGACAAGGATAAGAAATGCTGTAAGAGCAAAACATAAGGTTGTAGAAGCACCATCTTCAAAACTTAAGAAAGCTATAGCTCAAATTTTACTTGAGCAAAAGTTTATAAAAGGATATGAAGTTATAGATGATGGTAAGCAAGGAATTTTAAGAATTTATTTAAAGTATACCGAAGATGGTGAACCCGCGATTACAAATTTAGTTCGTGTGAGTAAACCCGGTAGAAGAATTTATGTCGGTGTTGATGAAATACCAAGAGTTTTGAATGGGCTTGGCATAGCTATTCTTACAACATCTAAGGGAGTTATGACGGATCGTCGCGCGAGAAAGGAAAGAGTCGGCGGCGAAGTAATTTGTTATGTTTGGTAAAAATTTTTGCGTTAAAATAAAAATGATTTGAAAGATGTCAAGAATTGGAAAAAAGCCGATACCTATACCAAAAGGTGTAAAAGTCGAGAAGACAAATGGAGTAATAAAAGTATCTGGTCCAAAAGGAGAACTTACAGCTCAAGTTCATCCGAGAATAGAAATTGAGATAGGTTCTGATCAAGTTTTGGTTAAGAGAAAAAGTGATTCAAGGACAGATAAAGCACTTCATGGGCTTTGGCGAGCTTTGATAAATAATATGGTCATTGGAGTTTCGCAAGGTTATACCAAAAAATTGGAAATCGTTGGGATTGGATACAGGGCTGAATTAAAGGGAAAGGCTCTCGTTTTATATCTTGGGTATTCGCACCCGATAATATTTGTTCCACCTGATGGAGTAAAGATTGAAGTTCCTCAGCCGACAAACATTGTTGTAAGCGGGATTGATAAACAACTTGTCGGTCAGGTCGCTGCGAAGATTCGTTCATTTAGACCTCCTGAGCCATATAAGGGCAAGGGAATTCGCTATGAAGGTGAAGTTATAAGGATGAAAGCCGGAAAAGCGGCTGGCAAATAAGCGAAATTTTCGGAATTTAAAATAAATTGATTAAATTTAAATCATGATAAAGCGAGAATTTGAAAAGAAGAAGATTCGCAGGGAAAAAATTCGAAAACGTGTGAGAGCAAAAGTTTTTGGGACTCCTGAAAGACCGAGGCTATCTGTTTATAGAAGTTTGAAGCACATTTATGCCCAAATAATTGACGATACTCGTGGTCATACGCTCGTTGCAATGTCAAGTTTATCCAAAGAGATAAGAGACGAAGTTAAAAACGCAAAAACAAAGACCGAAGTTAGTAGAATCGTTGGGTTGGCTCTTGCTAAAAAGGCTCTTGAAAAAGGAATTACTAAAGTTGTGTTTGACAGGAATGGTTATAAATATCACGGCAGAGTAAAAGCCCTTGCTGAAGCTGCTCGTGAAGGTGGTTTAATTTTCTAAAGTTAAAACAAAATTAGTCAAGGTAAATTGCCAAAGATAAAAAGAGTGAAACCAACTGAAATCGAAGGTTTAAAAGAAAAACTTGTGATGATCAACAGAACTGCAAAGGTCGTTAAGGGTGGTAAGAGAATTCGATTCAGCGCGATAGTCGTCGTCGGTGATAAAAATGGGCATGTCGGCGTTGGGCTTGGCAAAGGTCGTGAGGTTACGGATGCAATTCAAAAGGCAAGCGAAAATGCGAAGAAAAATATAGTTGAAGTTCCAATTGTTAACGGAACTGTTCCGCATGAGATCGTTGCGAAATTTGGTGCGTCAAAAGTTTTGATTAAACCAGCTGCACCCGGAACCGGTATAATAGCGGGTGGCGCAGTTAGAGCTGTCCTTGAACTTGCAGGTGTGCAAAATGTATTGACAAAATGCTTTGGTTCAACTAATCCTCACAATACAGTTAAGGCGACTTTAAAAGCTTTGACAAGTATGATTGATGCGAGAGAGATGGCAAGAAAAAGAGGTATGACCCTTAAAGAGTTATTTGAATCGGATTCACTTGTAAAAATTTAAATTTGAAAATTAAAAATGGCAAAGAAACTTAAAATAACACAAGTTAGGAGCATAATTGGTACACCTGAGAAACAGCGCAGAACTATAAAGGCTTTAGGGCTTGGGAAGCCCCATAAATCTGTTATTCATTATGATACGCCCGTAATTCGTGGAATGATAAACAAGGTTAAACATCTTGTGGTTGTAGAAGAAATAGAGGACGGAGGAGAAAATGCCTAATATACTGAGCAATTTAAAACCAGCTCCTGGTTCAAGAAAAAGAGAGAAAAGAATTGGCAGAGGTCAAGGCTCTGGTCATGGTGGAACATCAACGCGCGGTCATAAAGGACAGAAATCAAGATCTGGAGAGAGCATAAAGCCGTGGTTTGAAGGTGGTCAAATGCCACTTATCAGGAGAATTCCAAAGCGTGGATTTAGAAATCCTTTTAAAGTTGAATACCAAATTGTCAATTTGGGTAGACTTCAAGAATTGCTTGATAAAGGCAAAATTTCTTCAGATACGAAAGTTACACCGGAGTTGCTTTATCAGATCGGGGCTGTTTCAAAGAAGTCTTTGCCCGTGAAAATTCTCGGAGATGGTGAACTAAAAGTTGCACTTGAAATCTCAGCGCATGCTTTCAGCAAATCAGCTTTACAAAAGATACAAGCAATAGGAGGTAAAGCGATAAAGCTATGAGCAAATTAGTTGAAAATCTTCGAAATATCTTCAAGATCGAAGAATTGCGCGATAGGGTTCTTTTTACAATTGCTTTGCTTGCTGTAGTAAGAATTGGAGCTCACATAACTTTGCCCGGAGTTGATGCTTCACTACTTGCTGAGGTTATAAGAAGTCAGTCGCAAAATTCCTTATTTGCGCTTTATGACCTATTTGCTGGTGGAGCCTTTCAAAATGCAGCTGTTTTCGCTCTTGGCATAATGCCTTATATAAGTGCTGCGATTATTTTGCAGTTGCTCGGGGCTGTTGTTCCGTATTTTAGAAAGTTACAGCAAGAGGGAGAGGAAGGGCGTAGAAAACTTGAGCAATACGCAAGGCAGGGAACGGTTTTGGTTGCAGCGCTTCAAGCTTGGGGTGTAAGTATAAGGCTGATGAATATGACTACGCCAGGAGGTTTGCCAATTGTCCCGGACGCAGTTAAAGGTTTCGGATTTATTATAAGCACTGTTTTTATATTAACTGCTGGGACGATTTTTATAATGTGGCTCGGCGAACAGATCACTGAGCGAGGGATTGGTAACGGGATTTCATTGATAATTTTCGTTGGAATAATCGCAAGATTTCCAAATGCTGTCCTTGAAGAATTACAAATGATGAAAACCGGGGCAAGAAGCATAATTGAGGAGATATTGATATTAGCGGGAATGGTTTTAGTAGTTGCACTTGTTATACTTGTGACCACTGGAACGAGAAAGATTCCGGTTCAGTATGCGAAAAGAATCGTTGGAAGAAGGGTATACGGCGGAGTTACTCAGTATATCCCAATCAGAGTCAACGCAGCTGGAGTTATGCCGATAATTTTTGCTCAGTCGGTTATGTTTTTGCCAAGCACGATAATTACTTTCTTCCCGCAAAGTGAAGCATTGCAAGAGTTTGCAGCGAATTTTAACTATACATCTTTCTGGTATAACTTTGTCTATGCTTTGCTTGTTATATTTTTCACTTATCTTTACACCGCCATCGTCTTTAATCCTCAGGATATCGCTGATACGATGAGAAAACAAGGTGGCTTTATACCAGGGATAAGACCCGGGAAGAACACCGCAGATTTTATTGATAGCATTTTGACCAAGATAACTTTGCCGGGTTCCATCTTTCTTGCTATAATTGCGATTTTGCCTGGGTTTATGATAAGGTTGGGAGTTTCGCCGACTATGGCTTCGTTCTTTGGTGGGACGAGCTTGCTTATCGTTGTTGGAGTTGCGCTTGACACTTTACAGCAGATTGAAACTTATCTGCTTATGAGACATTATGACGGGTTTATGAAAACAGGAAGAATAAAGAGTAGAGTTGGCTACTAAGGGAGTGAGCATAAAGAGTGAAAAGGAAATAGATTTGATGCGTGAAGCTGGAAAAATTGTTGCTGATGTTTTAAAATTGCTCGGAAAATATATTAAGCCCGGAGTTTCCGCATATGAACTTGATAAAATAGCTGAGGATTTTATACTTTCTCAGAATGCGAAGCCAGCTTTCAAAGGTTATGGTTTTGATAAGAAAAATCTTTTCCCAGCGACAATTTGTGTTTCAATCGACAATGAGGTTGTTCACGGAATCCCAACTCAAAGTAAAATTTTGCGTGAAGGTCAGATCGTCTCCATAGATGTTGGTGTTGTTAAAAATGGGTACTATGCAGATGCAGCTAAAACATTTATAGTTGGTCAAGTCAATGGACAAAAGAAAAAATTGGTTGAGGTAACGGAAAAGGCGCTTTACGTTGGAATCGAACAGGCTGTTGACGGAAACAGGCTCTTTGACATTGGGTATGCAATTCAAAATTATGTTGAATCACAAGGTTTTTCTGTCGTTCGTGATTTGGTTGGGCATGGCATAGGTAGAAAATTACATGAAGAGCCACCCGTTCCAAATTTTGGGCAAAAAGGCAAGGGGATTAAACTACGCGAAGGTATGACCCTTGCGATTGAGCCGATGGTTAACGCTGGGACATGGCAGATTTATTTTGGGAACGATGGTTGGACTGTTTATACGCTTGATGGTTTACCATCTGCCCATTTTGAGCATACAATCGTTGTAAGAAAAGGAAAATCAGAAATTTTAACTTTGTGATGGCAAAGCAAGAAGGAATAAAAGTTGACGGAGTTGTGCTTGAAGCGTTGCCGAACGCAACTTTCAAGGTGAAACTTGATACCGGACAAGAGGTTACTGCACATGTTTCAGGAAAGATGAGGATTCATTTTATTAAAATTTTACCTGGCGATAAAGTACAAGTTGAGCTTTCTCCATATGATTTAACAAAGGGAAGAATTGTTTACAGATATAAATAAAATTGGAAGTCGAAAATGAAAGTTAGATCATCGGTTAAAAAAATTTGCGAGCATTGTAAAATTATCAAACGTAAAGGAGTTGTAAGAGTTGTTTGTAAAAAGAATCCAAAGCATAAACAAAGGCAGGGTTAAAAGGCTATGGCAAGAATAGCGGGTGTAGAATTGCCGAGAAATAAGAGATCTTTTATCGCTTTAACTTATATCTATGGGATAGGAAGGAGTTCGGCGCTGAAAATACTTGAAAAAGCAGGCGTTGACCCGATGAAGAAAATAGGTGAACTTACGGATGAAGAAATAGGCAGGATTAGAGATATAATAAACGCGGAGTACAAGGTTGAGGGTGCTTTAAGAGCTGAGATACAGATGAATATAAAACGTCTTATGGATATAGGCTGTTATCGAGGTTTGAGGCATCGTCTTGGTTTGCCTGTTCGAGGTCAAAGAACGAGGACAAATGCAAGAACGAGGAAAGGTAAGAGGAAAACAGTTCCCGGTAAGAAGAAAGCAACTGCTAAAAAGTAAAATTAAATCTGGAGGATAGAGTTGGCTAAGGCAAAAAAGCAAAAGAAAAAAATTCAAGTAGACGCACACGGAATAGCGCATATAAAGGCAACTTTTAATAATACGATTGTCACGATAACTGATAGATATGGAAATGTTTTGGCTTGGTCGTCAGGTGGAAGGATAGGTTATAAGGGAACGAAGAAAGGAACGCCTTTTGCAGCGCAACTTGCTGCTGAAGCAGCTGCAAAGGAGGCTTATAATTTGGGCGTGAGAAAAGTTGATGTTTTGGTGAAAGGTCCCGGCTCAGGTAGAGAAGCTGCTATTCGTGCGCTTCAAACCGCAGGGCTTGAAATTTTAACTATTCGCGATGTTACGCCAATTCCACATAATGGATGCAGACCACCAAAGCGTAGAAGAGTTTAAAAATCAAAAAATTAAAAATAAACAGACATGGGAAGATACACAGGTCCAGTTTGTAGACTTTGCAGAAGGGAGAGAATGAAACTTTACCTTAAGGGTGAGAAGTGCTACACAGAGAAATGTCCGCTTGAGAAGAAAAATTATCCACCCGGACAACATGGTCCGTTAAGAAGAGCAAGATTGTCTGAATATGGAATTCAATTAAGAGAGAAGCAAAAACTTCGCAGAATTTACGGTGTTCTCGAGCGTCAGTTCAGAAGGTACTTTGAAATGGCGACGAAACAGAAAGGTAAAACAGGTGAAAATCTTATAAAAATCCTTGAAAGACGCCTTGATAATGTAGTCTATCGACTTGGTTTCGCACCTTCAAGAAAATCAGCAAGACAACTAGTTAAACATGGGCATATACTTGTAAATGGTAAGCGCGTCGATATCCCATCTTATCTTGTTGAGCCAGGTGATGAGATAAGGGTTAGGGATAAAAGCAAAGAACTTGAAAATATTCACAATTCACTAAAGCGAGTTACCGAAACAAGTCTTGCGCCGTGGCTTCAGCTAAATAAGGCAACTTTGAGCGGTGTATTTATGTATATTCCTGAACGTTCAGAGATCCCGATAAATGTTAACGAACAGCTAATAGTCGAGCTTTATTCCAAGTAAAAATTAAAGTTATAGAGGTGGCAATATGTTAAATATCTCGTTGACCTTTCCGGAAAATGCGGTGATGGATGAGGCAACTTATTCGAACACATTTGGTAGATTTGTGCTTCAACCGCTTGAGCGCGGTTATGGCGTAACGATTGGAAATGCTTTGAGAAGGGTGTTGTTATCGTCGATTCCCGGATATGCTTTTATTGCGGTGAAGATAGAAGGAGTCCTTCACGAATTTTCAACCATTCCGGGTGTTGTTGAAGATGTCGCAGATATCGTTTTGAATTTGAAAGGTGTAAGATTTAAACTAATTGACAAATCTTTGAAAAAGATAAACGTTCTAGTCAAAGGTCCCGGCGAATTCAAAGCGGGAGATATACAAAAGCAGAATTCCGGAATAGAAATTTTAAACCCAGAACATCACATCGCGGATATAACGGGAAATATTGAATTTGAAATGGACTTATGGATTGGCTATGGTAAAGGATATGTTCCGGCAGAAGAACTTAGCATGCTTGAACCCGCTCCACCTGTTACCCCGCAGGCTGGAATTATAATGCTTGACGCCATTTTTACTCCGATTAAAAACGTTAGGTATTTTGTTGAAAATGTCAGATTGAAGCAAAAAGGTGATTATGAGAAGTTGACCATTGAGATCGAAACCGATGGTTCGATAACTCCTGATGATGCCCTTGTGCTTGCAGCGAAAATTCTGAAAGAACACTTTGAAATTGTGATTGAACTTCATCCGCAAGCGGAGCTTGAGTCGGAGTTAAAGGGTGGAGAAAAAGGTGTAAATGAAAAAGATCGAATAAAGAAAATTTTGAAAACCCCGATCGAAGAGCTTTTCTTAAGCATGAGGGCTTTTAATATCCTAAAGCAAAATGGTTTGAATACGATAGGAGATATCGTTAGGTATCAAGAGCATCAACTTTTAAGTTTTAAGAATTTCGGGCGAACATCGCTTAACGAAATAAAGAGGGTCATTGAAAGTTACGGTTTACACTTTGGTTTTGATGTGGATAAATATCTTAAGGAAAATTAAATCTCGGGAGGTTTAGATGCGACATTTAAAAAAGGGCAGAAAACTTAAAAGAACGCATAGCCACCGAAAAGCAACTTTATCTGCACTTGCGACGGCGCTTTTTCTTCATAAAAGAATTGTAACAACTGTTGCTAAAGCGAAGGAAGCCCGCAGGTTTGCTGAAAAATTGATAACAAAGGCAAAACGTGGTGATATCCACGCAAGACGATTAGTTGCGCGATTTATAAGGAACAGAAAAGCACTTAAAGAATTGTTTGATGAAATTGCACCAAGGGTTATAGATAGACCCGGCGGATATACAAGGGTTGTAAGACTTGGGTTTAGACGGGGTGACTCAGCTGAACTCGCTGTCCTTGAACTTGTCGATTACAATGTTGGAACTGGAATGGTTAAACCGAAGAAAGAGAAAAAAGTTGAAACTAAACCTGAAGCTGAACAAGCCCAGGTTTAAAATACACGCGGAGCTGTGGAAAGCTCCGCTGTGACTAAAACATAGGGTCTGGAAGGGTATGAAGATAACATCTGCAAGATTTATTGCGAGCCTATATGATATAAAACAATTACCTACCGATGGATTGCCTGAAGTTGCTCTCGTTGGTAGATCAAATGTTGGAAAATCATCACTTATCAATAAACTTTGTGGCAAGAAAAACCTTGCCTTTGTAAGTTCGACCCCAGGTAAAACGCAATCGTTAAACTATTTCTTGATAAACGAATCGTTTTATATAGTTGACCTACCCGGATATGGATATGCTCGAGTTCCTGAGCATTTGAAAGCCGGATGGAGTAAACTCGTCGAAAATTATTTATCAAATAGAGAGCAAATAAAACTTGTCCTTCATATCGTTGACGCACGCCATGACCCTTCTGAACTTGATAAAATGATGGCAGGGTGGCTCGATTACTTTAAAATACCCTATTTCATTGTGATAACTAAAATTGATAAAATCGCAAGAAGTAAAATAGAAAGACGTGTCGAGGCGATAAAGGAAGCCTTTGGGAAATTAAAATATTGTCAAGGTTTTATAACCTTTTCAGCTATAACAGGTGTTGGAAAAGAAGAACTTCTCTCGATAATCGAGAAATATGTTTACTCTTCCACCAAACAACGATCGCAGAAAAGACAAACCCAAACAATTCAAGCAAAATAGCAATTCTAACTACCTTCAAGGGAGACTTCCTCGATATTTTTTCTATTTTTGATAAGCCCAACCACCATAATAATATTTGTGAATATTATAACCATGGTTATAACAGATTCGCTCACCGAAGATATGCTATGCTCTGGGGCAATCGATAGGAAAAGTAAAATCGTAATTAATCCTCTTGGCACTATGAAAAGAAACGGGACGACGGGCAGTTTCATTAATTTAAGTTGAATATATCTCGTCGCATATATTAAAATCACAATTCCAGAACTTATTAACACAGAGTTGATTTCCGTTAACTTTTCCGTCTCCAGCGTGTATCCAAATATAAAAAAGAAAAACGAGCGAGTTAAAAAGGTTAATTCAGCTATGATATCATGGAACCTTTCTATTTCCCCTTCAATATCTGCAAACCTTAGGCTTTTTAATCCGATGATTTTTTCTATTTCGTTTATATTTGACATTGAAAGCCCAAAGATAAGAATGAAGATTAAAGCAGGCAGATGAAATACTTTTGAAATGGAGTAGATTAAAACGGTCATCAAAATTATGGGAATAAACTTAACCTTATGCGTTACCCGATTAAGTAAAATCATAAGAACAAAGGTAAATATAAGTGAACTCAAAATCATAAATAATAATTGAAATACAATTTTAAACAAGGTTTCAACTCCAAATCCACCTGATATCGTTTCAGCAAAGTTGAAAATTATTATTCCAAAAACATCTGAAGCGCTCGTTTCATATATAACAAATTCTCTTAAAATTCCCGGTAAACTTGAAGCGCTTGGTATAGCGATGGAACTACTTATTACAGAAAATGGGATAGCATTTATAAGGCTGGTGTTGAAATCTGTTTTGAAAATTATGCTAAACAAAATCGAAATTAAAAAAGAGAGAAACATAATAGGAAGTAGGGCTGAAATAAAAGATTTTATGATAAATTTTATTTTTGATTCGTTGATTTTAAGGTCAAGCGAGCCTTCAAGGACTATAAGGATTAGTGCTAAAGTTCCGAGGGCGGGCAAAAGAGGCTTGAGATTTTGAACCTCAAAATCGGTCATAAGCAAAATTTGCCTAATCAACCAACCGAGAAAAAGTAAAACTATTACTGAAGGCAGTTTTGTTTTTGATGAAATTAAATCAAAAGTGTATGCGATTAATAGGAAAAGGGTTAAAATAATTAAAACTATATTTTCCATTGAACCACAGCTTTTTTTAAAAAATACTGAATTTATAGGGGAAAGTCAAAAAATTCTTAACAACTGCTTTTGCATTGAAGCGTTTTCGTGATTATATTTGTAAATGGCATAAAAAATTTATGAAGACATTATGCTTAAAAAATTTGTCTTCGCTGTTTTAATCTTAAAAGCGTCTATATTTTCACAAGTTAGCATTCAAGAGATGAAAGATTTTAAGTTCGCTTATTCTCTCTTTGAAGACGGAATGTATCAACTTTCATTTTCTGAGTTTCAAAAATTTATAAAAAACTATCCGGGTAGCAAGTTAGTTGAAGAGGCTTGGTTTTTTAGCGGTGAATCAATGTTTAAATTAGGGGAATACGATTCAGCATTAAAAATTTACCTTTCGCTTATTTCTGAAATCCCAACCACAAGATTTAAGGACAAGGCAAGTTACAGGATCGCAGAGTTATATCTTAAGCAAAAAAACTATAAACAAGCGATAAATTGGTTTAAACAAACCATTGAAGCATCTTCCGATAAATTAATGATATCTCAATCTGCATATAACCTCGGTGAAATTTATCTTGAGCAAAGTGATTTTAGAAATGCTTTGAGGTATTATACGCTCTCGTATGAGGTTGATTCAACGGGTGAAGTAGCTCCATATGCGATCTTCTCTATCGCTTTGGTTTACCAGAGACAGGGCAAACTTCAAGAGGCAATTGAAAAATATAATGTCTTAATCCAAAAGTTCGAAAGCGAGGATAAGAAGTTAGATAAAATTTTAACGGATGCGAAATTGAACCTTATCGATTGTCATTATAGAATGAAAAATTATAACGAGGTCGTTAAACTTGGTGGTGAACTTTTAAACCGGGAGGTTCAAGGTGAAAAAATTTTGTTCTTGCTCGCTGAAAGTTATTACGCATTAGATTTACTTGATTCAGCTAAACTTTATTACGAGAGATATCTTGAGAAATTTCCATCGGGGGATTTAGCAAGACATTCTGCTTATTCGATCGCCTGGATTTATTATAAACACAGGGATTATGGAAAAGCAATTCAAATTTTCGATTCACTTTCAAATGGGGGAGATGAGATCGCCGAACTTTCGCTTTTTTACATTGGTGATGTTAAAAAAGTTTCTGGGGATTCCACGGGTGCAATTTCTGCATTTAAAAACTTCCTTGAAAGAAGCAAATCATATCCAAAACTTCAAACGATGGCAAATTATGAACTTGGGTTGATTTATTTTACAAAGGGGCAATACGATAGCGCCATTGTTTATCTTGAAAAAATTCATCTCGATACAAGTGATGTTAAAATAAAGGCTTTTGAACTTCTCGCGCAATCTTATATAAGGCGTGGTGATTATTCAAGGGGCGCGGCGACTTTAAGAATGATAAGAGGTGAAGCGAAATTATCACCGGAAAGAGAATCTGTAAACATCTACAGCGAAGGGATCGCTTTGATGCAAGAAGGGAAATATAATGAAGCGATAAAAGTTTTTGAGGAATATATATCCAAATTTCCAAATGATTCAAATGTTGAGTCTGCCTTACTTTATCTTGGTGAGATGTATTATAAAATCAGCGACTATAAAAACGCACGAAGGTATTACGGTGAAATTTTAAAGCGTTCATCTAAAAGTTCAAATTTGGAGCAAGCTCTTTATTCGATCGCATGGTCATACTTTAAAGAGGGAAATTATTCTGAGTCAGCGAAACGATTTGAGGAATTTTTGAATAAATATTCAACTGGTAAAAGGGCACTCGATGCAAGACTTAGGCTTGCAGATAGTTATTTTATGTTGAAAAATTATAAATCAGCGGAGTCACATTATCTTTCTTATGTTCGTCTTTTTGAAAATCAGGATGGCGCTGATTACGCATATTTCCAACTATCGCAGATTTATCTTCGCCAGAAACAACTTATGCGTTCACTTGAGATGTTGAATCTATTGCTCAATAAATTCCCAAATTCGTCACTTGCTCCAACAGCAAAGTATCAAATTGGATGGATTTACTTTCAAGATAAAAATTACACGCCTGCGATAAATTCATTTCGCGAGGTCGTCGATAAATATCCCAAAAGCGAAGTTGCACCTAAAGCTCTTTATGGGATTGGAGATGCTTATTACAATATGGGCAAATACGACCTTGCGATCAAAGCGTATATTGAGGTGATTGAAAAATACCCTGACTCAAAATATGCAGTTGATGCTATTTTAGGGATTCAGTATTCACTTTCGGCGCAGGGAGAAAATCCAGATCTTGTGGATGAACTGATCTCAAAAAGTAAAAATCCAGATTTTGTTGAAGTTGCATCGTTGAAAAAAGCGGAGTTCCAAATTTCACAGGGAAATTATTCTGATGGAATAAACCTGTATAAAAAGTTTATCGCAAATTATCCCGAGAGCAAATTTTTGCCAAAAGTTTATTATGAACTTGGCAAGGCTTATGAAGTTGCCGGGAGGAATATTGAAGCATCGGAGATATATAAAAATCTAGTTTCAAAATATCCTTTGACTGAATTTGCTGAAAACGCATTGCTTCGTCTTGGATGGATTGAATATAATTCCTCTAAATTTGCTCAGTCAATTGAACACCTTGGCAAAATTCCGACATCTGCAAAGTTCTATGACGAAGTTCTTTATCTTATCGGGTTAAATTACCTTGCGATCGGCGATACAACGAATGCTTTTGCAAGATTTAACGAAGTGATTAGTAAATTCCCAAATTCTGACTTCTCTGACAGGTCAAGGGTTAAAGTGGGTGAAATTTTACTCGGTTGGAATAAACCTTCTGATGCGATCGATATTCTCAAGCCCGTCGTTTTAAACAGAGCCATTGACGAGGTTTCAGCTCAGGCGCAATATCTTTACGCGGAAGCATATTTTAATAACAAAGATATAGATGAAGCGATGCTTCAATTTTTGCGAGTTAAATATCTTTATGGCGACTATGTCAAGTTTTTGCCGATGACGTATTATCGTCTTTCGGAATGTTATGAGATGAAAGGCGATTTGAACAAGGCTATGCAATTTTTGACAGAGGTTTTAAAGATGGATATACCTGAAGAAATACGCAAACAAGTTCTTGAAAAATTGGAAAAGTTGAAAGCGAAATTGTGAGTTTGTCTCAATTAATTTAAGTTATCACAAATTAATCAAATTGCTATGCGAAAGATTTTTCTGTTAATTTTGTTTGCGTTAAATCTAAATATGGTAGCGCAGGAAACAAAACCTGATGAGATGAAATTTAAAATTGACACTGTAAGCATAGGCGAAGCAAAGAGCGAATTTGTATTTCCTGAGTTCGTGATAACCGGGCGAGAAACGGTTGAAGTAGAGGTAGGGCAAAAAATTCAAAATGATGAGATAATTTTACCCAAGATTAACTTGAAATTTTATGAAACATCGCATAGTAGGGAGATTTCACCCAACCTTCATCTAAAGGGCGAAAAACCGGTTTATCAGCCGAGTTCGGTTCCGGAAATTCCATTTGCAAAATTTAAGGCTGGCGTTGGACGTTACACGACAACATATTTCGATGGATTAGTTCAGGGTGAGATATTTAAAAATTTTTGGATCAACTCATGTTTTTATCATCGCGCAAGCCAAGGTTTTATTGAGAACGCAGATTATGTAAAAAATCAATTCTCGGTCGGGTTTGATTTTAACCTTCCACAATTTAGAAATCAGACTTTAAACTTATTTGCAGGAGCAAGGTTGACATCTGTGCTGAGCTATTCGACACATTCCTTTGCCTTTTATGGTGCGGATGGCTTATTTGAAAAGTATAGAGATACCCACAGAAATATAAACGATCTAAACTTGAATTTCGCATTTGAGTCTCCATATAGGAAAAGCTACGATTATGCTTTAAAGATTAACTACTCTGATTTTGTTTTTACTATGCCTGATACATTAGATCAGGATGAAAGACGTCTTGATTTTGATTTAAAACTTAGGCATAATGTTGATTTTTTGAAATTGAGAGTTAACATTTTTTATACATCGCTTGTTCAAAGATATTTTGAGTTTGGAATTTTTGCGGGAAACATCTTTGAGTTTTTTGAACTTAGCAAAAATTATGAGCTTGATTTTGGGTTTAGATTTTTCTCGTTTGAGAATTATGATGGAGCGGGATTTAGGGTTTATCCAAACTTTTCCTTTAAATATCTCGCAAATCGAAGGACGCAAATTTATGCTTCATTCTCGCCTGAGGTTTTAAATCGAACCATTTTAGATTATGTATCTGGGAATAGATTTTTGACTTATTTTTGGAGGGGTGACTCATTGACGAAAGGTTTGAAAGTCGTTCGACCGGAAAATTATTTCGATCTTTCGTCTGGTGTAAAATATAGTTCAGAAACGCTTGGGTTCGATGTTGGGTTAAGTTTCAAGGCTTTCAAAAATTTCCCAATTTATGTTGATACCAGTGGTTTATTTGCAATTGAATTTGTGCGGGCTCAATTCGTTGAGTTGAGAGGCTCAGGGTATTTAAATTATGGTCGAAGTGAATTTATTTTTGATTTAACATTAAGAAACTCATACAATGCGAAAAGCAAAGGGCGGGTGCCGTATTATCCGACCTTTTCCGCGGTTGTGGGGCATAACTATAAATTTAGGTTTGGACTTGCAATTAATTCAGAAATTAGTTTAATTAGTAATAGAGTTTTCAATTTCGAAGGCGAGGAGTTGCCAGGGTTTGTTCTTGTAAATTTGGGCTTGAGATATGAGGTTTTCAAAAATTTCGCGATTTTTATGAACTTTGATAATCTATTCTCGCAGAAGTTTTATCTGTGGCATAGATACCGTGAGCCGGATTTGATTTTCATCGGTGGAGTTGAATATAAATTTTAAATGAAAAGGAGCGAAAAGTGAGAAAGGAGGAATTTGTAAAATCGCTTGCAAAAGATTTGGGTTGGAGCATTTCCAAGACGGATAAGGTTCTCGAGGAGTTTTTTAATTTGGTTTCGGAGGTTTTGGTGAAAGAAGGTAAGTTGAATTTATACAAGTTTGGAATTTTTACGGTGAAGCACAAGGCGAGCAGAAAAGGGCGGAATCCAAAGACAGGTGATGAATTGATTTTGCCACCGAAAGATTATCCTTATTTCAAGGCAAGCAAATCAATTGTTGAGGCAATCAACAAGAGGTAATTTTTTATGAGAAAGGAAGAGTTTTTGAAATTATTTGCGAAGCGTGCGAAGATTTCATATGATGAGGCGGATCTTTTTTATGAAAAATTTATACAGCGATTTGCGAAAGCCTTAAAATCGGGACAAGGTGTAAGGATTCCGGGATTTGGTGAGTTTAAAGTAAAAGTTAGAAAGGGTAGAAGAATAATTGACAAAAACACTGGACTTGAAAGGGTGATACCATCAAAAGCGGTTGTTAATTTTTCCCCTGCGAAAATTTTTACTGAAAAAGTCAACATCAAATTCAAAAATTTAAAACCTGTCGTTGTGAAAACGTATGCTCCTGTGCCCGAGGCAAAAGAATCAAATGAATTTAATCTAACATTCTTTGAGTCCAAACCAAAAATAGCTAAAACAGAACTTGAAGCAGAAAAAGATCAAGTATATGAACGAACTATTGAGGAAGTAAAAGTTTTAAAAAATCGAGACGAAGATTATCTACTGTTGCCAAGTGATGTAATCGTAGAGCAAAGGAATTATAACGATTATAAAGAATTTAACATTGAAATTCCTGTTTTTAATGTCTTCAGTAAGGTAGAGGAAGAGTTGAAAGTTGTAGAAGTGGTGGAACCAAAAATCTTAGAAGAATCAAAAATTAAATTGGAGGAAGATAAAATGCCTGAGTTCAATTTAAGTGAAGAGCCAAAGGAACCTGAGAAGAAAAAGTTTTTCGACGATGCACCAAAAAAAGAGGAGGGAAAAACGATGGCATTTGAATATGAAGAAGAAGGTAGAAAGGGAGTAGGTTTTTGGATTTTTATATTGGTTGTATTTCTGATTTTTGTCGGTGGTGTAATCTTTTTGTTAAATCAGTATGGATATATTCGTTTATGGGGTGAGGGAAAGAAAGCGGATAAAGTTGAATTTAAACAGCCTGAAGAAGTTGTTGTCACTGTTCCACCAGAAGTAAGACCTAAGGCTGAAACGCCTTCACCAGTTGAAGAGAAAAAAGTTGAGCCTGTGATCACAACGCCGAAAGTCGAAAAAACCGCTCCAAGGGTTGGGAAAAGTTATGTTGTTCAGGTTGCCTCGTTTCAAGATAAAAAATTGGCTGAATCTTACGTAAGAAATTTGAGAAGAAAAGGATATAATGCCTTTGTTGAGAAAGCGTTTGTTGAGTGGAAGGGTGGAGATTGGTATCGAGTTCGCATTGGATTTTTTGACTCAATAGAACAAGCAAATAGAGTGGCAAATAAGATAAAGAGCGAAGAAAAACTTGAAAGAGTATGGGTTAGCGAGGCGGTAAGAAGCATCACAAAATAAACCTCGCTAACCTACTGAAAATCAGGCATCGGGGTTATTTTTGATTAATCGTAGTATTCAAGCCCAAGATGCGTGATAAGTTCTTCTCCCATCAAATGGCGTAATCTATTTTTGAGCTTCATCAGTTGAATAAATAAATCATGCTCCGGATAAATTGTCGGTGCATGCATCGGGCTTTTGAAGTAAAATGAAAGCCACTCTTGTATTCCATGCATACCGCTTCGCTGTGCGAGATCTAAGAAAAGAGCAAGGTCGAGAACTATTGGCGCAGCGAGAATTGAATCCCTGCAAAGGAAATTTATTTTGATCTGCATTGGATAACCAAGCCAACCAAATATATCGATATTGTCCCACGCTTCTTTTTCATCACCGCGAGGCGGATAGAAATTAATTCTCACTTTGTGATAGTAATTCCCGTAAAGATCGGGATAAAGTTCGGGTTGAAGTATATATTCAAGGACACCAAGTTTGCTTACTTCTTTGGTTTTAAATGATTCGGGGTCGTCGAGGACTTCGCCATCGCGATTCCCGAGTATATTTACGGAGAACCAGCCCGTGAGTCCAAGCATTCTTGCTTTAAGCATTGGAGCTATTACAGTTTTGACAAGTGTTTGTCCTGTCTTAAAATCTTTTCCCGCGATTGGTACATTCATTTCCTTTGCAAATTGAATTAAAGCTGGGATGTCAACTGATAAATTTGGTGCACCATTTGCATAGGGAACGCCTTCAGCGATCGCAGCGTATGCATAAATCATGCTTGGTGCGATAGCGTCATCATTTTTCTTCATCGCTTCTTCAAATTTTTCAAGCGTTTGGTGAACTTCGTTCGGCTCCATATAAACTTCTGTGCTACCACACCATATCATCACAAGTCGATCGCAGTTGTTTTTCTCCTTGAAATTTCTTATGTCTTCTCTTAACATTTCAGCAAGTTCAAACTTGTTCTTTGCTTTTTTCACATTTGGACCATCAAGTTTTTTGACATATCTTCTGTCGAAGACTGCTTTCATCGGTTTGATTTGTTCGAGTTCGTCTTTTACGAGATCTAAATGTTCTTTCCTTAATACACCCGCTTTCAGAGCAGACTCATACGCATTGTCCTCAAAAATATCCCATCCTCCAAATACAAGATCGTTCAAATCTGCCAGCGGGACAAATTCTTTTATTTTAGGAAATCTTTTTTCCGTTCTCTTACCCAACCGTATTGTTCCCATTTGAGTTAAAGAGCCAATCGGCAAAGCAAGACCCTTTCTGACAAGCAATGTTCCCGCAATAAATGTTGTTGCAACTGCTCCAAGTCCCGGTAAAAGGACTCCAAGTTTTCCGACAGGTTCTTTTATTTCTGCACCTGATTTGGTTTTGATCATTTTCCCACCTCCTTGTTTTGTGTTATCAGTTCGGTTTTTTCTTCAATTTGTTCAAATTCTTTTGATTTTTTCCAAACATAGTGAAGTCGTTGAAATGCGGTTATATTTGTGAAGATAGCCATTATGTAAATTACTATTGAAAGTGGCATCGGCGGATATGAGGGGAAGTCGAGGTTGAACTTTTCAAATATGTAGTCAAAAAACATCATAAAATAGTCATGAAGGAAGTAAAAAATCGAGCCAAATCCCAGCAGGACAATTCTTTCTGCTCTTCTCATATATCCGATATTGCATTCAAATCCCAGACCTTCCGCGCGCGCCCTCACATAACTTACCATCATTGAACCACCTATTGCGAAAACCGCTGCGACCGAAGTTATATAAAATCCATACTTTATCAAATAAACACCTATTCCAAAAAATACTATCACCTCGGCATACCTATCAAGCGTCGAGTCATATAAAGCACCAAATTTTGTAACTCTGTTCGTCATCCTTGCAATTTTCCCGTCGATTGTATCAAATATACCACTTAAGAGAGTAAGAACTCCAGCGATCACAAATTTGCCAACGGCGAAGAAATAGCCAGCGAATATGCTTATTATAAGAGAAAGTGTTGTTAAAAAATTCGGGTTTATATTCAGATGTAGGAAAAAAACGAGAAATTTTTCTATCGTTCTTAGGTAGAGAGTTTCAACTTTCTTCGGTATTAGGTTTGATGGCACTTTCAATTTTTGTTAGTTTTTCTTCAAAGCGATCAAGGTATTTTCATCCGTGTATGTTATCTGCTTGGATTTTCCGTAGTGCTCAAACAATCGGTCTTTGAATATTTCAACTGCTTTTATATACTCATCATCGTCATAAAGATAAAAAGTTGAATAATGTTTTGCAAATACTTTGTTCAAGAGTTCATCGATCGTTGAAATCCTTGGATATTCGAATTCGATGTAACTTACGATTTCAAAGTTTTTTAGCCTCTTAAGACGTTTAATTAAATCACTTTTCCAGAAAAGTCGATATTCTTTGTCAGCGAAACTTGGGAAAAACCTGCCCCAAATTGAGTTGCGGTTTTGTTCCTGCGTTCGTGTGTAAATAAATAAAAATCCGTTCGTTTTAAGAATTCTTCTCGATTCATTGATGAATTTTTTGAAATCGAAGTGATGAATTGCGTTGAATACAAGCAATGCGTCGAAAGTTTCATCCTTAAACGGAAGTCTTTCCGCAAGTGAATTTATAAAATATGCCTTGTAATTTCCGCTTAGATATGATTGTGCTATGCTTAACATTTCAAAACTTGCATCAAGAAGGACAGGCTTGACTTTTTCTGGTTTTAGAATTTTGATTAAAATTTCGGTATACCTTCCGGTTCCTGCGCCTATGTCGGCTATCTTTAATGGCTTCTTTAATTTTTTATGCTTTTGCAGGATATCTCGAATTGCAAAGATTGGCTCCGGGTCAAGGGTTCTGACGTGCCGATATACTGGTGCGATTTGTGCGAAATGTTTAAGTATCTCTAATTTGTTCATTTTCAAACCTCCTCCTTTTTGTTTTTGCCGGAGATCACGATCACAAATTCTCCTTTAATTTTATCTGGTGTTAATTTTTTTAAAACCTCCGATATTTTGCCTCTGAAAAATTCCTCATGTATTTTTGTTAACTCTTTTGCTACCGCTATTTGTCTGTCTCCGAAATATTCAAGAAGTTCATTCAATGTCTTCAAAATCCTATGTGGTGATTCATAAATTATAACTGTTCTTTCTTCTTGTGCTAACTCTTGAAGTTTTGTTCTCCTTCCTTTTTTATGAGGCAAAAATCCAACGAAGACAAATTCATCCATAGGTAAGCCACTTGCAACGAGCGCGCAGATTAAGGCAGTTGGTCCGGGTATTGGAACTACAATTATGTTTTCTTCGATCGCTCTTTTAATTAAAACATAACCCGGGTCGGATATTCCGGGAGTTCCCGAGTCAGAGACAAGAGCTACGTTTTTATTCGATTTTAACTCGGATATTAAATCCTCTGCTTTTTGCCTTTCATTATAATTATAATAACTTACAAGTTTTTTTGCAATACCATATTTTTCCAAAAGGATTTTCGTCCTGCGGGTGTCCTCGCAAGCGATCAGGTCGACTTGTTTTAAAACTTCAACAGCTCTGAATGTTATATCATCAAGGTTTCCAATCGGTGTTGCGACGATATAGAGTTTTCCCGACATAATTTTGTTTAATTTTTGGTTTTATTTTCAAGATAAAAATTGACTTGGTCTTGCACAAATTGAATTTCGTTTTTCCTCGCTTTTGTTTAAATTATTCAAAGAGATAACTGAGGCAAAAAATTATGAGCAAATTGAACGGAGATCATGGATAGATTTAAACTCGTTTCAAAATATAAACCAACGGGAGATCAGCCGAAGGCGATAAAGGAACTTACCGAGGGAATACTTCGCGGTGAAAAATATCAGACGCTACTTGGGGTCACCGGAAGTGGGAAAACTTTCACCCTTGCCCATGTCATCGCGAATGTAAATAAACCAACACTTGTTATTTCACATAACAAGACGCTCGCAGCACAACTTTATGGTGAGTTTAAAAGTTTTTTCCCCGAAAATGCGGTTGAATTCTTCATCAGTTATTATGATTACTACCAACCTGAAGCATACATACCTGAGACCGATACATACATTGAAAAAGACGCTGCGATTAATGATGAGATCGATCGACTTCGTTTAAAAGCGACAAGCGTTTTACTCGAGGGAAGGCGAGATGTTATAATCGTTGCTTCTGTAAGCTGTATTTACAATATCGGTTCGCCGGAGGAGTACGCAAGACAAATTGTAACGATAAGGGTTGGGGATAGAATTGATAGAAATTCTCTTCTTTACAAACTTATGGATATTCATTATGCGAGGAACGATTTTGAATTCACTCGCGGAACTTTCAGAGTAAGAGGTGATGTGGTGGAGATTTTGCCTGCCTATGAGAATGAAGAGGCAATAAGAATTGAATTCTTCGACGATGTGATAGAAAGAATTTCATATATAGACAAACTAACGGGCAAAGTGATTGGTAGAACAGATGAGGTTGTGATTTACCCGGCTAAGTATTTCATTACGGATAGGCCAACGCTTGAGAGAGCGATTAAAAGTATAGAAGAAGAACTTGAACAAAGATTGGCGGAATTGAGGGCTCAAGGAAAGTTTCTCGAAGCACAAAGACTTGAGAGCAGAACGAGATTTGATATTGAGATGATGAGAGAACTTGGATATTGTAAGGGGATAGAGAACTATTCGAGGCATCTTACTGGAAGGAAACCCGGGGAAAGACCTTACACATTGATTGATTATTTCCCAAAGGATTATTTGATGATAATTGATGAATCACATGTGACAATACCACAAATTCGCGGAATGTATAATGGGGATAGATCAAGGAAGGAAACATTAATTGAGCACGGTTTTAGGTTGCCTTCCGCTCTTGATAATAGGCCGTTGAAATTTGAAGAATTTGAATCACTTATAAATCAGGTTATATTCGTTAGCGCAACGCCCGGCGACTACGAACTTGAAAAATGTAAAGGCGTCGTCGTTGAGCAAATCATAAGACCGACGGGACTTCTTGACCCAGAAGTTGTCGTCAAACCAACGAAAAATCAGATCGATGACCTAATCCATGAGATAAGGGAAAGGGTTAAAAGAAAGGAAAGGGTTCTTGTTACAACGCTGACAAAACAAATGGCGGAAGACCTTGCCGAATTTCTACAAGGTATCGGAATAAAAGTTAGATATATTCATTCTGATATCGATGCGCTTGAAAGAGTTGAGATTTTGAGAGATTTGAGGCTTGGCGATTTTGATGTGCTTGTTGGAGTAAATCTTTTAAGGGAGGGGCTTGATCTACCCGAAGTTTCGCTTGTTGCAATACTTGATGCAGATAAGGAAGGTTTTCTTCGTTCCGAAAAATCATTGATTCAAATCGCTGGAAGAACAGCACGAAATGTCAACGGTAAAGTCATACTTTACGCAGATAGGATCACGAAATCAATGCAGAAAATGATCGATGAGACGAACAGAAGAAGAAAAATACAAATGGAATATAACGAGAAACACGGAATTAAACCTCAAACAGTTTATAAAACAATTGAAGACATTCTTGCCACGACGATAGTTGCGGATGTAAAACCAAAGTATGAAGTTAAAGAGCGAACCAAGATTTCCATAGTCACTGATATAGGATTGAAGTTTATGACGCCAAAGCAGAGGGAGGAATTGATAGAACAATTAAAACGAGAGATGATAAGGGCAGCTAAGGATCTTGAGTTTGAAAGAGCAGCTGAGATAAGAGATGAGATTTACAGGCTAATGAGTATGATGAAGAATTAAATTTTTAAAAACAAATCTTGTTCGTTCAAATGGTAAGAAAATTAATTTTTATATTCCTTCTCTTTTTCGTTGCTTGCTCTGAAAAACCGAAGATGATCCCGCAATCGCTTGGGAAGTTAAAACTTGAAAAATATCTATCAGGTGAAAAAGCGGAAGAGATGATAAACAAAATGCATATAAGCGGTAGGGTTGCGGGAGATAAAAATGAAATTGGCTTTTATTCTGCAGATACGCTTAATGCAGTGCTGTATGTTTCGAAATTTAAAAACTCGGAAATAGCCCAACAAAAGCTTGCTGAAATGCTTATAAAAATTGCTCATGGTGAAACTCCGTTTTCCATTCATAATCAAGTAAATGTTGGTGATAAAAGAATTTTCGTTGCTTTTGGAATGAATCAAGCACATTATATTTACGCCGATAAAGACGAACTGATATGGCTTTCGGTTGACTTCCCGATTTCGCTTGAAACTTTACATTCATTATTAAAACAAAAGAGGCAATAGAACTATGTATCACCCAATCTCTCAAACTGATATAAAAGGAGCAAAGTTATTAAAACGAGGCAAAGTTCGCGATATATACGAAGTCGATAATTATCTTCTGATAGTTGCAACCGATAGAATATCAGCATTTGATGTCGTCTTGCCAAATCCGATACCTTACAAAGGTTACGTCCTTAACCAAATCTCGATTTTTTGGTTTAACTTTTTAAAAGACATTGTAAAAAATCATTTCATCACTGATGATATTGAAAGATTTCCCGATGTTTTTAAGGAAAGTCGCGAGCAGGTTGTTTATCGTTCAATGCTTGTTAAAAAAGCAAAGCCGTTGCCGGTCGAATGCATAGTCAGGGGTTACATTTCTGGTTCCGCATGGAAAGAGTATAAAAAAAGTGGGGCGGTTTGCGGAATCAAACTTCCTGAGGGTTTAAGGGAATCAGATAAACTTGAGGAGCCAATTTTTACCCCATCGACCAAAGCAGAAACAGGACATGATGAGAATATCTCGTTCGATAGGGTGGTTTCGATGATAGGTAAAGATCTCGCGGAGAAGGTTCGTGATTTAAGTTTGAAAATTTATGTTGAGGCTGAAAAGTACGCTCGTGGAAGAGGGATAATAATAGCGGATACAAAATTTGAATTTGGACTTGATGAAGATGGTGAATTGATTTTAATTGATGAAGTGTTAACTCCAGATTCATCGCGTTTTTGGCCAGTTTCGGAATATGAACCCGGGAAATCACAACCTTCGTTTGATAAACAATACGTTCGTGATTATCTTGAATCGATCAATTGGGGTAAACAGCCCCCCGCGCCTGAACTTCCTGAAGATGTTATCAAGAAAACGAGCGAAAAATACCTCGAGGCATACAGATTATTGACAGGTGAGGAACTGTTGAAGAAAATAAAAATTTGAAATGGTTGAGGAATTTTTAAAATCCCTTGTCGTCATCTTCGGGCTATCTGCTTTTATGGTTTATTTATTGCATAAGGTGAGATTACCGTCAATCGTCGGATTTTTGCTTTCGGGAATTATTATTGGACCATATGGAATTGGGCTTGTTAAGGATGTTCAAGTTATAGAAATCTTTGCGGAGATAGGAATTATTTTACTTTTGTTTGTTTTAGGTATTGAACTTTCGCTTTCAAGATTATTTGAGATGCGAAGATTTCTCTTTCTCGCCGGTGGGTTACAAGTTTTGATAACGCTTCTTTTAGTGCTTTTCGTGGTTTTGAACTTTTTGAGTTTGAGGACATCTATTTTTATTGCTATCGCTGTTGCGTTGAGTAGCACTGCGGTCGGCTTGAAGTATCTGGTTGACAGAGGTGAGATCGATGCTCCGCATGGAAAGGTTATCATTGGGGTTTTGATATTTCAGGATTTGCTCGCTGTTCTTGCGACCGCCTTCGTGCCGATTTTTTCGGGCGAAATTGTAAAGTTTAGGGAGTTAATCTTCAAAATTTTGTTAACAATTCTATTCGTATCTGTCATCGTTTGGGGGTCAAGAAAACTTGTTCCGTCCCTGTTGTTTCAGGTGGTCAAATCAAGGGTAAGAGATTTGTTTATAATTTCAATTTTGTTCTTGTGTTTTAGCGTAGCTTTAATTGCATCTGAATTTGGGCTTTCGCTCGCCTTTGGGGCTTTTTTAGCTGGTCTTCTGATTTCTGAGTCCGAGTATGCTCATCAAGTCACGGCTGATATCATACCTTTTAGGGAAAGTTTAATGGCTTTGTTTTTCATCTCCGTTGGGATGCTTTTCGATGTTGGTCTCATTGCAGGAAATCTTTTTACAATTATTTTTGCTTCGCTATTGATAATGCTGATTAAAATAATTGGCGCATTTACAAGTATCATTTTAGCTGGAGGTGGATTAAGGGTATCGTTAATTTCTGCCTTTGCCTTATCTCAAATAAGTGAGTTTTCGCTTGTTTTGGTTTTGCTTGGGAAAAAACACGGAATCATCCCTGAGGATTTTTATAACTTTTTCATAGGCTCGTTCGTGCTGACGATGTTGTTTTCTTCGCTCTTGCTTATTTTTGCGAATCAAATTGCTTTTTCCGCGGAAAAATATATGAAAATTAAAGATAAAGTTTTTGGTGGTGTCCCAGTAAACAGCGAGTTTAAAGATCATGTTATTATCGTTGGATTTGGTTTAAACGGGAGAAATATCGCAAAAGTTTTAAAGGCTATAGGAATTCCGTATGTAATCCTTGAACTTAACATCGTTACTGTAAAAAAGATGCGCGAAATAGGTGAGCCAATTTATCACGGTGACGGGACAAGTTTAGATGTTTTGAGAAAAATTGGAATCGACAAAGCAAAAATGTTGATCGTTGCTATTTCAGATCCAAGTTCAACTCGAAAAATTGTAGCACTTGCTCGAAATGAAAATCCAAGTATATACATAATCGTCAGAACAAGATATGTAGGTGAAGTTGATGAGTTAAAGAAACTGGGTGCTGATGAAGTTATACCGGAGGAGTTTGAGACATCGATAGAAATATCATCTCGAGTTTTGAATCACTTCAATGTGCCTTTAAATGTGATAAGGGAATATACGAGCAAATTGAGGGAGGATGCATATAAGGTTTTGAGAGGTTTTGAAATGAAAATTGACAAGATAATTGATGGGGTAGATGTTTTAAGGCATATTGACTCAGGAACTTATATCGTCACCGAAACTTCAATAGCGCGAGATAGATCTATTGCGGAGTTAAATTTAAAAAGCGAAACTGGCGCGATGATAATCGCGGTTCAACGCGGAGGCGAAATTTTTACAAATCCTTCATCAGATTTTGTTTTTAAAGTTGGCGACATAATGTTTATAATTGGAAAGCGTGAGGAGATAGAAAGGGCGGTTGAATTTCTTGAAAGTGAAAAGATAAGGAATTGACCTATGATATATCTTAAAGGTCGGGGGATGAAAATTTATGCTTGGGTTGTTTTGTCTCTGCTTGCTTTTAACTTTTTAATTGTAAGTCCAGTTATCCTTGCGAAATTTGGTTTAGGTAAATTCGCTCAAATCATTTATTTTTTCTTCAAGTGGATATGTCATCAAATTGATGCGCGCAGTTTTCATTTTGACGGGGTTAAATTTGCGGTTTGTGAAAGATGTGCTTTTATCTATTTTGGCGCTTTTGTCGGAAGTTTGATTTTACTCCTTTTAAGGAGGGAAATCACAAAGCCTAATTTTATACTTTGTGTCGCTCTTGTTCCTTCGGCTGTCGAGTTTTCATTTGAAAAGGTCTTTGGAATTGAAATTTTTGTTTTCAAAGTTTTTGTTTCACTTTGGCTTGGGGTTTTAACCGGGATTGTTTTGACTTCGCAACTTGTCGATATGTTCTCGAGTTCCGAGAACTCGCTTTAACTTTTGAAATTTATAATTCTCTTGATTATCTTTTAAACAGAAGAAATTTCAAATGCCTATGGATGCGAAAGTGATCAATCGCCTTGAAGAAATCGTTGGAAAAGAGAGGGTTCTAACCTCGATCGAACATCGATTGGTTTATTCTTATGATGCTACACCTACATTTTCAACTTTGCCAGATGCGATCGTAATTCCTAAGACAGCGGAAGAAATTTCGCAGATTTTAAAACTTGCAAATGAAGAAGGTTTTGCAGTAATTCCGCGCGGTTCCGGAACTGGTTTAAGCGGTGGGGTTGTGCCTGTGCCAAATTCAATCGTACTTTTGATGAACGGATGGAGAAGAATTTTGGAAATAGACACGGAAAACTTGACGATACTTGTCGAGCCGGGAGTTATAACTGCTCAAATTCATCAAGAGGTTGAAAAGTTGGGTTTGTTTTATCCACCTGATCCGGGAAGTATGACGATTTCAACGATTGGCGGAAATGTTGCCGAAAACGCGGGTGGGTTGAGAGGATTGAAATACGGCGTCACAAAAAATTATGTGCTTGGGCTTGAAGTTGTGCTTCCAACTGGTGAAATAATAAATGTCGGCGGTAAAAATGTTAAGGATGTCGCAGGTTATAATTTGAAGGATGTTTTAATTGGTTCAGAGGGGACGCTTGGGATATTTACGAAGATTTTGCTAAAGCTTATCCCAAAGCCACAGGCTTCAAAGACGATGCTTTCTTTCTTTGATTCGATAAAAGAGGCTGGAAAAACTGTCTCTGATATAATTGCAAATCACATCACTCCCGCAACGCTTGAGTTTCTTGACAATGTAACGATAAAGTGTGTTGAAGATTATGCTCGTCTTGGTTTGCCAACGAGCGTTGGGGCTTTGCTTTTAATTGAGGTTGACGGTCATCCAGCTCAAATCGAAGAAGAGGCTGAAAAAATAGAAAAAATTTGTAAGATAAATAATGCGATCGATTTTAAGGTCGCTGGTTCGGAACAAGAATCTCTTAGATTGAAAACTGCGCGACGATCCGCATTCGCTGCGCTTGCGCGTGTTAAGCCAACCACTATACTTGAAGATGCAACTGTTCCGAGAAGTTTCGTCCCGGAAATGGTCGAAAAAATTCAAGAGATAGCCTCTAAATATCAAATTATGATCGGAAATTTTGGCCATGCGGGCGATGGAAATCTTCATCCTACAGCTTTGACAGATGAACGCGATAGAGATGAGATGAGAAGGGTTGAAAAAGCGTTTGAGGAGATCTTTGATTTTGCTTTAAAACTTGGTGGAACGATAACTGGCGAACATGGGGTTGGGCTTGCTAAGAAGAAATTTCTTGAGAAACAATTTAACGAGCCAGCGATTGAGTTTATGAGAAAAATTAAAAGGGTCCTCGATCCTAATTCGGTGCTAAATCCGGGGAAAATTTTTGATGTCAAACCGCGATGCGAAGGTCGTCTTCCAACATCAAGGGAGGAGATCGAAAAATATAAAGATTTATGGGTTTAACAAAAAAGAAGGGTCAAATGCTTGATATAAAAATTTCAGATGAACTTTTAGTACGATGTATGCACTGCGGGATGTGTCTCTCTGTTTGTCCAACTTATAATTTAACATTGCTTGAGAAATCTTCGCCCAGAGGAAGGATTAAACTTATAAAAGAAGTAGAGGATGGAAATCTTCCTATCACAGATGATTTCATCGATGAGATGTATTTTTGTCTTGATTGTCAAGCATGTCAAAGCGTTTGCCCAGCTGGAGTTAAATATGGATGGCTTGTTGAAAGCGCTCGAGTGAAAATTTTTGCCTTAGGGAAGGATAAGCAGGCTTTTTTGAAAAAGTTGATTTTCAGGTTTGTTTTCGCATCAAACACAGTTTTTAAATTTTTCGCTCGTATGCTAAGATTATATCAAAAAAGTTTAAAGCGGTTGCTTTATTCAATTGGGCTTTATAAAGCGGTGCCCAAACGTTTGATTCAAATTGAGGAATTAGCTCCGGAAATTGGAGATAATTTCTCCGATGAGGTTTTGCCAGACATTTTAAGTCCAACGGAAGAAACACGTTATAAAGTTGGTTTTCTTACCGGTTGTTTTATGAATGTTATGTATCCTAAAATTAACCTTGACACGGTTGAAGTTTTACTAGAAAACGGATGTGAAGTTTACATACCGAAAGAGCAGGTGTGCTGTGGCTCAGTTATGGCTCACTATGGTGATGTTGAGATGGCGAAAAAACTTGCGAGAAAAAATATAGAAGTGTTTTCAAAGTATAAACTTGATGCGATCGTTATAAATTCAGCTGGATGTGGGGCTTTTATGAAAGAGTATGGCGAGCTATTTAAAGATGACGCCGATAAAGTTTTGAGAGCAAAAGCAAAACATATAAGTGAAATCACAAAAGATATAAACGAGTTTTTATGCGAAATTAATTTTAAGAAACCAGAGGTACAGATAGATTTAAAGGTCACATATCATGACGCTTGTCATCTCGCACATACTCAAAAAATAATATCAGAGCCGAGAACGATAATAAAATCCATCGACGGAATCGATTTTGTCGAAATGAACGAATCGACATGGTGCTGTGGAAGCGCAGGAATTTACAATATCTTGAGATATGAGGATTCGATGAAAATCTTAGATCGAAAAATCAAAAATATACTTTTAACCGGTGCTGAAGTTGTTCTCATCGCAAATCCGGGATGTCATGCCCAGATTGAATACGGTCTTAAAAAAGAAGGAGCAAATGTTAAAGTTATGCATCCAATTTCACTTTTGAACCTCGCTTATAAATTATCAAAGAAAATGGTGGAGGAGAAAGTTGATACCGCTTAAAGATACAATACCAGCGCGGACTTATCCAATTGTAACTATAAGCTTGATAGTTGTTAATGTCATCGTTTTCATTTTTGAACTTATGCTTGGAGAAGCGTTATCGGAATTTTTTGATCTTTTTGGAGTTGTCCCCGCTACATATTTTGAATTGAAAGAATCCGGCGCACCGTTTCTTCTTGTGTATTATCCGTTTTTAACATCTATGTTTTTGCATGGTGGATGGATGCACTTGATCGGGAATATGATTTATTTGTGGGTTTTTGGAGACAATGTTGAGGATAGGATGGGACATTTTAGATTTTTGCTGTTTTATATACTTTGTGGTGTTGTCGCTGCGTATGCTCATATTTACACGAATCCACATTCGGAAATTCCAACTGTTGGTGCAAGTGGGGCGATTTCCGGAGTTTTAGGCGCATATTTTGTCCTATTCCCTCATTCAAGGGTAATAGCTTTAGTTCCGCTTTTCTTTTTCTTTGATTTAATTGAAGTCTCTGCTTTCATTTTTCTTGGTTTCTGGTTTATACTTCAATTTTTCAACGGGGTTGCTTCGCTTGGCGCAGCAACTTATGCGACAACCGGCGGAGTCGCATGGTGGGCTCATATCGGCGGTTTTATTGCAGGATTTCTATTGTCGTTTTTATTCGCAAGAAAAAAACATATCTGAAGATACAAACACAATAAAAAGGAGGTTTTAATATGATTATCCAATCTGAAAAACAGTTGAAAGAATTAAAAAACTTTCAACCGAAATCGTGCCTCGTCACTTCACTTTATTTGAATACGGACGGGAGTAAGTATTCGAAGAAGGAGATCGAGGTGATTTTCAAAGATATCGTGAAGGCGAAAAAAGCCGAACTTGAAGGAAAGAAAGAGTTTAATGATGTCCTTGAAGACATAAGAAAGATCGAACAGTATATTTCGCAAAATCTTGATATAGCAAAAAATAAGGGCATAGTTATCTTTTCATGTGTCAAGGAGAATTTTTGGCAAGTTTATGAATTAATGGTGCCACCGCAGAATTTGCTTGTAATTGATAAAAATCCCTATGTTCGTCCGCTTTCGTTGATAATGATGAAGTTGCGGAAAATTTGCACCGTATTATTTGATCACCGTAAAGCGAGGATTTTTAAAATCTTTGGCAATGAAATTGCCTTGATGGATGAAATTTACAGTGAAACACCAAAGCGAATAAAACTCGCTGGATATCATGGATTTGATGAATCGAGAGTAACTGAACAGCAGGAAAATAAAATCATAGAGCATTACAAGAAAATTTCAGATAAATTGCTTGAAATTTATCAAAATGAAAAGTTTGACCTTCTTTTCGTCAGCGGACGACAGCAAGATATAAATTTGTTTGTTGAACAACTTCATCCGTATCTTAAAAAAGTTTATTCTGGTGCTTTTAATCTTCCAATAGATGCGAAAGAAAGCGATATTCTGAGGAAGTCCCTTGACCATGAGAAGCAACTTGAAGTTGAAAAGGAACGAAGCGTAATCGAGCAAATCAAAACGCATGCTCATTCGAAAACATCCGAGATGGCGGTGCTTGGAATCAAGGATACGATCAGAGCATTGAACGAGGCGAACGTAAACAAACTTGTTTTCAAAATCGATTTTTCATATTCGGGAAAGTATTGTCAATCTTGTAATTTTCTGGCTTTAAAGGAAGACAAATGCCCGAGGTGTGGGGAAAACCTTGTTCGTGTTCAGAATATAATTTTTAAAGTCATAGATGTTGCGATTGAGAAAAAAGCGGAAGTTTACCCGATATTTTATTCAACAGATTTAAATGCAGAAGGTGTTGGTGCATTGTTGAGGCATAAAGGAGTTACGAAAACAACGGTTTAAAAATAAATCTTATGTAAAAAAGTTGAGGATAAAGTGTGTAATTTTCGACCTTGATGGGACGATCGCGCAAACAAACGAGTTAATTTTTGATACTTTTAATTATATCGCAAAAAAATATGTCAATAAAACTTTTACACCCGAGCAAATAACCACGCAATTTTTCGGACCCCCGGAGGAAGCAGGCATAAGAAAACTTCTCGAAATTTCTGATGATGAAGATGTAATAAAAAACATCGATTCGCTTGTTAAATTTGCCGTTAAGGAATTTTATGATTATTACGAGAGCAACCACGATAGGGCGAGGGTATATGAGGGGATAAAAGAGTTACTTTCTTTTTTGAAATCTAAAGGAATAAAACTTGCAATTTTCACAGGTAAGGGAAAAATTACAACTTCGATAACTTTGAAAAAACTTGGGCTCGATGGATTTTTCGATGTTGTTATAACAGGCGATGATGTAAAGTTTCATAAACCATCTGGCGAGGGGATTCGAAAAATCATTGAAATCTTAGGATTGAGCAAAGACGAAGTTATATTGGTTGGCGATGCGGTAAGCGATGTAAAGGCGGGTAAAGAGGTCGGCGTAAAGGTTATCTCAGCGCTGTGGGACTCTTATTCTGGCGAAAAAGTTATAAGTTTGGAGCCAGATTTTATTGTTTACTCCGTTGATGAATTAAGAAGATTAATTGAAAGTTTTATTTCAGATGAAAAAAGCAAAAGGGGCATTGTGCATCTTTTGATTTTATCGTTTACCTTTGTTAATTTTTTGCTTGCAAATGATGGAATTGAAATTAAAGGTTTAAGAGTTTATAGCTACGAAGGTGAAATCTATCCGCCCATCATTGTTAGATACGATACGCTTTGGAACGGCGAACCAAACACAGCAAATGATTACATCGTGATAGAATTTGATATTAAATCTAAAATACCACCAAACCTTGGTATAAGATTTTACCATTGCGATAGGAACTGGCGAAGGACGGAAAATATATTCGTTCAAAGTTTTTTCCATAGCAAAACGCTTTTCCTGAATTACACCGTAGCTGAAAAGGGAATAAGAGGATATAACTTTCATTTTGAGAACATCTTCCCTGACCCAGATGGGGTAGTTCAATTTCCTTATTCTGGAAATTATATCTTTGAGATTTATGATAAAAATGCGGATACGATAGTTTATGCAAGTGGTAGATTTATCGTGGTTGATAATCTGACCGGGGTTAAAGCGACTTTAAGAAAGGCTTTGCTTGGAGAGAAAGCGGATATGCGAAATTATGTGAATGATATAGAAATAGAAGTTGAGATTCCAGATTCGCTCGACTGGTACTATATTACGACGGTCGACATATATGAAAACTGGAAGATTTTTTATCCGTACCGAGTTGATTTCAGTGAAAGAAGAAAATATACTTATGTTAGTGGTTTTCCATCTCAAAGAAGAATTTTTAAAATTTGGAACATTTATCCATTAAACGAGTATAGGCAAATCGATTTTAGAAGCGAAAAAATTTATCCAAATGGTCATCCTGTGATCCCGATTGGTGGAATTGATAAAGTAAGAAAGTTTTGGCATGGTGAGCCTGATATGAATGGAGCTTGCAGGATTGTACCAGAGGGGATGTATTCAGAGTATCTTGAGGTTACATTTCGGCTTGAAATTGATAGAGAGACAGAGCAAAAGTTAAGAGGCGATGTTTACATAGTTGGTTGCTTTAACAATTGGAAGCCAAGCATAGATGATGTTTTAAAGTATGATCCTTTTGGAAATTATTACTTTGTTAAAAAATGGCTCAAGCGCGGGATTTATGATTATCAATATGTTGTCGGCTATTACGATTTCAGCAGGGATGAGGTTGTTGTGATCGATTGGATTGAGATTGAGGGCAATGATTGGCAAACGCTTAATAGCTATTACATCGTTGTCTATTATAGAGATGTTCGTTTTGGAGGTTTTGATAGAATCATTGGATTTACAAAAATTGTGGGTTGAGATATGCAAAAAATTAACATTGGAGTTATAGGCGTTGGCTATCTCGGTAGCATTCACGCAAAGATTTTATCACAAATTCCAACTGCAAATTTTGTTGGTGTTTACGACATTAACGAACAAAGATCAAAGGATGTCGCAAGTCAAGTTGGTGTGAAAAGTTTTAAAACCCTTGACGAACTTCTTGAAAATGTCCAAGCGGTTGTTATCGCAACACCTACGACGACACATCGCGAGATCGCGGTTTATTGTTTAAACAAAGGCATTCACACATTTATTGAAAAACCGATTACGGATAGTATTGAAGGAGCGGAGGAGATAATAAAAATTTCAAGTGAAAAAAACTTGAAAGTTCAAGTTGGTCATGTCGAAAGATTTAATCCAGCCTTGCTTTCGCTTTCAGATTATAGTATCAAGCCAGTTTTTATAGAGGTGCATCGACTTTCGCAGTTTAAGCCAAGGGGCATCGACGTTGCTGTGATACTTGATTTGATGATACATGACATTGATATAATTTTAAATCTTGTCAAAAGTGAAATCGAAGAGATAAAAGCTAGCGGGGTTGCGGTTATTTCGGACTCCATCGATATAGCAAATGCGAGGATACAGTTCAAAAATGGATGTATTGCAAACATCACCGCAAGCAGAATATCTCGGAAGAACGAAAGAAAGATGAGAATTTTTCAGAAGAGCGCCTACATATCGATTGATTTTCTTCAAGGTATAACAGAGATCTTTCAACTTGTCGATGATGATAGTGAAAACGTTGAAACGACATATTTGCTCGGAAAAATTGATGAGGGAACAAACCGAAAAAAAATTGTTTATAAACAGTATACCGCTAAAGAGGTTAATCCAATTGAAGCAGAACTTGTTGCGTTTATTGATTCTATCATCAATGATAAACCGACAGTTGTGAGCGCAGAAGATGGAAAGCGTTCGATCGAAGTTGCTTTTAAAATTATTTCCGAGATCGAAAAACAGCAAAAGATAGTTAAGGAAAGAATGTCACTTGATATTGAATGAAAAACAAAAATAAAGGTTCGACGATTCAAATGTATCCGCTGAACAATTCACTTGCTGAAAATAGAATTGAAATAAACGATGAACTTGTCAGGACGATAGGTAAAATTGCGGATGAAAACAACTTTGAAGCGTATGTCGTTGGAGGATATGTTCGGGATCTTTTGCTTGGGAAGGAGGTTAAAGATATAGATTTTCTTGTGATAGGTGAAGGTTTAAAATTTGCTAAAATTGTCGCAAAGTACCTGGGCAAAAAGGTTACAGTTTATGAGCAGTTTAGAACCGCGATGATAATGCTTGATGATAGAAAAATAGAATTTGTTGGCGCAAGAAAAGAGAGTTATCGTAGGGACTCAAGAAAACCGATCGTCGAGGATGGAACGCTTGATGATGATCTCGCGAGAAGAGATTTTACAATCAATGCAATAGCTGTTTCAATCAATGAAAAAACATTTGGCGAAATCATTGATCCTTTCAACGGTCGAAAAGATTTAAAAAACAAGATAATAAAAACCCCGCTTGATCCGGAAAAAACATTTGACGATGACCCTTTGAGGATGATGAGAGCGGTAAGATTTGCGTGTCAACTTGAATTTGAGATAGAGGAGAGAACATTTGAAGCTATAAAGAAAATGAAGGATAGACTAAGCATAGTTTCGCAAGAAAGGATAACTGATGAATTTTTAAAGATAATGATGGCGGATAAACCTTCGATCGGGCTAAAGTTGATGCAAAAGACAAGTTTGATGAGCATCGTTTTGCCAGAGGTAGCTGAACTTGAGGGGACGGAGCAAAGGGTAAGTTCTGAAGATGAAAACGTCGCCCTATATCATCATAAAGATGTGTTTCACCATACTTGTCAAGTTGTTGATAATCTCGCGAGAGTTACAGATAATGTATGGCTTCGACTTGCTGGATTATTTCATGATATAGCCAAGCCAAGGACGAAAGCGTTTAAAGAGGGAGTTGGTTGGACATTTTATGGGCATGATGTTTTGGGGGCGAAAATGGTTAGATCAATTTTTAGGAGATTGAAACTCCCGGTCGACAAATCAAAGTATGTTGAAAAACTCGTTCGTCTTCACTTAAGACCTATGGCTCTGGTTGATGAAAGCGTGACAGATTCAGCGATAAGAAGATTAATCGTTCAGGCTGGGGAGGACCTCGACGACTTGATAAAACTTTGTAGAGCGGACATAACAACAAGAAATCCAAAACTTGTTGAGGAATACTCAAGAAATTATGACATCGTCGTAAGAAAAATTAAAGAGGTTGAAGAAAAGGATAGACTTAGAGCATTTAAATCGCCAGTTGATGGTAACGAAATTATGCAAGCGCTTGGTCTAAGCCCTGGACCACTTGTCGGGCGTTTGAAAAAAGCGATAGAAGAAGCGATACTTGAGGGAATAATTCCAAACGAGCATGACGCTGCTTTTGAATATCTGATGAAAATAAAAGATAAGGTGATAGCAGAATTTGAAACCTCGACAAAGAAAACAATCGCTGAAGGTGACAAAGAAGAAAAGTGAAAATTTCTAATTAAAAAGGAGGTAAAAAATGAAGAAAATTTACATTTGGATTTTGGCGCTTTTCCTGCTAATCCCATCTTTGGTTTTATCCCAACCTCAAAAGAAGAAGTTCACAATTCGAGATATGCTTTCGATTAATGTTGCCTCGCAAATTGATATTTCTCCAGATGGAAAGTCTGTTGTCTTCGTTTTATCTAAAGCGGATTTTAATGAAAGCAAGTATAGGACCGATCTTTATGTCGCTTCGACCGAAAACGGTGAAGTTAGACAATTGACCTTTTCAAAAGAAGATGAAACAATGCCTAAGTTTTCACCGGACGGTAAATTTATAGCGTTTCTTTCGAATAGAAAGTCGACCGCGGATGAAAAAGAAGTTAAAAACCAAATTTGGTTGCTTCCCATCGACGGAGGAGAGGCTTACAAATTAACCGAAGCGCCAGAAGGTGTGATTTCTTTCCAATGGATGCCGGACGGTAAAAGTATCCTTTATTTGACTCAAGAAACATTGCCGAAGCCCGAAAAAGAAAAGAAGGAACGAGATAAAAAATTGAAGTTTGACGCTCTTGTTGTCGATAAAGAAAAATATCGGAAGGAATTCTATCTTATCGATGTGAAAACTAAAAGCGAGAGGAAAGTTTATGTTGGGGATTACGGCGTTGAGCAATTTGATATATCACCAGATGGAAAACTTGTCGTCTTCAACACGAATTACACAGGAGATATTGACGATAGCCAAAAGTTTGATCTTTGGATTTTTGAAGTTGAAACTGGGAAGGCAAGACAACTTACAACAAGACCGGGTGGCGAAAGACAACCGAAATGGTCCCTGGATGGAAAGTTTATAGCCTTTATCGCAGATCTTGATCCGAAGTTTACATATTCGCAAGAAGAACTTTTCATCGTCGACCCTCAAAATGGCGCAATTAAAAATCTAACTGATAAGTTTGATGTTGGGATTGTTGGTTATGAATTTTCAAAAGCGGAACCTTCTAAAATTTATGCGAGAACAGCGAACGGTGTTTATACACATGTTTATTCGATTTCAATCAGCGATGGCGCTATCAAAGAGTTTTTAGGTGGAGAAAAAGTTTTTGGAGATATCACGATTTCAACTGGTGATAATGTAATTGCTTTGCTTGCAGAGGATAAAGTAAGCGCGCCGGATGTTTTTGTTTTGAAAGGTAAGGAATTGAAAAAATTAACGAACCTAAATCCACAACTTGATAACTTTACATTTGGAGAACAGTCGGTTATAAAGTGGAGAAGTTTCGATGGATGGGAGATAGAAGGAATCCTTGTTAAACCAGTTAACTTCGAACCCGGGAAAAAATATCCCATGCTCGTTGCTGTTCACGGTGGACCTTATAGCAGAATTCAAAATATACTCCGCCAGTATTACAACTTGCAAGTATGGGCAAATGAAGGTTATGTTGTCTTTGCGCCGAATTTTAGAGGAAGTTCTGGGTATTCAAATAAATTTGGAATTTCAAACTTCAAAGATCTTGGAGGTGGTGATTTTAAAGATATAATGACTGGAATCGATTATATCATCAGGGAACTTAAAATCGTTGACGAAAATAAAATTGGCATATTTGGTGGAAGTTACGGTGGATATATGACGAATTGGGCTATAACTCAAACCGATAGATTTAAAGCTGCGGTTTCAATGTTTGGTATATTTAATCTCATCACAGACTACAGTAATTCTTATCTTCCAAGTTGGGAGCCGAATTATCTTGGTGATTATTATTGGAATAACCTTAAAATTTATCTTGAGCGTTCGCCATTTTATTATGTTAAAAACATTAAAACTCCTGTTTTGATAATGCATGGAGATGAAGACCCGAACACATTTATAAGCAATTCAAAGGAAATGCATCAAGCGTTGAAACATCTTGGGAAAACGGTTGAATTTGTTCGTTATCCACGAGAAGCCCATGGTTTCAGGGAGCCAAATCATAGGATCGATGAATTTTATCGTTGTCTCGATTGGTTTAATAAATATCTACTTGGGATAGAACCAGTGCGAAAACCTCTTGTTCGGATTGACGAGTGGGTTGCTTCAAATGGATGGGAAGTTAAAGTTGTGCGAGCAAATAAAAATGTAAATTATGCTGGCTTTGATACAGCAAAGAAATTTATTGAAGTCGAAATTCTCTTTAAGGCGAAGGAAAACGCAAGTCCACTTGACGTTTCTATTACGGACGATTTTGCACTTTTTGATACAAGCGGGAATAAGGCAAGTGCAATTGGGTTGCCCGTTGAGGTTAGCGGTGTTAAAGCGGTGATACCCGGTGCAATTAAGGCGACCGTCAACGCCAAAGGCGAAGCTCCGTACTTCCCATTGAAACTTGCATTTGAGGCTTCAAACCTGAAAGGGGAGTTGAAACTTAAAATTGCAAAGTTTCCATCGTTTGAATTTTTGATCGATTAAGTTTAAGTGCACGCCGTTTGGCGTGCCTTTTTTGTTTTTTATATTTTGATTTTTTATATTTTATCGACCAAAAAACTAAATTGGTCGAAAGTTCAAATGATAAATGTCGAGAAAACAAAAGATGAGATAATCGAGATAGCGAGGGACATTTTTGCGAGGTTTGGGTTTAAGAAAACGACGATGGAAGAGATAGCTAAAGCTATAAGGAAGGCGAAAAGCTCTCTTTATTATTATTTCCAAAGCAAGGAGGAAATCTTCCAAATGGTTTTGGAGCAAGAGGCAAATGTTTTACGCGAAAAGATTGAAAAAGCCATAAGCCAAGAAGATACACCTCAAGGTAAGCTTAGAGCGTATATCTTGACGAGGATGCGAGGGTTAAAACAACTTGCTAACTTTTATAGCGCTCTTAAAGATGAATATCTCGAGAATTACAAATTTATTGAAAAGTTCAGGAAAAAGTATGACGAGGAAGAAATGGAAACGATAAGTAAAATTTTGAGGGAAGGCATGGACAAGGGAATTTTTGATGTCAAAGACTTGGGAATGACAACTCTTGCAATTTTAATTGCTCTCAAAGGTTTTGAATCCTGGGTTTTCCAAGGCAATACAAAATGGACCGAAAAGGATATCGATAATTTGCTTGATGTTTTGTTCCATGGAATAGTTAAAAAATAAATCGGGCTTTGTGAAATGAAAAAATTCGCAGAGCTTGTGGCAAAATACAGGTGGTTTATAATTTTTTGCGTTTGTATGTTAACTTTGTTCTTTGCTTATTCTCTCAAAGATTTAAGGATTAACTCAGATTTCGTTTCATACCTTCCGGAATCAGATGAAGCGGTGAGACTTGCAAAATACATTGGGAGTAAGTATGGGGGAAATCTCACTGCAATTGTCGCAATCGAAACTGATGATGTTTTTAAGATCGAAACACTGAAGAAAATTTACGAGTTGACGGAAAAACTTAAAAATGTCGATGGAGTTTCCTATGTCACGAGTTTAACAAGTATAATCGATATCAAGGGAACAGAGGAGGGGATTGAAATTGGAAGGTTGATCGATGTTGTGCCTGAAAATGAGGAGGATTTAAAAAAGCTTAAAGAGTATGTTCTCTCAAAAAACTTGTATAAAAACATTGTTTCAAGGGATGGAAAAGTTACTTTGATTATGTGCAGAGTTCAGGAAGGCGTTGATAAAGTCAAAGTGGCAAAGGAGATTAAAAAAGTGGTTGAAAATGAAGGGCTGAATGAAAAGATTTACTACGGCGGATTGCCATTTCAGATGATCGATATGAATAAATTGATCATAGACGATTTAAAATTTTTATCGCCCCTTGTTGGTGTTGTGATAGTTCTTGTTTTGTTTCTAAGTTTTAGAAATTTAAGAGGTATCGTTTTGCCATTTCTTTCGGTTGTTATAAGCACGATTTGGACGCTTGGTATGATGTCGATTTTAGGGGTGCCACTTACTATAATTTCAAACAGCATCCCAGTTATTTTGATGGCTGTTGGGAGCGCCTATGGGATTCATATCGTGAATAAATTTAGAGAAGATGTCGATATAATTGATCCAAAGGAAAGAGCAAAGGTTACGATTACAGAAGTTGGAAAAGCGGTGCTTTTGGCAGGCATTACAACGATCGCAGGTTTTTTGTCGTTCGTTTGGGGTTCGTATTTGATTATGATAAGAGAGTTTGGAATATTCACAGGTGTTGGGGTTTTATTTGCTATGGTCGTCTCTTTGGCTTTGATTCCTTCGATTCTCTCTCTTTTGAAACCTGAAAGGAAAACGGATAGGGTTTTGAAAGTTTATGACAAAAAGTTTCCAGCGAAATTAACAAGATTGATTTTAAAGGCAAGGTATTTAATTTTTGCTTTTAGCGTTATCATCGTTATCATAGGTGGGCTTGGCATTTTCAAGATAACGAGGGAAGTCAGCATACTGGAGTATTTCAAGCCAGAGACAAATGTCAGGGCAACTGAGGAGATGCTTAAAAGAAATTTTGGCGGTTCTTTGCCATTGTATATTCTTGTTAAAGGCGATATTCAAGATCCAGAAGTTTTAAATAAAATGAAAAATGTTCAGGATTTTTTAAAAAGCCTCGAAGACGTTCACAATCCACAATCCATTGTAGATGTAATTGAAGAGATGAATTATGTTATGGGTGAAGGGCGAAGAATTCCTGATGCGAGAGAAAAAGTTTCAAATTTAATTTTCCTTGTCGAGGGTGAGGAGATATTTGAACAACTTGTTTCACCTGATAAGGATGAGGCGATAATTCAGGCGATGGTTACATATGCAAGTTCAACCAAAATTTCTGAACTCGTCGAAAAGATCCAGGGATATTTTGATTCGATTAGCGCTGGAAACGATATCGTCAAATTTGAGCAGACGGGGATGCCTTTAATTTATAAACATCTTGACGACGCTATAATCAGAAGCCAAATTCAAAGTTTAATCCTTGCTTTGATTTTTATCTTTTTGGTGATGACGGCGCAATTAAAAACCTTTTGGGGTGGATTAATTGGGATTGTTCCGGTTACTTTAACGATCGTTCTCATTTATGGCTTTATGGGTTATTTTAATATTCCGCTTGATATAGCAACTGTTTTAATTGCATCTGTTTCGCTTGGCATTGGAATCGACTATTCGATTCATTTTATGAATAGGCTGAGGATTGAACTTAATGAAAGCGATTCTTTAGAGGGGGCAATAGGGAAGGTTCTTGGGACAACTGGGGTTGCAATATTGATAAACGTTCTTTCGGTTTCGCTTGGTTTTATTGTTCTCGTCTTTGCGAGCGTGATACCGTTGCAAAGGTTTGGTATTATGATTTTGCTTACGATGTTTCTTTCTGGAGGTGCGACATTGGTTTTGTTACCCGCTATTATTCTGACATTTAAGCCAAAATTTTTGAGGAGGGAAATCAAAAAAGTCGCTTTAACTCAACTTGTGAACAATTAAAAATAAAAAGAGGAGGTAGATATGGTAGTTTTCGTCATTTTGTTAGTTTTATTCGCAATTAATGTTTCATTTGCACAACTCACTGGGGTTGAGATTTTGAAAAAAGTTGATGAGGTTTCATACGCACCGAAGGATCAAACTTATAAAGCAAAGGTTATACTTATAGATAAAAATGGGAGGGAAAGTTATCGCGAGGCGTTAATGTATCAAAAGGGAACTAACAAGAGATTGGTTAAATTCACCGAGCCAGCGGATATAAGAGGAATTGGTTTTTTATCTTTGCCAGAGGATATGAATTATGTTTACCTTCCAGCGTTTAAAAAAAGTAGGCGCGTCGCTTCGCACATCAAAAATCAAAATTTCGCAGGAACAGATTTTACATACGAGGATATGGAAGCGCTGACTTATTCTGAGAAATGGGATCCTGAGTTCTTGAGAAAAGATCAATCGCACTATATTTTAAATCTCACTCCAAAAAAGGGCAGAAAAAGCGAGTATTCGAAGCTTATTATGTATGTGAGATTGGATAATTTTTATCCTGAGAAAATAGAGTACTATGATAAGGCTGGGAATTTATATAAGATTTTAACGAGAAGAAGAATTGAAAAGGTTGGGAATTACTGGATCGCTTTTGAAACTGAGATGAAAGATGTGAAAAGGAATCATGCGACAAGACTCATACTTGAAGATGTCAAAGTTGATACAAATTTAAGTGATGATATTTTCACCATAAGAAATTTGGAAAGGTAAGGTGAAAAGGATAGCCATTCTGTTACTTTTCGTTCTAAGTTTTTGCCATTTGAGAGCGGATGGTTTTAAGTTCACCTCGGAATATCTTGAATATGAAGTTTATTGGAAATTTTTAAATTTGGGGAAGATAAAGGTGTGGACGGAGGTCAAGGGCGATAGTGTTTACTCAAGAATTCATATTAAGTCAAATCCGTATATCTTTTTCGTCAACGTAGATTATACATTTGAGAGCAAGTTTCATAGGGAAAAGCTGTTTGATGCGGATCTTTATGTTTATGAGACAAGAAATGGGGTGCCGATAAAAACTATTTTTATGAGGGATGGGAATTTTATAGTTGCAAAACAATTTGATATAAGAAATGGAAATTTCAAAGGGCAGAGGGCAATAGCTTATCCGGACAGATACTATCACGGTATAACTGGATTTTTTGTTGCGAGGATATTGTGTGGTGCAGGTGTTGTGGTTTATCTTCCACTTTTATTTGCAACTGAGGAAAAGCTTGAGCATCCGCCTTTTATCGTTAGAGTTGAGAAGGTGAGGTTTGATTTCCTTGAGGAAAGAGAAGATGTTAAAATTTCAACTTTCGATTCTGATGTAAAGACGGTTAAATTTAGTGGGTATGCGCCTTTTGTGAGCAAAGAACTTGCAGGTGTGACTGGCGAATTTAGCGGTTGGCTTTCCGATGATTGGGCTAAGGTCCCAATTAAAGCGACATTTAAAACATTTCTCGGTGTTGTTCGACTTGAACTTTCAAAATGGGAAAAAAAAGGCTGGTCTCCACCTTTAAAAACAAAGTAAACTCTAGAAGTCATGAAGTTGAGAAAAACTCTTCTCTTGGTTTTTACTTCAGTTAACTTTTTAATTTCGCAAAATTTACAAATTGGTGGTTATGTCCAATCAGATGATAGGATCAGGTTGAAGGATAAAACGATATCTTGGGAAGAGTATAGGCTTGGTTTGACTGGACAAGTTGAATTGGATAAGGTTAAATTTTATTCCGAAGTTTGGATTAGAAATTTCGGCTCAAGCGGTGCTAGATATTTTCCAGAACTTTCGAGCAAAGAAAAAGTTGAACCAATTAACATTGATGTTAGAGAAGCATATGTTGACGTTAAAGGATTTATTTATGATAATCTCGATCTGAGAATTGGAAGGCAAAGGATAGCGTGGGGGACAGCGGATAAACTTAATCCAACGGATAATTTAAATCCGGATGACCTTGAAGATATTTGGGATTTCGGGAGACATCTTGGCTCAAATGCCATTAAACTTTCTTATTATCTGAACGATTTCAGTTTTACGGGCGTTTTCATCCCAACATTTACACCAGCGGTTTTGCCAAAAGGTGATTGGGTGAGTGTTTTTGCCGGTGAATTTGTTAATTTTAATTTTCCTTATCCAGTAAATATAGATAACCTCGAATCGATAAGACTTGAATATCCGAAACAATCGATAAAAGACGGATCAAAGTTTGGGTTTAAAATTTCGAAAAAAGATATTTTTGGGTTTGATGTTTCATTAAGTTATGTTGTTGGAAGAGACGATATACCAGTTCTACATGAAGTCAGGGGAACGCTTGTCTCTCCATATTTTATATCAATTGCAATTATTGTTGATAGCGCTGTTTTATCGTTTCCAAAAATGAGGGTGTTTGGTTTTGACTTTACAGGTGATATAGGTGGTATTGGTGTTTGGGGAGAGGCTGGGGTATTTTATCCAAGTGACGAAGTTAATGCTAAAATTCGATATAAGGTGTTAACAGATTTCCCAACGCCTGATACGATAGAGACCACGATAAAAGTTATCGAAAGGAAAAGTTATACGAAGTTTGTTTTGGGTGCTGATTATACATTTAGCAATGGTTTATATGTAAATGTGCAATATCTTCATGGCTTTTTGCACGAGAGGCGCAACGACTTGAGGAATTATGTTGTGTTTAACTTTGAAAAGAAATACGTGAACGATAAGCTCAAGGTGAACTTTTTAAGTGGCGGATTTGATTTCAAGCAGTTGAAAGAGATCTCTGGATGGGTTTATAATCCGCAGATAACTTATGCGCCGATCGATAATTTTGAGATCGCCATTGGGGGTAGAATAATTGGTGGGGATTTGAAATCTATATTTGGAAGGTTATCGGATAGAGATGAGGTTTATTTGAGGGTGAAATATAGTTTTTAAGAACTTTATGCGAGGCGCCTCAAAGTTTCGTTGCTTATGAATTAAAACTTGACAAATTTGTCATAATTTGCTATATTTTTGTGTATCAAAAACAAAGATAGGTTGGATCATGAGGCGCCTCGTCAAGTTATTGGCTTTCCTTTTTATTCCAATTGTTATCGTTGTCTCCCTTGTGATTTTTTATCCAAATACAACCCAGGCTGTTAGAGTTGCTGACTCAGAGGAATGTTTGAATTGTCATGTTTCGAAAGGGATAACCGCAAGCGCTATAAGGGATTGGAAACTTAGCAAGCATTATGAGGCTGGCGTCGCCTGTGCGGATTGCCATATACCGGTGAAGGAGGCGGTTAAAGAGATTCACGAATCGAAAAGTAATTGTGATGATAAAAGGGTTCGTCGGCTTGTTTCGCCAAGGAATTGTGCCCAATGTCATGAGGATAAAGTTAACGAATTTGAACGGGGTAAACATGCACTTGCATGGGTTGCGATGATGGCGATGCCGACGACGAAAGATCAACCAAGTGTGATAATCGAAGGGGAAAAAGGATGCGGTGGATGCCATAAGATTGGTCGAGATGAAGGTAAATGCGATGCTTGCCATACAAGGCATAGATTTTCAGCTGAGGAAGCCAGGAGACCTGAAGCGTGTATGACATGTCATATGGGATTTGATCATCCACAGTGGGAGATGTGGAGCACTTCAAAGCATGGTACAATTTACGCGGTTGAAAAGGACAATTGGGATTTCAGCAAACCTTTAAGGGAATGGTATAAAGAGCCGTACAAAGCGGATAGTAAAACTCCACGGGCTCCGGTTTGCGCAACATGCCATATGCCCAATGGTGACCATGGCGTTAAAACAGCTTGGGGATTTCTTGCTCTAAGGGTTGCGGAGAAAGACCCTGAATGGGCGAAAATTAGAAATACCATAATGCGAGGTCTTGGTGTTTTGGATGAGAAAGGTAACTTTACCGAGAGAGTTAAAATTGTTGAAGCGGGAAAAGTTGTGAGATTGACGGCGGAAGAATGGCAAGCTGAGAGAGATAGAATGTTGAAGGTTTGCTCGCAGTGTCATAGCCCAAGTTTTGCGAAAGAGCAACTTGACAAAGCAGATGAGGTTATAAAAGAATCAGATAAACTTATGGCTGAGGCAATTGAAATAGTCGAATCGCTTTATAAAGATGGTATTCTTGAAAAGCCAAAGGATTATCCGCTTCATACAGACTTGTTGAGATTTTATGAGGTTCGACATCCGATCGAACAAAAACTTTATGTTATGTTCCTTGAGCATAGGATGAGAAGTTTCCAAGGTGCATTTCATATGAACCCGGATTATATGCACTGGTATGGATGGGCGGAGATGAAGCGGGATCTGGTGGAGATTAAGCATGAAGCGGAGATGTTAAGAAAGCAATTCGCACAAGCAAAGAAAAAGAAATGAAATTTTGATTTGAATTAAATGGGCGGGTTAAATTCCCGCCCTTTTTTGTTTATTGCGATTTTTGGTTATATTTTTCAAAAAGTTTGGTCGAAATGTCCCAGAGCGTAAGATTTTTTAAATTTAACGATTTTAAATGGAGTGGGGTTGAAATTAAAAAATATAAAGACGAAAATAACACTTGGCTTGATGTTTGCCGACAAGTTATAGCTGGGAAATCGGGGGAAAGGATAAAATTTCATCTCAGATATTTTGAAATATCCCCGGGAGGGTACTCGACGCTTGAAAAGCATCGACATGAGCATGTTGTGATATGTGTGAGAGGAAATGGTAAAGCGATCGCGGGAGATGAGGTTTATGATATGAAATTTATGGATGTCCTTTACATTGGTTCAAATGTTCCGCATCAATTTATAAATGATGCCGATGAACCGTTTGGCTTTTTCTGCATCGTTGATGCGAAGAGAGATAAGCCGAAATTATTGACAAAAAAGGAGATCTTTGAATTATTAAAAAATGAAAAGATAAGCAAGGTGATCCGCGTTCCTGAGACATATCCGGGGCTTAAATAAAATAATTTTTTCTTTCTTATGCAAAGTTTTAAATTTTAATTGAAATCAAATAAAATCCATCTCAACCTCAATGGCGAAATTAAAATTGAAAAAGAAATTTAACGAACTCAAACCTAACGAGTTAAAGTGGGTTTGTCCTTTGGATAAGCTTAAATTTGAAACCACTGATGAGGTTGAACCACTCGAAGATATAATTGGACAAGAAAGGGCTTTAAAAGCCTTAAAACTTGGGACTGAACTTTTCGCCCCCGGATACAACATTTTCGTTTGTGGTCTTACTGGAACTGGGCGAATGACAACTATAAAACACATATTGAAACAGATTTCTCCAAAAGCGCCGCAGGCTCCGGATAGATGTTATGTGTACAATTTTAAAAATCCGGATGAGCCCAGGCTTTTGGAATTTCCGCGTGGTCAAGCGATTATGTTCAAGCGAAATATGGAGGCGATGATTTTTTATCTGAGGCAGAAGATTCCAAGAACGCTTGAGGATGAGAAATATATTGAAGCAAGAAATAGAATAATTGAAAAGTATCAACGAAAGGAACAAGAGCTTTTCAGAGAGTTCCAAAAGAAAGTTGAAAGCGAAAGGTTTGCTATTATAAATATGCAAGTTGAAAACGTTGTCAAGCCAAGCATTGTTCCAATTATTGAAGGCAAGCCTGTTCCAATTGAGCAGTTGATAAATCTTGCAAAGATGGGGAAAGTTCCAGAAGAACAAGTTCGTGAAATTGAGAAGAAATATCTTGAGTTGCAGGCACAGATGCAGGAAATTTTCAAAAAGGAGATGATACTTGCTCGTGAGCTTTCGAAAGAACTTGATGAGTTGGAACGTGAAGCGGTTAAATCTATCGTCGATGGCATAATTGACGAGATAAAGGAGCAATTTCAGATTCCAAAAGTTCACGAATACCTCGATGAGGTTAGGAAGCATATTTTGAATAATCTTAACATTTTCAAGACAACCCCAGAGCAAACCAAGCCACAGCTTATTCCTTCATCTGAACAGCGCGACGAAGTTGATCCATTTCTTCCATATCGTGTTAATGTAATTCTTGATAATTCTGAACAGGAGGGCGTTCCAGTTATAATTGAGACGACGCCTACATTTGCAAATATATTTGGGACGATAGAAAAGGTTTACGATTCGCGAGGTTTTTGGAGGACTGATTTCACTAAGATAAAGGCTGGTTCACTCCTTAAAGCCGATGGCGGTTATCTTGTTCTCAACGCTAGAGATGCCCTTAGCGAACCTGGCGTTTGGAAAGCTTTAAAACGAACCTTGATTTATAGAAAACTTGAGATACAGCCGATAGATGTGTTTTTCCAAGTAAGTTCAATTTCGCTGAAACCGGAACCGATCGAAGTTAACACAAAGGTAATAATGCTTGGCGATCCTGAACTTTATTATTTGCTTTATGAGTATGATGAGGATTTCAGAAAAATTTTCAAGATAAAAGCAGATTTTGACTTTGAAATGGATTTAAATGAGGAGGGAATACTTCAATATGCGAGGTTCGTTAGAAAAATTTGCCGAGATGAAAATTTAAGACAATTTGATAAAGAGGCGATCGGAAAAATTATTGAGTTTGCAGTAAGGCAAGCGGGGAGAAGAGATAAGATAACGACAAAGTTTAGCGTGATAGCGGATTTGATTAGAGAAGCAAATTATTGGGCTGGCGTTGATGGAAGCGAAATTGTAAAAGGTGAGCATGTTAAGAAGGCGATCGAGGAAAGTTTTGAGAGAAGGAAGATGATCGAGGATAAGATAAAAGAATTGATCGCAAAAGGAGTTATATTCGTTGATGTAACTGGTGAAAGGGTAGGACAGGTAAATGGTTTGACAATTTATGAGATGGGGGACTATAGATTTGGAAGACCGGTAAGGATAACGGCGAGCGTGTCGATGGGAAGAGCGGGAATAATTAACATCGAACGTGAATCGAATTTAAGCGGTAGGATCCATGATAAAGGAGTTCTAATTTTAGCTGGTTACTTAAGGGAAAAGTATGCGCAAGACAAGCCTTTGACTTTATCTGCGAGCATTTGTTTTGAGCAGTCTTATTCTGGGATCGACGGTGATAGCGCTTCATCAACGGAACTTTATGCTTTGCTTTCAGCGATCTCTGGTTTGCCGATAAAGCAAGGGATTGCTGTGACAGGTTCGGTGAATCAAAAGGGAGATATACAACCGATCGGGGGCGTGAACGAGAAGATAGAGGGCTTTTTTGATGTTTGTAAAGCCAAGGGGTTGACAGGCGAGCAAGGCGTTATAATACCGAAGAAAAATGTTGACGACCTGATGTTAAGAGATGATGTTATCGAGGCAGTTGAAAAGGGAATGTTTCATATTTATCCAGTTGAAACGATAGATGAAGGCATCGAAATTTTAACTGGGGTAAAGGCAGGTAAGCGTTTCAAAAATGGTGAGTTCGAATCGGGAACCGTGAACTATCTTGTCGATAAAAGATTGAGAGAAATTTCTAAAGGATTAAGAAAGTTTACAAGCGATTAATCGGTCCACTCGCTTATCCCTGATGCCAGTGCGATCAACTCTTCCATTGTTATAGACGATGGGTCGAGTTTTTCAAGCGATTTTTTCATCTGTTTGAACAAACTTTCATATTCAACTGAAACTTTTCGCTTCCTTTTTATCGGGTTGACTTTTGAAACCACAGCTTGTTTTAGGAACGGGTGATTTATTCCTCTTTCTCTTAAACTTTGAACGATTGGCTCTATCAAATCATCAACCTCTTTCAGTATCTCTGCTCTCTTTTGTCTTTCCTCCAAGGCTTTGGGTAGAGGCAGATCAAGGAAATTGTCAACTTTTTTAAGCAAGGGAACATAGGCTGAACCGCCGAATTTTAAATGTTGCTCATAAATTAGTCCAAGCGTTATAAAATAGGGTTCTTCAAATTGAAAAGCATATTCTATTTCACGAATCTTTCCATCCATTTCAAGCAGACCTTTATACATTCTTATAACTTCGAGAGATTTCTCGCGCAGATTGTGGGCTTTCTCGGTATTGAGCGATAAAATTTGAAATGCAATGAAGACATCTGGAATAACTATCGCGGGTATTTCCTTGGCTCCAAGTCGCAGAAGGGCTTCTCGTCTATGATTTCCGTTCGGAGTCCAGTATTCTCCGTTGGTGTATCTTATTACAACTATTGGATCAATAAATCTTTTCACTTCTTCGATAACTTCTTGGAGTCGTTTAACATGAGATGATGATAAATCTCTTTGAAATGGCGTTGGTTTAACTTTTTCAAGTGGAAGGAGAGCAAATATCTGCCAATTTTTCCCATACGGTTCTTGGTAAATCGTCAAAACTTTCCCGCCGTCTTCCTCGATCTGTTCTGCAAGTTTTTTTACCTCTTCTGGGGCATTAGTTAAGTATTCGCTTAGCACCATAGCTTTTTGCTCTATTTGCTTTGCAAGTATAAGCGGTTAGCCATAGATTGACCTTTTTTAAAAATATAAATTTGGGGCTAAAAATTTCAAAACTTTAAAAGTGGAGCCGACGGGATTCGAACCCGTGACCTCCACAATGCCATTGTGGCGCTCTCCCAACTGAGCTACGGCCCCGTAGGTTTGTGATTTTAATTTAAAAAATTATTACAAATTTTCCAAAATTTTTGGGTTAAAGAACTTTTTGTGTTAAATTAAAACAAAAACCTTTTCTCTTTGCTATGTCTGTTCTTTTAAGTAAAACCGCAGAATATGGAATTAGAGCTGTTCTTTATATTGGCTTAAATCAATCGAAGCGCGTAAGAGCAATCGATATTGCCAAAGACCTTAAGGTTCCTTATCATTTTCTTGCCAAGGTCATTCAAAAACTTGTAAAAGCTGGAATTTTACACTCAAAGCGAGGTAAAAAAGGTGGGCTTACCCTAAAAAAATCGCCAGAAAAAATAAAACTTCTTGATGTAGTTATTGCACTTGATGGTGAGGAGATATTTAAAAATTGTGTCCTTGGTTTGCCAAATTGTTCAGATAAAAATCCCTGTTCTGTGCATGATTATTGGAAAAGTATAAGAGACCAAATAAGGCAAATGTTATCTGAAAGAAGCGTCCGGGAACTTTTAGACGGTAAAATTAAAATTTAAGACATTTTTACATAAACTTTAATTTCTTGCCTTAGAATTTTGATTGATTTTCAAATGGTCGAGAGGTTGAGATGACAACTTGTCACTTGACAGGAATTGATTTAGATATTATATTATTTATGCGTTTAGCACTCTTAATTTTCGGGTGCTAATTCCAAAATAAAAAAATTTAAGGAGGCGATTTTATGGCAAAGGTTAATATTCGTCCGCTTTCAGACAGGGTAGTGGTAAAACCGTTACCAGCAGAAGAGGTTACAAAAAGTGGACTTGTCATTCCTGATACCGCAAAAGAGCGCCCTCAACAGGGGGAAGTAATTGCGGTTGGTCCGGGAAGAATAACTGATGATGGGAAGAAAATTCCGATGGAAGTTAAAGTTGGAGATAAGGTTTTATATGGCAAGTATGCTGGAACAGAGATTTCAATCGATGGTGAGGAGTATTTGATAATGAGGGAAAGTGATATTCTTGCAATAATTGAGTAAAAATTTTAAAAACAAAAAAGGTAAGGAGGTAGAAATATGGCGGCAAAAGACATTCTTTTTAATGCAGATGCACGTGCAGCTTTAAAACGCGGCGTCGATAAGTTAGCAGAAGCAGTAAAGGTTACACTCGGTCCAAAAGGTAGAAATGTCATCATAGATAAAAAGTTTGGACCGCCTGTTGTGACAAAAGATGGGGTAACGGTTGCAAAGGAAATCGAACTTGAAGACCCAGTTGAAAATATGGGTGCGCAGTTAATTAGGGAGGTTGCTTCAAAGACAAGTGATGTTGCTGGAGACGGAACGACTACAGCTACTGTTCTTGCACAAGCTATATTTAGGGAAGGATTGAAGAACGTCGTCGCTGGGAGAAATCCTATGGATTTGAAGCGTGGAATTGATATGGCTGTGCAAAAGGTAGTTGAAGGTTTGAAGGAGATAAGCAGGGAAGTTAAAGACAAGAAAGAGATAGCCTATGTTGGAGCTATCTCAGCTAATAACGATATGTCTATTGGTCAGTTGATAGCGGATGCGATGGAGAAAGTAGGAAGAGATGGAGTTATAACCGTTGAAGAAGCTAAGGGAACGGAGACGACTATGGAAATTGTAGAAGGTATGCAGTTTGATAGAGGTTATTTATCACCATATTTCGTTACAAATCCAGACACGATGGAATGCATTCTTGAAAATCCGTATATCTTGATCCATGATAAGAAGATCAGCTCTTTAAAGGATTTCCTTCCGATACTTGAAAAAGTCGCGCAATCTGGAAGACCGTTGCTTGTCATAGCGGAGGATGTTGAAGGGGAAGCGCTTGCGACGCTTGTTGTAAACAAACTCCGTGGAACTTTGCGTTGCTGTGCTGTGAAGGCACCGGGATTTGGTGAGAGAAGAAAAGCTATGCTTGAGGACATCGCCATCTTGACAGGTGGAACGGTCATATCAGAAGAGAAAGGATTCAAACTTGAAAATGCTCAGCTTTCCTATCTTGGTCAAGCGAAGAAAGTTGTCGTTGATAAAGATAATACAACGATCGTTGAAGGTGCTGGAAATAAGGAAGATATCAAGCGCCGTATAAATGAGATCAAGGTTCAGATCGAAAAGACCACTTCTGATTATGACCGTGAAAAACTTCAGGAAAGGCTTGCTAAGTTGTCGGGTGGAGTTGCGGTTTTGAAGATTGGTGCGGCGACAGAAGTAGAAATGAAAGAGAAGAAAGCTCGTGTTGAGGACGCTTTGCATGCAACCAAAGCTGCGGTTGAGGAAGGAATTGTCCCGGGTGGTGGAGTTGCGTACTTAAGAGTTATGCATAAGCTTGATGAGCTCAAACCTGAGAACGAAGATCAAGCGGTTGGAATTGAAATTGTCAGAAAGGCGCTTGAGGAACCAATAAGGCAAATTGTAGCGAATACAGGGCTTGAACCTTCTGTTATTGTGCAGAAAGTTAAGGAAGGAAAAGATGATTTTGGTTTCAACGCTCAAACTGAAAGATTTGAAAACTTAATGGAGTCTGGAGTTATAGATCCAACAAAAGTTGTGCGCGTTGCCCTTGAAAACGCGGCAAGCGTTGCGTCGTTACTTTTGACAACAGAGGCTGTTGTGTTTGAGAAGCCGGAGAAGGAGAAAACGCCAGCGGTTCCGGGCGGGATGAGTGACATGTATTAATAAAAACTTCTAAACCAAGCCCCGACGTAAAGTCGGGGCTTTTTTATTTTAAAACTAAAATCAAAAGTAAAACGATGAAATTAAAAGATAAAAAAGTTGTCATTTTCATTGAAGAATTGGTTGAAGAAATAGAACTTCTTTATCCAAAGTATAGGCTTATTGAAGAGGGGGTGGAAGTTAAAATTGCGGGACCGGAGGTAAAAATTTTTAAAGGTAAAAATGGCTATCCGATAAAATCTGATGTTAAGTTTGATGATGTGAAATCAGAAGAGTTCGATGCTGTAATAATTCCGGGAGGCTATGCGCCTGATAGAATCAGAAGAAATAAAACCGCTGTCGAATTAGTGAAAAAATTTTACGATAGTGGTAAAGTTGTTGCTTTTATATGCCATGCGGGTTGGGTTCCAATTTCCGCTGGAATTTTAAAAGGGAAAAAAGTTACTGGGTTCTTTTCGATAAAAGATGATCTTGTGAATGCTGGTGCGGAATTTGTCGATAGTGAAGTTGTGGTTGATGGAAATTTGATAAGTTCGAGAAATCCGGATGATCTGCCCGCATTTTGTAAAGCTATAATTTCTGCTCTTTCTGATTGAAACTTGAATTGTTTTAGGTATGTTGGAATTATTGAATATGGAAAAGAAAAATTCTGAGGTTTCTTTATGTTCAGCGAGGTTCAAACTTTAAGAGATATTTTGCTTAGAAATTCAAGAGAAGGTGAGCTTTATCGAAAGATCGATGATAAAAGGATAGAGTGTTATGCCTGTGGTCATAGGTGCAAGATTTCAGAGGGGAAGGCTGGAGTTTGTAGGGTTAGGTTTAATATCAATGGTAAACTTTATGTTCCATGGGGATATGTCGCATCCCTTGCGCTTGATCCAATTGAAAAAAAGCCTTTCTTCCATGTCTATCCCGGAAGTTATACTTTGAGCTTTGGAATGCTTGGGTGTGATTTCCATTGCGATTATTGTCAAAACTGGGTTACTTCACAAGCATTGCGCGATCCTATAGCTGGGGCTATGCCTGATTTTATTTCGCCGGAGGAAATAGTAGATATCGCTTTAAAATACAAAAGCAAAATTATAACTAGCACATATAACGAGCCTCTTATCACATCTGAATGGACAGTTGGAATTCTAAGGCTTGCAAGTCAGTATGGAATCCGTGGCGCTTATGTATCAAATGGGAACGCTACCCCTGAGGTCCTTGATTATCTGAGACCATATGTTGACTTTTATAAAGTTGATTTGAAAACTTTTAACGATCTGCATTACAGAAAACTTGGTGGAAGGTTAAATGTTGTCCTTGATACGATTAAAATGCTCGTTGAGAAAGGTTTTTGGGTTGAGGTTGTGACGCTTATCGTCCCGGGTTTTAACGATTCAGAATCCGAGCTGAGAGATATTGCGAGGTTCCTTGCCAGCATTTCTCCAAATATACCGTGGCATGTGACCGCGTTTCACAAGGATTATAAGATGACCGATCCTGATAACACACGACCCGAGCAACTTATAAAAGCAGCTGAAATAGGCTACGAGGAAGGTTTGAGGTTTGTCTATGCGGGAAATATACCTGGTTATGTTGACAAATATGAAAACACATACTGTTACAATTGTGGGAGTTTGCTTGTGGAGAGATTTGGTTTCAGGGTTTTGAAGAATAAAGTTAAGGATGGAAGATGTTACAAATGCGGAACCGTTATCCCCGGTTATTGGGGTTGATTTTGATTTTCCTTGCAAATGAACTTTTGATTTCACAGGAGACAAGGATAAAAGGGAAGGTTTTGGATATAGAAACTGGCGAGCCGATACCGAATGCTAATGTTGTTGTCCTCGGCACATCGTTTGGGACATCGACCAATGTGAATGGTGAATTTGAAATTGGGATAAAACCCGGGGTTTACGATATTGAAGTGAGGGTGATTGGTTATCAAAGCGAGCGAAAGAGGATTAATATGAAAGGTGGGGTTATCTTTGTCGAATTCAGATTAAAGCCCGGATATGTTGAGATTGGCGAAGTTGAGGTTCTTGCTGATTATAAAACTCGTCGAGCGGTTGATGTGAGGCCAAGCGTAGTTGAAATTGAGCCAAAGAGTGTCAAAGTAAGCGCTGGATTTGGTGAGGATGTTTTCAGAATGTTGAGGACGTTGCCTGGGGTTTTGGCGCCATCTGACTTTGCGACCCAATTTGTTGTAAGAGGTGGCTCACCGGATGAAAATTTAATAATAGTCGATGGTGTGGAGATTTATAACCCATATCGTCTTTATGGTTTTGTAAGCATGTTTAATCCAGATGCTGTGAGTGATTTTAATTTTATGGCTGGTGGATTTCCAGCAAAATATGGGGATAGATTATCGTCTGTCCTTGATGTGTCAACTCGTGAGGGAAATCGTGATAAAATTTTTTCAAGTGTTGTAAATGTTAATTTTACAAATGCAAATTTAATCTTTGAGGGCAAGCTCCCGTTAAATGGTTCATGGATATTTTCTACGAGGAGAACTTACTACGATTTGATTCTTAAGCCGATAGCTGAAAGGTTGGGATATGTTGATAGCGATGTAACTTTTCCAAATTTTTATGATTTTCAAGGCAAGTTCACATTTTCTCCGTTTAACAAGCATAAAGTAAGTTTTCTTGGCATTTACAGCAGAGATGCGATGAATGTTATAACTGGTGAAAATTTTGATAGACCCGATAGCATTGCGGTAAATGATTTGTCGTATAATCAAACCTTAGGTGGCTCATGGATTTACTCGCCGGATAAGAATTTTGTCCTCAAAGCCTCTGTATCGTGGTATAAAAATTCCGGCGAAACAAAATTTGGCGGTGAAATACTTGATCCATCTTATGATTATGAGAACAAGACTGTTCTTGAGGATGCAACTTTTTTCAAGATCGAAACATGGTCAAATTATTCAATTCAAAAGGTTGCGACATCGATCGATTTTAGCTATGAAATCGGAAGACATTTGATAGAGTTTGGTTTTGGAAATAATTTTGTAAGTTCGGAGTTAAGGTATGTTTTAAAGATGGACGAGGCTTTGAGGATGTTTTTAAAATCTTTGGGATTCTTTTCCGCTCCTGAAATTTTTAAATATGCGGAAGAATATAGCAGGTTTAACTTTTATATTCAAGACAGGATAAAGTTAAGTTCGAAGTTTATTTTTCAACCTGGGGTGAGATTTGATCGCTATGGGATCATAAAGAAAAGTTATATTTCCCCACGACTTAATCTTCTTTACAACGTTGATGCTTTAACAAGTTTGAGGTTTGCTTATGGATGGTATTACCAATCTCCCGGTTATGAAAAAATTTACGATCAACATACATTTTTTGATTTTACACAGGCTGAAAATTTAAACGCAGAAAGAGCGAAGCATTATATCCTTGGAATTGAAAAATGGCTTGCTCCTGCGGTTATTGCAAGGGTTGAGGGCTATTACAAGGATTTTGATGATTTAATCGTGAGAAAGCGGGTTCCGGGGACAAAGTGGATTGCGGATAGAATTCCGAATTATCCGCCAACTCATATAAATGGGTGGAGCCAGCCGTATTCCGTTGCAATAAATGATTCTGTTACATCAATTCCGGTTAATATGGGGGAGGGAAAAGCATATGGATTTGAAATTTTCATTGAGAAAAGGCGAACTTCAAACTCCAAGATTTACGGATGGTTTTCATATTCATTTTCCGTTGCAAAAAGGAAAATTTATGATGTTGAACTTCCTTTTATATTTGATCAAAGGCATACGGTCAATGTCGTTTTGAATTGGGAGATGAGCAAGAAGTTTAATTTAAGTTTGGTGTGGATGTACGGTTCGAATTATCCTTATACTGAACCGATTGGTGTGAAGCCAAGAATTTTGGTATCGGATACATCCGTTATGATAGCGAGGGTTGGGGATAAGGTTATACTTGACCCTGATTATGGAGGGTTGAGAAATTTCTTCAATGCAAGAAAGCCGCCTTATCATCGTCTTGATATCAGGTTGACATATAGGAGGATGATTTTGGGGAATAATTGGGATTTTTACATTGATATTATGAATGTTTACAATCGGAAAAATGTTGTTGCTTATGATTTTAGCATTTCAAATGGAGAAATAAAGCGAAGGGCTGTGACGATGCTTCCGATTCTTCCGACGATTGGGTTTAGTGTTAAGTTTTGAAAACTAAGTTTTAAAATGTGATGCGAAAGGTTTACCTTGATCATAGTGCAACCACGCCTGTTGATCCGGAAGTTGTCAAGGCGATGAGTCCGTATTTTACAGAAATTTTTGGCAATCCTTCTTCAGTGCATCAATTTGGCAGGGAAGCGAAGGTTGCAATTGAGGAGGCAAGGGAGAGGATTGCGAATTTTATAAACGCTGAGCCATCTGAGATAATTTTTACGAGCGGTGGGACTGAATCTGATAATTTCGCTATCTTTGGGCTCGCTTATGCTGGACTTAAAAAAGGGAAAAATCACATTATCACGACTCAGATAGAACATCATGCTGTTCTTGATTCGTGTCTTTACTTGCAAAGGAACGGCTTTGATGTAACATTTTTAAAAGTTGGCAGTGATGGCGTCGTTGATCCAGACGAAGTGAGAAAAGCGATAACATCGAGGACATGTTTGATAAGCGTTATGCATGTGAACAATGAAATTGGAACGATTCAGCCGATTGAAGAAATTGGTAAAATTGCGAGAGAATTTGAGATTCCATTTCATACTGATGCTGTTCAATCGTTCGGTAAGGTTGAAGTCGATGTTAAAAGGTTAAATATCGATCTACTTTCTGCATCTGCTCATAAAATTTATGGTCCAAAGGGAGTTGGTTTTCTTTATGTGAGGAAGGGAGTTGATATAGAAAAATTTCATCATGGTGGTTCGCAAGAGGCTGGTAGAAGGGCTGGGACTGAAAGCGTTCCGTTGATTGTTGGCTTTGGAAAGGCTGTTGAGATTTGTTCAGAAAGGATGACAAATGATTATGTTCATGTTAAGAAATTAAGGGAGCGAATGCTTTATAGGGTTAAAGAAGTTTTTGGTGAAATTTACGATTTTTTGCTTTTGAATAGTTTGCCGGATAAAAGCATTCCATACATTTTGAGTTTTTCGGTGGATTCGAGCAAAGTTGAGATTGATGGGGAGGCTTTGATTTATGGTCTTGATATGCGAGGGGTTGCTGTTTCAAATGGTTCCGCGTGTACGTCTGGAAGTTTAAAACCGTCGCATGTGATAATGGCACTTGGGCGAGATGAGAGTTCTGCGCTTGCGACAGTTAGGTTTTCGTTTGGTAGGGGTAACACGGTTGATGAGATAGATTATGCTGTTGATAAATTTTTTGAGATAATTCATAATTTTGTGGAGCGTGTGGTTTTTAAGTAGGTGTTAAGGTATGGAAAAATCTTGCATTTTTCAAAAGGATTGATTATATTTATGCTTGCCTTGGTATAAGTTCTTTTATAAGCTGGCGTAGCTCAGTTGGTAGAGCAGCTGACTTGTAATCAGCAGGTCCGGGGTTCAAATCCCCGCGCCAGCTCTTTTAGTGGGTGGGCGCCGGAGTTGGAGAGCCGGGCTGGGCTGTAAACCCAGTGGCGTGAAGCCTGAGGGGGTTCGAATCCCTCCCCACCCACCATCAAAGAGCGGGTGTAGCTCAGATGGTAGAGCGCCAGCCTTCCAAGCTGGTGGTCGCGGGTTCGAGTCCCGTCGCCCGCTCTAAGCTCGCGTAGCTCAGTTGGTAGAGCGCGTCCTTGGTAAGGACGAGGTCACCGGTTCAATCCCGGTCGCGAGCTCTGAAACTTGTAAAATAACAAAATAAACCTTAAATTAATGGCTAAATCTGAAGGCAGAGAGATCATAACGCTTGAATGTACGGTTTGTAAGCGCAGAAATTATACAACTACGAAAAATCGTAGAAAACATCCAGAAAGAGTAGAATATAAAAAATATTGTAAGTTTTGCAATAAACACACAATCCACAAAGAAACACGCTAAATGGGACACGTCCGTAGCTCAACTGGTAGAGCAGCGGTCTCCAAAACCGCAGGTTGGGGGTTCGAGTCCCTCCGGACGTGCTAATTTATTTTTTAAAAGTCAGCAAATGATACGATGAGAGAGAAAATAATCAATTTTTTTACGGACATTTATAAGGAGATGCAAAAAGTTACATGGCAGAAACAGGAAGAATTGATTGAATCTACGAAGGTGGTACTTGTAGCTTGTTTGATATTTACGGTTATCGTTTGGGTCATTGATATAATTGTAACAGAGATTTTAAAAGTTATATTCTAAGGGGTTAAAGTTTATGGCAAGAAGATGGTATGCGGTGAGGACATACTCTGGACATGAAAATCGTGTTAAGAAATTTATTGAAAACGAACTTGCAGAGGGACGTTTCAAGGAGAAAATTTTTAACGTCTTCGTTCCAACAGAGAAAGTTACAGTGGTCAAGGAAGGGAAGAAAAAATCCCGGGTCAAAGCTTTCTTTCCCGGTTATATTTTGATTGAAGCTGAGATGGATGACGAGGTTAAAAATTTCATCAAAAGCATCCCATCTGTTGTGAGTTTCGTCGGTCCTAAGGGAAATCCTGTGCCGTTGAGGGAAGATGAAGTTGAGAGATTTGTTGGTAAGGTGGAGGAGACGGAGATCGAAAGAGTTGATGTTCCGTTCCGAGTTGGTGATTCTGTTAAAGTGATAGATGGGCCATTCGCTGATTTTCAAGGGATTGTTCAAGAGGTTAATTCTGAGAAGATGAAGTTGAAGGTAATGATCAATATCTTTGGAAGGAAGACGCCCGTTGAGCTTGAGTTCACACAAGTTGAAATTGAAAAATGAATTTAAAAAATAATTTTCTTGTAAGATGGCAAAGAAAGTCGTTGGCTATGTAAAGCTTCAAATACCCGGAGGTCAGGCAACACCAGCTCCACCTGTAGGACCTGCGCTTGGTCAGCGTGGTATAAATATTATGGAATTTTGCAAGCAGTTCAATGCACGAACCCAGGATAAAATGGGTTTGATTTTGCCTGTTATTGTTACGGTTTATTCAGACAAGTCTTTTACCTTTGTTGTAAAGACACCGCCTGCATCTGTTTTGCTTAAGAAAGCAGCTGGAATTGAGAAGGGTTCTTCTGAGCCAAAACGCGTAAAAGTTGGGAAAGTAACGCGTCAACAGATAAGGGAAATCGCGCAGATGAAAATGCCAGATTTGAACACCGATGATATTGAGGCGGCGATGCGTATGATTGAAGGAACTGCAAAGAGCATGGGAATTGAAGTCGTCGATTAAAAATTTAATTTGGAAAGGAAATGGCGAAGCACAGCAAAAGATATCTCGAAGTTGCTAAGAAAGTTGACAGAACGAAAGCATATTCACTTGAGGAAGCAATTCAAAAAGTTAAAGAAACCGCAACCGCTAAATTCGATGAAACAGTTGATATAGCGGTTCGTCTTGGTGTTGACCCAAGGCATGCGGATCAGATGGTTCGAGGTACTGTTGTTTTGCCTTATGGTACTGGGAAAAAAGTTCGAGTTCTTGTTTTGACAAAGCAACCTGATAAGGAAAGGGAAGCTCTTGAAGCAGGGGCTGATTATGTTGGATTTGATGAATACATAAACAAGATAAAAGAAGGATGGACGGATGTAGACGTTATAATTGCAACGCCCGAGGTTATGAGCGAGGTTGGTAAACTTGGAAAGATCCTTGGGCCGCGCGGATTGATGCCGAATCCCAAAAGTGGAACGGTTACAAATGATGTAGCCAAAGCTGTTAAAGAAGCGAAGGCTGGAAGAATTGAGTTTAGGGTCGATAAAGCTGGAAATATCCACGCATCTGTAGGAAAGGTTTCATTTGAAAATGAGAAATTGATAGAGAATATAAAGACTTTGCTTTCGACGATAATTAAATTAAGGCCGCCATCGGTCAAAGGTCAGTATATAAGAAACATAACTATTTCGAGCACGATGGGGCCAGGTATAAAGATTGATAAGAATTCGATCATGAATTTATCATAAAAATGGGTTGCTTCTAAGCCAACATCCCCGGAAGACGCACTTTTCGGTGGATAATATTTTATTTAAAAAATTTCTGAGGTTAGGATGAAAAGAGAAGAAAAGGCGAAGATCATAAGCGAAATTTCTGAAAAAATCTCGAAAGCAAGAGGAATTGTCCTTGCTGATTTTACGAAGATGACGGTAGCTGAGGTTAATGAATTAAGAAAGGAGTTGAAAAGCGCTGGTGTGGATTATAAGGTTGTGAAGAATACTCTTTTAAGAATTGCGATGGAAAATGTTGGTGGATATGATGGATTATTTAAATATCTTGAGGGACCTACAGCGGTTGCTTTCGGGTATGATGACCCAATCACACCTGTAAGATTGATAAAGAAGGTCAGAGGCAAATTTGAGAAGCCATCGGTTAAGGCGATTTTTATCGAGGGTTATGTTTACGATGGTTCAAAACTTGATGAATTAGCAAACCTGCCTTCGAAGAATGATATCATTGCAGGAATAATTGGAAGTATTTCTGCGCCAGCCAGTGGTATTGTATGGGCATTAAATTCTGTTTTATCTGAGCTTGTTCTTGTAATTGATGCCATTGCGAAAAAACTTGAAGAGAAAGGTTCTTAAACAAAGATTTTAAAAACAAAAATCATAAAGGAGAAAACAATGCCGTCACCAATAGTAGAAGAAATTGTAGAAAGAATTGAGAAATTGACCCTTCTTGAAGCGGTTGAATTAAAGAAAATACTTGAGGAAAAATTTGGTGTCTCAGCTGCTGCAGTCGCAGCTCCGGTTGTTGCAGCGGTTCCGGGAGCAGCTCCTGCACCGGCACAGCCAGCAGCAGAGGAAAAAACCGAATTTGATGTTATTCTTGTTAATCCGGGTGCACAAAAGCTTAATGTCATAAAGATTGTCCGACAGATAACGGGTCTTGGTTTGAAAGAGGCGAAAGACTTGGTTGATAGTGCTCCTAAGCCTATAAAAGAAGGGGTATCTAAGGAAGAGGCTGAAAAGATCAAAAAAGAACTTGAAGAAGCTGGAGCACAAGTTCAAATCAAATAAAATTTTCATCTTTAAAAATTAAGGCTTGAAAAACAAACTTTTAAATTTTCGCAAGGCCGGTAACCTCCTAAAAGTGATGAACTTTTAGGGTTATCGGCTTGTTGTTTTTTCTGAATTATTAAAATTAAAACTTCAAGGAGTGAATAAATCGATGAAGAAGAGAGAAATCACCGCATCGGGAAGGATTTCCTTTGGAAAGATCAAGAATGTGATCGATTATCCTGATCTGTTGGAGGTTCAATTGAAATCGTTTAAGGAGTTTCTTCAGGAGGATGTTCCACCGAGTAAAAGAGAAGATAAAGGATTACAAGCGGTTTTCAAAGCGAATTTTCCGATAATGGATTCCAAGGAAGTTTATGTGCTTGATTTTATCGAATATTATATCGATAGACCTAAGTATACACCTGAGGAATGTAAAGAGCGCGGGCTTACATATTCAGTTCCATTAAAGGCGAAGTTACGTCTTTCATCAAAACTTGACCCAAGTCATGCTGATTATGTTGAGACGATAGAGCAAGATGTTTTCTTGGGGAACTTGCCTTATATGACCGAGAGAGGGACATTTATTATAAATGGTGCTGAAAGGGTTGTTGTAAACCAACTTCAGAGATCGCCGGGTGTTTTCTTTGATGAGACCGTTTATCCGAACGGTTTAAAGACTTATCAAGCATCGATTATACCGTTGAAGGGTTCTTGGATTGAGTTTACAACGGATGTCACCGATATGATGTATGTTTACATTGACAGGAAAAGAAAGTTTTATGTGACGACGCTTTTAAGGGCTCTTGGTTTCTCTTCCGATGAAGATATATTGAAGGTGTTTGATTTGGTTGAGGAAGTTCATGTTAACGAGTCAACGATATCTAATTTAAAGGGTAAAATAGTTGCGACAGATGTCGTTGATATTAAAACGGGGGAAATTATCGTCACCAGAAATACAACTTTGGGTGATGATGAGATAAAAAGGATAAAAGGTTCAAATGTAAAGAAGTTGATCGTTTGGAGGGAGGGGGATTCGGATATCAAGGATGTTATACTTAAGACTATGGATAAGGATGCGATAAAGTCAGAAAGGGATGCTATCGAGCACATTTACAAGCAGTTGCGACTTGGTGAACCTCAAGATGCGGAGACAGCGAAGAGCGTAATTGAAAGGTTGTTTTTCAATCCAAAAAGATATGATTTGAGCGTCGTCGGCAGATATAAGATAAACTCTCGTCTTAAGTTAAACGTCCCGTTGAACAATACAACTTTAACACGCGATGATATTGTCGCAATTATCAAATATCTTGTTCAACTCCAGAGCGGGAGAGAGCGTATAGATGATGTCGATCACCTTGGAAATAGAAGAGTTAGAACTGTTGCGGAGCAACTTGTTCAAGTTTTAAATGCTGCGTTTGCGAGGATGGCGAGGACGATAAAGGAGAAATTAAATTTAAGGGAAACGGATAAACTTACCCCTATTGATCTCGTCAATTCAAGAATTATAGCAAACGCTTTAAATTCGTTTTTCGGGACGAGCCAACTTTCACAGTTTATGGATCAGACCAATCCGCTTGCTGAGATCACACATAAGCGAAGGGTAAGCGCTCTTGGTCCGGGTGGTTTGACAAGGGAAAGAGCAGGGGTTGAGGTCAGAGATGTTCATTATACGCAATACGGCAGGTTATGTCCAATTGAGACGCCAGAAGGTCCAAACATCGGTCTCATAGCTTCGCTTGCTGTATTTGCGAGGGTAAACGAGTTTGGCTTTATCGAGACACCGTATCGAAAGGTTAAAAATGGTCGGGTTACAAATGAAGTTGAGTATTTAACTGCAGATCAAGAAGAGGATCACATAATTGCGCAGGCGAACGCACCGATAGGTTCTGATGGTAAATTTTTAGGTGATAAGGTAAAAGCCAGGAAAGGCGGTGATTTTGTCATCGTGCCACCCGAGCAGGTTGAGTATATGGATATTTCACCAAACCAAATTGTTAGCGTTTCTGCTTCTCTTATCCCGTTTCTCGAGCATGATGACGCAAACCGCGCACTTATGGGATCAAACATGCAAAGACAGGCAGTTCCTTTGTTAAGACCTGAAGCTCCGCTGGTTGGCACTGGATTTGAAGATAAGGTTGCTCGAGATTCGAGGATGATGATAGTTGCCGAGGGAGATGGTGTTGTGAAATATGTTGACGCTACAAAAATTATCGTCGAGTATGATCATCGTAAAGGTAGTATTGAGGAGATATTGAGTTTTGATGATAAATATACTGTTGAGTATAAACTAACCAAGTTTGCAAGGTCTAATCAGGATACATGCATAAATCAAAAGCCAATTGTGAAGGTTGGGCAACGAGTAAAGGCTGGGGATGTCCTTGCAGATGGCCCAGCCATTGACCATGGCGAACTTGCTCTTGGTAGAAATGTGCTTGTTGCGTTTATGCCGTGGAGAGGTTATAACTTTGAGGATGCTATAATTGTCAGTGAGAAACTCGTTGCTGAAGATGCTTTTACATCTGTTCATATAGAGGAGTTTGAACTTGCTGTTTATGATACGCGTCGAGGTGAGGAGGAGTTCACAAGGGAAATTCCAAATGTAAGCGAAGAGGCAATTAAAGACCTTGATGAGAATGGAATTGTAAAGGTTGGAACTTATGTTAAAGAGGGCGACATATTGATTGGGAAAATTACCCCGAAAGGTGAAACTGAGCCAACGCCTGAGGAGAAACTTTTAAGGGCGATCTTTGGAGAAAAAGCCGGTGAAGTTAAAGACGCTTCATTAAGAGCAAGTCCGGGGTTAAGAGGTGTGGTCATCGCAACAAAACTTTTCCAGAGGAAGAAGAAAGACGCGGAATCAAAACGACAGGAGAAGAAACTTCTCGACAGTATCGAGAGAAAGAGGAAAAAACTTTTAGCTGAGGCAAAAGAGAAATTAGCAGAAAAACTCGGTCAGCTGCTTGAAGGTGAGACGTCAATTGGAATTAGGAATAAGAAAGGTGAAATTGTTATAAGAAGTGGAGTGGTTTTGAAACCTGAGGTATTTAAATCTCGCATCGATGATCTTGAGGAACTTGATTACGATGGCGAATGGGTTGAGAGTTCAAGAAAGAATCAGTTGAAGAAACAACTTTATGAGAATTATTTAAAGAAGTTGCAGGATATAGAGACGCAAGCTAAAATTGAGAAGTATAAAGTTCAAGTAGATGAACTTCAACCGGGAGTTGTTCAACTTGCTCGTGTTTATGTGGCTAAGAGGAGAAGGTTACAAGTTGGAGACAAGATGGCGGGTCGCCACGGTAATAAAGGTGTAATTGCTAAAATTGCACCTGTTGAAGATATGCCATTCCTTCCAGATGGTACACCTGTCGATATAGTTCTGAATCCTCTTGGTGTTCCTTCGAGAATGAACCTTGGTCAGCTTTTTGAGACAGCTCTTGGTTGGGCGGCTAAAAAACTTGGTGTTAAATACGCAAGCCCTATATTTGATGGTGCATCCTGGGAAGATATTCAAGAAGAGTTGAGAAAGGCTGGTTTGCCAGAAACTGGAAAAACGATCCTATACGATGGAAGAACTGGGGAACCTTTTGATCAAGAAGTTACAGTCGGATATATTTACATGATGAAACTTATCCATATGGTTGAAGATAAAATACATGCAAGGTCAATTGGACCTTATTCGCTTATAACACAGCAACCACTTGGTGGCAAGGCGCAGTTCGGTGGTCAACGACTTGGTGAGATGGAGGTGTGGGCACTTGAAGCTTATGGTGCTGCTTATACATTGCAGGAAATGTTAACTTATAAATCTGACGATATACAAGGTCGTTCAAAGGCTTACGAAGCCATCGTTAAAGGTGATAATTTACCAGAGCCGGGAATTCCAGAATCGTTCAATGTTCTCGTCCGTGAGCTTCAAGGACTCGGTCTTGATGTTAGAATTGAATAAGTAAAAATAAATTCTATTTCAGGAGGTTTCAAAAATGGAAAAATTGCAGATAATAAAAGAAGGTCTTCTGCGAAGAAAGCAAATCTCAAAGGTTTCAATTAGACTTGCCTCACCAAATACAATTCGAGAGTGGTCGAGAGGTGAAGTTACGAAACCAGAGACGATAAACTACAGGACTTATAAGCCAGAAAAAGATGGACTGTTCTGTGAGAAAATTTTTGGTCCGGTCAAAGATTGGGAGTGTCACTGTGGAAAATATAAAAGGATAAGATATCGTGGTGTCGTCTGTGACAGATGTGGTGTTGAGGTGACACAGCGAAGTGTAAGAAGAGAAAGAATGGGACATATTGAACTTGCAGTTCCAGTTGTGCATATCTGGTATTTGAGATCTGTGCCGAGCAAAATTGGTGCACTGCTTGGCATGTCGACTAAAGACCTTGAAAAAATTGTTTATTACGAATCATATGTTGTGATAAAACCGGGTAAGACTGGTTTAAAGGAAAAAGATTTGTTGACAGAAGAACAATATCAGGAAATACTTGAGAAATTCCCGGACAATGATAAATTGCCTGATGATCATCCGGATAAATTTATTGCGAAGATGGGCGGTGAAGCCATACGTGACCTGTTGAGAAATCTTGATATTGAAAAATTGTCTGCAGAATTAAGAGAGCAACTTGCAGCTGAATCGTCCGAGCAAAAGAAATATGAAATTTTGAAGCGTCTCAAGGTTATCGAAGCATTTAAGCCGAAACAGATCACGACAAGGGGCGGAACTGTAAAAGAGGAAATAGTTAATAAACCCGAATGGATGGTTTTAACCGATATCCCTGTGATACCGCCGGAGCTTAGACCTCTTGTCCCCCTTGAAGGAGGAAGATTTGCGACAAGCGACTTGAACGATTTGTATCGCAGAGTTATAATTAGAAACAACAGATTGAAGAGATTAAAAGAGATAAAGGCACCAGAGATAATCCTCAGAAATGAGAAACGTATGCTTCAGGAAGCGGTTGATGCGTTGCTGGATAATTCAAGGCGTGTCAACGCAGTTAAAGCGGATACAAACAGACCTTTGAAATCTTTATCTGATATTTTGAAGGGTAAACAAGGAAGGTTTAGACAGAATCTGCTTGGTAAGAGAGTTGATTATTCCGGTCGTTCTGTTATCGTTGTCGGTCCAGAGTTAAAACTTCATCAGTGTGGTTTGCCAAAGGATATGGCTGTTGAGTTGTTTAAGCCGTTTTTGATTAGAAAACTTATGGAGCGCGGTTATGCAAAAGCTGCGCGCACAGCTAAAAAGTTAATAGAGAGAAAAGATCCAATAATTTGGGAAATCCTTGAGAAAGTTGTTGATGGTCATCCGGTTCTTTTGAATCGTGCTCCGACATTACATAGGCTTGGGATCCAAGCATTTCAGCCGGTTTTGACAGATGCGAAGGCAATTCAATTACATCCTCTCGTTTGTGTTGCTTTTAACGCTGACTTTGACGGTGACCAAATGGCGGTTCATGTCCCGCTCTCTTATGAGGCTCAACTTGAGGCGATGATATTGATGCTTTCAAGCCATAACCTATTAAAGCCCGCTGACGGTAAGCCTATTACTATTGCAACTCAAGATATTGTGCTTGGTCTGTATTATCTTACAAAGGAAAGAATAGGGGAACCTGGAGAAGGTAAGCTCTTTTCATCACCTGAAGAGGTTATAATTGCTCACAATACCGGGAAACTTGGATTAAATGCAAAGATCAAAGTTAGAATTTTCAACGATGAAACTGGGAAATATGAACTTATAGAAACAACGACAGGTAGGGTTATTTTCAATCAGATAGTTCCTAAGGGAATTGGCTTCATCAATGAAGTTTTGACGAAAAAGAAACTTACAGATTTAATTGGGAAAATATATGCAAAGTATGGCAATGTTAGAACTGCTGAATTCCTTGATGAGATGAAAGATATGGGTTATTATTATGCAACTAAATCTGGGATTTCGATTGGAATTCCTGATGTAATTGTTCCAGAGGAGAAAGGCGCAATAATAGAAGAATATCAAAAGAGAGTTGATACCCATTATAGAGATTATCTTGAGGGAGCAATATCTGACTCTGAAAGATACAATAAAGTTATCGACGAGTGGTCTGCTGCTACTGAAAAAGTTGCAAAAGTTCTCTTCGATAAATTATCGAGGATAAATCAAGGATTTAATCCTCTGTTTGTGATGCTTGATTCAGGTGCGAGAGGTTCGAAGGATCAAGTGAGACAGCTTGGTGGAATGCGTGGTTTGATGCAGAAACCGCAGAAAGGTATGACAGGTCAACCATATGAAATGATTGAACACCCGATACTTTCTAACTTCCGTGAGGGTCTTTCGATATGGGAGTATTTCCTTTCAACGCACGGTGCGAGAAAAGGTTTAGCTGATACCGCTTTGAAGACTTCTGACGCAGGTTATTTAACCAGAAGACTTGTAGATGTCGCTCAAGATGTCGTTGTAACAGAGGAAGATTGCGGAACGGTCAGAGGAATTACGCTGACTGCGCTGAAAGAAGAAGGTGGTGAAGAGGTGCGAGTTCCCCTTGCTGATAGAATTGTGGGTAGAGTTGCCTTGCATGATATATATCATCCTGTGACAGGTGAAATTATAGTTCAAGCTGGTCAAGAGATAGATGAAACGCTTGCTCAGAAGATCGAGGAAGCAGATATCGAGGAGGTTGAAGTTCGTTCGGTTCTTACTTGTGAAGCCAAGTATGGAGTTTGTGTGAAATGTTATGGAAGGAATCTTGCAACTGGTAGAATGGTTGAAATTGGCGAGGCTGTCGGAATTGTTGCTGCTCAATCCATAGGTGAGCCCGGAACTCAGCTTACATTGAGAACTTTCCACACTGGTGGTAGCGTTGCTGGCGCTGGATATAGAGCGTCGAAGATTTATGCTAAAAATGACGGTGTTGTTAAATTCGTGAATTTGAGGTACATACCTTACGAAAAGGTAACGGATGAGGGGGTAGAGTCAGTTTTGCGTGTGGTTTCAAGGCAAGGTTATATCATTGTTCAGGATAAGGAAGGAACAGATACAGGAAAGAAATATGCGGTGCCTTATGGCTCGGATTTGAAAGTTAAAGATGGTCAATTTGTTAAAAAGGGAGATGAGCTTTATGAAACTGATCCATATAACTCTTTAATTCTTGCAGAGAAAAGCGGAAAGATTGAATTCGTTGACCTTATTCCAGATGTCACCTATCGCGAAGAGGCTGATGAGACCACAGGGCATATGCAGAAAGTTGTGATTGAGGCTAAGGATAAGACGAAGGTTCCAAGGATTAAAATCAAGGATTCGAAAGGTGAAGAGCATCTCCAGCCAATACCAATAAGAGCCTTGATAAATCCTGAACTTAAAGATGGTGACTTCATCAGAGCAGGAGACATAATTGCTAAGATACCAAGGGAGCAAGCGAAGATAAGAGATATAACCGGTGGTTTGCCAAAGGTTGTAAATCTTTTTGAGGCTCGGACGCCAAATAATCCTGCCGAACTCGCCGAAATTGATGGGGTTGTGAGTGTGAAGAGAGAAGGAAATGTCTATGTTGTGTGGATAGTAAGCGACGATGGGCAATTTAAAAAAGATTATCGAATCCCACAGACAAGACATTTGATCGTTGAAGATGGTGATCGTGTTTACGCAGGTGATAGGTTAACCGATGGTCCAATAGATCCGCATAAGATTTTGTCCATAAAAGGTTTGAACGCAGTTCAACAATATCTCGTTAATGAAATCCAAGATGTTTACAGAAATGAAGGGGTTGAGATCAACGATAAGCATATCGAGGTAATCGTAAGGCAGATGTTGCGAAAGGTTAGGATCACAAAACCGGGAGATACAAGATTCCTTGAAAAAGATATAGTTGATAAAGATATTGTTGACGAGGAGAACAATAGAATTCGTAATATGGTCGTGATAACAAGCAGAGGTGATTCGAAATTCAAAGTTGGTCAGTTGAGGACGAAATATGAAGTTGAAAGGGAAAACGAGAACCTAAGAAGAAGGAAGAAGAAACCTGCGGAATATCGTCCCGCAAGAGGTGCCGAGTTTGAGCCTGTGCTTCTTGGCATCACAAGCGCTGCGCTCACGACGGAGAGCTGGATCTCCGCTGCATCTTTCCAAGAGACAACACGCGTTTTAACTGACGCAGCTATCGAAGGTAAGATTGATTACCTGCGTGGTTTGAAGGAAAATGTTGTAGTTGGTCAGCTTATCCCAGCTGGAACAGGATTTAGAGATAATAAGAAGGATTATCGCGATGTCAGAGTGATGTTGAAAGAGGTAAAAGAGGAAATTGAAAAGGCTGAAGTTGAGAAGGTCGAGGAAAAGGAGAAGAAAGCAGCATCCTTATAAAATGATTTCAGAACTTTAATTGACATCTAAAAAATTTTTAAAGGCGACGGTTTATCCGTCGCTTTTTTATTGAAAAAGAAATGCGGAATTAAGATGCCGAAAAATCTTTTGATAGTTGAATCTCCAGCTAAGGCAAAAACGATAAGCAAGTATCTTGGCTCTGATTTTATAGTTGAGGCATCGGTTGGACATATAAAAGACCTACCGAAATCCCCAAGGGATAAATCAAGGCTTGGGATTGACGTAAACAATGATTACAAACCACGCTATGTCATCATCCGCGGAAAGAAAGAAGTGGTCGAGAAGTTGAGAAACCTCGCAAGCAAAGTTAAAAAAATCTACATCGCTACAGACCCGGATCGGGAAGGTGAAGCGATAGCATGGCATATAAAAACAGAGATTGAAGATGTGAATTCAAATATACATCGCGTTCTTTTCACTGAAATAACGAAGACTGGAATAGACCAAGGCATGAAAAATCCTCGCGATATAGATATGAACCTTGTCGATGCACAACAGGCAAGGCGTGTTCTTGATAGAATTGTTGGCTATAGAATAAGCCCATTTTTGAAAAAAGTTGTAAATGAAAGAATTTCACTCTCTGCGGGAAGAGTTCAATCAGTTGCGCTTCGATTGGTTTGTGAGCGTGAAGAAGAGATAAGGAATTTTAAACCGGAAGAATATTGGACGATTGAAGCGGAGTTTAAGACTGAGTCGGGGGAAATTTTAAAGGCGAAACTTTTTAAAATCGATGGAAAGGAACCAAAAATACCAGATAAGGAGACCGCGGAGAGAATTTTAAATGATTTGAAGGGCAAAATTTTTAAAATTTCTGACATCCAGAAAAAAGAGATCTCAAAAAATCCCGCTCCACCATTTATAACAAGCACCTTACAGCAGGAAGCTATAAACAAGTTGAGATTTTCCGCGAAAAAGACGATGATGCTTGCTCAGCAACTTTATGAAGGGGTTGAACTTGGCGAAGAAGGCAGAGTTGGATTGATAACTTATATGCGAACTGACTCGACAAGGCTGAGCGAGGAAGCTGTTAAAGCGGTCAGGGAATATATCTACAGCAATTATGGAAAGGAATACCTCCCACAAACTCCAAGAGTTTTCAAAAAATCCAAAGTGAGCCAAGATGCGCACGAGGCGATTAGACCGACTTATATGAAATACGAACCGCGGGCGATAAAAAAATATTTAAGCGAAGATTTATTCGCTCTTTATGAGCTTATATGGAATCGTTTCGTTGCATGTCAGATGGCTTCTGCTATTTTAGACCAAACGACAGTTGACATCATCGCGGATAATTATCTTTTTAGAGCAACTGGTTCGATTGTGAAGTTCAATGGATATATGCAGGTTTATGAAGAATCAAAAGCCGATGTTGAGGAAAAAGAGCAGGAGAAAGAAAGCAAAATTCCAGCGAGTATAAAAATTGGTGAAATTCTTAAACTTGTAAATCTTGTCCCAGAGCAACATTTCACAAAACCGCCAGCAAGATATACCGAAGCATCACTTGTCAAAGAACTTGAATCAAGAGGAATTGGAAGACCGAGCACTTACGCAACAATAATAAGCACAATTCTTGATCGAGGATATGTTGTGCTTGAGGATAGAAAACTTGTCCCTACCGACCTTGGTTTCGCTGTCAATAAAATTCTTGTCGCGAACTTCCCCGATATATTTGATTATCAATTCACTGCAAGAATGGAAGAAGATCTTGACGAGATCGCTTCCGGTAAGAAAACTTACATTCAGGTTGTTGATTCATTTTTTAAGCCTTTTGAAAAGCATCTGAAAAAACTTGACGAGAAAAAGGACGAAGTTAGGGAACTTATCCAAGAAGAAACCGATATAGTTTGCAGTAAATGCGGGGCAAAGATGATAACGAAGGTTGACAAGTATGGCAAATATCTTGAATGTTCAAATCTTGAGTGTAAAAATACAATGGCTTTCCCTGTTGATGGAGAACTTGAGCAGATAAGAGTTTGTCCAATTTGTGGTGGAAGATTAATTCTAAGGCGCGGGAAGTTTGGTAGATTCTATGGATGTGAAAATTATCCATCTTGCTCATATACCGAATCGATAACTACTGGGATAAAATGTCCAGAATGTGGAGTTGGGGAACTTGTTGAAAGAAAGAGCAAAAGAAAGAGAACTTTTTACGGATGTTCAAATTATCCGAATTGTAATTTCATCCTATGGGATAAGCCAGTGAATAAGTCTTGCCCGGAATGTGGTTATCCGATTTTAATTAAGCCAAGTAGAAAAGGCAGCACACCATATAAGTGCCCCAAATGCAACGCCCAAGTGCCAGAGCTAATTGAGCCTTGAAAAATTCATTATTTCGTATTAATTTAATCTTGCCTTTGCCTTTAAAAATAAAATTTGAGATGAAAAAATGCGCAAATATTTGAAGAACCTTTCCATTCTCCTTCTCATCTTAAGCCTTTTTTTATTGATGGGGTGCTCAACCTATCAGGCTACAAAGCCAACCTATCTAAGTTATCTTGACACCGTAAAAGCGGGTCAATTTGATACTGGGAAGATGTGGACTTTCGATTATCCGCCGATTGATTATTTTGCGAAGACTTACAATTTCACATTTACAAAGGACTGGTTTGAAAAAGCCCGTCTTTCCGCGCTTAGACTCCCAAATTGTTCCGCATCTTTTGTCTCAGAAGATGGTCTTGTTATGACCAACCATCACTGCGCAAGGGGAGCGCTTGACGCGGTAAATCGTGAAGGTGAAAATTTGCCTGAAACAGGGTTTTATGCTGCTACCCTTGAAGAAGAAAGAAGAGTTCCAAACCTTTATGTTGACCAACTCATACTGATCGAAGACGTGACAGAGGAGGTTCAAAAGGCTTTCGAAGCTGGAAAGACAGATGAAGAAAAAGTTGCAAATAGGGATAAGAAAATAAGAGAGATTCAAGAAAGGTATTACAAAAAGTATAAGGAGACAAATCCCAAGGATTCAATGGTTTTTAGCGTTGTAACATTTTACAACGGTGGAAAGTATTCACTCTACGGCTACAAAAGATACACAGATGTTCGGCTTGTTTACGCACCTGAGACAATAGTTGCCTATTTTGGAGGTGATCCGGATAATTTCACATATCCAAGATACGACCTTGATGTTGCGTTTTTCAGAGTTTATGAGGACGGTAAGCCAGTTAAGACGAAATATTATTTCCCGTTTAGCAAAACAGGTGTAAAGGAAGGAGATCCAGTTTTTGTCATTGGCAACCCTGGCAGAACGAACAGACTCCTTACAGTGTCTCAACTTGAGTTTTCCAGAGATGTGACTTATCCATATACGCTTTCTATGCTTGATAATCTGGTCAGGATTTATTCTGATTTCTTAGCAAAGCATCCGGAGAAAAAGTTGAAATATCAAACTCGTTTATTTAGTTTTTCTAACTCTCAAAAAGCATATACTGGGCGACTTGCGGGATTGCGCGACCCGTATCTTATGGCACGAAAGGTAGACTTTGAAAAGAAATTCAAGCAGGCTGTTTTAGGTAATCCACAGCTTAAGGCAAAGTATGGAAATCTGTGGGATGAGATAGCAAAGTTTCAAGTTGAAAAGACAAAATTATTCCCCGAAGTTCAAGCTTACACTTACACAGGTCCTTCAAGAAGTGTTTATTTCAGGATTGCGAATGATTTAGTTGAATTTGCTCAGCAGATGAAACTTCCCGAGGAAAAGAGAGCGGAAAATTATCGAGGCGAAAAATTGGCGGTGACAAAATCGAGAATTTTCCCAGCCGAGATTGAGCCAGAACTTGAGAAGGCGATTTTAGTTTATCAATTAAATTATATGAAATCTGTTTTTGGTGACAAAAATAGTGCATTTAATGAACTTTTAAAGGGTAAAACTCCTGAACAAGCGGTCGATGATTTGCTTAATGCGACGATCTTGACCGATAAAGACAAAGTGAATGCTTTGCTCAATGGCGATCCAGATAAAATTTTGAATTCGAACGATCCATTTATTGCTTTCGTTGTTAAGACCAAAGCACGCGCGAATGAAGTAATGGATAGGTATAGAGCTATAAGCGCAAAGGAATCCGCAAAACTTCAACTTCTTGGTAGGGCTATATTTGATGTTTATGGGACTTCAATTCCACCTGATGCGACATTTACTCTAAGGATCGCAGATGGCGTTGTTAAAAGTTACGAATACAACGGGACAATTGCTCCACCGATCACGACATTTTACGGAATGTATGATAGGCATTACTCTTTCAAAGACACAGAAAGAAAAGATTGGGATCTTCCGGAGAGATGGAAAAATCTTCCTGCAACATTTGATTTAAGCACACCGCTCAACTTCGTTTCAACGAACGATATAATCGGTGGAAATTCCGGTAGCCCTGTTGTGAATAAAAATCTTGAAGTTGTTGGACTAATCTTTGATGGAAACATCGAAAGCTTGCCCGGTGACTTTATTTATGTTGACGAGAAAAACAGAGCGGTTTCTGTTCATGTTAAAGGAATTGTTGAAGCCTTGAAGCATATCTACAAGGCGGATAGATTGGTCAATGAGCTTGAAGCAGGGAAGATCGTTCAATAAATACATTGCTTGGGGGGATTATGCCCCCCAAGCTTTTAAAATTAAAAGATTGAGATTATGATTTTTAGAAAAAAGTTGCCTATTTATACGCGGATAATCATCGCTTTGGTTTTGGGAGCGATCTTTGGGGCTGTTTTTAAAGTTGATCCTCATAAGTTGAAAATAATCATAAGGACTCAAAAGGGAGAAGAGAAAGTAATCGTTCAAGGATGGGAAAAAGCAGAACTTATTTTATCGGAGCAAAGAAAGGAGTTTACATCGAATGATCAAACTAAAATTGTCAAATCTTTTCAAAATTTACCCAAGTCGGATAAATCAAAAGCGATTTTGATCTTTTATAAAAAATCAACCGGTGATAATTTTCGCGAAACCGAAATCATAAAACTTGAAAATATCGTTGAAGTTCAAAAAGTCAAAACGATAGCCACGGAGATAAAGCCAATCGGCTCTATTTTCGTTCGCTTATTGAGTTTTTTGGCGATCCCGCTTGTTATAGCATCTCTTATCGTTGGCGCTGCAAGTTTAGGGGACATCAAAAAGGTTGGTCGAATTGGTGGTAAAACGCTTGGATATTATATCGTTACGACTTGTTTTGCTGTGACGATTGGGCTTCTAGTGGCGAATCTGATTCAACCGGGGAATAAAATTTCGTCAGATGTAAGAGATAGGATTGCTTCTGAATACCAAGCGGATATATCAGAAAAAATTCAGCAAGAACTTGGTGTTGATATTGTGGATTTCTTTGTTAACATTGTCCCGACGAATCCGATAAATGCGATGGCAAATGGAAATATGCTTCAAATCGTTTTCTTCGCTGTTATTTTTGGTGTTACTTTAACGATGATTGATAAGAATAAATCTGAGAGCGTTGTTAGATTTCTCGACGGTGTTAGCGAGACGATGATAAAGATGGTAGATCTCGTAATGAAACTTGCGCCTTACGGTGTTTTTGCTTTGATTTCCGCAACGGTGGCTGAATTTGGTTTTGAAATTATTTCAACCCTTTTGTGGTATATCTCCGCTGTTTTAATTGGCTTGGCAATCCATCTTTTTTTGGTTTATTCTTCCGCGGTTGGATTTCTTGGGAAGATGAATCCTATAAAATTTTTCAAGGGCATGAGAGATGCCCAACTTATCGCATTTAGCACAAGTTCAAGTGCAGCGACGCTTCCAGTAAATTTTGAATGCACAGAAAGAAATTTGAAAGTGCCAAAACAAATCACAAGTTTTGTCCTTCCACTTGGTGCGACGATAAATATGGATGGCACTGCTTTATATCAGGGCGTTGCTGCGGTCTTCATAGCACAGGTTTATGGGTTTGATCTCGACATCACACAACAACTCACAATTGTTCTCACTGCAACACTTGCTTCAATCGGAACCGCACCAGTTCCGGGCGTTGGATTAATCATGCTTGTTATGATTTTAAAGTCAATCCATGTCCCTGCAGAAGGCATAGCTCTTATCCTTGGAGTCGACAGAATCCTTGATATGTGTAGAACCGTAGTTAACATTACAGGTGATGCAACCGCTGCTGTAATTGTCGCAAGAAGCGAAGGTTTGCTTGAAAAATCTTGATGATTTTATGCGTATGAGATTAAAAATTTTCCTGCTTCTAGTTTCAACGCTTTTTATTAATTTTGAGTCGCGCGTCTTTAGATATGATGTTGGTCATACTGGAGTTTATTTGGGAAACAGATTTCCAACTTTGCAAAAGATGAGATGGAGTTTTAAAACAAATGGCGCGATTTATTCTTCACCTGCTGTGGTCTCTCAAACGGTTTATTTTGGTTCGAACGACGGTTATTTTTACGCTGTTGACTTTAATACAGGAAAATTGAAATGGAAGGTTAAAACCGGTAATACTATTGAAACTTCACCAGCATTTTTTGATGGAAAAATTTATTTCGGCTCAAATGATCATTATTTCTATGCTGTTAACTCAGAAAATGGAAAAGTTATGTGGAAATTCAAAGTTGAAGGTTGGCTTATGAGTTCCCCTATCATTGTTGACGGCGTTGTTTACTTTGGCTCGGGCGAAGGAGTTCTCTATGCTGTTGATGCGAAAAATGGCGAATTGATCTGGAAGTTCCGGGCTCAAAAGGCAATTTATTCTTCACCTGCTTATTTTGATGGAAAAATTTATTTTGGCTCGCTCGATAAAAAATTTTACGCTGTTAATTCTAAAACTGGAAAAGTTGTTTGGGTAGTTGAAACCGGCGGAATTATAAATTCATCTCCAGTGATCTCAGCAGGAACTGTTTTTTTCGGCTCCCATGATGGAAATCTCTACGCTGTAGATACTGAATCGGGTTGGGTGAAGTGGAAGTTTCAAACCAAGGGACAAATAACCCAGACCCCTTCGGTTGATGATAAAGCAGTTTATTTTAGCTCCACCGATGGTGTTTTTTACATTGTTTCACTTACCGGAAAACTTCTCTGGAAAATCGCTCTTGATGAGGTTTCGATATGGAGTCCGCCGATCGTTGCGGGTGATTTTATTTACTCCGCTGTCAACACCGCAACTTATTCTGGAATTTATAAACTCGACCGAAGAACTGGAAAGTTGGAGTCAGCATTTGACCTGAAGAATAGAGCCTTTGCCTCTCCAATAATTGTTGATGGCGTTTTGCTAATAGGTTCAAAAGACGGTTATTTATATGCAATTGAATAGTTTAAGTTTATCCAAAAATTAAAATTTGAAGGTTAATGATAGCACTTTTTGCTGGAATAATTTTGGGATTAATAATTTCAATACCGATTGGGCCTATAAATTTGACGGTTTTGACCAAAGGAATGAGAGATGGCTTTAAACCTGCTTTCTTAATGGGAATTGGCTCTGCGTCGATGGAAACTCTGTATTGTCTTCTTGCAATGTTTGGTATGGGAGCATTAGTTGAACATTCGCTCGGAAATATAATAGTTCAAACTTTCGCTTTCTTGATTTTGTTGACCTTAGGAATAAGAAATTTAATTGTGCATCCAAAAAGAATTTATAATGGTGAAAGCGGGAACATAAATTCTGGGAATGGAAATGGCAACGGTAACAGCAATGGAAAGCTTAACTTTATAAAAAAATATCATATTCACAGCAGTTTCTTAGTTGGTGCGGCGCTTTATGCATTGAATCCAACTTTTGTAATTTTTTGGATTACGGTGGCAAGCATTGTTCAATCGACCAACTTGATTGGGAATTCGTTTGATAATCTCTTCTTTGCCCTTGGCGTTGGGTTTGGGGTTGTCCTTTGGTTTTATTCTCTTTTGAAATTTGTCCATAATTTTATAGAGTTTAAAACGAAGTTGATCGCCCGATTCCATCACATCTCGGGGATAATACTGCTTGGGTTTGCGGTTTATATCGGGATTGAAATTTTGAAAAAAATATTATAAGGGGGACATATGCTTTATTGTACTTCCTTTGAGACAAACATTGGCGTCATTTATATTGCTTCTTCAGAAAAAGGTGTTTGTAAAATTTCTTTGACCCTTAACTCCGCTGGTGAATTTAAATTGTGGATAAAAAAACATTTTGAAGAATTTGAAATTGTTGAGAGCAAAAAAGAAAACAAAGAAGCGATCGAGCAAATTAAACTTTATCTTGCGAGGAAGTTGAAAAAGTTTGATCTTGAACTCGATGTGATAGGAACTGAATTTCAGAAAAAGGTTTGGTTTGAGACGATGAAAATTCCTTACGGTGAAACCATAAGTTATTCACAACTTGCAAGAAAAATTCGCAGAGAAAATTCGCAAAGGGCGGTTGGGAATGCTCTCTCAGCAAATCCGTTGCCGATCGTGATCCCATGCCATCGCGTTGTTGCTTCAAATGGTTCACTTGGTGGGTATTCAGGTGGGATTAAAATAAAAGAATTTCTCCTTAGGCTTGAAGGCGCGAAAATTAGCTAAGTTTTTATGCTTTTTAATTTTAACCGCAAGTTTAAATTCTCAGGTTAAGATTGTAGACTCATCAAACGGTTTAAACTTCAAAAGTTTAACCGCGAGTTTCTACGAGCCAAGAATGGGGTTAATGAAATACTTTGATAGAAACAGTTTGAAAGTTGATATAGGAAATTCTCTTGATTTAATTGAGATCCACTTGAATAAGTATGATTTTGTATTGGGTGTAGATTTTTTTGCTTATGCGTTGGTGAATAATCATGGGTTTTTAGTTTTAAGGGTTGAAGCGATCGACGGGTTCTTTGGTGGAAATATAAGCGTAAGAAAAAATAAATATGCAATTCGATTCAGAGTTCTTCACAGAAGCGCGCATCTTATAGATGAGTATAATGAATTAGATCGACATGCGTTTCCATTCACGAGGGAATTTTTTGATTTTGTTTTGGCTTTCGTGGATAAAAATTACAGATTGTATGGTGGGGCAAGTTATGTTTTTAGGACGAAGCCGTCGGATGTCGAAAAATTTCAAGTTCAACTTGGTTTTGAGTTGGCAAGGGAAATCTTTAACAATTTAGGTTTTATTCAATCTCCATTGACATTTATTTTTGCGTCAGATGTTAAATTTTACGATAAAGTTTCTGCATTGACCTCAACATCAGGATTTAAACTTGGTCGTTGGGGTTCGAGAGGGATTTTTATTTATTTGCTTTATTTCAATGGTTTTGATATTTTCGGGCAATACTTTAATTTAAAAAAGAAATTTGGCGGTCTTGGTTGCTCGTTTGAATTTTAATGCGGAAGGACTAAAAAAATTTTACAAGTTCGAGGGAAGAACTAAAATGTATATACCTGAGGATAAAATAGAGGAAATAAGAAGTTCGGTTGACATAGTTGATTACATAAATCAATTTGTGCCTTTAAGAAGGGTTGGGAAAAATTATGTCGGTTTGTGTCCATTTCACACTGAGAAAACTCCATCCTTTACAATAAGTCCAGATAAACAACTCTATCATTGTTTCGGGTGCGGGGCTGGTGGAAATCTTTTTAATTTCGTCATGCAATATGAAAAAGTTTCTTTCTTTGAAGCGGTTAAAAAAGTTGCTGAATATGCGGGGATAGAAATTCCAAAACCTGAGAGGAAAGAAAGATGGGTTGAAACTGAATTTGAAGAACTTTATGAAGCAAATCGTTTTGCGCATGAATTTTTTGTTAAAAATCTGCTGAAGGCATTGGAAGGTAAAAAGGCGATGGAGTATCTTTACAAACGTGGGATCAATGACGCATCGATAAAAAATTTCGGGATCGGTTATTCCCCGGATCAATGGGATGCCCTTGTTCAATATGCGATAAAGCATAATTTCCCGCTCGAATCACTCGAAAAAGCTGGGCTTATTGTGAAGAGGGAAGATGGGGGCTATTACGATAGATTTAAAGATAGAATCATGTTTCCGATTTTTTCAATTTCTGGTAGAATTATCGCGTTCGGTGGTCGGAGGTTGAAAGAGGATGAAAACATTCCAAAATATATAAATTCTCCAGAGACGAAAATTTATGTCAAGAGTAAAATCTTGTATGGTCTTTATCAAGCCAAAGATGCGATAAGAAAAAAAGAGTATGCGATACTTGTAGAGGGTTATATGGATTGTATTTCGCTTTTTCAGGCTGGGATTGAAAATGTTGTGGCTTCGGGTGGGACTGCTCTGACAGATGAACAAGTAAGGCTGATTTCAAATTATACTCGCACAATTTACTTCCTTTACGACGCTGACTCAGCTGGGGCAAGGGCGATGTTAAGAGGAGTTGATATAATACTTGCGCATGGGCTTGATGTTTACATCGTTAAACTACCCGAAGGTGAAGACCCGGATTCATTTATCCGAAAGAATCCCGTCTCCGAATTTGAAAAATTAATTAAAAATGCGGTCAACTTTATAGATTTTAAAGCATCGACATATCAACAACTTGGAAAGTTTGATGATCCAAATGTGAAATCAAAAGCAATACGCTCACTTGTTGAGTCCATCTCAAAGATCCCAGATGAACTAAAGAGAAGTATTTTCATTCGAGAGGTTTCATCGAAATATAAACTTCCAGAACAGGTGCTTGTCCACGAACTTGAGACGATAATTTTGAAAGAGAAAAAAACTTTGACGAAGAAGAGAGAACTTGAAAGCCAAGCAGAGGCTCAGGAAGTAATCAAGTTTAAATCGATCCCTGCGGAAGAAAGAGATCTTGCAAAAATTCTGCTTGAGGCTGATGAAATAGCCCTTAAATTTGTTTTTAACTATATACGCGAAGACGACATAACAAGTGAATATGTTAAGGTGATTTACCAAAATGTTTTTGAACTATTCAAACAGGCAAGTGAAACAGGTGAATATAGGAAGTTGAACATTCATGAATTTATACTCAAGTTTGACGATGATAAATTCCGAAGTTTTGTGACTAATATCGCTTTGAGTAAATATGAGGTGAGCAAGTTTTGGGAGATGAAAAAAGTCAAAGATGATGAGGATGAACTTATGGAACTTTGGAAAGCGATTGACGATGTGGTGAGTAGGTTTTATCTGCGCAAGATACGAAAAATGGAACAGGATTTAACCTATGAAATATCAGAGGCTGAAAAAATGAAGGATGAGGAGAAACTTTCTGAACTTCTCGCGCAAAAAAGTGAACTTGCGAAAAAGAGGAACATGATCAGCAAAAAGGGTTTTAGCGATATCATCAAAAAATATCTTCTTCATATAAAAAATGGTGGTAATTAAAGAAAACAAGTGCGATTTCTGCGGTTGTTGCGTTGGCGTTTGCCCGGAAAATTGTATTGAATTATATGAGTCAAAAATAGAGATCATCCATGAACTTTGCACAAATTGTGGAAAGTGCGTTTGGGCATGCCCGTTTGAAGTCCTTGAACTTCATCTTCCTAAAAAGAAAGTGGAGATTGGTTTATAGATGGCTTTTGGGAAAAATTTTCCAAGGTACGATTATTATGACATAATCGTTGTTGGTGCAGGTCCAGCGGGGACAACAGCAGCGAGATTTTCCGCAATGAGTGGAGCTAAGGTTCTCGTCCTTGAGAAAGACAGAGACGTTGGTTATCCGGTAAGATGTGGTGAAGCGGTAAGCCATGAAGGACTTGTCCAATTTATTGAACCTGATCCTAAATGGATTGCAAGCACGGTTAGATATTTTAAACTTGTTGCGCCAGATGGAACAGTTATAAAGCCAAATATCGAGGGGCATGGTTATATACTTGAAAGACGAATTTTTGATTATGAACTCGCGAAAATTGCATCGGAGCACGGTGCAGAGATTGTGACAAAGGCTTATGTGAATGGTTTGATCGTTAATGATGGCAAAGTCGAAGGGGTCAAGGTTTTGTTAAATAATTCTGAACAAGTCGAGATAAGGTCAAAAATTGTCATAGGCGCGGACGGGGTTGAATCAAGGATCGGTCGATGGGCGGGGCTTAATACAACTTGCAAACTTCAAGATATGGAATCAGCAGTGCAAATGACACTTACAAACATCGATGTTGAACCAGACACATGTTATTTCTATTTTGGAGAAAGAGTTGCCCCCGGCGGATATCTGTGGGTTTTTCCAAAGGGAAATAACACTGCAAATGTTGGTCTTGGGATAGCTGGAATTTACGGCAGACAAAGGCATGCATTGAGTTATCTTGAAGAATTTGTCGAGAAAAATTTCCCAAACGCTTCCATTTTAACTGTGATCGCAGGCGGTGTCCCCTGTGCAAAGACAGCGGATAAAATAGTCACGCATGGACTTATGCTCGTCGGGGATGCGGCGCATCAAGTTAACCCAGTATCAGGCGGAGGAATAATAAGTGGAATGATCGGAGGGAGGATCGCAGGTCAAATAGCAGGTCAAGCAATAAAGGAAAATAATTTGAACCTGATTTTTAAATACGAAGATGAATGGAGAAAGACGCTTGGACAAAGACATGAAAGATATTATAAAATTAAGCAATTCATCTATAAATTTTCGGATGAAAAACTAAACGAAATAGCCAAAGAACTTGCTAAAATTCCATACGAGAAGTTAACGCTTAAAACCCTTTTCCTTACCGCGGTCAAAGCTCAACCTTCACTTATAATTGAGGTAATGAAGCTTTTTATATAAAGTAAAAACCCGGGACCTGAGCCCCGGGCTTTACAAACCTCTACGCAGTCGTTGGTTTTGCTTTGATAACTTTGTTTAGCATATATCCAACCGTTATCAACCCCGCGATGAAGATGATCAAGAAAACGATGAGAACCGAAATTTGCGGTTGAACCTCAAATTGTTCTGGCTTGAAATAATCTTTTAGATATGCATCTCTCAATATATCTCGCATTATTGACATTCCAACGATTGTCAAAAAGATGAGAGCAATACCAGATATAGCCAATGGTTTTGGATTTTGTGCATTAAACGAAAGAAGTATTAAAATCAAACTCACAAGCGAAAGCAAAACGGACGCTCCAAAAACGACAGTTGCAAAAAGATTTTCACCCATATAAAGTAGCATAAGTTCCTTTCTTAGCGCTAATAAAAACCATATCCCGATCGCATATTGTACAACTGTTGCAATCACAAACCAGAGACCGCCGTATCTAATCGCCCATCTTCCGTATTTTTCGTCTTTGTTAAGTTTTGCGAGACCATAAATCAGCACAAGCAATCCAGCGACAGCGAAAGATGCAACAAGAAAATGCAAATATCTTGGAATCACAGTTGGATCATCGAAGTTTAGATTGGTTCCGTGAGGGTTTGCAAAATACTTTTGTGCCCATTTTTCTGGGGTTAACATCAAAACGAGATTATTTGTGTAGATTAAGCCGATGATCGCGAAAAGAATGGCGCTACCGAGAACAATCCACGCTCTCGTGCCTTTCAATTTTTCAAAGTTGAATTGGTAAATGTAGTAACCGTAGTAAGCGATAAGAAATAATAAGATAACGCTTAACCATGGCCATGCTATAATGATTGATGAGGTATAAAAGTATTGCCCATAGAGAACCTGTAAAAACAAAAGTGGCGCGATTCCAAGAGTTATCGTAAAGGCGGTTGCAATTGGAAGCATTTTTGAAAGCGAAGATGAAAGGTTAAGGTGGAACTGGCTGTTTCTTTTCTTTCCGAGCAAATCGGTTATCCCTGCGATAAAGCCACCTCCAAGAGCAAAGTTCATCGCGATGATGTGCAAGATGAAGGTTAAAACGAGTAAAAATTTTAATAGCCAGTATGGGGCTGGCAAAGGTATCGGGTCGGGTTCTGGGATGATGATTTGATTTGTCATTTTTAAAACCCAATTTGTTTTACTTATTGTTCAATTGATAAAGCCACTTCGCAAGTGCTTTCCTTTCTTGTTCTGTTCCATAAAATGGAGGCATAAAACCTTTTAGCATGTCAAGATGTTGAAGTTGAAAATCGATATAATTTTCACTCCATCCACTAATAAGTTTCTTTATCCCGTTGTATCCATCAATTGTATGGCAACTTTGACATTGAACTTTGAAAATTTCTTCCCCAGCTTTAAGCATATTTTCTTCGTTGATCTCTTTAACCGAGACCCACTTTGCAAAGTTTAAAGTTCCAATTTCATTTATTTTTTCAGCGTGAGCCTTCAGAATAGAATTCGAATACATGTAGTTGTAGATTATGTATGGCTTCCTCACAGCCTCTCTAACCCATTCCGTCACAGCGGTGACCATAAAGCCCATCACTAGAAGTCCAAGAGCGAAAGCAAAGGATGTTTGTTTTGGGGTTTTAATTGGTCCAAGCCATGCGAAAAGAGCAATGATAAATGAAAATACGATACTTAAAGCAGCGAAAACTGTAACAGCCGGAGCACCTCCCATTGATATTTCTCGTGCAAGCGGTGGAATAATTGAAATATACCATATTCCAGCCAGAGGGATCAAAATAAATGCAGGGATAAGCCATTTACCTGAGTATTGGACAAGTTTTGTCCTAAGTTCTTCATCTTTGAGACGAGTTGCGGTTATCAGCGAGTAAAGCCCAGCGAGAGCGAGGGCAACTCCAGTTCTTATGAAAAGCGATGGGAAATATGATGGGTTAAAGAAGCCAAGCCAAAATTTCTTCGATGGCTCTGAAAATGGGATATCAATCCACTTCCCGGATGTAAGCATAAATGTTAAAATACCATTGATTATCACAAGGCTAAGATATGCGCCTGCGAAATAAATCCAGCCAATGATGTTGTGTGTCTTTGGATCAAGTTTGTCCCATGTGGCATAGTAGATTAAAATCGCAGAGATTTCAACGATAAAAAACACCCACTCAATAGCCCATCCAAAGACGAAACTGTGAATTAATGTCGATGTCGCACTTGGATGCACGAGCCCGATCGTGAACCAGATGCCAACTCCTGATAGCGCTCCAAATACGACAGTTACAAGCAGAAAAAATTTTGAATGTTTTTTCAAATACTCAATTAACCCTTGGTCATTTTCTTTAATCGCTTTTCTTTCAGTTAAAGCAAGATAAAGTCCACCTCCAACTGCGAAATGGGAAACAAATACGTGCAGGATTGCAACAATTCCAATTAATATTCCGCCTCCGATTAAAGGAACATCCCAAAATGGGTAGTTCATAGGTTTGCTCCAACTTTAGTTTTGAATTTCGTATAGAATTTAATTTATATCAATTCAATAAAGCAAGTTAGAGTTTTTTAATAAACACGGATGCTGGGGAAATTTTAGGAAACAAATTTTTTTCTTATGTGTTATATTTGGTGAGGCTGAAAACTTGAAAAATTGGAATAAACTTTTTATCTTATAACAAAACACACAAAAAATTTTCGGAGGTAAACTAAGTTATGCCAGTCATCAAGAAGCCAGAAGCGGATCTGAGGCTAAGGTGGCGGAAATGGATTGAGTTAGGGTTAGTGATCGCATTGCTTTTAGTTATAATTGCTTTTAGATTTTTCCCGAAGGATGTGGGGCGTGCGAAGAAACTTTTGACAATTGAGCAGGAAATTATCAAGCCGGAGGAAATCCCGCAAACAAGACAGGAAAACAGACCCCCGCCACCACCGAGACCACCGATCCCAATTGAAGCTCCAAGCGATGAGGCTTTGAGCGATATCGATATTGATATAAGTTCAGAGCTTGATATTACAAAGGAAGTTGCTCCGCCTCCGCCAAAGGAGCAGTTGACAAAAGAAGATGATATTCCTTTTGAAGAGCAGTTCTTTATGGTTGTCGAGGAAATGCCAGAAATTATTGGGGGTCTTGAGTCAATTCAAAGAAACGTTGTCTATCCTGAGATCGCAATAAGAGCCGGTGTGGAAGGAACAGTTTACGTTATGGCATTCGTGGATGAAAATGGTAATGTAGTAAGAGCAGATGTCGTAAAGGGAATCGGCGCAGGGTGCGATGAAGCTGCTGTCGCTGCTGTTATGAAGGCTAAGTTTAAACCCGGAAAACAGCGTGGGAAGCCAGTTAAAGTTCGTGTGATGATACCGATTAGGTTTAAGCTGAAAAAATGAGATCGCTTTTATTCAAAGGAAGTTATCTTTAATCTCACACGGGCACAGGGTTTGCAAAAACTCTGTGCCTTTTTATTTAAAAATAGAAGTCTTCCAAAAATGCAAACCGAATTGATACTTGCTTTTATCTTGCTTCTTTTATCATCGTTTTTCTCTGCAAGCGAAATTGCCTTTGTAACCGCGAACAAGATAAAACTTGAAATAAAAGCGCGGTCTTCCTTTTTAGCGAAAATTGCAAATGAATTTGCCAGCAAACCCGAAACTTTCCTTACGACGATTTTGATCGGCAATAATTTCGCTAACATCGCCTTAAGTTCAATTTTAACTTTCGTTTTAAAGACAACGACCAATCTGAACGAATTCACGATTTTAATCCTTATTACGCTACTTTTGTTAATATTTGGTGAATCGATTCCAAAAAGCATCGGACGTGAGTCCGCGGATAAATTCGTGTTATTTGCGTCACTTCCTTTAAAATTTCTCTATTTTATATTTTTACCAGCAGTGAAGTTAATTGAGGTTATGTTCGATAAAATTTTTAGAAATTTAAAAGTAAGAACCGAAACGATCGAACGATTTTTCAGCAAAAGAGATTTTGAAATTTTGATAAAGGAAAGCGAAATGGAGCATGGTTTTAAAATTGACATACCTTTTTCAAAAGTTTTTAAACTTGAAAGCATGGCGGTTGAGGAAGCGATGAGACCAAGGACTGAAATCGTCGGCGTGGAGAAAAATATGACGATGAAAGAGATAATTGAAATTTTTACAAAATCTGGATATTCGCGACTTCCAGTTTACGATGGAACTATCGATAACATAATTGGTATAATTTATTCCAAAGATCTTTTCAAAAATCCGAAAAGCATTGACGAAATTTTGAAGGAGCCTTACTTTGTTCCCGAAAAGAAGCGCTGTATTGAACTTTTGAGAGATTTCAAAGAGAAGAACACAACGATTGCCATCGTCGTTGATGAATTCGGTGGGGTCTCCGGGCTTATAACGCTTGAGGATTTAATAGAAGAGTTGATCGGTGAGATTGAAGATGAATATGATATAGGGGTGAAATTGGTTCAAAGAATTGACCAAAATACATTTATTTTAAGTGGGCTTGCCGAGGTCGATCTTTTGAACGAGGAATATAAACTTAACATTCCCAAAGGAGATTATGAAACCATATCTGGGTTCGTGATAAACAACATAGGAAGGATTCCTTCGAAAGGGGAAGAGTTTATAATAAACGATTTCAAAATAACGATTTTAAACGCTACGAAGACGCGGATAAACTCTTTAAAACTAACATTGCTTAAACATTATGAGTAAAACTATACGGATATTTTTATTTGTCGCGTTTGTGTTCGCGATATTTATATCATCTAAGGATAAATTTAATAAATCGGAAAACTCTGAGAGCATCTTTATAAATCAATTTTCAGTTATCCATCCGCCCGAAGTTATATTCTTATGTGGCGAGAGAATTCCTCTTGAGATTCAGGATGTGAGGGAAAGATTTGAACGAGAATTTTATCTTGAATTTAACGAGAGACAACTGATACTTGACCTTAAAAGATGTGGCAAATATATGCCGTATATTGAGAGCAAAATTAGGGAAAGGGGGCTTCCGGAGGATTTGAAGTTTCTTGCGATTGTGGAGAGTCGACTTATTGAAGATGCTTATTCAAGTAAAGGTGCAGCTGGACTGTGGCAACTAATGCCTGAGACCGCAAAAAAATATGGTTTAAGAGTTGACGATTATATCGATGAAAGACTCCACATTCAAAAAGCAACCGAAGCAGCTCTTTCCTATATTCAGGATCTGTATAAAAAATTTAATAGTTGGACATTGACGCTCGCAGCGTATAATGCTGGTGATGCTCGGATTTTGGATGCTCTTCAATTTCAGTGGGTTGACAATTATTTTGACCTCCATTTAAATAGAGAAACTGCAAGATTTATCTTTAAAATCGCTGCTGTAAAAGAATTAATTTCAAACGCCCATAAATATGGTTTCGTTCTTGATACGACAAAACTTTTTAAAGCCCCGAATGTTAATTACGTTTCAGTAAAAGGTCCAATACAAAACCTTGCGCTTTGGGCGAAATTACAAGGAACGAATTATAAAACCCTAAAATATCTTAACCCATGGATTTTAAAATCATCTTTGCCAGCGGGCGAATTTCAGATCGCATTGCCAGCAGATGCAAAACCTCAGGAGCTTAACTTATCTGAATATAAGTATAGAGGTTCAAGGGTTACATTTCAAAATGGGGAGATAATTATCATCCCTGAAAAAACAATAAATCACAGAGTCAAAAGAGGGGAGACGATCGAATCAATTGCGAAAAAATATAACATCTCGGTTGAGGATATCGTCGAACTCAACAAACTTGAAGGAAAGAGGTTAAAACCCGGTCAAGTAATCAAAATCCCTGTGTATTGAACCTATACATATGCTCAATCTTTATGCATTTGTTCATCACAACTTTCAAACCTGCTTTTAAGGCTTTTTGAGCTGCTTTTTCGTTTATAACACCAAGTTGCATCCACACAACTTTCGCCTTCTTTTGAATCGCCTGGTCAACGATTTCTTCAACGAATTCAGGTCTCCTGAATATATCGACGATTTCTATCTCATCAGGCACACTTAGAAGATCTGGATATGCTTTCAACCCGAAGATAGAATCGATGTTTGGGTTTACAGGGATAATTTTATAACCATGATTTAGAAGATATTCAGCGACGATGTAGCTATCTCGATCCGGTTTGTCGGAGACACCAACGATGGCGATCGTTTTATATTTTGTGAGAATTTCTTTTATTTCGTCGTTCATTTTATCTCTCTTTTTGTTTTAACTTATTTTTGCAAGGTTAACGCTTTCAGAATATCGTTTTAAAAATTCTTTTCTCAAACCAGAATGTTCCGGCTTAGAAAGGTTGGGATCTTCTTTGATTAATTCAAAAGCCTCTTTTCGAGCGAGTTCAAGTAATTTTTGATCAGTGGCGATGTTTGCGAATTTAAATTTTATAAAACCACTTTGCCTTGTCCCAAAAAACTCCCCAGGTCCTCTTAGTTCAAGATCTTTCTCTGCTATTTTGAAACCATCTGTAGTTGAGGCTATTATCTTTAACCTTTCCATAGCTTTGCTTTCTTCATAATAGTCGAAGAGTCTGTCCTCCGATTTTTTTAATAAACTAGACTTTACAATCAAAAAGCAATACGACTGTTTCTCTCCACGCCCAATCCTTCCGCGAAGTTGATGAAGTTGAGCAAGCCCGAATCTTTCTGCATTCTCTATAACCATTATCGTCGCGTTGGGTATGTCAATCCCAACTTCGATCACCGTTGTTGCAACAAGGATTTGAATCTTTCCTTCTTTAAATGAAAGCATAATCTCCTGTCTTTCTGTCCCGGGCATCTTGCCGTGGATCAATCCAACTTTAAATTCTGGGAAAACTTCGTTTTTCAAATAAACATAATTTTTTATCGCAGACTCAAGATCGAGTTTTTCAGATTCCTCTATCAAAGGATAAACGATATACGCTTGATGTCCTTCCTTTACTTTTGCTCTTATGAATTCATATACCTTTTCGCGTTCTGTATCTGGCAATATCTCGGTTTTGACTTTCCTTTGACCTTTGGGTAATTCATCTATGATAGAAATGTCAAGGTCTCCATAAACTGTTAATGCAAGCGTCCTTGGGATTGGGGTTGCTGTCATCACCAAGACATCCGGATTGTAACCTTTTTCTATAAGAGTGGCTCTTTGGAGGACGCCAAAGCGATGTTGCTCATCGATTACAACAAGACCAAGTTTTTTAAAATTAACCCCTTCTTGGATTAATGTATGAGTTCCGATGACGATTTGAGCGTCGCCGTTTTCGATTTCGCTTAAAATCTCTTTTTTCTCCTTCGGCTTTAAACTTCCGATTAGCAGTCTAACTTTAACAGGGAGAGAGTTTAATAGGTTCAAAAATGTTGCGTAGTGTTGTTCTGCAAGGATTTCCGTAGGAGCCATGAATGCACATTGATAACCGTTGTCGACAGCGATTAACATTGCGATCAGGGCGACGATCGTTTTTCCACTTCCAACATCACCTTGTAGAAGCCGGTTCATCGGTTTATCTGATTTCATATCGTGCCAAATCTCTCGTATGACCCGGCGTTGTGCCTCTGTAAGTTTAAAAGGCAAAATCTTGCTAAACATATTAACGAGATCACCGATTTTTGTAAACGATATCCCGCTTTCGAAATGTTTAAGTTCATAATGTTTTCTAGCGAGAAGAAGTTGAAGTAAAAATAACTCTTCGAATTTCAATCTTTTCAAAGCAAGCGATAAATCGGATTGGGTTTCGGGAAAATGAATTGCTTTCAAAGCAAATTTTAAAGGTGCGAGTGAATATTTGGAAAGAATTTTTTCCGGTAACGTTTCTTCAACATAGTCAATGTATTTAGTGATGATATCGTTTATCAGTTCGCGAAGTTTAAGCGTGTTTAATCCAAGCGATTTAAGTTTTGAGGTAGATTGGTAAACTGGGACTATCCTCCCGGTGTGTATATTTGCGCTATCCGCTTCTGTTAGAAAATCAAATTCCGGATGGACGAGATTTATCCTTCCTTTGAAGGCGACGGGTTTACCGAAGACAGCGACAAGATCACCAATTTCAAATTGCCGTTTGAAATATTCAATTTTATTAAACCACACACAACTTATTTTGCCAGTGCCATCGTCTATTACGACTTCAAGCATTTCTCTGCCTGTACCGCTTACAAGAATTCTTCGATCGACGACATGACCTATAAATGTAACAGCCTCCGGGGATGAAAGCTCCCACCAATTTTTTCTCAAAGTTGAAACGCTTACGACCGTGCTTCTATCGATGTATCTTCTGGGTGGGTAGTAAAGCAGGTCGATTAATTTTTCTATCCCAGCGTCTTTGAGTGCGCGTGCCCTTTTTTCACCTATTCCCTTGAGGTATCTGATGTCAGAATCAAGCGTAAGATTTGTTTTTTTCACAGGGCTTGACATTTTCAACCTTCATTCAAGTTTTTCTCCGATCGCTTCTTCAGCAACTTTTATTATTTCGCCACTTTTTACGATTTCAAGCGCTTTTAAAATGTCATCATAAAGAATTCGATCTTCATCAAGATGTTTTATTTTGCTTCTAACAAATTCATATACAGCCTGTGTTCCAACACCTGCTTTCATAATTTTTCCAGTTTTTGAATCAACCCTTGCGAAATCAAGTCCCTGGACAGCGCACATCATCTCGATCGCAAGCACAACCTGGACATTTTTTAAAACTCGATATGCTTTTTGAGCTGAAATTGAGCCCATGCTATTATGGTCTTCTTGATTTGCAGAGGTTGGTATTGAATCGACGCTTGCGGGATGTGATAAAACTTTATTTTCTGAGACAAGAGATGCTGCGGTATATTGAGCTATCATTAAACCTGAGTTCAATCCACCTTGCGTCGTCAAAAACTTTGGCAAACCGCTCAATTGAGAATTTACGAGTCGTTCGATCCTTCTTTCGGAAACATTTGCAAGTTCGGATAAAGCAATCGCAATAAAATCCATCGCAAGCGCGATAGGTTGACCATGGAAATTCCCTCCCTCGAGATGAATTCCATCGTCAGGGAAAATCAATGGATTGTCGGTTGCAGAGTTGATTTCAATTGAAACGACATTATAAGCATAATCAATCGCATCCCTTGATGCACCGTGAATTTGAGGAACACACCTTAGGGAATAAGCGTCTTGAACTCTCGGGTCATCGTAGAGATGGGAAAGTCTTATTTCGCTATTTTTCATCATCCGAAGTATGTTCCTTGCGACTTTTATCTGTCCGGGATGCGGTCTTAATTTATGGATTCTTTCATCGAAAGCCCTATCGGTGCCTTTAAGTGCTTCTATGCTTAACGAAGCTGTTATATCAGCAATTTTGCAAAGTTCTTTTGCCTGTTTTACAATTAAACTTGCGTAAGCGGTCATCATTTGTGTTCCATTGATAAGTGCAAGCCCTTCTTTTGCGGAGAGATTAACAGGTTCCAAGTTAAATTTTTCAAGCGCAGAGCGAGCGGGAATTTTTTCTAACTTTGAGATATCAAGCGATTTCCCAACCCAAACTTCTCCTTCACCAAGCATTGCAAGCGTAAGATGAGCAAGTTGCACAAGGTCTCCGCTTGAACCCACAGAGCCTTGCGATGGGATTACAGGTGTTATCCCATAGTTTAAAAAGTCGATTAGATATTTTACAACCTCAGGTCTTATCCCAGAGTAACCTTTTGCAAGTGCGTTTGCCCTTAATAACATCATCGCACGCACAACTTCGGGAGGTAAAGGTTCGCCAGCTCCAGCAGAATGACTGTAGATTAAGTTTCTCTGAAGTTTTTCAATCCCCTCTTTTTTAATCCTTACATTTGCGAAATCTCCAAATCCTGTTGTAACCCCGTAGATCGTTTCATCTTTTTCAATCCAAATTTCAACAAGTCTTCTTGATTTTCTCATTTTTTCAATTGCCTCAGGTGAAATCTCGACGTTTGCGAATTTTACGGCGACATCAAAGACCTTTTCAGGTGTGAGAGTTTCCCCGTCAATTGTTATGACGGGATGCGAGTTTTTATCCTTTTGCATAACTTGAAAAGATTGTTTTAGGTGGAAATTTATTTCACTTTAACTAATCTGACTGCGAAACCTCCGTCCATGTCATGTTTATGTGGAAATGTCTCCATACATCCTTCGCTATTTACGACATCAGAAGGAAGATAATTCCTTGCGTCTTCGATCTCGAATTCAGGATGATCGTTAAGAAAAGCTCTTACAACTTCTATATTTTCCTCAGGTTCAATTGTACAAGTGCTGTAAACTATGACGCCACCATTTTTAACAAGTTTGCTTGCGGTTTCAAGTAATTCAAATTGTGTCTTTGAAAGATTTTTAATGTCGGATGGTTCCCTTTGCCATTTTATATCTGGTTTTTTCTGTATTACGCCAAATCCCGAACATGGAGCATCGAGGAGAACTTTATCAGCGGGTTCAAAATTAAGTCCGATGGCGTCTTCGGCTATGAATTCGACATTTGTTATCCCCAAACGTTCACAACTTTGCTTGACGAGATTTAACCTGTGTTCATATTTATCAACAGCGATTATTTTACCTTCATTTTTCATAAGTTCAGCGATGAATGTCGTCTTTCCACCCGGAGCGGAACAAAGGTCGATTATCTTTTCGCCGGGCTTTGGGTCGAGCAATTTAACGACCAAACCTGCGCTTTCATCTTGGACTGAGAAATATCCTTGCGCAAAAAGATCAAGATTATAAATTCCAGAAAGATGCCCAACTTTAATAAAGTTGTCAAGATATTTTGAACGAACATATTTTATACCTCGCTCTTCGAAAAGTTTTGTAAGTTCATCTGTGCTTGTTTTTAAAAGATTAGCCCTGACGACGGTGGTTGGTCTTTCATTGTTTGCTGAGAGAAGTTGTTCCGTTTCGTATAGCCCATATCTTTCAGCCCATCTTTTCACGATCCATGTTGGATGTGCGTACATTATCGAAAGATATTGAATTGGGTCGGTCTCGTTATCTGGGGTTGGAAGTTTGTTTATGTTTCGGATTATATTTCGCAAAATTGCGTTGACAAGGTTCGCCGCTTTCTGACCCCGAATTTTTTTGACGAACTCAACAGCCTCGTTGACCGCAGCAGCGTGTGGAATTTTTGTAAGAAATAAAATCTGATACAAAGCAACTCTAAGGGCATTTCTTATGTTCGGGTCTTGCATCGCAAATTTATTCTTGCAAAAGTGTTCGATTATAAAATCAAGCCTTGTCTTCCATCTGATGACACCGTGCGTCAACTCGGTCAGAAATCGTCTGTCGAGGTCGTTTAATTCATCAGATTTTAATTCGATGTCAAGAAGTTTATCTAAATAAGAATCAGTTCTCTCAACCCTGTTTAAAATTTTCACTGCTATACCACGAGGTCCTTTGTAGAATTCTTCAAACTCCATATCTGTTTGCCGTCTTTTTGTTTTAAAAGAAAATTACCACCTCTTTTCAAAAATAAAAAGGGAGTAGCCTTTTTCAAAGCTACTCCCTAAAAATTTACTAAACCAGATGTAAAATCACAACTAAATTAATCCCTTACCCCGTTTTTCTCTCTTTCGTCCTGCGTAAGTTCAAATACTTTTCTGAAAAGTTTTTCGTCAACCTCGGTAAATTGCACTTTTCTCCTCGCCATAACTCTTTTGGCAACTTCGATGGCTTTGTCAATTCTATATGTAACAAATCCATCTTCAGCTCCACCCCAAGAGAACGACGGGACAAACTTCGGAGGTAAACCAGCTCCGTAGATATTGCAGTTTACACCAACGACCGTTCCAGTGTTGAACATCGTATTAATTCCGCTTTTTGAATGATCTCCCATCGTAAGCCCAACGAACATCGAACCACTATCGATCAGTTCGCCGTCGATGTAAACTTTGACATTTCCGTAATCATTTTTCAAGTCGGAGTTATTCGTATCCGCACCTATGTTAACCCATGTTCCAAGATATGAATGTCCGATGAATCCTTCATGTTGTTTATTTGAGTAAGCATGGATTATCGATGCTTCAACTTCGCCTCCAACTTTGCACACAGGACCGATGCTTGTGTTTTCGTAAATTTTTGCAGATACCTTAATTAAACTGTCATCGCCGATGTAAGCTGGTCCTTCGATCACAGCGTTTGGGAGAATTTTAGCATTTTTCCCGATGTAAATCGGTCCGTTTTCAGCGTCGAGGACAACGCCGGGCTTTACCTTCGCACCTTCTTCAATATGTATGAAATGCTCATTTAAGAGGTGAACGCCATCGTAAATCTTGCCGAGTTTTTTCGCCTTCCCATCTGTTAATATATTGAAATCGATGATGATTTGCTCGCCGTTGTTGTTTACAAGTTCCCATGGATATGTGATCAATTTGACATCGACTTCAACTTTTTCAAATCCATCGAAATCACTTTTCGCAAATGGATGACCAAACTTATTTCTCATCCTCTCGAGATTTTCGCCCGTTGCCCAAAATGCAACTATATCATCCCCTTTTACATAAGCGATATCTTTGCCGTTGTATTTAAACTTATCTGCAAGATGTGGCTCAGCAAGAATTCTACCATTGACGAAAAGAACTTGGTTTATTTCTTTCGGAATCTCATTGACATAATAATTTGGATAGTCCCTTTTCAAAATCTCGGTTAAATAATCCCTCGCATGGAGTATGACGGTTGGGTTCGTGAAACTGCGTATTATCTTGTCTTTAAGTAAAGTTATTCCACAGCGAAGTTCGTAGACAGGTCTAAAATAGACGAGCGGGAGGAGTTTTCTGTATTTTTCATCTTCGAATATGCAGATATTCATGGTTATTTATCTTTTAATTTTCACAAACGAATTGATTTTTAGCCGTAATATACAAATTCGGCTGATAATTTCGAGGCTGCTTTTTTATCCACAATTATAATTGCTTTTCTATGCATTTGCAACATTGAAGCCGGGCACATAGCTGTGATCGGTCCTTCAACCGCTGCCTTTACAGCATCAGCTTTGTTTTCACCGTTTGCAAGCAAGATCACTTCTTTCGCTTCCATAATCGTCCCAATTCCCATAGTGATCGCATATTTTGGAACTTCGTCAATGCTCTTGAAGAATCTTGAATTATCTTGTCTTGTTTTCTCGGTCAGGGTTTTAATCCTCGTCCTTGAGCCAAGCGATGAACCGGGTTCGTTGAAGGCGATATGACCATTTGCGCCGATGCCAAGGATTTGAAGATCAATTCCGCCAAATTTTTTGATCTGTTCTTCATACCATTGGCAATAAGCCTCGATCTTCGGGTCGGTTTCGTAAGGGCTTATCTTGACATCTCCAAACATTCCCTGTGGGATGTGAACATTTGCTGGGTTGATGTTTATATGTTTGAAGAAATTCTCCCACATAAAGTAGTGGTAGCTTTGGTCATGCTCAGGTGGAAGCCCGATATACTCATCGAGGTTAAAGGTTACGACTTTTGAAAAGTCAAGCCCCTCTTCTTTGTGCATTCTTATAAGTTCCTTGTAGAGCCCAAGTGGTGTGCTTCCAGTTGCGAGTCCGAGGACAAGATTTGGTTTTCTCCTGATTCTGTCTGCGACGATTTTAGCAGCTTCTTTGCTCATTGCGTCGTAGTCTTCTTTTACGATTACGAGCATTTTTACTTTTCCTCCATTTTGTTTATGTTTAAGGTTTTTGCTTTCGAAATAAAAAAAGGGACGGCGAACGCCCTCCCTTAAAAATTTTTGAGAGATGGATTCAGGGCTATTCGCCTTCTTTTTCCTTATAATGTTTTGCGTAACGCTTCATGAAGCGTTCGACTCTTCCGGCTGTGTCAATGAGCTTTTGCTTTCCTGTGAAAAACGGATGACAATTTGAGCAAATCTCAACTTTGATAACTCCTCCAACCGTCGACCTTGTCTCAAAAGTATTTCCACAAACGCACGCAATTACAGCTTTCTTATACGGCGGATGAATTCCTTTCTTCATTGTATTCTCCTTGAGTTTTTGTTCTCCAGATTTCGGTTTTAAATATAACCAAATTCGAAATCAAACGCAAGGAAACAGGGGATAAACTGCGAAAATTTTTAAAATTCTGCAAAATGCTAAAATTTTTCTTGCTTTTTTCAAAAATTTTTATATTAGTCACTTATTGAGACACTTGATTTTTTCAATTTTTGATATTATATTTATACTGAACTTTGATTCCGCGGTAGCTCAATTGGCAGAGCAGCTGGCTGTTAACCAGCGGGTTGCAGGTTCGAGTCCTGCCCGCGGAGCTA
>FWWL01000024.1_pt1 | contig 232920 bp, 231 predicted proteins | sample 2228331 | NCBI WGS metagenome assembly FWWL01 (sample SAMEA103939775, study PRJEB20133) | metagenome | reverse complement strand
AATCACCAAACAAGCACAACAGATTTTATATTTATGCTGAGCCTCTTCCGCAGGAGATAGTTGATGCAATAGATAGGGGGGAGATACGAGAAGGAAGGGTGAAGGGAAAGGCCCAGGAGATGGTTGAAAAGCTTGTTGAGCTTGGGATGGACAGGGAAGAGGCAAAGGGAATATGGCATATATAATGCCATATCCCCTTTATGCTATAGGTAAAAAGAAGAATGCCGTCAAGATAACTTGACGGCTTCTTTGTCTAGATATTAAAGGACTACTTGCTGCAGCAATCAGTTGTTTCCTTGCTTTTTACTTCGGTTTCACAGTCACAGCCACAACAGCTATCCTTGACGGTCTCATTGCAGCAACAACTTTGTTCTTCAGTATTTGAACCGAGTCCCTCTTTCTTCTTAATAAAATTGAACATGCCTTTCCCTCCTTTAATTTATCCTTATTTTATTTAGGGCTATTCGCCATAAAATATTGAATTCGTATTTTCTAAATAACAAGCATTAAGAGAAAATCATATAGATATCCGAGTATTATAGCAAACACCAGAAGATAGGCAGCATATAATCCTATTGCCCTTTTCTTCATGATTGTCACTAAACCTGCGAGTACACCTGCACTGGTGCCGGGCCCTGTTATCATAAAGGCCAGCAGTCCTCCCTGGCTGGCTCCGCCTATCATAAGAGCATTTATTATTGGTATGGCAGATGAGCCGCTTACATATAACGGTAATCCAATAAGCGCTAACAAGGGCACTGCAAATATGTTGCCTGATCCCAAATATTTCATAATGATTTCTGCAGGTACAAACCTGTTAATGAGAAAGCCTATTGCAGCAAACACCGCAAAGTATACCAGCACCTTCTTTACACCTACTTCATAGAAAACTCTAAAGAGCTCCTTTAGTTTGTACTTTTCTGCAAAGCCCTTAGCTTCCACAGGAACGTCAGCTTGGGAGCAGCAGCTTACTTCTGCTGTACCACTGCACCCACAAGTTGCTTTTTCTGCAAATCTTGCTTGATTATCCAAAAACCTTGAATTCTTCTCAATGAAATGAGTAATATATCCCGAGCTTATGCCTATAACAATTGAGGCAATAGTGAGTGCTACTGCAAACTTAAAGCTGATGATTCCTGAGTATAGTATGAATTCATCCGGACTCATCAAGGGTGATGATGTGAGAAATGCCATTATCGGTCCCCAAGGTAAAGCTGTTGTCATCATAGACACTATAACAGCCATAGTCCCACATGCACAAAAGGGAGTGAATGCGCCAAAGGCAACACTTCCGCCGATCGATACATTAGCCCTTTTCATTAGTGCCTTTCTTAGTTTTTCCGGATCTACATATACAGTTATAGCCGCAGCAACAAGTATGCCGAAGGCGAGAACCGGTGAGTTATGGAATAATGTGCTGACAACATAGGTTATAGTTTCTTTTAAAAGGTTTAGCATTGTAATTCCTCCTCAATTTAATCGTAATTATACGATATATATGTATAAAAAATTTTACAGCTATGCTATTTGCAGTCACAGTCAGCCTGAATCAAGTCATCAGAAATGCCTTTAATAAATTCATCGATTATTTCCTTGTTTAAGAAAAAGCAAGTCCACTGACCTCTTTTCTCCTTGTAAATAACTCCGGAATCCAAGAGTACTTTTATATGCTGTGATACCGTTGACTGCGCAAGCCCTGTAGCGTTTACCACATCACCGACGCTTATGCCGTTCTCATAGTATTCAATCTTGTCACAGCAGGTACCTATTGCTCTGTTTTTAAGAGACTTGACTATTTTATACCTGACTTCATTTCCTAACGCATCGCAGATTTTTGATATATCCATTTATATTCACTCCCTAAATCGTCTTTCTACGATTTATAATATCGTATATTTACGATAATGTCAATACTATCTAAATTTATTTTTTTACCTTATAATAATCCTAGAATAATTAAAACCGTGTGCTTTTACGAAATTAGCTGAGGGGGTTTGTTTAAATGTTATTTAAGAACGAAGAATCGAAGGTAATAGCTGCATACATTGCAGTTTGCATATTATGGGGCTCTACATATCTTGCAATAAGAATCGGAGTCAGCGCATTCCCGGCAATACTTTTTGCAGGGATAAGATTTCTCATAGCCGGAGCTTTTTTGCTGCTCTTTGCTCATCTTAGGGGCTTGGCATTCCCCACTGATCTGACAAGTGTCAGAAACCAATGTATTGTAGGATTGCTTCTGTTATTGGGGGGCAACGGCTTGGTTGTATGGGCAGAACAGTATGTGCACTCAGGAGTTGCATCCCTGCTGGTTGCTACTGTGCCTCTTTTTATGGCTTTAATCGAACTTTTAATACCAGGAAGACCACGGATAGACTTCAAGGGCTGGCTAGGTCTGCTTATTGGATTCTCTGGAGTTGCAATGCTGGTGCTTTCAAACTCCGGGGAAGGCAGCGTAGAAATCAAGGGATTTGTAGCACTTCTAATCGCAGCCTTTTTATGGTCAATCGGTTCGGTATACTCAAAGGGTTTTAAGCCAACAGGCTCAGTAATTACCAATATAGCCATCCAGATGCTGTCCGGCGGAATTGCTTTAATGATTGTCGGAATAGCACTTGGTGAGCTTCCTAGGGTGAGTCTCTCTACGAAGGGGATAGGTGCATTGCTTTACCTAATTGTTTTCGGTTCTTGGATTGGCTATTCCTCTTACATATATATATTGCAAAAATGGCCTGCAGCAAAAGCCGGAACCTATGCCTATGTAAACCCCCCCGTGGCCGTTTTGCTCGGCGCTCTGATATTGGGTGAGCCCTTCAATCTTACTGTACTGCTTTCGACCGTTGTAATACTTGCAGGAGTACTGCTGGTACAGCTTTCTAAAACTAAGAGCAGCCTCAAGGTAGAAATAAAAGAAGAAGACTCCGCAATGTGAAGGAGTCTTCTTCTCTATTTAAATTCATATCTTTTGAGCTTTGATGTAATCAAATCCCCCACATCGGTTCTAAATTCAGACATCACCAGACCTATTCCTCTTTTATAGTAAAATATCATGTTTGAAGTCTGATCCTTAAAAGTAACCTTTACTGCAATACAATCCTTGAATTCTCCTGCAGGTACACTAACCTGTGCTGCTGTATCTATAATCTCGTAGTGGTTTTCCTCGCTTATCCAGAAGTTCCCCTCTTCAATCGGGGTGCTTAAAAGTATTATGTTCACATTGCTGGGCCTGTTAAGTATGTTTTCATCGTTGTAAGCCTCTCCTGCCCTGTAGGTATTCGTAATACTGTTTTTCTTTACCTCCATGACATTCGCTACAACCGTACCTCCATTGTCTATTGTAACCTGATATTTATTCCCTGAGCTGAATAACACTTTTTGTATAAATGAGGCATACTCCATTCCTTCGCCTTCATATTCCCACATATTTCCTACCTTTAGAGGATAGAAATCAAGCAGAGAGTCTTTCCCTGCGTCAGGAGCAGCCGTCGGTGTAGGTGTTGGTGTGAGGGTCGGTACACCAGTTGGTGTCGGAGTAACAGTTACTTGCGGTACAGGCTTGTTTGGAGCTGGACTCTGGACACTTGGAGCACAAGAGGCTAATCCCGAAGCTGTGGCAATGATGCAGATTACTATCAGCATTTTGCACAATATGCCATTATTATTGTTTTTCAATTATATCACCCCATTCTATTGCGTTTTACCTGTTTAGAAGGCCCCAAACCAATCTTTGATATATTGTTTATACTTTTATTATCCCTATGATACTTAGTATAATAAAGTTTATCAATAAAATTCATCTTCAGCCGCAGAAAAGACTTTGGCGGGTTGTTATTGTTCCTATAAACTATGCTTAGAAACAAAAGTGAGGAGTATTAATTCATACTTTGTAAAAATAGAGGTATATTAAAGTGGTAAAAAGCAAAAAAATGTGTACTCGATGCGTTTTTTTGTTATAATAAATGGTAGAAATATACTAATGAGCAGCATTCATTATTAACAATAACATCAGGAGGTACACATATGGATAAAACCACGAAAAACACGCTGATTTGGGGTGGAGTCCTTCTTATTGAAGCAATAATACTCAAGCTTATTAAGAAGTCAGATGTATGGTTCTATATCACACTGCCAATTATTGCAGGCTTTGTTCTCACTGAGCTTGTGCTTCCCATGCCTAAAAAATCAAGCCGGAATCTCAGATAGCTGGCAGCTCAGATAAATGCTGGAGTAGCTCAGTTGGTAGAGCAGAGCATTCGTAATGCTCAGGTCGAGGGTTCGAATCCCCTCTCCAGCTCCATTGATTTTACTAGGTTCTATGGTATTCAAGATTTGTTAACATAAATGAAAACGGGGACTAATTGGGGACTAATTTCATATTAATCCTTACTTAGTCCCTATATTTATCTAACGATATAGATACCTACTTTATAATATCAACTTCATTATTGGAGCATTTTCTAGCAATTTCCATAGCTCTGTGTTTCGCCTTGATAGCTAATATTATGCCTTGCATAATTTGATCTAATTTATACAGTTCATCACTATTTTCAACATAAATCTTTAGTGAAGCTTTTCCACCATAATCTTTAATAAAATCTACCAAACCTACTGGAACTATTTGATTAGTTACTTTATCAATATAATAATCTATATTTTTCTCTCTTAATACATTATCAGTAAGTAAATCATTTATATTTATCCGTTTTTTTCCATCGGTAAGTAAGTTATCATAGAAAAATGGATAATACTCATTCTTATCATCAGAAACACCTATTTCAACACCATAGCAATAGTTATAACCGGAATAGTCAGGATGTAGAATATTGTACTTAACTCTTATTTCCATCAGAACCCCCGCCTTCAACCTGCAATTTTTTTGTGTTCTTCTTACTTCTTATACTCTTATCGCTGTAAATTAAATCAACTCTACTAATATCCTTTGTATTGATTATAGCCCATCTTGTCCTATCTTTTGAATTATCCTTGATTACTTTGTTATCATAATCTCTGATCTCATAATCAGTTATTAAAATATAAGTACTGTCATCTTTGGGTTCATGCCCTTTATACATTCCATAGTACATTACCTGATCAGATGGTATATAAACTTTAATGAATACATCATGCTCATCCATTATTTCATCCCACATAGAGTCATGTATTGTTCTATTAATCTTTAGTACAAGTAATGCTCTAGGAAAATATTTGCTCTTGCAAAACATGCTTATAATAAATGCTGAAATAACAGCTGCAATATTGGACCAAACTGCAAGCAAATTTGAATTATTAGGAATATAAATTTTTACTAGCGATACTAACAAAAAACTGATTAGGATTCCAGTTACAACTAGGTAGCTTTCGCTCTGTAGCTTTTTATTGCATATATAGGAAAATACCTTTAAAAAAACTATTCCAGGAACAACATATGTGAAGATTATTATAACGCTATTTATTATCTCTAAAACTTCATCCAAATTTTAACCCCCTATTTTAATCTTCGGGTTTATCCTCGCCAGTTTCCTGAGATGTAGTAATAATAGGGCGAGCCCCTTGTATAGTTCTATTATCCCTACTATAGTCTGATCGTCTTTCGTCATCCTCATTAATTGACTTTCTCTCACCCCATGGTAGCTCAATACCCCTATTATCATTTTGATTCTTCATAATAAAACCTCCTAAATATCTTTGTCCACATTATACCATAATTTGGCATAGCTTTTAATATTTTGTAGGAGTTTAGAATTTTTTCTCTTTGGAGCTATACTTCGACAATACCTATAAAAAATAACACCGAGGATTAAGTCCCGGTATTAAAATCAGTACTCAACTGGATATATCTCATGTTTATTATTCTGAATCAGTAGTAGAAATGATAAAGGGGCAACACTCTTCTCGGTTAAACGATCTTTTTTAATTCGGGTTAATAAGTACCTTGCTATCCCCTGTCTGGTGAATGTATATAATATATGCCCATATTAACATGGTATAATTAGATCGTATCACTTAGTACTAAATGAAACGTAGAAAGAGGAATTCACATGAAGAAGGTAAGGTGCCAGTCTGTCAACTTATCAACTTACCATACAATAAGCTAACAAGTTGACAGACTGGCATCCAACATACTCGGAAAAGCTCACCGAGGAATGATATCGGGTTAAGTCCAAACGCTATTAGGAAGAATAGACAGGGCTGAAATCGCTGTGATTTCCGACCGAGATGACAACAACTTTATTTCTTTAACAGATATTACAAAGTAGAAAACCGATGCCAATCCTAGTTATGTGATACAGAATTGGATGCAGAATCGTATCGTAGTGCAATTTCTCGGTTTATGGGAAAAGCTATTTAATTCTTATTTCAATTGTCTCAAATTCGAGGCAATTGAAAATGAAGCCGGACTCAATAGTTTTGTTTTGACTCCTAAAAGGTGGGTTGAAAAAATGAAGTAATACATTGATTTTAAAGCTCAAAAAAGCCGCAATTCGACTGCAATTTGTGATATAATATATTAAAAGGAGTTGATTTTATGTCTCCAGAATTACATGCTCGGCGTATAGCGGCAGTGAAACTTGCCAAAGCCGTGAATAAAATAGAAGGCGTCCCTGTCTCGATACAAGCAAAAAAGCTCTCAGCCCGGTGGGTGCGGGGAGAAATTTCGGGTGCAGAAATGAAAGCAATGCTTATTGCAAAGCATAAGCAGAGTTAAGGGAATACTTATGAATGATCCGTACCTTTATGAAGGAAGCTCTGTCCTGTGCAATTTATTGAATATTCACGACGAAAAAGATCTGGATGTTGCCGAGGCGGAACTCTCGCAAGCCAGCATGATGTTGCTGTATGAGCAGGGCTTTAATGATTTTTCTACACAAGGCATAAAGACAATCCATAAGGTTCTGTTTGAAGATGTATATGATTGGGCAGGGGAATTTCGAACTATAAACATCCAAAAGTGCGAAACTCTATTAGCAGGAATAAGCGTAAGGTATTCTGATGTCAGTAACATCAGAATAGACTTGGATTCTGCATGGAAAGCAGTAAATAAGATAAAATGGCGCAATTTGAGTCGCGAAGATTTTGCCGCTCAGATTGCCAGGATGTTTTCGACCTTGTGGCAGGTACATCCTTTCCGTGAAGGAAACACGCGAACCATCGTAATGCTGATGACTTTCTTTGTTGAAGATTACGATTATTACTTTGATAAAGAGCTTTTGGCTGTCAGTGCCGGATATGTCCGCAATGCATTTGTGATGGCTAGCCTTGCTCAATATTCGGAGTTTGAACATCTTGAGAAGATTTTACTGGACGCCATCTGCACAGGGCCAATCGAATACACGGACGATTTGGATCAGGAAGAGTCAATTCCTCAAGGTGAAAAGTATCAAAAGTATAAGACGGACTACAAACCTGTCGCACATGAATATCGTGCAGACGACGAAGAAAATAAATAGTAATTTATATTACCTTACGAACAACCAGCGATCGAGGGTTCGAATCCCCTCTCCAGCTCCAAACGAAAAAAACCTTGAATCCTCAAGGTTTTTTGTTATTTATAGCTTATTACTGATATACTCATCGGGTATGTATAAACCCTCTCTTTCGTCATCCCAAGCCAAGGAACTCATTCTCCATCCCTTCGGTGTTTTTATAAATTGAATCGTCTTCATTCCTCTGGCTTCAAATGCTGTACCTGACATTACTCCTGATTTGCGATAAAGGCTGAAGCGATGAGCAATGTTGCCGAATATTTCAGTTCTTTCCCAAAGCTCCTCTTCTTTGAAATCAACCAATACCCCTTCATTAAACATCTTCTCCCGGGGTTCAATAAACTGCTGAAGATTATATATCTCGGGAGTTGAAGAAACATTTTTAATAATAAGTCCTTCAGGTATGAATAGCTGGTATATATTGCTTAGGTCCGCTTTGCAGCCTTCTTTGACAGAAAATAAATCGAAGAAAGCACTTACTAAATCATCAATAATCAATTTTGTAGTTGAAGCTTGCATGCTGTAATTCCCCCTCAATATAATTCAAGTTTGTTTAAGTATATCAAATCGTAATTATAGCATACAACTATTCCGGCATGTTTTAAGCCCTCCATTTTTCACCCAATCAAATAAAGAAGGGAAACTAACTTCTTAGCTTCCCCTTACTAATCCCTATATTGTGAACTAAAGCATACGCCGCACTATAAAATTCCCAATACTTCTTCGGGAGATTTGTATGGTCTGCTCTGCTTTCTTCCGGTCTCCTCCAAGGTTAATTCTCCCATGTAGAAGGAAAGACCCTTCCTCAAATATTTATCTTCCTTCATTGCCTTTTCACAGCCTTTATCTGCTATCTTCAGCGCATAAGGAAGTGTGGAATTGCACAACGAAACTGTTGATGTCTGGGGGAATGCTGCAGGGATATTATCAACGCAATAATGCATTATTCCCTCCTCTTTGTAAGTCGGGTTTTCATGAGAGGTTGACCTGCAGGTTTCGATTGCGCCTTCATCATCACAGGACACATCTACTATTAGAGAATTTTTTTTCATCATTCTTAGCATTTCCCTGGAAACTAGGTGGTCCTTCCTCCATTTTGGCCATAGTATACAGTTTACCAATACGTCTGTACGTTTTAAACAATCAATAAGATTTCTTTCATTGGAATAGAGAAGCTCAACGTTAGGGGGAAGGCATTGCTTTGCCTTTTCGAGGTTCTCCAGGTTAATATCCAGAATGGCAACCTTATTACCGAGGCCTGCAGCCAGCTCCGCCACTCCTATGCCCGCATTTCCTGCGCCAATTACTGTAATCTCAGGTGTCTTCACTCCATGCACCCTTGCGAGCATTAGTCCGTTCCCTTCATAAAGCTTCTGGCAAAATTGACATGCCATTAGGAATCCACCCTTACCCGCGATTTCGCTCATAGGCTTTAACAATGGAAAACCGCCTTTTTCATCTTCAATGTCTTCGTATGAAATGCCGATTACTTTATTTTCAATAAATGCATCGGTCTGTTCCCTGTGTGCATTAGAGTGTATATAGGTAAGTACTATAAGGCCTTCCCGAAGATATTTGAATTCTTCCGGCAGGAACTCCTTGACCTTATAAATCATCCCGGCTTCTTTAAACAAGGTGTCTCTATCCACAATACGCGCGCCCGCAGCCTCGTATTCTTTATCCTCAAAGCCGCTTCCAATTCCGGCGTTGTTTTCTATTAAAATAGTATGCCCATGTCTTACAAACTCCCTGGCACCATTAGGAGTTATAGCGACTCTATACTCGTTATTTTTTATTTCTTTAGGCGTTCCTACTATCATCCGCTAATACCTCCAGATATATATTTGCTGCATACTTGGAACTAGCACTATAATGCATCTCTAAGCTCCTCTAATGTATGGCTGCCAAGTCCCAAGCTCTCCATAGTCCTTGCCTTCTCACCCCTGTAATCTCTCGCCATAACCGTTGAAGCAATAGCTATTACGGAATCGGCAATCGGAGTGGGTACCCCAATCTGCTTTCCCAACTCAGCTATAAATACCAGACCATATCCAACATCCTCATTAATATATCTGTAGTCTAGGCTGCTCTGAGCTTTGATCCCTCTAAAGCCCTCCGCTTCTGAATATCCCTTATGATAAGTCGCTTCCTGCATATACCCCTGCCTCATGCCCAGCTCTGGGTCAGGAATAATATCAAAGCCTATCTTCTTACCTATTGCAATCCTTTCCTTATCCAAGGCTTCTATGAGTCTGCCGATTCCTTCAGTCACGCCATCCTCATAAAAAAAGAAATCACCTTTGGTACGTTCTATAAGTCCTGCATTCAATAATGTTACAGAAGGATGTATTATAGGGTTTGCATTCTGCAGTGAGGTTTGAAGCACACTATCAGCCGGAATTATATAGGAATATACTGTTGAAATCATATTTTTCACACGGTTTACCTGCTTTGAGGGTAATGCCGATATCAGCACACCATCTCTAAGCCTCAGGAAGACATGTATTTTTCCCGGACCTGTCAATCTTACCGCATAAGGCAAGGTAGAAGTCTCAGCAATTACGTAATCCTCATTAGCTGCAGCGACTCCCAAAGCATTCTTAAACACAAGACTTCCTGCACATGAACCCGGGCACACTACTACAACCTGTTCCTTCTTTAAATACGGCTTGCATGCCTCAGCAAATGGCTTGGTACTGTATGCAGGGCCTACAACAAATATCAGCTCAGCATCCTTCATTACTCTTTCAATGTCAAAGCCTGCATAAGAAACTTTCATAAAACCCTGAAGCTGGCCTTCTGAGTATATGCCACCATTTTCTGCGATTGCATTTATATTTATAGGAAACTTCTCAAAATCGAAAATAGAAACCTCATGACCAGCTTTTGAGCATTCGAAGGCAACAGCACAACCCCCATTGCCTGAACCTAATACAGCAACTTTCATCAGGACGACCTCCTCAAAATTACGGGCTCACCCCGGCAGTTTGCCAGGATGAACCCGCTATTCATATTTATTTATAAAGCTAAACCAACTATGAGATATAACACAGCAGATGCAGCAGCTGCTGCAAAGGCATATGGCAGCTGTGTATTTACGTGGTCAATGTGATCTGAGCCTGCTGCAAGAGAGGATAGTATCGTTGTATCAGATAATGGTGAGCAATGATCTCCGAAGCAGCCTCCACCCATTACTGCAGCAATTGTTGCATATACCAGAGTGCCTAATGCCCCGCCCGTAAGCTGGAATGCCAACGGAACAGCTATAGGCATCATAATAGCATAGGTTCCCCAGGAAGTGCCTGTAAAGAATGATATAAATGCACATATCAGGAAAGTAAATACCAGAAGAAGGGCCGGAGTCATCCAGCTTTCCGTCATATTTATTACATAGCCTGCTGTTCCCAGCTGTTTGCTTATAGCATTGAGGCAGTATGCCAAAGCTAGTATCAGTACAGCGGACATAACACCCTTTATACCACTTACTGCAGTTTCCATAAGTTCTACAATAGTGCCCATTCTTTGTATGAGCATTGCTACAAATTGAAATGCTACAGCTAATACAAAGCCTTCAAGGGTTTTAGCAGAGCCAATCGTAATATACGTTCCTAACGTTACTGTTATTATTATTAATGCCGGAGCAAAGAAGTTTATAAAAAGATTTGGTTTTATACCCTCATTGGGTTTGATATCTGAAAGCTCTTTACCTAATAAAGGCTTTGCAGTATCACTCATAACCTTACCAGTCTCCATTGTTCTTTTTTCTGCTGCTTTCATTGGGCCGAATTCAGGTATTATTTTCATTGCAATAAGACCTACCATAGCCACAGCAAGAATTCCGTAGAAATTAAAAGGTACCATCTTTATTACAGCTTCTGTAGCTATATTTTTGTCTGTAAAAGCACCTATACCCACAAGCAGACCAGCTACGTACACTCCCCAGGATGAGAAAGGTATGATGGTACATACCGGTGCGGAGGTGGAGTCACATATATAAGCCAGCTTTTCTCTTGATACTCTTGCCTTGTCAGTGATACTTCTCATAACTGTACCTACATAAAGAGGGCTGAAATAGTCACTGAAGAATATAAATATACCCAAAAGCCATGCGATTATCTGGGCACCCTTTGCAGTTATATTTCTTTTGTCAAGAATATTAGTAAAGGACAATATTGCGCCAGATTTTTGAAAAAACGCTATCATTATACCTACAAAGACCTCTATACTTATAACCCAAATAAAGTCTGCGTTGCCCAGTGCTTTTTGCAGCATACCTGTAAAACCGAAAAGAGCATTTTGACCTGTGATTAAAACTCCTGCTAAAACGCCTATAAGCAGTGAAAAGATTGCCTCCCTAGTTACAAAAGCAAGTACTAGTGCGATAAGTGCCGGGAAAAGTGATAATACCCCATAGTTTACTGTTTCCATTATGTATTTACCTCCCTTACATGATTAATAATCAGTTTTTAAAAGCTCTAATGACTTTTTTGCCAGATTCATGCGTAACTCATGTTCCTTTTTCTGAGGTAAAGTCGGATCACCAACAGGGTGAGGAATTGCAACTGCTCCTACTATTCTTATTGCTCCCACCGCCTTCGATATTGTTGTTACAGTACATATCTGAGAGGCTGGTATACCCACACTTTCAATCTGTTTTACAATCGCTGCACCGCAACGAGTACAAGTCCCTCATGTACTGGTAAGTATTACACCGTTAACCCCCGCAGCAAGCAGTTCCTCTGCAATTTCCCCACCCATTCTTGTAGCATCCGCCACTGAAGTTGAATTCCCCGTTGTGTCAAATAAGTAAGTGTATATTCCTCCTATCTCGCCCTCCCTTTCAAGTTCTCTTAGTACATCCAAGGGTACTACCCTGTTTGGATCCTGATTAGCATATACCGGGTCATAACCTGCATGGACAGATTCAAATTCCCCCTGTCTAAGTGAATCCATTGCTGATATGTCATATTTCTTATAGAACTTCGCGGTTGCTGCAGGCAAGTGGTCCGGATTTCCTACTGGCACCACTCCCCCAGATGTTATAATTGCAATCTTAGCTTTCCTCATATCCTTTATTCCAGGTGCAGGGGTAATTGACTGGTAAACAGGGATAGATACTTCAGTTTTGTATGGCTTGCCATTGAGCTTTGCTACCAGAGTATCCAATGCTCTTTCTGCCCCTGTTTTATCTTTGAAAATGTTTACTCTTATTCCTCTTGGTATATAGCCCTCCTCTTCAGGAAGTCCAAGCTTCTCGTTATATAAAAGCTTCCTTGCCAACTCTGTCATCTTAGGTACTGCATTTTTCATGTCTGCTGCTGATTTTCCTGTTTCTGCTATACAAATATCGCCCTTATATATAAGCACTGCCGGATTTTCTGTATAAAGTCCTGTAATTACCGGAATACCAAGCTCTGAATTTACAGCCTTGCATATATCAGCGCAAGCAATTCCGAATCTGCCCGCGTTAAAGGCCGGACCTGCAATAAGCATGTCAGGGTTGTATTTCTTTATCTCATCTACAATATATTCCCTGGTCTTTTCTATATTCTCTGCATAGTAATTGTCTCCACAAATAACAGTTGCTGTTATATCAGCATCAGCTATCTTATCTTTAAACAGATTTGCAGCTCCTATAGCACCAACCATTACGACCGGCTTCATTCCTGCCTTGTCTTCTCCGCCTATCTGTCCAAAGAATTGGTTAGTATAAAACACTATTCTTTTCATTTCCCCACCCCCTATATTGTAACTGCACTGAGTTTGCCAAAACCCTGCAGGTTATGGCTTCCCATTATTCCATGTATCTCTATGACAAGACTTTCATCCTGCTGTATGGATCCGACAAACCCACCTGTTACTCTCTCAATTGTCTTCAAATCCCCAATGACCCTATCCATGTGGGGTATATGAATAGTGGCATTGCTGTTTCCGGTTGAGATTATCGCATCCGCTTCAATAGTGCCGTCTGGTAATGGTTCTGATTTTCCGTCCACTCCGGCATCCTCATTGGTAATTATAACTGTCTTGATTCCCTTATTCTCCAGACCCCTGCAAACCATCATGAGATCTGTTGTTGGATTGCCGAAGCCCTCTTGGGATATTATCACACCATCAGCCCCCAGCATCTCAGCTATTCTTGGAGTTAAAACAGAGTTTCTGAACTTATCATCCAAGGTTGTCATAAGAGGGTTCAAAATTACACCGATAAAGTTGATTTCCTTTCCATCCCTCTTAAAGCACTCACGTATAATTGCATTGTTCTGATGATGGTAGGTGGTTGTCTTTGATCCCGGAGATACGCAGTTGCCGCTTACAATGGCTCCATCCATTACCTCCAGCGGTGAAATAAGACTCGGAGTTATCTTTTTTGAGTCCTTCCCATAAAAATATGTGTCATGAAGAAGACCCTGACTCGTACAAAAGTATACATATACTACCTTTGGTAATTCAGGGTACCTTGCGATTTTTTTGCCTACGCTATCCCACACAAGTATCTCTGTCTCATAGTTTTCATAAGCTATAGCCTGCTTTGCTATGAAATGTGCCGCTTTAACTCCTGCTATTCGTACAGTTTCCTCATGCTCATGAGGAAGCACTCCCTTCGCCTTTTCAATACTTATTACTATATTGTTGAGGTGTGCAAAAGGAGTATATTCTGCCAGAGGCCCCGACATATCAATTATCCCTTCCTGGAAGCCAACAATAGGTCCTGTAGTGACAACAGCACTGCCTTGAAGTACATAAGTAATCCCACTGCCAACCTCCACTATAGGACCATCAATTCCCGGAAAAGCCTCACCATCAAGTTTTGCCCTTGGTTCTATTACATCCTTCACCGGAATGATACGGACAGACTCTCCTGGCCTTGCAAGGTCTATATTTACATCCTTTACCCTTTCATCCTCTTTTAAGAGCTGTATGATTTCTTCTCTATTGATATGTAAAATCCCATTTTCCACTAGGGTCTTTGCTCCAAACTGAACTTCGTTAATTTTTATTTTCCTTAGCTCAAGCTTCACTATCTTACCTCCTAAACTTTTATATACTTATTAAAAGCAATTAACATGCCAGAAATTTCCCAAAGTATAACTGTAGTATTTATGCGGCTTTGCCATTCTTAACATGATAATTCAGGGCTTAAAATGGTTATAAATTGCCTAATGTTGGGCAAAATTTTAATAATAATTAAGACAAGCCTATGTATTTTAAATTTATAAAGCAGGATATTTCTATGAAAATACTCAATCTAATAGATTTGTTAAGTAATATTGCACAAAAAAATAAATTGCCGAGGTGTCGGCAATTTTAACCAACCTTCGGCAATTTTATTCTCATTATTCATAGGTGACGCTATTTATTAAATTTTAATTCCGTATTTTACAATTTTATATTGAAGAGTCTGTCTTGGCATACTTATCAGTTTTGAAGCCTTTGATACATTGCCGCCGCTTCTCTTTAAAGCTTCCTCGATCATTTTTCTTTCCATGACCTCCATCATTCCTGCCATTTTTTTAATTGTATCCACGTCACCTGCTTCAGACCCACAATCATTTTCCTCTGCGCTGATGCTGGTTATTGCATCATTCAAGTATATTGGCAGATGTTTTACGCCAATTCGGCCTTGCTTAACAATATTCATTGCTGCCTCTATTACGTGTTGAAGCTCCCTTACATTGCCAGGCCAATTATATAGAAGGAACAGCATCTCTACCTCCTGCTCTATACCCTCTACAGAACTATTAAACTGCTTATTGTACTTATGAATAAAATGATTCACCAGAATGGTTATATCCTCTTTACGGTTTCGTAAAGGAGTGAGCTTTACACTATTTACATTTAGCCTATAGAACAGATCCTCCCTTATTTGCCTATTCCTCAAGGCATCAACAGGATTGACATTCATTGCGGTTATAACTCTGACATTGACTTTTCTATCCTTCGTGTCTCCTATGCGCCTTATAAAACCATCCTGGAGCACTCTAAGCAGCTTTGCCTGAAGATTTATTGACATTGAGTTGATTTCATCCAGGAACAAGGTGCCTCCATCAGCCAGTTCAAACAATCCCGCCCTATCCTCTGCACCCGTATATGCTCCTTTAACAGCTCCAAAAAGAAGAGATTCAAAAAGATTCTCCGGCAGTGCGGCGCAGTTCTGTGCAATGAAAGATTTATTCCTTCTGGGACTGTAATTGTGTATGGAATGCACGAAGAGCTCCTTACCTGTGCCAGTTTCACCATATATCATCACTGCTGATGAACTATCCGCTATGAGCTGCGCTTTTTTTATATTTTCCAGCATATTTACATTTTTAGTAATTATGTCATCAAATTTATATTTTACTACCGTTTCTTCCTTTATAGCTGCATTCCCTATGAAATGACTTTTCTTTTCCATGCTTCTCGTGTTGCTCTCTGTCAAATCCTGTATCCTTGTAACATCCTTTGACAGTTCTATAGCTCCCAGTACCTTTCCCATTTTTATAATTGGAATAGTTAGGTTTTGGGTAGCCAGTAATCGTCCTTGAAAGTCATGAAATACCTGATATTTATTATATATGGGGATTCCTTTTTCGAGACAGTTTATTATAGTACTTTCTTTGGGGTTAACGTCAGGATAAAGCTCAAAAACGTTCCTATTAATAAGCTTATTGAAGTCTCTTTCGTTACAGCTTTCATCAAATCTTGGATTGTACCTTACCGAATATACTATCCTGCCGTTGCTGTCCACTATCGCAATGCTATCTACGTATTCGATTTCAATATCTGCTTTTCCCCAGAAGTTATTTGGCATATTCATTTCCCCTTGCCTTATTTTATATTAAATAAATATGTACTTTTATCTGTAATATCTTTAGTATAGCATTATATGACAATTTGTAAATTAGAGGACTACTACAATTCTAATTAAAATAAGCGAATTAGTAAAACAAAAGACCTTGAATTATCAAGGTCTTTTATTACTTACCAAATCGTATATATAGCATACTACTGCCTCAACCTGCTTGAAGCCCTCCTGGATATATAATGCTTTTGCTCTTTCATTCTCCGCATTTACACAAAGTATTGTCCTTTTATAGGACTTTTCCTTGCCAAAGTGCAGTGATGCTCTGAGTAAGCTTCTTCCTAAGCCTTTGCCTTGGTATTCCGGTATTATGGCAAGGGGTCCTATATTTAAAATAGGTGAATCCTCATACTCATCCTTGTTGCCTCTAACCACTCCTACAGGTCTTCCCTTATGATACAATATCATTGCTCCGCCTTCTATGTGGTCTTCACCTGAAATCATCTTTGCAACCATTTCCGGTGTAATAGGGGTCTCGCTCCCTCTAAGCTTTGCAAAGCTTTCATTTCTAACCTCACACCAAATTGTCTCATCACACCCTGGTCTCAGGGCTTTGATTTCATAATCCTCCGGCAAGTTGAATTCAGGCACCTCCAAATCCTCTCTTACCAGCAGATAGGAGTATCTATCCACAGTAAACTTCAAGTCTTCAATGAATCCCATCATCTGCTCGTTTATAACCGGCACATATACAAAAACTTTATCCAAGCCTTCAGTGTGCTTCAATATTGCTTGCATCAGCATTCTATAGCATTCAACATCCTCAATTTCTGAATGGAATATCCTGAACCGTCCCTTTCTGCCTCTTCTGTTATACTCATCAATTATAAGTGACGCTGCTGCTATCAGCTCACCCTGCTGGTTGGTAATGATATAAGTCGGGTTCTCCCCATTTGGTTCAAAGCCTTTTAGATCTTCTTCATACAAGAATGAGTCATCGACTTCCAGCCTGTGTTTCCTGCAATACTCTTTAAAATCTTCAATTCTTTCTTTTCTCAATATTTCAATCTTCATATGCCATCCTCCATCCTTTTGCCAGAAATAATTGTTAACCTTTTTGAGTTTTTCTTTAGTAATTCTTAATTCTAATTCTATAGCAAATTATACCATTGTCCAGTGCGAAAAATGATCACTTTATTGTTATGCTGGACGCAAGTAGAATTCATAAACAAAAGTGCTGCTCGCCAATCAAAATGGTTACTTATTATCCACACTTTTCTTTATCTGCATATTCCGACTCACACTGGAAAACTCTTTTTCGTATGCACATTTATAATATTCGCAAACTAATTGCAGGAATATCAAAGCATATCAAAAATACTACTTGGAGGTACAATATGAAAAGATATAAATTCCTGGCCATAGTGCTTTCTCTGGTACTCATTGTGACAACTGGTCTGACAGGGTGCAATACAACGGATAAGCTGGAGCTTTTAGAGGCTTTGGAGAAATCCGGAAAAATGACCTCGTGGGAAAGCGAAGGCCAAGCCCGATATACAAATGTAACCTTTGATACAAATATTGAAGATTTAATGTTATTACAATTCTTTATCCCACTATTAGATAATTTGAGCTTTGAAACTAATTCGAAGGTCAACCAAAACAGCCAGGGAACTAAAGCGGTAATGCAGATAGATACTAAAGTGGTTTCCCCGGATATTGGAAATGAAGAGCAAACCACGCTTTGGTCATCCTATGATATGGATCAGCAGCCTCCGATAAACAGACAGATAATGAGGCTGCCGGAGACCTTGACAGTCAGCCTTCCGGACGATTTGGCAGGCAAAGAGTATTTTGTCATGGATGAGAAGGATTTCCCAGTAGAAGATCAAATGACTCCAGAACAATATGCCGAAATGGCACAATCAATGAATGATTTCCAGTCAAACCTGATTGAGCTTTTAAAGGAGCATGCGCTACATATAGATCCTAACTTTGTAGTAATAAATCAGTTGGAAGATAAAGTTGTAAATGGCGAGAAATTATCTGTATACCAGCTGAAGATTGATAATAAGTCCCTTAAGACTATTCTGAAGTACACATTGTCAGAGCTGTCTGAGAACGAGGCGGCAAAAGATGTCATGAAGGAGTTAATAATTGCTTTAAGTACTGCTGCCGAAGGTACAGAGGCCAGTGTTGACTTGGATATGGCTCTTGACACACTTACCAATGGTGACGATAGCCTCAAGGAGGAGCTGGACCGTGTAATGACCGCTTTAGAGGATGTTACAATGTTGGGCAGCCGCGGAATTGAAATAAACTTCCTGATAAATGAAGACGGATATATTGTCAATCAAAATGGAGTGCTAGACTTCTACATGGATTCCCAAGAGGTCGAAGACGCATTCGAGAAGCTAGCCAAAGAAACAGGATATGAGGGAGAAGAGATATATAAGTTTACCTTTGGTATGGCAATGGAGTTCAATACCGATATCAAAAATATTAACCAGGAAGTAAAAATTGACTTTCCGGTGATTACTGAAGAGAATTCCTTTGATATTAATGATTTCATTGGTATCGCCCCCAGCTTTGGACGCAAGCTGGTTAAACAGGGCAGCAGTGCTGTACGACGTGACTTCAGCAATGCCTCAACTGAAAAAGTATTCCCTGTTAAACTGGGCGATAAAACCTTTGTTCCTTTACACCCAGTTAGTCAAATGCTCGGATTGAAGCTTGAATTGCAGAAAAACGGTGAGTTTACTTTAAGTACTAATAAGGGTAAAGTCAGAGGAAAAGCTGGCAGCATAGAGATCACAATCGATGATAAGAAACAATATCTGCCTTTGCCTGTAATGAAAATTGAAAATCAAATCTTCGTTCCAGACCAATTTATCAAGCAGTGCCTAGGCACAGGCATGTACTACAATGAAAAAACTAAAGAATTGATGATACAGAAAAAATAATATAAGAAAATAGAGTGGTTCAAAGGAACCACTCTATTTTTTATCTGCACTCACCAAGTCGGCTGTATTCCATATCTCTGTATGGGCATATTTTATACCATAATTCTTAATGGTTACAGTCGCTTTTCCCTCTGTACCGGCAGCTCCTAAGGCCTTTTCAGCATCGTCGTGATTCATGAACATGAACCACACATACCGTTGGTCGTGGGCAAGCTTTGGAAGCAGTGCCTCAGATTCTTCGTCAACCTTGAAGCTTATTTCATGATCTAAGAAATCATCATTGAGGTTATGCTTAAAGGTACCGCTTAAGGTCACTTCCCCCTCGAAATCCACATAGGCATCGTAATCCTCATCACTTGCATTATGTACTTCAACCTTACTAACCTTTAGTCCCGCTATCTGATCTCCTGACTTCACCTTCCTTGCATCGAATAGGTTGCTTACTTTTTCTGCAGCAGGCAGAGTTGTTTCTTCTACCTTCTGCTCTACCGAAGGCTTAGGCGGTTCCGCAACCGGCTGTTCCACCGGCTTGGGCTTTGGGGAGCACCCGGATAGCAATATTACTATAAGAAATACCGATAATATTCTTTTCATTACTTCACCTCATAATATTAGACGAATACAATAGGAAAAAGTTTCACGCTGATTATTAAACAGGGACTGAATTTATAATTCAATCCCTGTTGACTGTAAGTATTTGAATTTGATTTTATATGTTAGTTCCCTGTTGTTGTATCTGTACCTGTAGGTGTCGGTGTTGGTGTTGGTGTGGTTGTATCTGTAGTTTCATCCTCATCTTCAATCTCAATTGTTCCATCTTCCGGATCTACTTCTGCCTTAAGTCCGAGCTTCTCTGCCAGGAAGCCGACTGGCATTACATTTCTTCCGTTTACTCCCTTAACCGGTAACCCTATGTCAGTTGCAACTCCGTTTACATATACTGTACTGCTGTCTGTTTTAAGTACTATTTCAACACCATCTTTGATTATTGTTATTGTGTGTAATTCTGCATTCCAGGTTACTGCTGCTCCATAAGCCTGAGAGAACGCCCTTATCGGTACTAATACTTTTCCGTCCTTTACTACAGGAGGTATATCCAGCTTCAAGCTTTTGCCTTTTGATATAATTGTATCTACAGGTAACACGTCCAGAGTAGGATCTGCTGTTTCTATAGTTGCTGCTGCTTGCTCAAGCTGTGCTAATTCTTCTGCTGTATAGCTGTCTTTTACCATTTGCTTCAGCTGTGCCTTATATTCTCTTACCTGAGTCTGAAGCAGTGCAGCAGCTTCTAAATTTCCAGACTTCCTTGCTTCTATAAGCTGCTTCATCAAAATCTTCTTCTGCTCCATAACCTTGTCTTTTTCCTTCACAGCTTTCTCTTCTTCAGTCGCTGCTGTGCTATCTTCTACACCTTTAACCTTAGTTTTGTCATCAATTGCAGGATCTACGACTTTATCACTGCCCTTTACTTTTTCTACATCTTTAGCCGCGCCTTTTCCAGTGTCTGGACCTGCAAAAACTGCTGTGGACATAACTAGCGTAAGCATAAACACCAGTACAATTGCCATCGCCATAATTCTCTTAGTATTCTTCATATTTATCCCTCCATTGTTATATTTATTTGCAGATATGAATCTCCTACACTACTGATATCGTAAATAATTTCTTCGGCAGCTCGGCCGCCATAGTTCCCCTTAGGCCCGCAGCTTTGCGCCCCTGATTTTCAACAGGTTTGCCTTTTCGGAGATTATCCTATCTACCTTTGTTATAGAAATTCGCAAATTGTTCCAGCTTTTTGGGGTAAAAAATAAAAATGGGACTAAAGTACTATACGTTTTGCAATAAACATTTATAATACAATTCCAATATTGCAAAATCGTTTTCCTTAATTTCATAGGTTGCCTACGCTTCTTTGAACCTGCTTTAATGCTACCTATATGTCCCATCTATTCTATTCCATTTGTTCCTTGATTGTCTGCCATACATTCAGATTCATTCCGCTGCCCTCTGATTCTTCAAAGTCAGGGATATTACCCAGCCTCCAGAGAGATACTCCTTTTATGCCAAACATTTTTGCAAGGGTAAGCTTTGCCAAGGCACTCCTGCTATCTTCATACCATATGATATTATCTGTGCCATCGCCGCTATTATAATAAGTTACCCATGGATTCTGAAGTTTTTCCGAGTATTTCATACTTAAGTTTGCGCTAGGATCATTGTTCAATATGCGGTCCCTAAGCTGTGAATAGCTAGGACGGAACGCGCTCTGATTGACAACCTTCCCTTCAGTCTTCTTCCACTGTACAGTATCAAAGGATATCTGCAGCCAAACCTTGTTCAAATCAGCTACCCCTGTATCCTTATCTGCAATTGCCTTCAAGGCGTAGTATATCTCACTTATTGGTGTAAGAGGAGTATCGTTATAGCCTGCAGCCATTTCGCTTTCCGTAAGGCTTATTGCATTATAGTCATGAGCCATTAGTATGATTTTATCTGCTATTTCGCCGATGCTCTTGTAGTCATATCCGTCATAATATGCTTGGCCATTGCCCCGCTTTGGGTGAACTGCAACATAAAGCTTTTTGTTATATTTAACGAGCTCCGCCTTAAGTTTAGACAGGAATTCATTATAAAGCTTGCTCTGCGTCTCTCCTCTTAAGTTTTCAAAATCAACTACTATACCATCAAAAGAAATTGAATCCTTCTCCAGCTGAGTGCTGTTCAACATCTGTACAACCTGTCCAATAACTTCAGACTGAGCATTTGCATCTGCAAGCAGAAGTTCTACCATGCCCTGTCTTTCCCCATTAGCAGTATTTTGGACCTTTATTTCATTTGAAGCAAAGAGGTTGATTTGCATAGGCTTGCCCCCCTGCTTTGCTATATTTACAGGCTCAGAATATCCTTCCGGTATAAAAAAGTCACTGTTTCCACTCTTGGAAACTGCTACATTAAACTTATTATTGCTTTCATCGTATTCAAGCCTGCTCCAGCCAAAGCTTACAGAATCCAAGTCCTGTATCAGGTCTGCCTGATCATAGGACTTTATAGCGTAGAAGGCATGTAATTCTTTAATATCGGAATTCAACCGCTGATACATCCTGATCAGCATTGCTACAGCTTCTTCTTTCTTTGCTGTGCTCTCCGGCAGGAAGCTGCCTCCGCCATTTCCATTGGAAATACCAAAGTCTTTTACAAGGTTAGTATATTCAGCACCTTCTAATACATCTGTAAACTGGCTTGGCAGATACTTAAGCTGCTTTACCAACTCTTCATATCCCATTCCGCGTACTATAGCTTCAGCAATCTCCAACCTGGTTATTTGCTTATCGGGGCTGAAGCTTTCTTCTCTTAATATAGCTCCATGGGCGACAGCAGTCTCTACATAGGTATGGTACCATTTGTCTTTGCCTACATCTGAAAAGCTGCTGCTCTCAGTGGCTGTCAGCTCCCAACCCATGACCCTTACAAGCATGGTAATGAATTCGCTTTTCTTTACCGATTGCCCTAGACCGAACTTGTTCTCACCTATACCTTGGGTGATATTCAAGTATCTGAAATAATGCACCGGTTCGTATGCCCAGTGAATCTCCGGCACATCAGAAAATGTTTCAACCTCAAAAGGCAGCTTTCTCCCCCTGGCATCTACTTCAAGAACGCCGGCCAGTCCCGAAATTATTAGTAGAACTGCAGTAAATAATGCTATGTATCTTTTCACGATAAGTACCTCCTAGTGCTTATTAACATCACTGCTTTCCAACCAATCAAAATGTTAATAATGCGCTTCCTTAATTTTGTGCCCTGCTGCTTTATACGAATACTGTCACAGGGCACGATTTCTTATGCACCTATTATACCATAGGCATGTCCCAATTGAAGGGTATTCCATATATTACAAGAAACAGAAAAGGGACTCTTAAAGTCCCTTTTAATCCTTAAAATGCTACTATTATGCCCCCCTGATTTGAATATACGCTGCTGAGGCCGGCAGTTTCCACAATTATTATATCCTTGAACTTATATCTTTTCATAAGCTCACTTTTAAACTCCTCTGCCCTTTCAAGGCAGTTGCAATGTGCTATTCCGATAACCTTCTCCTCTAGCTTCTCCCCCTGCTCGCCAATTATATCTACAAAACGCATAAATGCTCTCCTGTACCCTCTTACACTTTCAACCAGCTTTATATCGCCAACCTCAGTGGCTCCCATTACAGGCTTGATATTGAGAAGAGATGCAATTGTTCCTTTCACCTTTCCCAGCCTTCCGTTTTTCATGAGATTTTCCAAGGATTCAAGCAGAAAAAAGGTCTTCATACTACTTATATATTCATTGACCTTCTCCACTATCTGGAGGTTGTCACAGCTTTTTTTGGCCAGCTCAAAAATCTTGATGCTTATCAGGGTTTCAGCTATAGAAGCGCTGAATGAGTCAAATACATGTACAAATTTGTCTTCAGTGTTTTCCAAAAGCATCTTCTTCGCCAGCATTGCACTTTCATAGGTGCCGCTCAATGCAGAGCTTAAAGTCACTACAAAAACACTCTCAGGCCCCTCATAGGCTTTGATAAAATCATTAGGTGAAGGACATGCGGTTTTGGGTGAAGTAGGACAAGCCGCCATTTTCTTAAGCATAGCTTTAACATCCAGACTCTCATCGTCCCTATAATTGGTCTCCCCGATTTGAAGTGTGAGAGGCACAAGCGTTAATCCAAGCTCCCTTTTCAAATCCTCATTAAGATCACAGCTGCTGTCTGCAACTATTTTTACACTCATTTGCATATCCTCCTCATAAGCTTCTATATATTAATTTTTACCACATTTATGCGACCTTTACAACAGGAAAAACTACAAATAGCGGTATCTATATTGGTCTCAAATAGTATCGGAAACTATTACATTTGAATAATAACAATCCTTATATAATTCTTATCTTTTTTCTTTAAAGTATCCGTATAATACTGTCATCAAAGGTGCTATGTAGCAGAGCACGGCATAAGGAGCATATTGTATTGTAGAAACCCCGGTTATGGCAAGGATGATTATAGCATTTATGTTCCAAGGTATAAGTGGGGCGATAGTGGTTCCTGTATCGGATATTGTCCTTGCGAGTTTAACTTTATCTACCCCCAGGTCCTCAAATCTTTTCCTTAGAAGTCTGCCTAACAATATGATGCCTGCAGTCTGGTCGCAAGTGACAACTGTGAGTAAACTGCTGAATGCTGCTGTTCTTGCTATTAAGGATATTTTGGTTTTCGCCCTATCCATAACACTTGCAATAATGGGATTAATTATATTTGTTCCTTCAAGCAGGCTGCTTAACGCAACGGCTCCAGCCACAATCAGAAGCACTTCAATCATAGGCTGGATTCCCCCGCCTCTCAATATCTTATCAAGCTCTTCAATACCTGTCGCTGGCTTATAACCTGAAAAAATATACTGAAAGACTTCAACGATAGTCTTTTTCTGGAGAAATATACTTATAAGCGATCCTCCAGCAACCCCAAGGCTCATATTAATAATAGGCTTAACCCCGCACACTGACATTGTTATGACAATAATCGGAAGCAGAAGCAGAATTGGAGTAATTACAAAAGCGCTTCCAATATTCTCTTGAAATATGGCTATCTTTGCAGGGTCAGTTACTGACATATAGTCTTTGCCAATAAAGTAATACGCTGCACCTGCAATAATAAGTGAAGGTATCAGAGTATTCATCAGGCTTTTAGCATATTCCCTGTATTTTAAATCCGTTGTTTTCATCATGAGGTTTACAAGTCCTGATATCGGTGAAATCCTGTCAGCAACAAATGCCCCCGAGACGACTGCACCCAAAAGCAGCTGGTCGGGTATGGCAAAGCCCTTGCCTATTCCTATCAATGCAATCCCAATAGTGCTTACGGTGCCTACCGCAGTTCCCATAACCACCGAAATAACTGCTGTTACCAAGAAGCATGCAAGAACATAATTTATATGCTTTATATATTCGAAGCCATAGAACATAAGCGTGGGGACAATCCCTGACGAAAGCCAAATGGATACAGTCGCCCCTGTGAGTGTGATAATAATCATCAGTTTTGAACAATCCCGTATGCCTGTGAACATCATATTATTCAGAGTCTTTAGTTCATGACCTTTTCTCACAAGCATCGCTGAAGAAAAAACCACTGCTCCGGCAAACCCGCAGTACAGCGGTATACTTAACAATATGCATGCACCAATAAGGCCCAAACTAACTATAAATATCAAGTATGCGCTCGAATCCACCTTATTTTCCACCATAAGTCCTCCCAAAACAATAAAGGAAATCTACCTAAAAACACAATATAGCTATCCTTCAAAATGTATAATTTCGTCTAGGGTAAATCTAATTATTTCTATTTCAGCCGCTTAATCAATGTCAGAATATCACTATATATTCCATAGGCAGTCTGTTGAATCTCAGGGTTCCTTTCCACTATACAGATTTCACCCATTAGATCCGTTGTAATTGATACGATTGAAGATGTCGAGTCTATATTGCTGAATATGTCCTTCTTATCGAACAGCGTTGGATATACCCTGCCTTTGATTTTTCCATCAGCAATATATCCTTCGCACATTAGTTTGATTTTCTTATCCTTACTAGCTGCAGCTTCTATATCACTTTGTGTCAAGTGTGCTATACCCATTCTCTCGACATTAATGGGAGTGAGCTCACCACCCATTATAACATTTACAATAGCCGCCGTCTTAGCAGCAGCATCCCAGCCATCTATATCAATTGATGGATCCGCTTCAGCAAAACCCCTTCTCTGAGCTTCCTTCAAGGCTGCATCAAAGCTATTGCCTGCTTCCATTTCCTCTAAAATGAAATTGGTGGTTGAATTAAGTATCCCCTTAAAGCCTATAACCCTGCAGCCTGGCAGAGTATCCCTGACAAGGTTGAAAACCGGTGTCCCGTCCATAACAGTGGTTTCATGTAAGAACTCAAGGTTCTTTGAAGCAGCTATACCCTTAAGGTGTTTATAATCCCAGGCTATCGGCCCTTTATTGGCCGTAATAACATGCAATCCAATTGCAAAAGCCTCTTCGATGTGAGTGATCGCAGGTTGTCCATCCTTTATTGACAGAGTGCTTAGCTCTACCAGCACATCAGCTTGAGATTCCCTAATACTTTGAATAGAATTCCTATGGACAATATCGGGATTATCATCTGCAAACTTTCCCTCAGTGTCCACCTCTTTCAATGCACGGGGCAGATCAATCCCTTTATCATTGCTTAATGTTCCTCTGGATTTTGTGGTTATATCAGTAATCAGAACATTATAGCCATATACTTCTTCAATTTCATTCTGCTTTTGCAGCAATAACCGGCAAAACTCCCTTCCGGCATTGCCAAAGCCAATTAAACAAAGTTTCAGCTCTTTCATATCAGCATACCTCTTCCTTCTCAAATTGCAGCTTGAGTGTCCCACCGTTTTCCTTCAACCATGCAACAGCCTTTTTATACTCAGGAAAGTAGACTGCCACTGCATCCCAAAACTCCTTAGAGTGATTCATATGCTTAAGATGTACAAGCTCATGCACAACAACATAGTCAAGCACCCAACCCGGAGCCATAGCAAGGCGCCAATTGAAATTAAGGTTTCCCTTGCTTGAGCAGCTTCCCCATCTTGTCTTCTGGGCTTTTATACTGAATCTATGATATTTTACGCCAATTATTCCACAAAAATATTTAAGCCTTTCATCAAAAATCTCTTCAGCCCTTTTATAGAACCAGTTGTCGAAAGCCTCGACTACTGCTGACATTCCGCTTTCCAAATCAGTAATACCATTTATGTATATTTCAAAGCATTCATTTTTAAAAAACACTTTTGGGGTTTTCCCCGGATATTTCTTAGTAACAACCTTATAGTTAATACCCTGCAGTAAAATGGTCTTACCCCCTCCCTGACTTCTCCAAAAATATTATATCATGCGCAGCTTATCTTTTCATCAAGTGCTTACTAACATTACCGCTATATGATAAATCAGAAGTGATATGATACTATGAATTTACATATTTCGACACAAATAAATAAAACCTATCGCTCAAAGAGCAATAGGTTGTTAATTAGCTAATTACCAAGCCATTGACGGAACTTCAACTTTTATATAACCTCTTTCAAACATTTCTATAAGGTATGAATAGGGCATCTGTCTGTAAGATCCGTCCTCCTCAAAGATTTTCACAATTTTGTTGTCTACCTTTGATATTGTCCATATCTTAGTCATGTTGTCTACAGCAAAAACCAAGGTATCCCCATTGTGTATATCCATTTACTCCACCTCAATGTTTTTATTTAAGGAATAAGAAATATGAGAAATTTACACATTATGTATATTTTCTGGAAAATGTTGTCGTTTTTCCGTCGTTTATAGATTATTATATACTAAAAGCCAATCTTATTATATAGTCATATAGTTCTATATTTATGCGAAATATTTAGTACTTTTAGTGTATTTACTAACTTGCTCCTAGAGGAATTATTTCTTTAAATGAAGAATACGAAAGTAGTAAATAATTTAGGGAGGTAATATGAGTATGTCCCAAATGAAGAAGTTTACAGTTGAAGAGGCAGCAATTGCTGATATTCTTGAGGCTATAACTGCTAAGACTATTAGTTCAAGAGAATTGGTGCTGATGTACCTTGAAAGGATCGCAAAGTTCGATAAGCATGGAGTATCCATTAATTCTGTTGCAGAAATAAATCCTGACGCTATCCATATTGCTGAAGCCTTAGACAGGCATATGGAGTTAAATGGGCCTATAGGACCTTTACATGGAATACCCATACTTATCAAGGATAATATAAATACCGGTGACAAAATGCACACTACCGCAGGCTCCCTGTCACTATCAGATAATTATGCTCCAGAGGACTCATTTGTTGCCAAAAAGTTAAGAGCAGCAGGGGCTGTAATCCTCGGAAAGACAAACCTTACAGAGTTTGCAAATTTTATGACAGAAAACATGCCTAATGGATACAGCTCCAGGGGAGGCCAAGTGCTGAATCCTTATGGTCCCGGAAAATTTGATGTTGGCGGCTCCAGTTCAGGTTCAGGTGCTGCAGTCGCTTGCAGCTTTTGTGCCGGTGCCATAGGTACCGAGACCTCTGGGTCAATATTAAGTCCCGGATGCCGCAATTCCGTGGTAGGCATTAAACCTACTGTGGGACTTGTTAGCCGTACCGGCATCGTCCCAATTGCCCATAGTCAGGATACCGCAGGGCCCATAGCCAGAACTGTCACTGATGCAGCTTTGCTGCTTGGAGCAATTACAGGTGAAGACAGCGACGACCCCGTAACCCTTACCAGCTGTCGCAGATCTTTTATGGACTATACTAGGTTTTTGGATAAAGACGGACTTGAAGGGGCAAGAATCGGTATACCTAAGGATTATTTTTATGAAGAGCTTTCCAAAGACCAAATTGCACTGGCAGAAAATGCTGTTAAAGCATTAAAAGAGCTGGGAGCTATAATCGTCGAGCCGGCAGATATACCCTCGGCTAAGGAATTCAAGGAATACCAAGTGCTGTTGTATGAATTCAAGTGTAATATGAACTCTTATCTTGCGCGTTACGGAAGAAGCTCAGCAATACATACCCTAAAGGATATAATTGACTTCAACAGCTCAAACCCTGGAGAAACTCTTAAATATGGGCAGACAATACTTATTAAATCTGAGGAAACAAAAGGAACTCTTGCTGAAACCGATTATATCCTGGAGAGGCTAAAGGATTTGCGACAATCACAAACTGAAGGCATAGATATGATCCTTAATAAGTATAATCTTGATGCGATTGTCTTTCCCGGCTATTCAGGCTGTGACATAGCAGCTAGAGCAGGCTACCCCTCAGTAATAGTGCCCGCGGGCTATTCCACTGAAGGAGAGCCCTTCGGCATAACCTTCACTTCAAGGGCATACAGCGAGCCCATGCTGATTAAGCTGGCCTATGCTTATGAGCAAGGAACAAAAAAACGAATACCTCCAAAATTGTAAAAGCCGGCATAAGCCGGCTTTTGCTATTGACCATCAATCATTTCACTTATAGGATATCTCTCTTTTGTTGTGTTCCTTCCTCCCAATGCGTCAATATCATGTTTATATACTAAGGGATAGTCTATTTCCTCATCTGTCAAAGCCTCAAGGGAGTCTATGCTGGTCTTTTCATCTTTTTTCTTATCCATGTCCCGAACCTTCCTTATTTTGAAGATGCTATGCAATAATCTGCTGTTCTTTTAGCATATCAACAGACATCTTTTCTATCACATCCAGCAGAAGCTGATATTCTTCAAAGAATACCGTGATTATGTCACCAGGCACTGCATCTAGGATAGCTTTTTCCAAAGCCTTTTCCTCTGCCAGCTCAATTAATACTTCTGAAGGCTTGATACTCGCCATTTTGCAGCCTTTTTCAAGCAAAGCTGCAACTTCTCCGGACTCTCGCCCTCTCTTATCCTTGTCTTCCTTAATATAAATCCTGTCAAAGCAATCACCGCACATACTTCCTATTTTTATAGTGCTTGAATCCGTTCTGTCTCCAGGCGTTCCTATTACTCCTATAAGACGCCCTGTTTTCATTTGCTTCAATGAATCTATGACTACGCGATAGCCATCGATATTATGCCCATAATCCAGTATGACCTTGATGCCATTTACGTCATGTACATTAAATCTCCCAGGATTTGTGGCAGTATCGCTTCTAAAAGTTGATAAGCCTGTTATTATGCTTTCCACTGGGATTCCCATCCCTATTGCACCAGCAATTGCAGCCATACTATTGCTTATATTATGCCTCAATACACCATTCATCGTAGCTGGAATCGCCTTTGCTTCAATGAATGGCAGCTCTACTCCGCCTTTATTTATAAAAATTGTTTCATTATTACTGTATACAGCTATTCCTCCATCAAGAACGTGACTTTTTATAGCCTCATTCTCCGTTGACAGAGAGAACAATATAACTTTCGATTTTATTCTTTCTCTCATACCGAGGCAATATTGATCATCTGCATTCAATACTGCATAACCATCTTGTTTGACTGCTTCTGCGACCAGAGACTTTACATTAGCCAAATCCTCCAGCGTATTGATATCATCAATCCCCAGGTGGTCCTCAGTTATATTGGTCACTATGCCCACATCTGCTTCATCATAACCCAGCCCCCGGTTAACAATTCCTCCTCTGGCGGTCTCCAGCACAGCATAGTCTATTCTTCTATCCATTAGTACTGTTTTAGCGCTTATAGGTCCGGTATTGTCTCCATACTTGATCAGCTCGTCATTCACATATATACCGCTTGTAGTGGTCATCCCAACTGTTTGGCCCATCTGCCTTATGATATGTGCTATCATTCTGGAGGTTGTTGTCTTTCCATTTGTTCCCGTCACCGCTGCAATCGGAACTCTGCTTGTGCTGCCGACCGGAAACAACATGTCGACTATAGCCTTTGCTACGTTTCTGGAGGTACCTTGGTAAGGATAATGGTGCATTCTGATACCTGGTGCTGCATTTATCTCTATAATGGCTCCCCCTGTTTCAGTAATAGGCTTTGAGATATCTGCAGTACTAATATCAACACCGGCTACATCCAAGCCAATGATTCTGGCAGCCTGAGCTATTAATTTCCTGTTTTCCTCGTGCAGTTCATCGGTAACATCGATTGCAACTCCGCCTGTACTAAGGTTGTCATTTTCACGCAGATAAACTATTTCTCCCTCATTAGGCACATAATCAAGAGTCAGGTTCTGCTTCCTGAGGTACTGCTCTGCGACTTTATCAATGTTTATCTTGGTCAATGGCTTTTCATGTCCTTCACCCCGCAGAGGGCTGCTGTTTTCTTTATGGATAAGCTCTCTTATTGTCCTTGCCCCATCCCCTGTGACATGTGCAGAAATTCTATGGGAAGCCGCCACCACCTTATCTCCTACAACCAACACTCTATAGTAACTGCCCTTAATATATTTTTCTACAAGGATTGTGTCCTCATATTCATTTGCTATCCTATATGCATCCAATACTTCTTGCGGATTCTTAAGGTTTATCGATACCCCTTTGCCATGGCTTCCATAATTAGGTTTAACTACAACAGGATATCCCAGCTTTTCACTGTATTCCAAAGCCTCCTGCTCACTCTTCACTAATTTTCCCGCTGGAACAGGTATTCCATATTCACTGAGTATGCTTTTCGTAAGGTCTTTATTGCATGCAATATCAACCGCTATACAGCATGAATTTTCAGTAAGCGTTGCTTCAATTCTTTTTTGACGTTTCCCATACCCCAGCTGCAAAATACTTCCGTCACCCAAACGTATTATTGGGATATTCCTTTCCTTTGCTTCCTTTGCAATTGCGGCGGTACTTGCGCCAAAATCTGTCGCAATGCATACCTTTTTTACGTTTTTCAGCCATTTATCTATATCTGGTAGTTCTCCTGCGAGAATCCCTTCCATAATTTCCACTGCAAACTTTCCTGCTTCCAAGCCCGCGTGTTCATTCTCATATCCAAATATGATATTATAAACGCCTTTTTTGCCCGTTACCCTTGTCTTGCCGAAAGTAATATCATAACCTAGCATAGTTTGCAGTTCTAAAGCAATATGCTCCATTACATGTGCAAAATACGTCCCCTCCTGAAGCCTCTCAACAAAGCCGCCTTCATATCCCATGCAGCAGAAGTGCTTCTTCAATCCCGGCAGCAGCTCTTGGAGGGTCTCGTTGAGGCCCTTAATATCCTTCGTCGGGGTATCTGCATACTTTCCTAAGTCAACTACCATCTTTACTACAGGTTTGTAGCTATAAATGTTTTTTCCTTGATAAGCATGACTGCTTACAGTATTCACAATACTTCCTCCTTGTGTTTTGAGAAAAACTGTTTTATTTTTCTAATCTTGCTTTTTTAGTATTTCCTGTTTTTTTACTAAATTAAACCCATACCCCTTTGGTAAAATGTGGATTTTTACGTTAGTAATGGCAAGAGGATCATCTTGGTGCTGCTCGGAGATATTCGTATATCCAATATCTCTGCCATCTACAACAGTAACCACTCCAGAACCTTCTACTACAAATTCCAGGTCCTTGTTTACTATCATGGCAGTATCTTCATCAATACCAATTCCTAAAATATTTGGATTTTGTGCCACCGCCGCCAGCAGCCTTCCAATTCTTCCTCTTTGATTAAAATGTTGGTCTATTATTACACCCGCCAACAGATCCATCCCCGGAGCCATCTTAAGGGTACATTTTCTAGGTGCCTCGTCATCTTTCCCTTCTACGACCATTATCTCACTCATCATGGAAGCTCCTGCGCTGGTTCCCGCAATAATCCTTCCTTCTTCATATTGCTTTCTTATTATCGTGTGTACTTCGGTACCGCCCAGTATGCTTGATATTCTCAGCTGATCACCGCCTACGAAAAAGATACAGGTGGCATCATCTAGAACCTTCAAACCTTCAGCATTATTTGCACATTCCCTGTCTGTAATATTTATTGATACAACGCTTTTTGCTCCCAGCTCGCCAAAAAGTCTTTTGTATTCCAAGCCTGCTTCTATAGGACTATTGGTTGCAGTTGTAATTAGAGCTATGGAAGAGTTTTCACCGCCAGCCAACTTTATCACTTCTTTAAGTATGGCTTTATCTGCTCTTTTATCCTCAGCCCCTCCAATTATTACAAGGCATCCCCTTTCACTCTTAGGCATTGTTGTATCCCTCTCCAATCCTATTTTTTTGCTGCTTAATATAATATTCCAAAAACACTATTTAAAAATGTATTGCATATTTAACAAAAAAGAAAAATTAATCCAATTATATGTTTTGCAATAAACATTCTAGATTGAAATTCAAATATTGCAAAAGCATATTCCTTAATTTCATAGGTTGCATATTTCTTCCATGAATCTTCTTTAATGCAACCTATATAATATTTTGCTGATACGTTTTTGAATTAATTCTCATCCACAAAAGCATAATAAATAAAAGGAGATGATTAAATGGATATAAAAAGAGCAGAAGAAATTATCAATTCCAAGGGAATTATTGAAGTAACCTATAAGAACTCTCCGGTATGGATTGAAAGTGTAATTAAGGATAATGCCACCGCACTTGTAAAGCTTTTATCTGATAATCATAGCATGAGTATACCGATCGAAGACTTGAGTGAGAATAAATAAACCAACATTTATCTATAAATTAATCCAGCATTCTATTTATTTCTTTCTAATTCGCTATGAACTGCTAATTTTAGTACTTATTCGGCATATTTCTACGGCTGGTATAACAATCAGGTCGATTTATATAAAATCTATTGAAGAACTTCCGAAATATATATAGAATTAGGCTACAAGCTTAGGTTCTATTAATTTACAGAAGGAATGATTTTATGGAATTCCCTGAAAGACTAAGTGCAAAGTTAACCGCAATTATTGCCGAAAACTTGGAGGATTTGTCAGAACGAAAGCTTGCTGAGATCAATTATGGGATAGCAGTCTTTATCGCAAATTCATACAAGATGTTGTTTATTTTCCTTTTAGCAATATTCCTGAATATATTCAAGAATTTTCTTATCGCTTTTATAAGCTTTGGCGCCTTACGCACATTTGCGTCAGGTGTTCATGCAAAGGGAGAGTGGACATGCCTTCCCTCAAGCGCACTGTTCTTCATAGGCACTGCATATTTGGGGATGACGGTAGACTTGAATGCATATGCTGTAAGCATTATCTTTCTGCTATGCTTTGCTGCAGTATTGCGATATGCACCTGCAGACACCGAGGAGAGACCTATTGCAAGCAATAAACTGAGAAAGAAGCTAAAGGTAATGTCATGCATTACACTTGCAATTCTTTACGCAGTCTCTGTGTACAAGCTGGGCACATCGACCTCTTCCATAATAGCTTTTTCTACGTTGATCGAGACAGCACTCATACTACCCGTAACTTATAAACTAGCGGGCAGTATGTACGGTGTAGGCTTTAAAATAAACAATAAAAGGGAGGTATCCAAATGAAAAAATACTTTAAGCCACTATTGGTTCTCATCAGTACCCTAGCTTTGTTTATAGCAAGTACATCATCAATGGCATGTTTCGCATGGGCATTAAGAGAGCCAAAAATGCCAGAATCCTTAATAAGAGAAGATTAAACTAAAAAAAATAAGAGCACAAATGTGCTCTTATTTTTTTATCACAAGCTCTTGCTTGAATATGTTATTCTCCGCAAATGTATTATGCAATACATTTGTATACTTGGACAATATCTGGTTGGTTATTCCCAAACCAAATCCCCGGTTGCTCCCTTTAGTGGAAAAGCCTTTCTTATGTATAAGCTTAACATCCAGAACCCCTTCATATGTGTTTTCAACACTTATTGTCAGGTATCCCTCTTCATCTGTCAGAGTGATATTTATTTTTTTAATTTCCGAAGCTGCTGCAGCGTCAATTGAATTGTCAAGGTAGTTACCTAATACCTCACATAGATCCGTAAGCTTCATTCCAACCGTATGAATCTCATTTATGACCTGTGCTCCCACCTCTATTCCCTTACTTTCAGCTTCGTTGATTTTATTCCACAGCAATCCGAATATTGCGTATACCTTTATCCGTTGTAGGGCAAGAAGCAAGCTGCTGTCCATCCTTTTTGTCTCATCCATTACTTCTGAGTAATATGCTCCCAATCCTTCCATGTCTTTCTCTTCGATATAACCGTAGAAGCTGTATATAGTATTGGAATAGCTGTGCTTCAGCCTTCTGAAATCATTTATCAGGCTGTCGATAGTCCTTATATAGTCCTGCTGCTGGTCGTACTGCTGTTCCTTTAAAGTCAGTGCGCTATTAGTAAAGTTGATATAAAGACTTAGTATCAGATATAGCCACATTATCGCTACATTTATCAGTATTACACTTTCATCTACCACTCCAATGAACTTTATATATACCGAATAGTTAACAGCTATAACTATAAAGGTTGCAAACATGTACAAAGATGTTTTTATACTGATGCTTCGTTTATACTTGTCTGTCATTTCCTGAGTCTGCTTGATGAGCCTTATGAGGAATATAATGATGATTACAGTGCCATATATAACCAAATCAGAGGTCACAGATAGTAATATATGCGATTTTATAGCCTCAATAGTGTATCCGTAAATCTTTACCATAAGAAGCACTGCAGATATATCGCCTACCGCAAGAGCAATCATATAGGTGATGTTTGCCACTACCGACTGAATCAAACTCAGTTTTAACACGAAATAAGACATCAGCAACATGAGTAGTAGCGCTAAGATTGAGCGTACTCCCATCCCAATATATTTATCCAGGAAATATAATATATTCGTGCCTAAGGCTGATATTATGATAAATTTCGTAAATACTGTTTTGTCTCTTTGAAAATTGTACATAGTCTGAGCTAGATATGAAAGAAATACTATTGCCATTGTATTGATAAATATCTTATATAATATTATCATTCTCTTGAACCATCCTATCCAATACTTCCTTTATTTCACTCTTCTGCTGCCTTGACATAAAGCACTTTTCTTCATTAGACATTATTATATATGAATCTTTATAGTTAACTTCCTTCACATGGTTGATGTTTATAATATATGACCGATGACAGCGGTAGAAGCTCTCTCCGCTTTTATTCAGTTCATTGATGATATCCTTTAAATATCCGAAAAATTCTATATTTCGATTTTTTGTATGTACAACTAGCTTTTGATTTATTGACTCCACGAATATGATATTATGAAGCTCAATATTGTAATCACAGTTTCCTGATCTGATTTTGATTATTGCACTTTTATTATGCTTCTGGTAGTTCAGATAGTTGCTATAGTGCTTATTGATGGAAAGTACACACTCCTCAAGGGCTTGATAGGAAACCGGTTTGATAAGATATTCAAAGGCTTCGATGTGATATTTGAACACCGTCATACACAATTCAGGGTGACCTGTGACAAAAGTAATATAGCAATATGGGTCAAAGCTCCTGATTTGCTTGGCCAGCTCTAAACCATTCATATTTGTACCAAGATTTATATCAAGAAAATATGCATTAATACCTTGTGCGTACTGCTTAGCATATTCGATTACTCTTTTGGGATTATCCGTTGTAAAGCTAATCCTTGCATCTATGCTATTCTGTCTGATAACCTTTTCTAAGCTTGTCTTTATATTATTCAGTATAACCTGCTTGTCCTCACACAACACTATATTTATAGACATATCAAACACCTCCAAAAATCCTTAGGCATATACGCATAGACGGCATAATATAACCAATAGAATTGATTCGACAAAAATTCACTTTTTCCTTTAAATATTAAGTAAATTGTACGTTTTATTATATGAATGATGTTGATATATATCTATTTTTTGATATTCATAGTATGTATTATCTTGTCAAAAAGAACCTTATAATAGTTCCTCCACTCCTTTTCCGGTACAAAGAAGCTCATCCTATATACTTTGTCTGAGCATCCCTCAAGAAATACTTCATATGCCCTATTATAATCCCCTTGGGTGTTTGCTCTGCTGTAATCAATTAAATAGCCCCTTCTGTTATTTATCATAATTTCCTTTACATCAAAGTACTTAAAATCTACCACTCCCGCAGCTGATCCCTTTGATTCATCAATGAACTGTTTCAGAGGCTTGGAAAGCTTCCACACTTGAACAAAGCCATGTATCCTTTTGTCCTGTGAGGTAAAATTCATATGATATAGTATTTCTCCCCCAGCAAAGGATACTTCGTTGGTATCCCACTTATCAGGCAATTCAAAATGAAATGTATTATCCATCACATTATAGGGTTCAAGAAGCTGCTTTGAAGCTTTCTCTGCCTCAATATTCTCCTTAAACGCAGCAACAACTGCCGGAAGCCTACCGGTGTAAATTGAAGCAGCGCATAACAATATAAAAGCGATGAAAGTGATAGCATATATACTCTTTAGCTTGTTTTTCAACATTATCCCACCAACCTCTCAGGCGATTTTAAATTTGAATTATTTTTTAAATATAATTAATAATATTAACCTTTGCTTTCATACAGAACAAAGACAGGCTTTGTATAAAAAATTTTCTATTTCAACGGCAAGCCACAATATTAATAAAGCGCTTATTATTGTATAATAGTATTGAATTGAAAATAATGGAGGTTTTAGAGTTGAGATACATAGATTTGCGAAGCGATACTGTTACACAGCCAACCGATGAAATGCGTGAGGCAATGGCGAAAGCAATTGTTGGAGATGATGTCTATGGAGATGACCCTACTATCTGTCTTTTAGAAGAAAAGGCTGCAGAATACACCGGTAAGGAAGCTGCCCTCTTTGTACCAAGCGGCACTATGGGGAATCAACTGGCAATTATGACACATACAAGAAGAGGACATGAAATAATAGCAGAAGAGAATAGCCATATTGTACAGCATGAGGTAGGAGCAGTCGCAGTACTATCCGCTGTTCAGCTCAGAACAATCAAGGGGCACAAAGGTATCATGGAGCCTCAGGCTGTAGAGATGGCCATACGTGAAAATGACATACACTATCCTGAGACAGGGCTCATCTGTATGGAGAATGCTTTGTCAAACGGTACAGTTGTACCTCTTGCCCGAATGAAGGAAATATTTGATATAGCAAAAAAACATGAAATACCTGTTCATCTTGACGGTGCAAGGCTTTTCAATGCTGCAGCGTCTCTGGGCGTGGACGCATCACAAATTACACAGTATACCGATTCTGTGACCTTCTGCCTTTCCAAGGGTTTATGCGCTCCGGTAGGCTCTGTGCTTGCAGGCAGCAAGCAGTTCATAGACAGGGCAAGGAAGAACAGAAAGCTCTTAGGCGGCGGAATGCGCCAAGCAGGTATACTTGCGGCTGCCGGACTTATTGCCTTGGAGAAAATGTCCAAGCGGCTCTATGTGGACCATGATAATGCAAGGTACATGGCAAAACGACTTTCTGAGATATCCGGAATCAAGCTTACCCATGAGGATATACATATAAACATGGTTTTCTTTGATATAGCGGAAACCGGAGTAAGCTCAGAAAAGCTTGTAAAAGAATTGTTTGAGAAGGGCATCAAGATAAATGGCATAGAGGGTGGATTTATGAGATATGTCACAAACAATGATGTGACTAGGGAAGGTATTGACTATACCATCCAATGCATGAAAGAGATAATGAAGTAGTAAAAGACCGCAGCAACTGCTGCGGTCTTTTTATCTTTCAGTATAGTTCTTTACATTCTTAAGTATTATATCTATTGTACCATCACCATTCCTCTTAATCTGAAACTTATCCTTATCATTGTAAACTTCATTGTCTATGTAAAGTTCAATAGACTTGTCCACCTTAAGTCTTTTCCTCTTAAGCTTCTTTTCTGCCCATTCGCGGTCTATAGGCACATCATTTTCAGTAATTCCTTCACTGACCATTACAGCCTTGAACTCATTCTTGACCATCATATCACTGAAATTGTCCTCTGCAACCTTTTGTACATCAAAGTTATCTTGATTCCTCAAGTGATCAGATAGTCTTGTCCTAAAGCGTTCTGCTTCCTGAGCATTATCTTTGAAGGCCTTTCTGGCAAACTGCTCTGATACTCTATTGATTATCTTGGTATTCTCCCGCCTGTCCCGTACAAAGGTACATTTGAGGAAAGCATTAATAAATATACCTTCCTTATCTTTATCCAACACCAGCATATTGTATTCCGCATCATCCTTCAGCTCTCTTATAACAACAGCTTTGGATACCTTCTGACTTAGCCCCGGAAGCCCGGTACGATTTACACCAACAGTCACTACCGGACTGCCTTCACTACTTTTTATATAATGACAGTAGGCATTTGTAAAATTCAGCTTAAGAATAGCAAGGTACTTTCCCTCCTGGTTTTCAAAATGGCAAACTGCCATATCGCCGGAGGATTCCTTTTCATCAGTGCCAATACACCTGAAAAGATACTGCGACAGCTTATTGCTGTTATCTACAAACTGCCCCTCGTCCTCGAATATTTCCTTGCACAGCTCCTTGACTATATTCTTTTCCTCGCCAAAGTATGCGGGCTTGGACTCCTCATCCTTTAGAATCTTTAGTAGATGGCTTTCAAAATACTCATAGACCTCTTCTGTCAGTTCCAGTTCCTTTTCTGTCAATACGGTGGTGTTATTTTCCCTATCAAGCACATTTAGTGCAACCTTGTTTATTATAATTTCTTCTATATTCCTCAAAAAAACTACCTCCGAAATCTATATTAGCGTTCTCCATATATGAAGATGATATCACAAAAAACGAAGGACGACCACTGGTCGCCCCCTACACCCATAACTACTTTATCTTCTGCCTTCTGAGAAGGAATATGAAAAATGGCCCTCCCATTATAGAGGTCATTACTCCTACAGGTATTTCCACCGGCTGAATAATCACCCTGCCCACAGTATCAGACAGCAAAAGCAGTATTGCACCCAGAAGCGCTGAGTAAGGTATCACCCTTTTGTTGTCAGAGCCTATTACAAGTCTAATAATATGGGGAGCTACCAACCCTAAAAATGCTATTGTCCCTCCTGTTGAAACCACAATTCCTACTATAAGGGCACAGGTTATCAGCAATATGTTCTTCAAGGCCCCTGTGTTGATGCCGAGATGGTGGGCTGCTTCCTCTCCCATTACAAGTATATTGAGCTCCCTTGTATAATACATCAGCACTGCCAACGCTGGCAGTATAAGTATTGAGGCAATATAAAACTCATTCCAGGTTGTCATGGATAAGCTTCCCATGGTCCAGAACACTATATGCTCTATCTTATCATGATTCAGCATCATCAGAAAGGATATCACTGATGCCAAGAAATAGCTCACAGCCACACCTGCAAGCAGAAGAGAGTTGACAGACATTCTATTTTTGGTGTATGCAAGGCTGTATACGAAAAACAATGTACTCACAGCACCAATGAAGGCAAATACTCCTGTTGTTTCTATACCCATGATGCTTATGTTCAAGCCCGTAATTATGGATATCACCGCCCCAAGAGCAGCTCCCGAAGACATTCCTAAGGTATAAGAATCCACAAGGGGATTTTTAAATATTGCCTGCATTACTCCGCCTACAGCAGCGAGGCCTGCTCCCACCACTGCCGCCAGCAATACCCTTGGAAGCCTTATATCCATAAGGATTGAAGCATTAACGGTGTCCGAACCCCTGGTCAATATTTCAACTATTTCTTTTATGCTGATTTTTACAGCTCCTGTCACTGCTGCCAACAGCAGCGATGCTATAAATAGCACTATAAGTACTCCAAGTACCAGCCAGCTCTTGTTATTATTTCTTTCCATGGGTTCCAACCGCCTTCAAAATTTCATCCTTAAGAGTTTTACTGTCTGCAAGAATTGCATTGTCCCGTCCCTTTATAATTCCATAAAGCTGTAAGGCAGTGCCCCCAGTGTAATCCCTCTCTTCAAAGCTCTCATCCTCAAGTATGAATAGGGGCTTTCCTTCCAGTTCCTTTTCGAGCAGCAGCTCCAGGTTTCTTTTATTGGAATTGCCGAAGTACAATCCTGCAAGAACTATGACATCGGACTCTACAGCCAACTCTTTGTTCCTCAAATATGCTTCTTCAGATATTGCTGCAAAAGGCACTTCCTCCGAAATCTGCACATCATTCTCCTTGGAGATTTTCCAATCAAGATCGCCAATAGCAAGTACTCCACTGCTAAGGCCGAAGCCATCTGAATGAAGCCTGCCTATGATAGCACTTCCGCTTCCTCCGCCGCATATCACATGTACGCGTATATCCCTTTTGACTATATTCGGCCTGGTAAGGGCATATATATATGGCTTATTTCCTACCGGACTGACTGAAACATAAACGTCAGTACTGAATATTTCCTTGATGTTGGAAGCGGTCAAGGTCTCAAAAGGAGTGCCCTGCTGCTTCACTTCACCAGCCTTCATCATAACAATATAATCACTGTATGCGGAAGCCATGTTGAGGTCATGCAGCACAGTAATTGCTGTCAGCTTCTTATCCACACACATCTTTTTTATCAGGTTCAGTATTTCAACTTGATGTTGGAGATCCAAATGGGATACAGGTTCATCAAGAATAAGTATTTCCGGCTCCTGTGCCAGGGCCTGCGCTAATATTACCCGCTGACGCTCTCCCCCGGAAAGCTCCATGAAGCTTCTGTCTCTCAAGTGAGTTGTATTGGTATATTGCATGGCTTTTTCTGCAATCTCCAAATCCTCTGGTGTCTCTCCTCTTAGCTTATTTACATATGGGTATCGCCCCATAAGCACAACATCCGAAACCTTAAAGTCAAATTCAAGGGAAGTATTCTGTGGCACAAAAGAAAGCAGCTTGGCAATGGACCTGTTCTTCATTTGATTGATATTTCTGCCCTCCAGGTACACAACACCCTTCTGAGGCTTAAGTGCGGTAGATATCACCTTGAGAAGGGTGCTTTTACCAGAACCATTAGGACCTACAATGCAAAAAAAGCTTCCCTTCTTAATGCTCATGTCTATCTGCTCCAGAACTATTTTGAGATCATAACTGAAGCTCAGCTTTTCAATATTTATCTGATAATCCATTTGACCCTACCTTCCTTGTACCCTTGTTCCTCGTGCTTCAAGAAAAACTTCGAAGCCTGTACGGGCGATTCATGAATCGCCCCTACCCCCGCACCCGTCTAACTATTCTCCAAAGAATACCTTATGCATTTCTTCAACCGCCTGGACAATTCTTGGCCCCGGTCTTGATATTACATTGTCATCGGACATTACATATACTTTCCCCTCTTTGACACATTGCAGCTTGCCGAACAATTGATTCTTGGACAGATCTTCCTTGTTCATCCCTTTATCTGTAGAATGCAACGCTGCTATAAGCATTTCAGGGTTATCCTTCATCAGCTCTTCTGCACTATATTTAGCCCAGCTCTCAACCTTTTCTGCTACATTGATTCCTCCAGCTGCTTTTATCACATCATTGATAAACGTATTAGAACCTGCCGTTGTAAGCGGATCTGCCCATACCACATAGAATACTGTAGGCTTTTTCTTATCCTTGGTCTTAGCTTCTATCTCAGTAATTTTACTTTTCATGCTCCCTATAACTTCTTCAGCCTTTGCCTCAGTTCCTGTGATTTTGCCAATAAGCCCGATACTCTGATAAATTGCTTCAAAACTCTCTGCTTCTGTAACAATCACAGTAATACCCATGGCTTCAAGGGCTTTTACGGATTCCTCCTGAATATATCCGGCAAGCACAACATCAGGCTGTACCTTCTTTATAAGCTCCATATTTGGACCATCAAAAGTTCCAACTTGCTCAACCTGCTTAGCTTCTTCAGGATAATCACAGTAGCTGGTAACCCCAACAACCCTATCTCCTGCACCAAGAGCAAAAAGTATCTCTGTATTGGAGGGGGACAGGGATACTATCTTCTGAGGAACCTTATCCAGCACTATGCTCCTGCCTTTAAAATCAGTCACTTCAATTTTTTCCACCTTTGCAGGCTCCCCGCTCTGCACCGGTGCCGGCTCCTGAGGTGCTGGCGTCTTAGCGCAGCCCGCAAGGTTTAGTATCATTATCATTGCAATTGCAAGTATCAATAACCTTTTCATATAAATCCACTCCTTAATTGGTCAGTTTAGTAACATATCTACTTTTTCCAAAATGCCAAGCATTATCACTCAAATAATATATAGTCTATACTTATGTGCATACAAAAAATTCCTTCTACTAATAGAAGGAACAAAAATGCTGTACTCAGCACCTCCCTATCACACGTAGGTAAGCTTCAAATTCAGGTAGGTCTCCTGGCTTAGGTTCATCGTATTCCTACACCTTCCCAAAGCATTAGCTCCAGTGGCATACATAGGATACTCACCATTACAGTGGCGGGACCGCATAGGGTTTTCACCCATTTCCCCTTTAAGCTGCCCGGAGAAATCTCCTCCGGCTTAGCGCCTGAACTATTTCGCTATTTAATTCATACTGATTCTAACATAATGCTTCTTACTTTACAATAGTTCAAAGGGCAATGTCCTTGCCCTCAAATATATGCTTAAGCACTATTTCCATCTCATCTATGGAAACCGGTACAGGATTCGCTCTTGTAGAGCCCTTCAAAGAGTTGGCAAGTAGAATATTGAAGTTCTTCACGAAATCGTCCTCGGTAATGCCCATTTCCTTAAAGGAGCCTGGAATGGAAAGTTTCTTGTTTAATTCTTTTATTGCTTCTATAAAGCTGCTTGCTCCTATTCTCGAAGCAAGATATTGAAGCCTTTCCCGTACTATTCTATCCTTAGAGTTGTATTGGAGAACATAGGGTAGTGCTACTGCATTCAACAATCCATGACCATAATTGAACCTTCCCCCTATTGCGTGGGAGATTCCGTGTGCCATTCCCAATCCTACATTTGTCAGCACACTTCCGGCAATACACTGGTAGTTATGTACCTTTTCACGGTATTCAATTGTCCCCTTTTCATAAGAAAGAGGCAGATTCTTATATAAGCCTTCCACCGCACCGGAAGCCAGACATTCGGTATAATCATCCAGATTTGTATTTATATAGCTTTCAACAGCATGGGTCATAGCATCCATCCCTGTTTCTGCAACCACATTCTTCGGCATTGATAGTGTGAGGCTTGCATCAAGTATCGCAACCTCGGGTATAAAAGCATTGGATTTCAAGCCTATTTTAATGTCGCTATCCTTGTAGGTTATTACTGCAACCTTGGTTACTTCTGTTCCGGTACCGGATGTGGTAGGTACTGCAATAAGCTTAAGCTTCTTCTTTGAACCAGGCAGTTGCTCATTTACAACAGTATCGAAGGAAAGCCCCGGATACTCATAAAAAAGCACCATTGCCTTAGCAGCATCAATGGCTGAGCCTCCGCCCACAGCTATAATAGTATCAGGGACGAAGCATCTCATTGCAGCAACACCTTCCAATACTTCATCTGTAGTCGGGTTTTTCTTGATTCCCGAGTACACCTCAAATACGCAGCCCTTTTCCTCCAATAACCCCGTAACTATATCAATGGTTCCATTCCTGAAGGTTGATCCTTCTCCCGTCACAACAAAAACCCTGCTGCATTTTATATCCTCAAGATATCTCAAGCTTCCTACCCCTGTTACTATCAGTCCTCCATGCAATCTCAACTCTTTCATTGAACACACCTCATATTTCTGTATTATTTCCCCGGCAATTGCTGAATTTCGTCATTCATCCTGATACTTCCCTATAAATTTCAGACCCTTGCGGTTATGATGCCCCCAGCACTCAGTTATAATCTTTCTGGCTGCAAAAACAGCTATTTTTGATGATTCAAGCTCTGGTGCCACCTCTACCACATCAAAGCCGATAACCGGCAGTTTGAAAAGCTCGAATAGAAGATCCAGGAGCTCTCTGCTGTGAAGCCCTCCAAACTGAGGAGTTCCAGTCCCTGGGGCATATGCAGGATCTAAAGAATCAATATCTATGGTGATATATATATTGTTAAACCTGCTCATGTGCTGGATTATTTTCTGCGCTGCCTTCTCCGCTCCAAGCTTTCTGAAATCCAGTGCATTTATAACGTTTATCCTGTTTTCCCTATAGAAAGGAAGCTCATTTGACTCTATAGACCGTATGCCTACAAAAAACAATTTTTCCGTACTGCCTACGTTTTGCAGCTCTAATGCCCGCCTTTCCGTTGAACCATGGGACAGTCTGTCGCCCTCCATATCGTCGCACAAATCAAAGTGTGCGTCTATATGGATTATTCCAAAGGGTTCATCCAAAGCCCTGTCTATTCCTCTATGCACCGGTATAGTGGTGGAATGGTCTCCGCCAATCATGGTGAGCAGTTTACCGGACTTGATTATATTGTAGGCGGTTTCCTCAGCCTTATCAAATACCCTATCTCTATCTGCCTCTTCAATATCTCCTAAATCCAGTACCTTAAGGTTCTCAAAGCTTTCAAACCTTTCTGTAGTCGGGTCAATTGTATAGGTTATCTCCCTCAATGCCCTGGGAGCATCTTTGGCCCCTGCCCTGAAGCTAACCCCGCCATCAAAGCCAATTCCGAACACCACTACATCAGCCTCTTCCATCCTAATCCCGGGTTTGTTCAGCCCCGCCCATATTTCCTTTTCTTTTATCATATCTATAGTCTTCATACTTGCACCTCCATGAGCTTATATCTACTAATTCGTCAAAGCATTTATATTTCCTTCACTTCAACCAGTATTATACTTATAAATAAATGCTAACCCTTGGGGTTATTTGAGAAAATAATAAAGCTGTCCGGCAGGATACTACGGACAGCTTTATTATTTCTGTATATTAATAGACGTTTTTTCTATACTCCGAGGGTTTTACTCCTACGATACGTTTAAACACAGTGGAAAAGTGGCTTAAATTTATAAAGCCGCATAGTCTTGCCGCTTCTTCTATAGTGAGATCATCTCTCTTCAGCATTTCCTTTGCACTTTGAATCCTGATTCCTATTAGATACTGATGAGGCGATTGCCCTGTATGACATTTAAAAATCCTCTCAAAATGAGCGGGGCTTATGTATATCTCTCTACAAATTTCCTCTATGGTGATATTGTAATTAGAGTTGACTTTCATATACTCCAAAGCTCTGCTTATATGCTTATTGTCATTGCTGCCTTTCCTTTTGGGTGTTTTTGCATCATCACTAACATTGCGTAGCAGCTGGTATGCTATCTGTGTTGCAATACTGTTTACCATCCCTGGATATTCATTGCCATAATTTAATAGCTCCCGCTTAAAGCTCCCAATAATCTCGAGCAAGTGGGGGTTACAGAAATTTTCTACTCTTTTGAATTCTATCTTACTCTTATCCAATGCTTGAACAGCTATTTCCTGAAAGAAATCCTTATTAACAGAAATAGCCGAATATTCGCCCATAATCCTTCCATCAAAGGGTACTACCATAAGGTCCATATCCGGCTCCAGAGACATAAGACTCCCTTTGCGAAACTGATATTCTCTTCTTCCTATCTTAAGCAGGGGTGGGGTGGAATGGAAAACTACAAAGTGATAATGATCCAGACTCACCTTTTGACCGTTCACATATTCTTTCGGCTCAAAAACAGCAACATGCTCACTGATATACTCAGGCGAAGCTAGACGAATATTCCCGGGAACTTTCTCAAGTATAGAGTTTAAATATGATTGCATATTACTCTTCCTCCACCATATCAGCTAGCATTTCCATTATTACTCATGCTATTGCTATTATATCATTTCCCAAATACTAGAGTAAATACTATAATATGTATCGAACTTGACGACCTTATACCACTATTATCAGCGAAATGTATCCCCGGAGAGCAAATTTTGATATACTAGAGTTGTAAGGAGTGAGATAGCTTGGATAAAGAAAAGCAAAGTATATTTAAAAAGAATTTTGACTACGAAGAGGATGACTATGATAGATTGAAGCTTGCCAACAGCGATAGCAATCCCTATAGAGGATTTACAAATAAGGTGACCCGAAAAAAGCGTGAGTTTGATTATGAAGAGGATGCCTACGAGCCTGAAAAAAGCAGATAAAGCAATTCATTGGTTTTTTAGTGCATATCCCATAAGACTTAATCATAAAACAAAAAACAAAAAGACCAAAGTTTTCACTTTGGTCTTGAATTATCATTGTGGTGCGAGAGACGGGACTTGAACCCGTATGGTCGCCCGTACGCCCCTCAAACGTATGCGTCTGCCAATTCCGCCACTCTCGCATTTTGACTTTTAAAGTGATCCTAAGGGCTTCAACTATTACTGTTTGAAGTTGACCACCTGCTACATTGACTATTATATAATCTAAAAGTCTTTATGTCAATAGAAATCTATATGCCAAATTAGTAAAGTTTTTCTCTTAAATCAGTTCTCATTGCTTATACTACTGCTTGCTTTCCGGTATGAACCACTGGTGAATGCTTCTGTATGGATTAACTACATCAGGCTTGATTTCTCCTCTTATTTTGTCCCTTACAACCACCGCTGCATCCCTGAAGAACAGGCTTATGCATGGCACTTCCTCTCTCAAGTCACGCTGCAGTGTTTTATATACATCCTTCCGCTGATTATCGTTCATGGTAGTGTATGCCTGCTGAAGCAGCGCATCAATTTCAGCGTTTGAATAGGACATGAAGTTCTTGCCGCTTTCTATCTGTGTGCTGTGGAAAGCGAAAGACAAATCCTGTGTGTTTGAAAGATTGTAGCCTGTAAGCACTGCATCGAAGGTCTTGGCATCAATAGCGGCTCTTAAGTCTGCGAAAGCAACAAAGCTTATCTCAACCCTAAATCCTACCTCTTCCAAACTTTTCTTTATATCCTCTGCTGCTTTTCTTCTAAAATCGTTCTCATCATTTGTCAACAGTGTAAATTTGAGCTCCTGCTTGCCTTCGGCAACTTCCCTATCTAGAATTCCATCATTGTTTGAATCCGCAAAGCCTGCTGCTTTTAGCAGATTTTGAGCTTCCGACTTGCTGTATCCATATTTTATACCTTCTCCATCACTTAGCCAGGAAACGGGATTTATTGGCACATCAGTTACTGCGGCATTTCCAAGCAAGTGTTTATCTACTATTGATTTTCTATTAATGCCTTGAATCATTGCTTTTCTAACTGCTTTGTCCTGGAAAATCGGATTATTGTAATTCAAGCCAATAAAGTCATAATTCATAGTCGTGTACTTATAAGCATTTACGTCCTTCATTTCGCTGTACTTTTCCCAATCATAAGAGGTAGTATTCAAGAAATCCAGCTCCTTGGACTGAAAGGCTGTGGAAAATGCTTCAGTATCATTTATGAAGGTTATCCTAACCTTTTCGATAAATGGCTTTTCTGTGCCCTTCCACTTGTCATTGTATACCAGCTCCATGGATTTGAGCTTGTTATACTGCGATACCTTGAACATTCCCGTGCCAATTGGAACCCCATTTATATCAGCCTTGTAGATATGCTCAGGGATTATTGGAAAATCCAACATATCTATCGCATTTGCAAAAGGCTGGTCAAAGACTATCTCTATCGTTGAGTTATCTCTGACTTTATATGAAAAAATATGCTCTAAATTGCTCTTATAAATAGAATCCGCCGATGCTTTAATTGTATCCATAGAAAATTTTACATCGTCAGCAGTCAAGCTTTCTCCATCACTCCATAACAAGTTATCCTTCAGCTTCAATACACACTTTGAGTAGCCATCCTCGAAGCTCCAGCTTTGTGCAAGCACAGGAGTTATTTTTAGCTTTTCATCATAATCTACAAGACTCTGAAAAATCAGCTTCGAAATGTCGTTATAGGTCTTGCTTTTGCTTAGTAATGGGTTTAGTGAACTAGGCTCTACGGAACTCATATTTATAGCTCCTCCTGCAACAGGCTTTTCATCTTCTATGGCGATTTCTGTTTTGTCCGGCGGAACCACCTTATCACAGGATATCAGCACCAGTGAAATAATCAGCACAAATATCAGTAAAATCTTCCTATCCTTCATTATAAGTTCTCCATCCTTTGTTATACCGTAAATTTACATACTAGTGCTTTTTAACACGTCTGATTTCATGTATCCAAGTGTTAAAAAGGCACTTCATCTGTTTAGTGCCTCGCATGCTCAAGAAGTGATATACTTTACGAGGCACTATTATTTAGCATCCCATTTGTAAATGCTTTTATATACATTGTAGTTTTTCCTAAGCTTTTTCACAAAATTTTCTGTTTCGGAAAAAGGAATCTCATCCAGAGTTTTGCCATCGCTGCTCAAGCTTTTGTCTTTCAGCCACTTGTCCACATTCCCTCTTCCTCCGTTATAAGCGGCAAAAACCAGCTCAAAGCTGCCGTTGTAGTAATCGGTCAGATGTTCTACATACCAGCTTCCCAGCTTGATATTGATTTCCGGATCAAAAAGCATTCTTTCTTCAAAGCCTTTTAATCCCGTAGTCTCTGCTATCCACTCCCCCGTGGAAGGTGTTATCTGCATCAAACCCTTGGCACCCTTCCTTGATTCCGCATAATCCTTAAAGTTGCTTTCGGTCTTTATCAGTGCGGCAAGCAGCGGAGGATCGATTTTGTGCATTTGTCCATATTTAATTATTGCCTCCTTATGCTCTAATGGGTATATGAGCTTCAAGAAGTTTGGTATATTAAGCATAGCTGCATATATAAGCAGTATGGCTATAAATAACTCGATATATTTGAATTTCCTAACCTTAGCCAAATACTATTCTCCCCCAGAAATAATGTTATTCCATAACTCTTCCAGCTTTTTCCCGACTTCCTCGATGGATTTGTTATTATCAATAATGACATCTGCGTATTTCTTTCTTACCTCATTTGTAAACTGAGATTTAATCCTGTTCTCTGAATCATTGTAATCAAATTTGTCACGCTCTATGAGTCTCTTTATCTGAGTTTCCATATCTACTATCACAACCCATACACTATCAACATATTTATGAAGTCCCATTTCAATAAGTATAGCTGCATCAACAACTATAACCTTTTTCCCGGCTGCTTTCAGCTCTTGGATTTTGTCCTTCACTCTGCTGATTATCTCAGGGTGAGTTATACTGTTCAGCAATGCCAGCTTTTCTTTATCAGAGAATACAACGCTCCCTAGCCTTTTCCTGTTTATTTCCCCGCTGGGCAGCAGTATATTCTCCCCGAAGCATTGAACTATTCTATTATATGCTATTTCCCCCTTGCTTACAACACCTCTTGCCAGTATATCCACATCAATAACAGCTGCCCCCAGCTCTTTAAGCTTTGCTGAGACAGTACTCTTTCCGCTTGCTATTCCTCCAGTCAAACCAATAACCATCACAAATCCCACCTTATTCAAAATAGTGTGTATCCGCGGTCGTCTTCATCATATTAAGTAGTGTATTCTGCTTAATATGGTCAATCTATTTGGCATCATACCAGCAATCTCCGCTGCTAATATCCGCAATTACGGGCACTTTCAACTCAATAGCCTTTTCCATGCATTCCTTCACCAGCTGCTTTACTTCCTCCAGCTCACTCCTGTGTGTTTCCACGATAAGTTCGTCATGTACCTGAAGTATAAGTCTGGACTTTAGGTTTCTCTTTTTCAGCTCATGATGCACCTTGACCATAGCCATTTTTATAAGGTCAGCAGCGCTGCCTTGTATTGGAGTATTCATAGCTATTCTCTCCCCAAAATTCCTATTCACTGCATTTCTTGAAGCTATTTCAGGGATATATCTTCTTCTGTTCATAATGGTTTTGACGTACCCATCAGCTTTGGCCGCTTCAACAATATCAATCATATACTGCTTTACCATTGGATATCTTGCAAAATAATTCTCTATATACTGTTTAGCTTCTTTTCTCGAAATCTTAAGATCCTGGGACAAACCATAATCGCTTATACCGTATACTATACCGAAGTTTACGGCCTTAGCTCTTCCTCTCATAACGGAGGTGACCTCTCCAAGCTCTACTTCGAATACCTCCGAGGCTGTCCTGGTATGGATATCCTCTTTCCTTACAAAAGTATCAATAAGACCCTGATCTCCGGATATATGTGCAAGTACCCTAAGCTCAATCTGTGAATAGTCGGCATCCACCAAAGTATACTCCTTGCCCATTGGGACAAATACCTTCCTTATGCGCCTTCCATTTTCGGTTTTTATCGGTATGTTCTGCAAATTCGGCTCAGTACTGCTAAGCCTTCCTGTGGCTGCGACCGTCTGATTCAGCTTGGTATGCACTTTCCCGGTGTTGGGATTTATTATGCTAATGAGGCCATCCACGTAGGTGGATTTAAGCTTCACAAGCTGCCTGTATTCAAGCAGCTTTTCAATTATAGGATGCTTGTCGGACAGCTGCTCCAACACCTCTACATCTGTGGAGTATCCGGTCTTGGTCTTCTTCATCACCGGAAGTCCCAGCCTGTCAAACAGTATCACCCCAAGCTGTTTGGTAGAGTTGATGTTGAACTCTTCCCCAGCCATGGTGTATATATCTGAGGTAAGAACCTCTATCTGCTTAGCAAACTCAGCGGACAGCACCTCCAGCATGCTTTTGTCCACACTGAAGCCGTCATGCTCCATATCAGCAAGAACCTTTACCAGAGGCAGTTCAATGCTGTAATACAGCTCATCCATACCAGTCTCCACGAGCTTGCCCGCAAGCAGCGGCTGAAGAGCTGCTGCCATCTTTACTGTTGCTCCGTACTTTTGCATCTGGTCTGCTCCTTTGACCTCATAGCCGTCCATACCTGTTCCCGAGTACTCCTGACTCAGGTCGCGAATCTTATAGGAGCCCTTTGAAGGATTGAGCAGATAAGCAGCTATCATAGTATCAAAGCCAATCGGACTCATTTCTATATCGAACTTCTTCAATAGCAGTATATCCTGCTTTATATCATGACCCATCTTCATAACCTTAGGGTCTTCCATTACCTGTCTAATGAGCTCGATACTGCTGTCGTTCACAGGGTATCGGTATTCTCGCCCCTCTACGCTCAGATATATTGTCCTGAGCAATTCCCCCATTTCATCGTCTATCTTTAAAGAAAGCTTCCCAGACTTCACAGCTTCCCCAAATACTTCCTTCAACTTATCTATGCTGCTTATTTCCTCTACGATTATTTCTACTACTTCTGGTGCCGCAGCAGTTGGCATGTTGCTGCACATTTTTTCAATCAGACCTTTGAATTCCAGATCGGTAAAAAGCTTATGCAGCTTATCCTTGTCGGCTTCCTTCAGCAAATAGTCCTCAAGGCTGAATTCTATAGGAACATCTCGGACTATAGTAGCCAGCTTTTTTGAGAACAATGCCTGCTCCTTATTGTTCGACACATTCTCCCTTACTTTGTTCTTCTTGATTTCGGATACATTCTCAAGGACATTCTCTACTGTCCCAAATTGGTATATAAGCTCCAGAGCTGTCTTTTCCCCCACCCCCGGCACTCCCGGTATGTTGTCAGAAGCATCTCCCATAAGCCCTTTAAGATCGGTTATCTGGGCTGGAGTGATTCCATATGTCTCCTTAAGTTTCGCTATATCATATTCCTCAATTTCACTGATTCCTTTTTTGGTCATCAGTGTATGTACATTTTCGCTTATAAGCTGGAAGGCATCTTTATCCCCCGTTACTATAAGAGCTGGCAGACTATTCTCATCACACTTGGCAGCAACTGTTCCTATTATATCGTCTGCTTCAAAACCGTCTATTTCAGCCTGCTTGATATTCATTGCAGCCAAAACCTCTTTGAGCACAGGAATCTGCTCTGCCATCTCCTCCGCCATCTTGTGTCTTCCTGCCTTGTATTCGGCATATTCCAAATGTCTGAAGGTCGGTGCCTTTCTGTCAAAGGCAATGCCTATATATTGGGGTTTGTACTCTTCCAATATCTTATTTATCATATTCACAAAGCCGTATATTACGCTTGTGTGAAAGCCTTTGGAATTTGTAAGGTTAGGGAGCGCATAAAAAGCTCTATGCATTAAGCTGTTGCCATCGATTATTATAAATTTACCCTTTTCCATCCGTATATCCTCCGTGTTTTTCGCTATCGTATTTATTCACGGAAATAATTTTATAAGGAATGAATTAAATTTCCGTGATTTATATTAATGAAACAAAAGTGAGAATTTCTCATTTTGTATAACATATTATTTCCACTAAAAATCTAAAAACCCTTCTATAATATAAATTTTTGAATTAACAAATGCGGCGTTAGTCGCATTTGAAGCCCATGTGCCTTTTCCGAAGGAAATTCTGGCACGGGCAGGTAAATCAAATGTTTTTATTGTATAGGAAAGTAATACTTTCCTATACAATAAAAACAGGCGGGGACACCGCCTGTTATGTTACTGCTTCTTCTTTAATTTTATTTTCCTTGATACCAGCAGACCTATCAACCCAAGCACACCTGCTACAAGCAGATAGGGTATAGCAGCCACCAATACTATAACGGTCTTCTCGAGCCCCAAAACTATATTGTTTATGGCTTTTATGAAACCTTGATATGCCTTCCCCCACATTCCACTCACATCTACACTCTTAAGCTCTTCCGGCTTAAGCTCCTTGAGGTATATATTGATGGTGGAAAGCTGCACCAAGTTATCCCAGCGTTTGAGGTTTCCTGAGTAAAGGTCTATATCCGTCCTTACTCTGTTAAGCTCAGTCTCAATTCTTAGTATTTCATCTATATTCTTGGCCTTGGGCATAAGCTGCTGCAGGCTTTGCTCCTGTATCTTCAGGTTATCCACCCTGACTGCTGTATCCCTGTATTCTGCCGTAATATCACTGCCGTTGGTATTCTCACTAACCAGCTTTCCCATGCCTTTTATGCTGTTGAATATACTCTCGAACTTATCTTCAGGCACCCTTACAGTCATGTTTGCATACTTCTCTGTAACCTCTTTGGCTATAGTGCTTCCATTAACATCTTGAACCGGTGGTATAGTGATATTGTCTATCTGAGAGTTCTCAACGTAACCTCCACTGCCTTCAGTGAGCTGTTTTATATCAGTGGTCGCTTTGTCTACACTCGCTACATTAACGGACATATTACCAGTTCTGATTACCATTCTTCCAGACCTTGAACCTTCAACTCCCTGACCGGGTGCAACTTTACCTGCTAGGATACTCTCACTGAACTCCATCCCAACCGAGTTTCTGGCAGCCCCTGAATCATCCGCATAGGTTATTTGAGGTTGATCTGCCGCAGCCATCTCAGGCTGCCCCATCTTATCTTTTTTCATCAGGGAGTTTGCATCCATATCCACCGGAGGAGCAGCAGGTGCTGTCGCTGCGCCATACCAAGGAGAAGGGCTTGCTCCTTGTGACATATTTACATTATTATTAAATAGCTGCGGTAAGCTTCCTATTCCTATTGCAATTACCAGGGCTGCAGCAACAAGCCCGGTCGTCATTCTCATATTTTTGTTTCCTAAGAAGCTTCCAAAGAAATTCTTTTTCTTCTTCTCCTCCACTAGCCTTTGGTGAAGTTCCGTCCTGAAGTTCTGTGGCAGTTCAACTTCTTCAAGATTGCCGCATACAGCTATTATATCAAGCATACTCTCATATTCTTCTCTGCATTCTTTGCAGTCTGTAAGGTGCTTCTCCAATTCTGTCTTTTCAATAGCATTTAAGTCTTTATCTATATATGAGGATATCATATTTCTTATTGTTTCGCACTTCATAACCTTCTACCTCCCTTCACCAAATTAGACTCTATTTCCATGGGAAAGTTCCATACATGATTTTAACCTTTCCCTCAGCATATTTCTTGCTCTGTTGATCCTTGATTTTACCGTTCCCAGGGAGCAGTCCAGCATTTTGGATATTTCCTCATAGCTGAAGCCCTGTATGTCCCTTAACACTATGGCGCTTTTATAATCCTCACTTAGCTCACGGATTGCATTCATTATAAGTTCTTTCTGCTCAACTCTTTCATAAACGCTTTCCGGGGTTTCCTTATCCGAGCACAGCTCCATGTGCAGCTCACCGCTGTCTGTTTGTATTGTACTGTCCATGGATATGTACTTTTCGTTCTTCCTGCGCCTTAATTCATCCAGGCACACATTTGTCACAATCCTATACAACCACGTGGAAAAAGATGACTGTCCTTTAAAATCCTTTATAGACTTGTATATTCTTAGCAGTGCCTCTTGGGCCATGTCCTTCGCATCTTCCTCATTTCCCATGACACGATAAGCAATATTATATGCTCTTTTATCATAGGCGCTTATCAGGAGCTCGAAGGATTCGATATCTCCAGACTGGCTCTTTTTTATTATTTTCACAGCATTTCCCCCTTCCGCTTCTTCAAAAATCTATTCCCCATATACATTCGTATATATTAACCAAATTTTGGTGTCCTTCATCAAATTATACCATATTTTTAAGCGCAGGGCATCATTATATGCCTGCGGATATTAGACGAGGCTAACGAAAAAAAGTTCCAATTTACAGCAGAAATTTTTTCATGCTTACAAAAAACAGTAGTATTATTTACTACTGTTTAAAATCTCCATATTATTAAATTCTATGAAACAATTAGTTTCCCTTCACCTTTAAATCAATTACAGTACCAAAAATATTGGATGTATAGTCATAGTCTTCCAAAAATTCCTCCAAATCGATAGTTTCAGCCACCTTCTCCTCTTGTTGTGAAAAAGCCTCTACATCCTCGCGAATGCTGTAGGCAGCTTCCGCACCAAGCACCAGTCTTCCATCAACATTGTCTGTTCTGAAATATTTACTGTCAAGCCTTAAGAAAGTCGGCAGGCTCAAATCCACAACTCCATACCGGGAGTCAATATTCTTATGTCCGCCTAGGGCTGCAGTAATATTATCCACATTTACACTCCAGACATTATTTCTTTTGACCTTCATTATTCCTTTTTCAAATATCCTCAAATCAACTGAGTCTTCGGAATACTCATACCCAAGCTGTTTAACACAATCCAACCCTATCAAGTCCACCTTGTCGTAGTCTCCATAGTTCATACCTGCAAAAGCTCCATTAACCTTTATGATTTTCATGCTTATATATGTATTGCCGCTGGCTTTATCATAGCTCATGCTCCCGCCAAATTCCTTCACCGTTTTTGTAAGATTGATATATATGGTTCCTTCCAGCTCTTTTACTCCTATATCAGCGAGGCCCGCTTTTTCCGAAGTCAGTCCCAGGACGTCCTCAGCCGCTTTATAGTTCACATATATTTCACCTTGCTCTTCAAGTGCATCACAGGTTATCAAGCTGTTATTTAAAAACACTCCTATACCCTGTGATATTGCAACAGGCTTGCTAAAGGGTTTTTTCAAAATCTCTTGAGCTTTTTTGACTGATTCCTCTGGTAGCTCCATTTGGTTCAGCCTCATCATCAGCTGTTTGTCACTTGCAGCCCCTGCTTTATAACCATCCGGGTATAGAATTGCAGCTTCCTTTCCGGAATATTTATCATTGAAGGCTGTCAGTCTATCATATTTAATTGCAACTGGGGTATTCACAGGCACCAAGGTATATACTTCCGCTACATCCCTGTTGTACATCCTGATACAGCCGGCAGATGCAAAGGTGCCTATAGATGCCGGCTTATTGTTACCATGGATACCAATGCTTTTTGTAATCCCGATCCATCTTACGCCCAAAGGATTCCGCGGTCCCGGAGGTACTACATCGTCTTTGTTTATCCAATAAGGATTGATTGTTTTATATATTACTTTATATTCCCCTTGCGGAGTAGGAGTTGACTGCTTCCCAACACATACGGGGTATTCCTTCAGCAAAACGCCATCTTTATAGAGACTTAAGGTTCGAGAGGGCAGATTGATTTCTATGCTTGCCTTACCTGCCGTACTGTCAGCAGACACCTGATTAAAACAAATAAAAATAATAAATGCGATTAAAAAAAACCTTTTCAAAAACAATTCCTCCTTTTATGTATGCGCCTCGTGGTGCAGTATGCCAAACCGCCAGTATTCTGATTATTGACAGTGCATAAAATACTTATACACTCAAAATTGCGCACAACTTATATGTATTATCCATACAGCTCAATTATTCGGACTTTCCCTGATTGGCCAAAAAAAAGAAACCCGGAAAGTCATGGACTTTCCGGGTATAACTTATGTCTTCACACCTCTACATTTCTACCCTTGGCATATGGATGAAACAGTGAGGTCACAACTTTCAGGTCCCTATTTATAACTGCTGTGGCATGATGTAAGAAATCTCTTGCAATGTAATATCTAAGGTCAATGAACTTGAAAACATAACCGCCTTCATTCCTTTCACAATCAACATGGAATATTGGAGTGAACTGGCTGAAAAATCTAGCTATAGGCGTATCTATCGCAAGCTCGTACAAATCTTTTTCAATATTCTTTTTGACATCTATTATTTTGAACCTTCTAGGAAATATATTTACTTCTCCGATTACCTTTTCTGTACCAGTGCTTAAGATAAAATGCCATTTAATAAGACCTATCATGGAAGGCATTATTCTGAAGTGCAATGGTTCATATTTGCCTCCCAAGCTTTCAAACGCAATGTTCTTTGCCCGCTCCTTCATCAATTTGCGGAGTATTAAATAGCCGCTGAATATGAGCACTGCAATGTAAGGCGGAATAATGCTTCTTGTGTAAGGCAGAATAATAGTCATACACAAAATTAAAAGCATTGGGTCATAAATCAAAAGAAGGTCAAGGGTGACACGCTTTTTGCTCAAAGGCCAAAATACTTGTGCACCATATGAATTGGTAATATCCAAAGCAATATGGGAAAAGCAGCCAAGCAAGGTAACCAGTAAAACCTTCCAAACTTCTATATTGCCAAAAAACAGCCAAAGTAGACCTGTCAACACTCCTGCATACACAAACATCATTGGTATAGAATGAGATATACCTCTATGATTTTTTAAATATACATAATCACCTTTTAGCTGCATTACTATATCCCCATCCGGAATAATCGCCCCTGCCACACAGCCAATTATTGCAGGATTTGAAAGTGCCAACGGCTCACCAGCCAAAACAGCTATGCTCAATCCCACAACTGCGTGTGTAATTGGATCCATCTAAATATCTACCTCCGTTCAACATTTGTTTACATAATATTATATCACATATTGTATTAATTTTTTATTGTAATATTTTCAAATATTAAAGATTTAGTACAATATATGTACAGACGCGATTTATGTATACAAAGCTGACAGTTTATTACCTTCAGCAAGCGGTAAATATTAGTATTGATTTTTAAGAATTTATATGATAATATATTATACGTGGCTAAAGCCGAAGTGGCGGAATGGCAGACGCACATGACTCAAAATCATGCGGGAAACCGTGTGGGTTCGACTCCCACCTTCGGCACCATATTTAAACTAAATACATAAAAATTAAAGCAACGAAAAACGTTGCTTTTTTTCATATCCAGCGTGTTAGATGTCAGCCTGTCAACCTATCAAAGAGCATATTCCAAGACTCATTATATCTTATCAAATAAGCTAATAAGTTGACAGATTGGCACTAAATATCTGCAGTTTATTGAGAGATAAAATATTGACTACCTTAGATAATTACTTTATCATTATGCCTATATCTTTAATGTTTAGCATAAGTTAAGAACTAACTAAAATTGCATATTATTTGGTGCGAATTCTTAAGTATTTAGGGGGCAAATTTGTGGTAAAAGGGATGTTTGTAAATGCATTTGTTTTAATTTCTTTTCTTTTTATAGGAGGTCAATTTTTCAAAGACAGGAAGTATATGCTTTCACCATCAGCTCCGATACAAACAAGACTAATAGCAGGTATTTTGGGAGGAGTTTTGGGATGTGCCCTCATGGCTTTTAGTTTTCAAGTATCGCAAGCAATTCTTGTTGATTTTCGATTTTTTGCAATAATTGTTACTGCAATTTATGGTGGATGGCTATCCTCTATAGTTACTGGTTTGATAATTGCTTTTGTACGTTTGCTGTTTGTTGGGGTTAGTTACAATTCAATAGTAATATCAATTTCATTATTAGTTATAAGTATCATCTGCAGTTTAATTTCCAGATTAAATATCGGTGAAAAGAAAAAGTGGATATATATGATTATGAGTACTTTAGGTATCTTTTTTGTAGCTATTGCTGCACTTCTAAATAATAAAGCTATTCTTTTTCAAATCTTTTCTGTCTATATAGTTGGGGCATCTGCATTAGGGGTCATGCTGTATTACCTTTCACAATATATACATGAATCAAATATAATGTTAATAAGGCTAAAAGAAGAATCCCATATAGATTTCCTTACAGGGCTTAATAACGTCAGGCAATTTGACATTATATTTAATGATATAGTTACGAATACAGTTGAAAAAGGAGAAAAGCTATCGTTTCTTTTTATTGATATTGATTTCTTTAAAAAGGTTAATGATACCTATGGCCATTCTTCTGGAGATGTAATATTAAGAGAATTGGGAAACCTACTTTTGAAAACATGCAGATATTTTGATGTTGTATCAAGGAATGGTGGGGAAGAATTTTCTGTAATACTTATAGACTGTCCAATAATGCAGGCTGTTGAAGTAGCTGAGCGCATACGGGCAATTACAGAAAAACATAATTTTTTATTACCTGATGGTAATATAGTAAATATTACTATATCAATTGGAGTTGCGACATATCCAGATACAACCGATAAAATTGAAGAACTTAAGGAACAGGCAGACACTTCATTATATAAGGCTAAACGCACAGGCAGAAACAAAGTATGTGCACCAGACAGCTGTTCTTAAGGGATACGGTGAATAACAGTTCTTGGGATATGATATTCTTATATTGGGACAAAATGACGAGAACTGCAAATGCACCTCCAGAGTTTATACAAGAATCAAGTGTATGTGAAAAAGGTTCAGTTTCTGCTGAAAACCAGCTTAAACTGAACCTTTTTGATGGTCACAGGACTATGTAATTTTTACATAGTCCTGTTTATTACCTTTTGTTAAACTTCACAAGCGCCTGTATTTATTCCGCACCTTGCGATTAACCGTTTAATTCTTCCAACTCTGGAGCTGTTCTTCCCGGAATGTTTTTCTCAATTAATACTGTAATTACAAAGGATAATAAGCCTATAGCAGTACCGAATACGATAGCAAGTATGCCATATGGCTCCTTCATTAATTGCCAGTATATGCCAGCTGCACTTCCGCAAATTATTGAAACAAGTCCTGCCGACTTAGTGGCCTGTTTCCAGGTTAATGCCAGTACAAATGCTGCGAATGGTCCTGCTGCACGCAGCATAAATGCAAAGATGTTAAGGGTAATAATGTTCATCTGGAATAGGGCGATACACATTGCGCCTACACCGATTATCACATTGCCGACTCTTGTCATTGTAATCAAAGTTTTATCCTTAACCTTGGGGTTAATATATTTCTGATAAATATCCTTTGTAAATATTGTGGATGCGCAAAGCATATTGGAGTCTGCACTGGACATGGTCGAAGCAATGATAGCTGCACACACCAACCCAGCAATTAAACTAGGCGAGAACTTAAATACTACCGTCGCAAGAGCAACGTTTGGCTTTACTTCAGGTACTGCCGCAAACGCAACTATACCAATGATTGCAGGTATAAATGCGAAAAGTCCCATGAAGATAGCAGACATGATAGTTGCTTTTCTGCCTTCTTTTTCATCCTTTGCCGAAAAGATACGTGATACCATTTCCGGACCGGACATGAAAGTAATGAAATACTGAAATATTAAGCTTAAAACAGTTGCAAATCCAATTCCAGTAAATGCCATCTTTGCAGGCGGTACCTTGCTGACAACAGCTTCCCATCCGCCTGCACCGTTGATAATAAACGGTAAGCAAATTAATAGACCAAAGAATATGATGATCCACTGGAAGAGGTCGGTAATTGCATCTGCCAGCAATCCACCCATAACTGTATATATTATCGTTATGAATCCCGCTATCAGAATTGCAAGACTGATATTCATTCCAACCAATACTGAAATAATTACTCCTGAAGCAAGTACCTGAGATGCTGTGAGGCAGAAAAGTGAAATAATGTTCAAAACCGCAGTGATGAGATGTGCGGATTTTCCAAAACGTCTTCCCACAACTTCAGGAATTGTGAATGCCAAGACCTTTCTGAGCTTTGGAGCAAAAAAAGCCATAGGAATAATTCCGATTGCTGCTGCAAGTACGTACCATACCGCAGACATGCCCCAGTTGCCAAATGCCTTGCCGGCGAGACCTACCGTACTTCCACCACCAATGTTATTTGCTGACAAGCTGCATGCTATCATAATTGCTCCCAGTGAACGTCCTGCCAGCATGTAATCTGTGCTGTTCTTAATCATGTACTTGTTTGTATACCAGCCCACTCCCAGCATACCAATCAGGTAAACTACTACAATAATTAAAGCTCCTGTGTTAATCATTTTCTTCCCCCTTATAATTTTTTAGAACCCCTTAGCTTATTTATATAAATTTATGGTTCTCAGTTGATGCTATTCCGACGTTATTAAAAAAATTCCGGAATATCAATACTTCGGTGAGAATTCTGCATAATTTCTAAGTACAAAGCTATAAATCCTTTATCAAACAGGCTCTTATATGAGCTTCTCAATCATTTTATCTCTGGCTTGTCCCACTTTATGGAGTTGCCCTAATAATTATTATAATTATATAACACTTATTCAGTTTATCCATATTATGCATTTATTGTTTATTAAGAGTATAATATATAATTTATCCCATAGTCAAGACTCTCTGCAAAGCCTTCTGGCCATTACAAACCACAGATAATAATGCCTTATAACTAAAGTTAAACTGGAATACTATATCTTAACGATTGGTATAATGTTCCCTCAGAAAAACATGCTTCTCAGCATGAGGGGTTAAATAAAAAAAGAGTCGTATCACTACGACTCATCGGACCTATTTGAAGGCAAATCCCTTTTTTCAATTCTTATCTTTAATATTCTCTTGTCGTCTACTTCTTCTATTCTGAAATATAAATTGCCCATATCCACTTCATCGCCCACCTCGGGCATTTTGCCTGAGTGGCTGAGGAGCATTCCGCTTATTGTGTCGAACTCCTCTTCATCAGGTATATTGGTGTCCAGTATGTCATTTACATCGTCTATATCCAGCATACCGCTTACTATGTATGTGTTGTCGTCAATCTTTTCATAATCAAGTACAACATCATCATACTCGTCAAATATGTTGCCCACTATTTCTTCAAGCAGATCCTCTATTGTTATCAATCCAGCGGTACCGCCATATTCATCTATTACAACCGCGATGTGATTTTTCGATTTTTGCATTTCCTTGAAAAGTTCATCAATTTTCTTATACTCTGGTACGAAATATATCGGTCTGATTATATTTTTAAGGGATACTTCCCATTCCATTTTCCTTTTTATCATACTGAAAAGATCTTTTACATATAAGACCCCTATTATATTATCGATGGATTCTTCATATACCGGAATCCTGGAGAAGTTTTCCTCCACTATGGTATCAAGAATTTCTTCAAGGGTTGTTTCGGAGCTTATTGCGATAATATCAGTCCTTGGAGTCATTACTTCCTTTGCGACTGTATCATCAAATTCAAAGATACTATTAATCATCTCGGTCTCAGTTTCCTGGAATATACCCTTTTCTTCTCCGACATTTATCATCAGACGGATTTCCTCTTCTGTTATCTGTTCTCCCGTGGCTGTAACCTTACCTCCCAGAAGCTTAACTATGAAGTTTGTGGAAACGGTGAGGAACTTAACCGCAGGGGAAGTGACCTTGGAGAAAAAGTTTATATAACCTGCAACTGAAAGTGCTATCTTATCGGATTGGGAAAGCGCCATCCTCTTCGGAACAAGCTCACCCAACACTAAAGTAAACAGTGCTATTATACTGGTTACTATGAATGTAGCAATCCAAGATGCTGAACCCGATATAACCGGAACATTCAAACCTGCTAGAAATATAGTCAAGCTTGAGGATAGCCTCTGCGCACCTATGGCACTTGCAAGAAATCCGGCAAAGGTAATGCCGATTTGTATTGTGGCCAGCAGTTTGCTCGGCTCATCAAGAAATTTACTGACTATAATTGCAGCTTTGTTGCCCTCATCAACAAGAGGCTTAATTCTGGATTGCCTTACTGAAACTATAGCCATTTCAGAGGCAGCAAAAAACGCATTAAGACCTATTAATAATAATATGACCAGCATTTGCGTCCATAAGTCTCCGTCCATTAAAAATATTCCCCCTATATATTTCGCGAAAATCATTTATATTATTTAATCAAGCTTCGCGAAATGTTCTCCTTGATTGTTATTGAATTCGCATTATACCCAATATGATTTCCCAGGTGCGTTCAATATGCAATCATTTGCTAATATTATACTATTTATTCATATGTAAGTACAAATTGATATACTGCTGTTTTATCCTTCTACTTCCATTTTTCCAGCTATATCACCTATTATTATGGCATAACAAGTCCTAATGCCCATTTTATAGAAAATTCGCGCTTTAATTGTCGAACTTCAGGCTCTCTAGCTTATTTTTCTGCCATTAATGTAGTAATGTGCTATATTCGCCGCTGCTATTCCTCACCACGTCAAGTTCTCCAAAATCCATACAAACTGATTGACAAAATGAAAACGGCCTACTGTTGTCAAGCCAGCAGGCCTTGCGGCAAATCCATTATGAAAACCAGGAGCATAATCACCAGAAAGGTTTTGTCACACTTGTTCTCAACATACAAAATGAAAACAACGGCAAGGACTAAAAAATCTTCTGGTGTTAACCTGCTGAGCATACTTAAGGCTAAACGTTCCAGACTCATTTTACTTCCCTGCCTTGTTCATAAAATTTTCAAAAAATGCGACCAGGTTCATGATTCTGATGCAGTCATCAATGCCCTTCTGTCTTTTTTCAGATACAAAAGGCTTTACTGAGTTCAAAAGCAATATCCTCCTGTCATCCTTCACCCCTGCAAACATATTGTCAAAAAGCAGACCCATCAAGGACTTTTCATCAAAGCCGCCCAGAATGTCCCCAAAGGATGCCTGAGGTGATTCCTGGCTTTCACCTGCCGAATTCTCTTTTTCCTCTATTTTTTCTTCTATTACTTCATTTTTTTTTTGAGGGCCAAGACCCGAAAGGAGCATGCCCATAAGTTGTCTTTTCAGACCATCCATATCATTATTTTTCAACATATTCACAAGCTGATCGCTTGAGCCGTCTGCCGACTTGTTATTTGTCAGATATTTTATGATATCTTCCTTTAAGCCGTCTACATCCCCTCTGTTGATTTTATCCTTTATGCCAGGATCTATATTGCTGTTTTGGCTTAGCTCATTTACGAGCATTTTTTTAACCTGGTCAGGTGACACGTTGTTTATATCTATGCCTCCCATTTTTTCTGAAACATCTTTTTTTATCTCGTTGAGTCCGTCGTCGGATACGTTCTTATCCTTACCATATGGCATATTGTGACCTCCAATCTTATTTAGAAATATACTGATTTTGGCTTGAGCCTTTTCCTGTTGCTGCTCTTGTGTATATAGCAGATCACTTCTTGTTGCGGGACAGGCTCAGGTATGCTCACTTCAAGTCTGTCTTCAAGCTTTTCTTCAGTTATGCCGGTCTCTCCCTTGGTCAGCGTTATAAGGAATAAAAGCAGCAGCAGCGTTGAATCAATTTCATCAAAAAAACTGTCCAGTGCCATAACCCCCTTTAAGTAAGAAATCTTACCCTTATTATCATTGTATTCTATTCACACCCATTGGTTACAGCGTTTTTGGCCTGCTGCACTTCCTTGCAAGGTGACGGCTATCACCCTACTTCCATACTATGTACAAACTAGGGTATTGGTTACTGTTTTTTGGCTCGTGGCTCGAGGCACGTGACTCGAACCTTTGCATGAGTATTAATTAAACTATATATGTTATAATAATTTCATAATAATTTAATTGTTCTATAATAAGGAGGCACAAAATGGCAAAACAGATGTGGAAGCCGGGTACCCTTTTATACCCCGTGCCGGCTGTAATGGTATCCTGCAAAAGCAGCGAAGGTGTGAGCAACATCATAACAATAGCATGGACGGGTATAGTCTGTTCAGACCCTGCAATGCTTTATGTATCTATAAGACCTGAAAGATTCTCTTATCCTATGATAAAGGATACCGGCAGTTTTGTAGTAAATATCCCGAACAGGAGCCTGACCTATGCAGTTGATTTCTGCGGAGTAAAATCCGGCAGGGATGTCAATAAATTTGAGCACTTGGGTCTCACTCCCCAGAAATCCAACCTGGTCGATGTACCTTCCATAGGAGAATGTCCGGTCAACCTGGAGTGCCGGGTAAAGGATATAGTCTCCCTAGGCTCCCACGATATGTTTATTGGCGAAATACTTTGTGTAGATGTCGAAGAAGGATTGCTGGACAAAACCGGAAAGCTCCAGCTTAATAAGGCTGACTTGATATGCTACAATCACGGAGAATACAGGGCCTTGGCAGATTCGCTCGGACATTTTGGCTACTCTGTCAGGAAAAAACCTAAAAAATAAATAACTAATTTTTAAGCGTTAAAAAAATTTAATAGCTTCATCTTTTTGACTTTTAATTATTGAGCAAAGGGTATATATTAATAGAAATACCTAAAAGGTGGTGAGTATATGCCCTTTGTAAATATCGCTAACAATTTCTTTGAAAATAACAGCAGCGGCAAGGTTCAAAGCCAAAGCACCGAAGATAATAAGAAGCCTGCAAAAAAAGAAAAAAAGTAAAGTCATGCAAATCATGCTTTACTTTTTTTCTTTTTTGTATTGAAATTTGCTTTTTATCGCATTATTTATTATTTCTACTTTTACAAGCAGTGAGTCGGAAGATATGCCATACTTCTCTGCAAGCTGCTGCTCCGAGGCCTCGACATTACACAGACGGCAGTACGTATACTCCAATGCGGCAGCCCATACACTCACATTATCTATTTCCGGCACCTCCGGGAAGGTTGATTTTATATACTCATACCATATATCTTCCACAATCTTCTTGTATGGTCTTTTGTAACAGCTTCGCATCATAGACAGGGCTTTAGTCTTAACCTCATCCCACTGCTTATTCCATTCTGACTCAGGAAAATCTAATGAATCAATGGTCACATTCTTTATCTCTCCATCAAAGTTAACAGTATAGGGTTCTTTAGCACCTAAGGAATTCAAGAGAAACACCGATTCCATCTTTATATAGTTCTCAACATCGTCCCTCAGCATGAATTTTTTCAACGCAGGCTCAGCCTCAACCAGCTTGTTCTCCTTTATCTTGTTGAATATAAGTTTTCTCAGGAAGTATTTATCAAAATTAATTCCAAAATACAGTATATCAAGCACATGCTTGTTTCTAGCAAGCTCTGCCTTACATTCAGCCGTCTGCATTTCTATGAACTTATATATGAAGTCCAGTCTATTCTTTATTTCATCTTTGGGCAGCTGATATATATATGGGAAATGCATATTCTCACTTTCGCTGTCCAGCTGTCTTGAAGCTGATTCAATATAGAAATCCGAGAGCATATTGTCCTTGTCAAGAGCAGAGAGCTTTTCCCAAAGCTTGATGCCCTCCTTGTACTTTTTACTGTTATACGCTGCAACTGCAGTAAAATGTATATACATGGGGTTTTCGGGGTCAGCCGCTAGTAGCTTCTTAAAGGTTCTATACGCATCAGCGTGTCTCCCCAAGCTTCCATAGGTATCCCCTATTTTATACAGATAATCCTCATTATCAGTGCGGATCTTGCTGATTATTCTTAACTGCTTCTCAACCCAGCTGGTTGTGCCTTGCTTATTATAGAATATTGCCAGATTGCAATTCGCATGCACATTGGCTTCCTCATAGATAAGCACCTCTCGGGCAAGCTCAATTGCTTTGTCCAAAAATCCCAGATAATAGTATGCCAGTGCAAGATTGTTCCTTGCCGGCACAGCATTAGGAAGCATCTGCACCACTGTCTCAAACTTCTGAGTTGCCTTCTCATACTCTCTTTTTTCCAGGTGCTCGATTGCCTCTTCCTCTATTTTGTATATCTTCTCAAGCTCATCGTCATCCAGATTGTTATTAGCATCTTTTATCATTGTGAGCATCTCCAACAGTTCTTCTGCCTCCTCGGAGAACTCCCCCTCAGGATCCTTTTCCAGATAGAGGCTAAAATACTCTGAAGATTTCTTTATTTTCTGTAGTTGAAGATAATTGCACCCCAATCCAAAATAGCACTCCAGGTAGTCAGGATCAAGGTTCTTGACTATATTAGACAACACTTCCGTGGAATGGTCAATATTTCCCAGCTCAGCCAGCAGCCCTGCATAATTAAACTGTATAAAGCTGTCAGATGGCTTGAGCTTAACAGCCTTTTCTACATATCTTAAAGCGGTCTTCAATCTGCCCTTTTGGATATATTTGTACCCAAGATCAAAATAAAACTCCGCTCCTCTTTCAAAGGTCACAACTTTATTACTCATATATAAATCACCAACTTTATTGTATATTCAAGTTCGTCTCGACAAATTTGCACGCCGATTTTGATCACGTTTATGTGATACTTTCCATTACAAAATCGTGTGCATCCGCCAAAGGCTTTATCACATTAAGCAGAGTATTCTGCTGAATATGATATTCAGTATTTCATTAACCCAGGCAATACAACCTTAAAAAGGTTCCTTTTCTCATTATTCATGAATTTTGCACCTCCATGCTGTTTGAAGGCTTCATATATATTTTTCATCCCTGTTCCTGTTTTAAGGAATCTTCTCTTGTTGTCAAGTATCAGAAGCCTTTGATACAACCACTGATTCCTCCTGCAAGGATTGTATTCCTCTGCAAGCTCAGGCATTTCTTCATCGCTGCAAGTGGCGCCGGGGTTGCTTATTTCTATCTTATTGTTTTCTATCAATATGACGATTTCTCTTGCCAAGGAGAAATAATCCCTATGGACCGCAGCATTAGCTATAGCCTCAACAACAGCCGCTACAGGGTACGCCGCATTTATCTTTGCTGCTTTTAAGCTTAGGTAATTCTCGATTTCATCCAGCATTCTTGTAATTGGCCCGGAAAAATAAATTACCTCATCAGTCCCACATTTGTCTATCAGTCTTACCCCCGTATGAGGGAGATACAACTGCGGATGATAGCCAAAGGCAAGCAGCCCCCCAACTGTCGGGTGATACCCGCCATTATCCTCGTCTCTTCCTATTATACCAATTCCCTCGAGAAGTGTGTAGTAATCTTCATTGGTGCTGGTAAGACCTGTTTTGGAAATGTAGTCATTGACTATCTTCTCATCCAGTTCCTTTAATTCCACCCTGTTTAGCAGTATTCTTTCATGCTGGAGCATTCCTGATTCCTGCAGCATGCTGGCTATTTCCTCACGCCTTGCTATATCCGTAGTTGAGCCCCTTCTTATATAAAATACTCCGGTCTGTCTTATCTGATGAGGCTTCTGACTACTTTTATATATAGTCAATACTGCAATCTGGCTATCCTCAACAGGGACTATATCAAGCTTCAAAGTCGCAGGTGGGTCACACCTTTGGCTTATAATCTGTTGTATCTGCTCCTCGGTATATCGCTTTCCTTCTATTCCCAATATATTTTTTGTACCATCCTCTATTCCGAAAACTATGTAGCCCCGGCCCCCTTTTGAATTGGCTATGGCTGCAACATCCTTAGCCAGTTCCTTTTTCTCACTGTCAGTCTTTAAGGAAAGCTGGGCTTTAAAATCAAGTTTTGTACCTTCCGGCTTCTGTAAAAGTGTATACAGCTTTTGCCTATCCAAACACTTCACTTCCTATCAGATAGTATTTGCCTATTGCCTATATATAGTTTAACATAACATGGAAAATTATCAAAACAAAAAGCCGTGCATATATGTGTTATTCACATTTATGCACGACTTTATTACATTTATTACACTTTTTTTAGCCATTCGTTTAAGCATCCATCCCGCTCCTACATTTATATTATTTTATAATTGTATTCAGCAGGTTTCCTTTATATCCAAAATCATCGTTCTTTAAATATTTGAAATCGTATTCTAATGACTGATACAATACATATCCGTAATCATCAATATTATTGTTTGCTTCAGCCTTTTGATTTCTTCTTTTGTTATTGAAGTCTAACTTCATCAATACTTCATTTATTAAATTCATGCTATTACCTCCTCTGTCTAATCTCCTCGCTGCGGTATTGTTAATAAACTCACCCATTTTTGCAATTGTCATTTATGACCGCCTCCTTTCACAAGCTGTAACCAATATAGGGCGCTGTATAATATTAAAAGGCCATGGGTATACCCATGACCTTTTAAAAGCACTTAAAAGATGACTCTTATGCATTTAGTTATATAAATACAAAAGTCACGGGCTGTGGCCCGTGACTGCTAAACATATTTTATGTTATTTATCAAATCTCAGGCCGTGATATATAATTTTGGGCATAGTGATGCTGTATGCAAAAAAGACTCCGCTGCTTACTGCAGTATTAATCGCTACAACTACGTTTCTATTCATTTTCACGACCTCCTTTTCAACATTTTATAATGTTCATTTTTATATGTATCTTTGCTACTTTTTTAACTATACCATTAAATTACCATTTTTACAATACTTCCAAATATTACAATTCAGTAACAGGACAAGCATGCCCAATAGGACTACCCTACTTCTTTATATTATTCTTATATGCATATATGGCTGCTTGTGTTCTATCACTGACATTTATTTTTCTAAATATGTTAGAAACATGGTTCTTTACTGTCTTTTCGCTTATGAAAAGTTTTTCGGCAATGTCCTTATTGTTCAGACCATCTGCTATAAGGGTTATTACTTCATATTCCCTCTGGGTCAATTCATTTTCGTTCTTAATCCTGGCACCCCTTGGCCTATTGAATTCCCTTATAAGTTCTGCTGCCAGCTTTGGCTGTATATATGACTCACCTATATAAGCGTCCCTTATGGCCTTGAAGAAACTGGCTGAATCGGAATCTTTAAGAATATACCCTGACGCTCCTATCTGCATTGTCTCCAGCAGATATTCCCGGTCCTCATGTATTGTCAATATTACAACTCGTGTGTCTATACCGTCTTCCTTGAGCTTCTTCAGTGCTTTTATACCATTCATTATAGGCATATTTATATCCAGAAGCAGTACATCAGGTTTAAGCGCCTCAACTCTCTCTATGGTTTCAACTCCATTGGAGGCTTGTCCTATAACTTCAAAGTCTGCTTCCAATTCCAGGAGCTGTTTGAGTCCTTCTCTGACTATGGAGTGGTCATCTGCAATCAATATACGTATCTTATCCACAATATCCCTCCTCATTTATATTCAAAGAAATGCTAACAAATATTTTGGTACCCTTTCCATGGGATGTCTTCACATCAAACTTTCCATCCAGAAGCTCGACCCGCTCTCTCATACTGAGCAGACCATAACCCCCGTCGTCCGGCCTGACTGCCTTAAGCGTACTCTTGTCAAAGCCTTTCCCATCATCACTAATCAGCAAATTTAACTGCTCCTTGGTGAATTCAACCCTAATGCTCGCGTTCTGAGCTCCTGAGTGCTTCTTGATGTTGGTTAATGCTTCCTGTACAATTCTAAATGCAGCAAGCTCAATAACCGGCTTCAATGGTTGCGGATCTCCGAATACCAGAAAGTCAACAAATATTTTGTTTTGTTCAACATAGTTAGAAATATATCTTTGAAGGGTAGGAACTAACCCCAGATCATCCAAGGACATTGGCCTCAAATCATATATGATTTTCCTTACATCACTAAGACTGGAACGAAGAAAACCTTTGAGACTGACAAGCTCCTCCTTTGCTTTCTCCTTATCCATATCTATAAGCTTTTCACACAGTTCGGACTTAATAACCAGATTGGCTATGAGCTGCGCCGGGCCATCATGTATCTCCCTTGCAACCCTCTTCCTTTCATCCTCCTGTGCCCTAATAATCTTTATTCCCATGTACTGCTTCTGCTTGATATCCTCCAGCTGTATTGAAAGATCCTGAAGTCCGCCGCTGAGATATCCCATTGCGACTCCGACTTTGGATACTAGGGATTCGGCTTTGTTTGCAGTATCCCTGGCAACTTTGAGCCTTCTCTCCAGATCGCCTCTCCGCTGTATAAGAAGCTGCTCCTCTAGCTTTTTCGTCATTAGCTCCACTTGTAGATCCTTAGCCTTATCATAGGCTCTCTTTACATCCTCTTCCTTGTACTCCTTTATGTTCTTGCTCACTATCATAAGCTGATATCTGCAATCTTTGTCCAGCTTTTGCAGTTTGTCAACCTGCTTGATTAAATCCGCCGCAACTACCCTTACCTTTTCAAGTTCTTCCTCTACAAGTCGGCATTCACTGCGAGAATTCTCAGCAATGCTGAATATCTCAGTTTTACTTTTCTCAATTATATCTACAGTACTTTTGATTATTTCATTTAACCTATCCACAATGAACACCCCTTGCTTCGTCTCTGATTATACGATATTGCTGCGAAAAATGTCTTAATATGAGGTTTCCTAATACTATTATCGTAGAATAATAGAGCGTTGTTAATAAAAAACTACCAAATGCTTATATTATATGCTGAACTGCATTTCTCATGGTTAAATTGGCGTTAGCCTTTAGCCTTGTACACTTTATATACGCATATTATACTATTATATTATAAAATTGTTAATAGCAGGTTTTTTATAATGTTACATTATTCTATCTATTTTGCGTTTTTCCTATATATAAATCTCACTACGAAGGTAACATTGATGGAAACGATTTATCCCATTAGTGAAAATGTTTCGCACTATTGAACTATTATATAATGGATTTAGTGCGAAACATGCAGTTCAACAACAAAAAAAGTGCGGTTCTGTGCCGCACTTTAAAGCCTGTTCTCACATAGTAGCAAGCTGCGTCTGTTCCTGATCATTGAACAGGAAGTTCAGATCGAGTATTATCAGCAGTCTGTCACCTTGTTTCCCAATGCCTGTTATATATTTTCTATCCACCCCTGCTATTATCCCTGGAGTTTCTTGGATATTCGCTTCGTCCAATGTCAATACCTCAGATGCGTCATCGACAATAAAGGCGATCTGCTTATCTCCGAAATTGATAACAACAGTCCTTGTATTATCAGTTAGCTCCTGTCCAGGTATATTGAACCTTTTTTTCAAGCTTATGACTGGAATAACGCTGCCTCTGAGGTTCATTATTCCTTCTACAAACGCAGGGGTATTAGGCACCTTAACCGGTTCTTCGTAAGGTCCTATTTCTTGAACCTGCATTATATTTACACCATACTCTTCCTTACAGAGCTTAAAAACAACAAATTGCACTTCAGACATAAAAATCCCTCCCATAGCTAATTATACCACTAAAACTTATTTTGTGTATAATTATTACAAAATTCTAGTGTTTTTTGCAGCCACAGTCGCAATCATGATGTTCATGTCCGCATTCATGCTTATCCTCGATAAATTCAATTGAATCAAGCTGGTGTCTTACTTGGCCCTTTATGTATTCGATATATTTTTTCCTTAGATCCTGCTGCTCCAGCTTCTCTTCTTCGTTTAAACCTTCTTGCTTGGATTTTTGGGATAGCAAGTTTATCCTATCTATCATTTCCCTAGTTATCATATTGTACCTATCCTATTCTTGAGTTCACGATATCAAGCATTTCATCATGAAGCTTGCGACCCTCGGCAGTAAATCTTCTGCATTTTTCATAAGCCTCTGCCCTGACAACCTCATCTGCAATTCCCGGAAGGTTTATATTCACATTCAGTACTGCCCCTTCGAGTCCGGAAAATGCCAATAGCGCTCCTACTCCCACATCTGACACAGCATTCTTATTGCCGTACTTTGCAATAGAAGCTTGATTCTTAAGCAGGTTAAAGCAGCTTTCAGCAGTTTTCAAGGGAACCTCAAGAGCATATAGGCTCGCTTCCTGCATTTTCTCCCCGCGAAGCTTTTTTTGCTCCTCTGTATCTTTAGGCAGCTTCATTGCCTCCATAAACTTATTGAAGGCTTTGGTATCCTCATCAACTAATGCAGTAAGCTCCTTTTGAAGAGCCTTTACATTATCGAATTCCTTCATAAATGCCTCTTTTACATGTTCATCCAAGCCTTCATAGCTTTTCTTTCCCACTGACAGATTAACCACCATCATTGTAGCGGATGCGCCCAAGGCACCTGCCAATGCCGCTGTGCTTCCGCCTCCGGGAGCAGGCTCACTGCTCGCCAGCAAGTCACAGTAATCCCTTAAAGTCATGTCCATCAATAAACTCATAAATTCACTCCTCGTATAAATTGTTCAAATTCGAAATTAATGTTTAATTCTTTGTCATTCTTCCATTTTCTACAACTGCTTTTCCGCTCTTTATAACGGTATTCACATGGTTAATACCAAAATGATATACGATATATTCGAGGTTTGGAGCATCAAATATTACTATATCCGCTTTCTTGCCCACTTCCAGGCTTCCGATTTCCTCAGCTTTGTCCACACCGTAGGCTGCATTCAAGGTCATTCCCTTTATTATTTCCTCCGGAGTCATTTTCATTCCGAAGCATGCAAAGGTCATTATGGCCTGCAAATTCTCAGTAGGGCATGTGCCTGGATTATAATCCGTTGCAATTGCTACCCTGACACCCTTCTCCATCATCTTTCTTGCTTGAGCATATTTACCCAGCATAAGATAGAAGGAGGTTCCCGGAAGCAGTATCGCTGTAACCCCGGCTTTCGCCATTGCATCAATACCTTCCTCTGATGCAGCAAGCAGATGATCTGCTGACACAGCACCCATAGCCCCTGCAAGCTCCGCACCCTGCAGCGGAATTATTTCATCCGCATGTATCTTTAGCTTGAAGCCTTGCTCTTTGCCCTTCTGCATTATGATCCTTGACTCTTCCGGCGAAAATACTCCCTCTTCGCAGAATACATCAATGAACTCCGCAAGGCCATTCTTCTTAACATAAGGCATTACCTTTTCGCACATAAAGTCAATATAGCCTTGAGTATTTCCCTTGAACTCCGCCGGTATTGCATGAGCCCCCATATATGTGGACACTATGTCAACAGGATGGGAGGCATTAAGCTCAGCTGCTGCCTCAAGACATTTTATCTCGGTATCAAAATCAAGTCCGTACCCGCTCTTGGCCTCCACAGTAGTAGTACCGTGGAGCAGCATTTCGTTCAGGCTCTTCTCCGCTTTTGCCTTAAGCTCTTCTTTGGAAGCTCCCCTTGTATTTCTAACACTGCTTAGTATTCCTCCGCCCATCTTCAGGATTTCCAGGTAAGGCACCCCCTTGAGCTTCATAGGAAGCTCCTTTTCTCTGGAGCCTCCATGAACAAGGTGAGTATGGGCATCTATAAGTCCAGGGGTCACTGTCTTTCCAGCTGCATCAATTATTCTTGTGTCCGGACCTTCCATATCCCTTGGAGCATTACCTTCCCCTATTGCTATTATTTTTCCGTCCTTTACCGCCAAGTACCCATTCTCGATTACTCCTGCCCCCTCTGTCTCGGTGCAGGCCGCTATTACTGAAGCGTTTATTATCAAATCAGCCTTCATACATTTCACCTTCTTTAATAGTTTTGTTGAAAAGCACTAATTATTCCAGTTCTCCTACTGCGCTTTCCACAGCCTTTACGAAAACCTCGGATTTAACCATTCTATCCAGTATATTCATGTCAGTGTACATTATCCTGTCTTCATCTACAGGAGCCACTTCTTTCCTTATAATCTTATAGGCTTCCGTAGTACCTTTTCCAAGCTTCACATCTCCTCTGAAGCTTATTGCCTGTGCCGCTGCAAAGGCCTCGATCCCCAATACCTTCTGTACATTGTCCAATATGACTCTAGCCTTTCTCGCTGCAGTAGTTCCCATGCTCACATGGTCTTCCTGGTTGGCAGAGGAAGGAATGGAGTCTACGCTTGCAGGATGTGCAAGAATTTTATTTTCTGACACTATAGAAGCAGCAGAATACTGAGTTATCATAAAGCCTGAGTTCAACCCGCCTTTTCTTGTCAGGAATGCAGGAAGATCATTAAGCTGTGGATTCACTAGCCTCTCTAATCTTCTTTCTGAAACATTGGCAAGCTCCGCAACTGCTATACCTAAGAAATCCATAGGAAGAGCTATTGGCTGCCCGTGGAAGTTTCCTCCGGATATTACCTGATCAAAATCTGCAAATACAATTGGGTTGTCAGTTACTGCATTCAGTTCTATAGTTATCTTTTCCGCCACATATTGTATTGCATCTCTGCTGGCACCATGTATCTGTGGTATACACCTCAGTGTATATGCATCCTGAACTCTTATCTGGCCCTGTTCTGTCGTGAGTTCACTTCCTTCAACCAATCTCAGCATATTTCTGGCAGCCGCCATCTGTCCTTTTTGTCCTCTTACTTCATGGACCTTGCTATCAAAGGCAGTTGTTATGCCTTTAAGTGCTTCCAGCGTCATAGCCGCTATTATGTCAGCATTTTTCATGAGATTCACAGCATCATGTGCAGCAAGTGCACCTATGGCTGTCATTACGGGAGTACCGTTAATAAGTGCAAGACCTTCCTTGGAGGTCAGCTCAACCGCCTGGATGCCTGCCTTGGCCATAGCTTCTTTGGCTGACAGCTTTTCACCCTGATAAATTGCCTCTCCTTCACCCATCATAACCAGAACCATGTGGGCAAGAGGTGCAAGGTCGCCGCTGGCTCCCAAAGAGCCTTTTTCAGGAATTATAGGATGAACTCCCTTATTAAGCATTTCAACCAAGGTATTCACTGTTCCAAGTCTGATACCTGAAAAACCCTTGGCGAGTGCATTTATTCTTAAAAGCATTATTCCGCGTACTATCTCTTCGGCCAATGGATCTCCCATTGAGCATGCATGGCTCACAATAAGATTTCTCTGCAATGCCTTGGTATCTTCCTTAGATATGAATACGTCACTGAACTTTCCAAAGCCTGTAGTGATTCCATACACCACAGCTCCTTTATCCACAAGATTGTCAACATATTCTCTTGACTTCTTTATTCTACTTACCGCCTGCTCTGATAATTCGATTTTCTGGTTGTTTCTGGCAACATCAACAACATCCTTTATGGTTAAATGCTCACCGTCAATCAACAAATACCCCATTTTAGAATACACTCCTTATTTATTAAATTAGTGCATTTATGCACCACATCAGTTTTGTATACACAAGGCACCTATTATAAATGTGCGCCTGCCAAGTATATTTTATCAGAATTGTATTGCCAATGTAAACAAAAAACGTTGTTCATCGGCTTGTTGTACTTTCGTAACCTGAACAAGTATAGCTGAATAATATATATTATTCGATTTTTATGAAGAAAGGAAGCCTCGAAATGGCAATTCCCATAGGCTTTGATAAGAGCTTGGCGTTATTCCTTGCGGATTGCTGTCTCCAAGCATACAATCAGTTTAGTTCCAAAGGAACTTTCAGTGTGCCTGCCGGTTATACTCTTGTTGATTCAATAGTTGCCGCTCCAGCCAAGTCACTTGACTTCTACGGCTTCATTATAGAATCCTCAGACAGCATAGTAATCGCCTTCAGAGGAAGCCGATCCAACCCTGATTGGATTGCCGACGCCGCAATACTTCATACTTATTTTCCATACACTCGCATAAAGCTTGGTATTCACTCGGGTTTTGCTGCTATATATAACACCTGCCGGCAGCAGATAATTGGTGTTTTAAACGCTATGAGCAGTTCAAAACAGCTTTTCATCACAGGCCACAGTTTGGGCGGAGCTCTTGCGGTACTTTGCTCTCTGGATGCAGCTGCCAATACAGCCTACACTAATCCGATCATGTATAACTTTGGGAGTCCCAGGGTAGGAAATTCCAAGTTTGTACAGGCCTATAACGATATTATCGATAGCAGTGTAAGAATTGTGAATACAAACGATATAGTGCCCCTGCTGCCCCCCGCAGTAGTAAATCCGCCCCTGTCCAATGATCTTCTGTACTATCGGCATGTGAAGGATTTGTTTACAATCACAGTACAAACCGGCAGCATTACGGGCAATCACTTAGTGGAGAATTATATGGAGGGCATACGGAGGCTCTGACAAAATAAGCTGCCGGTCCAGGCAGCTTATTTTTACCACTTATTTATATGCACCCTGCTTTCATCATATCTGTCCGCTGGTTCTTTTGTCTCCCCGGGATGGCCTATGGCAATTACGTTCATTGGTACTACATGCTCTGGAATATTAAAGATTTTCCTTATACTCTCAACTCTATCCTCACTGGGATAAACCCCAGTCCATACAGTGCCCAGACCCTTTTCCTGCGACGCTATAAGAATATTCTCAGTAGCGGCAGAGCAGTCCTGCACCCAGTAGCCCTTATACTTCTCCTTGTTCAGATCCCCGCATACAATAATGGCTGCAGGCGCTTCTGCCAGCATCCCTGCATACGGGTGCACGTTAATTATCTCCTTGAGAAGCTGCTTGTCTTTAACCACAATGAATTCCCAAGGCTGCTCATTGCCTGCCGAGGGTGCTGCCATGGCAGCCTTGAGCAGATCATTGATATCCTTCTCTGACACAGGTTCATTAGTATACTTTCTTATACTTCTTCTTTCCAATATTGCATTCATAGCATCATACTCCAATCTATCTCTTTTTACTTCTTGCCGAAGGTCTAGGGGACCGTGATTTCCGCGGACTTTCTTTCATTTCAGACTTGCTTCCGCTTCTTGCATTTTTTCCTCCGCTGCCCATATTCTTGGGAGGCTTTATCAGGCATTTTTCATCAAAGCCTATCAGGTCTTCTCTTCCCGCCGCCTTAAGTGCCTTGTATACCAGTTCGTAGTTTTTAGGATCCCTGTACTGTATCAACGCTCTCTGCATGGCCTTTTCCTCAGGATCCTTCGGAACGTACACAGGCTTCATAGTCCTGGGGTCAAGCTCAGTATAGTACATACAGGTGGACAATGTACCTGGAGTCGGGTAAAACTCCTGTATCTGCTCAGGGTTATAGCCCATATCCCTTACATATTCCGCAAGCTCAATAGCTGCGACCAGGTCTGAGCCTGGATGTGCCGACATTAGGTATGGAACAAGATACTGCTCCTTACGCAGACGTTTATTCATATCAAAATATTTCTTTACAAATCTGTCGTATGTGCCTTTGCCTGGCTTGCCCATATACCGGAGCACCTTGTCAGATACATGCTCGGGAGCCACCTTAAGCTGACCGCTTATATGGTTTTCACAAAGCTCCTTGAGAAACTCATCGTCCTTGTCAGCCAGCATATAATCATATCTCAAGCCCGAACGAACAAATACCTTTTTTACACCTGGCAGTGACCTGAGCTTCCTGAGCAGCGTTATATAATCCTTGTGGTCAACCTTAAGGTTCTTGCAGGGCTTAGGGTGAAGACACTGCCTCTCCTTGCACACCCCTTCCTTGAGCTGTTTATCACAGGCGGCGGCTCTGAAGTTGGCTGTCGGCCCCCCCACGTCATGTATGTAGCCTTTAAATTCCGGATCCTTCAAAAGCTGTTCCGCTTCTTCAATTATTGACTCGTGGCTTCTGCTCTGCACAACTCTGCCTTGATGGAAATTCAACGCGCAGAAGGAGCAGCCCCCAAAGCATCCCCTCTGAGAAACCAGACTGAATTTTACTTCCTTAAGAGCAGGTATTCCTCCCTGGCTTTCATAAACCGGATGATACGTCCTGGTAAAGGGCAGGCTGTACACATCATCAAGCTCTATTCTTGTCATGGTGGCAGTAGGCGGATTCTGTACCAAAAATCTTTCTCCATGGGGTTGTATCAGTACCCTTCCGGTATGATAGTCCTGTTCCCTGTATTGGAACATAAAAGCCTGGGCATATTTTCTGCTGCTGTCCCTAACCTCGTCGAAGCTTGGTATCACTGTTGAGCCTTCTATGCTGTCAAGCTCCGAGGTTATGTAGGCAGTACCATTTATATAGGTTATATATTTTATTTCCATGCCTGAATCAAGGGCTTCCGCCACTTGTATGATAGGCTTCTCTCCCATTCCGTATATCAGAAGGTCTGCTCTGCTATCAAACAGTATCGATCTTCTGACCTGGTTATCCCAGAAGTCATAGTGGGCAAATCTCCGAAGACTGGCTTCGATTCCTCCTATTATGATGGGCACATCCTTATAGGCCTCCCTGAGTCTGTTGCAATATACTGTAACTGCCCTATCCGGCCGCTTTCCCCTTGCGCCTCCCGGAGAATAAAGATCCTCTCTCCTGTGCTTCATACTGGCAGTATAGTGATTGACCATTGAGTCTATGTTGCCCGAAGACACTAGAAAGGCAAGACGCGGCTTGCCCAAGACCTTGAACGCATCTGCATTTCTCCAATCAGGCTGGGGAATTATACCCACAGTGTAGCCCCGATTCTCCAAGACTCTTGTTATTATGGCATGGCCAAAGCTTGGATGATCCACATATGCATCTCCACTTATATATATGAAATCAAACTGTTCAATTTTTCTTTTCTTCATGTCTTCCTTTGAGATAGGAAGAAAATCATCCCTGTTAATCAAAAAATCACATCCGAAAATTTATTTTATCTCCATCGAGGCCTTCGAAAGCTACCCGGACGGCCACTGGTCGCCCCTACACCCCGGAACCTATAACCACTTAACCTATTTTAACTCAAAGCTCGAAACCGCTGTGTACAGTCTTTTCCCTTGTGCTTCTTCACTTTTTATCAGAGAAATTTCCTTGATTTCGATAGCCTTGAAGTTTTGAAAGCTTACTTTTCCCTTAAGCTCTTCAAAGGGTATCTTCAGTACTAAATCCTGAGCTATCGTTATATGAGGGGTATAGGTCTTTATTTCCTTTTTCATTCCCAGCCTGTGCATTTCCTCCTCCATATCGGAGTACAATGCCCCCAGCTTATCCAATTCCCCTGAAAAACCCAACCATAGGGCATGAATACTTCCTTTGCCGTCAAAGAACCCGATTTTGTCTATGTTGAGATGGATTTTCTGGTGCTTTGAGGCGATACTCTTAAGTGATTTTCCGATGTCAACAGTTTTGGCCTGCTGGACTTCCCCGAGGAACTTAAGTGTCAGATGAAAGTTCCCCACATACTTGAATCTTCCTCTTTCTGAGTTTTCCCGTACTATATGCTGTATGCCTGCGATGCTGTCCTTTACCTCCCTGTTAAAATCCGCCCCTATAAACGTCCTCATGGACAAGCCTCCCCTATATATTAAAGTACAGCTATAAGATATGATACAATAATAATCATTACTCCCGATACAATCAGTATGTATTCCCACATAAGACCTTCCCGCTTTTGCACATCAACTTCTTCCCATCTTTTTGCCTTTCTGAGCTTGGATTTAAGCATAAAGAAGGGTAGAATGCTCCAGACACCCCCTGCCACCGCAGTAGCTATTCCAGCCATGAAAATATAATTGCTCATTACAAAATTATTTACGGAGAAGCCGTATACTGCTAACGCCGCCAGAACTGGGAGTATTATACCAGCTGCTGTAACTGCAGCAGCATTTACTATAGTTTTTACTCTTTTATCCATGTTATATCCGCCTTCCTTATAGTTTTATTCCTTTATTCCAAGCATTTTTTCAGCATAATGCCGTTTACTCCACCGTTTTTCATCGATAAATGCCCAGCATGTCCCCAGTCTGCTAATGAGGACATGGAAAAAGTATGCAGCCAATTATATAATTGGTGCATACTTTCATTCTATAACAAGTAGGAATGCATATTCCATATTAATTTATCTTTTTTTCAAATCTGCAGCCCTTAATACCTCATTGTAGATTTCATCTTCGGTTTTGCCATTAGCATTTATTACTTTTGTACTGGTTACCACGTCTTCCATTCCCATGAAGTTGGAGTCAGAACCGCTGACGACAATGGCATCAAATTTGTCCAAGGCTCTCTGTGACTCTTTATTATTGTCATCCAGTACCTCTACTGAGCAATCCCTGCTTTCCAGATACCTTTTGACATTGCTTAAGGGCTTCTCTATACCTACTTTATTCATATCCATACCTCCAAAATCTAATTTTCATTTCATAAAAGTATTATTCTCTAAATTATAATTTTTAATGATAATTTTTGGGACTATACATTATGGCAAACTTAGTCTAAAATGGTTAATAAGTATATTATTAATTAATTTTTCCACATAAATCCCCTAATACAATAAAATTGACCTTTGCAGATTTCAACCTGTAGCTATAATTATGCAGTTTGAAATCTTTGCGTCTTTAGAATTAATAAGAGTAAAGGATGATTCATTTGAAAAAGGCCTTTGTGAAAAATAAAAAGAATTATTCTACCTTCATGTTCATTCCAGAAAGTCAGTCTACAGTTAAATCTTACAGAATGCCAGCCTGGTTTCCCAGGTTTGTTACTGTGTCCATTATCCTGCTTGTTCTAGCATCTACAGCATGTTTTTCTATTTTGGCATCCCTTAAGGTTCAGTATGAAATCAGCAAAAGTGAAATAGGCAAGCTCACAGTAATCAATGGTTCTCAAAAGATTGAAATTGAAAAGCTGCAGAAAAACTCTGAAGAAGTAAAAAAACAACTGGAAGAGAACTCCCTGATGCTGGAAGAGGTTAAGAAAGCGGTAGGTATTACTCCCGTCTCCACTGATAAAAGCACCGTCAGCAGTCCCGTTTCTTCGGATAACAGTTCTACTGTCAGCAAGCTTTCGGAGCGGTCAAGCTCCGATATGTCAGCGAAGATAGAAAGTATTGAATCAGATTTTGCATCACTTGGTGATAAAATCGCAAGTCAAAAGCAGGAAATAAATGAATCCTTGGGGCCTATAAAAAGTAAGCTTGCATATCTTATGGCAAAACCATCCATTATGCCCGTTACTGCCTCTATAACTGCCGGCTTTGGCTACAGAAAAAATCCTTTCACAAGCAGAGGCAGCGAATTCCACAGGGGAACTGACTTTGCAGCCTCTTACGGTCAGACCGCTGTAGCAACAGGTGATGGCATTGTAATTTTCTCAGGCTGGAATTCAGGCTATGGAAGAATGGTAATAATATCTCATGGTTACGGTCTTACCTCCTTATATGCCCATAATTCAAAGCTGCTCGTTAAGCAGGGAGATAAAGTCAAGAAGGGACAGGCTATCACAAAGGTAGGCAATACAGGCAGAAGCACCGGGACTCATCTACACTACGAGGTAAAGCTAAATGGAAAAAATGTTAACCCCACGGCATACTTCAACTAGCACATTTATAAGCACTAATGCACGTGATTTCTATATATAAGGAGGTAGTAGAATGTTTGGCTCAGGCAAGAAATCAATGAACGGAGATAGAATGGATACTCTTATAGGTAAGGGTACATGTCTTGAGGGCACTATCAATGCTGAAGGTACTATAAGGCTGGACGGCAAGGTACACGGAGGGCTTAATATAGCTGGCAATCTGATTGTGGGCGAAGAAGGAGCCATCAAGGGCAATATAAAAGCAGAGAATGCATTCATTGCCGGAGTCGTAGAAGGTAATATCATTGCAACCTCCCAGCTTCATATTACGCATACTGCAAGGGTTGTAGGTGATATAACAGTAAAAAATGTCATTGTTGACGAAGGTGCTGTATTCATAGGCAATTGCAAAATAATAACTGATAACGCATAGTAGCAGGACATGCATAAACCCAAGCCGTAAGTTGGCTTGGGTTTATTTTATCTCATCTGATGACTACACAGCATTGCTCACAACTGCTACAATCCTGTCAAGAGGTATGTCTGTCACAGAGCCTACTGTTCTTATATAGCCAGTATTGGCTCCATAGCCACCGCCGTAACCACCGCCAGGTCCGCCGCATGCATTGCCCAGCGCACATCCCGGAGCTGGTCCTATATGGGTTACAAGTCTGACGAAACATGGGTTTACAGAAAGTATAACACCTGTAAAGCCAGAACCTGAGTCCCCTCCGCTTGTGGTGAATATTGTTACAGTTTCTCCTATCAGATCTGAAAGCAGGTCAAAGAAAGTACCGGTGCCATTACCACCGTAACCAAATCCATTTGCCATTATCTCACCCCCTTTCTCAATTACATACTATGTACATGCATCAATTTTGTGACAGCATGTATTAAAAATTTGAGGGAATACATGGATATATCATCCTGTATTCCCTTTCTCAAATGTGTTGATTTATTTCCTCTAAAACCTATTAGACAGCATTACGTACAACTGCTGCAATCCTATCAAGAGGAATATCTGTTACTGAGCCTACAGTGTTTACATATCCGCCGCCACCGCCGTAGCCGCCGCCGTAACCACCGCCATAGCCACCACCACCGTAGTTGCCGCCAGGTACACCACAACAGCTGCCTAATGCACAGCCCGGAGCTGGTCCTATGTGGGTAATAAGCCTAACAAAACATGGATTTACAGCGAGTACTACCCCTGTAAAGCCGGAACCTGACTGTCCGCCGCTTGTAGTAAATATTGTAACAGTCTCTCCTATGCTGCTCTCAAGAAGATCAAAATTACCTCCACCATAACCATTGCCTGCTGTTAATGCATCAACCATATTGACACCTCCTTTCAATATACACCCTGTACATCTTTTTCAATATCATGATATGTACAGGCTTGTATTTAGTGACACTACTTTAAACTTTCCTGAGAAAAAATATTGATTAGCTTATAAAGCTTCTCCGCCGCCGAATCCGAAAGTTCTGCCAAATCCGCCAAAAGCGATTATAGCAAGTATTATGATAAAGAAGAAGTTTTTCTCCCTGCCCAAGGTTGAGCAAGATGCCAGAAGCACAAACAACAGGAGCAGTATAAGGAATCCATTACCCTTGCACATATCCAATATTGGGCTTACTGCTGTAGGAGCACCACATCCACCAAATAATCCGTTTGCCATGTTTTCACCTCCCCTCCTTATAATGTAGCTATTCTATATGGTAAATCCGCCAAGGCGAAAGCCAGGCAGGATACCAGGGACCAAGAAGATTACCAATAACAGAATCCAAATCCAACTAAATCCCCCGAACAACCCGCCGATACCGCCACAGCCGCCAAGGCCCAGGCGTGGGAGTACAAATATCAGAAGTATTATTATCCAGATCCATGAACTTTTAAAACCTAAAAAACTTCCAAAAGGCGCCGGTGTTACCCCACACCCTGCGGCTGTCCCGGGATCTATGACTCCAAATCCGCCTGCCACAGTTCAAACCTCCTTTCATCAAAGGTTGTTCACCTTTCCACTTACATACTATGTACACATGGGCGTTTGGTTACAGCAAAAAAAGAATAAGCTTAAAAAAAACAAATCAGACATGCATTAAACCGAACATGCGTTCGTATAATATTCTATGAGATACTCTTTATACTCATGAATTAACTAGATAAATTAGCAAAATTTGCTTATACAGCGTTACAGCAAGTTTTCTGAGTCGGTAAAAACGTGCTACTATTAAATCACTGAATTCTTGAGCTTATTACTTTTTATGGGGTGTGATAAATGAAGACACTTAGAAAGCCTATTGAGGCAATAGTACTTTTTGATTTGGAAGGTAACCCTGTACCCATAAGGTTCAGATACCTTGGTGATGCTGAAGAACTGATAACAATAAAGGTGGATAGGGTAATAAAAAAGGATCTCGACAAGTTTGCCGGCAACAGAATGATGAAATTCACCTGTCAGACACAGATCGGCAATCAGGTCAAACCCTTTGAGCTTAGATTCGAAATAGACACCTCAAGATGGTATATATATAAGATTTAGATGCAGGGTGTAGGGAACGCATTGCATGCGTTCCGCAATAGGAGGTATTTATGTCCCAGAACAGGGTTATCATGCATATTGATGCAAACTCCGCCTTTCTGTCATGGCAGGCCGTGTATAACATACAGTGCGGTGAAAAAACTGATCTGCGGGAAATACCATCTGCCATAGGGGGTAGTCAAGCAGATCGACATGGCATCATATTAGCTAAGAGTACACCTGCAAAGAAGTTTGGAGTTCAAACCGGAGAAGTCATTTGGCAGGCAAGGCAGAAATGCCCCGGATTAGTTATTGTGCCGCCAAATTATTATCTATATATGAAATGCAGCAGTACGCTATATGAGCTTATGAAGCAGTACTCTCCAGTACTCCAGCGATTTTCAATTGATGAGATGTTCCTGGATTATACAGGGCTGGAACCCCACTTTGGTGATCCGGTAACAGCAGCTCATCTGATTAAGGATCATATTCATAGAGAGCTTGGCTTTACTGTCAATATTGGGATTTCGCATAATAAGCTTTTAGCTAAGGTAGCCGGAGATTTTAAAAAACCGGATATGGTTCACACACTTTGGCCAGAGGAAATACCCCAAAAAATGTGGCCGCTGCCTGTAGGTGATCTATTTATGGTGGGTCGCAAAACTCTAAAGAAATTATCGGTTCTAAACATCAATACCATAGGTGAGCTTGCAAATGCCGATAGAAAGCTATTGCAGATGAAACTAAAGTCCCATGGAAATTTGATCTGGTGCTATGCGAATGGGCTCGATGAATCACAAGTACATTCAGGTTATTTTCTTCAAATGAAAGGAATCGGGAACAGTACAACCATCCGCTTTGATGTGACAGATTATAAAACAGCTTATAAGGTATTGTTATCCTTGACGGAATCAGTTGCATTCCGCCTTAGAGCTGCCAAATCCTGCTGCAGGGTAGTAAGTGTAGAAATCAGAACCTCAGAGCTTAATTCTTATACCCACCAGCGCAGGTTGTATAATGCAACAAATATTACTAACGAAATATATAGGAATGTTGTATCGCTGTTCAGTGAGGCCTGGAAAGGTGAAAGGATAAGACATCTTGGAGTCAGGGTAACGGATTTGTGCTGTGATGAATACATGCAGGCATCCATATTTGACGAAACCAATGCATGCAAAAGGCAAGCCCTCGACACAGCCATAGATATTATAAGGGAAAAATACGGTAATACCTCAGTAATGCGCGCAGTATTTGCCGATTATGAATTTGCTCCCATGACCGGCGGCTCCGGCGCAGAGGATTATCCCGTAATGAGCAGTATCCTGTGATGTTAAGAGTAAATAAAAAAAGCGACATATGTCGCTCTTGCTAAAGAAAAATTATCAAAATACTCGTTGAGGTATATAACGGTGTGCACAAAGAAAGCAGCCATGTATAGCTAAAGAAGCTTATACAAGCCTTGTTAATGGTACTTATGAACGTAGCCTTAGAAAAGTCGTATGCGAGGCAGGACGCCGAGCAAGCCTTCCAGGGCCACGGATGGCCTTTGGAAGGCGCTAGACTTTTCTTAGGCGCAGTGAATTAGTACCATCAAGGGTTGTATACTGCTACTGTGCTATGCATGGCTGCTATATTGCCACTATTTGTCATTAGTCTCAAGCTATATATAGGTTCCTAACCGTTATATTCATTCTCCAGCATCGACATAACCACCATTGAGCGGTAACCGTCCCCCTGCTTCTTGCACTCCCTCAATAGTCCCTCCTGCACAAAGCCCTCGCTGGCATAAAGGTCTATAGCTCTTACATTGTCTGTATACGCATCCAGCCACAGCCTGTGGTACTTAAGAACCTCAAAGCAGTATTTCTTTATGAACCTTACGCCTATACGCCCATAGCCCTTTCCTTTGTCGGCTATAACCATTCTTCTGAACTCCAAGGATTGATCTTCTCCACCGACTCCAGTAAGCAATATATAACCCACAAGCTCGCTGGTAGAAGCCTTTATTATCGATATATGCATCTCATCCATACGTGTTATTGCTTCCATATGCCTTTCCTTCGGCCATACAAATACAAAATTGCTGTTATTCTTCTCTATACTGCTTATCAAGTCCAGATATTCAGGTTTGGTAGCGCAGAACTCCAGTCCGTCAAGCTCCATCAGAACGCTTCTCATAATCCATTCCCCCCTAAAGATATATTTCTCCCTGGAGCACAACGACAGCATTACCTATAAACTCCAGTCTTCCACCACCGACAATCCTTATCAGCATCTCACCGCATCTTTGGGATGCCTGCAGGGCTTTAAGATCCTTCTTTCCCAATATCGATGACCAGTAAGGTGCCAGCAGCGTATGAACAGAGCCCGTAACCGGATCCTCATTCACACCTGCCCAAGGGTTGAAATACCTTGATACAATATCATAATCACCCTCTGCTTTTGCAGTCACAGCGACCCCCTTAACCGGAAAACAACCCTTCACAGACTTAAGCCTTTCAAAGTCCGGCCTGAGGCTTCTAACTTCTTTTTCGCTATGGAGACGGATTACAAGCTTTCCTGTGTTCTTGCCATATACAATATCCTCATATTTGCTAATACCCATGGCTTCCAGGAGATCTGACACAGGACCGGCCTCTTGGGGTTCATCCGCAGGAAAGTCCAGGGTAAAGCCCTTTGCATGCTTTCGGCTTTCAAGGTCTCCGCTCATTGACTTGAACAATATTCTATCTCCCTTAAAGCCAAGACAATCAAATATGACCTTGGCGGCCGCAAGAGTCGCATGTCCGCACAAGGGCATCTCCGCCTTCGGCGCAAACCATCTAATGGCATACTGGGCGGTATCCGGGAGGCTGTTATCTGCAATCGGCTGTATGAATGCTGTTTCAGAAAGATTCATCTCTGCTGCTATATCCAGCATAGCTGTCCCAGTCAGGCTGCTATCCCCAAGGCAAATAGCAGCAGGATTGCCCCTGCATGCATTACTGGTAAAAGCATCAACCTGATAAACAGATATCTTCAACAAAACCACTCCTAAATATTTCGCGGAAAACATTTTACATTACTGATTCAAATTCCGCGTAAATGTTTCCTTGGCCGTTATTGAATTCGCACTATACCCGATGTAATACCCTAAGTGCGTTCAATTAGTGTTTTATGAAATAACCTATTAATCTCTATTAAGATTTCATAAAACACTTCCTTGGTTGTTATTGAATTCGCACTATATACCCCTACGTAATACCCTAAGTGCGTTCAATAAAATTATGAATAGTATAGTTATATATTTTAATTATATACTACGCGAATAAATTATCAATACAAAAGACATGCCCCTTGGGAACATGCCTTTTGTTTTTATCTGTCTATGACTTTTCCAAACCTCTCCATGACTTTGTCTTCGCCCATTACCTGCATTACCTCATAGAGGTCAGGAGTATTTTTTCTGTTTGCCACGGCTATCCTAATAGCCCCTGTGACATCACCTACATGGCCTTTATAGCTTCCGGGGTTCTTCTTGTAGGTCTTGACATCCTTTGAGTAACCCATGGCCTCACAGAAATCCTTTACTCTGTCAAACCACATATCCTTGGTGTCTGTATGTGTATAGACCTTCGCATACTCGCTTATCAGCCTCTTGATCTCTTCCTGGGACATAGTTTCCGGGAAGCTGTAGCCGCCCTCCACATCTTTTGCAAACAACTCATCAAAGAAATAGAAAATGCTCGGCTTTACATCCAGCCATTTGGCAAAGTCCTTTCTGGGCTTTTCACCGCCTCTGTCAATATTCAATATTCTCTTTGCATATTGCTCATCTCTCCCAAGGAGCTCTGCAAGCTCAGCATCATATTCCTTTGCCCATTCCAGCGCTGCCTTGTAGATCTCCTCGGCTGACATATATGCAATCAAGTCCTTGCTCATATCTGTAAGCTTCACTATGTCGAACATTGCTCCGCTTACGCTCATTCTTTCCAGTTCTATTTTAAAGTTGGTGTTGGGTTCTGTGGGGTTATCCCTTCTCCAGTCCTCAAAATTGGAATTGATCAGGTTTACAAGGTATTCAATAACCGAAACACTTGGAAAACCTTGCTCATGGTAGAAGCTTACATCTGCCTCCGGGTCCTTTCTCTTGCTGAGCTTTCTCTTGGAAGTACCCTCTATCTTCATTACCGGAGATATATGTGCAAAGTATGGCTTCTCCCATTCAAACATCTCAAAGAGCTGCACGTGCAGCGGAGCTGATGGCAGCCATTCATCACCTCTCATTACATGTGTGGTTCTCATCAGATGATCGTCTACCACATGCGCAAAGTGATAGGTAGGCAGTCCGTCAGACTTGAGGATTACCATATCCTGATCATTCTCCGGCATTTCTACATCACCCTTTATAAGATCCTTAAGTACAAATCTGCTGTTTGGGTTTTGCGGGGCTTTGACACGCAGTACAAAGGGCTCTCCTTTTGAAAGCTCCTCTTCCACCTGCTCCAGTGTAAAGTTCCTATGTACGGCATACTCACCATAATAGCCAATATTAAGCTTATTCTCTTCCTGCTGAGTCCTTATTTTATTCAAATCTTCCTCAGAGCAGAAGCAGGGATATGCGAAGCCCTTTTCTACCAGCTGTTTGGCAAATACCTTGTATATACCTATCCTCTCACTCTGCTTGTATGGGCCGTAGCCGCCCTTTTCATCATCAACGTCCGTAACACCCTCGTCAAAGTTGAGGCCAAAGCTTGAAAGAGCCCGTACTATATTTGCTACACCGCCTTGTACCTCACGCTTTTTATCTGTATCCTCCACCCTCAGAAAAAACACTCCGTTGCTCTGATGGGCAATCCTCTCTGACACAAGAGATGCATATAAGCTTCCCATGTGCACATAGCCGGTAGGGCTGGGGGCAAACCTGGTTACCTTTGCTCCCTCAGGAAGATTCCTTTTTGGATATAATAACTCAAAATATTGAGGAGCCCTTTCGGTATCCGGAAATAACAAATCCGCTAATTTCTTTCTTTCTGCCAAGTCATGCATTATAATAAACCGCCTTTCATGAGTATATAATCTTATTGTCCAGTCATCTTCAATGCCCACTTCTGAGCCTTGTACAGTATTCTTTCCTCCACAAAGGTTATAAGATGTCCGCCTTCCATCACCAGGGAGCCGTCTATTATGACTGTCTCCACATCTGCTGAGTTTCCTGAATAGACAATAGCTGATTTTATGTTGTATTTAGGGTAGTAATGTGCTTTTTCAGTACTCAGCACTATAAGGTCTGCTGTACTACCGACCGTGAGACTTCCCACGTTTTCAAAGCCCAGAGCCTTTGCTCCTCTTGCCGTAGCCATTCTCATGACCTCATCCACCGGCAAAGCTGTAGGATCATCTGTGTAAATCTTCTGCAGGTAAGTGGCCATTCTCATCTCTTTCAGCATGTCAAGATTATTGTTGCTGGAAGCCCCATCAGTACCCAGGCACACATTTATGCCCTTCCCCAGCATTTTAACGACTGGGGCGACTCCGCTTGCCAGCTTCATGTTGCTTCCGGGATTGTGCACCACATTTACCTTGCGGGCTGCCAATATATCAATATCCTCATCATCCACAGCAACACAGTGGGCTGCAACGGTACTACCATTGAGAAGCCCAAGGCCATCAAGGTATTTGACCGGTGAGCTTCCATGTTTCTCAATACAGCTTCTCACCTCTTCTTTTGTCTCAGAAAGATGTATCTGTACCGGTATACCCTTCTCTCTGGACTTTGCCGCAACCTTCCTCAGGTATGCCTCAGAGCAGGTATATACAGAATGGGGTGCCAGCATCACTTTCATACGTCCATTGGAGCTATTGTGATACCTGTCAAACAATTCCAGATTCTCCCTAAGCCTGTAGTCAAGCTCTTCATCTCCTGACTCTCCCTGAAGTCCTCTTGACAGCACAGCCCTCATTCCTGACTCAGAAGCCGCACGGGCGGCGCTTTCCATGAAGAAGTACATGTCCGTAAAGGTTGTTGTTCCGCCTCTAATCATCTCAACCATGGCAAGAAGGCTTCCCCAATACACAGCTTCATCAGTCAGCTTGTCTTCCAACGGAAATATCTTTGTAAAAAGCCAGTCCATAAGCTTCATATCATCGGCATAGTTCCTGAACATTGTCATTGCAAGATGATTATGGGCATTTACAAAGCCAGGCATCACAGTCCTGCCCTTGCATTCAATCACCTTTTTGTACCCTGCCTCCATACTCTGCTCACAGGGACCAATGTAGTCTATTTTATTGTCTCGTATTCCTATATTGCCTTGCTGTATTATTTCATCATTTTCGTTAAGTGTTATTATTTGAGCATTTTTCAGCAATATGTCCATGGCTATTCTCCCCAGCCCCTCAGATATTCTTCCTGCTCCTTAGTGAGCCTGTCTATCCTTATTCCCAGAGCCTCAAGCTTCATATCCGCAACCTTTTTGTCTATTTCCTCCGGAACCTCATATACCTTGTTCTCAAGCTTCTCCTTGTTCACACTTATATATCTTGCACAAAGAGCCTGCAGTGCAAAGCTCATATCCATTATTTCAGCAGGGTGTCCGTCTCCTGCAGCGAGATTTACAAGTCTTCCATCCGCCAGAAGGTTTATTATCCTTCCATCCTCCATAACATATCCCATAATGTTATTTCGCATTATCCTCTTCTCTTTGCAAAGTGACTCAAGCTCCGGCTTCCAGACCTCCAAATCAAAGTGACCTGCATTGGAAAGTACCGCTCCGTTTTTCATAACCTTGTAATGCTTTCCGGTTATAACCTTTGCACAACCGGTAACAGTAACAAAGAAATCTCCTATTGGTGCTGCTTCATCCATTGACATAACCCTGAAGCCGTCCATGTAAGCCTCTATTGCTTTTATCGGGTCAATTTCGCATACTATTACATTGGCCCCAAGACCTTTGGCCTTCATAGCAACACCCTTGCCGCACCAGCCATAGCCTGCCACCACGACGCTCTTGCCGGCTACGATGAGATTGGTCGTCCTCATTATGCCATCCCACACTGACTGCCCAGTACCGTACCTATTGTCAAACAGATACTTACAGTAAGCATCATTGACAGAAATCATAGGGAATTTCAGCAGTCCTTCTCTATCCCTTGCTTTGAGTCTGAGCACTCCTGTAGTGGTCTCCTCACTGCCTCCGATTATATTGGGGAGCAGCTCCTGTCTTTCACCATGCAGCAGGTGCACCAAGTCGCCTCCGTCATCTATAACAATGTCCGGGCGGATGTCAAGAGCTGCGTTCAAATGCTGGTTGTATTCCTCCGCTGTGGCATTATACCAAGCATACACATTAAGTCCATCCTCCACTAATGCTGCCGCAATATCATCCTGGGTGGAGAGGGGATTGCTTCCCGTAACTGAAACCTCTGCGCCCCCTGCTTTCAGCACCTTGGAAAGATATGCGGTCTTTGCTTCAAGATGTATGGACATTACTATCTTTTTACCTGCAAAGGGCTGTTCCTTTATGAATTCCTTCTCAATGGTTGACAACACAGGCATATAGCCTTTAACCCATTCTATTTTCCTATGTCCTGACTCAGCTGTCTTAATATCTCTGATTATACTCTCTCTCATTATTTAACCTCCGTAATTAATTAAAAGCTCGGCAGACTAAGCTGTCGAGCTTAAATACTATTCTTTTACTGCTTTTGACCAAGAATCCTTTAACCCGACTATTCGGTTAAATACCGGTTTCTCTTTTGTGAAATCCTTATTGTCCGGGCAAAAATAGCCCATTCTCATGAACTGATAGCCGGTTCCCACAGCAGCTTCTGCCAGACTCGGCTCAACCTTGCAGTTAGTAAGTATCTCCAGAGAATTCGGGTTCAAATCCTCCTTGTATTCCCTGTCGCCTTCTCCCGGATTAGGCACTGCAAAAAGCTGATCATATAAACGTATCTCCGCATCCAAAGCATGAGCAGCAGATACCCAATGAATCGTTCCTTTTACCTTGCGTCCGTCAGGAGAGTTTCCACCTTTGGAAGCCGGATCATAGGTACAATGAACTTCTGTGACTTCTCCGGTCTGCGGATCTTTAACGATACTTTCGCACTTTACAAAGTAGGCGCTCTTAAGTCTGACCTCTCCGCCGGGATACAGCCTGAAGTATTTCTTTGGCGGATCCTCCATGAAGTCATCCTTCTCTATAAAAAGCTCTCGTGAGAAGGATACCTTGCGTGTTCCGCTATTTGGATCCTCCGGATTGATTTCCACGTCAAAGTCTTCTACCTGGTTCTCCGGATAGTTATCTATTATAACCTTCAAAGGACGCAATACTGCCATTACGCGGTCTGCTCTTTTATTCAAATCTTCCCTTATGCAATGCTCAAGAAGTGCAAAATCCACAGTACTATTTGTCTTAGCCACCCCAATCTTGTCACAGAAGCTTCTAATAGCAGACGGAGTGTAACCCCTTCTTCTCAAGCCGCATAGAGTTGGCATTCTAGGATCATCCCATCCATTGACAACACCAGTCTCAACCAATTCCCTCAAATACCTCTTGCTCATAACAGTATAGTTAAGACCAAGTCTGGCAAACTCAATCTGTCTCGGACGCTTCTCTGTCTCACATTCATTTACAACCCAATTGTACAACGGTCGGTGATCCTCATACTCCAAGGAGCAGAGTGAATGGGTAATGCCTTCCAGAGCGTCTGAAAGCGGATGCTGGAAATCGTACATGGGATAAATACACCATTGATCTCCTGTTCTGTGGTGGTGTGATCTCAATATTCTATATATTACAGGGTCTCTCATGTTGATATTGGGCGAAGCCATATCAATCTTGGCGCGAAGAGTCCTTGAGCCTTCTGGAAACTCTCCTGCCCTCATTCCTCTGAACAGCTCCAGGTTTTCCTCAACAGTCCTGTCTCTGAAAGGACTGTTTTTCCCCGGTTCAGTAGGTGTGCCCCTATATTCTCTTACTTCCTGCTGATTTAAATCGCAGACATATGCCTTACCTTTTTTTATAAGGAATTCTGCAAATTCATAAAGCTTCCCAAAATAATCCGATGCATAGAAAAGCCTATCCTCCCAATCAAATCCGAGCCATTTGATGTCTTCCATTATGGAGTCCACAAATTCAACATCTTCTTTGATGGGATTGGTATCATCAAATCTTAAATTGCAAAATCCATGATATTTTTCTGCCGTACTGAAATTGATATACATGGCTTTGCACTGTCCTATATGCAGATATCCGTTTGGTTCGGGAGGAAAACGGGTAAGTACCTTGTCGTATACTTTTTCCTCCAGATCCTTATCGATAAAGTCATGTATAAAGTTCGAATATACCTTAGGCTCATCATCGGCCTGTTCGATATTCCCCGAAATATTCTTTTCAACATTTTCACTCATTGAATCCTTACCTCCTACTCCTCTGTATCTTCGTTATTAATATGTTGAATATTATACTACATATTTAACACTTAATCCATTATATAGAATTATATTTCAACTTGCCCATCACCTACAGCCTTATATTCTCCCTTTTTCACATAGGTAATGCATATGAATGCAAGCAGGAAGAAGCACAATGCCAGTATGAAAAGCACCCCATACCCCACCAGGTCAATCAGCTTTCCAAAAAGCGGCGGTCCAAGGATGGCTGACATTGAAGAAAATAAATAGTACAGTCCGGTATAAGCTCCTATTTTATTATCAGTTGTCATTTCCACCACCATGGGATAAGAATTAATATTTACAAAAGCCCAGAATATGCCGCCTATGAGCATAAGCCCTCTGATTATGGTAATATCCTTTGAGAACAGTATTGCCGCAAACACCAGCATTAGTCCAACCAAACCTATTTTTATTGTTTTCTTCCTGCCTATCCTTGTAGCTATAAAGCCACTGGGTATAGCAAATATCAGGAAGGAAACGGAGAAGAAACCTAGGGTTAGTGCCGCAGCGCTTTCCTTTATCCCAAGGTATTTGACTCCGTAAAGTGTAAACATCGTCTCAATACCCTGATAGCCTATGAACCAGAAAAAAATAGCAAACAATATGAACAAAGCACTTTTGTCCTTATCAGACAGGATTTCCTTAAAAGCGGATATAATACCTGAGGGTTCTTTATCTTCCAGCGCCGGTGCTGCCGGTTCCTTTATTGCCTTATAAAGTATAAGTATTGCAAATATCATCAATAAGGAAGTCCCCATAAAAGGCATATGCTTATCGTAATCATAAATTCTGGAGCCTACAAAATAAGCCAGCAGCGCACCGAAGCCACCCATAAAGTTTATTATGCCGTTAGCCTTGCTTCTAAGGGGCGACGGTGTCAAATCCGGCATAAGTGCTATGGTCGGAGCCCTATATATGCTCATTGATATATTGAAGCACATCACTATCCCTATGAGACTTATAAGGCTGAACTCATAGGGTATCAATGCGAAAAAGGCAGCGGATACGGGTATCCCTATAAGCAGGTAGGGCATCCTTCTGCCAAACTTTGTATTTGTCCTGTCGCTAAGTGCCCCGAAGAAGGGCTGGAGCGTTATAGCGGCTATGTTGTCAAAGGTCATGATCAAACCTATTACAAAAGCACTGCTTATGTATTTGTTAAGGAATATTGGTACAAAGGAATTATAGAGGGACCAGGTGATGCTTATGCAGAAAAAACCCAAACCCAGTAAAAAGGTATTTGCGTAATTCACTTTGCTTCTATTCAAGCTGAGCACTCCCCTCTCTGTTTTTTAAAGCCTTTAGTATTCTATCCGGATAATTTGTTATAATACCGTCAACACCCATTTCCACAAGCTCTAGCGATATATTCGGATCATCTACCGTAAAAACATTTATAATATGGCCCCTGGCCTTAAGCTCTTTGGAAACCTCAGGCTTCAAGGCCATATAAAATGGGTGGGCGCACTCGCAGCCCAAGGACTTCATGTAGTTCCAAGGCTCAAAAAGCCCTTCCATATATAATGCCCCTGTTTTGATAGAAGGGTTTATATACTTGCACTCCTTTATTGCGTAATGATTAAAGGAAGAAATTATCACCTTTTCCTGGAGTCCGAAAGCCGCCACCTCAGCCATAACCTTCTGTTCTATTCCGGGGTATTGCACTATCCCGCTTTTTATCTCAATATTCAAGAGCAGTCCAGTATCTCTCACCAGCTTAAGCAGCTCAGAAAGCTGCGGTATCCTTTCACTGCTGAACTTGTTGTCAAACCAGCTCCCTGCATCCAACGCTTTTATCTCGTCATAATTCAAATCCTTTATAAAGCCTTTAGCCTTGGTAGTCCTGTGCAAGGTTTCATCATGGCATATGACAAGTCTTCCATCCTTCGTCATCTGCACATCACATTCTATACCGTCACAGCCCAGCTCCACGGCCATTTTAAAAGCCGCCATGGTGTTTTCAGGTGCATGGCCCGAAGCCCCTCTGTGTGCATATACAAGTGCTCCCGAATCAGCTTTAAAGATACTGGCCAAACGAATCACTCCTGATTAAGAATTTTTCCCTTATATTCAGACGTTTTGAAGCTTATACCTGTTGTGCCTTTTGCTCCTGTTCCGGTTCCTCATATTCCTCAGCAATTCTGGCAAACTTCTCAATCTTCCTCTGCACCTTGTAATATACCGTGTCTTCAGGATAATTTCCATTTTCATCCCTGGTTCCTGCAGCCACGTCCGTAAGGATCTCTATACCCTCATCTATGCTCTTGACCGGATACACATGGAACTTGCCCTCCCTGACAGCTTCAACAATCTCATCATTCAACATAAGGTTGACGACATTCTGCCATGGTATTATGACTCCCTCATTCCCTTTTAGCCCTCTGGCCTTGCAGGTCTGGAAGAAGCCCTCTATCTTTTCGTTCACTCCACCAATGGGCTGTATCTCACCTCTCTGATTAACCGAGCCTGTTACTGCAATATACTGATTTATAGGCAGCTCCGCCAAGCTGGACAGCAATGCATACAGCTCGGTGCTGGAAGCGCTGTCGCCTTCAATACCGTCATAAAGCTGTTCAAAACAAATGCTGGCTGAGATTGTAAGCGGGAAATCCTGGGCAAACTTGTCGCCAAGGTAGCCTGTGAGTATCAGCACTCCTTTATCATGTATGCTTCCGCTCATTTCAACCTCTCTCTCAATATTGACTATCCCTTTTTCCCCTGCATAGGTAACCACTGTTATCCTGCTGGGCTTTCCAAAGGTATAGTCCCCAAAATCCAAAACTGAAAGTCCGTTAACCTGACCAACAATCTTTTCTTCTGTAGAAATAAGCACTACTCCTGTATCAATCAGCTCCTGCATCTTCTCTTCTATCCTGTTTGAACGGTAAACCTTCTGCTCAATGGCCTTCCTCACATGGCCTGCGGAGGTTATCCCATCACCTGCTATTCTTGCCCAGGCATCAGCCTCATATAGTATTTCAACTATGTCGTTGAATCTGGTAGAAAGCTTATCCTTATGCTCTGCCAGTCTTCTGCTGTATTCTATCACAGCTGCCACGCCGGATTTATCAAAGTGCATAAGTCCTTTATTCTCGCAATGAGCGCTTATAAAGCTGGCATACTTCATACAGTTTTCTTTGCTGCTGTTCATGTCTATATCAAAGTCCGCCTTAATCTTAAAGAGCTTTCTGAAGTCCTCATCATAGGTATATAAGGTTTGATACATATAAGCGCTTCCTATAAGTATGACCTTCACCTGCAGAGGTATTGGCTCTGGTTTTATCCCACCGGATACGATGCCCGCCATGGAAGATATATTTTCAATAGTAATATTCCCGGTTTTTATTGCCCGCTTTATTCCTTCCCAGCTTTCCGGATTCCTCGCCAGATCTGACATATTGATAATTATATAGCCTCCATTGGCTTGGTGAAGCGAGCCTGCCTTTATCTTTGTAAAATCTGTTGTAACTACACCCATATTGCTGTCATATTCGATTTTACCCATAAGATTGTAGTATTTGGGGTTTGATTCCAAAATGACAGGGGCGCCTTTTGTATCTCTGTTGTCTACAACCAGATTCACCTGATATTTTATTGTAAAGTCCTTCGCTCTGATTCTTTCAACCAGATCAAGCTGGTCATTACTGCCCGATTCCAGATTTCTGAAATCATCTATGTTGTGTATTATATCTCGCTGGACGGCCTTTAGATATTCAAGCACGCTCTTGAACTGCCCGAACTTGTCTTTAAGTTCAAGTACCGGCTGTTCTACCGCAAGAAGAGCTATATTTGTCTCCAGCTGCTCAATCTTATCTTTTGTGGCCCTTTCTATCTCTTTTATATGCTTCATGATTTCCAAAAGCTTAGCCTGGACTATGAAGGAATTGTCCTCCAGCTTCTTTCTATCCTCCGGACTCATATCCATATAGTCCTTGTCCTCTATAGGCTTCCCATCATGGAGGGGGATGGTGACCAGCCCCTGCTCGCTCTTCTTTATCATGAAGCCCTGTTCCTTTGCAAATACATTAAAGGACTCCATATATTCCGAGCTTTTTTCCTGGTACTCCTGCACAATCTGGCTCTTCTGCTTTTCATACTCTTCGCCCTCAAAGGCCTTTGGAACCTTTATCTTAAGGTCCTTTACAAGCCTTTTCATATCCTTTTGCAGTCTGCATCCCATTCCTGCCGGGAGGTTTATGCATATAGGTTTGTCGGGGTTTATGAAATTGTACACATAGCACCAATCATCGGGAACCTTTTCATTTGCAGCTATCCTGCTTATAATGGATTTAGTATAGCTGCTTCTTCCTGTACCTGTTATTCCAGAAACATATATATTATAGCTGGCTCTTTTGATTGCAAGCCCGAACTCCATTGCTGCAGCTGCCCTGCCCTGCCCTATTATACCCTCCAATGGATTCAAATCTGCTGTAGTCTCAAAACCAAATTCTGTATAATCAATCTTATTGCTTAATTCTTTTGGAGCCAACTCCTTAAATTTTCCCATGCAGCACTCTCCTCTCGAAATATCTTTAAAGGGGCTAAATAAATAATAACATTATATTATATTAACTTCTATAAATAGTAGTGCAATAACGTTCATAAAACATATATAGTCTATCTAAACTTCGCATCAATAAATGCAAGGATTATGAATTTTGGAAGCTTCATGATTCTCATGAATCTCTTGGGATCTTTTATCAGCCTATAAAACCATTCCAGCCCGGCCTTTTGATAAAATTCTGGGGCTCTTTTCGCCCTTCCCGCAAGTACATCCAAACTTCCGCCTACACCCATGGCAATTTTAGTCTTCAGCTTATCCTTATGATTATATATAAACTTTTCCTGTTTTGGAGCCCCCAAGGCTACTAACAAAATGTCCGCATTGCTACTATTTATCTCCTCTATGATTCTTTCCTCTTCATCACTTTCAAAGTAGCCATTCCTTGTACCTGCTATTTTCAGACCGCTGTAGCTCTCAGTAAGCTTTATAGCGGCTTCCTCAGCGATACCCTCCTTGCCTCCGAGGAGATATATGCTTCTACCTTGGGTATCAGCTGTTTTCATAAGCCTCAGCAGCAAATCATAGCCTGCGACTCTCTCTTCCACAGGAGTGCCGTAGAACCTCGAAGCTATGACAACCCCTATCCCATCAGGGACTACAAGCTGCCCGCTGTTCAATATGCCCTCGAACTCCCTGTCCTTGACAGCATCCAGAAGTATCTCACTGTTGGGAGTGAAAACCATGCTGCACATATCCATTTCAAGAAATCCTGCCAGCATACCCGCTGCTTCATCCATATTAACCTTGTCTATTCCCACTCCTACTATTTCAACCTTTTCTCTCATACAATACCAATACCTCAATTCTACATTTTTCGAAAAACCTTTGCATAACCCTAAATAATATTATAACATAGCAGAATTATATATAAACAGGATTTATATATATACCCCCTAAAGAGTACATAGTCTTAACTGTGTAAATTTGGCATAATATCTTACAAAGTCATTGCAACAGTGCTATAATGTGAATTATAATTAATACGCAACATTTGTCATTATTTAGGTAAATTAGGAGTTGCAGTGATTACATATAAAATATTGGGTTAAATTTTTATAAATATATACAGTAAGGGGTAGAATGTATTGGAAAAAATATTAATTGAAGGCTCACAGAAGCTTTCCGGCGAGGTCAGCATCAGCGGAGCTAAAAATGCAGCAGTGGCAATACTGCCTGCAACAATTCTGGCAGGCTCAGCCTGTACTATAAAAAACCTTCCCATGGTCAAGGATGTTACATATCTTAGAGACATGCTCCTTCAGATGGGAGCAAAAATACAAATACTGGACAAGGATAAAATACTCGTAGACGCGACTAGAATCAATAACCATAAAATAGACCTGGAGATGGCCAAGAGAATGAGGGCTTCTTATTATTTCCTGGGTGCTCTCTTAGGCAGATTCAAAAAGGCTGAAGTACCTTTCCCTGGAGGCTGTGAGATAGGAGTAAGACCTATTGATCTTCATTTGAAGGGTTTGGAGGCACTCGGAGCCAAGATTAAAATATCCCATGGCCTTATAAAAGCAAAGGCAGACCAACTGGTAGGAGCAACCATATATATGGATGTTGTCAGCGTTGGAGCTACCATCAACATAATGCTTGCTGCCTGTTTGGCAAAGGGAACTACAACTATAGAAAATGCCGCAAAGGAGCCTTATATCGTAGATACTGCCACCTTTCTGAATGCCTTGGGCGCCAATATAAAGGGTGCAGGCACCGATGTGATAAAAATCAAGGGGGTCGAGTCCCTGGGTGGCTGTGAACACAGCGTAATACCTGACCAGATGGAAGCCGGAACCTATATGATTGCCGCAGCTGCTACAAGAGGCGATGTGCTCATTAAGAACATCATCCCCACACATCTTGATGCGGTGTCGGCAAAGCTCAGAGAGATGGGCGTAACAGTAACCGAATACGAAGATTCCATAAGGGTCAAATCCTCTGCAAGACCAAAGGCGGTTAATATAAAAACCATGCCCTATCCGGGTTTTCCTACTGATATGCAGCAGCCTATGAGCGTACTTCTTTCTGTCTCTGATGGAACTGCTATCGTAACAGAAAGCATATTCGAAGCCAGATTCAAGTATTTCGATGAGCTTAAAAGAATGGGTGCAAAAATAAAAATGGAGGGCAGGGTAGCAGTAATCGAAGGAGTATCAAAGCTATCCGGTGCCCCTGTCTATGCTACTGACCTTAGAGCGGGAGCTGCAATGGTTGTTGCAGGCCTGACAGCAGAGGGCAAGACAACCATAAGCAATGTAGGATATATTGACAGAGGCTATGAAAGACTTGAGGAAAAGCTTATAAATCTAGGTGCGAGAATAAGACGCATTGAAGAAGATTAGATCTTGCCTTAAATCTTAGGTTTGAATAATATCATGATTTATGGCAATAGAATAATATAAGCGTGAAAAGGAAGTAAAGATATTAATTCGGAGGCATGATATGCGTAAGTATAATATTCTGATAACCACCATGCGCCTTGATATAGGAGGTGCCGAAACTCATATAGTAGAGCTTGCCAAGGGACTCTCCCTTGCCGGCTTCAACGTAGTTGTGGCTTCTGCAGGAGGAGTATATGAAAAAGAGCTGATAAACAGCAATATCAAGCTGTATCATGTACCCTTGGATAACAAGAAGCCCCACAACGTAATAAAGGCATACAATCAGCTGAAGAACATAATAAAAGAAGAGCAAATCGACTTAGTGCATGCCCATGCGCGTATCCCCGGATTCATCTGCGGTTTACTTCATAAGAAAATGGGGTTCCCCTTTGTGACCACCGCCCATGGCACCTGGAATACAGGCTATGGATTGCGTTATATAACCAATTGGGGCCAAAAGACTGTAGCTGTAAGCGAGGATATCCGAAAATATCTTCTGGACAATTATAAAATTCAAGATAAAGATATTAAAGTCACAATCAACGGTATAGATACTGACAAGTTTTCACCTGCAGTTGATTGTTCTGATGTAATGGCTGAGCTGAAGCTCACTGCCGAAGACACCAAAATCGTATATATAAGCAGGTTTGACAGCGACAGAAGCTATATAATAAACAAGCTTATGGAAATCATTCCGGAGCTAGCCGGAAGAATCCAGAGCCTCAAGGTCATAATGGTAGGCAGCGGAAATATTTTAGATGTGGTAAGCAAGAGAGCTCAAGAGATAAATAGTCAGACCGGACGCGATACAGTTATTATTGCAGGCTCCCGTACCGATATCAACAAGTTCACCGCCCTGGCAGACCTATTTATAGGCTTCGGCCGCTCCTCATTGGAAGCACTGGCTGCCGGAAGGCCGCTTATACTTGCCGGCAATGTTGGCTATATAGGAATATTGGATGAGCACAGCCTTGATGCGGCCATCAAATCCAACTTCTCAGGCCGTGGATATAGCAAGGCAGAAAGTGATACCTTGAAGGACGACATCATGAAGGTGCTTCTGCAGATGGGGACTGAAGAAAGAAAAGCACTGGGCGGCTTTGGACGCAGTGTGATTGAAGACAATTACTCAGTGAAGAGAATGGTTCAGGATAACATTGAAGTGTACCTGCAGCTTTTGGAGCAGAAGTAATACGCGAAATTTTAATCGCAATATATAATGTTTTTCGCGAAATATACAAAAGGGGACATACCTATGTATGACGTTATGATATCAGGTTATTACGGATTTAATAACAGCGGTGATGATGCAATTCTGCTGGCTATTATTGATAACCTGAGAAGTATAAAAAAGGATATACGGATAGTGGTTCTTTCGAAAAGCCCAAAGGATACTGCCAAAAACTACGAAGTGGATTCAATAGACCGCTTCAATCTTTTTGAAGTAATCAGGACAATGAAACGAACCAAGCTTTTTTTGAACGGCGGTGGAAATCTGATACAGGATGTTACCAGCACGCGTTCACTTATGTATTATCTCACCACCATTTATCTTGCTAAGCTTATAGGACTTAAGGTCATGCTGTACGCAAATGGAATCGGACCTGTAAGCAGGGGCAGCAACCGCTATTTTACCTCAAGGATAATAAACCTTGTGGATGTAATCACGCTCAGGGAGGAAACCTCCAGCCTGGAATTAGCGGCATTGGGCATCAAAAAGCCTGAAATTATCGTCACTGCCGATCCGGCCTTGGGCCTTGGCCCCGCAAATTCAGAAGAAATAGATAGCATATTCGAACAGGTGGGAATATCCGGCGATTGTCCGCTTATTGGATTTTCCATGAGGAAGTGGGCAGGCTATGACAGATACAGCAGCATAATCGCGCAGGCAGCCGATTATCTGGAAGAAAAATATAATGCAAGGTCTATATTCATACCTCTGCATTTCCCCTCAGATCTGGCTGTGGCAGAGGATATTGCCTCAAAAATGAAGCATACTCCCTTTATACTAAGGAATATGTATGGCATAGACAAGACTCTTGGGATTATGAAAAGACTTGATATGGTTTTAGGAATGAGGCTTCATGCCCTTATATATTCCGTAAGCCTTTCAGTACCGGTCATCGGCCTTATATATGACCCTAAAGTGCAGGGCTTCCTGGAATACGTAAAGCAGCCCTCCGCAGGTAATGTGGAAGACTTAGATTTGGAAAGCCTGAAAAAGCTGATTGATGAAGTGTGGAGCAATAAAGCCGCTATAGCACAGCAGCTTGCTGAAGGCAACGAGATACTCAAACAGAAGGCATATGAGAATGCAGAGATTGCAATTGAATTGTTAGAAAAATAGGCTGTTTTAAGGAGGTGCAAATGCACCTCCTTATTTATTGTCATAAACGAACCATAGTATCTCATTTTGAGCGGAGCGAAGAATCTTATTTGTCCAGTTAGCCAATATGTAAACGTAATATATATAACACACCTCACTAAAAGATTCTTCACTACGTTCAGAATGACAGGTAGGGTAGCGTTCTCTACTTGCTCAAATTCTCAACATCTACTATTTTAGTCTCGAGAATTATCATGCGTGTATCCATTACCTGCTGGGATTCTCTGTTCAGGTCCCTTTTGCCGTTTGCCAGAAAGCCGTTTTTCGTCTCAACTCCAGGCACCCTTATTGTCACCAGCACGTTGTATCTTTCAGGCTTTTCTGCTATTACCACAGTACCATCAGCCTTTGTAAGCTGGTCTGTTGCCGGCAGAACTTCCTTGCTCATTATCTTACCCATGTGGCTGTCGGTTTTCACATCGTAAATATCTGCTCCGATTTCTATTGCATCTATCGATTGCTGCCTGACTTCCTCCACTAGTATTTTATACTCGAGGGTATCAAACTTTGCAGCATTCTGATTCTTATCCACCATGAAAAATTTGTAATACACTCCACCCATAAGTGCAATAATGAGCAGCAGCACGCCAATGTCAATTATACTTACCTTGCCGAACAATCTTCCCTTTTCATCCAATAGCATATCAACCCCTCCTTACTGCCCTGCCAAGGTCATCTTTGTTACAAAGCCCTGGTTTGCATATCCTTTGCCTTTTATGAAGAACTTCTTGCCTACCTTCACTTCAGCGCCGCCTACGATTATGTTAGCGGGGGTGATGTTGGCCTTAGCCTCTATAGTTATAACGACATCATAGGCATTAGGTACATCAGCAATGACATATCTGCCGTTAACAAGATCTTCATTCAGCATAGTAGCCTTCTTTGACACCTTGCTTGCTACAGTCCCCAAATCATTCCCTCGTACGCTGTCTCTTATGGGATCCCCCGGACTTATCGCATCTATAAAGTCCATATTGACATTGGTTATCTCAAAATCATATACTACCTTAGTGCTTTCAGCTGCCTGCTTGTCAGTACCGCCAAAGAATACAAAATATACTCCTCCTGCCATTACTATGATAAGCAGTACTATCAGCAAATCAACTATGTTTATTTTACAGAACAAACTGCCTTTTACATCTATTAAAGCCATAAAGCCCACCTCATTCCCTTTCCTTTTTCTTAATCACAGCTTCATATAATTCTTCAATGTCCCTTGCCATTGCATCAGCTGTAAAGTTCTGCGCCACCAGCTCTCTGCCCTTCTCCCCCATGGTCTTTCTAAGCTCAGGGTCTCGAATCAGCTTGAGTATTGCATCCGCCAGAAGGGCAGAATCCCCGGCAGGGGCCAGAAATCCGTTATATCCATCCATTATTACCTCAGGTATGCCCCCTATGTTTGTTCCTACAGAAGGCTTCCCAACGCACATGCCCTCGATAATCGAGAGGCAAAGGGCCTCAGATAGAGAAGAAATCACATTGACATCTATTATATTAAGTATCTCATAAATATTATCTATGAAGCCTGTGAAAACAACTCGGTCTGCGAGTCCCCGCTGCTCCACCAGCTCCTTCAGTTCCTGCTCCTTTGGGCCGGTGCCCGCTATCACGAATCTTATATTTGGATTATCCCGGGAAATAATCTCCGCCGCATCTATGAAGTGCTTGTGCCCCTTGACCTCAGTAAGCCGGGCCACAATTCCCACGACTAAATCCTCTGGTGCTATGCCCCATTTTTCTCTTACGCGGCCCCGTTCTTCATCTCCAAGCTCTTTGACCTGGCTTATTCCGCCATAAATCACTGAGATTCTGCTTTCGGACACTCCATTATCAGCCACATTCTGCTTTACAGCAGTGGATACGGCTATAATGCTGTCACTTAGCAATGTGTTCACGCAAGCACCTGCAAGCTTTTTAATACCTGTTTTCCTGCTATCAATGCAGTGCTTCGTGTGTATGACTCCTCTTACTCCTGCCAATCTTGCAGCAAGCCTTGCAGACAGTGAGGCATGGGTATGCACTATTTGAGGCTTTTCTTTCCTGAAAATACTGAGCATAAGCTGCACAGCATCTAAATCAAAGGATTTGTCCTTCATACCTTCTATCGGTATAGCTTCAAACCCCAGCTCCTGCACTTTAGCTATAAGAAGACTGCCCTGGGGAAGTACAATCTTTATATCATACTTCTCCCTGTTTATCGATCTAAGCAGGTTCAACAGCCAGCTTCCTGCTCCTCCTATCTTCATATCACTCAGCACATGAATTACTTTTATCATATGTCCACCACCTCGTTATCCTTTGTGATAAGCGCTTTGGCTATCATCCCAAAGGCAAGCATGACCCAGAAGGTCAAAAGCACTCTGTTGTTATACCATATATTCTCAACCATCCCTTGAGCCAGATACCCCGCCATACCAGAGGCAATAGCTATCATGAAGGTGGAAGTGAAGCGATCCTTTGTTTTGTAAAAACCTGCAAGCAGTGTCTTGTAATAAACCACTATCATGGAAAAAAACATCACGAAGCCTGCAATACCAGTCTCAATAAGAAGCTGTATATAAATATTGTGTGAGTGATGAGCGTATGCCGCAGCAAGGGAGTATTTGGGATAAAGGAGCTTAAAGGGCTCCAAGCCCAGTCCTATGCCGGAAGGCCAATAATCCTGTACAATTTTCAAGGAACCCAGCCATACCGAAATCCTGTATGAAGAAGACGTATCCGCAAGGTTTCCGATACTTGTGAACCTATTTATTACAGAAGGCGGCAGTACAAAGGGCAGCAGCAGTAGTCCGACTATCCCAAGGATTACAAATCTTTTGTCCCTAAGTACAGCAAATAATGCAAAGGCCAACATCAGCCCCAGATATGCACCTCTTGAGTAAGTATAAACCAGGCAAACTAGCATTATGGCCGTCAGACCCAGTGTCAAAAGTCTTGAGAGCCAATTCTTCTGCCCCCATAGCATAGCTATGGCAACAGGTATTATCATCACTAGATATTCACCCAGCACATTTGGGTTCTCAAAAGTGGAGCCTACACGAGCCTTTATATCTTCAAAAAGTGTTGTATCCACCCAAGCTTCCGATGTAGCACCCACTGTTTTTAATTGATATAATCCATACAGCGATGTGACTGTAGATGAAAGCACCAGCAACGCCACAATAGCATAAAGCTGCTGTCTGGTCTTTATGGTGTTTACCAATATGAAATAAAACAAAATGTAAGCTATATGTATCAGCAGCGCAAACATACTGTTATTCGGAGTGTAAGAAGTAATGCTGCTGTAAAAAAGCACAATTCCGAAGAGCACTACAAAATAATCCAGTGCATTAACCCTGAACCTCATGCTCTTATCCCTAAAAAGCCTTATCCCATAGGATACAGCAGTTAGTAGGATCAGTCCCAGAAGAGCCATGGTCGGAGCAAGCGGAATGAATGCTACAACAGTAAATACTCCTATCTCATATTTCCAAAGCACCAATGCAAGACCGGCAATTGCTCCAACTGCTTGAAGGAAGACCATGGTCGGCAGAAGGTATCCCAGTATGCCTAATACGACTCCTGCCGCTACAGCAGTTATTTCCAAGCTTTTATACTTTATTGTCTGTTCCATCCTTTAATCCCCTTACAATAAAAAAGTCATATGATATACGACCGACTATACTGCTCTTTACTAGAACGTTGACCGGCCTATTAATGAGAATCATCACTGTACCTAGCACAAACAGCATCAATCTAATAATTCCTCTCATTCCAAACAGCAGTTCACCGTAATTAAATGCAAAGTCCAAAATCCCTTGGGTAACTGCAAAGGTTAGGAAAAGTAATCCATAGACCCTTGAGCTTATATTGAACAAGCTCTCCAGCAGAGTCCTCATTCCGCTTAATGCCCTGCTTCCCTCCAAGGTACTGTTTGTCCTATCTGCGAGCCTATTCGAAGAATGCTTTAGCAATTTAAAGGGCAGTATGAGAATTCCAAATATACGACTTTGCTTCCATGCACTCCCTATACTCCATTCTCTGTCAAAAAAACTTAATATGCTACTGCCGGCCCCAAGCCTTTCGAAGCCTTTTCCAGTCCGATGCAATATTTGGTAAAACCCACTGTTTTTGTAGTAGATTAAAAGCTTTTCACATATATTAAAAACCGTCCTGAGGATAAAACTATTTTTCATATTTACACTTCCCAACAACTTAACATTAGACGTTATGCAATTTCATCTTATTATAGTATTATTGCCATATAATTGTAAAGTATATTAACCTGCAAATAAAAGCATACGGGCGGGTATGGAAACCCGCCCCTAATATGCCTTATATAAATATCCTAATCTATTGCCTACTTTATTGTATATGTACCTTTAATTATCAGGAAAGACTTGTCAGCCATGGACTTGACCCCTCTGCCGTCTCCCCTTGAAGCTATAAGCATATGGTTCATGATTACTGCCTCAGCATTTTTCAGATCCTTTGCCGAAGTGATGTCTGAAAGCCCGCCGTTAGCCCCGTATATAGCAGAAAATTTGCCTGATCTAGGTATTATCTCCGCACCTTCGCCTGCTATGAGTATTTGATTCTTCTGCAGCTCAACTACCTCGAACCTGGTTGCCCCACCTGCAGGAGCCTTTTGCATATCTTCTCTAAGTTTCGATATCTCCTGGCTTTTAAGCTCCAGCTCAGTCTTGAGCTTGGCAATTTCCTGATTCTGCACAGCGATATCGCCATTTACCTTAGCAATCAAACTGTCTATATAATACTTAATCTGCTCTGCTTTCTGTTCTACATAGCTCTGTGTGACTATGGGATCCTGGTCTGAACCTGGGGTTACTCCGTCTGCAGCGCTGAAAATGACCGCAGAAAGCACCAGGATAACTACAATTAGTACTGCGATGCCTGTTTTGCGACTCTTACTATTTATCATCCCAATTCTCCTCTTCAATATCATACATTATTGGACACCATATTCTATATATTTCGCCAAATATCGCAAAACTCCTGTAAATATTACAAATTTGTATTATTTCTTGCAAGCCATACCGGCATTTTTCTGTGTTTTACTTGTAAATATTGTATAATAATAATACTTATTGTATAATAATTGTAGATTTACGATTGGAGATACAAAAATGAAAAAATGCGGATGCGGACCAGACAACGTTTCTGGCACTAAGTCTCAAGAAGATGGCATTGAAGTAAAAGAAATCAGCTATGAGCTTGAAGCCTCCCACCAGCAGCTTAAGTCAACTGCTGAATTATTATATGAATCCGAGCAGAAATATAAGCTTTTAATAGACAACATGACTGATATAGTCTGGATTATAGACACCAAAGGTAATATCACCTTCATAAATGATGAAGTTGAAAAAATACTGGGCTACAAAAAAGAGACAATGATTGGAACCCCAATATATAATTTTATGTGCCCTTTGCACCAATATAAAAACTGCAATGATATAATCTTCGAAATGAGAAACCGAGACTTACACAGACAAGAGCTATGGATGCTTCACTCTGATGGAGCTACCAGAAAAGTCATTGAAACCAATACCCGAAGGATTTACAACAATAATATATTAGTCGGTGTTCAAGGAGTAGGCCGCGACGCCACAGAGCGATTAGAACTCGAAAGAAGCCTTGAGAAAAAGAACAAGCAGCTTTCTGCATTAAATGAAATAAGCAGCTCAATAGCTTCCAATAATATGTCCATGAATATAAAAACCTCATTTGAGAATATTTCCAAGAAAATAGTTGATACAATCAATGTATCCCTTTTCTCCATATGGCTGATCGGTGAAGACACAAAGTTTCATTGTATGTCTGCAGCAGGGGCTTTAGGCGATATGGTTAAAACAGACCCTATAGCTGTCAGTGCGTCTCATTTCTATGCTGCGATTGCGGATATGGATCTAAAAAACTTTACCCATGGATGCAGGCAGTATATCAAAGATAACAATATTAAAAATATGGACAGCAGCCAGATTGATAGCCTGTTCTTTATTCCTCTATTATTGAATGATTTACCTATCGGTACTCTCGCAATCTGCTTTCCTGATGCCTTTGATGAAGATTATATTGATATGCTGGGTTCAATTGCCAACAACCTTGGTTTTGCTATAGAAAAAGCAGATTTATATAAAAAACTAAAACAGAACTATTTACAAACAATAAAGACTTTGGTAGCAGCAATTGAAGCGAAAGATTCATATATTCAAGGCCATTCAGTCAGAGTCTCACAGTATGCTGTTAAAATTGCTGAAGAGCTCTGCATGACAGCGGAGGAAATTGAAGAGATAGAAATAGCAGGAATCCTCCATGATATCGGAAAGATAGGTATAAGTGATAATATACTGGCGAAACCCGGTAAATTAGAGCCCCATGAATTTGATGCGGTCAAAGAACATCCTGCTATTGGCTGTCGTATTCTGCAGCCGGTCGGATTGTCCGATAACATAATAAATGCAACACTGCTTCATCATAAGCGTTATGACCTTCAGGGCTACCCGGTGGATGTACATATCGAAGAGCTTCCGCTTTTTGCAAGAATAATATGTGTAGCTGATGCATATGATGCCATGACCTCCGAAAGGTCATACAAACCGCCGATGACCAAGGAAGAAGCTACCGATGAGTTAAGGCGGAACAGCGGCACACAATTCTGTCCTGACATTGTAAAAATAATGGAAAGGCTTTATGCTAAAGCCTGATTTGACAGCAATAATACTATACTCTAAAGGAGGCAGAAATCTTGAAAATCTACACCAAAACAGGAGACAAGGGCACTACCTCGGATGTACTCGGACATAGAGTATCAAAGGGCGATATAAAAATCGAGCTTCAAGGGTCAATAGATGAAATAAATGCAGGGGTGGGCTATTTAAGGTCATTATTGAAGGATGCTGCCTATAGCAAGTCAATAATAGATTTAGATGACAGCCTAAGAGATGTCCAGTATGCATTATTCCGAATAGGCGGCGATGTGTCCTCCAATTTCAAACAGCAGCATACAAAGGAAGCCGACATAGAATATCTTGAGCGCAGCATAGATGTTATGACAAAAATCCTCGGTCCTTTAGAGAGCTTTATATATTACAGCGGCAGTGAGGCAGCAACATACTGCCACGTAGTAAGAAGCGTTGCAAGAAGAGCCGAAAGAGTCTTTGTAAGGTTTATGGAGGATAAGGATTATAATCCCGACTACCAATATGTAAACCGTTTATCTGACTACCTATTCTCCCTTGCCAGATATATCAATTTCCTATCTAAGGTTCCCGATGAAGCCATGAAGCTAAAAGGCTAGAATACGATTGTTAAATACATAAAAGCTGGAGTGCTATGCATTCCAGCTTTTTATCTGATTATAGGTCCTGCTGATTTTCAATTACTCAATACAGAATCAATTATATCAACAGCTTTGTCTATATATTCCTTTTCGACGTTCAGCGGTGGTAACAGTCTTACTACCTCAGCACCGGCGCCAACAAGCAGCAGTCCCTTCTCGATGCATTGATTGATGAAGCCTTTTGTGTCTACGGAAAGTCGCAGACCTATAAGTAAGCCCATTCCATGGATATCCTTTATTGATTCGTGCTTTTCCTTCAAGCCCTGAAGCTTCTCCAACAAATACCTGCTCATCTGTTCAACATTTGTCAGCACTCCATTATCCAGAAGTTCACTGAGAATTGCAAGAGCTACCGAGCAGGCAAGCGGGTTGCCGCCGAAGGTCGAGCCGTGATCTCCGGGAGATATGCTTTCTGCAACCTTCCCAGAAGCAACAACTGCACCAATAGGGAACCCTCCCCCCAGTCCCTTTGCCATGCATACCAAATCCGGTGTGACACCAAACTTTTCAAAGGCAAATAGGCTTCCAAGCCTTCCGACTCCGCACTGAACCTCATCATATATGAGCAGCGCATCATATTTCTCACAAAGCTGCTTTGCTTCCTCCAAAAATGATTTCTGAGCTGCGATTATGCCACCTTCACCTTGAATAGGTTCTACGATAATTGCACATACATAAAAATTCATTTCTGCTTTCAGCTTTTCAATATCGTTGAATTCAATGCTCGTAACTCCAGGTATCAGCGGCATGAAATCCTTCTGATATTTCTCCTGTCCGGTCACCGAAAGTGCTCCGAGGGTTCTGCCATGAAAAGAATTTTTCATATATATTATTTTGTGCTTTAATGGCCCGCCCTTAAGCTTACCGTATTTTCTTGAAAACTTTATAGCAGCCTCCACCGCCTCAGTACCACTATTGCAAAAGAACGCTCCTTGAAGTCCGCTTAATTCGCATAGCTTATCAGCCAGCAACATCTGCTGCTCATTCCAATATAGGTTAGATACGTGCATCAGCTTACAGCTCTGTTCCTGTATTGCTTTTATAATTGTGGGATGGCAATGTCCCAGACAGTTTACTGCTACCCCGGATACAAAGTCTATATATTCTTTGCCATTCTTATCCTGAATCATGCACCCTTTACCTTCAACTGCAGTAATATCAAAGCGTGCATAAGTTTGTAGTATTTTTTCTTTAGACATAATTTTCTCCCCCTTTTATTATAGTTCCTGCAGGTTTACCTTTAATAAGCTCCAATAAAGCGTGAGGCTTAAGTCCCCCTATCAGGCATACCGCCTTTACTCCCTTTTCGATAGCTTCTATACAGCATTTCATTTTGGGTATCATACCTCCCGATATAGTACCCTTCTGAATAAGCTCCTTGATTTCCCCTGTTGTTATAGTATTCAGCAAGCTGCTCCTATCATTGATATCACTAAATAAACCATCCACATCCGACAAATATAGAATACTGTCTGCCTTAAGTGAAATTCCGATAGCAGCTGCTGCATAATCCGCATTGATATTGTATACATTTCCTTGTCTGTCGCCGCCCACCGGTGAGATAAGCGGAACGTACCCGAGATTCAGCAAATCACTGACTATTTTGCTATTAATGCCAGTTACTTCCCCGACAAAGCCTATATCGATCTTTTTGCCGGCTTCCTCCAAGTACAGCTTTTCTGCTTCTATAAGCCTTCCATCCCGCCCGCTTATACCGACAGCAGCTACTCCTTTGCTGAGCAGCTTAGAGGTCAGATCCTTATTAACCCGGCCTGACAATACCATTTCCACAACTTCCATCGATGCCTCGTCAGTTACCCTAAGCCCTTTGACAAATCCGGCTTTCAGATCCAGTCTGTCAAGCATTCTATTTATATCCGGCCCTCCGCCGTGTACAATCACAACCTTGGCACCGATATCCCTCAGAACTGCAATATCTTCCATGAAAGCATCCGTTGCTTCAATATCCGTCGTAATGCTTCCACCATATTTTATGACCATCGTTTTACCTTTGAATGACTTACAAAGTTCTTCAGACAGTCCTTCAAAAGCCCCTATCTCCATTTACACTACACCTCCAATACTTAATATCGCTAATTATACATCTTATTGAATCTTTATGCAATATTTTTATGTGCATTTTTATAATTTCTATTGCATAATTAATCACTTATATGTATAATGTTTTTAATAATAACAGTGTCGAGGTGATTTATATGGTAAGAGCAGGCATCGTAGGCTCAACAGGTTATGCTGGATATCAGCTTTCAGCAATATTATCCCAGCATAAAAATGTATCTATTATTTTTTTGTCTTCTCATAATTATTCTAACATGGCCTTAAGTGATGTCTATGGAAATCTCCGGGGATTTCTGGACAAAGTATGCATAGATATACACTCGGTCGAAGACAAACTTTCTGAAATCGATGTATTATTCCTTGCGCTTCCCCACGGTCAATCCTTTGATCTGGCAGAAAAAGCTCTTTCCTCAGGAGTAAAAGTCATTGATCTTGGTGCTGATTACAGACTGAGAGATTATAAAGAATATGAAAAGTGGTATGGTGTAACGCATACTCTCGCAAGCAGACTGGAGGATGCCGTTTATGGCTTGCCTGAGTTAAACCGAAAAAGGATTTCAGGCTCAAGCCTTGTGGCGAACCCCGGCTGTTATCCTACTGCAAGCATTCTCGCTCTTGCACCTTTGATTCACACCGGCGCCATTGATAATACATCAATCATTATCGATGCCAAATCAGGCGTATCAGGGGCCGGCAGAAGCGCAAACATCTCAGCACTGTTTTGCGAATGCAGTGACTCTGTTAAGGCATATAATGTTGCAGCTCATAGACATACACCGGAAATCGAACAACAGCTTTCCGATACAGCAGGGGATAAAATCGTCCTCAGCTTCACACCTCATCTGGTGCCAATGAGCAGGGGGATACTTGCAACCTGCTACGGAAACCTCAAGAAGGACATTTCACAAAATGAACTTTACGACTTGTACTGGAGCTATTACAAAAATGAAAACTTTATAAGAATTACTGAGACCCTTCCGGAAACAAGACTTGTAAAAGGCTCGAATATCTGCGACATTGCAGTAAGGTTAGATAAGCGTACAAATAGGGTAATAGCCGTAAGTGCAATCGATAATCTAATAAAAGGGGCAGCCGGGCAGGCGGTACAAAACATGAACATTCTTTTCGGCTTTTATGAACATGAAGGTTTAGACATGATACCAAATATGTTATAGGGAGGTTTGTATTAATGAAGATTATTAAAGATAAGACCATTACAGATGTACCATTTTTCAAGGCTAGCGGTGTCTCCAGCGGAATAAAGAAGAACGGTAACAAGGATCTATGTATAATATACAGTGAAAAAGAGTCAGTTGCTTCCGGTGCTTTTACTACAAACAAAGTAAAGGCAGCACCCGTACTGCTGAATATGGAGCATATACAATCGCAAAATACTCAGGCAATTGTTGTAAACAGCGGAAATGCTAATGCCTGCACCGGCAAAGGAGGAGAAGCGGATGCAAAAACTATGGCAGCTCTGACAGCATCCCTCCTGAACCTATCCTCCGACTCCGTCCTGGTTGCATCCACAGGAGTAATTGGTGTCCGACTCCCGATGCGCTCGGTTGAGTCCGGAATCAAAAGTGCATGCCAAAGCCTATCCTATGACGGAGGCAAAGATGCCGCCCAAGCAATTATGACTACTGATACATATGCAAAAGCTATCACTATCGAAGTGGAGCTTGAAGGTAAAAAGACACTGTTAAGCGGCATTGCAAAGGGTTCTGGCATGATACATCCCAATATGGCTACGATGCTGAGTTTTATAGTCACCGATGCAAATATCACTAAGCCCATGCTTCAGCAGGCTTTGAGCGAAAGCGTACAGAAAACCTATAATATGATATCAGTAGACGGGGACACAAGTACCAACGATATGGTAATGATACTGGCCAATGGGGCAGCAGACAACAAACTGATTGAAAGCAAGGATGAAAGCTTTGACACTTTCAAAAAAGCCCTTGACCTCCTAAACACCGAACTCGCAAAGCTGATTGCCCGTGATGGCGAAGGCGCTACAAAGCTCCTGGAGTGCATTGTCACAAATGCAGAATCCGATACTGATGCCTGCACGCTTTCAAAGTCGGTAATAGGTTCAAGTCTTGTCAAAGCTGCATTTTTCGGCAATGATGCCAATTGGGGAAGAATCCTGTGCGCTCTTGGCTATTCCGGCGGTAACTTTTCTCCGGATAAAACAGACGTATTTTTCGAAAGCCAAGCAGGCTGTGTACAGCTGGTTGCCAATGGAGAGCCTATGCTGTTTTGCGAGAAAACCGCTACCGCAGTAATGGCTGAAGAATATGTGAAAATAAAAATAGATTTAAAGGAAGGTAGTTTCTCGGCTACAGCCTGGGGATGCGACCTTACTTATGACTATGTGAAGATAAATGGCAGCTATAGGTCATAAAAACTTAAAAGCTGGGATGCACCGCATCCCAGCTTTTATATGTATTATGTACTTTACGTACTATGTACCCGAATTATATTCTATTAATCCGAAGCTTATCTGCAGTCCAACATCCACCTGCTTCATAAGCTCGTCAGATAAGTGACCTATTTTTTCCTTCAGTCTTTTCTTATCTATTGTCCTTATTTGCTCCAATAGAATGACTGAGTCCTTTGTTATGCCATAATTCTCCGCAGCCAGCTCAACATGCGTAGGCAGCTTCGCTTTATTTATCTGCGAGGTTATTGCCGCAACAATAACAGTGGGACTATATTTGTTTCCTATATCATTTTGTATGACCAGCACGGGTCTTACTCCGCCTTGCTCCGATCCTATAACCGGGCTTAAATCGCCATAGAAAATGTCCCCTCTTTTTACAACCACATTATTCACACTCCGCAAGCCTTGTTTCATACCCCATTATTGTCTCGTTATCTGCTGTAAGACCTATTTCTGCTAGTGTAATGTTTATCTCAGACATCTCCAGATATCCGCTTTTCATTTTTTCTAATATTGAAGTTCTTTTTATTTCAGTTATATAAAAACGCATGGCATTTCTTATGAACTCACTTCTATTTATGCACTCATGACATACCATGTCATCTATTTCTTTTAAAAGCGTATCTGGCATGCAAACAGCAATCTTTTTCGAATCAGCCACACTAGCACCTCCTAAGTTCTTTCAAGAGTCTCAATAATATGTATGAGCAGAGTATGTCAAATTATGTATCGGAAATGCACATTTGTACCATATATGATTATACTAACCGCATATACAATATTATATACCAATTCTTATATTGTGCCTACGTGTAATATATGGCAACAGCTTATCCAACTATGCACTCGTCTAACCTATGATATAGTTCTGCACATCAACTATCTCTCCATTCTTGATATAAACCCTTGGAACTCTTTTGTTAATCATACATACTATTTCATAGTTTATCGTATCAAGCTTTTCAGCCAATTCATCAATATGGATAAAATTACCGTTTTGTTTTCCAAAAAGCACTACTTCATCGCCTACTTTTACATCCTCTATGCCGGTAACATCAATCATGCACTGATCCATGCAAATTCTTCCAACCACAGGCACTTTTCTGCCTTTTACCAGAGCTTCCGCTTTTCCTGAAAGCATTCTTGTATAGCCATCTGCATAGCCGATTGGCAGTGATGCAATCCTGCTTTTTTTCTCTGCGATGAACCTTCTGCCATAGCTAACACTCTGTCCTGCTTCAATTTCCTTGACATGGCTGATTCTGACCTTCAAGGACATAACCTGTCTCAGCTCAAGCTTATCGAGCATAACCTCGTCCGAAGGCTTCAAGCCGTAAAGCATGATGCCGGCTCTGACCATATTCAAATGCATATCCGGCAGATCTATTATTGTGGCGCTATTCCCGCAGTGCCTGATATTTATTTTTACATTCTCCTTCTCAAGCTCTGAGCATATCCAGTTGAATTTTTCATATTGACTGTCTGTATATGCTTTATCTACAGCATCAGCTACTGCAAAATGCGTAAATATACCTTCAATGGCAACATTAGGCAGTTGACTGATTTTCTTTATAAGCTGCACCGAATCCAAGTTAGGCTGCAACCCTATTCTCCCCATCCCTGTATCAACTTTTATATGAAGCTTTGCTACCTTACCCTGTTTGGCGGCCTCAACAGACAGCGCTTCCGCCAGATCCCAGGAATATACAGCCTGCTCCAAGCCGTTATTTATTACTTCCTCTGCTCTTTCCTTATCTGTATAACCCAATACTAGTATAGGCACTTTGAAGCCTGCCCTTCGAAGCTCGATACCTTCATCAAGCACAGCGATTGCAAACCTGTCCGCACCGTTATCCAGAAGAGTTTGTGCTATTTTTTTTGCTCCATGTCCATAACCGTCAGCCTTAATTACCGCTGTTACAAGTGCACCCTTCTGTGCAAGGCGTCTTACTTCCCTCATGTTGTGGGCAAGAGCATCCAGGTCCACCTCCGCCCATGCAGCCCTGATTTTCTTCAGATCGTACATTTTCCTTCATCTCCTGTAATTTCATTGAATTTTTTTGTATAATTTCGAAATCCCCGTCCTTTAAACCGGGATTGAATACAAAGTTATTATAATATATCTCAACGCTTGTTTTACCATCATTCCCGTATATTTCCGCCTTCACAGGCATGGTATTCTCCGCATCAAGCCATATCTTTTCATTTTGCATGTAGTTATTTGGCTCCGGTACCTCAAACTCCAGAACTATAAGCTCCTGTTTCCCTTCAGTTTCACTGCTTATTTTTATTTTATCAGTATCCTTTACATGATTCATGAAGGAGCCTATAAAGGCATTGTACTCCACCGAGCCCGAAAAGTTCTCGGTTACAAGATATTGGTTTATTCCCGGATGGTATATGCAAGCGCTGTTTCCATTATATATGGATACCTGCCCTTCCAGCTCCTTTGGTTCTAAAACCTCCACCCTGTACTTGTCAGGACTCTTGTAGTAATGCTTCAACTTATATTCCATTACACTTTTGTTGTTTGCAACTTTCATTGTCACATCGCAGGTGTAAGTCTCCAGCTTTAAAAGTCTCTTGCTCACCTCTTCAAAGCTCTTTTGGGACTTAAAAACTGTACAGCCGGTGGCAGCTACACATATAATGATAAGCACAGAAATAACCTTCCGGTACAAACTAAGCCCTCCCAATACTTATTATAGCAGCATAAAGCACTCAATAAACCGCCCTATTTGCCTGCTATACTTTTTATTGTATGTGGGATATTTTCTATTATGTCACCCGCCGTAAGTCCATATTCTCCAATTTCCCCTGCAGCAAAGTCCCCTGCGGCTCCATGAATATACACCCCGCAAAGTGCTGCATCAACCAAATTCAACTTCTGCGCAGCCAGACCTGCAATTATGCCTGCCAACACATCCCCGGAGCCCGCAGTTGCCATTCCGGGATTACCTGTAGGATTTATAAAGGCTGTTCCATCAGGAAGTGCTACTATCGTCCTATAACCCTTCAAAACCACTATTACTCCATATTCTTTGGCAAACCTTTCTGCATGTCCCAGCCTGTCTCTCTGAATATCAGCGCTGCTGCAGCCACAAAGCCTTGCCATTTCACCGGGATGTGGGGTTATTACTATTTCCCCCTGGTATGCTTTGAGAATGTCTGGATTCGGCGAAATTGCATTTAGTCCATCAGCATCTATAATCATTGGCAGAGTGCTATTCTTAATAACCTCAGCCATAATAACCCTTATGCTTTCACTGTCCGTCAAACCTGGCCCTATAAGAAGGACGCTGCTCTTTTTCGCTGTCTTCAAAAGCTGTTGGATGCATTCTTCTGCAAGTATGCCCGAATTCCTGTCTTCCAACCCTGCCGTCATTATCTCCAAAGCATCGGCACACATTAGCCTTTGCAGGCTGCCAGGCAGCCCGAGAAGCACAGTGCCCGCTCCACTCCTTAAAGCAGCTTTCGAAGACATTATTCCCGAGCCTTCCATACCCTTGGAGCATGCAACTACAAACACGCTGCCAAAGCTTCCTTTGTGAGTGTTACCGTCTCTTTGGGGCAGCATGTCCTTTATCAGATGCTGCTCCAATAGGTTCAAACGCAGCTCCATAGCATCAATGGCAGCCTTAGGTATGGAAATGTCCTTTACCTTCAAGCTGCCGCAAGCTTTTGGACCATCATTAATCAGCAGCCCCACCTTAGGGATTTGAAAGGTAACTGTATAATCCGCCAGCACACAGCCTTCATCGGAAAAGCCAGTATCAGAATCCAAGCCCGAGGGTACGTCTACCGATACCACGCATGCTTTGCTTTCATTCACTCTATCAATTGCGACCTTAAATAAGCCTCTCAGTCTGCCGCCAAAACCAGTTCCCAGCAGAGCATCCACTATAAGCGGGCTGTCATTTATAAGTCCTTCCAAAAAATCTGCAGAATCACTGTTAATTGAGTAGACCGGAATACCTATATGTCTGGCTATTTGAAAGTTTGTAAGTGCATCACCTTTTATTCTCCCAACTTCACCGCAAAGAAAAACATTGACCTTCCAGCCCCTATTATACAAATGTCTTGCAATCACAAAGCCATCCCCGCCGTTATTCCCTGTACCGCATAACACCGCTGCATGCTTTTCATACATTTGGAGCTTTTCTATCTCTTCTACCACGGCCAGCCCTGCGTTTTCCATGAGCACCATGCCGGGTATACCATATTGATTAATGGATATTTCGTCTAGCCCCTTCATTTGACTGGAGAAGCAAATCTTCAATTACAATGCCCTCCCTTTCGATAGAGACCTCTGCCACTGCTGTAGCTGTAGCAAAGTCCCTTGAGTGAGAAATGGTGACGTGGATTATCCCAATTCCGTTATCCTCTATAAACTGTTTGACATTTCCTCCAAACCTGACTATTGGCTTTCCTACCGAGCCCCTGAGTATTTCGATATCCTTCCACTTAAAACCCCTTAGTCCTGTTCCCAAAGCTTTAAGCACCGCTTCCTTAGCAGAAAACCCTCCCGCGATATGCTGTGCTTTCATGTCCTTCTTTTTATAATATTCCATTTCCTGTTCTGTAAACAGTCTTTCAACAAACCTGGGACTTCTTGCTATTGCCTTCTTAACTCTCTTTATTTCAATAATATCAGTTCCTATACCGAATATCATCTAGTCACCTCCGAATCCAAATGTGCGATTTAAATAGTCTTAGTTTACTATTCTACACAAAATTCCTATATCCTTTCATTATTTTGCTGAATTATTCCAAAAAAATTAGGGTCAATTCCACTTAAGCAGAATCGACCCTTCTTTATTCTAATATTACTGTGCCACACTATTATAGAAAGTTTTCATCCAAGCTTTCCATTTCATCTGCTCCAATCATCCCATGCACAAATGAATACAGCTTGTTCACCTGTTCCTCCGTGTCGACCTTCCTTTGTATAAGAGATGCAAGCTTCTGTCTGATTTCGTTCACCTGCTCCTGGCACTTCTCAGACTCTGACTTATTCTCCTTTATCAGCTCATAGGATCTTTTTATTGTTTCCTTCAGCAGCTGCGTATTCTGCATATTAATAAGGTCTGGAAGTATCTCCATTTCCTCTATCAGTATGGGCATTTTCTGATTTATATCAATGAGCTCCTTTTCAGTTTCTTCCATTTTGGGCAAGGCGGCTTCATTGTTATTCTCATTAATATCCTTTGATAGGTATAGTATTTTATTCATAACTAACTTTTTTCTTTTTTCCATGCTTCTCAGCTCCGAATCGCATTCCTTTTCCCTGGCAATAAGCTCCTCAAGCTTTGCAATTGTTTTCTGCATGTTTCTGGACTTATTATTAGAAAAAAGCTGTATCCACTCCGGCACATAAATCAGTATCGGAATCTTATTTTTCTTTACTATATTATCTTTGAAATCAATGTTTTTCATATGACGCCCTCTCCATTCAGAACAGCTTTTCCCATCAATAATATTATCGGACAATCTTCTACATTAATTTTACTACAAAACCAAATATAATTAAACTTTTTTCATATAAAAGAGAGTACTGTTTATCCGATACTCCCTTAATTGCTAGCAAACTGCTTCTTATAGAATTGTATATACCGATTGTGACTAAACATTAGACATATGCGGGCGGACATGGAAACTCGCCCCTACGGATAAATCATATGTAGGGGGCGGTTTCCACGCCGCCCCGTTAAGTCGCATCTTTTATATACTATGCTTCATATCGTCTTCCACCGCTCTGTAAGTTTTATAGCCTCCGCTGAGGTTCTTCACCCTCTCAAAGCCATTTTGCAGCAGCATCCTGACTCCTATATATGAACGCAAGCCCACCTGGCAGTTGACTATTATCTCTTTATCCTTAGGTATCTCGCTAAGTCTGCTCCTTATTTGCCCCAAGGGAATATTCACAGCATTTGGTATATGACCTTGCTGGTATTCAGAGGGTTCCCTGGCATCTAGCAGGAAGGTGCAGCACATGTCTGCATTCATTGCCTCATTCCAATAAGCTGCCTTGACATCTCCGCTCAATATGTTGCTTCCCACATATCCGGCCATGTTTACCGGATCCTTGGCTGAAGAGAAGGGTGGTGCATAGGCAAGCTCAAATTCCTGAAGATCATGCACTGTCATCCTATGTCTTACAGCTATTGCAATATAGTCAATTCTCTTATCCACACCGTCAAAGCCTACTATCTGGGCACCCAGCACCCTACCTGACCGTGTATAGATAGTCTTTATCGCCATTGCACTTCCTCCGGGATAATAACCCGCATGGGAAGCCGAATGAGTGGTGGTAGTGATATAATCCTTACCAAGCTCCCTGCCCAGCTTCTTTAGTGTCTTTTCATTAATTCCCGTTGACGCTGCAGCTATATCAAATACTTTGGCGATTGCTGTACCTTGTGTTCCCTTGTAGGTCTCCTTGCGTCCTGCAATATTGTTGGCTGCAATTCTACCTTGCTTGTTTGCAGGTCCGGCAAGAGGAATCAATACAGGATTGCCGCTTACATAGTCTGTTACCTCTATAGCATCACCCAAAGCATATATATCCGGATCCGAGGTCTGCAGATACTCATTTACCTTTATTCCACCGGTAACTCCTATATCAAGTCCCGCCTCTTTAGCCAGAGTATTGTTGGGTTTCACACCAATAGAGAGTATTATCATATCCGCCGATATTCTCTTGCCGCTTTGAAGCAGCACAGCTGTCTTATCCCCATCCGACTCGAAGGCTTTAACACCGTCCTTGAGATGCAGACCACAGCCCTTGCTTCTTATATGATTGTGGACTATAGCAGCCATCTCATAATCCAATGGTGCCATGACCTGGTCAAGAGCTTCAACTATATCAATCTTAAGCCCCGCTGCGTGGAGATTCTCAGCCATTTCAAGACCTATGAAGCCTCCCCCTACAACAACTGCGCTCTGAGGTTTTTTCTCATCAAGGAATCCTTTTATTGAATCGGTGTCTGGAATATCTCTCAAGGTATATATGTTAGGACTATCTATTCCCGGGATAGGAGGCTTTACCGGAGCAGCACCGGGCGAGAGCACAAGCACATCGTAGCTTTCCTCATAGGTTCTGCCGTCCTTTAAAGCCTTTACTTCCACAACCTTTCTCTGTCTGTCAATCTTGGTTACCTCGGAAAGCTCCCTTACATCAATGTTGAAGCGGGCTTTCATTGCCTGTGCAGTCTGCACCAAGAGATTCTTTCTCTCCCTTATGGCTCCTCCAATATAGTAAGGCAGACCACAGTTTGCGAAGGAAATGTACTGGCCTTTTTCAAAGATTACAATCTCAGCCTTCTCATCCACCCGTCTGAGCCTTGCAGCTGCGGACGCTCCGCCTGCAACGCCTCCTACTATAAGCACCTTCTTAGCCATATTCCTGACACCTCCATATTTATTTAAACTTATAATTCTATTATTTTTCTCAATACCACCGGGGGGTATACCCTTATTATATTTTTATTTTTTGCCACTGTCAATACATGAGTAATTTATTCTCATGGCCGCCCTTATTTCCTCCATCGTCTCGCCAGCAACACTTCTGGTTCTTTCCGTTCCTCTCCTTATTATTTCATGAACCTCTTCCGGCCTTTCTTCATAATACCTTCGGCGCTCTCTTATAGGCTCTAGTATCATCTCCAGGCTGGCAGCTAGATTCTTCTTGCAGGCTACACAGCCTATAGAGCCTGCTCTGCACATCTCCTGTATATTTACTGCCTCCGCCTGGTTGAAGGATTTGTGATAAGTGAATACCGTACATATCTGGGGATTTCCTTTGTCACTTATTTTTATTCGGCTAGGGTCTGTGACAGCAGAAAATATCTTCTCCTTCACAACCTTCGCCTCATCCTTTAAATAAATGCCATTTTCCAGGCTCTTTCCCATTTTTGAATTCCCATCTATACCGACAAGCCTCGGCACGTTGCTCAGAAGAGCTTGTGGTTCAACAAGCACAGGACTATATAGATCATTAAATCTTCTGACAATCTTTCTTGCCAGCTCAAGATGCGGAAGCTGGTCTTCTCCCACAGGCACCAGATCAGCCTTACAAAAGGCTATATCAGCTGCCTGGCTCACGGGATAGCCCAGAAAGCCATATGTGACATCCTTGTATCCATACTGCTGCATTTCGGTCTTTACCGTTGGGTTATGTCTCAAGGTATTGACTGTAACCAGCATTCCGAAGTAAACAGTAAGTTCAGCAATTTCCGGAATATAGGACTGTATAAAAATAGTCGCCTTTTCGGGGTCTATACCGGCAGACAAATTATCCAAGGCAACATTCATCACATCTTGTGAAAGCTTCTCAGGTCTATCAAAGTTGGTAGTCAGTGCCTGTACGTCTGCAATTATAACAAAGGTATCGTATTCATCCTGAAGCCGCACCCTATTCTGAAGGCTTCCCAAATAATGTCCCAAGTGGAGATTGCCTGTAGGGCGGTCTCCTGTAAGTATTCGTTTCTTTTTTTCCATAATCCTTATGCACTCCTCTTTTATATAAAATGTGTCCTATACTCCACCAGCCATCCTCCATACAAACCAACTCCCTTCATGTATAAATACAAAAACAAAAACTCCTATCCCATGAAAAGGGACAGGAGTCTACCTGCGGTGCCACCCAAATTGCTTGCTGCAAGGCAAGCCACTTACATACGGATACCAACATATCCGTTTCCCTATAACGGCGGAAAAAACCGTCAGCTCCTACTTATATTCGGGCTGCTCTCCCAGGACCATTCCACAAAGCTTGCCTGCCTGCTCCCACCAACCGCAGGCTCTCTGAAGGTCAAAGCTAAATGTACTATCCCCAGTCATCGATTTGCTGTTTTTATTATATGCAATTTATAATAATAATTCAATTATTATTTTTCGCTCTTCATAAAACCTTCACATTCATGATATAATATTATAAGTATATACCGGTGGGGGGTACATATCGGTAACAGAATTTAATCAAGGCAGGTGAGATAATTGAATAACATGTCGTTGCTGCTGGCTTTTTCCGCAGGGCTGCTTTCTTTCCTTTCCCCATGCGTGCTGCCTCTGGTGCCTGCATATATAACCTACTTAACAGGCTCTACCGTAGCCGAGCTGAGCTCAGGCAAGGCCAGACTGCATACCCTATATAAGTCCTTGGGGTTTGTTCTGGGTTTTTCCTTGGTATTCATAGCTATGGGTGCCTCAATAACCTCGTTAGGGAAGATTTTAATAGGCAATATGGATGTATTCAGAAAAATCGGAGGCGCTCTCATTGTGCTGTTCGGTATACACATTACCGGGATTTTTAAGATAAAGACCTTATATCGCGAAAAGAGACTTGTTCCTTTCGAAAAGTTGAGTAAGAACATAAGCTCCGTATTCGTGGGCATGGCCTTTGCCGCAGGCTGGACTCCCTGCGTAGGACCTATTCTGGCATCGATACTTATATATGCCGGCAGCATGGAGACAATAGGCATGGGGATACTGTTGCTTACCGCATACTCTTTAGGCCTGGCGGTACCTTTTGTACTTACAGCTTATGCAATTGGGAGCTTCAGTGGATACTTCAAAAGAATATCTAAGCACCTGAATACTATTTCCGTAGTCAGCGGGGTTCTGCTAATTGTTATGGGTATTCTCATATTTACCAACAAGGTTTCAGCCTTAAGCAGGTATTTTAGTTTTTTTAATATATAGAACAAAAATGTGGTTTATTAGATAGGAGAGAAAGATATGAAAAAAAGCATTATCATTTGGACGACAGCAATTATACTTGTGATTATAGCTGTTTATACCACCAATAATTACAATGCCAAATCCAATGTTGGAAAGAACCCTCCCCCACAGAATCAGCAAACAGGGCAGACGGCTCCAACCCCAACACCTGCTGAGAACATTCAACCAGGAAGTCAGTCAGCTGATGCGAAAATCAATCTGATGGCAGACTACGACTTTACACTAGAGGACTTGGATGGAAAGAAAGTAACCTTGAGCCAGCTTAAAGGCAAGAGGGTATTTCTAAATTTCTGGGCTACCTGGTGTCCTCCCTGCAAAGCAGAAATGCCCGATATCGAAAAGCTATATCAGGAAACTAAGGACAGTGACCTTGTGATATTGGCGGTCAATGTCGGTGAGGATAAAAAAACCGTACAGGACTTCATATCAAAGAATAATTATAATTTCCCTGTATTGCTCGATGTGAAAGGCGAGGTTTCTCAATTATATCAAGTTTCAGGAATACCCACATCATATTTCATAGACACTAACGGCTTACTCGATAATGGTACAACAGGAGCAATACCACTTGAGTCAATGCAGGAATTTGTTAATAATCTTAAGTAAATCTATATTGAACGCACTAAAGCATCCGTAACGGGTATAGTGCGAATTCAATAACATCAATGAAACATTTACGCGGATTTTTAATGAATATTATATACGTTTTCCGCGAAATGTATTATATAATAAACCTTGAATACAAACAGAAAGGATGATTTGACATGAGCAACAATCCCTTGGTAACTATAGAAATGGAAAATGGAGATGTAATGAAGGTGGAGCTTTACCCTGAAATCGCTCCCAATACCGTAAAGAACTTCGTATCCCTTGTAAACAAAGGCTTTTATGATGGAGTAATATTCCACAGGGTTATTCCCGGTTTTATGATACAGGGAGGAGATCCACAGGGTCAAGGTACAGGCGGTCCCGGCTACGGCATAAAGGGTGAGTTTAAGTCTAACGGCTTTGCAAATAACCTCAAGCATGACAAAGGCGTAATATCAATGGCTAGGTCATCATCACCCAATTCAGCGGGTTCACAGTTCTTCATAATGGTAGCCCCTTCACCACATCTGGATGGTCAGTACGCTGCCTTCGGCAAGGTCACAGAAGGTATCGAAACTGCCGACAAAATAGTATCAGTGAAGAGGAATCACTCAGACAAACCCCTTGAGGAACAGAAGATGAAAAAGGTTACTGTCGATACTTTTGGTGTAGAATATGGTGAACCAGAAAAGCTCGGCGAGAGATAGAGAAAAAGGCTTCTATTGAAGCCATGTAACAGCTAGGCTACGGATACCACTGAACACATGGATATTTCACAGAATTACACGGTATGGTTTATATTTTCCACCGTGTGTTCAGTGGATTTCAGTGTCTTCAGTGTTACACGTAGCCTTTTTTATACCAAAATGTATGTATACATAATATTTATGTCGCAAAACATAATGGAAAAGTACACTTCTCTGCCATATTATGTGATATAATACAAAAAATACGAATTACTGGGGTGATTATATGTTAAGATTTCTGACAGCAGGGGAGTCCCACGGAAAGTGTCTTACAGCCATTATAGAAGGACTGCCCTCAGGCATTGAAATTAATGAGGAATACATAAATAAAAACTTATATAGAAGACAGCTGGGCCACGGAAGAGGCGGAAGAATGAAGCTAGAGACAGACACCGTGGAGATAACCTCAGGTGTCAGGCATGGCAAAACCTTGGGCAGTCCTGTATGCTTAGTGATATTCAACCACGATTACCAAAACTGGACGGACATTATGAGCATCGCTAAAAATGATGCAATAGATATGAAGAAAGTGACCAGACCCCGCCCAGGCCATGCAGATCTCTCAGGAAGCATTAAATATCATCACAAGGATATAAGGAACATCCTGGAGCGGGCAAGCGCAAGGGAAACTGCCATAAGAACAGCTGTAGGCTCAGTTGCCATGGCGCTCTTGGAAAGCTTTGAAATAGAGATATGCAGTTACGTGATTTCTATAGGCGCTGCCTCCTTTACCGGACATCCCGATATTACACCGGGGCTTTTGGAGATAATTGAAGCTTCTCCTGTCAGGTGCCCCAATAAAGAAACTGAAGCGCTTATGATTAAAGCCATAGATTCTGCAAAAGCCTCCGGGGACTCCCTGGGCGGGAGCTTCAGGGTAGCAGCTAAGAATATTCCTGTTGGCCTTGGCTCTCATGTACATTGGGATAGGCGCTTGGATGCAAATTTGTCCCGTGCAATGATGAGCATTCCCGGAATAAAAGGTGTGGAAATAGGCGCAGGTTTTGACGCAGCCAGACTTCCCGGCTCCAAGATACATGATGAAATACTCTATGACGGCAGCTTCTACCGAGGTACAAACAATGCCGGAGGCATTGAAGGTGGAATATCCAATGGCGAGGATATTCTGATAACCTGTGGGATGAAACCCATTCCAACCCTTTTAAGCCCCCTTCAAAGTGTGGATCTCGAGTCCAAGGAAGCTTTCCCTGCAAGCATTGAGCGTTCAGATATCTGTGCAGTCCCCGCAGCCTCAATAGTCGGAGAAGCTGCTGCGAGCTTCGAGCTGGCAGCCGGACTTGTTGAAAAGTTTGGCGGGGATAGTCTGGAAGAGATGCTTTCAAACTACAACAATTACATGAATTACATCAGAGGTATATGATATGAGTAATGTTGTCTTAATAGGCTTTATGGGTACAGGGAAGAGCACTGTCGGAAAAGCACTGGCTCAAATGCTGGGTTATGAGTTTGTTGACAGTGATACCGAAATCGAGAAAAAAGAAGGTCTGGCAGTAAAGGATATCTTCAGCCAACAGGGAGAAAGCTATTTCAGGAAGCTGGAGAGTGAAGTAATTGCAGAGCTGGCAAATCGGTGTAGCTCTGTCATCGCAACAGGCGGTGGGGTGGTGCTTTCCGATAATAATATGGATGCTCTCAGAAGAAACAGCAAAATCATCTGCCTTAAAGCAAAACCAGAGGTCATACTTGAGAGGATAGATAAGACCGGCAGACGTCCTCTATTGGATGTAGAGGATCCTTGCAAGGAAATCAATAGAATTCTGGATGCGCGCCAAGGTTTATACCATGGAGATTTGTCCATAGATACATCTTATATGAGCCCTGAAACTGCTGCTGCACGAATAAAAGCTTTTGTAACCGCGGAAAAGCAAAGCTCAAGCTTCTCAATGGAATTTAACGGTACCCAATGTGAGGTTGTTTCCGGCAACCATCTAATTGAGGATCTTTATAAATACATCGGTGCCTTTTATACCGAAGAAAAGATATTGATAGTCACAAACCCCACCATATATGAGCTCTGGGGCAGCAAGCTTCAGGCCTCCCTCGATGCTCATTACACCTTGGACTGGTGCCTTATCCCCGACGGAGAAGAATACAAGAATAGTGACAGCCTTGCAAGGATATATGACAAAGCATTTCAGATGAAGCTTACCAGAGACAATCTGATAATAGGGTTTGGGGGCGGGGTAATCGGAGATATGTCAGGCTTTGCTGCTGCTACCTATATGAGAGGCATATCATACGTCCAGATCCCTACCACCCTGCTTTCTCAAGTAGACAGCAGTATTGGCGGCAAGACGGCAATAAACCATAAGGAAAGCAAGAACCTTATTGGCAGCTTCTACCAACCGAAAATGATTGTTGCAGATGCCTCTGTCCTTGTCACCATACCCCCCAGGGAGCTTAAAAGCGGTCTGGCCGAGGTGATAAAATATGGAGTCATTGGTGACTATGAGTTTTTTGAAGCAGTTTTGAATAATATGGCTGATATTCTGCAGTTGGATCCGAAGCACATGTCAGATATAATTCAAAACTCCTGCAGGACTAAAGCCTCAATCGTACAGCAGGACGAAAAGGATCAGGGAATCAGAGTGCTCCTAAACTACGGACATACCATCGGTCATGCTATAGAAGCTGCAACGGGCTATACTGAATTCCGCCACGGCGAGGCAGTATCACTGGGCATGGAAGGTGCTGCATATATTGCTGTCAGCATGGGTCTATTGAAGGAAGAACACTATATCAGGCAGCATCAGCTTCTTGTAAATGCAGGGCTTCCGACTTGCTTCAGCGGCATGGATATTGATAAAGTTCTCTATTTGATGGAAAGTGATAAAAAGGCACAAAAGGGGCGCATTAGATTTGTTCTTTCAAAAGCTTTAGGTTCTGCAGCAGTTTATGATAATATTCCTAAGGATTGTGTGAAAGATGCACTGGAGCGGTTAAGCGGCCTATAGCAAAACTCTTTAATTTGCTGTATATTTTTGAATTATTTATTCTTTATTGGAAATAATACTAGTGGTTGTAAGCGTATTGCAGCAGTATAGGAGGATATTAATGAAAACAGGTACAGTAAAATGGTTTAATGCAGAAAAGGGCTTTGGGTTCATATCCCCGCAGGATGGAGAAGATGTTTTCGTACACTTCTCTGCAATCCAGGATGAAGGGTTCAAAAGCTTGAATGAAGGCCAGCAGGTCAAGTTTGAGGTTGTACAAGGCACAAGAGGGCCTCAGGCATCAAACGTAGAAAAAGTTTAATAATCATAAAATAAAGAACGGCTTACGCCGTTTTTTATTTTATCTGCTCTCAAGTATCCCCTTGGTTTCAGCAAGGTACTTTTCTATTACTTTTTGTATGTTTGAGTCCTTAACAATAATTGAAATTTCTATGCGCCTATTGAGAGCTCTGCTTTTCTCATCGCTGCCTGAGCTTATGGGACGGAATTCCGAAAACCCATTTGCTGCGAAGTATTCTCCATACTTCTTCTCCAGGTTGGGGTTTGCACTGAACATGAAGTTCACCACTTCTGTGGCTCTTCGTGTAGACAGTTCCCTGTTATAGCCCTCATTCCCCAAGCTGTCTGCATGTCCATCAATGCTAATTGCATCTATGCTTTCCCTTATTTCAGAGTTCTCCAATACCCTTTCAAAGGCTTTGGAGAGCTGTGTCACCAGTTCCTTAGCTTCCGGCTTCAGCTTGTACGAGTTATAATCAAACACCATGCTTTCATTGATTATAATGTTTGCATTATCTCCAATAGAAACGAGCTCCTGCCCTTTTTCATTGTACCTTCCCAGCTCCTGTTCTACAGAATCCTTTACCTTTTTCAATATGTCCAGCCTGAGAAAGGCAATGCTTTGAAGCCTGACTCTGAGGCTTTGAAGCTCTTCATTGCTCATAGCAATGATTGTCTTCTGGTTCAAAACCTCCTGTTCGGATAATGTCAGTGCCGCTGCGGTCTTATCTATCTCCAGCCTTATAAGCTTAAGCTCTCTCTCAGCACTGTTTATATCCGCTCTGGCTATCTCCAGCTGCTGCTTCGAATGCTCAAGGTTGTTGCCATAAATTATATTCTGAACATATGCCAGCAGCATAAGAAAGAACAATATCAGAGCCAAAGTAGACATTACATCTGTAAAGGAAGGCCAAAAGTCCTGTGCCTCAGCGCTTCCTCCAAAATATTTTCTCCTTGCTTTCATAGGCTACCTCCCAGCTCCGATACCCTTTTCATTGCTATATGCTGCTGCCGCCTGCTGAACTGCATCCGAAAAACCACTCATGACTCTTTGATTGGAGTTTATTATTCTTGCAGTCTCTACAAGGCTCTCTCTGAGGTTTAAGAAGCCTACGTCCATTCTCTCAATATTCCCTCTCAGATTATAGTTGAACTCGCCAAAATCTCTTGTATTATTATTGAATACCGCAAGAGCCTCCTCAAATTTCATAATTGTACCCTCAAGACATTTGGAGGATTTCTCAATGTTATTGCTTGCCATGGCAAGCTTGTCCGAGAAATCCAATACCGTACCGCGAAGCACATTCTCCACCTTGCCGCTGAAGCCATCAAAGGAGGTCATTATTGCCATGCTGATTCTGCTCAGCTCAGATTCCTTGAACTGGAGAAGCTCCTGCTCCACTACATTGTCTAGATAGTCCTCAATCTGAACCATAAGACCTTGTCTTTCCTCTTCCACATTGAATATAATTCCCAAAATAGTTATTACAATAGAACCCGCAACGCCTGCCAAGCTTGTTGAAAAGGCTACCGACATCCCCTTGACAGAAGAAATAAGACCTGTAATAACCGAGTCCATACCGACAAGCAGCTCGCTATTTCCGCTGGCGCTTAGAAGCTCAACCAGTTTCCCCACTGATAACGTAAGCCCGTAGAAGGTTCCCAACAAGCCCAGCACCACCATTAGTGAAACTGAATTCTTCACAAATCTCTCTCCAAGACCCAAGCCTTTAAGCCTGATGCTAAAGTTTTTCTCCACTATTGCCTGTGTATTGATTTCACCTCTGGCAGTTATAGAAATAGTCCGGTAATCCTCTACGATAGCACTCAATACCTGACTTTTGAACTTGCTGCCCTTTTTGGCAGCAGTCAGCTTCAGATCCTTCTGCAGTTTGCGGTATCTTCCTCTTATCCGAAGCATGGTAAAGAAGGAAACCATAAATATGATTGCGATTGCACATATTATGGAATATGCAGTATAACCCAGATTGTTTACAGCTTTTAATAAAATCTCCAAAACATCACCCCATCCTCAAATATAGTTTCATGCCTACATATTTTTACCAGCTTGTCTATTATATTTTATACAAACCAGCGTAAATAAGCAATACTCAAAGCTGCAAAGACCTAGCGTAATATTTTGAGGTTATTTGGAGTATTTTGCGTATAAATTAAAAAAAATGACACAATAGTATTTCATATGTACTATTGTGTCATTTGTTGGATGATTATATTTTCAAATCCTCTACCATATCTCTGGTATCTTGAATATATTTCGCAATATCGCTATAATTATTTCTTGCTACCCCTATGAATATGATATCGACCACTGTAAGCTGTGCTATCCTCGAGGCAATGGCCCCCGTTCTGAGATGTTTTTCAACACTGGCAGTATAAAGCTTCACGTCAGCAATCTCACTAATAGGAGAGCTTCCATATTTGGTGATGGAAATTGTCGTGGCACCTCTCTGCTTTGACTTTTCCAAGCACTTATAAACCTCCAGCGTCCTACCGCTGTGGGATATGCCAATTGCAACATCCCCTTTTTTCATATGTATTGAAGACGATAGCTGCGTATGGCTGTCCATGTACATACTTACTGATTTGCTTATTCTCATTAGTTTATATTGCAAATCCTGCGCTACCAGCCCCGAAGCCCCTACTCCGTATATATTGATATGATTCGCCGCTATAAGTGCTTTTATAGCTTCCGATACAGATTCTTCATCCAATACTCCTATAGTATCCTCGATGGCTTTAATATTTCCTCGAGCAATTTTATTAACTATGTCCATTGTAGAGTCATGGGTAGTGACCGCTTCGTATACGTTTTCCTGAGTATTCAGCTTTAGTGCCAAGGCTTTTACTATATCTATTTTAAAATCCTGAAGTCCTTCAAAGCCTAACTTTTTGACAAAACGAATAACGCTGGCCGGGCTAGTCTCGCACAGCTCTGCAAAATCAGAAGCAGCAAGGCTTACCACCTGTTCTCCATGCTCCAGTACATAACTCGCCAATTTCTTTTCTGCTGGTGTCAATTCCTCGAAAATTTCTCTTATCTTTAGAATACAGCTCAATCCCGATACCTCCCGGTGCTGATGGAAAATAATTTAATTAATCAGAAAACGAATTCAAAGGCTTCTCCCGGCTTTATCATTTCTATCAGCAATTCAGCCTCTGAGGCATCCCCAGCCACATTAACCCTATAATCTGATTGCAGCTCCCTTTTTAATATCTGTAATTCTCCCTCGTATCTTAAATATCCTTCATTATCTATAGTAACACTATACTTTTTTCTTTGCACTGTATTATGCTGCAATATCTTCCCTTGCTTTTTAAGCCTGGCCTCCTGAGAACGAAGCACGTATTCACCTGGATCCATACGATTAGTATGCACACCGGACAGAACCTGCATTTCCTCTTCACTGGGATTGAACAGCCTTATAGGTATTGTATACACATTTTTCTTTATTCCTGCTATACTTTTAAGCTCTTCCTCTGTGGCAAATGCATCTCCCGCATACACAGTATCTATTCCGGAATGCAGTAAGTGCTGAGCTGAAATAACCGGCCTCAGAGCCCTGTGGCACTCTAAAGTTGGAAGGCCCTCATGCAGAGGGCCTCTTCTTTGACGTTGCAGAGGTATGAATGCGGCTATCTTCATTCCATGATCTATGAAGCAACGGTTTCTTTCTATAAAAAGTCCGTAAGCCATACCCGTATCATTTCTCGGGTAATAGTTATGGCATACCTCCATATTTTTTAGTTCAGCACCATTTTGTATTAAATCATCCAGATACTTATCTGATACGGTACTTGCATTCAACTGTATTCTGAAGGGCAGCTCCTTAGATAGTTTCGCTATTTCTTCAACAGCAAATCCGAAATCCAGCCTAAGAGCATATAAGTCATACTTCTTTATATCGATTCTGTCTATATAGTGTTTGGAAATATCTGCAGTTACCGCCATCCCCAACTGTTTGGCCCTTAGCAGTATTTCCTCTGCTTCATTATATACATTGCTGTCGGCTTCCGGAATATGCAATGATGTAAATACTTCCTTTATCCCCAATTCAGACGCTTTTTCAAGGTATTCAAGATTATCAGCAAGGCTGTAACCCATACCTGTATACAGTGATATGCCGACCATGCTTATCTCCTTTCACTTACATAGTAGCGTTGTGTACTCCTGCTGCGCTCTTGTAATCCTGCTCTTCATCCACAGGATCATTAAACCCGAGCATATATGTAATGATGAAACCTGCAATATAGGCTATAACTACTCCCATTAAATAAAGGACAATTTTATCAGGTTTTATTAATGATGCCAATGGCAGTCCCGACAGACCCATACTGATTGAAGCTACATGGAATATCGCATTGGAAGCACCACCAAAGGCAGCACCCAGACATGCACCCAGGAAAGGCTTGCCAAGAGGCAGTGTGACACCATAAATCAAAGGTTCGCCAATTCCAAGTATTCCTACCGGAAGTGCACTTGCGATAGTCTTCTTAAGTTTCTTGTTCTTAGTTTTTACATATACAGCAATAGCTGCACCCACTTGCCCTGCCCCTGCCATTGCAAGAATAGGGAGTAATGCATTCTCACCAAATTTTGTGAGTAAATCGGCATGAATAGGCGTAAGTCCCTGATGCAGACCTGTCATAACCAATGGCAGGAAGGTTCCGGCAAGAATTGCACCTACCAGAGCTCCTCCGGTTTGGATGGCATTTGTAACCACGGCTGCTATGCCGTCTGATATAGCGCCTCCAACGGGTTGTAATACTATTATTGCTACAAAGCCGGAAATAAGTACGGTTAACAACGGTGTGACAATCAGTTCCACTGATTCATGCACTACTTTTCTGACTTTCTTCTCAACAAACGCTGTGAATAGAACTACAAGAAGTACTGCAATTACTCCGCCTCGACCAGGAACCAGAGCCTTGTCGAACAGCTTTACATCCGCAAGTCCGGGAGTCATCAAAATACCTGCCATAACTCCGCCTAGAGCCGGTGAGCCGCCAAATTCTTTAGCTGCATTCATACCAACCATAATAAGCATGTATGCGAAAACTGCACCGCCAAAAACAGTTAGAAGTGAAGTTAACGTACCCGGCTCAATCCAGTTGAACTTCTTTATAAGATTGTTGATGCCTTGTATCAAACCACACCCAATAAAAGCAGGAATCAATGGAATAAATATGTTGGATACTTTCTTTAGGATATCGCTGGCAGGAGTACCATACTTGCTTTTCATTTCCTTCTTAACCTTTTCAGCGTCACCAAAGGATGTCTTTTCATCACTTAGACCTAAAATCCTTCTGATTTCTTCGGCCACCTTAGTAGCTACGCTAGGTCCAACGATAATTTGCAATTGTTCCTCTGCCTTTACGATACCCATAACACCTTGCAGATTTTTAAGGGCTGCCTCATTGACTTTGTCCGTATTCCTGAAGGTCATCCTCACCCTGGTCATACAGTTCATAGCTGACTGTATGTTTTCCTTCCCTCCACAGTTTTCAATGATTCCTTCGGCCATGGTTCTTATTTTGTCACCCACGTATAATTCCCCCTTATAAATAATTTTGAAGAGCCTTTTTAATATATCCTTTATTTTCATCCAGTTCTTTTCTGGCATCCTCCTTCGATAGACCGGACTTTATCATAAAAATAGCAAGCTTTACATCGTAGTCTGTCTCTTCCAGAGCCTTCTTTGCGTCCTCTTCTTCAACTCCTGCACACTGACTTACTATTTTCTTTGCTCTCTCAGTTAATTTTATATTGCTCGCTTTAACATCCACCATAAGATTTTCATAGACCTTACCGAGCTTAACCATTACTCCCGTAGTAAGCATATTAAGTACAAGCTTTTGTGCTGTTCCTGCCTTCATTCTTGTGGATCCCGTTATTGCTTCGGGACCTACGACCGGTGCTATCGAGGTTGTTACTACCTTAGCCATTTCCGAATCAGGATTACAGGTTACAGCAACAGTAGCTGCATTTATCTCATTAGCATATTCCAGCGCGCCAATTACATAAGGTGTTCTTCCGCTTGCAGCAAGCCCTACCAGTACATCCTTTTCGCATAGTCCGACGGACTTTACGTCTGTTATACCCCCATCCTTATCATCCTCTGCTCCTTCAACGGACTTGAATACCGCGTTCCGTCCACCGGCAATTATCCCTTGTACCATTTCAGGGTCTGTTCCGAAGGTAGGAGGACACTCGGATGCGTCAATAACACCTAATCTGCCGCTTGTACCTGCGCCTATATATATTAATCTGCCGCCCTTTGACAACCTCTCTTGAATTATGTCCACCGCTTCTGCGATTCTCTCCAATTCCTTTTCTACTGCATATGCTACTGTCTTGTCTTCAGCATTTATCATTCTTAGCATTTCTACCGTAGACACACTGTCTATATCAACAGTATTATTATTCCTGCTTTCTGTTATCAGCTTATCCAAATCTACTTTCATCAATATCACTCCATTGCAAAATTTGTGTTTTATATCCAGTAAATGTATATTGCTATTATACTATAAATGAAATAATATTTCAACACTCTAATGAACGTATTGAAATATTATTTCATAGATAATCATAAAAATAACCTGGCAGCAGATTCTCATCAGCCGCCAGGCTACTATTAACTATATTGTTTATATAATTATTTTATAGTTGGTATTGGACTATTGTCTACATCATCAATGCTTCCATCAACAAGGTATTTCCTTGTTTCAGAAGCTATTACTCCGCTCAAGAGAAGCAATGAAACCAAGTTTGGTATTGCCATCATAGCGTTCATAGCATCTGCAAGGTCCCATACAAGTGGAAGAGACATTACTGAGCCAACAAATACGCCTATTACCCAAAGTAATCTGTAAGGCATAATTATCTTCTTGCCGAAGAGATACTCAACTGCTCTCTCACCATAGTATGACCAACCAAGTATTGTTGAGAAAACGAAAGTAAGAAGACCAACTGTGAGAACTATAGGACCAACTACAGGAATCTGATCGAAAGCAGCACTTGTAAGCGCTGAACCCTTGAGACCTTCCAATCCTGCTGGGTTTCTAACTATACTGCTAACCAGAACAAGACCTGTCATAGCACAAACAACTACTGTATCCCAGAAAGTACCTGTGGAGGATACAAGCGCCTGTCTTACAGGGTTTGCAGTCTTTGCAGCTGCAGCTACCAATGGAGCTGAACCAAGACCGGATTCATTTGAGAACAAGCCTCTTGCGATACCGTATCTTGCAGCCATCATTACACTTGCGCCGATGAAACCGCCGCCTGCAGCTCTAGGTGAAAATGCATTTGAGAATATAAGTGCAAATGCCTGACCAACATAAGCTGAATTTATTACAAGAATTACAAGGCAACCCAAAACATAGAATATTGCCATGAAAGGAACCAACAATTCGCAAACTTGAGCTATCTTCTTAACACCACCGATTATAACTACACCTGTAAGTATAGCCATTATTGCACCAGATATGTAAGGAGAAATTCCGAAGTTTTCCACAACCATTGAGGATATGGAGTTTGCCTGAACCATGTTGCCTATACCAAATGCAGCAATACCTGTGAATATGCAGAAGAGAACTGCCAACCACTTCATTTTGAGGCCGTTTTCAAGAGCATACATTGGTCCACCAAGCATAGTGCCGTCAGAAGTTTTAACTCTGTACTTAACTGAAAGTAATGCTTCTGAGTACTTTGTTGCTATACCGAATACACCTGTGAGCCAGCACCAGAGAACGGCACCAGGACCACCAAGAGCAACAGCTGTAGCAACCCCTACGATATTACCAGTACCTATTGTAGCTGCGAGGGCTGTAGTTAACGCACCAAACTGACTTACGTCTCCTTCACCTGCTGTATCTTTGCTAACTGAAAGCTTTATTGCCAAACCAGTATACTTTTGAATAAATCCCAACCTGAAAGTGAGGAACAGATGAGTTCCGAAAAGAAGAATCAACATTGGCGGACCCCAAAGGTAACCATTTAGGAAAATAATAAAATCATGAAACGCTTGCATAAGAAACCTCCTTTTTAATTTAAGATTGGATTGAATAAAATTGCGGTAAAACTATTGATTTGAGAAAACAGGACTTACTTTCAGTTAGCAAACTACACCATAAGCTACCATTTCCTCGCAAACCTTAAAATCATTTTATCATAAATTTTTAATTATTGCACTATATGAATATTCAAAATTTTTTTATAAATATTCATAATTTGTAAAATAAAATGGTTGTAACGAGCATATATGAGTACTTATGGCTGCAGTCTCCAACCTTTGTAAGGCTTGTCTATATTATAACAATTAGTATTATTTTCTTCAATTCCTTTCAACTTCCATATTACTACTGGTTTCTACAATATTTGAATTTGTAAATGGTAATATTATTCATAGTATAAGCTGTTTGCTCAAATGTTACATAAACTATCTGACATAAAAAAACAGCATTTATCAAAAATATATACGAGGTGATAGTAATGAAGAAAAAACTAATAGCGTTCTTGGTAGTGCTATGCTTAACAATGCCAATAATGCAAATTTTTGCTGATACGACCTACACAATTCGCTCCGGGGACACCATGTGGAAGATAGCAACAAAATATCAGGTAGGAATAAGCGAGATAATCGCAAAAAATCCTCAGATAAAAAATCCATCAATGATTTACCCGGGACAGACGCTCACAATACCAACTACGACTGCAATAACCACTATGGAAAACGAAGTAATACGGTTAACAAATATCGAGCGCTCTAAGAAAGGCCTCGGAGCCCTTAAAGCCAACTGGCAGCTTTCCAGGTGCGCAAGGTACAAATCACAGGATATGATAAACAAGAATTATTTTGCTCATCAATCTCCGACCTATGGCTCGCCTTTTGATATGATTGAGTCCTTCGGAATCAGTATGGCAGCAGGCGGTGAAAACATTGCAATGGGGCAGAGGACACCACAGGAGGTTGTTACAGCATGGATGAATTCCCCCGGACACAGAAGTAATATCCTTAGTACTGCATATACCGAAATCGGAGTGGGCTGCGCAAAAAGCAGCAATGGAAGCTATTACTGGACTCAGATGTTTATAAGACCTGGAAGATAAAATAGGCTTCTAAATAAAAAATAATAACCGGAGCTTTACGCTTCCGGTTACTTACATATACAATTTCTTCCCTTTGCTTTTGCACGATATAACGCACTGTCCGCCGCAGTGGTAACCTCCTCTGGAGTCCTTAACTTATCATTGCTTTCTGCCGCACCAATGCTCACTGTCAAATGCAGCTTCCTATTGCCCCCTGTACCCGAATTTACTTGTGATGGTTTTTTCTTAGGACGATTTTTGCTCCTTTTTGTAAAACCCCTATTTGCAATATGCTCTCGAAGCTCTTCAAGGTAAGGTATTGCTTCCTCAGTTATTTTCCCGGGAAAAAGTATTGTGAACTCCTCCCCTCCATATCTGAAGGCCTTGCCCCCTCCTCCTACACTTTTAATGCAGGTCGCGACGAGCTTCAACACATCGTCTCCTACATCATGTCCGTGAGTATCATTGAATTTCTTGAAATGATCTATATCAAGCATTGCTATGACGTATTTTCCCCTGAGCTTCATCATTTCTTCCTTTAGAGCGCGTCTTGAGGGCAATCCGGTAAGCTCGTCCAGATAAGCCATGCTATAAGATGCCTGAATAACTACTGCTAACAGAAATAGTCCGGATAATGCAAACATGACAGCTGCTGCATACACATCCTTGCTTAATACCAGCGCGGCAAAAGAGAATATTGTTATACCCATATATGGCACATCAAATGTCTTTCCCGTCACAGCCTGCCTTGTAAAAAGATAGACTAATACAGCTAGGAACAACAAAAGTGATACTTGTGAAAAACCTGGAAGAAGCTTGATATCCATCGGAAACAACTTCAAATTGAAAAGCTGAAGCAAATCTGTATCGTTAAACCAGATTATCCATGCTCCTACCAGTGATTCTATCATGATAAACAGAAATCTCATTCTTCCCCAAGAGGATACTATTCCTCTTTCCCTTAGGACTGAGAATACCAGAATATTAAGGGGAATATACACCGATATTATAGTTAATATCATCGAATAGTAACTGTTCTTATCCATACCATGAGGTACATAGTGCATCAACACCAGCTGACTCAGCATAAGCGTTAAGGCGCAGAAGAACACTCTGCTTCGGTTGAACCACCATCCAAAAAAAATGCCCATTGCAAAAAAAACATAGGCTATATACTGCGAAATTACCTTTATTGTAACTGAAGCATTATCTAACCATCTAAATGAATAATATGCTATTATTAAAATCAAAAAATTTACTGCCAAGGATATCAAAGCTCTCATTGATCTATTCAACTTTATTTATCCTTTCATATCAAACAAAATATTATAGAGATAACGACTTACTCCATTATCTCTATAATACCATAAATTCTCTTTAGCTGCTGTTCTTAAATGTCTATTAAATACTCCAGTCCCAGCTCCCTATTCTTCTTGGTGATATATGCTTCTATCTGGAGTGCACTTTCCATGGCTAGCACTGCATTTGCACAAGCTCTTGCCATATCCATGTCAATCATATTTATTATCTTCTTAATCCTCAGCACCACAGTCGGACTCATGCTGAATTCGTCAAGCCCTAGTCCTAATAGCAGCAATGTAGCTGCAGGGTTGCCTGCAAGCTCGCCGCACATACCCACAGTCCTGCCTTTTTCATGTCCTGCTTTTATCACAGTGCTTATCAAACGCAATACAGCAGGGTCAAAATTATTGTATAGGTAGCCTACTTTCTCATTGGTCCTATCTACTGCCAAAGTATATTGTGTCAAATCATTAGTGCCTATGCTGAAAAAATCCGCTTCCTTTGCCAAAACATCAGCAATAACTGCTGCAGCTGGGATTTCTATCATTACTCCAACCTCAATATTCTGGTCAAAGTCTTTATTTTCCGATTCCAGTTCCTGCTTTACCACACTCAATATGTCATTAGCCCTTCTCAATTCACCTATAGTGGCTATCATTGGGTACATTATCTTAACCTTACCGTATATGCTTGCCCGAAGTATTGCCCTCAGCTGCGACTTAAACATCTCATGCCTTTCAAAACATAGCCGTATAGCTCTAAAGCCTAGAAAGGGATTTGCTTCCGCTGGCAGCTTCAAATATTCAATATCCTTATCTCCACCTATATCAAGAGTTCTAATAATTACAGGTTTCCCCCCCATAGCTGCAGCGGCTTCCTTGTATACCCTGAACTGCTCTTCCTCATCGGGCATTGTGCCTCTATCCATAAATAGAAATTCTGTACGGAAAAGGCCTATCCCTTCTGCCCCTGCCTCTAAAGCCTTCTTAATACCTGCAGTTCCTTCAATATTGCATTCCAGTCTTACAGCATGACCATCCTTGGATAATGCAGGCAGGTCCTTTATCAGACTTAGCTCTTTTTCGATTTTCTGCTTTCTGAGTATTTTTTCTTGAAGTAATATAAGCTTTTCTTCATTTAATTCCAGTTCTACTACACCTGCTGTACCATCCACCGCCATAAGCTGTCCGTCTCCTGTAAGTGCAGCTATATCATGAACACCCATGACTGCAGGGATACCTCCATTTCGTGCCAGTATTGCCGTGTGAGAGGTCGTACCCCCTATTTCAGTAACTATTCCCTTAACAAAGCTTGAATCTGCCGCTGCCATCTGAGAGGGAGTTATTTCCTTACCTACTAGTATTACTTCTTCAGTTATGGATGAAATGTCCTTAATAATGACTCCTGTCAGGTTTTTTACAACTCTTGAGCCTATATCCCTTATGTCATTTATTCTTTCTTTTATATATGGGTCTTCTATATCCTTGAATACCTCTATCTGCTCGTCAATAACAAGTGAAAAGGCATATTCAGACTTTACTTTTAAAGTGCTGATTTTCTCCATAGCTTGTTCAACAAGCATCGGATCATCCAGCATAAGAATATGTGCTTCGATAATTTCCGTCTTTGCCTTTTCCCCTCTGTTTATAGCGCTTTGATATATTGAATCCAGCTGATTCTTGGAGAAATCCAATGCCTTAGCCAGTCTGTCAAGCTCTCCTTGAACCTGTTCAGAACTTATGCTGGTCTTATCTATGGTAATTTCAGGCTCTATGATGATATATGCCCTTCCGACCCCAATACCCGGAGATACCGCTAAACCCTTTTTCATAATTCTCTCTCCCTAATAATCAACCTTTAATCTTAATCTCCATAATTATATCCGTACTGACTCCAAAGCTTTTCTTGATTTCAATAGCTTTATCCTCTGCATTGGTTATGACAATAGGCGTTGTAAGAGGCTTGCCTTCTCTAATTATATATTCCCTGTCAAAGCTTATGAGCTTGTCTCCCTTCTTAACCATGTCCCCTGCATTTACATGGCTTGCAAAGCCTTGCCCCTTTAGTTCAACTGTATCAATACCTATATGTATCAATATTTCAACTCCGTTGGAGGACACTAATGCCACTGCATGGAGGGTTTTGGGCACAAGCAGTATTTTACCGTCACAAGGTGAAAAGATGTCGTTGCTCTCCGGCTCAATTGCAACCCCGTCTCCCAGCATCTTTTCAGCGAACATATCATCCTCTACCTGGCTAATATCTATTACTTTTCCTTCCACTGGCCTATATAGTATAAGTGCGTCCTCTTTCTTCTTAAAAAAATCTAGCATTTAATTACTCCTTATCTAGCAATTCCTCTATTAATACAATTGCATCTATTTCATCATCGCCCTCAACAACAATTGTTACTTCTTCTCCACGGGAAATTCCCAGGGACATAATGCCTATAATACTCTTCCCCGATACACTTACCTCGCCTTTTTGAAGCTTTACGTCACTTTTTATTTTCTTGCACAGCTGGACAAACTCAGCAGCTGGCCTTGCATGAAGACCGTCCATCCCTTTTATACTTATTGTTTTTCTCTGCAATTCAATCCCTCCAATTCTTTCATGCTCATTTTTCTATATGTAAACCTTATATCCTTTAAGTTACTTCTGTCACTCAATTCTCTCTTCTCCCAATCTCTTCAGGAAACTGGCGCACTCCCCGTCAACCACCACAGTTACATCCTGGTGCAGTTGGAGGATGGATGCAGGGATTTCAGGTGTTATTCCACCATACAAGGCTTTGCTTAATGATTCGGCTTTGTTGCACCCGTTTGCAAGCAATACCACCTTACGAGCATGCATTATTGTCTTTATCCCCATACTTATCGCAAACTTAGGTACTTCATCGATAGTTTCAAAAAAACGGGCATTTGCAGAAATAGTCTCCTCATCCAGCTTCACTTCATGAGTTGTGGCCTCGAATTTTATATCAGGCTCATTGAAGCCTATGTGACCGTTATTTCCTATTCCAAGCACCTGGAGATCTATTCCACCCTTTGCTCTGATGTTTTTTTCAAAATCTCTGCATTCCTTCTCTATATCTGGAGCCATACCATTAGGTATAAATATGTTTTCCTTCTTAATATTGATATGATTAAAAAGGTTGTTGTACATATAGTAATGATAGCTGTTTATGTTATCAGCTGATAACCCTATATATTCGTCTAAATTGAAGGTTACAATTTCTGAAAAGTCCAGTCCATCCTCCAAGTGAATCCTTATAAGTTCCTTATACATCAGAAGGGGTGTGCTGCCCGTTGCCAGGCCAATCACACTGTTGGGCTTTACGAATATCTGTCCGGCCACTATCTTAGCTGCCCTTCCGCTCATCTCTTCATAATCCTTTGCAACTACAATTCTCATAATTCAAACCTCTCATAAACTTTTTTACCCTTCACATATGTTCCGGATATGTTAAAGCCCTCATCAAACAACGTCAAATCTGCATCCTTGCCTATACATATACTGCCTTTTCTATCATATATCTTTAACACCCTTGCAGGATTCTCAGTAACTGTTCTGACAGCTTCATTCAAGCTCACTCCGGTATTGTAAATGAAGTTTTTCAAAGCTTTATTCAACGTAAGAACACTGCCTGCCAGATTGCCTGTGGTCAGCCTTGCTTCTTCACCCTTTACCAATACCTTCTGCCCACCCAGTTCATACACCCCTTCCGCCAATAGACATGCCTTCATAGCGTCAGTTACCAATATTATCTTATCTATGCCTTTTACCTTTAAAAGTATTCTCTGAACAGCAGGATTTACATGCACATTGTCTGCAATAAGCTCGCAGCTCACAGTACTGTCCATTACAGCCCCAACAGCTCCAGGGTTCCTATGATGCAGCGGGGACATGGCATTAAAGGTATGTGTGCTGTGACTTACACCCTTCTGTATAGCCCTTATGGTCTGCTCGTAGCTCGCTTTTGTATGCCCAATGGCTGCCACTATACCATGCCTTACGCAGCTTTCAATAAACTCACCAGAGCCTTCTTGCTCCGGTGCAATAGTAATTATCTTCATCACATCAGAAAAGCCTTCAATGCTGCTAAAATCCGGTTTTATAATATATCTTCCATCCTGCGCACCCTTGTATTCATTACTTATAAAGGGGCCCTCCAGATGGCAGCCAAGAATAGAAGCCCCCTGCTCACTATTCATAACCCTCCTGATTCTTTCTATTGTTTTTTCAATTATTGAGAATTCCATTGTCATTGTCGTTGGCAAAAACGCTGTAACTCCTGTAGCTGCAATGCCTTTGCTAACATTTAAAATACTGCTGTCATTATCATCCATAGTGTCGTTTCCAAGGCAGCCATGAATATGCACGTCAATAAAACCCGGAGACAAGTATTTGTTGCCTGCATCAATAACTTCTTCAAATTCGGATTCATTCATTTTATAGTCTTCTGCTATATTCACGATTCTCTCGTCAAATAACAATGTATGGTTCTTCAGAATTTTGTTATCCACAATTATCTTAGCATTGACTATTGCCTTCATTTAATCACCCTCTACTGCCCATGTACGGGCATTTTTAGAATCAATTTAAGCTTCCATGGAACTAATATCATTAACCAACATAAGGATTGCATTCTTTGCATTGCCTTCTGCTCTTTCGAAGGCATCCAGGGCTGCTTCTTCACTGCATCCGGCTGCATACATTATTATATCAATGGCACGCCTTCTCAGCTTCAAATTTATAGGCTTAACATTTGCCATCAAATTTCCGTATGTCTTTCCCAGTTTTACCATCGTGCAGGTCGAAAGCATATTCAGTATCATTTTCTGCGCTGTTCCTGCCTTTAGCCTTGTAGATCCTTCAATAACCTCCGGCCCCACATCTGAAACAATGCATATATCTGCAGCTCCATTAAGCTTTCCTGTGTTTGAGCAGCTTATACCGATCGTTCTGCAGCCGATATGGGAAGCAAATTCTATCCCAGACAGCACATATGGAGTGTTGCCGCTGGCACTGACACCGACTATTACATCACAGCTGCTGAGATTTCTGGACTTTAAATCTTTTTCCGCCAGCTGGCAATCATCTTCTGTTTCTTCCTTCCATCCGGCAACCGCTTCTATCCCACCGGATATAACACCAATTATCAAATTATCATCCACACCGAAGGTAGGTGGGCATTCACTAGCATCAATAACAGCAAGCTTGCCGCTTGTGCCGCTTCCGATATAAATCACCCTTCCGCCCTTTTGCAGAGTGCCAGCCATTAAGTCTACTGCAGCTGCAACTGATTCGAGACTGCTCTCAACTGCGGCTGCGACTTTCTTATCTTCATTGTTGAACACCCTGACCATTTCCATCGTCGATAACTTATCTATATTCACACTATCAGGATTAATCCTCACTGTAGCCCCTCCCCTTTTTATGTAACAAATTGCTAGCGCCTTAGTACTACCTCCAGCTTATACTTATCGCCTCTGTATACTGCCTTTGTAAACTCCATGGGTCTATCACCCTCCAAGTATGTCTTTCTCGAGAGCATCAGAGCAATAGACTTTTCCGGTACCTGCAGAATATCACTTTCATATTCATCAAGTATTACTGCCTCTATGGTCTGATGTGCATAATCCATCTTAAGCCCGTATTCGCTGAGCAGTACATCATAAAGGGATTTTTTATTCAGCTTTTCCATTGTCAAGCCTTCACATATACAGACTGGAATATAAGCGGTTTCTATTGCGTAGGGCTCGCCTGACACCAGCCTCAGCCTTTTTATTTCAAACACCTCTTCTTTATCAGGCAAATTAAGCACCTTCAGAATTTTCTTTGTAGTAGGTTTCTTATGAAAGGATATTATCCGGGTATCAACCTGAAGTCCCTTAGCTTTCATATCTTCAGTAAAGCTTAATAACCGCGAAAGCTGATATCCCTCCTTTGGCTTTGCTACAAAGGTGCCCTTTCCTTGTTCCCTGTAAAGCAAGCCCTCATTGACAAGATTGGCAATTGCCTTGTTAACCGTCATCCTGCTTACTCCATGATACTCACAAAGCTCTCTCTCCGGCGGTATGGGATCGTTCGGCTTAAGCTCATCATTTTCAATCAGGTCACAAATTATGTCCTTTAGCTGGTAATAAAGCGGCAGTGGTGAATTCTTGTTTACTTTCTTCATAATTCCACCTTAACTTTCTTATAAATATATATTCTGCATTATCATGTTGATATGTTGTATATACCAATTTCTTATTAATAATAACATTTGCCCTCACACATTTCAAGCCATAATTTGCCATAAGGGCAAAAAAAAACTGCTTTCGCAGTCCATATAACTTCTAATATCCCTCATACATCCGTCCCATGTATATTCCTCCGATAAACCCGATGATTTTGAGTGCCAATTTTTTAGGGAGGCTTATCTTTGTTTCATAGTAATACTCACTGTCAATCCAGCCTTTTTCCTTCCAGTAAGGGTAATCCCTAGGCAGTACCTCTTTACATGCAATGGCATTGCTCTTCCACATGTTGAACCTGATCAGTGCGCCCAGGGTTGGTACCGGGTTCTTATTCTCCTTCACAGCCTTATAGAATACATCAGCAGCTTTCTCTATATCCTTCATTACCTTTTCCCTGTATTTCGGCTTCAATGCTTCAATACGCGGTACACCCAGCTTATGAACAAAGTGGCAGCCCCAGAAATTTGCAACTGTCTCAAGATAGCCGAGAGGCTGCTTGAATACGCCGCCCCCCGCAGACAGCACCATTACCTTCTTGCCTATAAGCCTTGGCCTGTGCCATAAGAAGGAAAGGTGATCTATGAAATTCTTCATCAGTGCAGTCACATGCAATGAATATATAGAAGAAACCAATATAATTCCGTCTGCCTTTTCCATGTTTTCTATTATCATATCCCTGTCATCCTTCAGAGGACACTTCTCTTCCCCTTTTTCGATGCACAAGTGGCAGCCCGTACAGTCTCCAAGGCTCATATCCCTTAAAAAGAGGTATTCGAACTCCACCTCTCCCAAAGTCTGCATTTTTTCCTCCAGCAGCTTTGTCGCCTTATAGCTATCCCCTTTTTTCCTGGGGCTTCCCATTATAGCCAATACTTTCATTTCGCATTACTCCTCTAATATTATTCTGTTTCAGCGGCAGCCCCGCTGCTCACGATTGTCCTTGTAAAAAACCTGATATGCCTTGTGAATTCACTCTTCATCTTTTCAAAATCAATATTGGTTTCCCCTCTGAGAATGTAGTCCTCATAAAACTTATATATCACAAAGGAGTAAAACTCTATTGCCAGGAGTTCGGGTTCCTCCGCCTTTATCTTGCCCCTCTCCGCAAGCTTTCCGAATATTTCTGTCAGTATTTCTCTGGGCACTACAATGAATTCATTGAGGAAAAATTCCCTGAACCTGCTGCTGTAAGAAAGCTCAGAGGTTAATATCTTAAAAATCCTGTTCACCTTTGGAACCCCCATAAAGCCCACTGACAGCATCAGTGATTTCTCCAGCATTTCCTCCATGCTAGTACTTTCAATTAGATTGTCTATGTTCATATCCATGTAAAAGCCTCCGAAGTATTTGTCAGACTCCTCCTTATAAATAGCGAGCAAAGTCTCCATAATATCCTCTTTACTCTTGAAATGATTGTATATAGAGCTGCCTTTTATGCCTACAGCCTTTGCAATCTCGCGAATCGAGACACGGTTATAGCCTTTCTCTGCAAATAGTTCTATCGCAACATCGAGTATAATATCTTTTGTGGACCTTTCCACTTAATCACCTCTTTTATGAATTATACTAACTAAGTTAGTTTATGATTCAATATTATACTAACTAAGTTAGTTAGTCAAGAGAGAAATAAAAAAAACACCAATAATTTCTTATTGATGTTCTCTATGATTCTCTTATTCTACTTTAGTTAGCAGCTCCACCGGTCCCAGCTTCATATAATAGTCATACACCTCTTCAAAGGTGAGCCCAAGCAGCCTGCCCAGGTTCATCAGCAAAGAAAACAATCTTATATAGCTGTTTACAGAATCCACATAGTTATTCCGTTGCAAAGTATACTTCAGCTGTGCTATTTCATCATATATTAAGCTGAATACCTTTATTAGGCTCTTCTCATGGGAAGTCACATTCACCGCATCAAGGTTTATTATATTGAAGTCATGCATGTTGCCTATAGAAAGCAGATATTTCAACGCTTCTATAAACCTGAACATAAGTCTCTCCTTAGGTATATCCTCTTTACCCGATGTATACTTGTAGCATTTTGTCAGGTTTGCGATTTCTCCTACCTTAACCTGCAATGCGAGGAACCTCAGGTCAAAAATATTCTCTTTACCGAGCACATCCTCATCTATCTTTGAGTTCTTTCTTATATTGCTTTCCATTATCTCCTGTATTTTAAAGAGCTGTTGTAAATCCATAAAATCTCCTCCTTATATACTGATATTATTACCTGGTACTAATATATAGTATACATTATTTTTCTATTTAAGTAAATAATATAAAAAAAACAAAAACCGGGAGAGGTTATAAGCCTGATGCTTTCTATACCTCACCCCGGTTTTTCTCTTCTATTAAACGATTATAATATTCAGACAGAACAGTGTATCCTTCTACTGCCTGCCTTCCTTTCTCATTTATATCGTACATACCTCTTGATATATGCTCAAACCAACCATAATGGTTATCCCTAAGTATAGTTGCAGTCTTCTTTTCATCAGTACCAAGCTTCCTCAGGGCTTTTGGACTTAAGCTGCCATGTTTCATTAGACAGCAGGCTATATGTATAGCCATTTCCTTATAAGCTGTCATAAGCTTTTTGCCTGTACTGCCTCCGGTATTGAAGTCCCCGTATCTGGCTTCAAATTCCTTTACCAGCTCCTGCTTCTTCTTCTTATTCTGCTTCTTGCTCCTGACCATATCAAAGGCTGTAGGCTCAAACACAACCTCGACGCAGGAATAATCTTCTTTTAGGAACACAACCATTAGACCAAGCTGCAGCCGCTTAAGCAAATAGCTGAGGTTGCTCCATCTTCTGGAGAAAAGGTCCCTGCCGGGCTTTGGCACAGCTATGTATACCATGTCCGCAAGTTTTTGCCTTAAAGCAGCCTGCAGAATCACATCAAGGTTTAGACTCTTTTTCATTTCAACCACAAGCAATTCGTCTTCTTTTACAGCAGCTATGTCACAGTGTTTGACCTCGCTGCGAACTGTATAGCCCTGATCCCTAAGATATTCATATATTGGCTTGTACAGGTCCTCCTCCCGGAAGTCCTTTTTCTTCTTATTGCTCATATACTCACCTACCATATTACAAGGATATCATAAGCGGTACCAGTATAGGCACCAACAGTGACAAAACAACCCCGGTGATAAAGGAAACTACTGCTGTTCTGCTGTCAGTAGCCCTGGATACAACCGCAAGAGAGGTATCCATCGCTGTAGCGCCTGCAGGTGCAATACTCTCAAGCTTTCCTATGTACTTGGCAATAAAGGGTATTGCCATCAGTGCAAAAATCTCCCTGAAGACATTGGTTATAAATGCTACAGCTCCAGTCTCCGCACTGAAGTCAGACAGTATTATAGCCGAAAGACTGTACCAGCCAAAACCAGCTCCTATTGCCCCCGCCTCATTGAAGGGCACTCCTATTAAGAAGCCCCCTGCGATACTGCCTATTATGCTTCCTAAGGCAATCATTATGGGGATAAGCAATATTCTGAAACCGCACTCTTTGATCTGGTTGATAATATCTTTATTGCGACCTATATCTATCCCAACAAAAAACAGTAACGCACAAAGTCCAAAGTCAATAATTATGCCTATATGTTGAATAAGCTGCTGAGGGAACAAAAATAGTCCAACAAGGATACCCGATGCGACAGCTGCAATTATTCCTATATTCATGTCATTCACTGTCCTTTCGGTCCCGCTGTACAAAACCCGATACAAGCTTAACAAACAATATGCTGAAGGCTATTGAGAAAACTGCGAGTATGATTGCCTGAAAACCAAGCTTGTAGAATCCGTTTATCAGAGCTTCATTGACACCTATATTGACTCCCATTATGAAAAGCAAAAGCAGCAGGCTTGCAAACTGGAGCTTGGACAGCTTTCCGATAAAGCTTTGGGAAAGCTTGCCTCCGCCGCCCAGCCAAGCACCTATAAAAATAATAGCTATATATAAAAGTATCCTCAATTAAATCCTCCGATTAAGTGACTTTAATAAATATCGTATGATTACAGCTTCAATATTACGTTAACAGTATACAGGAATTCAGTAAGGTTAGTCAATGAAGCGAGACTGCAAAAACGCCTGTCAATGGCCTGACAGGCATTTTTGTGCATTATTCATAATGAGCTATATTATAGGTGCCAATAGCATTACTTCCTCATTTTCCCGATATATGGTATTGAACTGAGTAATGGGCACCGGGTTCCTCCCTATTCCTACCTCAAAGGTATATCCGGGTCTCCTGTATTGCTCCACAAACCAATCCTTGTAGCCGGCATAGGCTGCTTCATAAGGCACATCAGATATAGCATATCCGCTTATATTGGAAAAGCGTCTTGCTATCTCCAAGGCCCGTGGCGGCCTTATTCCTTTATACAGCCAGTATATGACCCTTCCTTGTGTGTGATAAGCAATAACCAGCTTGAAATTATGCTGCCGCGTAAAATTAGCAACCGCCTGAGTCTCAGGCTCTGAAAGCGGGCTTGGTCCGCAGTATCTGGTAGGTCCCGGTCCGTCTATACCAAGGGCGGGTTCTTGCGCTTTAGCCTCATCCCAGGATGCCGGATAATTGCGGTTCAAGTCCACACCTCTGATATTTGCCTTCCAAACCTGAGAAAAAGGCAGTCCGGTATCATTCCATGCAAGCAATTGATTATAATACGGATTATTTCTCTTTAACCCCTCAAGCACCAGGTCCACGCCGTCCGGGTTGACCATAGGCATGATATATATACTGCTTCTGTTCCAAATATCACGAGTGTTATAACCCTGTATAGGTGAGTTATTCGCATACCCGCGGGAGAAATTTTCTATGAACTTCATCAAAAGCGGAGTCGTTATCCACTCAAGAGCATGGTGTGAACCATTGTAGAACACTTCCACAGGCCCAGTTCCAAGTTTAATATAGTATAGGTTTTTGCCCAACACGCTCTTCCCTGCAATACCCACCTCTATAAAAGGATATCTCACCTTTAGACCTCTTATATCTCTCTCCATTATTTCGTAAGTATAGTCAATATCGGTAAAAACCACATCAATGCCATAGGGTACTGTAATTACCTGTCCCACCCTAAGCATTCTCGGATTGATTCCCGGATTTGCTGTCAATACTGCATTCAGCGTGGTATAAAACTTTCTTGATATACTATAAAAGGTATCACCGGGTTTTACGGTATATGTGGCATACCCCAAGAGAAATTTCTCAAACCTGCTCCACGTGGTTGCACCCACAACCCCATCAGCTTCCAGCCCATTATCCAGCTGGAATTCTCTTACCGCTTCCCTTGTCTGCTGTCCAAAAACTCCGTCTACAACTCCAGGATTATAACCAATCCTCGCCAAAAGGCTTTGAATGAGCTTCACATTCGGACCTCTAGAGCCTAACATCAATGTTTCCACACTACCACCTCGTAATTTTGATCGCATATATCATATTATTCATAGGAAGTGGTAATTGTTCCATAGGTATCAATAATAAAGGCAGCTTCGAAAAGCTGCCTCTATATTTATACTTCTTAATAACTCTTCAACTCGTCAGCACAACAACAACAAAAGCTCTTGTCCCTGTACTCCCGTAAATCCTTCTCAGATCCGCAGAATACACAAGCAGGGGGATATTTCTTAATAACTAAGCTGTCATCCTCAATGTGCATTTCCACAGAATCTCCCGCTCCTACATCATATAGTCCCAATAACATTTCTGGCAGCTTTACTCCGCCGTTTTTATCCAATTCACTTATGATTCCGAAGGATTTCATAACAGCATCCCCCTCATTGGTATATTTAGTAATATCTTCTTTAGAACACCTGATTACTATATCTGTGTGACTATAATACTATATTCACCAGAAGGGCATGTCAATTTTAGCCATATGAAAAGCACTATTTTGTACATATATAGCAAAAAAAGTGGAGCTCTTTACAACTCCACTTGATATTCGCGCTATTTAGCTTTGGCACGTGCCTTTACCTCAAGCTACGTGCAGCATTAAATACATCCTCGCTTCCCAGTATTGCTGAAACAGCTGCTATACCGTCAACCCCTGCTGCTTTGACTGAATATGCATTTTGGATGTTTATACCGCCTATTCCAACCACCGGTATGCAAACAGACTCTTTAATAGTCTTCAATTGTTGAAGGCTAACATGCTCGGTGTTTCTTTTTGTCCCTGTAGGAAAAAGTGCTCCTACCCCCAGATAGTCAGCTCCCTGCTTCTGAAGAGCAAGGGCTTCCTCAACACAATTAGCTGATGCGCCTATGATTTTATCAGGGCCCATTAGCTCTCTTGCAACAGGTACGGGTAAATCCTCCGGTCCAAGATGCACTCCATCGGCATTTACAGCCAATGCGATATCAATCCTGTCATTAATGATAAAAGGAATATTGTATTTTGCCGTTATCTCCTTTACTTTCATAGCCAGCTTATAATACTCATAACCGGTTATGTCCTTTTCTCTCAATTGAACCAAGGTCACGCCACCCTGTATCGCAGCTTCTATACTGGCAAGCAGCTCCTTCCCGCCCAATGCTTTTCTATCAGTTATCAGGTATAAAGAATAATCCATAAGCACTCTATCCGGCATCAATCTCACCTTCCCTTAAAAATATGTCCTCCTCCAGGTTACAGATGTTATCAAAAAGTCTTACTTTAAACATTCCTGTGCCTTCCTTTGGCAATAAGCTGTCAAAGGCTAGCCGGCCTGAAATTCCCATGGCCATGATACCACCAACAGTGCCAATTAAATAATCCGGTGTCACACTGCAGAATGCACCAACCAGTGAGGCTGTCATGCATCCTGTGCCAGTAATCCTTGACAACATTTCATGTCCATTATTTATGGTGTATGTTATCTTTCCATCAGATACTACATCTTTCCTGCCTGTAGCAGCAACAATGCATTTCAATTCCCTTGCCAGCCTTTGAACAAGCTCTTTCCCGTTGTTGGTGCTCAAATTGGAGTCAATTCCATAACAACAGCCATCAACATTAGCCAAGTGCATGATTTCAGAAAGATTTCCTTTAATAACCGTCGGCTTAATATCTGCCAGGAGCTGGCTGCTTATTTCTTTTCGAAAGCTAGTAGCACCTGCACCAACGGGGTCAAATATTATTGGAATACCCAGTTCATTGGCTTTTTTCCCGGCAATAAGCATTGACTTAAAATTATTATGGTTAGGTGTTCCCAAGTTGAGCACTAATGCTTTTGATAATGCTACCACTTGCTCAACCTCAGCAGCATCATTGGCCATTATAGGCGAGCCTCCAATGGCCAGCACAATGTTTGCACTATCATTCATAGTGACATAATTAGTTATATGATGTATTATAGGCCTGCTTTCTTTTATTCTCTTCAAGAGTTCTGATGCTTTTTTAACAGCTTCCACTTCTCAGTCCACCTCCAAGAAAGAGTATAAAGCGTACCTGTTATTGCCATTACAGGAACCGTAGCTCCTAATACAAAGTCAAGCTTTATAAATTGATAATATACAGAAACCCCAACAGCCCACACAAGAACAGCTCCCCAGTTTACAAGCAGCTCTGCCCGGAGTTTCCTGTTTTTCCTGATTATAAAATAATCTGTAAGCAGTATTGCAAAAAGAGGTGCAAAAACCGAACCAATTGCATATAAGAAATTTTGATATTGCTCTATTGGTGCAGCTATAGCAATTAACGTTCCTATTATCCCCATTGCCACTGCGGCTTTCCTCTCACTCAACTTCGGGAATAGATTCAAAACCGTTACCCCTGCTGAGTATGCATCGAGAAATGTTGTTGTTACTGTGGATAAAATGACTATCCCCAGCGCAGTGAGCCCTAAATTAGCAGCCAGCATCATTGCCCCGGGATCGGCATTACCAGCAACAATTGCCGCTCCAAGACCAATCATGTACATCCATGAGCTGCCTATAAAATACCCCAGAAAGCTTCCAATCACTCCATCTCTTTTTCTTTTTGCAAACCTTGTATAGTCGGCTATAAGCGGCAGCCAAGAGAGAGGCATTATAACATTAAGCTCAATAGCTGCTCCGAAAGACATTGCTCCCACAGCTGTTTTAGTAAACAACTGGCTATTCTTAAAAACAATGGTACTCAGCAATATTGTAAGCAGAAAAAGAAGAGTTACAGCAGCTAGATTCAGCTTCTTCCACCCGGTTTTGCCAAACAAAATCCATAAACATATAAGTCCGCCTATTATAAGGCTCCATAAATTTATGCAGTCAAAGGACCATAGTGCTTTAGTTATTTCATTCACTGACCTTGCACCGGATATTATCATAACTGCAGTCCAGCCAATAAGCTGGAGCACATTCAGTACCGAGAACAAGTATGCTCCGTATGCTCCAAAGGATATTCCGGTTGACATTATGGATGGCAGTCTTTCTTCCGTACCTATTATACCCCCCAGCACTAAGATTGTTGTTCCAATAAGATGTCCGATTATTATTGCGGTCAAGCCCAGCCTGAAGCCGAGAGGTGCAAGCAGCCCACCGGTGAGTATTTCAGCTATTGAAATGGCTGCCCCGAACCATAGAGTAAAAAAACTAAGCATCGAAATATTCTTATTATCATTATTCATATGAAATACCTGCCTTCTTGTACAATGCGTAAAAATGATTTGTGGGCCCTACCCCTTTGCCTATGGACAAGGAATTCTCTATCGCAACTGTTATATACTCCTTTGCTTTCGTCACAGCTTCCTGAATCGTGCAGCCGGTTGCCAGGTTGGAGGCAATAGCAGCAGACAGAGTGCAGCCTGTCCCATGTGTATTTTTCGTATCAATTCTACTGCTCTTCAAATAAATGAAATTATTACCGTCGAACAGTATATCTGTTGCTTCATTCTCTAGGTGGCCCCCTTTAACCAATACATTTCCAGACCCCATTTTATGAATCATTCTTGCGGCATTTTCCATATCTGCGATACTATTGATCTTTGTGCCGGTAATTACTTCAGCCTCAGGAATGTTGGGAGTAACTACCGTTGCTAAAGGCAGCAATATGTCCACCAACGCTTTCATTGCTGACTGCTGCAGGAGATGATATCCGCTCTTGGATACCATGACCGGATCCAAAACAATATTTGAAGGCTTATAGAAGCGGAGTCCCTCACCGATTGTGTTTATTGTGCTTATTTGAGATGCCATGCCTATTTTTAAGCCATCTACTCTAATATCCTCGAATATTGCTTCTATCTGTTTTCCAATCAACTCAGCTGAAATATCCTGCACAGCAAGGACACCTTGGGTGTTTTGAGCAGTGACTGCAGTTATAACACTCATTCCATAAACCCCATGAGCAGAAAAGGTTTTTAAGTCCGCCTGTATTCCTGCACCACCGCTGCTGTCCGAGCCTGCTATAGTCAAAACATTTTTCATAATATCATCCCCCCTAAGCATCAAATTTCTTTAGTACATTACTTTTTTCCATAACCTTCAGAATGGAGTAGCCTAATATACTCCCCCCTATAGTGCTTATCAGGAAAGGTATGATAAAGTAAAAAGCCGCAACGTCCTTCCCTAACATGAACTTTGCTATCGGGAATGCCAATAGGCCGCCCAAAATGCCTGTTCCAAATACTTCTCCCAGCACTGCATAGGATTTCTTACCGAATTTCAAATAGAATGCTCCTGCCAAAAATGCCCCAAGCATGCTCCCCGGAAATGCTAAGGGTGACCCTGTTCCAAGCATGTTTCTCAGCAAGGAAATAAGAAAAGCATTTGCGACCGCATACCATGGACCTAACAGTACACCCGATATGACATTGATTGTATGCTGCACCGGAAAACATTTTGCTGCCCCGACAGGGATATAGATTATATTCCCTGCCATTGCACCTATTGCTACAAGTAATGCTGAAGATGTAAGTTTTTTGATTTGCATAAAAAAACCCTCCTTTTTTTTTACCAGGAGGGGAAGTAAAAATAAAAAGCACAAATCCACTTATAAGGATTTATGCTTATATATCTGTATAAACATTCTACTTCCCTACGCTGGTATTATCCAGATCAGGTAAAAGGGTCAGAGACTTTATCGGTTCTCTATCTCAGCTGGCCTTTCCAGCTCCCCTAGTACAAAAACTATTAATTTCTATATTATTCTAACACGGAATAATCATCTTTTCAAGCCTTCAAGACTGCTGAACTATTCAGCAGGGAGATAATCAGGATCCTTATCAAAAAATACTCTCTCAGAATGTCGCTGAGTTTCATAGATCTCATTCTGTATTCCTTTTATCTTATCCATTATCTCTTCCGCTTTCATTGCGGGTACGTTATAGTATAGGAACAAATCCTCAAAGGCCTTTATAGTCATATGAAGTTCTTTATTTATACTTGTAAAGGTATCATAATTCTTGCTATTTATTGCATTCTTAAACTGCCTGATATCAATATCTATAACCTTGACGATATCGGATTCGTTTTCATACTCTCTGATGGGCAGTGGATAGGGGCTGATCCTCTCTAGGAAATATCTTCCCTTCTTATTTATATTGTAGGCATAGTCCACATTCATGCTATCAAGCTTAAATCTGACGTAGCACATTTTGCTGTTTATCTGCTCTACCTTGGCGCCCATTTGGACGAGCTTCATTTCATGCTCGCTTGCTTCAGCTCCGATATACCTTTTCATTATAACCCTCCCTTTCAATCCTTCCTAATCTATAGATAAAAGACAATAAGATATACGGTGGATAAAACTATGGATACCAGCATCAACGGAAAGCCAATCTTCATATAGGTGAAGAAGCCCAGCTTCCTTCCGTGTTTCTCCAGCATCCCCCCTGCTATTACATTGGCAGAAGCTCCTATCATTGTACCATTCCCGCCTAGACATGCCCCTAATGCAAGTGCCCACCACAGTGGAGTAAGCTCTGAGCCCGAAATGGCTTCAAGACTTTTTATCAAGGGTATCATTGTTGCAACAAAGGGTATGTTGTCTAGGAACGCTGATAATATTGCCGACATCCAAAGTATTAGCATCGCGGTAGCAAACAGATTTCCTTTTGTCAGCCCCATGACCTTCTGCGCCAGGCTTTCTATCAATCCTACCTCTACTAAAGAGCCTACTAAAATGAATAATCCCATGAAAAAGAAAATTGTTGTCCATTCTATCTCCATAAAAATATCTTCCGGTTCTATACCACTTACCAACAGAAGTGCTGTCGCCCCAGCCATGGCTACGGTTGCTGACTCAAGCTCAAGTGCTGCATGAAGTACGAAGCCGATAATTGTGATACCTAGAACCACAAGGCTTTTTACCAGCAGCTTCTTATCCTGTATAGCTTTGCCTTCGTCAAACTGAAGTACTTTCTGTTTATCCTTTTCATCCACTGTCATACCTTTTCGGAATATCATAACCAACAGAGTAATTGTAACTATGAGCACAACAGCAGCAATCGGCGCCAGATTAATCAGAAAATCCATGAAGCTCAGATGTGTAGCTCCGCCAATCATGATATTTGGCGGGTCACCTATCAGTGTAGCAGTACCCCCTATGTTGGCAGCGAAAATTTCTGTTATAAGAAATGGAGTAGGGTTTATTTTAAGTGTGTCTGTAATTACCAAGGTTACAGGTGCTATTAAGAGTATGGTTGTTACGTTATCCAGCAGTGCTGACGCCAACGCAGTAGCCACCGCAAACAGCACCATTATCTTCCATGGTTCACCCTTTGCTTGCTTGGCTGACTTTATTGCAATGTATTGAAAGACCCCTGTCCGTTTCAATATCAGAACAATTATCATCATCCCTATTAAAAGTCCTATAGTGTTGAAATCAATATGTTCTATTGCATCAACCTGGGATAAAACCTGGAATATTATCATCAGCAGTGCTCCGGCAAGAGCCACTACCATCCTGTTTAACTTTTCAGTTATAATTGCAGAATATGTCAGTGCAAATACTATTATAGCTACTAGAAAATGGTTCTCCAACATATGAATCATCGTCTCCTTATTGCGTTCTCTATCATATTATTGCTATGTTCATGGCTTTATATAGATATACATTATAAAAACGCCCTGATTGGGCGTTTTCGTTTAATCATTCAACTCTGAAGTGCAGTGAGGACACTTGCTTGCATCAATATGTACAGTGCTGTAGCAATATTTGCACGCTTTTGTATTAACAACCACTTCTTCCTTCTTTCTTGGTATTCGGTTCAGCTGCTTTATAACTATAAATATTGCAAAAGCTACAATAAGGAAGTCGATTATATTATTTAAAAATAGTCCGTAATTCAAAGTTGCAACGCCTTCGGCCTTAGCGTCTGCCAAGGTCTTGAATTTTCCGTCTCCTAAGGTTATAAACAGGTTTGTAAAATCCAGCTTTCCAACCAGCAAGCTGATTATTGGCATAATAATATCATTAACCAGTGATGATACAATCTTTCCAAATGCACCTCCGATGATTACCCCCACTGCTAAATCAATGACATTTCCCTTCATGGCAAATGCTTTAAACTCTTTCCACATACAAATCCTCCTTCTTATAGCCCATAATCTTTGATTCTATATATATTATAAGCACTTTGCCAAACAACTGCAAGCTCATCGCTATTTACTCCTTAACATGAAAAAAGCCGGGTACCATCTTTATCAGTAATTACATGATAATAACGATGCCCAACCCTTGGTTCAATATAAATTAGTTGCCTCCAACTGCATTTTTTCGGAAGGTATCTATTTCCTCTGAAAATTTATATTTCGATTTCTCCAAAAGCTCCATATATTTGCCCAGCATCTGCATCAATTCACTGTCGGAATTTTCTTCTACAGCTTTTGCATATACTGCTTTTGCCTCCGGTTCCATAGTGTTTGTATCATAGCTGAAGAGCGGAGTATTATTCAGACCATACAGCATAAATATAATATACTTTTTCTGCAATTCCTTAATACTTTCTACTTTTGCAGAGCTTCCGTATTTCTTTAAGAAGCTTTCCTGGGCTAATGCTCTCTCAATGACTTCATCCCATTCAATAATAAGAGCTGCATCCTTTGCCGGAACTTTGTTGGTCTCAACTGCCATAATATTGATGTATTCCATACTATCTTCAGTAGCATATGGACTATATTTCTTTAGGTATTCATAATTCATTATAGGGTAATACATGCCCTCTGATGTTTCAACCCTGTACCCCATATCTCTGGTTTCTGCTAAAAGGCTTTTCAACTCGGCGTCTTGTATATCATCAATTTTATTCAAATCAAATCCAGGCTTATATATTTTATTCAAACTGCTTTGCAGAGCTTCAGGGTAATACTTTTTTTCAAGCTTCACCAGGTAATTCTTCTGAGCCTTTTCCAGCTCTCCAAGCATTGTGGATGCATTATCTCTAGAAACACTAGCAATGTAATTGCCTATGAATTCTATGATCGCATCAGGTTTTGGATTTCCCGCAACAAGTGCTGCAAACTCAGGCATTATCTTATCCTGTTTATTCTCCTCAACTACAGGTGGGTTCTTATCTGGTGGGTTACCATTCCCATTTCCGCTGCCTGCCATAGTGGTACAGCCCGTAAGCAAGCCGGCACCAACGAGTACTACAGTGGACATACCTAGTGAAATGCTCCTAATTACAGTTTTTTTATCTAGTATACTCATCATTTCAACCCCTTCAATAGATGTTTCTAAAACACCGCACACTGTTAATTTTATTTACTTATACCTTATTCTTACATGATAGTAGACGAGAAATCTCTAAGAAAGTTCCAAGATTATAAGTTTCTATTAGGCTTGCGAAAACAAAAGTGCCGGAGACTAAAGTCTTCCTTTAGGCCCCGGCACCAAACACCTTCAATAATTTTTATAGCTTTCCTACAAAATCTGTTCCGAACTGCTTGCACCTTTCCAGTGCTTCTTTGTCCGGATTCCACAGTTCTTTTATACCATCATTTACTACTTCAAACTTCGCAGCTTTTAGTCTTTCATTAAGAATTGCAACCGATTCCCCGCTCCAGCCATAGGAGCCAAAGGCAGCCGCTTTCATATTCTTAAAGCCAAGACCCTTAATCATATCCAGTAAGCCTCCTACTGCAAACATTATGCTTTTGTTTACAGTAGAGCAGCCAAACAATACTGCCTTAGATTTGAATACTTCAGTTATTATATCATTTTTATCTTCATGAGCAGCATTATAAAGCTTAACTACCACAGTATTATCTGCGGATTTGATTCCCTCCGCTATAGTTTCTGCCATTCTTCTAGTAGCGTTCCACATGGTGTCATACACTATAGTAATTTGGTTTTCTTGATAGTCCTTAGCCCAATCCATGTACTTTTCAACTATCTGAATAGGGTTATCCCTCCAAATTATACCATGACTCGGAGCTATCATGTCTACTGGAACCTTGAGACTCAATACTTCTTCGATTTTCTTTGTAACAAAAACGCTAAAAGGCGTCAATATATTAGCATAGTATTTTATAGCTTCCTGGTACAGCTCGGCTTTGTCTACCAAATCATTATACATTTGTTCCGATGCATAATGCTGTCCAAAAGCATCATTACTGAAGAGTATATTCTCTCCTGTCATATATGTGAACATACTATCCGGCCAATGAAGCATCTTAGCTTCTACAAATACAAGCTTGTTTTCGCCTATATCCAGAATATCCCCAGTCTTAACCACTACAAAGTTCCAATCCTCATGATAGTGAGCCTTTAACATCTTCGCTCCATTTGCTGTACAGTAAATAGGCGTATTCGGTATTTCCTTCAATAGCAGCGGCAGTGACCCGCTGTGGTCTACCTCGCTATGGTTTGCTATTATATAGTCAATTTTGGAAAGATCTATTTCCTTTTTCAGGTTTTCTACAAATTCCTTTGCAAATGGCGCCCAAACCGTATCTATAAGTACATTTTTCTTATCCTTAATAAGATACGAATTGTAGGAAGAACCTCTATGGGTCGAATACTCATCCCCATGAAATTTCCTTAATTCCCAGTCAATTTTACCCACCCAGGTTACCTTGTCCGTCATTTTAAAGCTCATATTATATAACCTCCTTTGTACTTCTTATACCTCATCTGTTTATCTGAAATAGTGTTCAGGCTTATTCCACCACTACTGCTGTGCCCGAGGCCGTAACCATAAGCATATTGTTGGCCTGCCCAAGTACTTCATAATCAATATCTACACCTACAATAGCGCCGGCGCCGATACTTTCAGCACGGTTTATCATTTCTGAAATTGCTTTTTCCCTGGCTTGAATGAGTTCGCCCTCATATGAACCTGATCTTCCGCCAAAGAAGTTGGTAAGTCCTGCTGCAAAATCCTTAATAAAATCCACACCGGATATTACTTCACCAAAAACTATGCCTTTGTATTCAATAATTCTTCTTCCTTCCACTGAAGGGGTTGTTGTAACTATCATATCTTCGCCCCACTTTCATTAATATAATATATTGCTTTTTATTATAGTATATCTTTTGGAGCAGTCAAATATTAACTGTCATTCTAATTCTACAATATTAGTCAATAAGTAACAATAGGATACCGCTGCCCTTAACTGCTTTTTGCCGATGTCAGTCCGAAAAAGCTGCCTGCAACTCCCAGTACCGTGCTCAAGGACATGACCAGAATAACCAGGCTCGATGTCAAGGTCTCAAGGGGTGGGAGCGGAATAAACGGAAGCGGCCCAGCCATTTGGGCATATAGATACCTAAGAGAGAATATTGCCAGCATGGATGCAAGTGCACCTCCCCCAAGGGTCAGCAGCAGCCCCTCCAGCAAAAACGGGAATGCGATGAATGCCTCAGGCGCTCCCATCAGTCTCAGTGTATTTATTTGCTCTCTGTTGTCGTAGATTCCCATCCTTATAATGTGGGATATTATGACCATAGTGGATATGCCTACGGCCGTTACCACCATGTAACCTATAACTCTCAGTACTCCCGCAATGCTGCTTAAGCGCTCAAGCACCTCCCTGTTATCCCGTACATGCTCAATTCCTGATATTACACTCAGTCCTTTTAGAATCGGATCAATTTCTTCTATGTGGATTTTCACCTCTATGAACGGGCTGAAGGGATTAGCATCAAAGTAGGACAATATGCGGGCTTCCTTCCCTAGAATTTCCTCCATCCGGCTGTAGGCTTCGGCCTCATCCACCAATCTTGCTGCTCTTACACCATCGATGTTCTTGATAGCTTCAGCCAGTTTTATTGCAGCAGAATCATTAATGCCTTCCTCAAAGTACACACTTATTTCAGCCTCTCCTTGTATTGCCTCGACAACCTGGTTGCTTATCCACCAGCCTGAGATCACCATTGCAAGAATAAAGAAAATAAGTCCTGTACTTAAGAAGGAGAACACATTAGATAGCAGATTCAATTTGATTATTGTTTTTACTTCTTTAAGGAAATAACCAATATTATATATAATATTCTTCATTTAGCCTATCCCAACCTTTCCCAGCTCATACTCCCATTATCCATACGGATATGCATGGCCTCTTTTTCACCTTCAATCAAATGTGTTGCATGAGTGGTTATGACTACAGTTGTTTTATTATCCTTAAAAACCTTCAAAAGCTCTAGTATTTTCAAAGCATTATCCTTGTCCAAATTGCCCGTAGGTTCATCTGCAATTATTAATGCCGGCTTCCTTGCCACAGCCCGTGCGATGGCTACCCTCTGGCATTCACCCCAAGAAAGGTGCTCCACCAGTGAAAGGGTCTTTTGCCCCAGTCCCACCTTTGACAGTGCAGCATTGGCATCTTCTTTTATATGACTTTGAGCAGTATCCAAGAATCGCATACCCAGCATAACATTTTCCACTGCAGTTCTCCCTTTTATCAGCCTGAATTCCTGAAAAACCGGTCCAATTGACCTTCTCAGCTTCCTTATCATTGCTTTTTGGTCTTTAGACATAGCCTGTCCAAGCACCTTCAAGGTGCCCGATGATGGGTATTCAACTCCCATCATAAGCTTTAAGAGGCTGGTCTTCCCTGAGCCACTGGGACCAGTTATATATACCAACTCCCCTGACCCTATCTGCAGATCTATATTTTGAAGAGCCACCGTGCCTTCCGGGTACTTCAAGCAAACGCCTTTAGCTTCAATCATTATTTCCCCTACACCATAATATGTAAAAATAAATTAAGTATGTTAAAATAAATTAAGCTTATTTATCAATTCCAAATATCCCTCTTTAACTTCTATAGAATGTATAACGTTTCCTGCCAGCAGGGGTTCAATATTCAACACCAGGTCGCCATTGGAAAACAGTTCTTCCAGAGACCCGGTTGCAAGAGGCATCCCAAAGAAGCTGCCTTCCTGCACTTGAAATTTGAGAGTATGCCCTTTCAGAATTATAAACGTGCCCGACAATACCAGTTGTTTCTCAGGCAGGCTTATTTCAACCTTCCCCGGATGAAAAGCAAATATCATTTTAGGAAGCTTGCTTTGCTTTGTAACTACTTCATTTATAACCTTATCATCAATAGCTCCTTTTATATCAAAGAAGGAAAAAGTTATCCTCAAAGCGTCTGCAGGCAAACTGCCCTCTTCTATTATCCTTGAGAATTCCTTTGTAGCATCAGCAAATAGAGGTTTAAGCTCGCCCCACATTTTCTGGATGGTCACCAACTGCTCCTTGTATTGTTCCTTTTCACCCTTAATGGATGCCAAATATTCTACCATTTCACTCTTAAGCTTCATTTTCTTAGACAAAGCTTCCTTTGACTGCTCCTGCTTCACTTTTATCAGCGTAACTCTTTCAGAAAGTCCGGATTTCTCCTTTAGCAGCTTATCCCCACTTGCCTCCAGTTGATCCAAGAGCTCTCCTGTATTACGCGTGAGGTCCTTTAGTATATTCATTCTTTCAAGAAACGTACCCAAATCGTCAGATTCCAGTATTATCTCCACATAAGATCCCGGTCCCATCCTTTGATAGCTCTTTAGAACCTGCTCAAGACTTTTATGCTTTTTCTCATAAGCAAGCTCACCCTTAGCTATCTCAGCTTCCAGGACTTTAATTTCCTGATCCATTTTATTTATCTCTAAAGCTAGCGCCTTTTCCTCCGCTTCCATTAGTTCTATTTCTTGAGCAAGTCTAAACAGATCCTTCAAAATCTCCTTTTCCTTCTCTGAAATTCCGGATAATTTTTCCTTGATTTCCGAAAAGGGATCTGCCTGACCTGCTGCTGCACTTGTAGAAAGTATCATCAAGACTAGTGCAATTGCAAGAACGGAAATAATTAATTGTTTTATCTTTTTAAACTTAAGCATTCATTCACCCCTTTGTTACCTTAACCCTAAACTGCTTCTTCTTGTTCAACTATATTCTAATTTTATCAAATTATTATACATTATGGAATTGTTTAGAGACTTATCAAAAAAATAACATGACATCTGTTTTATTAGATGTCATGCTTAATAATCATTCCTACTTATTCATTCCAGTATAAATGAGAATCGCATCTCTCAAGAATTCAGCAGTACCAGGCTGTTCTTTGTCATAGTATGCTGTAAATCTTTCATCATCTACATACATCTGTGCAAGGCCTGCATGAGCCTCTTTGGAATATCCGTCCCAATAGAAGGTAAGCCACTGCTTGTGTAAATCTGCTGCCTTCTGAGCCAGCTCACCAGCCGGGTCCCCGGTCTTAAAAGCTTCTGCCAAGGTCGCCAGCTGCTCCTCCGCTAATTTTGTAACAGCGTCATATTCTTCCTGTGTCATATTTTTCAGCTTGTTATTGGATTTTTCTACAGTATCGCTGCCATATTTCTCACGAACTTCCTTACCAAATTTTTTCTCATTATCTTCAATCATCTTTTGCTTAAAGCCTTCAAATTTTTCTTTATCACTCATTTTTATTCTCCCTTCTGTTAACGCTATGGTTTTGTCCACATTAGTTATCAGCAAATCCAATTGCTCTCTTTTTTCAAGAAGTTTCTCGCGATGTTCCCGCAGTGCTTTAGCTCCATCGAAGGAAGGTGCTGTCACCATATCCTTGATGCTTTCCAGATTCACACCCAGTTCTCTATAGAACAAAATCTGCTGCAGCCTGTCAACCTCTGCCTGGCCATAAATTCGATACCCTGATGAATTGATCCTTGCCGGCTTAAGAATTCCAATTTCATCATAATATCTGAGTGTTCTTGTGCTGACACCTGCCAACTTTCCTAGCTTTTGCACTGTATATTCCATGCTTTCACCTCCTGACAAGATAACTATACACCCTTACGTAACGTCAATGTCAACAGAAGTTTATATGCTTTTTTTATTCATTACCTTTTCAACAAAAATCCTTACAATTTCAGGATCAAATTGTTTTCCCACATTGTCCCTAAGCTCCGCTATAGCCTTATCTTCAGCTAAAGGCTTACGGTAAGCTCTTTCACTTGTCATTGCATCATAAGCATCTGCAACCGCTATGATTCTTGCTTGCAGTGATATCTCATCTTCCTTTAGTCCTTTTGGATAACCCTTCCCATCCCATCTTTCATGGTGCGCCAATACGAATTCTGCTAATTCTGCCATATCATTCACTGAACTCAATATTCTATATCCTATCTCAGGATGACGCTTTATTTCATTCCATTCCTCAATTGTGAGCCGACCCGGCTTATTCAGTATTTTCTCATCTATGGCAATTTTACCTATATCATGAAGCAATCCCACAGTTTTAAGCTCATTGACTTCACTTTCACTTTGTCCCATAGCTATACCGATAGCTTCGCATAAGCAACTTACTCTCTGGGAATGCTGCTCTTCTCTTTTATTCTTTTCATGAAGTGATTTGGTAATAGCCTGTATTGTTTTCCCTCTGACACTAGGACTTTCGAATAATTTATCCCTATACATGTTATCTTCTGCATTCTTTAGTATTTCATTAATATCTTCATCAGCGCTGTTCTTTGTCTCTGCTCCGAAGGAGATTGACAATTCCATGGATTGAAGCCGTATGCCTGCACTGGTTGCTTTGATTCTCTTAATAATCTTCTCAACTTCTTCTTCATTTGTTTTAGGCAATAAAATAACGAATTCGTCTCCACCCAATCTAGCTATTATCTCATCCGCCCTACATTCATTCTTTATCAGCTCAGCTGTTTTTATTAAAAGCTTGTCACCTTCAGAATGACCAAATGCATCATTAATAAGCTTTAGTCCATTAACATCTGCCATAATAACAGAAATTGGGAGATTCCTTTCAATATTCAACCGCTTCAATTCTTCTTCGAAAAATCTTCGATTATAGAGACCTGTGAGTTGATCATGATAGTTCATATACAGTATTTCCATCTCTGCTTTTTTCCGCTCGGAAATATCTGAGTATATCCCATAACCGCCAATAATTTTTTTGTTTAAAACTATTGGAACTCCTTTTACACTGACATCCCGGGGTCGGCCGTCAGCGCCAAAACGAACTGATTCTAATTTGACCTCTTGTCCTTCAAACAAATCACTTGTCATTTGAGTTGCCTCGGTTTGCTGTTCTCCCGAAGCTACTATACTATCTACTTCTTTACCACGAATTTCATCAATGGAATACCCAAATAAAGATGTAAACTTCTCATTAATATCAGTTATTTTGCGATTCTGATCAAAAAGAACAATGGCATCAAAAGAATTCTTAAATAAAGCTCTAAACGTTAAATTCTGTCGTTGAGCCAACTCTTCTGCCATCTTTCTCTGACCAACATCAGAGAGGATAACTGCAATTCTATTTTGTTCCGGTTTAAAAACGCTTACCAACAAGTGCTTATTAAAATCCTTTGTATAACCTTCAAATTTAACTGGCTCTCCAGTCAAAGCTACATTTTTGACCATTTCAATGCTTTCCTGATTCATATTAGGCAGCAAGTCATTAAAGGTTTTATATACGGCAACCTCTCTGTCAAGCCCCGTAATAGCTTCAAGCTCAGGATTTACCTCGACTATGTAGTAATCTTCCGGTTTGCCATTTTGGTCATAGATTATTTCAAGCAGAGCAAATCCTTCATGCATGCTTTGAAATACTGCTCGATATTTATTTTCGCTGCTCTCCAACGCCTTCATTACCCTTTTATGCTCATTATCTGCTTTAATCAGCCTGTAAAGAATTATAATATTAATCAAAAGTACAGCTAAAAAGATAGAATATTGCATGATGGTAGGGCTGTATAAAGCCTTCTCGATCTGCAGCTGTGGAACAATATTCAGTATTGTAGAAGACAGCAAGCCCAGTCTCAAATCAATTCACTCCCAATATAGAGATTTTGTACATATTATTATTAGTTGGATGGTTCTTAAAATACGCATTACTATTATTCGACATAAAATGTTGTCTTCCTCTTTCTACCGTAGTCATAACCCTAAAAATAACCATCTCTGCTCCCTTGCATAGATGTCTGTATTTTAATATTTAAAATACTTAACCACCGCTTCCGATATACTTTTAGCAAGCTGTGACTGCTCATTCTCATCAATCAGCCACTCAAATTCATAAGGGTTAGGTACAAAGCCGCTTTCGATAAGAATCGAGGGGGTCCATGTACCTCTTGTCACATAAAAATTCTTATTATGAACTCCTTTGTTATTTCTGCCTAAAGCCTCAAGAGTGCTTTTGAAAATTGATTCTGCCAGAGGCTGTGCAAGCTTTTCACGATAGAAGACAGAAAATCCATCTACCTTGGATATATCAACATTGTCTTCCATGCTGTTGCCGTGAATGGATATGAACATATCAGGCTTAGAATTTCTTGAAGCCGCCAGACGTTCTTCCAGGGACATATCTTTATCTGCCGTTCTTGTCAGCATAACCCTCGCTCCAAGCTTTTCAAGCTCTGACTGCAATTTAAGAGCGGTGTTCAGATTGATAGCCTTTTCAGGATATTTCAATCCCAGGGGCCCGGGTGCACCTGCATCACTGCCTCCATGGCCTGGATCAAGCATTATTACTATTCCGGCAAGGGGTAGATTTCCATCCTTGGCTTTTACGGGCTTTTTAATATTTAATACAATTCCTGCAGATGTTTTCTGTATATAATAGCCCCCGATATTTTGACCCTGCTTCAGTGTTAAATTGTATTGCATCTTATTGCCGCTTTTCGAAACCACAACAGCAGAGAAAGGCGAATTCTCAGGTAAAATCGGCAAAGGGGCGGTGGTCACAGCAGCAATGCTGAGACTCATTGTGGTACCATCAAAAGCTGCTGTAGCAGCCAACGGAGATGCGATTGTAAGCTTTAGGGCATCCCACCAGTCCCCTGAAGCATAATCAGCATTTTTAATTGCAGATTTTAATTGTGTTTTGGTGCTATATATTTTAACATCACTTTTATTCACCCATTGTCCTAAAGACAGCCTGACATAGCTGCCTGTCATTCCAGTCACATAATCGGCCATTCCGCTGTAAAGCTCAAATACTGCCCCATCTGAAGCGGATGGAGAATTGTAGGTATTTATAACTCCTTTTTCAACCTTAGCATAAAAGGGCGAGTCTTTCATTATTACTCCAACTTGGCCCAATCCTTTACGGGTCTTCACGGTTCCTTTGTAATTCATTGTGTAAACCGGAGCTCCCAGATTTATATTTCTAGGGGCACCTGTATAGCTCGGGATCGTATAAACATAGGTAAATATGTCGGCATAAAGCCCTGGTAGCTCCGATGCCATGGCTGAGGGTTTCATTGTATAGCTTTTTCCGCCTATTTTCACTGTCACCTTTGAACCAATAGGTGCCTTACAGGAAAGAGTTATTTTCTCTCCCGGATTACGATACTCTAGGGTCTGGGGAAAAGTTGACCCTACAAGAATTTCAGCCTTACCCATTTTTGTTGGAGTCGAAGAAATAGTATTCCTATATATTACTCGGGTCACATATGAACCTTCTTGAGAAAATGTGAATATATTTGCGCCCTTTGCAAGTGGAACAAGAACCCCGAAGTGTCCTTGTCCGGAGCGGTTCTCAACTGGTCTGCCATTTAAAAGCAAAGGCTTGCCGGGGTCAGAGGAACCATTAAGATAAAACTTCTCAAAGCTAGTCCTTATATTACCCGACGGTCTTGATGCAGTGACCGGAACTCCGGCAGAAATGCCGTCTTTTTTCTCATAAATAGCTTTAATCACTGCGCCGAGAGCCGGATTGTCCGATAGAGATTTGTTGCTAAAAAAGATACTTCCTTTGACCTCAGGACTTTTGGAATTCAGTTGAAGCTGCTTCTCAAGCTCAGAAACCCCATACCATGGACTTGAAGGATCAGCATTCCCGGAGCGGTACGCTGCCTGTCCAATATACAAATCCACACCGGTACCGGACACGGTTTTGCTCCACCAATCCACCAGCTTGCTATAATCTGCCGCTGAATACCCTATGTTCCAATATATCTGCGGGGCTATGTAATCCACCAAACCTTCTTTTACCCATTTCCTTGTATCTGCATATTGGTCATAATAGGACTGCATCCCTTTTGTATCACTTCCAAGTGCATTCACAGTTCTATTTGCCCAAATTCCAAAGGGGCTTACACCAAAACGCACATTCCTAGGATTAGCTTTTAGAGCCTTTGACAACTCACTGATAAGGGAATTCACATTTGCTCTTCGCCAGTCATGCAAGTCGCTATAGGCCGCTCCATACGTTGTAAATGCAGCCTTATCATCGAAGTCCTTACCCGGATAGAAATAATCATCAAAATGTATCCCGTCAACCTCATAATTTTCAACAATTTCAAGTACTCCCTCGATAACCAGTTTTCTAACCTCAGGAATACCAGGATTATAGTAAAGGTTTCCGTCCGAATGTTTTACTACCCACTCGGACTGTAGTCGTGAAGGATTTGAAGCCTCCAAAGATTCAAAATCATGTATGGGGTCACCAGCGGTTTTTTTAGTAATCCTATAGGGATTTATCCATGCATGCAGCTCGATTCCACGCTTATGCGCCTCTGCAATCCAAAATTCCAAAGGGTCAAAATCATTAACTGGCGCAAGTCCCTGCTTTCCAGTCAGATACCTAGACCAAGGGAAAACTCTGGATTTATAAAGTGCATCCGATGTGGGGCGAACCTGTAAGAAAACAGCATTAAAGCCCATGTTATCAGCATCGTCCAGTATTTTCAAAGCTTCACTTTTTAGTGCCTCCGCATCATTGGTTGGTTTTGAAGGGTAATCAATATTCAGCACAGTTGCAACCCATACCCCTCGAAGCTCCCGCTTCACAGCGGAATCAGGTGCGGCAGAGCCTGTCAAGGTCGGCAATGCTAATGAAAGAATAAGTAAAAAACTGATGATTTTCGAAATGTGCTTCATAATTTACTCCTTAATAAGCAAAATTTAATTTGGCCTCATTTTCCAAAACGCCATGTAACATTATGTTAAGTGATAGTTAATTTGGTAATTCTACATGGGTATTTAAATGCCCTGCCTTTCTAATGCTTTTTAATGTATTTGTAATAATAGTTTAATTGGAATTTAGCGTATATGCTTCAAATCTGTATTGTGCTTTTCGCACATATGAATCAATGAAAGTATTTTGAACATTAGGAATTTAACTTAAAATGTTTAGAGCAAAACATTTTGTACATTAATTCTTTTCATTTAGGTAATAATGTATTTAGGATTAAAAATTAAGCCTGAAATATAACCAATAAAATACTAAAAATGTACCAAGGAGGATTTCTAATGAAGGCTAAAGTCATAATACTAGCATTAGCATTGATAGTTGCATTGGTAGGGTGTGCACAACCTGCTCCACCAGCAACGCCAACACCTACACCAACGCAGGCAGCAACACCGACACCTACACCGACCCAAACCTCACCACCTGAAACTACCCCAGATGTGACAACATCCGCTTCAATAGTTGCTGAGGAAGGTCCATTCCTAAAGGCTATAAGCAGCACAGGTACTTGGATTATTTGTTTAACTAATGATTTGACAGTTAATAAAGACCTTGTACTAGATGGCGAGTTCAAGAATGGCAAAAAGGACGAAGCAGGTAAGGATATTATTCAACGTAAGATAGCTCTATACGCACAGGATGATAAGCGTAACGTAACAGCCAGATATAATTTGACTGCGCCAAAATTAACTGTGAACAGCCCAAATGCGAGGATTCAAAGCGGGACCTTCAAAGGTGACGTATATGTCTCCGCAAAGAACTTCCAGTTAGTAGACGCAACAGTTACCGGAAACGTGTATTTTACTACCGATGATGCCAAGGCTACCTTTAAAATGGATGAGAAGAGCAAAATCAGTGGAAAGCAAGAATTAAAGAAGTAACTTTTCCTTAAAATTAAAAATAAATCCCTGCTATGGATTATATTCATAGCAGGGATTTATTTTTATGTATCAGTTTAGTCTCCAGTCGGAGTTACAGAATCGCCCTCTACCATAAGAACAGCTGTAGGCTCTTTTACATAAGGACGGTGCATGATACCCTTTGGAACTGTTATTCCTTGGTGCGGCTCTAACTTTACCGTCTCATTTTCAAATTCAATAAACAGTTGCCCTTTAAGAATAAAGAAAAACTCATCTTCTTTATCATGCTTATGCCAGTGGAACTCACCCTCATTAAAAACCCCCAGCCGCACCAAACTGTCATTTACCTTGCACAAAGTCTGGTTATACCATTTCTCTTTGCAAGAAGCTATAAGCTTCGGCACATCTATAAGCTCAAGAAACCCAAAATCTGAAGCCATGTGGATTATGTATTTTTGATTTTCACCCATTATTTAACCTCCTTATAAATATTGTCATCAAAGGCTTGTTAATTTACTTAAATTATATCATAAAGCTTCACAATGAATATTCCCCCCAGAATATTATCCTGCACTTGCAGATATATTTGGAAAAAGCTAGAATAGTATGAAAGAGATATCTCAACCAAAAAGAAGGGGCAATAGGTGTACTTATGATAGACTTATATAAAAACCTCATAAGCAATTTAAGCTACGTAGTCATTATCGCTTTCGTTATCTCCAATTTGCCTGTATTTAAAAGGATAATACAGAAGGATGAATTCAAGAGATCTGATCTTGTTGTGCTATCCTTAACCTTTGCCGTATTTGGCATAATAAGCACATATGCCGGTACAGATGTAAATGGTGCTATAGCCAATACAAGAATCATTGGAGTAATGACCGGCGGTATTCTTTGCGGCCCGTTTGTGGGTATTGTATCCGGTATTATAGCAGGTATTCATAGACTTCTTTACGATATTGGCGGGATAACCTCTATACCTTGTGCTATAACTACAATTCTTGCAGGTTTTGTTTCTGCTGTTATATATAAGAAGGGCATCAGATATGAAAAATGGTTCTACGGGTTAATTGGGGGCATTGCAGTGGAAAGTATTGAAATGATTCTCATTCTGCTCATGTCCAAGCCCTACTCCAGCGCCCTTTTTATTGTAAAAAGCATCTACTTTCCCATGAGCTTTACAAATGCACTGGGTATATGTGTTTTAGTAATGCTTATACAGAATGCTTTTAAAGAAAAAGAGCAAATAGCCGCAAAACAGGCTCAGCTTGCACTCGAAATTGCCAATAAAACACTTCCCTATTTCAGAGAGATAAATACTGACTCCTTAAAAAAGATATGCTCAATAATAAAAGACTCAACAGGAGTTGCTGCCGTTGCGATTACTGATAACAGTACAATCCTGGCTCACGTGGGTCTGGGCTCAGATCATCATATAAGCGGCGAGCCTATCCAGACTTCCTCTACCGGACAAGCTATCAAGGATGGGCGAATGCGTATTCTAAATTCTCCGGAAGAAATAGAGTGCTCCTCAGAGAACTGTCAGCTAAAATCCGCACTTCTGGTACCTCTTAAAGAGGGGGATGAAGTCAATGGAACCCTGAAACTATATTATGCTAAAGAGAATGGCCCCTCCTACACAGATGAAAAACTGGCTGTCGGCTTATCACAGCTGATATCAACTCAGATGGAAATAAGCAAGGTAGGCAAGCTGAAGGAATTGGCCACTAAAGCAGAAATCAAGGCACTTCAGGCACAAATAAACCCGCATTTTCTGTTTAATGCATTAAACACGATAGTAGCCCTGCTGAGAATCAATCCTGATAGTGCCAGAGAGCTTATAGTTAATCTATCTACTTATTTGAGGTACAGCATAGAAGAGACAAGCACCTTCGTAGATATCAGCAAGGAGCTTCAACAGGTTATGGCATATATAGAAATAGAAAAAGCGCGGTTTGGGGATAAGCTTAATGTAATCTATGATATTGATGAAAGCATCCATATCAAAATACCATCACTTATAATTCAACCTATTGTGGAAAACTCAATCAAGCATGGAATTCTAAAGGGTTCCGGCTCTGGCAATGTAAGGATTGAAATTAAAAACCATGGTTCAAATGACGTTAAGGTGACTATTGAAGATGATGGCATTGGCATTCCCCAGGCCTTCATTGACAGCATATATGCCGGGGCCGTCAGTGAGAATAAAATCGGCATGGCAAATGTCGATGTCAGACTTCGTCATATATATGGCAGTGGGCTGACAATTGAGCGTCTTGCTATAGGAACAAGAATCAGTTTTATCCTTAATGATAGTAATAAGTAATAAAGACTTCTGTTAAGGAATTCAAACGACCACGGAAGCCTTTTACGAAACTCATTTTAAAGCTTTTTGTATTCTATTTTAGTGGGGTGAACGCATGAATTGTATTATTGTAGATGATGAATATCCTTCAATACAAGAGTTAAGCTATTTCATTACTAATTTCAGTTCTATAAAAATACTTGAGCAGTTTGATAACAGTATTAAAGCCCTTGAATATGTACATAGACATTCTGTTGACGTGGTTTTCCTTGATATAAATATGCCTAAGCTAAATGGAATGGCTTTCAGCAGAGCTGTAAGCACATTAGCAGTAAAACCCATTTTTGTATTTATTAGTGCCTATAGTGAATATGCCATTGAAGCCTTCGAGGTTTCTGCTTTTGATTATATTTTAAAGCCATATTCAGAAAGCAGAATAGCCGATACCTTGAAGAGACTTGAAAATTGCAAAACTGCCAAATGCCGCTCCAGCAAAATGACTTTGTGGAAAAATGATAAGCTCTTCGTTTTAAATACCACTGACATATATTATTGCGAGGCTCATGCACATGAAGTATACGTATATACAAAGGATGATAAGTTTAAAGTTTCCATAAGTATTTCTGATTTTGTCAAAAGACTTCCTGAAGATATTTTTTATAGATGTCATCGCTCCTATATTATTAATACTGATAAAATAACAGAGATCATACCTTGGTTCAATAACACCTATATGCTTAAGCTGCAAGGGTTGGATTCAGAGATTCCGGTAAGCAGGCAAAACATATTACAATTTAAAAAATTAATGGGCATATAAATGCATTTTATGTGCCCATTTTGTTATTTAATGCTATATTAAATGTTTGCTTGCTCATTTCTTATATAATTGTAATGATATTATATCACTGCAAAATAATAGCGCAAACATGCGCGCAAGGAGGTAAGGTATGAATATTCTTGTTCTTATTGGTATTGGAACGCTGATACTTGTTGCAGCGTACTTCACCTACGGAAAGTTCGTCTCCAAGAAGGTATTCGAGCTTGACGATTCAAGAGTGGTCCCCTCCGTTGAAATGGAAGACGGTGTGGACTATGTTCCGGCGGATGCAAAATACCTGGCAGGCCAGCACTTCTCAGCTATTGCGGCTGCAGGTCCGGTAACAGGCCCTGTAATTGCAGGTATGACCTTCGGTTGGTTCCCAACTTTCCTTTGGATTATTTTTGGTACTATTTTTATCGGCGGTATTCATGACATGGGCTCTCTAGTCGCTTCAATCCGTCACAAAGCGTCTGGTATTGCAGATACAATGAAAAATTATGTTTCCAATCGAGTCTGGATTCTTTTCAACGTTTTCATATTTTTTACTCTTGTAATGATAATTGTTGCTTTCACAGATATTACGACTTCTTCCTTTGTTAACACCATCGAATTGGCTGACGGTGCAGTCGTCGGCGGCGGTGCAACAGCAACCTCTTCAATTTTATACTTGATTCTGCCTATAATCATGGGCTTTGTTCTAAAATACACTAAAATGAAGCTCAGTGTAGCTACGCTGATTTTCCTGCCGCTGGTTGCGGTTTCGATCTGGATAGGTCAATTCATCCCATTCAGCCTGCAGGATGCTCTGGGGCTGGCTTCTCCCAAGGATGCTCAGAAGATATGGAACTTTGTCATCATAGCCTACTGTTTCATCGCTGGAATTGTTCCAGTATGGGCCCTCCTACAGCCTCGTGGCCACTTGGGTGGTTACTTCCTGTACGCAACACTTATTGTAGCGTTCATTGGCGTCATTTTTGGCGGGTTTGAAACACAGTACCCAGCTTGGACTAATGCATTTGGTAGTGATGGCTTCTGGTCTCCCATGTTCCCGATGCTCTTTATTACCGTCGCATGCGGTGCCTGCTCCGGTTTCCATAGCTTGGTCGGTTCCGGAACAACCTCTAAACAATTGGCAAAGGAAAGTGACGCGAAACCAATCGGCTATGGCGTGATGCTAGCTGAAGCGGTTGTCGCCCTGATCGCATTGTCGACTGTTATGATTCTTCCTAAAGGCGATCCGATTCTGAGCAAATCACCAAACTTCATCTATGCCAACGGCCTTGGCTCTTTCATGACATTAATCGGTCTCGGCAAAGCCTTTGGTATTTCCTTCGGATTGATGGCTTTCACAACCTTCGTATATGACACCCTTGACGTCTGCACAAGACTCGGCCGCTACATCGTCCAGGAACTCACCGGCATGAAGGGCTGGACCGGACGTATTGTATCAACCTTATTGATTGGCGGAATTCCGTTGATCCTGATGTCAATCAACCTGACGGATCCGGCTGGAAAACCCATTGCAATCTGGAGTCTGTTCTGGAAGACCTTCGGTTCATCCAACCAATTGCTGGCTGCTCTGGCGCTCATCGGTATCACAGTCTGGCTGCAAAGAACCGCTAAAAACCGAAAAGCATGGTTGGTAACGATAATTCCTTCTATCTTCATGTTCATCATGAGCACCTGGGCTTTAATCAGAACCTTCGCATCCTACACATTCAAAGAAGGTGCCTTCGTGATGCCGGTTGGAACCAATGTCATTGTCCCGATTCTGTGTCTTATTTATATTATCCTTGCAATCTGGGTAGCCATTGAGTGTACACCGGTTATCAGCAGGAATGCCAAGCGCAAGGATGATTCACTGCCATTAGAAGCTTAAGTTTTCAGCATTGCAGTGGTAGCTACAGAATTTGTTATGTAAATAACCAACCCCCGCAGACAACTGCGGGGGTTATTTTTACAATATAAAGTCAACTATCTTATCCAGTTCTTCATATACTTTCTTTTCAGTCAAATCTCCATTATTTGAGAAGCTTAGCATTATCAGTCCATGTATTGCATATATGAATGTCTTTGCTACTACTTCGATGTCCTGCTCCCGCAATCTCCCCTCAAGCACCAAGCCCTTGAAGGTTTCCTTCCAAATTGCATCAAAATCAGGTACTTCTTTTTTATCTGCAGTTTTATTATCAGGTTTGCTCAAGGGGCAAAAGTAGAAAAATTCAAAAACATTGGGATTCTTGAAGTAATATTCAGTATATATTCTTATGCCCTTTTTTACTTCTTCTATATCATATGTTGTCCTCTGCATTTTTTTCTGCAATGCTTCAACAAGCTCTTCTACCATGACCTCTTTGACTTCCCACATCAATTCGTTGAGGTCTGCAAAATAATTATATATTGTGGCATATGAGTAACCCGCCATATCTGCTACTTTTCTTACTGAAACACTCGCATAACCTTCATTAATAATAATTTCCTTAGCTGCTTCTATAAAGTACATCTTAATTCTCTCTCTTTTAAGATTCCTTTTATCGTCCACTGTTTTTTCATCCATCATATTATCCTCATTTCCCTGCTTTATTGCTTTTCTTATCGCCTATTCGCTTGCTTCAGTGCATCTTCTATTGCTTTCAAAATTACTTTGCTGCTATATGTGGCTCCTGATACTATATCAACCTCTAAGGTTTGAGCTTCAACAACTTTATCTGGTATTACCTCAGCGGTTGAGCCTTGACCGTTATTATGCTTTATTAGTTCAATCTTGCTTATCTGATGATTACTAATTGTTACTTCAACTTCTGCAGCAACAGGAAATGCATTGTAGCTGCCAACGTAAACCCCATCCTCTGCCTTTGAGAAATCCACATTTGATATAGCTTGGTCCGCCAGGGTTTCCAGATTTGCCTCTATATATGCCTTAGCCCCTAGTACAGCAAGAATACCCCCAATGAATACTACTAAGACAGCTATAATTACTACTTTTCTCCCTTTCATATATCCCCCTCACTTATTATATACTTAGCAAATGCCCTTGCCATTTATAGTTTTGCTGAACCCTGCTACTACATTATTAATCTTTTTTCCCCGGTGTATGCTTGACCAGTTTACAATCCCTGTTTCACATACTTTAGCACCTTTGAAATTGCAGAGTCCTTTCATTTGTTCTATTGCACGGATCCCGCCCATAGATGGGTAAGGGAAAAATTGTGTTAAAAAGCAGGCAACCTTTTTACCGGAAATGGACTCCAGCTGCATTAAATATGCTGTCATAACCGGCGAAAGTGAAAAACCCCTTACCGGAGCACCAAATATCAAAGCATCGTATGCCGATGTTTCAGGTATACTGTTTAGCTGTATTTTTCCTGCTTCTGTTTGATCCTCGTTTACTGCAGTCACCTTGTTAAGGTCCACTGAATGCCCAGCTTTCATAAGCTCCTCTTTAAGCCTTTGAGCAACAGAAAGTGTGTTGCCGGTATAGGAATGGACTATAATACCTATTTTCATAAATAACTCCTTTTTATAGCATCTGCTAATTGCTTAAATATTAACATGTATATATATTATTAACAGTGTTAATAATATTACAAATTCTGTTAAATGTCAATAGAAATAAAAAAGAATCAAAACTCGAATAACTACAAGTTTTGATTCTTATCTCAACAGTAACCTAGAACCTGGATGATGAGCCTCCTCCTCCGGAGCGGCCGCCACCACCTGAGTTACCGCCACCACCGCCTCCACCTCTTCTTGCAGAAGCTGCTGCCATTCTTAAAATGAAGAAGGTAACCTGACCCCCAGTTAATACAAAATCTAATATTATTAATATCAAAATTATAATCCCCAAAATGATTGCCAATATTGGATGCTCTTGAATAAAGTTGTTTCCTGTATTGGTTTGCCGTCTTGTCTCGCTGCTATCAGGATATTGAACGCTATCCTCATCACCATTGACAATACTGCAGATATCCAGGTATATAGCACTTACAGCCTCATCGATACCCTTTTCTTTGTTCAGCAGAGAAAACTTTACAAGAAGCTTATTACTTTCAAGGTCCGTTAAGACACCTTCATAGCCATATCCTACTTCAATTCTGGATTCTCTCTCCTGCTCACTTAGTATAAAGAGAATGCCCTTATCCTTAGTGCCTATTTTCCACTTATTAAAAAGGGTATTGGCATACTCCTCAATAGTGCTGCCGTTTAATGTATCTATGGTAACAAACACCACCTGGCCACCTTCAGTGGATTTAAACGTGCTTTCTCCAAGCCTTACTATATCTTGACCAGTACTTGGGTCCAGCATCTTGGCAAAGTCATTGAAATAAAACTCTGCTGTGGGATTTGGTATTTTGGGTTCTGCTGCTTGGACACCAACTATTCCCAAGCTCATTGTAGCTAAAAGCAAAATTATAAGAAACGCTGCTGGCAGCCTTAGTAGTTTCACTCACATGCCTCCATCTTTAAAAATTTCTATTTATAGATGAACAACTCTAAAATCATGTTTTAGAGTTGTCATCTATGATTCTTTGCATATACAGACTTATTCTAAAATTTCACTTCTGGTGCCTTTTCTGCACCGGCTTCTGCCTTTATATATGGGAACTCGTTATATCCCAATATTCTTGCTGCCATATTTGTCGGGAACACCTTGATTTTCTTATTATATATCTTCACATTATCATTATAGTATTTTCTGGCTACTGCAATTCTGTTTTCAGTGCCTTCAAGCTGCACTCTCAAGTCCTGGAAACCTTCATTCTGCTTCAATACCGGATAGTTCTCAGTAATAGCCAGGAGTCTTCCCAAAACTGAAGAAACCCCTTCATTTGCATTGATTTTATCCTCCAAAGTTGCCGCACCTGCCAGTTTTGCCCGTGCTTCTGCAAGCTGAGTGAAAATCTCCTGTTCTTTTATAGCTTGACCTTTTACTGTTTCTACAAGGTTTGGTATCAAATCAGCTCTTCTTTGATATTGTACTTCAACATCTCCCCAAGAAGCGTTGACATCCTCACTAAGATTTACAAAACTTTTTTGCACACCCATAAAGTAAACAGCCAGTATAACAGCTATACCTATAAAAATTACCAGAGTCTTATTTCTCATTTTTTTACCTCACTTTTATTTGTTTTATTTTTCTGAATCAAATCGGTACCATGCGAATTCATTAATATAGAATATATCATATAGCCCAAAACTTTGAAAGCCGCATACTATACTGATATTAATCGATTTAGTTTTACTTAGTTGAAATTACTTAAACCCGTTATCCTATCCTTTTGGATATAGCTGCAGGTCATTGTATCTCGCTATTGCTCGTAAATCACTAAATATTTTGCATTTAGGTCAATTTTGTCTTCAGCTGCAGGTCTTTTAATGCTTTGCGGGAGATAAAATATTTGCTGATTACAACATAAGTAAAAAAGAAATGGTTAGTAATCAATAAATGTTTATTAACCATTCCTTAATATTATTCTATATGCCCTTGTGATTTATCAACAATTTCATTACACATTTTCCAATCTAGACATCACATTGCTCAATTTCTATGGCGTAATCTCCGCAGGCAAAACATACCGGAATACTTACAACATAACTATTATCCACAACCCCCTGCTTTAAAAGCTTGCTGTAGGAGGAGCCCTCGTAATCCTTTGATATGCTGCTTATTACATATCTGCCTTTCTTTGTGAATACAAAAAAATGATACTCGAGGAACTTGAAATACTTATCTTTTTCTTTTTTGCCCGCCAGGCAGTTTTGACATGGATGATCATAGTATTCTATTTGAAAATCAGCTGCCTCCTGCTGCCTTAGCAGCTCTATTATATCAGACCTTTCAATCCCTGTAACCGGATGCTCTTCATCATTGATTTCATAGCTGCAATTATCCTCACCAAGCTCGTACTCTTTGCTGTTATAAACAAATTTATATTTTTCCATACTACACCTCTTCATTTATTAAAATTGCTTTTTTCTATTTTGTACCCTATCATATGATATACCCGATTATTAAAGTATCCCTCGTCATCGACTCTATTAATCTCAATAAAATTGATGCTTTCCAAAAGGCTTATTGACTTTAGGTTTTGCTCTTCTGTATATGCCTCTAAGGCCTTTAAATTCATCGCATCAAAGCCATATTCAACTACACTTAATAATGCTTCTTTCATTAAGCCCCTGCCTTGATAATCAGGGATTATTCCATAGCCTAATTCACCGCTTTCCGGCTCTTTATCAATATTCCATATGCAAATAGAGCCTATTACCTTATTTGACTGCTTGTGTTCGATTGCCCATATAATCCATTTATCATCTTCTATACCCTTATTCATCTTGTCTATATATAGCTTTGTTTCATCAGTGTCCGAATCTGGTTTTGTATCCGTGTGCTCATTCATCCTTGGATCATTTCTCATTTCAAGTAAATCATTGATATCATTATGGCTCATTCTTCTCAATATCAGATTATTTGTTTCTATCTTAGGGAAGGTCCCAAAACTCATCACATTTATCTCCCACTTACTCGTATTTTTGGTGTTTCAGAGCAATCTATACTCCTATGTTAACCCATCCATTTCTACAGTATATTCCATGTATAGAATAAAAACAACAGTAATTAGAGGAGGCTGGTGCGCACAGATAGGTTCCCAAAACACTTGCAGCTTCATATTATGTATATATCCTATAGATTAGCAGGCTCGTCCTAACAGGAGGTGAGTAAAGTGTATAGACAAAATCCAAGAATTCCGAAATCCTGCCCCGAAGGCTTTAAAGGAAGATATGTCGTATCCCACGGGGACACTCTATATACATTATCACAAATATTTAGAGTGAGGCTAGAAGCGCTATATTCGGCAAACCACCATATCCCCAACCCTAATCTCCTTATTCCTGGAGACGTCCTATGTGTTCCCTCACTAATACCTATCCCATGCTGTGTTGAGCTTCAAAAGAAAGGCAGGCTGCCCTTTGGAACTGGTGCAGCGGCATATGCAAACTTTGGACCCCAGGGGGGGCAAGCAATAAGTGTCCTTGCAACACTTCCAGACCCATCCTACTTTGGAAACTATGATATATATATTACAACTGCTTACTTTAGAGATATCGGCGGCTTTGGAAACCAACTATTCCCTACCCCGGAGAGTCCGCCCACATGGTCTACCAGAATTGACTTTCCCACTGTTGTATCTCTTTCTTATGATACGAGAATAACAATCCAACCATCAAATTCAGAAACAGGCTTATCAGGTAATGAGATATATGAAGGCTCCTTAAATGAATGCGGCAGCTGCAAATAGATACGCAGGGATAGTCCTTCTATCCCTGCTATACGTATATGTGCATACTATTACTATGGACATGCTCTTCCATCCGGTTAAAATAATCGCTTAATCTTCTTGGTCCTGCAAGCACTTCCCTCCCTATGAACAATGTGCCGTCATCCTTTGTTTTACAATTCCATTTCACAAGCATTATATGCCCATCCGCAATTTCGATTGCCGTTATGCATCGGGGATGGACGCAGCTTCCATCATTGAAGTATGGGGGCTCACCTGGCTCAGGAAACATGGGTCTATGAGTATGCCCGGCTATAAGCATCTGCTTTTCTTTTATAACCCACTCGGTAAGCTTCTTTTCTGCTGCCTCTTTTTTTCCGTAATTCTTTGCTGTTCTTGTTGGGTCATTTACTCCGAAGGTATTAAGTGGTCTCCATAGATATCTGACCAAAAACCTTGCCAGCTTCCACAGCGTGTAATTCAGAAAGTCGACTTGGTGCCCATGTACCAGAAAAATTTTGTCACCTGTTGACCTATGTCTCAGTACCAAACCCTCATGGAACCTTATATCTTTGAATAAGGAAATATATCGTTTCTCCGGCTCGTTATAATATTGATGCAGGTTTTTCTTTACAAACCCATTGTCGCCCTTTATCATATCATGATTCCCAAAGATTAAATAAAGCCTGCCTTCTTTGAAAAATTTGGACAGCAGCCAGAAAACGTCGCTGTGTACCTCCTTGATGTCGGAAAGCCTTCTATTTTCCCAAAGCTCATCTCCATCACCTATCTCTATATAAGTGAAGTTTTTATTATAGTAATGGGTTAAGGCAGCAAAATAAAGGTTTTGATTCTTGGAAAAATCGTCTGCCCAACTCCCATCACCCCTATGGCAATCACTCATCAAAACAATCCTTGAGGAATCATCAAAAGTAATCTGCTTCGCTCCTTCAAAAACCTGGGATAAACGCTTCAATATATCCACTTCCAACCACACCTCACAAAGGCGCTAACCCTTTTATATACAATATATTCAGCTGAGGAAGGATTGGAAACTAATACAAAAGGCAGGAATCAAATTCCTGCCTTTTACAATTATGCTAAATAATTCTTGATTGTTTCATACACCTCAAATAATAGCTTATTCTTACCCATGTTTAGAATTGCATCATAGATCTCAGGTGCTTGTTCTCGGATCGCATTCATTTTGTCCGTGAAATTATCATATGGACCTGTGATTTCCTGATACTTATCGCATAGCAGCTTATTCTTCCTTTGTGTCAGCCAGTCTGTTTCTGATATCCTTGTAAACGGCTGAGATGTGTGCGTTTCGCCAAACACAAGCCCTACTATATTCCTATCTATCAGGATTTCACTATCTGAATACCCTGCCCTCTTCAAGCCTCCAACAAAGGCATTACGCATTGCGATATCCTTTAGGCCAATAGTTAAATACATCGTTAATTCTGAAGGCTCTGAGAACTCCCCAAGTTTAAAGCCTGTCAACCACCAGTGTTTATCTTTCCGTGTAAAGAGTATTTTATCATCCTTTACCAAGGAGTAAGACATATACAATAGCTCTGCATTGCTTGCACATTTATAAAAAGTACCATTGAAGAAGCCGGGGATGTTTAGATCAGGTTCTTCTGTTGTGTATACCCCTATCTCACCGCCGCTGGTCATACCATACTGCCCTTTCCAAAACTCAATCAGCCATCTCTTGCCACCATACTCAAAGTAAATCGGTTCACAGTCTATAATCATACTGAAGGGCGCAGATGCTTCATCATACAGGCGGCAGTATCCCATTTTCCTCTGCCACGGATCCATTTTGGAATAAAATATATCTTGGTCTGGATCATAGGTATAGCCTGCATTATCTATTGCTTCATATAGTGTATCATCATCCATACTATTTCTCCCCCTAACATTAGCTAACCACCTTGCAGCAGGTCGGTAGAATATCACTGCAACTGCCAATACAGAAACCACAATAATGGGAATCCAAAAGTACAAATTACTTCCTTCCAAGAATTGTATCATAACCACCCACTCCAATATATTATTCTAGTGCATAATATTCTTGAAGCAGCTATTATGTTAAAAATTATATAGCACAAGACAAAAAACCTCTGCTGTACAAATTCAGCAGAGGTTTTCAACTATTATTCTCTTTTCCAAACTTAAAAAATTATACCACAAATCTTTTGAAAACATCCTCTTTTGAAGGAATGGAAGGGATTCCGCCAAAGCCTTCAATGCATATCGAAGCCGCTGCGTTGGAAAAGGATAAAATCTCATTTAGATCATGTACTGTGAGTTCATTCAAATCACTTTTTTGCAGAATCTGATGTACCGCAGCCCCAAAGAACGAATCACCTGCTCCTGTAGTATCAACAACCTTGCTTTTATATCCACTTACAATTCCGTAGCCGCTTCTATGATAATAGAAAGAGCCCTTTTCTCCAAGTGTAACACATACCAGTTTTATTCCATCCTTATATAATGTTTCTGCTGCTTTATAAAAATCATTCTCACCGGTTAATAGAGCAGCTTCTTCTTCAGAGACTTTAACAATATCAGCATATTCCAACCCCATTCTCATGCCTTTAACGGCTTCTGCCTCAGAAGCCCATAAGGCTGGCCGATAATTTGGGTCATAGGTAATGAGCTTGCCCTTTTCCTTTGCATACTTCACAATATTCAAAACAGTAGCCCTGCTGGGTTCATTAGTAAATGAAAGTGACCCAAAATGCAGCGCTCTCGTCTTATCCAACAAAGAATAATCCACTTCAGCTTTCTCCAGCATAACATCTGCGCAGCCCTTCCGATAAAAGCTAAAGCTGCGGTCTCCGCTTTCATCAAGATGTACAAAGGCCAATGTTGTATTGTATTCTTCAGAATACACAAGCCCAGACACATCAATACCCTGTGCCTCTAGTACCTTCCCCAGGTGAATACCAAATTGATCCTTTCCTACCTTGCCGATAAACCCTGTCTTTGAACCTAGTTTCTGAGCCATGGTAAGCATATTGCAAGGCGCTCCCCCCGGGTTCTCCTTGAAGAATATACCCTGCTCGTTTTTTATAGGTGTGAAATCAATTAACAATTCCCCTACTGCAATTATATCAAACATTTCGCTCACCTAATACAGTAGTATATTCGTTGCAAAGGGGATGTAAAATAGGCTCATCCTCTTCAACCTTTGAAAACCTGCTGACATCTTCTGCATTAAAATTGTCTGTGTTGTCATCGTTAATGGAGGATACCTCTCCGCAGACCAGATCCTCGCAGCCTTCCTTAGCCCAGAACAAATGATAAACATAAGGTCTAAGTGTAATGCTGTTACCGGGATAAATGTCTATTTGCTCACCGGCAGCAAAAATATATGTTACTCCATCCATATCAACAGTGACCTTTGATTCATAATCTACTTCGCCATTCTCTAAAGAATTATATAGCTTGATCGCTAATACTCCACCTGCTCTGTTTATTATATCTTCTGTCTTGCTTGCATGGTAGTGGAGCGGTAGTCTTTGCCCCGCTTTTAAAAGAATAAGCTTTTCTGCGTACGGGGTACCAACCCTGCTGTCTATTAAAGAGCCATTTCTAAGGGTAAATAGGACTGCACCAAATTCATTAAACCTGTCTTTCCCAAAGTCTGTTATATCCCAGCCAAGCATAACATCCTTAATGATATCAAGGTTTCTTTCACCTGATTTCCATTCCTCTAAAGTCCAATAGCCGAAGGGCGGAAGCTTAATATTTCTTTTCTCCAGTAATTCCTTTGCCCACTTAATTCCTTTATTTATTTCCGAACGTCTCATATTTGACCTCCTAATATAATTGATTTGTTAACATTATACAGCCTTACGCTTATTATAAATGATGTGCAATAACCGGGGCGGCGTGGAAACCGCCCCCTACATATGATTTTTCCGTAGGGGCGGGTTTCCATGCCCGCCCGAATATGACGCATCTTTCTACAAGTGTGTTATAGATTTATGCTTATCCTAATATATTATGGATAACTTGTTTTTAGAATTGCTCGATTATAAGCTGATACGACTTGAAGTCAATCAGATTTTCATCCAAATCTCTTGGCTCCACCACATAAAAGCTTGGGGGATTCTCCGAAGGCACTCTGCAGGTTTCCACATGGGGGTAGTATGGATTCATTAAGCTCTTCTGTAGCTTTAACAGGGTTTACAACTATTTTCATATTACCTCCTTGTTAAAATTACTTTGTAACCTTATGTAACTAACTAATTAAATTCTATCACCTTTTTAATTGCAGGTCAAAAAGAAAAGCAATCTTTCTGAAAATAAATTTCTGAAAAATTGCTTTTAAAGCATCGCGTATGTCAGGATGACATTAATACTCTATTAACTTAGCTCTACAGATTTAAACACTTCATTTATTACTAATGCAACACTTCCAATGCAGATCCTGTCTGGATCAATCTCGCTTATATAAACCGGAGTATTCATAGCATTGTTTGAAAATACATTAGCATCAATAGCCTGTTTTACTGCCGAAGCGAAGTACCGGCTCTCTATTGGAACAATGCCGCCTAGCACCACTGCCTGAGGGTTAAAAATGTTAATTAAGTTTGCTACACCAGCCGCTAATATCTTACCGCTATCAGTTAGAACCTTCTGAACCTCTGGTTCAGCCTCCAGTTCTATGACATTTTTAAAACTGAAGTCTTGCTCTGATATTCTAAGCGCTTTAACCACTTCATTTGTTATTGCACCAGCTGAAACATACATTTCAACACATCCACGATTACCGCAATAGCAATCTTTGCCTCCATAATCTATAATAGTATGGCCAAACTCACCAGCTACTGAACTATAGCCCTCATATATTGCATTGTTGTTTACAATTCCGCAGCCTACACCTTGATCTACAAAAACATAGATGAAGCTCCTGATACGTTTGCCGACACCGAACCAAAGCTCACTTAAGGTTCTCGTTCTGGCAACATTATCAATGAATATCGGCAAATCTGTTTTTGATTCGAACCACGCTTTGACATCTATTTTCTCCCACCCTCTCAGGATAGAATTCTCGATATCTTTAATATGCTTGAAATTCGTACCCGGCGTACCAATACCGATTCCGGCAAGCTTCCTGCGATCAATTTGATGACTGCTTATCAGCCTTTCAATATTCTCATTGATCTTTTCAAGCATTTCCTCAGGTGTCATATGCAGAGCTTGCGGCGATTCCCACCTGTCAATTACATTGCCCCCTAAATCCGTAAGGACCATAGTTGTCTTTATTGCAATTTCAACACCAATTATATATAATGCCTCTTGATTGAGTGTGATCAGGCTTGGCTTCCGCCCTCCGCTGGAATCTCCCTTACCCACTTCTTTAATAAGATTTTCGCTTATTAAACCTTCAACAATTCTCATAACACTCGGAAGTGCTAGCTTCGTTATCCTTGAAAGCTCAGAGCGGCTTATAACCCCGTGCATGATAATTAATTTTATAATGATATTACGGTTTATACGCTTTAATAGTTCAGGTTTCCCGGTTACCATCTCTGAAGACATTTTTTTCTCCTAACAACACATATTATTCCACAGCTGTTATTCTATCCAAATCAACTTTTTTCCTGCATTGCCCTTGAAACTTTGTCTCTTTTCTCTCGTCTAAATTATAACAATAAGAAGAGGAGAGATTTAGATGAGAAAAGTACAATTGTGTTTGCTTTGCATAAGTATTCTTTTAATAACACTTGGGTGTGCTAAAAACAATGATCCTATTGGTTTTCGAGGTGAGATAACAAAGCTTGATACCAACGAAAACAATAAGCAGATCACTATTTTGGTAGAGGGAAAGCAAGAGAAGGATGTATCCTACGATAAGGCATATGTTGCAATAACAGATAAAACAAAAATTTATAAGGGTAATAGCAACAAAAGCATACCCATTACTGAGCTTAAAGAAGGACAAAAAGTAGAAGGTGTTTTTGAAGGGGCTGTAGCAGAGTCTTATCCTGTTCAAGGAGCTGCGAAGGTTATCAGAATACTAGAGTAATAAATCAGCCAGGGGAGGAAGCAGTCTTTACCCCTGGCTAACTTTTACACATCATGTAATAATCCATAGTGGAAGTTTCCTCGAAGCCACAAGATATATATAGATTCAAAGCGTTTTTATTCTTTACAGCTACTTGAAGCATTATGTTCTCGGCGTTATTTTCTTTAAGCTTTTCTATTGCCCTCATCAAAGTCTCTCTCCCGTAGCCCTTCCCTCGATACTCCGGAAGCACTCCCAAGCCATATATGCCAGCAACAGCGCCGCTCATTTCCAAATGAACCTTCCCTACAGTTCTATTATCAACTTCTGCTATGTAAATAACCAAGCCGCGTTTTTCCTCTTCCTCAGGCATCAAAATATCCTCTTCTTTATATTCGATGCCAAAATAATTGGAATTCTGCCTAGTAACTTCTTCTGCATCATTATTGGTAGCTTTTCTTAATACTACATTGTTCAGGCTTGCGTCCTGCTTTACATTGCTTCTTAAATACATCTCATACTCTGAGCTATCATAGTCAGCACCTGTATGCTTGATAAAGCCCAATCCGGAAATAGAATTGTGATCACTTAGCAAAAGCATTTTTTGTAACGTCCTTCTGCCCCATTCGTCTTTTACCAAAGAAAAAAGTCTTTTGAATACTCCCCGACCTCTATACTCAGGGTGTACCATACCATTTACTTCTATAGCATCTCCACCATAATGGCCTATTCCAACATAGCCAATAAGCTTGTTTTCATCATAATACATAAACTCATTGATACTATCTAAGCTTTCGTTTTCCTTCTCCGCCCTGTTCAATTTATAATCCAGCTCTAACTTCAGTGTTGTTTTATCCATTTCTAAGCAAAGCTTTTGTAGATTGTTGATATCCTCATAATCATTCTTATCTAATTTTTCTTTTAATTTTATGTTAGGGTTTTTTATTTTAATCATTTTTTTATCCCCTTTCATCCTACCTTCTGAATCAAGGTATAAGCTCAGTTAAAATGCTAAAAATATATGTTATATGTTTTTGGTGATAGTATTTTACTCACATGTGAATTACAAAGAAAGCTGGTGCATTAGATGGATATATTCTCACGCCACGAACTAATAAAAGTTAATGATGGATACACCTTAGTCCTGTATGTTGACAGGCATACAAGTGAATTTGCAGAGGACTTTTTCAGTATGCTTGACAGCAAAAGAAAAGATCTGCAAAAAGGCACTCTGAATTATATAAAAAACTATATTAACGAAAATTACCGCGATACCAAGATTGATACCGTAAATATAATGCTTGGTTCATTACTTGTTGCCTCTATTGCCTACAGTCCCGTTGCTGCTTCTTATGCTCCCTCACTCTCTCCGGCAAAAAAGGTACAGGTTCAGACAAGTACTATGTATATAGTCAAAGCCGGTGATACCTTGTATGGTATTTCGAAAAAAACAGGAACCACCGTGGATTTAATAAAGAAGATGAACAACCTAATCAGCAATACAATATATCCCGGACAACAGCTTAAAATTCAAAAACCCAAAGATACCACCCTGCCCACGACACCGGTCATAGCTGCAAACAACTTAATACTCGTAAACAAAACACATAGCCTTCCTACAGGTTATGTACCAAAGAATTTAACAGCTCCAAATGTAACCTCTGCGAACAAATCAAAAACAATGATGACAGCGGAGGCTGCCAAAGCACTTGAAGCTCTCTTTGCAAAAGCAAGGCAGGACAACATAAAGCTTACTGCTATCTCTGGTTATCGCTCTTATGAGCGTCAAAATGCTATTTTTGCATCCAACATCAATAAATACGGTTCTGCTGCTGCAGCCAATCAATTCAGTGCAAGACCCGGACAAAGCGAACACCAGACCGGATTAGCGATGGATGTAAGCAGTCCCTCCGTAAATTTTGCCCTTACCCAGTCTTATGGTCAGACTCGGGAAGGAAGGTGGCTGAAAGAAAATGCACCGAAATACGGCTTTATTATTCGTTATACTAAGGGCAACGAAAATATTACCGGTTATCAGTTTGAGCCTTGGCACATCCGCTACGTAGGAAAAAGCGCCTCACTAGAAATTGCAAGCAGAAACATTACACTTGAAGAATATCTGGGAAAAATCTGAGTAAGCTGCTTACATAAGAGGAGCCAATATCCTGAGTATAGACCTGCCCAATTTTCTGTACCATTTAATGTTTCTGCAATCTGCTAAAGTAATCTTACGGCAGGCTTCCAAAGTAAGTAGATAATCCTCTTTTACCGCCGCTACACTCTTTGTCTTGTAGAGCCAGGCAGCACATTCAAAGTGAAGATACAGACTGCGATAATCCAAATTAATCGTTCCGATTACAGCATACATATCGTCTACTACAAAGGTTTTTCCATGAATAAAGCCCGGTAAATATTCATATATACCAACTCCGCTTTCTGCCAATTTCTCATAGTTGGAACGGGACACTGCGTGAACATACCATTTATCCGGAATATGAGGGGTTATAATACGGACATCCACTCCTCTTTTCGCTGCCAAACAAAGAGCTGTGCTCATTTCATTATCAAGAATCAGATATGGTGTGGTGATATAGATATATCTCTCTGCTTTGCCAATCAAATTCAGGTAAACATACTCACCTACAGCTTCATCATCAAGGGGACTATCCGCATAGGGTTGCACATAACCATCCGATGCAAAATGTTCAGTATCCCTAGAAGCTGCTCTGAATTTCTCATAGCTTTCACCTGTTTTCCTAAGAAAATTCCACATTGTCAGGAACATAACCGTAAAGCTCCAAACCGCATCACCACGAATGAGGATGGCAGAGTCTTTCCAGTAGCCATGCTTTTTATAAGTATTGATATATTCGTCAGCCAGGTTGATACCTCCGGTAAAAGCTGTATGTCCATCTATTACAGCTATCTTACGATGGTCACGGGTATTTAGACGAACAGTTAGGACAGGCATTAGGGGGTTAAATACACTGCATTTGATCCCCACACTTTCAAGCTTTTTCTCATATCCAAAAGGTAACGTCAGTAAACAGCCCACATCATCGTAAATAATACGGACATCTACACCCTGCTTTGCCTTTTCTTTCAGAATTTCCAAAATGGCATTCCACATTACACCTTCCTGGATGATATAATATTCCAGGAAAATATAGCGTTCAGCTTTCTTCAATTCCTCCAGCATACGTTTAAATTTCTGCTCGCCGGGGGTCAGGTATTCTGTAGTTGTATTGGTATAGACAGGACAGGCAGAATATCCCTCAATATACTTTGTTTGATTGGCAGCGCCTCTATCCTCCTGTTCAAGATATCGCAGTGTTTGCTGCTCCTGAACAAGATACTCCTTCATTTGCCTGCCGATCTCCTGCATCTTCCGTTTATTCCTCTTACTGGACTTATCCCCGCCAAGTATCATATAAAACAGTCCCCCAAAGATAGGGAACAGCATTATAGGAACAATCCATGCAAGTTTGTAGGAAGGATAGCTCTTGCCATGTATAATCCAAAGCACAGCTAATACGCTGAGCAATGCAGAAATGGCATAAAAATAGATAAAATAGTTGCTGAATCTCCATATTACTATAACCAGAGCAAAGGCCTGAATTGATATTGCTGCTCCAACCAGTACAGCTCTGCTAAATAAAACTCTTATAAGTCTTTGCATAGACACCCCTTATACACTACTTAATCTTAACAAGAATATAAAAGTTTCGACCTATACTCATGTTCTCTTTCTTAATTCTGTTTTGCATTTGGGACAGGTAATAATAATATTCCCTTTGCCTTTTGGAACCCGTAAATTCGTCTTACAGTTTGAGCACTCGAAATACCTATGTGTTTTCGCGTCAATAACACGTTTCTGTTTCTTCTTGAACCATGAATAAGCTGGGCTTATTAGCATGCTAAACTTATAGTTCTCCATACTGCGTTTAGCCACATTCCTTGATAACATTCTAAAAATACATATCCCCAGAAGAGCATAAGCCATAATTGTTAATAGCGGCAATCTGGCTAGTTGAGCTGTCCATGTTAATAAAAGTGAAATTACAATTAGAGCTATAGAGAGCTGATCGCTGCCATACCTTCCTACCATAAACTTTTTAAATGTATTCATATATATTACTCCTATCTCTTAATATTCTTAGAAATTTTAATAATTCGTTCATCTACTTTATCTTAACAAAGATATAAAAATCTGCCCCGTAGTATGTTTGATTTGATGCCTTATCAATATTTAAATTTTGCACCACAAGTGTAATTTTTGCCGAATCATTCTCCTTGGAGAAGGTGGCTTGTTCCGCTGAAATCAAGCCCCTGCTGCTGCTATAATTGTAAAACTTATCAAAAATCTCCCTTGTGGAAAAGCGAATAAGCTCTTGGTTGTTTTCACCCTTTAAATATATATCGCATTGATCCTTTGAAGCCTGTTTTGTAAGGGTGTAGGCTTTACCCGATTTCATAATATCACTGATCTTGTCAGTAATATTGTTGCCGGATATATAAACATTGGCGCGGGTAAAGCTATCATATCCGGCGATATCAATAGCTGTTTTCTCTTCAATGTTAAGGTAAACCTGTTGATTCATATTCCCTGGCGCTTCGTATTCATTAAAGCCAAAGGTTTTGTAAAAATCGCCATACCGACTGAAATCATCTGGCAGCCACTGGATTTTATCGGTATACTCCATCATTCTCAAATAATCGATTGCTTTTACAATTGTCTTTTTATCCTCCTCAGGGATTGATGCATTTGGTTTGATGAGATTGTTTTCAAGCATATTGTTTTTCAAAAGTACTTTCTTAAGCATATCTGTCTGGCTTATGCGGCTGATAGTGAATGCATCCACAGGAGGAATGATGGAAACCAAGGCAAATGCGATAAGCATTGCTGCTATAATACCGTTTTTACGTACAGGTATAAAACTCAATATAACACCGGCAGCAGCAGCAAAAATACCAAACAGTATGACATAATAACGGGTGTGCGTTATTCCTGTATCCCCCAAACTTAATACCGATGATACAATTTGAAAGAGTACAATGGGAACCAGTACTTTTGGAAAAATCCTTCTGAAAAATATTGTGAATTTGTTTTCCAGCCTGCTGGCCAGAATATATAGCAATATAACGGTGATTGAATAGGACACTAGCATTGGTTCTAAAAGATTATCTGTCCAGAACGTTCCTCCAATATTCCGGATGATATATATCAATAGAATTACTGTAAACACTGCTATCAATGGAATGATAATAAAGGATATCAGTATCTCCAAAAACTTTGGACAATGGGCTGCACCTTTTATTCTCTCTTTTCGAGCATCTATAATTTCTTGAGCCTTTTCATTATCCGCTGCACCCGGATAGATAGGTATAAGGGATAGAAAGTACATAGGTGCAAACAAAACGAAGACTATATTTGCAGAATGAGAATAGGCTTTGTAATCCACGGCAAAGAGAAGCTGGTCAATAGCTGCTATTATGATGCTTATACCTCCCATAATTACTCCTGAAAAAAACAGGGAATTAAAGAAGGATTTGAATGCAGCCATAAAGCTTTCATTGAAGCTTACTTCGCTTTTTATTACCGGAACCCACACGAAGGCAATTAGCAGGGCAAAAAGTGCAACTGACGTTCTGATGCCTATCTCCATACCTAGGTTGGGCGCTGACAAAATTATAAGGTAATAACCTGCTGTCAGAATGACAGCTGCCCCAATTAAAATCACGCGGTTGACAGCTCTATAAAAAAACCTCTCGTACGCAACCTGCAGCACTGCACCTAAAAATGCACCAACTACAAAGGTTATAAGCAATTTTGAGTAATCTTTTCCTGTGTTGATCTCAAAAGCATTAAGAACTGCGGCTGCCAAAAGAAATGCGGCCGTCAACGGATAACGGGCAATAGCGTCGTTCAATCCCCTAAGTCTATCCTGAAGCTTATAAATGTGTTTCATGCTATCATTCCTTTCTCTAAATCATTAATTATGAATACCGCCAAACAATAGTTCCTATACTTCACTATAACCAAATAATAACATTGCCAATCTTGCTTGTCGATATAAAAGCGAAAGCAAGACCAATAATATCTCGGTCTTGCTTTTAAAGCATGCACTAGCTTGACAGCATACTCATGAATTCATCCCCTGATATAGTTTCCTTTTCAAGCAGATGTTCCGACAGCAAATGAAGTTTGTCCATGTTATCCTTCAAAATTGCAGTTGCTTTTTCGTGAGCACTTTTTATAATAGACAGCACTTCTTCATCAATCTTAGCTGCAGTATCTGAAGAACATGCTAATGAAGAATCTCCTCCAAGGTATTGATTGGTAACCGTCTCTAAAGCCATCATATCAAAGGCTTTGCTCATGCCCAGGCGAGTTACCATTGCCCTTGCAATTTTTGTAGCTTGCTCAATATCATTTGATGCACCAGAGGTATAGGTGCCAAAAATCAGTTCCTCCGCTGCACGGCCGCCGGTAAAGGTAGCAATCCTATTAAGGGCTTCTTCCTTCGTCATCAGAACGTTTTCACCCTCCGAAACCTGCATGGTGTAGCCTAGTGCTCCTGAAGTACGGGGTATTATAGTTATCTTATGCACAGGTGCAGATTCAGTCTGTTTTGCCGCAACAATTGCATGTCCAATTTCATGGTATGCAATGATTTTCTTTTCCTTCGGAGATATGACAGCACCTTTTCTCTGGTATCCGGCAATTACTACTTCCACAGCCTCCTCCAGATCAATCTGCTCTACATAGCTGCGTCCATACTTTACTGCCCGCAAAGCCCCTTCATTTATTATATTTGCAAGCTCTGCACCTGAAGCACCAGAAGTTGATCTGGCAATAGCGTTGAAATCTATGTCAATACCTACTTTTATTTTCTTTGCATGTACCTTCAAGATAGCCTCGCGCCCTGCAAGATCAGGCAATTCTACCGGAACGCGACGGTCGAATCTTCCGGGGCGCAGAAGAGCCTTGTCCAGAGAATCAGGTCTGTTGGTTGCTGCAAGTATTACTACACCTTTTTCTCCACTGAACCCATCCATTTCAGCCAGCAGCTGATTCAAAGTCTGTTCTCTCTCGTCATTACCGCCAATTCCTCCGTTGTCACGCTTTTTACCGATTGTATCAATTTCATCTATAAACACAATACAAGGGGCCTTTGCTTGAGCCTGCTTAAAAAGATCCCTTACTCTTGCTGCTCCCATACCTACAAACATCTCAACAAATTCAGAACCCGAGATTGAGAAAAACGGCACCTTTGATTCTCCTGCTATTGCCTTGGCAAGAAGCGTTTTACCGGTGCCCGGAGGTCCTACAAGCAAGGCACCCTTCGGCATGATTGCACCGATTTCTTTATATTTTGCCGGGTTATGCAAAAAATCTACTATTTCAGTCAAGGCTTCCTTTGCTTCATCTTGACCCGCTACATCTGCGAAGGTTTTACCCGTCTGCGCTTCAACATATACCTTTGCATTGCTCTTCCCAAAGGTCATGGCATTGCTACCCATTCTCTTTTGCATTGAGTTCGCGAGAACTTGACCAATTCCTATGAAAATAATGAGAGGAAGAATCCAGGACAATATGAAATTTAGCAGCGGTGAGTTTTCCCTCGGAATAACCTTGGAAAATTTAACTTGGGCAGAATGTAGACGATTGACAAGCTCTGGATCATCTACACGACCAGTCACAAATATCTTATCCTCACCGGCTCCGTTAGCTTCAGTAAATGCGATTTGATTCTCCTGTATTTCTACGGTTTTTACGCTGCCCTTTTCAATTTGTGCCAAAAACGTACTATAGTCTACTTGAGAAATCTCTTGCTTAAATATTAATGGAATCACAAAGGTATTTAATACTAACACCGTAATCAACATAGCAACATAAAAATATATAATCGACTTTTGGGGGTTCTTCTTTTCTTTCATTTATTCTCTCCATTTCAATTCTCTACGTTTATAGAATTTGGTTTATTACTTCTCAACGCAGTTTATTCTTCTTAACAACTCATTTAGCTTCTGCAATCCCGCTATAATATCTTCAAAAGTCTCTTCCGGCTCATTTGCCAGATGCTGTGCGATCTTGTCGTTGCAAAGTCTATCTATTTCCACTGCAGTCTCTTTTCCCTGCTTTGTGAGTGCTACCCGCACCACTCTCTCATCCTCTCTGTTTCTAACGCGTTCAAGCAGGCCTTGAACCTCAAGTTTTTTGCACATGGCGGAAATATTAGCACCTGCAACACATGTACTATCTGCTAAACTGCCTATTGTATGAGACTCATACTTATACAATTCCATAAGAATTCTTGTTTGCATCATAGTTAATCCATATTCTTCACTTACCGGACCGAATACGCAATTCATGCTTTCTGCAATTTTTCTTGTATAATCCCAAACAATACTTTTAAATTCAGCAATCTCCATGGTATTCCTCCATAAATCATATTATATATAAATTATATATAATATGATTTATATTTACAATAGGCAATATGAATACATTTACATTGTATAAAAGAACAACCACAAATCGAGACACTTCATAGCATCTCAATTTGTGGTTGGTGATTGACAGAACAATTACTTACTATATTCTTTTTAGCTCCCAGAAACAAACCTTAGGAGAAACTATTTTTTCCTCTTTCTTAAGCTTAGTCATCACTTTGTCGACTTCTTTTCTATCTATGCCTGTTGCAGTCGCGATTTGCCCTGCCCCTACCGGCTTTTCTGCCTTGCTGAAATAGTCCAGAATTACATCATAATTATCCATTTTTTTATCCTTCCTTTCTTAATTCAACGTGATATTGCATATTATACCATGCTCCACTCTATCTTACAATTGCCCTTTAGATTGTGGCACCAATCCCTACAGTTTATACATGGCTTGCATTTGCTTATTCATAATGATAGGATAATTACCAAATAGTACAATTGTACAAGGAGTGAAAACAATGAATGCTGCAGCACTATTCGTATTAGCATTACTGCCTATCCTTTGGTTAATTGCATCTCTCGGCATACTCAAATGGCCAGGTTACAAGGCATGTCCCATCGCATTTGTCATAACCATATTACTTGCTCTCTTTGTATGGGATATGAATTTGGTCGATAGTATGACTGCCGCCTTAGAAGGTGCTGCCCTTGCCTTATGGCCCATCACCCTTGTCATAATTTCAGCTGTGTTTACCTACAATCTGTCTCTGCACACCGGAGGCATGGAGATAATTAAAAAAATGATTACAGGAGTTACCACAGACAAAAGAATTCTAGTACTTCTTCTTGCCTGGGGATTCGGAGGCTTTCTGGAAGCAATTGCGGGCTTTGGAACTGCTGTTGCTATACCAGCCGGAATAATGTACGCAATGGGCTTCGACCCCTTATTCGCAGCAATTATCTGTCTTATCTCAAACACTACCCCTACAGCATTTGGTGCAATCGGTATTCCGGTAATCACTCTGGCTAAGGTTACAGGCCTTGATGTATCACAGCTCTCTTATGCAGTTGCACTTCAGCTCCTGCCCTTGGTGATACTTCTTCCTATAGTACTTGTGATGGTTACCGGAAAATCTGTGAAAGCCATTAAAGGTGTTTTTATAATTACGTTAATCTCCGGTATTTCCTTTGCAATCCCTCAGCTCTTAGTTGCAAAGTACCTGGGACCTGAGCTTCCTGCCGTAATAGGTTCTGTCTGTTCAATGGCATGCACGATTTCCGCATCAAAGTTACTGGGTAAAGCTTCCGAGAACTCCAAGGCGTATCAGATTGAAACGACTAAATCAATTGATAACCCAAAGGAAAATATCACATTAAAGCAGGGCTTTATGGCATGGCTTCCATTTATTTTGGTATTTTTATTCATCCTGGGTTCTTCTACCCTGGTTTCACCTATTCATAATGCCTTGGGCAAAATCAAATCAACTGTATATATATATACCGGTGCTGGTGCATCACCATATACCTTTACGTGGCTCGCTACGCCCGGAGCATTGATTATAATTGCCACCTATATGGGTGGATTGCTGCAAGGCCTTAAATTCAAGGAGATTAGTAAAATTCTGATCAAAACCATAAGCCAGTTGTCAAAGTCTACTATAACAATTGTCTCCATTATTTCTTTAGCAAAGATAATGGGTTACAGCGGAATGATAAACTCTATCGCAACAGTACTTGTGTTTATGACAGGCACATATTACCCTCTAATTGCTCCATTGATCGGTGCCTTGGGAACGTTTGTTACAGGAAGTGATACTTCTGCCAATGTATTATTTGGCAAGCTTCAAGCAGAAGCTGCCATAGCAGCAGGTGCAAGCCCTTACTGGATTGCCGCAATAAACACAGGGGGCGCTACCGCCGGGAAAATGATCTCTCCCCAGAGTATCGCCATAGCTGTTGCAGCTACAGGGCTTTCCGGAAGTGAAGGGAAAATCCTGAGCAGCACATTAAAATTCTGTGCTGTATATGTCATAATACTTGGGCTAATAAGCTATTTCTGCGGTTCAATGTTTGGTTTTTAAGAAAGATGCTTATCAATACAAAAACCCTCTGCTGCGCTTTTGCAGCAGAGGGTTTAAATTTATAATGCTATAAACTAAGCTTCATGTACTTTTGCAAGCTCAAACTCATCTTGAATTTCTTTCGATGGTTCTTTAGATAATAGAGAGAATATCACAATAGCAATACAGGAAACTACAAACGCTGGGAACAATTCATAAATTCCGAAAACTCCTCCAATTGGTTTAAGAATCAGCTTCCATATGAAGACCATTCCTCCACCAGCTAGCATACCTGCAATTGCACCAGCTCTTGTGGTTCTCTTCCAGAATAATGAGAATAGCATTATAGGTCCGAAGGTTGCACCAAAGCCTGCCCATGCGAATGAAACTACTTTAAATATAATACTGTTTTCATCTAAAGCGATGATCATTGCGATAATGGCTATTATAATCAAAGTAACTCTGGATACGTACAGAACCGCTTTATCTGTAGCTTCCTTTTTCATAATACCTTGATAGATATTTTTTGAGAATGCAGAAGCAGCAATCAGCAAATATGAATCTGATGAACTAATGGTTGCTGCCAGTATGCCCGCCATTACGATTCCCGCAAATAACGGAGCGAAGAAATTAGTAGACATCAATATGAATACATTTTCTGACGCACTTTGTGTAAGCAGGGCATTAGGATAAAGTACTCTTCCTATCATACCTATAGCTACAGCAGCAGAAAGTGAAATAGCAACCCATACGATTGCGATTCTTCTGGATAACTTAAGATCACTTGATTTCTTTATAGCCATGAATTTTAATAAAACCTGTGGCATTCCGAAGTAGCCAAGACCCCATGAAAGAGTAGATATTATGGTCAATAGCCCATAGCTTCCTGCTTCACCGAACAAAGGCTTTCCTGCCTCTCCGATTTGCTGGACTCCATTTACAAGTGTAGGGTTAGCAATTCCGAAGAAATCAAAGAATCCCGGTATCGCCTTTGCGTTCTCAATAACAGCCGAAACACCGCCAGCAGTGGAAATACCTGCTATTAAAACAGCGGACAATGCGAAAAACATAACAATACCCTGCATAAAGTCTGATGCACTCTCGGCTAAGAAACCGCCTATAAATGTATAGAAAACCACGAATAGGGCTCCTGCAATCATCATGTATACATATTTTATACCAAACAACGTGCTAAAAAGCTTACCTACTGTAACAAAACAACTTGCTGCATAAACACTAAAAAATACTAAAATAAAAAGTGCCGCAATGGTCAATATGACCTTTTTCTCTTCTTTGTATCTATTGCTGATAAAGTCAGGAATCGTTATTGAATCTCCAGCAATGTGTGAGTATGTACGAAGCCTTCTGGCTACGAATAACCAATTTAAATAAGTGCCTATTCCGAGTCCTATTGCAGTCCATGCCGCATCACTGAAGCCAAACCAATAAGCAACTCCCGGGAGTCCCATCAAAAGCCATCCGCTCATGTCCGATGCCTCAGCACCCATTGCAACAACCCATGGGCCTAGCGATCTGCCTCCGATAAGATAGTTGTCGCTGCTTTCACCAGCACGCTTGGAGTAATACACTCCTATACCTACAACCACTGCCACATATAGAATCATGGCAATCAAAATCTGTAAACTTCCTCCATCCATACACTTGCCTCCTTATTTTTTTTATAACACTATAATAAAACCATATTAGTATATATTCTAATGCATATTTATGCATATGTACACAATTGTTAAAAAAATAATTTTATTACGGTATGCGATTCAAAACTCAGAGGCACGATGTGATGGACAATTGAAAACCTATGTCTACTTCATTAGTTTACATATGTTATTCGTGAATTCCACAGGATCATCTATGGTTAGCCCCTCCACAAGAAGAGCCTGAGTGTACAACAACCCTGTATATAAATCCAGTTTACCTTTATCCTCTTCAAAAGCCTCCCTCAGGGACTTAAATACTTCATGGTTAATGTTGATTTCCAAAACCTTATCCGCTTTTATATTCTGATTATCGGGCATGGAGCTCAGTATCTTCTCCATTTCGATAGTAAGCTCACCATCATTGGACAGACATACGGCATGGTTCTTCAGCCTTTTGGATGCCCTAACGTCTTTGACCTTGCCTGCCAGAATATTTTTCATATATTCAAACAGCTCTTTGCTTTCCTTGTCATCTGAATCGGGTAAGCTTTCATTTTGTTCATTTTCTATACCCAAATCACTGCTTGATACAGATTTGAATTCCTTTTCTTTATAAGTCATTAACATCCTTATAGCAAACTCATCTACATCGTCAGTAAAGTATAAAATCTCATAGCCTTTATCTGATACTGCTTCTGCCTGTGGCATTTTCTCAATTCTTTCATTGGTTTCCCCTGCGGCGTAATAAATGTATTTTTGCTCTTCAGGCATTCGGGATACGTATTCATCTAAAGTAGCCGGTTTTTTCTCCTTTGATGAATAAAACATCAACAAGTCCTGAAGTACATCCTTGTTGCTTCCATAATCACTATAGATGCCGTACTTCAGCTGCCTTCCAAAGGCTTTGTAGAACTCTTCATACTTCTCTCTATCACTTTTTAATAGATTTTCCAGCTCGCTTTTTATTTTTGCTTTAATATTTTTAGCAATCAGCTTCAGCTGCCTGTCGTGCTGTAACACCTCTCTGGATATGTTAAGGGATAGATCTTCCGAATCAACCATTCCCTTTACAAAGCTGAAATAGTCAGGCAGTAAGTCTGGGCACTTATTCATGATTAAGACACCATTTGAATACAGCTCTAAGCCCTTCTCATATTCTTTCGTATAGAAGTCAAAGGGCATTTTCTCGGGAATGAACAAAATCGCATTATAGCTGACAGCGCCGTCAGCACTGATATGTATGTGTTTTAGGGGCTTATCAAAGCCATAGTGCTTCTCTGAATAAAAATTATCATAATCCTCTTTATTAAGCTCATTTTTATTCTTTTTCCATAAAGGAACCATTGTGTTTATTATCTCTTCCTGTGTAAAGTCCTCATATTCGTTCTCACTACCCTCTTTAAGCCTTCTGCTGGTCATATCCATTTTTATTGGATATCTGATAAAGTCAGAGTATTTCCTAATAATGGATTTTATTCTGTAAGTTTCAAGATATTCATCAAATTTCTCATCTTCTGTATTATCTTTAATTTTCAGTATAATATCCGTACCGGTGGTATCCTTTTCACAGGGTTCGATAGTATAGCCTTCAGCACCTTTTGATTCCCACTTGTAAGCTTCATCACTGCCAAAGGCTTTACTTATAACAGTAACTGTATCAGATACCATAAATGCAGAATAGAATCCTACCCCGAACTGTCCTATTATGTCATACCCATCCTTCAATTCATTTTCCTTTTTGAAGGATAATGATCCGCTTTTCGCGATGACTCCAAGATTATCATCCAGCTCATCCCTTGTCATTCCAATTCCAGTATCAGAGATTTTTAATACTCTGTTATCCTTATCTAACTCTACTCTAATATAATAATTGTCCTTATCAAAGCTCAAGGAGTCATCCGATAAAGCTTTATAATAGATTTTATCAATTGCATCACTTGCATTAGAAATCAGCTCTCTAAGGAAAATCTCCCTGTGAGTGTAAATTGAGTTGATCATAAGATCCAAAAGTCTTTTAGACTCCGCCTTAAACTGTTTTTTTGCCAAATGAATCTCTCCCTTCGTAATAAAAAAGCTTCTACTGGTATATTTAAAAGATGTACTAATCAGCCACTATTAGCGGCTGATCAATACATCTTTTTATATACCATACACTAAATTCTATGTCAACATGTATCACAAATTATGCTTTCTATTCAATGTGAAGGCTTTATTGTACCCATGATCTAAGCATATATATCAGAGAACTCTATATACATTCTATCTATATAATTTGAGCTGCTATGATCCACGTTTACTTCTTCAGCTTCCTCTACTACTATAATTGGAAGCTTAATAATGAAGGTACTTCCCTGACCATAAGCACTTTCAACACTAATCTCGCCATCATGCATTTCAACAAAAGCTTTGACCAGAGATAATCCTATGCCACTGCCCTCACTATTTCGGTGCAAAGTATCGTCAACCTGTAGAAATCTGTGAAAAATCTTTCTCCTGTTTTCCTCTGCTATTCCAATACCTGTATCTTTAACAGAGATAGTTATATTTTCTCCATCCTCAAACATATTTACATTGATTCTACCACCTGCACCGGTGAATTTGGTCGCATTGGAAAGAAGATTGAATATTATTCTTTCAATTTTATCCGGATCGCAAGCAGTTACCCTTTCATTTAAATCCGTATCAAATATAAGTTCAATTTGTTTATTTTCAACGAAGCTGGCTATGGATAGAGTTATATCCTCAACAATACGTACTATGTCAACGTTCACACGACTCATGGTCATAAATCCGGAGTCTATTTTAGTGATGTCAATCAGGTTATTTATAAGCCTTATCAGTCTATAGCTATTCTGCTTCATCATGCCGTTATATTGGGACAATTTCCTCTTTATATGCAGCAAATCTATCTCATCGATAATGATATTGGTCATATGCAGGGCAGAGAGAATTACATTTATAGGAGTTCTCAGTTCATGGGAAACATTTGCCAGGAACTGTGTCTTTACATTGTTGACAGCCTCAGCCTCTTTTAGGGCAATTCTAAGCTTTCTTTCTGTGCTTTCTATCCTTAGCATGGATTGTACAATAGCAAGAAGTACATGGGACTCAATAGGCTTTATTAGATAATTATCAGCTCCACATTCCAGCCCGCGAACCCAATCTTCATTCCTTGTATAATGTGACGAAATGCTAAGTATTGGTATAACGCTGGTAGCAGGATTGGACTTAAGCTGCTGGCATACCTCATACCCATTGATGTCTGGAAGATTAACGTCTAGTATGATTAAATTCGGCTGGTCAATTTCTGCCTTTTTCAAGGCTTCTTTTCCACTGGCAGCCTCTTGAATTTCATAGCCTGCCTTGCTGAGTATTTTTGTTAGAATATAGCGATTAGTGGCATCATCGTCTACATTCAATATTTTGATTTGTCTTTGTTCCATGACTCACATTCCTTTCCCTCTGCTTAAGCCATAAACTCGTTAATTTTATCTTTGAGCAGGCAAATTCCGTCCTTGCTTAATAGCTCTTTTTTATTAAATACTGATATAACCCTGCTGCTTATCAGCTTATATTCTGATTCAGCTGTCATACTTGAAGTAACTATTATCACCGGTACATTCTCAGTTAAAGAGTTTGATTTTAACTTCTCAAGCACTTCATATCCCGATAAATCAGGCATTATCCAATCAAGCAGTATAATAGTCGGCTGCTCACTGACGGCTAGGCTAATCCCTTGGCTGCCACTGATTGCCTCTAAAATTGAATATTTATTATCATCTATAGTCTTTTGCAGAAAATAATGAAAAGCTTTATCGTCATCAATGAGTAAAACTTTCTTTTCTTTATTTTCTAAATTTCCATTGTTATTATTTTTTGCTTCATTATATTCAATTGGAATTGTGATAGAAAAAGTAGATCCTGCTCCTAATCTGCTCTCTACTATAATACTGCCCCCTATCATCTCTGCCAGCTTCTTTGAAAGAGGGAGTCCAAGTCCTGTACCCCTAGACCGCTTTTGAATATAATTATCTATCTGCGTAAATTCCCTGAAAATTTCTTCCTGTTGGTCTTCGGTTAAACCGATACCAGTGTCACTGACAAAGACACTTAACTTCTTTTTATCTTCTGAAAGCCTTGCAGTTACTTTGACTTCGCCTTCTTCAGTGAACTTTAACGCATTAGAAATAAAATTCCTTATTATTTGAGATAGCTTTCTATCATCTGTATAGAGAGTTGGTATGTTATCAGGCAGCTCAAAAATTAGCTTTACATTTTCATTTATATTCAACGGTTTGAACATACCTCTTAGTGTAGAAAAGATCTCCTCGATTTGTACCATAATAGTATTAATTGTAATTTTGCCTGCTTCAATTTTCGATATGTCTAACACGTCATTAACCATCTCTAAGAGCTCTTCTGCGGCCTTATCTATGAATAACACCTGCTTCTCCTGCTCTTCACTCAGTTCACCGTCAGTCCTGTCTAAAAGCAATCCGGCTATTCCTAAAATAGAGTGGATTGGAGTTTTAAACTCATGGCTTACTGTAAGCAGGGTGCTCTTCTTTACTTCATTTGACAGCTTTAATAATTCAGCCTTTTCTTCTAACTCATTATATAAAGCTATAACTCCCTTATTAGTCTCTTGAAGCTCTTTATTCAATTCATTTATTTCTTCCTGCTTTTTCTTAAGCTCTACTAATGTATTTAAAATTTCTTGATTCTGCTGTCTCATATAATCCAATTGATTCTTGGGCTGCTTATTATTAATAATCTCAATGACCTCATCAAATTTTTGTTCAGTCATAGGAAGTGATGCTTTGGGGAGAGCTTTCCCAAGTAAAATAATGCGTCCTTCACCCGGTATATCCTCTACCTGCAGCTTGTCCACAAGAGGTTGAGCATAATTGACAGCAGATTCTAAACTTCTATTATAATTTTTGTCTTCTGTGAGGTTTTTATTTTCTTTTAAGCTTGCAATTTCATAACCTTTAACCTTTACCATTAACATTGGCTCATTGTCAATGTCTTCTAAAAAGAATGCCACTTCCCCTTCTCCCAAATGATTTAGGGAAATCCTGATGCTTTCTGATACTGCTGTAGCAATACGCACTTGCTCATGTATATCAAAGCCCAGCAGCTTAGCTACTTGCTGAGCCTTTTGACGCGCTATTATTCCATCATATTCTGAAGTTAAGTATATTTTCAGCATACTTATACCTTTCATTCTACTGGTTTCTATTTGAGCAAGTATAAAAATATTTTTCCCTTATTTATATTAACACAATTTATTTTTTTATCCAATATTACAAAATAAACTATCAATTTATAGGATATTCCAGATAAATATAATATAATACAATTATATTACTCGAAATTTGTATAAAGGGGTTTTTATGATGAACGAACAAACTACAGTAAAATCCGAACTTCTAAAGGGACAAGATGTATTGTACGATCTTTGGTTAAAAGACTTACAATCCAATAAAATTATTAAGGAAAGCTCAGTGGAAGAAACAAAAAGATTATCCACTAGTCTTTTTAATGCATTTATTAGGATTCTACAAGCAGGCAGTATAGTTAGTTTTGAAGATAAAGAGTTTGCAGATATAAAAGCAGTACTTGAAGCCTTTTCAAAGGCAATGGCCGGAAAAGGGCAGTCACCAACTGCTACAACAATGTACATATATTCCCTGAAGTCAGTATTATCGAATTTCTTACTGGCAAATTTTGATTTTAACCCAGAGGTTCTTAACGAAGAGGTATTAAAGCTTCATGAAATACTGGACAAAATGGGTCTATATACCTTTGAGTATTTCGTAAAAGAAAGAGAGAAAATCATACAAATGCAGCAGGAGGATATGCTGGAGCTGTCCACCCCTGTAATAAAGGCATGGAATGAGGTCTTGATCGTACCTATTATTGGTACCCTGGATAGCAAAAGAACTCAGATCATTATGGAGAAGCTATTAGATGCAATAATAAATACATCCTCCAAGGTTGCAATTTTGGATATAACCGGAGTGCCTACCGTAGATACTTATGTTGCCAATCATTTGATAAGTACTACAACAGCGGCCAGATTGCTCGGTGCAGAAATTATAATTACAGGCATAAGCCCAAACATTGCTCAAATAATGGTTCATTTAGGTATAAACCTATCCGGAATAATCACCAGGGCATTAATGGAGGATGGGTTTAGGCTTGCACTTGAAATGTGCAGTCATAGAATAATAAAGGTCAAAAATATATAGTTTGAGGTGGTGCTTATGAATAAAATACCAATACTTAGAATTAAAGATACACTTATTGTCTCGCTGCAGGATGATCTCACAGATAGAAATGCTGTACAATTTCAAAATGATTTACTGCAAAAGATATATACTACAAAAGCAAAGGGTGTTTTGATAGATATTTCCGTCCTGGATATTGTTGATTCTTTCCTCGGAAGAATTCTATCTGACACCGCAAAAATGATTAGGCTGCTTGGTGCAGAATTAGTGATAGTAGGGATGAGGCCCTCTGTAGCAATAACCCTTGTTGAATTGGATTTGCAGATAGATAACGTTGCAACAGCCTTAGATGTAGACCAGGGGATAGAGAAGTTGGATATTCTAGTGAAGTCAAATGAAATTGACGAGGTTGATTTTGATCAATTGGCAGACGAGGGAAAAAATGATTTTATTTGATATAGCTATAAAAGGGGAAAATGATATCGTTACTGTGCGTCAAAGTACCAGAGAAGCTGCCAAAGACCTTAACTTTGGCCTTGTAGATCAGACAAGAATCATTACAGCTGCCAGTGAGCTGGCGAGGAATATATTTCAGTATGCTTCTTATGGCAAAGTAACAATAGAAGAGATTATCGAGGATAATAGGCATGGTATTGGTCTTACTTTCGAGGATGAAGGTCCGGGTATAGAAAATATTGAATTGGCGTTAAAAAATGGATACTCAAGAAGTAATAGCTTAGGTCTCGGGCTGCCCGGGAGCAAAAGATTAATGGATGAATTTTATATATCTTCAATAGTTGGTAAAGGAACAAAGATTATTATTAAGAAATGGCTGTAAAAGTTCAGTAATGAGGGTGTGATAGCAATAGATATATTTAGAATCAGCAATGATTGGGATATTGGTCATACTAGGAGATCTATAGTTGAGGAAAGTAAGAAGTTAGGCTTTAATCCTACTGAGCTTGCTGAAATCTCTATAGTAATAAACGAGCTTTGTACAAATTTCATAAAACACAAAGCTGTAGATGGTACACTGAACTTCAAGATATTAAATGAGACAGACAGAGTGGGTATCGAAATTACAGCACAGGATAAAGGGCCCGGCATCAAAGATGTGGATGAAGTCATTAAAAACGGAGTATCCACAAAGGGCACCATGGGTGGCGGAGTCGGGGCAATAAAAAGGCTTATGGATTCCTTCGAGATATATTCTAATTATAATAATTCCAAGTATATCTCTTTTGAGTCAAACCACCCTGACTTAGAGTCAATTGGCACACTGATAATATTGAAAAAGTGGACTTCCAGCAGCTCTAAGCATGAAGAGAATGATATTAAGTTCAGCATATTAAGCAGACCACATCCAGGCTTGGGAGTTAATGGGGATCATTACTTTGTTAAGAAATTTAAGGACAGGTGCATTTTTGCTGTAATAGATGGTCTAGGCCATGGAGTTGAAGCTAACTTGGCTGCAAAGCTGGTCTCTGAAATCATTAATGAAAATACTCATAAATCTACTGAAGATATGCTTATAACAATAAACGGCGGGATATCACACACAAGAGGAGCTGTTGCCGGGATAATCCTGATAGATACCATCAAAAGGGAGTTTCAGTACTCAGCTGTAGGCAACATTGAGTTTAGATATAAATCAGATGGCAGTACTGAAAGATTCATCCCCACCAGCGGAATTCTCGGGGCTCACTCCAATAAAAAGATAATAGTTCATAGACATGTATATGAAAAGGGTGCAATTATAACCATGTGCACTGACGGCATTTCGAATAAATGGGACTATGCTTCTTACATAGATACCTTTGCGTTCAACCCATCTGCATTTGCTAATTCAATTCTGAAAGATTTTGGCAAAGCTACTGATGATGCTACAATTTTAGTTGCTGTCCTCTAATAATTTGTAAATTAAAAACACAGCTATCATGGTACATGTAAAGTACATGTACCATAATAGCTGTGTTTTTCAAGCCAATATGTTCGTGTCAGGAAGTTCTTTATTAAATAACGCTTTTATTTCGCGAATAAATAAGTTTTCCTTCAGTAAGTTCATTAGTAGCAATAGAAACAGGCTTTCCTGCTTTTTCACTTCCAAGGGGATGTGCTCCATCCACTAGTTGTCTTGCTCTCTTGCCTATAATATTGCATAGTGTGTATGTGCTGTCAACTCTCTTCATTAATTCCTTTGTAGTTGGTTTTATCATAGAATCCTTCTCCTTCAAATTTATATTATTTGATTTATCCTCAGTTCGCCATATAAATGTAAAAAGAGCAGGCAACTCATAAATAATTGAGTCTCCCGCTCTATAATTCCGAAATTCTTCATCCTAATACCGGAGTCTGGCAGTTGAAAAAACAATATTACATATATATCATATCATGTATGGAACAATGTAGCAATGTTAATGCCAATCTATATGTATTTTCTTTGTTTGCTTTGGGGTATTCTTGTTTTCACGATACTATTTTGAGTAGGTCTCCAATGCATTATTCAATGCTTGAATTGCTTGTTCTGTAGGTATTTTTGCAAGGGTTGCCGCACACTTGTTACAAAGTATTTTCCCTCTGCCTTTAAAGACGCTACTGCTTCTTACATCACGGCAAGGGTTATGGAATATAGGCACATTACAGAGTTCACATCGTTGATATTCCTCCTGCTGACCATGCCCCTTCTGGCTGCTCTGATCATTAATGTGTCTTGATTTTGAGAGCTGCATTACTTCACTTCCTTATAAGTTTATTTTTATTTTGCCCAAATTATGATAATTAATATCTAAAGCCTATAGCGGATCAAACATACTGTAATCAATTGTTCTGTATTAATGTCCTTTATTGCTGTGATATTATTCTCCTTAATTATTGTCCTCAGGTCTTCTCTTGATAATGTCTTTCGGGCCAAGCTCACATCGCTCTTATTTATTATATCATACTTTACTCATGCTGCAGCAGTGTATTTCTGCATTTTTCAACAATCTTCTATGGGCAAAAAAATAAAAGCAGCAGCAGTTTTTTATTCTCATTAAACCGCTATCCGCTTTTTTGCAAATATAATTTAGGTTTTTTCACCAAGCAAGAAACTTACTTTTTTACAGGTCCTAAAGGCAGTACTGTTTTCCCATAAAGCTCATTTAGAACCTGAGCAAGTCCGGTATAAATAGCAGAAAAACCGCAGACAATGCCTTCATATCCGGCAACTACCTTGATTCCCTCAGAACCGGTAAAGTCTCCTATTGCAAGAAGGAAAAAAAGAATAGTCAATGAACCGAAAACAAATTGCAACGCCTTACTGATTCGGAGTGTTCCGATGAACATAACAAAAGTAAATAGTCCCCACATGAAAAGATATGCTGCCATAGCCTCACCTGATGCTGCCTCTGCCAACCCAAGCTTGGGCATAACAATTAATGCTACCAATGATAGCCAGAAGAAGCCATACGAGGTGAATGCCGTAGTTCCAAAGGTATTATTTTTCTTCCATTCCATAATCCCGACAAGAACCTGGGCTAACCCTCCATAAAAAATCCCCATTGCCAATATCATGGCACTAAGCGGAATGAAACCTGCATTATGTATGTTAAGTAATACTGTTGTCATACCAAAACCTAATAACCCCAGTGGTGCCGGATTTGCAGTTGCATCCTTTATGCTGGCAGCTACCACACTGCCCTGGCTAAGCTTGTCTTTATCCATACTGATCATTTCCTCCTTAGTAATTTTTCTTTGTGAATATATACACAATCTAGATTATACCCAGAGTAGGAACGTTTCGTCAATAATATATTAATAATGAACAGCCCTCTGCAAAAACAGCAGAGGGCTATTATATTATTCTGTTTCATTCTCTAATTGCTAAGGCTATCTTTGCTTTAACCCAATATTTCCTTCACTCTGCCAACTACTCCGTTTTCAAGCATCACCTTTATCCCATGGGGATGAACTTGAGAATTTGTAAGCACTCTCTTAACTATACCTTCTGTCAGCTCACCTGAGCGTTGATCCTGCTTCTGTACTACAGAAACACGAGTCCCCGGCTTAATATTTTCACGATTAGTTCCATTCATAGTCTGTCACCTCTGGAGTATTTCTATTTATCAAACAACCCGCCTTTTTTGTTCTTTTTAAAACTATTCCTGATTTCTGTTATATCCGCACTTGCTCTGGGAATTCCACCCTGCTCTGCGCTCTTTTTTTTCTTTTCTTCGATTACCTTTTTCATAGCTTCAATATTTTTATTTGTCATTTTTTACTCTCCCTTTCTCAATATGGTTTATATAGTCCATAACCCTAATATAGTGTGTGCACTAATTATAACACATCAGTCCAATAGCTGGGACAGTGCTCTGTGCCCAATGTCAATCCAATAGTCAGCCTTGGATTATTATATTATCTCAATACCCTCTTCGGTCATTCTGATTTTTCTTTCCTTAAGCAGTCTTCCAACAGCTCTTTTGAAAGCACTCTTACTCATGCTCAGCTCCGCATTTATTTTTTCCGGTAGACTGCTATCATTTAAGGCTAATTTGCCCCCCTTTGATTCCAATCTGTCTAAAATCATTTTAGCGTCATCATCCATTTGATTATATGCTTCTTTTCTTAAGCTTAATTCCAATTTCCCGTCTTCTCTGATCTTCTTAATTCTAACCTCTACAGTATCTCCGTACTTATAATCACCATAGAATTCCTTTTTGGGTATCAAGCCACTGTATTTATTATCTACTGCTACAAAAGCGCCCAAGTCTTCATGTATCTGATAGATTGTTCCTTCAGCTCTTTCATTTTCCTTATAGGGTGCTTCAGTACTCAAATGCTTGTATATATCCATAGTGGCACATAATCTGTCACTCTTATCTACGTATAATCCCACCAAATACACCCCGTCCTGTTCCACTTCGTATGTCTGCTCCTTAAAAGGCAGCAACAGGTCCTTATCCAAACCCCAATCCATAAAAGCACCAATTCTTGAATTCTCAACTACCCTAAGCTTAGCAAACTCTCCGATTGTTATCTTAGGTTTTTTCATAGTTGCTATCATTCTGTCCTCAGAATCCTTATAAACAAATACTTCAATTTCATCTCCTATTTCAATACCTTGCGGCACCTGGTTCATAGGCAGCAGAATATCCTCCTGCTCACTTCTATATTGAGCACTCAAAAAAGCCCCAATCTTAGTCATTCTAACTACTCCAAGCTTTTGCATCTTACCTAATTCTATCATTATGTACCTTCCTTTACTTATATATTAATTGTAATTAATATATCCGCTTTATCCATTATATATTTCAAAATGGCAATAATCCTTCACCCTCTGATTTCTTGCTTCCTTACATATTATCCACCTCAAGTAATATTATACCATTTTGAAAAAGCCAAAGCAAAACAACTGTCCCAAGCACTCGAAAGAGCCAGCTTCCTTTACAATTGTGAAATGTAAAGAAGCTGGCTCCAGGAACGTTAAAGCCTACTATTTAATTCTAACTATTTTTTTCTTTTAGTCTTATCGACAGCTTAATTAATTCATTTACGACAAGAGGTACTAGAGCAAATAATATAACCAGTGTCCAGTCTCTTCCCGAAAGCATTTGAACCTTGAACGCGTTTGCAAGGAAAGGTACTGAAATGACACCAAGCTGTAGTATGAATCCAATTACTATAGCGCCTATCAGGTACATGTTCGAAAATAATCCTACCTTGAATATTGATTTGGTTGAGCTTCTCATTGTTAATGAATAGAAAAGCTGCGAGCCCGCAAGGACCACAAATGCCATTGTTCTGGCATACGTTAATACATGCTCCGGTATATCCTGTGAGCCTAGGGTATATCCATACTCACTTAATCCAAAGTAGAAGGCAACCAGAGTAAGCGCCCCGATTAATGTACCGCCAAGTACAGCTCTGAACCCAGCACCTTTTGCGAAGAAGCTTTCTTTCGGATCTCTGGGCTTCTTGTTCATAACGTCCTTATCACCAGGGTCGACACCAAGTGCAATAGCAGGAAGCGTATCAGTTATTAGGTTTATCCACAAAAGCTGAGTTGCCATAAGCGGCACCGGCCAGAAGAACAGTACTGAAGCAAATACTGCAATAACCTCTCCCAAGTTGCAGGAAAGAAGGAATATAACTGACTTCTTAATGTTGCTGTATATGTTTCTGCCTTCTTCTATAGCACGGACTATAGTTGTAAAGTTATCATCAGTAAGGATCATATCACTAGCACCCTTAGATACGTCTGTGCCAGTGATACCCATAGCAACACCGATATCTGCATTCTTTAATGAAGGTGCATCATTAACACCATCCCCGGTCATAGAAACAATATTCCCATGTGCCTTATATGCCTTAACTATCTTAACCTTATGCTCAGGAGACACTCTCGCGAACACTCTATAATTTTTTATTCTTTCTGAGAATTCCTCGTCTGATAATTCATCTATTTCGGCACCGGTAATACTCTGCTCTATAGAGGTTGCAATTCCAAGCTCCTTGGCAATGGCAACTGCTGTATTCTTGTGATCTCCGGTTATCATTACCGGGGTAATACCAGCTCTCTTAGCCTCAATTATAGAGTCCTTAACCTCAAGTCTAGGAGGATCTATCATACCGACAATCCCAATAACAGTTAAGTCCTTTTCCATTTCTTCCGGGCTGATTTTACTATTCACATCTCTATATGCCGCACCAAGAACTCTCAATGCATCATCAGACATTTCTTCCGCAAGCTTCAGATAATTTGCTTTCATAGCTTCTGTTAGTGGAACAACAGCGCCATTAACTAAAGCATTCTTTGAAATCTTTAAAATATTGTCTATTGCACCCTTTGTATGAACCCTGTATCCATTTTCTTCTTCATTTAATGTTGACATAAGCTTTCTATCTGAATCAAAGGGCTTTTCACCAACTCTTTTATACTCGGAATGCAGTGTTCTTCTTTCCAGATTATATCTGTCACCCAGTATAACCAAGGCAACCTCAGTGGGGTCTCCTGTGCTCTGTCCGTTTTCATAGGTGGCATCTGAACAAAGAACGAAGGATTTCATCAATTCCTTTGCATCTTTTCCTGCCTCAAATCCTGCTCCCTCTGAGGGAACTTCCTGTAGGCTTTCTAAAGTGTAGAATTTCACAACTGTCATCTTATTTTGAGTTAATGTGCCTGTTTTATCTGAGCATATTATGTTTACAGAACCCAAGGTTTCAACAGCTGGCAGCTTTTTTACTATAGCATTTATCTTAGACATTCTTGTCACACCAAGAGCAAGAACTATCGCAACTATTGCAGGGAGTCCTTCCGGAATAGCTGCAACTGCTAAGCTTATTGCAGTAAGGAACATTTCAAACAAGTCTCTCTTCTGGAACAGTGCGATAATAAATATTAATGCGCATATGCCAATAGCTAAGAATCCAAGTATCCTGCCAAGCTCATCAAGTCTCTTTTGAAGAGGGGTCATCTCTTCGATGTCTTCATCAAGTATTTTAGCAATCTTACCTATTTCAGTTTCCATCGCCGTTCCAACTACTACACCTTCACCTCTGCCGTATGTAGTCAGGGTCGACATAAATGCCATATTCGATTTATCCCCTATGGGTGTTCTGGGGTCCTCATGGATATCATTTGCATTCTTTTCTGATGGTACTGATTCACCTGTTAGCGCTGATTCTTCAATCTGTAAGTTAGCACTTTCTAAAAGTCTGATATCTGCAGGTATATATCTTCCCGCATCTAAAACTATAATGTCCCCAGGTACTATCTCTTCAGAGTTAATCTCTCTTACTTCACCGTCTCGTCTTATTAAGGCTTTAGGTGTTGTCATTTTCTGCAGGGCTTCAATGGCTTTTTCGGCCTTATACTCTTGAATAACACCTATTACGGCATTTAAAACTACAACCAGCAGTATAATTACAGCATCAACATATTCTCCGATTACAACAGTAATCACCGCCGCACCCAACAGAACATATATAAGCATATCCTGCAGCTGTGCAAAGAATAATGAAATCAGACTTTTCTTCGGTTTACCCTTAAGCTTGTTTTCGCCATACTTTTCAAGCCTTGCACTCACTTCTTCCTTAGACAGCCCCGTGACTGGGTTTACATTAAGTTCTCTGAGAACTTCCTCCTGCGATTTAGAAAACCACATATAATATCCCTCTCCCTTCAGTCTATAAATATAATATATTACTTTTTAGTTTAATAAATTTATTTGAATCTTATTAATATACTCAACACATTCAGTATATATTATCCACCTCCTTATATATAGGTTAACGATTCAAAAAATCTAAAGCCTAACAAAAAAACCTTTAGCAGCATCTTATCCCAAAAGATAAAATATTGCTAAAGGTCTTACATCTTTGACTCATCAAAGGATAAAGCCAGGTAGTGTTATCACTCTACCGGTTGTTGACTTTATCTCCTGTAATAGGTAGTTACTCCCCTTTAACAGACGGGCACTTTCATGCACCTTCTGCATATTAGGATATCATTTCAGCCATGCATTTGCAATATATACTTTTACGACGCTATCGATAATAAGTGCCAGACGCAAGAGTTATTTAGTTACACCTGCACTTGCCTTAAATAACTTAAAACTTTTACACCTGGCACTTTTCTTTTTTGTTTATGCGTATTTCTTCTTTTCTTTCTTGACTTTGTCTTCTTTTGGCTTTTTCTTATCTTCGCTCTTTGGCTTTGGACTCTTATCTCCCATTATATTCACTCCTAATTAATTTTGCTTAGCTCTCTGCTAAAGCTTTTAATTTCTTTATTGCTAAAATTCTATTCTGATTTCTTTCAGGGGCTGTGTTAACAATGAGTTCAAAATCTTTGATGCCTTTATCCTTCTCATTTATTCTAAAATATAATGAACCCCTAAAATAAAGCGAATTCGCATCTGTGGGATTTATAGTCAATGCCTCTGTATAATCTTCAATAGCCTTCTCAATATTTCCTAATCCTTCATATACCCTTCCCCTATGAGTATAGGAGCAGCCAAATCCCTTACGAACCTCTATAGCTTTAGTAAAGTCCTCTAAAGCTGATTCATAATTACCTGATCCGTAAAATAGAAGCCCTCTATTGTTGTAAGCACCTCCATGATTCGGATCCAGCTGAATTGCCTTTGTTAAGTCCCTAATAGCCTCTGCTGCCTGGTTATTATATGCATATGCCAATCCCCTGTTATAGTGGGAGCTTGCATCCCCTGGGTATATGGTTATAGCCCTGGTAAAATCAGCAATTGCATCATCATAGCGTCCTAATGTTGCCAGAACATCTCCTCTTAAGTTTAGCGCCTCTATATCCTCACTATTTATCCTTATCGCTGCATCAAAGTCTTGAAGTGCCTTATGAAATTCTCCGACTTCTTCCAGCAGGATCCCTCTCTTTACTAATGGCTCCGGATTTTCCGGTTCTTCGAAAGAAGCCTTCTCATACTCATTAATGGCTTCCTGGTATCTTTCTTCCTCTTCGAATAAACTAGCTTGCTCTAAATGTGATATCAATTTCATCCTCCTTAACCTCTCTCCATTGCCCACACAGGCCTTAAGCTTACATTAATATGTTATTCTATATGTATAATAAATCCTATTATACTATAGTATTACATTATTATATATGGACGTATTCAGATCAGACTTGCAGGCAGAAGGGCAATAGAAAACCTCCTGCTACAATTCAGCTTTCATAGTAGCAGGAGGTTAAAACTAACTCTATAATGTTCTAAGCGCCATACCTGGCACCCCTCTTTTTTATTTATGCGTATTTCTTCTTTTCCTTCTTTACTTTATCCTCTTTTGGTTTTTTCTTTTCTTCGCTCTTTGGCTTTGGATTCTTATCTCCCATGATATTCCCTCCTAAATAATTTTGATAAATACCACCAAATCTGCTGTTTTTGTATAATCACTGTTATCTAAGCACACTTACTTAAAACAGTTTATTATATTATACAGCAAATTACAAAAATATGGTAGGACAAATTATTAGAATATTTACTTTTTTCTCGAAGATCTGGTTAGTTTACTTGTAAGCACCCATTGTTACTTCATCAATAAGCCAGCGATCGTTTATTTTTCTAATTACAAGTGTAATCGGACGTTTTGCTGCAATCCCGCCGCTTGCCTTTTCCGCGCTCGTAACTTCTATTATTTCACCTTTAACTCTATATTCATCTTTAGGTAACTTTTCGATAGTCAGAATTTCTATACGATCCGGCCATGGACTCGAAGTCAGCCTTCCAGGAGCATTTAGCGGATCACTTATCCATTTTGCAATAAGTGCTTCCGATACAAAATCCCTATAGTTTTCTCTCATACTCTTTTCCAAAATATCCTTTGGGGCTAAGAGCGAGACTGCTTGGAGCTTGCTGCCAAAACCCTCAACCAGATTTGCAGCAGCCTTCTCATCAAATCCATCATTTTTCTGTTCCTCTTTTCCAGACTGAGCCTCAGCCCCACTACTTATACAACCATACATAGAAGCACTCAATAATATAACAAGTATAACCAATAATACTTTTTTCATGCTGCTGCCTCCTGAAAAATACTTTTTATTTATAGACGAAAGCGATAACTCTTTGGTTCCATACTTCAAGAATCTCAAACTATGGTTATAATCAAAGCAGCTTTGACAATTATGTCATATTCATTTTAAAAATTCGGATTTGCTGATAATTTAGGTTCTCTCAGTCCAACCTTTTAATATTGTATGTGAAAATCAAGGGGTTATACAATCTTGACTTTATAGTAAATAGCCGCTGTTATTTCAAAAGTTATTGCGTAAGCACTACACTTAAGACTTACTGCATAAAATATAGGTGACTAATCTCTGTACTCGTAAATATATTTAGATTAATTGCAAGAATAGCCTATATCAATTTTTTTGACAATCAATAAATATTTGTCGTCGAACAAATTTCAGATTGTGATTTTATTATTTTATTGCCACAATACAAATCAAATTGGAACAATGAACCTGCCTTCTGATCCTCGTATGATGTAACATCACAAAGAGTGTACATGCTGAATAATATGTACAAATGGAAAATGCTAGCAGTAGCATCTCTGTGTAAATAATCTATAAGGAGGAGTAAAAATGGAAACGAACAAAGCTTTAGTTCGGGCAGCGCTCGTTGTTGATCCGGATACTGGGTACCCAATTCCGGACTATTTCGGTACTGCAAACTGGGCCTATAGTCCAACCCTTAGAAAATTCATTGATGCAATGCCAGGGCTGGGGCCTAACGGCGCAAACACTTTGGGTCAGTATATCCCGGTAGCTGTCCCCGATAAAACATCCTATCCTGGCTGTGACTACTACGAAATCGCAGTGGTTGAGTTTAAAGAGCAGATGCACTCAGATCTTCCACCCACCACACTCCGGGGCTATGTTCAATTGTCTACTATAATCGTTCCTGGTGCTCTAATTACTTTGACCCATAATGGTGTGCCGGTTTTAAAAGGTGATGGTACTCAAGCTTACGCTGTAGATGCGCCCCATTACATGGGACCTGCTATTATTGCCACCCGTGACATACCGGTGCGCATCAAGTTCTATAACCTGCTTCCTACCGGTGATGGAGGCGACCTCTTCGTACCGGTGGATACAACCGTTATGGGGGCAGGGCATGGACCTCTAGGGCATGATGCCATGCCTATGAATTACACGCAAAACCGTGCCAACATCCATCTGCATGGTAATAATACCGTCTGGATCAGTGATGGGACACCACATCAGTGGATTACCCCAGCAGGAGAAGACACTCCCTATCCTCAGGGTGTCAGTGTAGTGAATGTTCCTGATATGGAGAATGTAGATGACCCTCGCGATGGCATACAGACCTTATACTACACCAATGCACAAAGTGCAAGGTTGATGTTCTATCATGATCACTCGTATGGTATCACCCGCCTTAATGTCTATGCAGGAGAAGCTGCAGCTTATCTGCTGACAGACCGGGTCGAACAGGATCTTGTGAATAGCACCAATGAAACTGGGGTTAATCCGGGCTTGAAAAATATTCTTCCTGGACTTGGGATCCCATTGGTTATACAAGATAAGACTTTTGTTGATACCAACACCATCCTCAATACTGACCCTACTTGGACATGGGGAACAACACCAGGCACACCCTATACCGGTGACCTTTGGTATCCTCATGTCTATAGCCCTGCGCAGAATCCCTCGGATCCCAGCGGAGCAAACCCGTTTGGCCGCTGGATGTATGGCCCGTGGTTTTGGCCACCTACAACCAATATACAACATGGACCGGTTCCGAATCCTTACTACGATCCCGTAAATGCGCCCGAGCAACCGCCGATGATGCCTGCGATGCCTTATCCCTCAATGCCGGGTGAAGCGTTTATGGACACCCCTATTGTTAACGGCACAGCCTACCCCTATCTTGAAGTAGAGCCCACGGCTTATCGTTTCCGTATCCTTAACGCCGCTGATGACCGTTTCTTTAATCTTCAGCTGTATGTAGCAGATCCTGACGGTAATATCTCACCTGACACAGGATATGCTACAGAAGTCAAGATGGTATCAGCTTGCGGGGTACCTGGTCTTCCTGCTGACTGGCCAAGTGGTGTGCCTGATATGACTTTGAAAGGACCTGACTGGATTCAGATCGGCACTGAAGGCGGCTTTCTGCCGGCACCTGTTGTAATACCAAGCCAGCCGATTACATGGAACCTGAATGCAACAAATTTCAACTTTGGAAATGTCGATCAGCACTCACTCCTGCTGGGAAGCGCAGAGCGAGCAGATGTCATCGTTGACTTTTCACAGTATGCCGGAAAGACCCTAATACTTTACAACGACGCTCCCGCAGCTTTCCCTGCTGCCGACCCACGTTATGACTATTATACAGGTAACCCCGATCTCACTGCAGAGGGTGGTTCGCCATCTACACAGCCTGGTTACGGACCCAACATCCGCACCATTATGCAGATAAGAGTGGCAGCTTCTATTCCGGCTCCTGTGTACGACATAACTTCGTTACAAACAGTGTTTGCTAAAACAGATATAAAAAGAGGCGTCTTTGAAGCTACCCATGATCCGATCATTATACCACAGGACGCTTATAACTCCGCCTATAACGTGACTAATTTACCTACTGATGCTGCCAGTGCTTATGTTCAACTTGAAGAGTTCTCCAAGACCTTTCAACCAATTGATGCGAGAGGAGCTTTTTTGCCACCTGTCACACTGAATATTGAACCAAAGGCGCTGCAAGACGAAATGGGTGAAGTCTACGATACCGGATACGGACGAATGAGTGGTATGCTTGGACTTGAATTTCCGGTCTCCAGTTCCAACTTCAATCAATTTGTAGTCTATGGCTATGCCAGTCCACCCGTTGAGATTGTCAAAGGTACCGCGAATCTTAATACAACTCCTATCGGCTCTCTTAATGACGGAACTCAGATTTGGAAGATCACTCATAACGGCGTGGATACCCATACCATTCACACTCACCTGTTTTCGGCACAGCTTGTCAACCGAGTTGCTTGGGACGGGGCTATGATACCGCCTGATCCTAACGAGCTGGGTTGGAAGGAAACTTTCAGGGTAAACCCCCTGGAACATACAATTATTGCGTTAAGGCCGAATATTCCTACCCATTCACAGATACCATTCGAAGTACCAAACAGTGTTCGTCTAATCGACCCGACAATGCCCGAGGGTGCAGTACTAACACCTCCACCACCTGCTGGATGGTTCGACCCGTTAGGAAATCCAATTACCCAAGTTACCAACCACTATGTGAACTTTGGTTGGGAATACGTGTATCACTGCCATATTTTAGCCCACGAAGAGATGGATATGATGCATGCGATGGCATTCGCTATTCCACCTAAAGCACCCTCCAATCTAGTTGGAAATATCATTGGTTTCCTGTTCAACAGGCGTGTCGTTTTAACCTGGGCAGATAACTCGACAACCGAGACTGGCTTCACTATTCAAAGATCGGTCAATAATACCGGACCATGGAGTACTATAGCAACTCTGCAATCTGGTTTAACTTCATATACCGATCCAATTGGCATCACGAACACCGCTTATTACTACCGCGTAGCTGCCTTCAACACGGTGGGTGATATCGCCACTCCTGGCTTCCCAACGATGACAGCAGAGTCTGACTTTTCCAATGTGGTGAAGGTTGGCCAAAACCAGGTTCAGCCGCCAGCGCCTCCAACCAACTTGGCTGCAATACGGTTAACCGGACCGCGAGTTCGTCTGACCTGGTGGGACAATGCCAGTAACGAGACAGGTTTTGTGATCGAACGCTCTGTTAATGGTGGAGCATACTTCGCACTCGTCACAGTTGGTCCTAGATTTTTCACAGGTAACGTCAACTTCACTGATAGAACTGTCATTTCTGGCAATAACTACTCATACCGGGTAGCCGCCGTAAATGAAGCAGGATTGTCAGCCTTCTCGAACACAGCAAATGTCACAACTTAACCCCGATGCCATCCGATGTTATAGGTACAGCCGTGAGTGTACAAAGGGACAATGCGGGCAGGCATTTGTCCCTTTGTCACTTTGTCCCTCACTAAACATCATAAGTTCTTGTGAGCGATAAAAAAAATATAACCGAAATCAAAATAATCAAAAAATTATCTGCCAATACTATCCAATTCGCTTCAACCCTAGCAAGGATAATCCTGTATACCATCAATCCTGAATAGCTCCTCCAAGTTAGCGTTTCTAGCCCATTCCTGAAATATTCCTCCAAAGTGAATGTAACACTCATATTCAAAACCAGGTCGGTATCAATTTAGTGCTTATGTCCTATTTTTATTGAAGTACGGAGGGCCAAGTACGGAGGGACAAGTACAGAGCTCAAAAACTTATTTGCATAAAAAATACTGCAGCAACATTGTAAGGAATCCAATTTTTGCCTTGTCACTAAATGTTCAATAAATTCATTGCATATATCGACAAATTTCGCTATAATCATACTAATTGAATTTCACGAGATAGAGGCGGGCCTGACAAGAGTAGGTAAGATGAGATATGAGAGATATCGTTGAAGCTTATTGAAAGGGGATGGCCCCGAAGGGTGGATTTTCTCTTTGCTCCGCACCTGGTTTCCGGATTAAGAGTCCTGCGACTGTCACCAAACATAGGAAGTGCGTTTTTAACGCTTGATTGGTGGAGAGCTATCGTTTTGTGTGCATTATTTTATTTTGTCTAATACAAGGCGATTAGTATTTTCTATTGCCTTGTTTTTTTTGTTAATATGTACTAATATTTGGAGGATAATCATGAAAAAAGTGATTGTAGTTGGAGGCGGCTGGGCTGGTTGTGCCGCAGCCGTAAGTGCCAGAAAAGCAGGTGCAGAGGTAACTGTTCTCGAAAGAACGGACATGCTTCTTGGTACAGGACTAGTTGGCGGTATAATGAGAAACAACGGCAGGTTCACTGCTACTGAGGAAATTATCGCTATGGGCGGCGGTGATCTTTTTGAAATATGTGATAAATCCGCAAGGCATACAAATATAGAATTCCCCGGGCACAAGCATGCAAATCTCTATGATATTGCCAAGACTCACGGTGAGGTTCTGGAGCATATGCTAAGCTTGGGTATAAGAATATGCTTTAATATGCGTATTACCAGCTTGGAGCTGCATAACGGAAGAATACTGAATGTTAAAGATGAAAAGGGCAATATCCATGAAGGCGATGTATATATCGATTCAACAGGCACCGCCGGACCTATGAACAATTGTATAAAATACGGTAATGGCTGTGCCATGTGCATATTAAGATGTCCAAGCTTTGGAGGCAGAGTAAGTATTACAGGCCTTGCCAATATAAAGGAATCTATGGGGACAAAAGCTGATGGATCATTTGGTGCCATGAGTGGCTCCTGCAAGCTATATAAGGAATCACTTTCCGAGGAAATTCAGAGAGAGCTTAATGAGACGGGTGTCGCAGTTGTACCTATCCCTGCCGGGCTTGTAGAGGATCACCTTGGGGTTAAGGCTTGTCAGCAGTATTCCCTTCCTGAGTTCAAGGATAATATAGTTCTTTTGGATACCGGACATGCAAAGCTTATGACACCATATTATAACTTAGAAACCTTAAGAAAAATACCAGGTTTTGAGAATGCCAGATATGAAGATCCGTATGCAGGCGGAAAAGGGAACTCCATGAGATATTTTGCAATGGCACCTAGAGATAACCATCTCAAGATAGATGGGGTTGATAATCTGTTCTGCTGCGGAGAAAAAGCCGGCCTGCTGGTTGGACATACTGAAGCAATTGTAACAGGAACCTTGGCAGGACATAACAGTGTAAGGCATGCCTTAGGAAAAGAATTGCTTTTGCTGCCTGAGAGCCTTTCCACAGGAGATGCTATAGCTTATGTAAAAGAAAGAATGTCAACACCTGAGGGAATGTCAAAAAAATACACCTTCTCTGGTTCAGTCTATTTTGAGAGAATGAAGAAGCTTGGCACATATCTAATGGATTCGGCTGAAATAACTAGACGTGTTGAAGAATGCGGTTTGAAAAACATATTTGCAAATAAATTATAGTCTGGGGGAAAACTATGGAATCACTTGGAATACTTCATTACATTTATATAGTTATGGTTTTTGTGATCATACTGACTATGTCTTTTCGAAAGGATACAGTCCTGCCCTGTATAATAGGGTTGTTCATTATAGGTCTTGCTTCCTCAGGAAGCGTGCTCACAGCTGTACAGGTTATATTCAATGCTATTATAGCTGCTGGTAAAGAATTTCTTGGAATTATAGTTATAATATCTCTCGTTGTTGCAATGTCTAAAGCTCTTGGTGACATAGGTGCAGATAAGTTAATGATGAGTCCAATAAAGAAGTTCATGATAAACAAGAACATTGCCTTTTGGGTCCTGGGACTTGTAATGACAACCGTTTCCTTTATCATCTGGCCCTCCCCCGCTATAGCCTTGGTAGGTGCCATAATGCTTCCGGCAGCACTTAAGACCGGGCTTCCGGCAGTTTGGGCTGCTTCTGCCATGAATTTGTTTGGTCATGGTATTGCGCTATCCGGTGATTATTTCATACAAGGAGCCCCGGATATAACCGCAAAAGCGGCAGGTTTTGAAAATGCCAGCTCCATAATAAGCGCAAGCATACCACTTTGGATAACCATGAGCACAGTGACAGCAATAACTGCATTTTTCATGATGAAAAGGGATTTAAAAAACTCTGGTGCAGAGCTTGCAGCCACCGCTGAGATAACTTCGAATTTTATTACTAAGCCTTCTATGGGCACAATCTTTGTTGCTATTGCTACCCCTGTTGCTTTCTTACTTGATGCATATCTGATGTTTAAGTATAAGCTCCGAGGTGGAGATGCTACAGCCCTCGTCGGTGGTACCGCTGTTATCATAATGTCCCTGGTAACTATTATTGAGCATAAGCTTTCAAACTCCTTTGAGAAAGTTACTGAATATATAAGAGATGGGTTTATTTTTGGAATAAAAATATTTGCTCCGGTAATCGTAATAGGTGCTTTCTTTTTTCTTGGAAGTGAAGGAATGGCAAAGGAGATACTTGGTCCTGGAGCTACAGGACTTTTAACTGATATCGGTATATATCTTGCTGATAAGGCGCCCCTGTCAAAATTCCCTGTGGTTATAATGCAGGCGCTTATTGGGGGCATCACCGGTCTAGATGGTTCTGGCTTCTCTGGTCTTCCGCTGGTAGGTTCATTGGCTCAGACCTTTTCCGGGGCAATAAGCATAAGCAAGGAAGGCCTTGCAGCTCTTGGACAAATAACTGCTATATGGGTAGGCGGAGGAACAATAATACCCTGGGGAGTTATTCCTGTAGCCGCAATATGCGGAATTGAGCCTGCCGAGCTTGTAAGAAAAAATATAATACCTGTAACAGTAGGATTCATTGCAACTGTCATTGTTGCACTAATTATACTATAAAAAAATCATAGTACTCTTTAATATATTCACATAAAAACACCTCTGCAAATATTACTTGCAGAGGTGTTTTTTCTCCATTTTTTCTTAGTATTATAAAGGTGTCACATTCATCAAAATACTGATATTCTCACCATTGTACTTGTTGACAGTTATTATAATATTGTACTTACCCTTATCGCCCATAAGAAAATATGAGACATCTTTTTTATCCTCTACTGCAATGGTTCCACCTTTCATAATGTCTTGACAAAATGCTATAGCCTCCTCAAAATTCTTACCTGTCTTGAATATAATGCTTGTGGCATTGGCATCCGCATTCTCATTCACATTAATGATATTGGCATCATCGGGAAGTGGGAAAACGTCGTCAGGGAAGCTTTCAGGCAAGCTCATATTCTCTCCGGTTTCACCCATACTAACATTTATATCCGCTCCACTATTTTGCTCCACTTCATTGATTGCAGCCTCTCCCGGTGCGCTCTCAACAACTTCAGCAGCCGGTGGCTGTGATGTTTCATTTTCAGTAGATACCTGCTTTTGACTGTTTGAGCATCCGATCAAAACTACTGCTATTAACACAAAGATTGATAAAAACATAATTCTTTTCATGATAACAATCTCCTTTACTTTTATATAAAAGTCTGTGACCTAAGCCACAGACTTTCGTAACCCAACGGTAGCCTTATTTGCTGTACTTCTCATAAGTCCTTAGAACTATCAATACCGCCTGTTCTCTTGTGGTAGTTCCCTTAGGGTCAACACGTCCATTACTCCCCTTAATTAAGGCATTTTTACTCATGAACTTTACTGATTCCAATGCCCAAGATGAAATCAGCTTCTCATCAGTAAACTTTTCTGCTCCGGCTGTGCTGAAATCAGCACCGGAGTTGATTGCCTTAGCAGCACGATGCATCATAGAAGCAACCTGCTCCCTATTTGTTAAATCCTTAGGTGCAAACTTTCCATTCCCAACTCCGTTGGCTATGCCCAACTCGTAAGCCTTATATATTTCCGGGTTCTTAGTATCACTAAATGCGCTAACATCTGAATAGTTCGCTTCACCTATGATTTTCTCATACATCTTCATTATGACTTCACATAGTTCTTCCCTTGTTATTGGTGCATTCATCTTACCGCTGATCTTTTCAGTTATAAAACCATACTCCGCTGCCTTATCAAGCTCTGTGGTCGCCCACGCGCTGGCACCCTCATAGGTCTTCTGGTATGCAGCTATAGCTGTTGTTGCTATGTTTGAATATGGAGAATACACCGGCTCTCCAGCTATTCTATTTCCATTTTCATCAGTGCCTATTGACCAATAATATCCCAGCTTAACACGGAATTGATAAACATTTGCCTTTATATCAATATCAGCGTCGATACCCATGTCTTCAGGATTCATATCAATAACGGGTCCTTGATTGAAGTTAACACCACCAGTTGCTTCCCAATCACCATTTCCTACTTTACATTCCAGTTCATAAAATAATGTTGCTTCATCTTCCGAGATACCTTCACCTAATGCTTTGACAGAAGCAGGCACCTGCATCTTCAACTGGAAATATGGATTTCCCTCCTCATAGGTTTTCAATTCTACAGTAAGGTTTTGCGGAGCTTCAATTGTTTTTACAGTAGTTGGTTCAGCATATACCATGCTTGTAGCAATCATCATCAAGCAAAGTGTCATTATAAAAATCCTTTTTATCATGGTTTTCTACTCCTTTTATTAAATTTATTTATATACTATCATGGTGTCCCCACAATAATTTCTTTGATAATCTCATATTTGTTTCAAAAAGTGCTCTTTTTGTTCTCCATTATACAAAAAAGGGCTGTTCGACTTATGCCGTCGAACAGCCCTTTATATATTCATTCTTCTGTATTCCGTTGGTGATACGCTCATATTACGTTTAAAAACCGTGGAAAAATGTCCTGAGTTGACAAAACCACATAGTTTTGCAACCTCCTCCATTGAGTTTTCTTTTTTTCTTAGTACTTCTTTCGCTTTCTCTAAGCGTATCCCCATCAAATACTGATAAGGTGTCTGCCCTGTATAATCCTTAAATACTCTCTTAAAATGGCAAGGGCTTAGATAAATGAGATTACAAATATCTTTTATGCTGATATTGGCACTATAATATTCCTGCATGAATTGTATTGCCTTATTGATGTACTTATTATCCTTACTTATATTACTCATATTTCCAACAGTATCTGAGTTCAGATCCCGAATCAGTTGAAACACAAGCTGTGTACAGATACTATCTATCATAAGGGGAAAGGACTCCCCATTGTCCATCAATTCCCGTTGAAAGTTGCCAATCAAATCTAGCACCTGTTTGCTATATGTATTTTGGATACGCTTGAATTTGAATTCTTCACTGTCTGTAATTTCTTTGGCTATCTTTTGAAAGAAATCTTTTTTTACAGCGATGTGTATGTATCTGCCATACTCCCTGTCCTCGCAGGGAATGCCATAAACCTCCTCCCACGGCTGAACAACCACTAGGCTCCCTTTTTTAAATTGATACTCGCTATTATTGATTCTAGTTATTGGGGCGGTAGAAAAAAACAGGATAAAATGATAATCATCAACACATATTACCTCGCCGACAGCATATTCCTCAGGTTCAAAAATAGCTATATGCTGACAAATATTAGATTTGGTTCTCGAATACATGTCTTGCGGTATTGTTCCAATAAAATAGCTGAAATCTTGCTTCATATTCTCCCCCCATTAATTATCAGTAATTTGATGCATTAATTCATCTCCAGAGACTTATATTGCTTATTTCGACGCAAATTGTGCAACTCCTTCTAGGTAATTTTAACAACTACATGCTTCTTCAACCCGGCAAGCTTTTGTGATAGTGCCGTATACATAACTAAGGAATTACTTAATAAAAAACCCTCCAATGAGCATATCTCATTGGAGGGTCTGGAACTTCTGTTTATCCTTATCAGGTTCCGCAAAAGGTTCGGTAATAGCAGGTTGATACAGGCACTGCGGAATAATCAGCTTGTTCAGTGGAGTGGGCATAAGGGCTTGAAAGAACATTAAGAAGCCGCTCCATTACGCTGTAGTCTCCTTGTTTCACTGCGGCTTCCAGTGCAGCTTCTACCAGGTGGTTGCGGGGGATCAGCGCGGGATTGCTCTTCCGCATCAACTGATGGGAGGAGGCTTGTGATTCCTGCTGCCTGCTTAGTCTCCCCTGCCATATTTCCTTCCATTGAGCAAATTCTGTGGTGCCAAACAGAGCTGTTTCCTCCTGGGTATCAAAAGATAATGCCCTGAAGGTATTGGTATAGTCAGCCTTATATTTCTGCATCATACCGAGAAGCTTTTCAATTAGCGCTTCATCCTGTATCTCTTCATTAAGTATTCCCAGTTTTGCTCTCATTCCAGAGAGCCAATTACTGTGATATAACTGAGTAAAATCTGAAATAGCCTCCTGAGCCAGTTCGATAGCCTTTTCCTGATTGACATGCAGCAGGGGCAATAGGGTTTCTGCAAAGCGTGCCAGATTCCACCCGGCGATATTGGGCTGATTGCCATAAGCATAACGGCCTCGAACATCAATAGAACTGAATACCGTTGCCGGGTCATAAGTATCCATAAAGGCGCAAGGACCATAATCAATGGTCTCTCCACTAAGAGTCATATTATCGGTGTTCATCACCCCGTGAATAAATCCGACCAGTTGCCATTTGGCAATGAGTGCAGCCTGACCCTTGATTACTTCCTGAAGCAGTGAAAGATAGCGGTTCGGGGCTGCATTTGCCTCTGGAAAATGTCGTTGCAGGGTATAATCAGCCAGTATCCGGAGCTCCTCAACAGTGCCCCATTTTGAAACATATTCAAAGGTGCCGACGCGCAGATGGCTGGAAGCCACTCGTGTCAGAATTGCACCAGGCAGTTCAGTATCTCGGATCACTGACTCGCCGGTCGTCACCACCGCCAGGCTGCGGGTGGTAGGAATGCCAAGAGCATGCATTGCTTCGCTTATGATGTATTCGCGCAGCATCGGTCCAAGTGCCGCCCGGCCATCGCCTCCGCGGGAGTATGGCGTTCGGCCAGAACCCTTGAGCTGTATATCATACCGTTCACCGGTCGGTGTAAGCTGTTCTCCAAGCAACAGAGCCCGCCCATCCCCTAACATAGTAAAATGGCCAAATTGATGCCCCGCATAAGCTTGAGCAAGGGGTGAAGCACCTTCAGGAATCCGGTTGCCTCCAAGCATCTCAACGCCATCTTTGCTCTGCAGTGCCTGGACATTCAACCCCAGGGATACCGCCAAGGGATTGTTGAGAATGACCAGCTTCGGCGAGCGTACAGGGACTGGGCTGAGACTGGTAAAAAATGATTCCGGCAGACGGGCATAGCTGTTTTCTATGTTCCATCCTGTTTCAATAATTGCATTTCCCATTGTCATTGTATCTCCTTTCTTCCTTTGTCCTTTTCTATCCTTGTTTTCTTTCATATAAAACAAAAATCATAGGAGCTCTATGATTTTTATTAGTTACCAACTTTCTATACCTACACAAAGCACCTTTTTTAGTGTCTGCTTTTCTTCTACCGGTTTATTATACTTTTCATATACAGATGGAGCCCTTTAACAGGCTTAAGTTATGTCTGTTTCTTTGCCCTCAGCAGCATGCTCTTTAAGTGGATTTATCCGCAATTTGTTACTTAAAACTAATAAAACCTGCCATTTAAATTCTTTAATATTCAATTGACATCATAGAAAAAATAAGCTATATTAAATTTATTAATTTAATTGTACGCAATCTAATTTTGCAAAACTAATATATCGATTTGATGGGGTGAAGAAATATGACTATTTATGATTTTAAAGTAAAAGACAGTCTTAACAATGAAGTCTCTTTAATGGATTACAAAGGTAAAGTACTTCTAATAGTAAATACTGCAAGCAAATGCGGATTTACATCGCAGTACGAAGGTCTTCAGCGGTTATATGATAAATATGGAAATGACAGCTTCGAGATACTTGCCTTTCCGTGTAATCAATTTGCCAATCAGGAACCCGGCAGCGATGAGGAAATTAAAAGCTTCTGTACTCTTAATTATAGTGTAACTTTCCCTGTATTTCAAAAAGTTGAAATTAACGGTAAAACTGCGGAACCATTATTTGATTACCTAAAAGAATCACGCCCTGGCCTTTTTGGCAAAGCGATTAAGTGGAACTTTACCAAATTCCTTGTTGACTCAACCGGAAATGTTGTAGATAGGTTTGCACCAACTACAGAACCGGAAAAACTGGAAAACAAAATAAAGAAACTAATAGATGAAGTTAAATAGCGAATGATTTAATTACGATATGATCCCCGAAACAGAAAAATTATTATAAATTTAAGGATGTGTAGCTATGAGTTATGAACACTTAAAGATAGACAATCAACTATGTTTTGCCTTATATGCTTCCTCTAAAGCATTAATAAAAATATACAAGCCTTTATTGGATAAACTAGGTATAACATATACACAGTATATTACTCTTTTAGTGCTTTGGGATCAAGACAATATAACGGTAAAGGAACTCGGTAACAAGCTGTATCTGGACTCCGGCACCCTTACTCCGTTGCTGAAGAGGCTCGAGACCATGGGGATAATTAATAGAATCAGGGACTCGGAAGATGAGCGAAATGTCTTTGTTAGGCTAACCCCAAAAGGAATAGCTATGAAGGATGAAGCTTTGGAAATACCTCAAAAGGCCTTTTGCTGTACCGGTTTCTCACTAGATGAAGCCTTGGCCTTGAAGGATAAGCTCACTGAATTATTAAAGAACATGCAATAACTCATACTTACTGTATTAATAATAAATCTTATACCGAACATAGAATTTTTTAAATTAATATGGATCCTCTGCAGATAATATACAGCAGAGGATCTTTGTATTACATAATTCCTTTGTATAGAACAAATCAGAAGTAAATGGTATAATGAATACATCTAAAAGTAATGAAAGAAGGCACTTATGAAAAGTAGTTTTAATGATTTAGGCATTTCGCCTCATATTTTAAAGGCCATAAAAGACATGGGCTTCGAAACACCTACGGAGGTGCAGAGCAAGGCGATTCCTCATATGCTGAATAAGGAAGACCTGATTGTAATGTCTAAAACGGGCAGTGGCAAGACTGCTGTTTTTGGCATTTCCATGCTGCAAATGATTGATCCAACCGCGGCGGGCCCTCAAGGCCTTATTCTCACACCCACAAGAGAGCTTGCAGTTCAAGTAGACAGCGATCTCAAAAATATGGCAAAGTATCTTCAGCATAAGACAACGGCTGTATACGGGCAGCATAGTATGAATACTGAAATCCTTGCCCTTAAAAAGGGTGTTTCCATTGTCTCCGGAACACCAGGCCGCGTATATGATCACATTCGGCACGGGAATCTTGAGACCAAGCACATACGCTTTTTGGTGCTTGATGAAGCAGATCGAATGCTGGATATGGGCTTTCTCGATCAGGTGGTGAGAATAGTCAAAAGTCTCCCTAAAGATAGGGTAACTCTCCTGTTTTCAGCCACCATACCCCCTGAAATTCATAGAATTTGCAGAGACTATATGAAGCATCCGGTAACAATTGAGATTGAATCCCAGACCAAGACAGTGGATATCACGGAGCAAATTTACTACCGAGTGAATCATAACGAAAAGAACACACAGTTGAATCGTCTGCTTCTGATTGAACAGCCGGAAAGCTGTATGATTTTTTGCAATACACGCATAGCTGTCGATAAGGTTCAGAGCTTCTTATCCCGAAAGGGGTATGCTTCACAAGCACTGCACGGGGAAATCCCCCAGGCCAGGCGGCTGAAAACCATACAGCAGTTCAAGCAGGGAGAGTTTCATTTATTAGTAGCCACAGATGTTGCCGCCCGCGGTATTCACATCGAAGGTTTGTCTCTTGTAATCAACTATGATGTGCCTCTTGAGAAAGACAGCTATGTGCATAGGATCGGACGTACCGGCAGAGCCGGAAAGGTTGGCCGTGCCATCACTTTGGTTACAGGGGAAGACATCATGAGCCTCTATGCAATCGAAGAGCATATTGGTACTATGATTGCTGAAGCGGAATTGCCCTCCGATGCTGTTTTAAACGAGCATAAGGCGACTGCAGAAAAATGGATACAGGAGAAATCTCAGAAGAGCAAGCCTCCAGTGGTGGAGCATAAACCAGTAAAAAGAACCCAACCAGTGCATCACACCCAGCAGGCAAAACCTGTCCATACAGTTGCCAAACCTGTTGTAGCCCCTCCTACGGTAGTAGCTGCCGCCCCTGCCAAAGATCCCGCAGAGGTCGTAAGCAGTCAAGCTTCTACAGCCAACAAACCATTTTTTCAGCGGGTTCTTCAGCGGATATTCGGCAAGTAGGGGTACCGGTACCGAGATGGTTTATAGGATTTAAGCCACCATCAAATTAAGAATAAACAAAAATATTTAGCCCCTGCTTCTGCTGATTTGTCAGCAGAAGCAGGGGCTTTCTAATATATATATTCTCTCCATGGCCTGTCAGGCCTTATACTTACACTAAATTGCCTGCAATAATTGCGCGCACCTTTTCGTTCAGCTCGTTAGTCTGCTCTTTTGTGAGGCCATTAGTCTCAATAGGCTCTGATATTATGATTTCAACGTCTGCCGGTTTAATTACAAACCCGTTTTGTTCCATTAATTTATAGCTTCCTTTAATAGTAACCGGAACAATAGGGACATTTGCCTTTACTGCTATTCTTAAGCTGCCGGGTTTAAATTCTCCCATTGCTTTACCCCTTGAACGGGTACCTTCAGGAAAGATAGACATTGAATATCCCATTTTTAAATATTCTGTGGCATCATTCATTACCCGCAAGGATTGACGCATATCCTGCCTGTCCAAAAATACGCAGTTCATGTGCCTCATCCAGGTTCGAATCATTGGCATCTTGAGCATTTCGATTTTCGCAACAAATGCTTTGGGTTTATCAATACATCCCAATAATATAGGTATGTCAAAGTTGCCCTGATGATTGCTTACGAATAGAACAGCACGATCTACAGGTATATTTTCAGCACCGGTGACCTTCACTCTGGCGCCGGCCAATTTCAATAAGTCCTTAGCCCATTTTGATGCTACAGCAGCTACCAGCTCATCCCGCTCTTTGACATTTCCCTCTTTCAGATAACGATTTGCTTTAAAATATCCAGGCATAATCTTAATCAGATATAGCCAAAAGTAAGCGAACCAAACTATCGTACGAAACATATTCCCACTCCCCCTAGTTCATTAGTCCAGCACTTCATTTAAATACATACCCCACTTACTTATTCTATCTTAAAATCAGCAAATTGGAAAGAGTTGAAGCAATTGTACAATGTCATTTAGCAAGCAATAAAAAAACTCCCTCAAATTCAAATCTGAGAGAGCTTTTTCTATCACTATAATAGTTATTAATATTTTGCTGCCACTTATAACTTCTACCTGACAATTCTTGAATACTGCCCCTTGGTGATCAAATAAAATATTCCATAGACAATCCCATACACACCATACATGACAGAAGAAAAACCAAGGACAGTAAAATATGAATTTTCTGCAGATATTATGTTTGAAAACACAAGTGTGTCTGCTGTTTTCATGGCAAATATGCTGTGGGATATCCCAACCACAAGCGGGATAAAGAAAACAGGCAGCAATCTCCTGGCAATGATTTTCTTTTCTGTCTGGCTATCCATACCGATTTTTCTAAGCATGCTGTATTGATGCCTT